>PVMO01019450.1_pt1 | contig 485152 bp, 387 predicted proteins | sample 1853421 | NCBI WGS metagenome assembly PVMO01 (sample SAMN08533511, study PRJNA380276) | Human gut metagenome, whole genome shotgun sequencing project.
GATCTCCCTCAAGGGTGGTTATAGACGATGACCTTGATAGGCCACAGGTGTAAGGGCGGCGACGTCCGAGCCGAGTGGTACTAATAGCCCGGGACTTTCCTCACGTGAAGGTTGATATATTTTAAGACGATGAAGCGAAGCTGGTCTCTTCGGATTGATGTCCGGTCAAAATCTTAAAAAACGAAATTAAGGTGGCTATAGCACGAGGGATCCACCTCTTCCCCATTCCGAACAGAGAAGTTAAGCCTCGTCACGCCGATGGTACTGCGTAACAGTGGAAGAGTAGGTAGCCGCCGTCTTGAGAAAGGCGAAAGCCGGAAGAGAGAGGAGTCAGTCCGAAAGGGTTGACTCCTTTTTCTGTTATATACACCAGCCGTCGTAGAGACCTAGCGTGCCGCATCTCGTATCGTCTGACGATATTCTAAGTTACCATTTGAAGGGATGAGACGCTGCACGCTACGTCTCTACAATTGGGTGAGATTTCATTGTTTGCTGAATCGGGAACAATAAAGTTCGTATCTTGCCGTTATATTAAGAATTCACCGAATGATTCTGATTTATGAGCAGCATATATGATTCTCGTCAAAGATGGAAATTAGGCTTTATTTTTGCCGCTGTATTGATCGCTATGGCTTCTGTGGTAGTCTCGGATCTCTTGATTAAAGATCTGGCCCGAGAAGAGCGTCAGAAGATCGAGGTTTGGAGTGAGGCAACCCGGGTCATGACCAGTGAGAATCCAAGCCTTAATATGAATCTTATCCTAAAAATCATCCAAGGGAATACTTCTATTCCTGTTATATTATGCAGCGAGACGGATAGCGTGGTTTCTTACAATAATATAGAGATTCCGGAAAAGAATGTAGCGCAGTTCATGACGAATAAGGTTAAGGAACTGAGAACCAAAAATCCTCCGATCGTAATTGACATGGAGGATGGTACTTACCAATATTTATATTACGATGATTCGATTATCTTAAAGCGACTGCTTGTTTATCCCTATGCGCAATTATCAGTTGTATTTGTTTTTATATTAATCGCTTTTTTAGCCTTGGCTAGTACAAAGAAGGCAGAACAGAATAAAGTGTGGGTGGGGTTATCGAAAGAGACGGCTCACCAATTAGGAACGCCTATATCCTCGCTAATCGCTTGGGTTGAATATTTGCGAACGAAAGATATAGATCCTTCTCTATTGACAGAGATGGATAAGGATGTGAAACGCTTACAAACGATAGCGGAGCGTTTCTCTAAAATCGGTTCAGATCCAGATCCGGTTCCGACAAATATCGTGGAATCCATCCGTGCGGCTTTGGGATATATGGAGACCCGTATTTCCTCGAAGGTGAAAATTAATACGTGTTTGCCGGAGCGGCCGATATTGGTCTTAATGAATGATTCCCTGTTCGCTTGGGTAATCGAGAACCTGACGAAAAATGCGGTGGACGCCATGGAGGGGCAGGGTGAGATTTCGCTAAAAGTAGAGGAAAGAGAGAAGGTCGTGCTGATCGATTTGGCAGATACCGGAAAAGGTATCCCAAAATCAAAATTCAAGACGGTTTTCAATCCGGGGTATACGACCAAGAAACGTGGCTGGGGACTAGGCTTGTCCTTGGTTAAGCGTATTATCGAGTCCTTCCAAGGAGGAAAGATTTTCGTGAAGAGTTCGGAGTTGGGGAAAGGGACGACTTTTCGTATAAAATTGAAGAAATATAAGGGTTAAATCGTATTATAGGAAAAAATAAGCATAAAGGTATTGTTTTTGTATTTAGTTTTTTCGTACCTTTGCAAGGTTTTTACACTAAAAGGCTTTGGGGAAATTTAAATTATATAATGTAGATTTGAAAAATCTCTCTCCGGGAGTACACGAATTCGAGTATCTTTTGGAGAACAAGTTTTTTGTGGACATTGACGGAACCGAGGTCCAGAAGGGCAAAGTGAAGGTTCATCTTACCGTAAAACGGTCGTCAATGATGTTTGAGATGAACTTTCAGATAGAAGGGGTTGTTGTTGTTCCATGCGATAGATGCTTGGACGATATGGAAATTCCTATTGATACCCACAATCGTCTGGTGGTAAAATTCGGCAAGGAATATGCCGAGGAGAGTGATGAGGTTGTCGTGATACCGGAAGAGGAGGGCGCTATTAATTTGGCGTGGTTCCTGTATGAGTTTATCGCTTTGGCGGTTCCCATGAAGCATGTACATGCGCCGGGTAAATGTAATAAGGCAATGTCGTCTAAATTGAAGAAACATACCGCCAGAAGTTCGGATGAGACCGAAGACGATTTTGAGGATGACATGGGAGGTGATGATTTGGCGTTGGAAGATGACGGAAACGCTAGTCCTGCCGATCCTCGTTGGGATGCTCTGAAAGGTTTGCTAGAGAATGATAACAATTAAATAAATAAAACAATGGCACATCCTAAAAGAAGACAAGGTAAGACAAGAACAGCCAAGAGAAGAACTCATGACAAGGCTGTAGCTCCAACAATGGCAATTTGCCCGAACTGTGGCGCATGGCACATCTATCACACTGTATGTGGTGAGTGCGGTTATTACAGAGGTAAATTAGCGATTGAAAAAGAAGCTGCTGTGTAAGTTTGTCAACTTATATGGTTTGATGAACAAAAGAAATAGCCCTAAAAGTTTTTTTTAGGGCTTTTTTTTAATTGGGATAAGTAGTCCTTTTATTTTTAAAGTTATGGATAAGATAAATGCGGTTATCACAGGAGTGGGTGGATACGTTCCTGAAGATGTATTGACGAATGAGGATATTTCCAAGATGGTCGATACGACGGATGAGTGGATCATGACTCGTGTGGGTATTAAGGAGCGCAGGATATTGAAAGGGGAGGGCGTAGGACTCTCTTACATGGGTATACGGGCCGTGAAGCAATTGCTCGAGAAAACGAACCTGAATCCGGAAGAAGTAGAGGTTGTCTTGACAGCTACGACTACCCCGGATCATCATTTCCCGACAACTTCTTCTATCATCGCTTATCATACAGGTTGTAAGAACGCGATGACTTTTGATATGCAAGGTGCGTGCGCAGGCTTCTTGTATGCTTTGGAGACGGGCGCTAATTATATTCGCTCGGGGCGTTATAAGAAGGTGGTTGTCGTATCGGGTGATAAGATGACATCTATTACAGATTATCAAGATCGTTCTACTTGTCCTTTGTTCGGGGATGCTTGCGGAGCGGTCTTGTTGGAGCCAACTACCGAGGAGTTCGGTGTCTTGGATACTATTTTACGGACAGACGGCGTAGGCTATCCGCATCTGATCATGAAATCGGGCGGCTCGGCTTATCCTCCTTCTCACGAGACGGTGGACAACCGTGAGCATTTCGTTTATCAAGATGGACGTGTGGTGTTCAAGTACGCGGTTTCTTATATGGCGGACGTGGCCGCTGAGATCGCGGAGAAGAATGGCTTGACGCATGATGATATCGCGTGGATCGTTCCTCACCAAGCGAACCTGCGGATTATCGACGCTACGGCGAAACGCTTGGGCGTAGATATGGATAAGGTGATGATCAATATCCAGAAATATGGCAACACAAGCGCCGGTACGATTCCTATTTGTCTATGGGAATGGGAGAATCAATTGAAAAAAGGAGATAACCTGATCCTTGCCGCTTTTGGAGCGGGCTTTACGTGGGGAGCGGTTTATCTGAAATGGGGGTATGATGGAAAAAAAGCATAAATCGGGTTTTGTCAATATCGTTGGAAACCCAAACGTAGGTAAGTCTACGTTGATGAATCGTTTGGTCGGGGAGCGGATCTCTATTATCACCTCGAAGGCGCAAACGACAAGGCATCGTATTATGGGTATCGTGAATACCGACGATATGCAAATCGTGTATTCTGACACGCCGGGAGTCTTGCGGCCGAATTATAAGTTGCAGGAATCCATGCTTAATTTCTCTCAATCCGCTTTAGGCGACGCCGACGTGCTGTTGTACGTGACGGATGTTGTCGAGACGATTGATAAAAATAATGAGTTCCTAGCACGGGTACAGAGCATAGAGTGTCCGGTTCTCTTGTTGATCAATAAGATCGACCAGACCAATCAGCCGGAGCTGGAGAAGCTCGTGGCCCAGTGGAAGGAATTGCTTCCGAAGGCCGAGATCATCCCGATCTCTGCGCTTTCGAATTTCAATATAGATTACGTGAAGCGCCGGGTGGAGGAGTTGATGCCTGATTCCCCGCCTTATTTCGAGAAAGACGCCTTGACCGATAAACCGGCCCGTTTCTTCGTGACAGAGATCATTCGTGAGAAAATCTTGTTATATTATCAGAAGGAAATACCTTACGCGGTAGAAGTGGTCGTCGAGTTGTTCAAGGAGGATGATGAGCTGATCCATATCAAGGCGCTGATCATCGTGGAGCGTGATACCCAGAAAGGGATTATCATTGGGCATCAAGGGCAAGCATTGAAGAAAGTAGGTGCTATGGCCCGGAAGGATATCGAACGTTTCTTCGGAAAAAAGGTGTTTTTGGAAATGTTTGTCAAAGTGGAAAAAGACTGGCGTAATCGTGACAACATATTGAAGAACTTCGGTTATCAGCTGGACTAATAATAGCATACGAAAGGAGAATTTATGGGAAATATAGTAGCGATAGTGGGGAGACCCAATGTAGGTAAGTCCACCCTTTTCAACCGGTTGACGGGTACCCGTCAGGCGATCGTGAACGAGGAGGCTGGTACTACCCGCGACCGTCAGTACGGCAAGGTGGAGTGGACCGGCAAGGAGTTTTCGCTGATTGACACAGGCGGATGGGTGGTTAACTCGGAGGATGTTTTCGAGGAGGAGATCAACAAGCAGGTAAAAGTGGCTATCGAGGAGGCGGACGTGATCTTGTTCGTCGTCGATGTATTGAATGGCATCACGGATCTGGACATGGAGGTGGCGCAGATCTTGCGCCGTTGCAAGCGGCCGGTGATCGTGGTGGCGAACAAGGCGGATAATTACGAATTGCATCCGGCCTCGGCGGAGTTTTACTCGTTTGGCTTGGGAGATCCTTTCTGCATCTCGGCCATCAATGGTTCTTATACCGGGGATTTGCTGGATAAGATCGTGGCGACGTTGCCCGAGGAGAAGGTGGAGATACTGGAGGAGGAGTTGCCCCGTATCGCGATTATAGGACGCCCGAACGCGGGAAAGTCTTCTCTTATCAATGCTTTTATTGGCGAGGATCGGCATATCGTTACCGATATCGCGGGCACGACCCGTGATTCCATCTACACGAAATATAATAAATTCGGCTTGAACTTCTATTTGGTGGATACGGCGGGTATCCGTAAGAAGGGGAAGGTGAATGAGGACTTGGAGTATTACTCGGTGATCCGTTCGATCCGCGCGATCGAGAACTCGGATGTCTGCGTGCTGATGTTGGACGCTACGAGGGGCATCGAGAGCCAGGATATGAATATCTTCTCGCTGGTGCAGAAGAATAAGAAGGGATTGGTGGTTTGCGTGAATAAGTGGGACTTGATCGAGGATAAGAGCCAGAAGGTGATCGACTCGTACACGACCGCTATCCGCGAGCGTCTGGCTCCGTTTACCGACTTCCCGATCTTGTTTATCTCGGCCATGACGAAGCAGCGTATCCTAAAGGTGCTGGAGACCGCCAAGGAGGTTTACGAGAATCGCTCCAAGCGTGTCCCTACGGCCAAGTTGAACGAGGTGATGCTCCCGATCATCGAGAATTATCCTCCCCCAGCTTGGAAGGGTAAATATATCAAGATCAAATATATCACCCAGCTTCCGGCGGGCAGCGTGCCTTCTTTCGTGTTCTTCTGTAACTTGCCGCAATGGATCAAGGACCCGTACAAACGTTTCCTTGAGAACAAGATCCGCGAGAACTGGGATTTTACCGGTACGCCGATTAATATATTTATCCGGGAAAAGTAAATACTAGATACAAAAAAGCCGCTTCCTGTAATGGGGAGGCGGCTTTTTCTATTTAGAATAGGTCGGAATGCGTTCCGGTATCGGTGAAAAGCAAGATTAGCTCCGTGTCGTCTTGGCTCCATATCAGCAGCCAGTCTCCTTGGATATGGCATTCCCACAATCCTGCGTATTTCCCGGATAGCTTATGCGGGTGGTATTGGGAGGGAAGGGAACCGGTTGTTTCAAGCAAGTTGGATACTTGCTCGAATAAGTTCATATCATATCCTCTTTTTTTGCATAGCCTCAAGTTCTTCTTGAACTTTTTGGTATAGTTGATGGAATATTTCATCAGCCTAGGATTTGTTTCATCAAATCCTTTGTGCTTTCCGCATGATAAATCCTTCCTGCCTTCACGTCCTCCAAGGCCTCGTCCAATCCGGATTTCTTCTGTGCCTTCACCTTGCCTTCCAGCGAGGTGATGAATTTCTTCAAGATGTCGGCGTATTTCTCGGGGATGGTTACCTCGAATGTCTTTAATGATGTCGTTGTCTCCATATCGCTCTGTTTTAGGAATTTCCTTCGCAAATATACGGAATAAAAAGAGAAGGGGAATTGTTTTCCTTCTCTTTTTATTTCCCACTTCCGCGTCGGGAGGGAGGGACGTGACGGTTAGATCTCGTCCGGGCTCTCGGAGTCTCCGCCGGGCGTAGGCTCGGGTGTAGGCTCGGGAGCGGGCGCCGGTTTCTTGGCGGAGGCCATGCGCTGGTTGTAGGCGGCGGTGGTCTCGGCGATCAGCTGGTTGAGGGCGGCGATGAAGGCGGTCGCTTTCTCGGACGGCTTCGCTACGCCATAGGACTGGGCCAGCAGGGTGAGATCGTCATAATACACGTCGATCCGCTTGCGCAGGTTGGCGCCGCTTTCCTTTTTGGAGGTGGTCCGGTTTTGGACGCGTTGCTGCGACAGGCGGTCGTAGGCGTTATTCTCTTTCTCCAGTTCGGCGAGGTAAGCGTCGAGGCCGAGCGTGGTGACGTACGGCTTGTTCTCGTCCTTGCGCAAATCCAGCAAGAGGCCCTTTATCTTGGCGGTCTCCTGCGCCATGGGAAGGCGGGCGATGCCGTTATAGGGCTTGATGACCTTGTATAGGTACTTGCCCGCGTCACGCTCGGCCTCCAGCGGGAGGGTACCGGCCCGTGAGATGCGGGTGATGATATAGATGGCGAGGTTGTCGCGGTTGGTATCGTGCAAGGCCATTTGCTCGGTCTCCTGCGAGGTGCGGCTCTCGTCCACCACGTCGGCCATGGCGAGGAGGTCTGCCTCGTAGGTATCGAGGAATTCTTTGGTGAGGCCCAGCTCGGGGATGCCGTCGCTGCCGGTCAGCAGGGAGATCTCGTCGGGGGACTCGGAATCGCCGCCACCGCTGTTTCCGTTGGCTAGGTCGAGGACGTGGTTCATGAAGGAGAGGTACTCGGCGTTGTTGAAAAGAGAGAGCGGAAGTGTCTTGATTTTTGTGTAAGTACTCATGGTAAATTTGATTTAGAGTTTAAAAACTTCTCTAAGTTAGGGATATTTGCTGAATAAGGGCTTCTTAGGTCTAAAAAATGGGGATTGAATGGCGCAAATAATCATCTTAGGCCTAAGAAATGGCTTTTCAAGGGTGAAAATAGGCTTTTTAGGCCTAAGAAATGGTTTCGCGGCCTTGAAAGTCCCTTCCTAGGCCAAGGAAATCACTTTTCACGGTTGAAAAACTATCTTTTAGCCCTAAGAAGTCATTTTTCACCCTTCGAGGGCATTTCTTAGGGCTAAGAGACATTAAGAATCTGATTGTTTTGCGAATGTTTTAAAAAAACACGATCTTTGCGATGTATTGGAAAAATAACGTAGAAGCGTTTCGATATTATCTTGTACTGGAATCTGGACAATTTCATTACCCAAGATAATAGGAAAATGGCTCCTGCGCTTTATCTGTTATATACCTACCCATTCATGGATAGATTATATACCTGCATAAGGCGTGGGATCATTGTCTTATTATTGGGTAAGGGCAGTCCAGAGCCTCAGTACAGTGATAGACAATGGTCTCCACGCTTCTTTTATTTGTTAACCGCCTACCGGAGGAGGCACGGGAGGAAGAATGTGATAAAGATATGAGAAAATTGGTTTATTTGTTAGGTTTATTATTTTTTATGGCCTGTGGAGAAGATGCTAAAGAGGGAATTATTCCTGAACCTGATGTTCCTTATGATTATAGTGAGTTCGGCGGCTATCATGTGAAGGATACTGTCGGTTACGATATGGCGACGCTTGAGTTTTACTCATCTAATGATACGGCTTGGATTTATGCGATTAAAGGTCAAAAGGTGTGGTTTGGTATGTTCAATGACAATACGAAAGAACAAATTACGGAATGGAAGGCCTCCTCAAGTGAGGAATCAGACTACACCAGTTCATTTCTTGGTAATCCATTTAAGGTAGGAGATAAATATGTATGTTTCATGAAGATTGCTCCTGAGTTATATAAACCTTTTTTGTTGAAAGAGGAAAGCGCTATCTCTCTTAAAGAACGAGAAGCCAGTTGGGGAAGTGAGAACTTTTTTTCAGTTAGAGAGTTTGGAGAGAATATATTGGTTTATCATCCTCATTTTTATGGTAACCTATTATATTCATCAGAAGGAGTTGAGGTCATAAATTCTGTGGCTTTTCAGGATGATCCTGAATCTGATAATGAGTATTTATCAGGTTTTAAGAATGATAAAGTGTGGTTTGGTATATACGAAAATGGTGAATTGCGAGAAGAATATACGGGCGAGAATGTTTATGATAGAAATATAAAGATCAATAAAGGATATGGCGAATACGAGGAATATTTTGTGAAGGCCTTGTCTTTCGGTTATTCGAGCGGTTTGTTGAAAACAGAATGGGGGTATGTATTTTATCCTACGATCAAAGATTCTGAAAGTGGTGGTTATATTCATGATATGTTTTTTTGTAATGGAGGGAAAATGTTTCCGGTCTTTGTTGGAACATATTATTTAGATATAAGGAATTGGTATGATGGAAGTGTTCTAATGGGTAACAAAGTAGTCTTCTCTCCGGAAGGTAAGAGGCTGATAGAATTTGAAGATAATGATCTAGGAGATGATAGGATGTTGAGTGTATTTTGTAAAGAACCTAGTTCTTATACTCATATAATAAGGTTGATGCATGCAAGGATGTGGGCTGATTATACGGTGGTTACTATCGACAAATATGATTTGGAATCAAAGAATTCTCTTTGGAGCGTGAATGTGGATGCGCTGGGAGAATGTGCTGTGAATAGTAAATTTGTTGCTAAGGTATTGGGAAAAGATAAAAATATTTGGACGATGGAAGTGTCTGTGATATCATTTGAAGGACAAGAAAAGATCTCGAATTTTAAGTTGAATACGGATACGGGTGAGATTATCTATTTATAATCATTATCTGTGATAAGATCCTTTTAACGGATTAGTGAAAATATCTATATGACCATAAAACCTTCTCCGTCAAATCTTATTGTATGAAATGGAGAAGGTTTTATAGTTCCATATATTTTATTTTTCCAATATCCCTATCATGCCCCCCTTCAGCACCGGGATATGGTTCATGATAAGCGTCCAAAGAAAATCGGGATCGATCTTTAGTATCCTATTTTGGCCTACCCTTAAAGTAACTCTCAGTCTCTTCGATAGAAAGTAGCACATCATAAAGATGTTTCTCGATATATTCATCCATAGATCAGCAATTTTGTATTATCAATATTCTTTCTTAGGATCGGGTTCCGGATCGACTTGTCCTCTAGCAAGTCGATCTCCCGATGGAAGATGGCAGATAAGGCGTCGCGCAGATCGAAGAAATTATTTACGTAATCCACCTGTTCCACTTCTTTGTTGAAATCCACCACAAGATCAATATCGCTCTTCTCCGTAAAGCGGTTCGTGAGGACGAAACCTGAAGCGAACCGCCGGCCTTGTCTTAAGCCTCCACCCCATTCCTGTACAAGTAATCCGGAGCGAAGTCGGCCCTGTTGTACCATTCGAGTGTCCAGTGGGTGAGCCTGAACTGGACGAAATTCCGGAGGTCTTTCTATGGCTCGAAAAGTTTCCCTTTCAGTAAAGGGAGGAAGTTCACTAATTTCACCTTACCGTTGCTAAATTCCAATCGCATGGTATAGTCCTTGACATATTCCACGCCAGTGACGCATATTAAATCTATATCTTCAGTCATAACTTTTTCTCTTTTAAATGGGGCTTAGGGGATTTTCATCACGAATATATGGAATAAAAAAGATAAGGGTACGAGTTCGCCTCTCTTTTTTGTCTTTCTTTCATCCACATTTCCTTGAAACCCTTGGAATCCCCATTTATAATCGTACCTTTATGTCTCTTTACCTTAAAAATTAAAAATAATCATGTTTACGCCATCAATGACAAACGAGGAAATAGAGGCAGTGGCCTATAAGGACTTTCTGGAGATCCGGGGAAGAGTGGAAATCGCGAAGGATAAATTCGTACAAAGGGTGAGATGCACGCCCCCGGGATTTTGGGCCTTGCATTCCTTGCAGGAGACACATACCCTTCAAACCCGCTCCAAGAATACATGGACTGTATATTTCTATTATTTGTACACGACACCGGCCGGTGCCGTGAAAGTCTCATCTATGATCTACACCTCCCTGCCGGGAGATGAAGGCACGGATTACCTGTTTATGAATAATCTCGACCGCTTCCGGCTGGAGAGGGTGAGCTCGCGTTTCTCGCGACAATACGAGGAACGCTATATCGACCCGAACCAGATCCAACTGAACGGCCTTCTGCCCGCTATCTATTTCATGAGGACTGCCGGCGACCGGAAGATCGCTCCCTACACTCCCGATACATGGACCGAGGAGGAGAAAAAGGACAAATATCTCTTCGTGTCGGAGCAAGGGACCATGGAGGCGAAGCTGGAGGGGCGTGTGGAGACCTACCTTACTTTCAGGAAGCCGGAACACTCGGGTGATTAAATAAGTAGAGGGCGAGGTTGATACCCCGCCCTCCCGATAACTAGGTAGATACCTCCGGGCTTATCTTTTCAGAAGATCGATCCTCTCGCCGGGCAACAGTACCGCATGAACCTTCTCCGTTACCCGCCCCTTCACGTTGAAGGAATCCCTTAGGCGGATGTCGTCGGCGGAGGAGCCAATCTGCGCCTCATATTTACCGGACTCTACGACCCAATGACTGGCGCTCTCGTCGAAGGAGGCCAGATCCGTATCTTTCACCTTGAAGATGATCTCACGGCTCTCCCCCGGCTGGAGGAGTTGGGTCTTGACGAAACCTCTCAACTCTTTCGCCGGCTTATCCATGCTCTTGCCGGGGGCGGAGATATATAGCTGGACCACTTCCTTCCCGGCTACCGGGCCATTGTTCGTGATCGTGCAACTGATGCTGTAGTCCGTATCGCCCATGAACACTTTCAAGCTCGAATAATTGAAAGTTGTATACGACTGTCCGTAGCCAAACGGATAGGAGACGGGCACGCCGAACGTATCGAAGTAACGGTAGCCCACGTAGATACCCTCCTCGTAGTTGGTATAGTCAATATTCTTACGATCCGTATGCTCCGGGCCTCCTCCCATGAAACCGGCTAACATTTCTTTCAGGTCGATACCCGAAGCGTCCGGGAAATTCTTCGTGGAGGCTACGTCGGCGATGCTCACGGGGAAAGTCATCGGGAGCTTACCGGAAGGATTCACCTTTCCGGACAGGATATCGGCTACCGTGTTACCCCCTTCCTGCCCGGCTTGCCAAGCCAATAGGATGGCGTCCGGTTCCGATTTCCAGCTGGCGGTCTCGATCACGCCCCCGATATTCAAGATTACGACCACCTTCTTCCCTTCCTTATGGAAAGCGTCGGAAACCGATTGGATCAACGCTCGCTCATTCTCCGTCAGGTTGAAATCTCCCTCGATCTTCCGGTCTTGGAACTCTCCCGAGCTACGGCCTATCGTAACGAAGGCGATATCCGCCTCTTTCGCCTTAGCGGCCAGCCCTGCGGCATCCGGTACGAACTCCGGGATACGAGGGTGGTTGAAGAAAGCGGCGGCGGGACTCGTGTCTTTCGGCTGTTTCGCCTTTTCCTCGGTACTGTATTTCTCGTATAAGGCTTTCACTTCGGCGTCCATGGTATAACCGGCGTTCTCCAGACCTTCCACGAGGGATACGGTATAAGCCTCGTTCACGTCGCCGCTGCCGGTGCCTCCGGCGATAAAATCGTACGAGGTGGTACCGTAAGCCGCTATCTTCTTGATACCCGGGGCCAGCGGCAAGGCATTATTCGTATTCTTTAATAAAACCATACCTTCGGAAGCGGACGCACGGGTTACCTCGGCGTGAGCTTTTAGGTCCGGTTTGTCGGAATAGGCGTATTGGGCAAAGCGGGGGGCTTGAAGGATCAGTCGTAATACACGGGTTACGTCCGTATCCACGTCGTCGATAGAGAGAGAACCGTCCTCAAGCGCTTTTAGGAGGGCCTCTTTCTGGTCCGTCCGTCCGGGCATCAGCAGATCGTTTCCGGCGTGGATCTGGGCGGGGGCGTTCTTGCCGCCAAACCAGTCGGTCATGACAAGGCCGCTAAAGCCCCATTCGTCACGGAGGATGGTCGTTAATAAATCACGGCTTTCGGAGGCATACTCACCATTTATCTTATTGTAGGAAGACATGACCGTCCACGGGCTTGCCTCTTTTACGACCATCTCGAAACCTCTTAGGTAAATCTCCCGCAAGGCACGAGGGGTGAGGCGGGCATCCGTTCCTGTCCGGTTGGTCTCTTGATTATTGACGGCGAAATGCTTGATGGAGGTTCCCACGCCATTGCTTTGGATACCGTTTACCATCGCTGTCGCTATCCGGCCCGTCAAGTAGGGATCTTCGGAATAATACTCGAAGTTACGTCCGCAGAGAGGGCTTCGGTGGATATTCAGCGCGGGGGCCAAGAGTACGTCGCAACCGTATTCTTTCACCTCGTCGCCCATGGCGTTGCCTACGTTTTTGACCAATGCGGTGTTCCATGTGGAGGCTAGCAAGGTAGCGACCGGGAATGCCGTGCAATAATAGGTCGCCTCGTTCCCCTCGCGAGTCGGGGAGATACGTAATCCGGCGGGACCGTCGGCCACTACGATAGCGGGGATTCCCAGACGTTCGATCGGGAAGGTCGTTCCGGCGGCTCCCGGCACTATATTTTGCGTGCTGCCGACTACGGCTGATTGGCCGCCGAACCCGGGCATTCCGGTTCCGACTAACAGGGATACTTTCTCTTCGGCAGTCATGGCGGCTACGATTTTCTCGATAGGATCTTTACCCAATTGCGGCAAGGTTTGGGAGTGCCCTACTTGCATGGCCATCGTAAGGCATGCGCCCATTAATAGTTTGTTCATATAGAATGGTTTTTGTGTTTTTCAGTGCCCCAAAAATAGGCGAAGGAATCGAGGCGGACAAAGAAAAAGAAAGGTATCGGAGGTAAGGATTTCGTTTTTTGATGAATATCAAACATTGTAGGGGTTTGATGATATATTTAGGGGACGCCGACTGCGCAGTCGGCGTCCGGTACTATTTATAATGTATTCAGAAGTTTATGAATCTCATTAACCATCTGCGTAGCGGATTCTTGTGTCTCGGATAAACCTTCCGGAGTGATCTTGGCAACCGTCTTGTTCAACTTCTCGAGTTTGCCTTTAGCTCCTTTCGTTGTCAGCTCTTCCCGGAGGATGCGGATCTTCTCGCAATCTTGTATACCCTCGACCAAACGTTCGAAGCGAATGCTACTGCGTGGACCGGGATAAATACTGTATGTATCGCCTGCCGCCCAAGTGCGGAAACGCGAGTCACGCAGAGGATCGGCGGTCCAGCTATTAACTGCCCAACGTAGATAACCGTCGTAACCACCGGCTACGGCGTGCAAGACCGTCCATGCCGCTTCCGCCGGGTCGGAGAAGGTGAAGGTATTCGGGAACGCTTCCGCGCAACAGGTATAAACGGTACTGATCTGTCCCGCTTTATCACGGGCAGCCTTTACGTCTTCTGGGAATTTATGCCCATAGGGAATACTTAAATAGTATAAGTCCGATTGAATTTCCGGATGATAATTTCCGGCCAGCGTGATCTTGAACTCCGGATCGGCTTGCTTGATAACCTTGATCGCCTCACGCATCGCCTCCATCGGACGCTCGTCCATAGAGATAGCGGTTTTCTCGAACCAACCTTTCTCGCGAAGGTGGCGGGAGAAATCTTTTAGGAAAGTACCCCAATAGTCTGCGTAAGCGGCGTCACCCGGTTTCGTGTTGAGAAATTGTACACGATTTGTCGCCTCGTCGTAATAATCGAAAGATAAAGCCCAAGGGATCATGGTGTAGCAACTGATCATATCATCGATACCGATCTCGTTCATCATGAATTCCACCCATTTGTCGAAGACGGCGTAATCATATGCCCAAGTGCCGTCTATCTTCTTGATCCGGGTGATCATGCTGTCGAAATGATCCTCGGTCTGTCCGGCCCAAGGTTTATGCATGATACTGGTGGTGATAGCGCGCTGTCCGGCGTTCGCCAGCATCTTCATGATCGGGCGCATAGCGTCGAAATGCTCTTTACTCCAAAGAGGAACTTGGTAGTAACGGGCCACGGAATACGGGTTTTGCCATAAGTCCAGATGGAAAGCCCAGTCCTTCGGGGCGGGAAGTGTGCGGTTCAATACGTCCACTTCTATTTGTAATTCCATGAGGGAGGCATTTTTTCCTTTGACGGTCAATGTCCCTTTATATTTACCGGCTTTCGCAGATTGAGGTACCCAGATATTCATCCAGATCGGCTGGGTGGTGCGTGCCTTGATATCACGGATCTTTACGATATCCAATACATCGGCTACGACGGAGGAATCCCATTCCGCCTTATTCTCTCGGTGGCCGCAACCGCCTTTACGGTCTTTATTCAATTCATCGGTCATGACGTATCGGACAAAGTTCGTCGTGATTGCGGAGGATGGGATGATGGAAGAACCGCTCTTTAAGTCGCTCACGGTGATAGAGGCATCCTCGAGTCCCACCTTGGTCCATAACACGGCTTGTGCGTTTACCCGTTCCCCTTTCCATGCTTTCGTCTGCCAGCGATTGCTTTTCTTGACATCGGGAATACTGAGTTTCGGATATCGTATATCGGTCGTGCCCCAGCTTAATTGGGTTGGGGCCGATAACTTGTCCCAGATCTCGTCGCTGTCATGCGGTTTCGTGTCGGTCAATTCCGTATAGTCGCCTAGCGGGTATTTCTCGGATTGCTGGGCTACGGTAAAAGAACTTAGTGCCAGAAAGGCACAAAGGATGAAAGTGTTTTTCATACGATTGCTTATTTTAGAATATTAACTAGGGCAAAGATAGGAATTAGTTGACAGTTGTCAACTGTCAACTAGCCTTTTATAGTGGCATACGAGCAGATTCCCCTCATCATCGTATAAGTGCATCCCGTTGCCTTCGCAATAACGGAACATCTTACAATCCGCGCATTCCCCTTTTTTAGCCCACTGGCGGTTACGATACGGTTTAAACTCATTATTCCAGATATCAATGAAATCGTCTTTATAGATGTTCCCTTGGTGGAAGTTGGCCCGTATACTGGGACAACCGGAGATAGCGCCATCAGCGAGGACAGAGGCCGTATTGATACCGGCGTTGCATTGGAAAATCGAGTCTCTCATCTCTGCCTCATAATTCCCGAGGAAGCCCTCACAGCCGTAGCTAACGTGTATCTTACCCTCTTTCCGGCAGAAGCGGATGAAGTTCATGAGCCATGTGAACTGCTCGTTCGTCAGTTGCAAATCGGTCTCAGTCGCGGCACGTCCAACTGGGAAGATCGTAAAGATACGCCACCGTTTTACGCCCATCTCGATCAAGAAATCCTTGAAGAGCATCAAATCCTTGAAGTTGCGTTGGTTTACGCAAGTCACCACATCCCAGATGATCTCCTTTTCCTCGGCCAACATACAGATGGCATTCAGTGCCTTCTCGAAACTTTTAGGATTACGGCGAAGCCAGTTATGCGCTTCCTCGAAACCATCCAAGCTGATAGTCGCCGAGTGCAATCCGGAAGCCAAGAGCGAGTCGAGCCGTTCCCGGGTCATCAGATAACCATTGGAGACGATCCCCCAAGGATATCCCCTGCGATACAGTTCCAACCCGCATTTCTCGATATCCTTACGAACCAGCGCCTCGCCTCCGGTAAAGATGACGAGCACTTTGTTCGGCTCGACGTAAGGCGTGATATCGTCTATGACTTTCAGGAAGTCTTCGACAGGCATATCCGGGACAGAGGCCGAGACATGGCAATCGCTCCCGCAATGACGGCAGGATACATTACAACGAAGCGTACACTCCCAAAAGAGTGTACGCAATTCATGTAATTTAGCCCTGTTCTTCTTGATACTTCGAAAAAGCTCTAGGGCGATACGTTTTTTGATGTTTGGGCGTTTGTCCATATTTTATTCTTTTTTCTCTTTAAGTTTGATGTCGGGGATGTTAACCTCCGCTTTCCCATGGAACCAAGATTTACTTCCCTCAAATCCTTCGATCTTGACATCTATCGAATCCGTCTCGAATGATCCGTTTTCAGGCCCGTCAATATCTTTAGCGATAATGCGTACGATACCCATTGGGGAATCCTCGAATTTTATATCGTAACTTCCGTCTTTTTGGGTTTGGGGTGATTTATATATTTCGCTTATATATGAGGGAGATAATACGTTATTATATATGCCCCCATAGTTGATCTCTATTCCTTGGATGGGATCTCCGTTCATATCTGTAACTTTTCCTTTCAACTCGTATTCTGCGTAGGGGCTACCATACTCATCTGTAGCGCCACAGGAAGTAACGCTGAAGCCTAGTAGAGAAAGAAGCCCCGCTAAAATCCAGTTAAAACCTTTTAATATGGAATGATACACTGTTTCCATTTTCTAGTTTTTGCGTGTTAGTTGGAAGTTAATTTCTTTTGATCCTTTACCCATTAACATCCCTTTCCCTTGTGATAATTCAATTTCGGCGAAATTTACGATAATAGAATCAGTTTTGCAAGCGTTTGGGTCATTCCAATACGAAGATAATTTTGTGTAGATGGTATGTTCGATAGCCGTAGCCTTATCGTAGGTGAATTGATATCGTCCGGTCTCATCCGTGATAGCCGGAAAGCTGGAAAGGTCGTCCTCTTGAGTAGGGGTATATGCCGGTGAGGTTAAGATTGCGACTCCGGCCAGCGGATAGCCTTGATCATCAGTTACTTTTCCGTAGATCGTGTACAATGCGTAAGGTTCCGTATGTGTATCTACATATTCCTTAAGTGTGATCTTGATTTCCTTAGAGGCACTACCTTCGTACCATCCATCACCTCCAGTAAGTTCCTCGCTGTCGAAGATTACTTGAGTCGTATCGGATGCGAATTGTCCTCCGTTCATTTCTTCATCTATGTCTTCCGTGATGAATCGGTATTTTAGGATTGGAAAATCAGTTTTCTTCCAATCAAACTCTCCGTTAGCGTCAGTCCTTACGGTATCGGTATGCAGCCATCCGTAAGGATAAATTCTTGCGTCATTTCGATTGATACGTATTTGGGTGTTAGGTATCGGATTATCGTTTGTATCCACGACTTTTCCTTTTATCTGAAAATTGGCGTAAGGAGTGCCATATTCACAAATTATGGGACCTTCTCCCTCGTCGTCAGTGCAGGAGAAACCTAAAAGCATTAATAAACTCGCCAATACGCAGTTGGCTTTTTTCAACAATTGCAAGTGCATCCTTTTCATGGTGTAAATTATTTTTATTTACCCTTAATTCCGCAACACTATTATAAAATATTTTTTTTAAGTACCTGAGCAACAAAAAGTTGCTCAGGATTTTGCCATGTCAGAGGATTCACTTAACTTAGTGTTGCAAAAAAATAATCAAACAAAACCTCATCAGGCATGGCAAAAATACAAATAAAATCCGAGAAGCTCACTCCTTTTGGAGGAATATTTTCAATCATGGAGCAATTTGACTCCACATTGTCATCTGTAATCGACTCGACACTCGGTCTAAGGTGTAGCTCGTTCGGTTATCAGTACAGTGAAATCGTCCGTTCCCTCATGAGTATCTACTTCTGTGGTGGCTCATGCATTGAGGATGTCACTACTCATTTGATGAACCATCTCTCGCTCCATCCGACACTTCGTACTTGTAGTTCTGATACTATCCTCAGAGCGATAAAGGAACTGACGCAAGGAAACATCTCATACACATCAGATACGGGTAAGAACTACGATTTCAACACGGCTGACACACTCAATACCTTACTGCTCAATTGTATGTTTGCATCCGGCCAACTGAAAGAGGGCGAGATGTATGATGTTGATTTCGACCATCAGTTCATAGAGACTGAGAAGTATGATGCAAAGCCTACATACAAGAAGTTCCTTGGTTATCGCCCTGGCGTGGCGGTTATTGACGACTTGATTGTTGGCATTGAGAATAGCGATGGTAACACCAACGTTCGTTTTCATCAGAAGGACACGCTGAAGAGATTCTTTGAGAGATTTGAGCAGAACGGACTTACAATCAATCGTTTCAGAGCTGATTGTGGATCATGTTCCGAGGAAATCGTGGAGGAAATAGAGAAACACAGCAAATCCTTCTATATCCGCGCAAACCGCTGCAGTTCGCTCTACAATGACATCTTTGCTCTTAGAGGCTGGAAGACTGAGGAAATCAATGGCATTGAGTTCGAATTGAACTCTATTCTTGTTGAGAAGTGGAAGGGTAAAGCATACCGACTTGTGATTCAAAGACAGAAACGGATGGACGGTGTGCTGGATCTTTGGGAAGGAGAATACACATACCGTTGTATCCTGACTAACGACTATGAATCTTCCACAAGAGAAATTGTCGAGTTCTATAACCTTCGTGGAGGAAAGGAACGTATCTTCGATGATATGAACAATGGTTTCGGGTGGGACAGATTGCCCAAATCCTTCATGGCAGAGAACACTGTGTTCCTTCTTCTTACGGCACTTATCCGTAATTTCTACAAGGCCATTATCCACAGACTTGACGTAAAGAGGTTCGGACTCAATGCAACAAGTCGCATAAAAGCGTTTGTCTTCAGGTTTGTCTCTGTACCAGCCAAGTGGATCAGAACATCAAGGCGGTATGTGCTGAATATCTATACCTGTAATAATGCTTACGCAGATATTTTTCAGACTGATTTTGGATAACGCCTACAACTTATGGGTATGATACTGCGTATTGCCTCAAGTCGCATAGTGGGGCAAGGGGATATTGTGGGCAGAAGTGGGTATTTCAGCCTCAATTTATCTGCTAATTCAGTGATGAGAGGACGTTTAGACGCAAGAAGGACGCTGAAGAGCTTAGTTGCGGATTTGAGGTTTACGATTCTATTTATTTGATGAATGGGGCAGCAAAATAGTTGCATGCGAATGCGTAAGAAAATGTGATGACTTTTTGTATCTTTGCCACTTCAATGTAACAGATCAATTTATGAGAGATTTCATACGTATTTTAAAGCGTTTCGTTCCCCCTTACAAAAAGTATATGGTTCTGAACATCGTGTTCAATGTACTTTCCGCTATCTTGAACCTGTTTTCTTTCGCCTTGATTATCCCGATCCTTCAGATCTTGTTTAAGATGGATGAGGGGAATTACACCTTTATGGATTGGAATTTTAACGCGGGAAGCTGGGAGTCGTGGAAAGCCTTGCCGGAGTTGATCAAAAATAACTTTTTTTGGTATGTATCCGATCTGATAGAGGTACACGGAGGTTCGTTCGCCTTGATTATGTTGGGAATCTTCCTGATCGTGGCGACTTTCTTGAAAGTGGCGACCATGTATCTGGCCTTTTATACGATGATCCCGATTCGAACCGGAGTCGTTCGTGATATCCGTAATCAGATTAACAAGAAGATTACGCAGTTGCCGTTGAGCTTTTTCTCGGAGGAGCGAAAAGGGGATATTATCGCCCGTGTATCCGGAGACGTGAACGAGATTGAGACATCCATCATGAGTTCATTGGACATGTTATTCAAGAACCCGATCCTGATCGTGATCTATCTGGTGGGTATGATCGCTATCAGTTGGCAACTTACCGTGTTCGTCTTGATCCTGCTGCCGTTGGCGGGTTACGTAATGGGACAAGTCGGCAAGAAATTGAAACGGAAGTCTTTGGAAGGACAGCAACAATGGGGATTCCTGATGAGCCAGATCGAGGAGACATTAGGCGGACTCCGTATTATCAAGGCATTTAACGCCGAGAAGAAGATACAAGACCGCTTTGAACGAAGCAATGATACCTTCCGTCGGTTGACAAACCGTATCTATCGCCGCCAACAAATGGCGCACCCGATGAGCGAGTTTTTGGGAACCGTTACGATCGCTATCGTACTTTGGTATGGAGGTACGCTGATCTTGAGTGCGAATAGCCCGATCGACGCTCCTACGTTTATTTATTATCTGGTTATTTTCTATAGTATTATCAATCCAGCGAAAGATCTAAGTAAGTCGGTTTATGCGATCCAGAAAGGTCTGGCCTCCATGGAGCGTGTCGATAAGATATTGAAGGCGGAGACGGATATCCATGACCCGGAACATCCGAAGAAGATCGCCTTGAAAGAGAAAATCAGTTATAAAGATGTTTGGTTTAAATATCAGGAAGCTTGGGTCTTGAAAGGAATCAATCTGGATATCCGGAAAGGAACAACCGTGGCTTTGGTCGGTCAATCCGGTTCGGGCAAAAGTACCTTGGTGGATCTATTGCCTCGCTTTTATGATGTGAATAAAGGGAATATCCGTATTGATGATACGGATATCCGTGAGGCCACCCTTTTCGATCTTAGGGGATTGATGGGAAATGTCAATCAAGAGGCTATCTTGTTTAACGATACCTTCTTCAACAATATCGCTTTTGGAGTGGAAGGAGCTACGATGGAACAGGTGGAGGAAGCCGCCCGCATCGCCAACGCTCACGATTTTATCATAGCGAGTGAGAAAGGTTACGATACCAATATCGGCGACCGGGGTGGAAAACTGTCCGGCGGACAACGCCAGCGAATCAGTATCGCCCGTGCGATCTTGAAGAATCCCCCGATCTTGATCTTGGATGAGGCCACATCCGCCTTGGATACGGAATCCGAACGTTTGGTACAAGAAGCGTTGGAGAACTTGATGAAGAACCGTACGACCGTAGTGATCGCCCACCGTCTCTCTACGATCCGTAACGCGGATGAGATCTGTGTGATGCATGAGGGTGAGATCGTAGAACGGGGCAAACACGAGGAGTTGTTGGCTTTGGATGGCTATTATAAACGACTATGTGATATGCAAAGCTTTTAGGGTGATACTGCAACCCGGGTTGCAGTGGATCGCCTCTTCGGCTTTTGATGGAAAAACAATAACAAGGAATAATCGTATGAATATGAAAGGACTTTATTTGATTTTGTTATCGTTCCTTTTCGGTTGTAATTTGCCGGATATGCAGACTGGGAAGGAGGTCTCTTATTATTTTGACCAACCAGCGCAGATATGGGAAGAAACTTTGCCTTTGGGAAACGACCGTATCGGTATGATGCCGGATGGTGGTATTGAGCGGGAGAATGTGGTCCTGAATGAGATCTCCCTGTGGTCCGGAAGTAAGCAAGATACGGACAATCCTTATGCGTATTACTCTTTGGCGAATATTCGTCGCCTCTTATTTGAGGGACGGAATGACGAGGCACAGGATTTGATGTATAAAACTTTCGTCTGCAAAGGGACCGGGAGTAATCTGGGGGACGGTGCGAACGCTCCGTATGGGAGTTACCAATTATTCGGAAATCTAGTGCTGAGATATACGTATCCGAATGAATCGGATTCTATCGCTGAGTATCGCAGGCGGTTGAACCTAAGCGAGGCTATCGCTTCCGTCTCTTTTAAAAGGGGGAATGTGAATTATCAACGGGAAATGTTTACCTCTTTTTCCGGGGATCTGGGAGTGATTCATTTGGTAGCGGACGCAGATCGGGCCTTGAATTTCTCATTGGGTATGAATCGTCCGGAACATGCGACGATCTCTTTGGACGGAAAGGACTTGCTGATGCGGGGACAATTGCCGGACGGGGTGGATACGTTGGAGATGAAAGGGATGCGTTTCGCCTCTCGTGTCCGTATCGTCTTGCCGAAGGGGGGAGATTTGACCGCAACGGATAGTAGTTTATCGGTGCGAAGTGCCTCGGAAGCGATTATCTTGGTAAGTTTAGGTACGGATTATTTCGATAAAGACGGCGTCGGACAATCCTTGGAAAAATACTTATCGCAAGCGGAATCTAAGGATTTCTCCACCTTGCGCCGGGAACATACACTCGCTTATCGCTCCCTGTTTGATCGGGTCTCTTTGGATTTGGGAAAAGGCGAAAGGGATCATCTTCCGATCCATGAGCGTTTGGCCGCTTTCGCTCAAGATAAGAACGATCCGGGATTGGCGGCTTTATATTTCCAGTTCGGTCGATATTTATTGATTTCCTCGACCCGGCAGGGATTACTGCCCCCGAATTTGCAGGGCTTGTGGTGTAATACGATTCATACGCCTTGGAACGGGGATTATCACCTAAATATTAATTTACAGATGAATCATTGGCCAGCGGAGGTCACGAACCTCTCCGAGTTGCACCTTCCGCTGATCGAATGGACGAAACAGCAAGTCCCTAGCGGTGAACGTACGGCCAAAGCTTTTTATAACGCACGGGGATGGGTCACGCATATTTTAGGTAATGTCTGGGAGTTTACCGCCCCGGGCGAACATCCGTCGTGGGGAGCCACGAATACATCCGCCGCATGGCTATGCGAGCATTTGTATACGCATTATCAGTATACATTAGATAAGGCGTATTTGAGGGATGTTTATCCGACGATGAAAGGGGCTGCCCAATTCTTTGTGGATATGCTGGTGCAAGATCCCCGGACTAAATATCTGGTGACGGCACCTACTACCTCTCCGGAGAACGCTTATAAAATGCCAAACGGAAGTGTCGTGAGTATTTGTGCCGGATCGACGATGGACAATCAGATCTTGCGGGAATTATTTACGAATACCATTGAGGCTGCTGGGATTTTAGGTGTGGATAGCGTGTTCGCTGCTGAGTTGGCGGCGAAACGAGATCGCTTGATGCCTACGACGATCGGTAAAGACGGCCGTATTATGGAATGGCTCGAGCCGTATGAGGAGGTAGAGCCTACCCATCGTCATGTCTCTCATTTATATGGGCTTTATCCCGGGAATGAGATCTCGATAGAGCATACGCCGGAGTTGGCAGAGGCGGCTCGTAAATCCTTGGAGGTCCGTGGCGATCAAAGCACGGGCTGGTCTATGGCTTGGAAGATTAATTTCTGGGCCCGTTTACAGGATGGTGATCATGCTTATAAATTGCTGGGTGATTTGTTACGTCCCTGTGTAGATGAGCATACGAAGGAGGTGAAGGGAGGAGGTTCTTATCCTAATTTGTTTTGTGCCCATCCTCCTTTCCAGATTGATGGTAATTTTGGAGGAACAGCCGGTATTGCGGAGATGCTGATACAGAGTCAATCCGGATTGATCGAGTTCTTGCCCGCTTTGCCATCCGCTTGGAAAAATGGAAGCTTTAGCGGTTTAAAAGTCCGGAATGGCGGGGAGGTGTCGGCTAAATGGACGGAAGGTCTGTTGACGGAAGCTCGATTGAAAGCGATCGTTCCCGGTTCTTTCCTGATCAAGCTTCCGGCGAATTCCGCGAACATGAGCCTCAAAAAGAACCAAAAGCCGGTTTCCCTACCTGTAGTCGATGGAAAAGTAACAGTGGACTTGTTACAAGGGGAAGAGTTTGTGTTGCAATTCTAAGTTACCATTCTGAGGGGATGAGACGCAGCATGCTGCGTCTCTACAACAAATGAGAAAAATTTAATATAACGGTAATCTATAAATGAAACCGATCGAAAGGCGTGCGGTGTCGTCCAAAGAGGCATCGAGCGCCTTCGCTCGTTCAGAGAGGTTATATTTTTTACCTATGGCGGTCAAAAAGATATGTAGATTATCATCGGCCATCGGATAGAACTCTAGTCCTCCTTGATACCCCCATGCCGTACGGTATTTTCCTTTCTCGTAAGCATCGTAGGCTTTATAGATCGATGCGCTTTCATACATTCCTTTCGCGAATAGTTGCCATTTGGGATGAAAACGATATTGTATTTCTCCCACCAGCGAAAGATAATCGATGTTTTGCATACGAACCGGTGGTTCCGGTTCCTCTTCTCCGGCGACTTCGGGCTGAGTCAATTCGGTCAATAATCCTAACGGATCTAATTTTCCCCGTGAATACATGACATCGAAATAAGCATAGACCGGTCCGGCCTCTATATTTTGACCGGTAAAGACGCTATACATATATTTCCCTTGGGCTTGCTCCGCGGCGGATACGGAGTATCGTAAATGAATCAACTCATCCAGAAAGTTACCGTTCCAGTTCAATGTGTAAAACAAGGGAACTCTCGGTTTCTTAAATCCTTCCGGCAGACGTCCATACTCATCTTCCATCGATCCCATACGACTGTTCGTCACCTGTAAGCGGATCTCTTGTGACTCATTCGGCTGATACCCCAGCCCGATTCCCGTAAGGTAGCAAAGGGAGTATTCATTCATATCGCTATACTCATAAATAAGCAAAGGATTCTCGTCGTACTCAAAACCACCGTAGAACACATCTTGTTTTCCGGCGGTTAAGGTAAAACGCTCATTCAGTTTATAGCCAATATACGCATATTCGATCGACTCATTCAAATTCTCCAAGGCTTGTCCCTCATAACCGCCATTCAGCGTTTGGCGATACCAATAGAATAACCGATCGTTCACTTCTCCGGTAACATCAATTTTGACATCCCTGAAACGAAAGGCGGCTTCATCCAGCTTCCCCGAGAAAAAGTCCGCGTTGAATCCTGCGTGCATCTCCAAGTCCAGATTGAAAACCTTGTTGCGTTTCGGAATCTTAGTCGCGTATTCAAAAAGAGATACCGAAGAAGAATCCCGCTCTGGGATCGGAGAATTTGTCTGAGCGTAAGACGTTAACGCGGAACCGATAAATAAGAAGGCCGACAGCCAAGCCACTGTGAGTCGTTTCATTTACTGATGTTAATTATTAAAGTGGCCGCGAAGATACGAATTATTGCTCGGTTTTGCCCATATGCTTCATGACTTTAGCGTCCAGATAGAAAATGAGCTCTTCCGCTATATTCGTACAATGATCTCCGAAACGTTCCATTTTCCGGATAACACCGGCCATATATAACCCTGCCAATGCGCTACCTTTATGCTCCTCTATATATTTGGCGATAATAGCGGTAGAATTATGATTGATCTCATCGATCAAATTATCCTTCAAGAAGATACGGGAAGCGATCTCTGAGCTTTCTTTCTCAAAAGCCTCTTTGGTGAGTGAGATCATGCTTAATAACTCCGACAGCATTTCTTCTACCCGGGTTTCCTTGACCAGTTGCGGATCAATCGGTTCCCCCTCGGGAAGGTTTCCTGCGAAACGGGCGATGCTTTCTGCGAAATCTCCCAGACGCTCTAGGTTTGTATTAATCTTATACATCGCCAATACGAAACGTAGGTCGATCGCTACCGGTGCGTACAAGGCGATGATATCCTCGCAATCACTATCGATCTTTAGCTCGAAAGCGTTTACCCGGCGTTCCCGGCTGATTACCTTATAAGCGAGTTCCTTATCTCCGGTAAGCATAGCCTCCCCTGCGTTGTATAATTGCTGGTGAACCAATGCCCACATCTCGCTGATACTATTTTTTAAAGAATGAATCTCCTGCTCTATAACCTTCATACTCTTCTAATTTTCAATTTTTAATTTTCAATTACCCAAACCGTCCGGTAATGTAATTCTGTGTAGACTCTTTCTCCGGATTGGTGAAAATCTTCCGGGTATTATCATATTCAATCAATTCCCCTAAATAGAAATATCCGGTCTTGTCGCTAACACGAGCCGCTTGTTGCATATTATGGGTAACGATTACGATCGTATAATCATTTTTCAGCTCATGTATCAAATCCTCGATCTTACTGGTTGAAATCGGGTCCAACGCGGAAGTCGGCTCGTCCATCAACAAGATAGAAGGCGAGATCGCCAAGGCACGGGCGATACATAAACGTTGCTGTTGTCCGCCGGAAAGAGCGAATGCCGATTCTTTCAGTTTATCCTTTACCTCGTCCCAAAGGACGACCTGCTTTAAAGTCTTGACCACCGTCTCCTCAATATAATTCTCATCGTTGACACCGTTTACCCGCAGGCCATAAGCGACATTCTCATAAATCGTCTTAGGAAAAGGATTCGGTTTCTGGAAAACCATCCCCACGTTTTTACGTAAGCGATCCACTTTCTCACTTTTCGTATAGATATCTCTTCCATCAATTAGGATCTGACCTTCCATGCGAGTGCCCGGAATCAAATCATTCATGCGGTTGAACAGGCGGAGGAAAGTAGACTTTCCGCAACCGGACGGTCCGATGAAAGCGGTGGACGTATTCGGCTCTATCTCCATGGAAATGTTCTTCAACGCATGGAAATCCCCATAATAAAAGTCTACGTTTTTAGCATCAATCTTTATCATAATTGTCTTATTTTTTTAATTCATTTTTACCTTCTTGGCGAAATAACTACGCAAGGCATTTGCCAAAAGGTTTACTAATAATACGATGACAATCAGTACGAGTGCCGTGCCATAAGCCATTCCCCGGGAAGCCTCGATATCCGTACCGCTTGTAGATATAACATATAAGTGATAGGGTAATGCCATACATTGGTCGAAAATACTTTTCGGTAATTGCGGCAAGAAATAAGCGGCCACCGTAAAAAGGATAGGAGCGGTCTCTCCGGACACACGCCCGATCGAAAGAATCAATCCCGTAATAATATTGGGGAACGCCATCGGTAGCACGACCCTGCGAATGGTCTGCAATTTCGTAGCCCCTAACGCTAGGCTACCGTGGCGGAAAGAATCATCGATACTTTTCAAAGCCTCTTCCGTCGTACGGATGATAAGTGGCAAGGACATCAGCGCCAAGGTAAACGAACCCGCTATAATTGAGTCTCCCCATCCCAAGGTGCTTACGAATAGAGACATACCAAATAACCCGAAAACAACGGATGGGACACCACTTAGATTATTCGTCATGATACGGATGAAGCGGATGAGTTTCCCGTTCGTGGCGTACTCGTTCATATAAATACCACTCATGATGCCGATAGGAAAACTAATCAAGCTACTTCCGATCACTAAATAGAGTGTACCTACGATAGCCGGAAAAATCCCCCCGGAGGTCATGCCCTCTTGGGGTGCTTGTGTCAGGAAATCCCAACTGATCACGCTCGCTCCCTTTAAGATAATGAATCCCAGTATTACGAATAAGATCACTACGACCAAATAACTCAGGAAAGAAAAGAAACCGAAAGCAACCTGTTGAGAGGCCCGTTTCCTCTTGTCTATATTCCCTAAATGTTGAATAGGTGCCATATCTTTAATTAAATTTTACGTTTGGATGAAATATATTCTACGGCGATGCTCAACCCCAAGGTGATGAGGAACAACACGGCTCCCAGCATAAACAAGGCTTGGTAATGTGCTCCACCTGCGGGAGCCTCACCCAATTCCGCCGCTATCGTGGCAGGAATTGTCCGTACCGGTTCGAAGAACGAGGTAGGGATAACGGCGGCGTTTCCGGTTACCATCAATACGGCCATCGTCTCACCGATCGCACGTCCTATACCTAATACGACAGCGGACGTGATACCGGATATGGAGTAGGGGATTATTACTTTATAGATGGTTTGCCATTGCGTGGCTCCCAATGCCAAGCTGGCCTCTTTCATGGCTCGTGGTGTAGTTCGCATGGCATCTTCCGCTACCGTGATGATGGTCGGCAACGCCATGATCGCTAAAACCACGCTTCCGGCGAAAGCGGTCTCGCCTACCGGAAGGTCTAAGGTCTTTTGGATAAGGGGAACGATCACCACCAATCCGAAGAAACCATAAACGACTGAGGGAATACCTGCCAGCAACTCGATAAGCGGTTTTAATAAATTGCGTGTTTTTGTATTGGCGATCTCTGCCATATAGATCGCTACCGCTACTCCGAAGGGGAGGGATAAGGCGATCGCACCTATACTTACCAACAGCGTTCCTAGTAATAGAGGGATCAGCCCAAAGATCGGAGCGGGAGTTGAGGTCGGATACCATTTCGTCCCTCCAAAGAATTCCGAAGGCTTGATCGTGGCTCCCGATATGATTTTTCCCGTAAAGTTTTCCGACTTGTATTGTTCCGGAAAGAATGCGATAATCCCGGGCTCTTTATGGATAAGTTCATTGATTTTCTCGGGAACATATTGAAATTCTTCACCTAGCTCTTCTTCCGTATAATAGTTGGTTAGATCCGAGAACCGGAAGACTAGTATATCTTGATTTTCTCCGTTTAAATCTTCCCAATTGGTGATATTGGCATCGAAGACATCCATGATTTGCTCGGGCGACAAATGTTCGACCGGATTTTCCTGATTCACGGCCAATATATATCCTTCCTCTACCTCCGGGCTGTTAAAAAGACCTGCGGCCTCTTTAAATAAGAAGACAATGATCAACAAGATCGTAAAGCTACTGACGCTTCCACTGATCAAAAATCCTCCTTCCACTAATTTTTCAATAAACTTTCTCACAATCTTTGCCTATTTATTCTGATGCAAAGAAAGGATATCCATATTAAGAAGCTGTTAAGCCTGTTTGAAAGAATTATTACAAACATATTACGAGTTTGTAATATATACAATTGAAATAAAAAAGGCTCCGTTATGCGGAGCCTCAAAATATATTGGAGATTATAGATTTTCTAGCCATTTTTTACCAGGCTTGGTATATAGCCATACGAGGAATCCACCTCCAACAATAGCACTGATCGTGAAAACTAAACTTAGCATATCCATAATAAACCTTATTTAAAAATTTTATTTCCAATCCAGGCGAATATCACTGTTGCTATTCCACCAACGATAGCTCTATATATAAATATTGACTCTTTTAGCTCTGTATCAAAAGTAGCAATACCTCCAATAACCAGACCCGCAAAAGTTAATTTAGCCAAATCATAGAAGAACTTTCCCAGGTTTTCTCTACGGGATTGATCTCTTTCCCTGCTTTCTTTTTTTTCATCCTGTTGTTTCTCCCAGTTTCCCATATAACAAAGATATGAATAGTTTTTAGATAAACAAAAGGCCATCCCGAAATTATTCGGAATGGCCTTGAGATAAGTATGTAATATGTTTGTATTACTTATTATACTTGCTCCAATCCACATTGTGCATATCTCCGCTGGCCGCTAGTTCCTCATGGAAAGCGAAACAGCATTTCAGGTTTTGAGGCGTATGTCCCTTGATACCCATAGCGAGGTACTCTTCCAATAACGGTTTGTAATCCGGGTGAACACAATTGTCGATGATACAACGAGCGCGTTGGATCGGAGATTTACCGCGTAAGTCCGCTACACCATATTCAGTGATGATGATCTTCACGGAGTGCTCGCTATGATCCAAGTGAGATACCATCGGTACGAACGCGCTGATCTTTCCATCCTTCGCCGTAGACGGAGTCGTGAAGATCGACAACATAGCCGAACGGGTAAAGTCGCCGGAACCACCGATACCATTCATCATACGAGTACCGGATACGTGCGTAGAGTTGATATTACCGAAGATATCAGCCTCCAAAGCCGTATTGATAGCGATCAAGCCTAAACGGCGGGCAACCTCCGGATTGTTAGAGATCTCTTGCGGACGAAGCAAGATCTTATCCTTGAAGAAATCAAGGTTAGCGTAGATCTCACGGATCACCTCGTTACTTACGGACAAAGAGCAACCGCTGGCAAATTTAACACGGCCCTGTTTCATCAACTCGATGACAGCGTCTTGAATAACCTCAGTATATACATTGAATGCGGGGATAGACTCATTAGCTCCCATGCAGCCCAAGACTGCGTTAGCCACGTTACCTACACCACTCTGCAATGGAACGAATTCTTTCGGAAGACGGCCGGCCTTGATCTCGCTAACCAAGAAGTCCGCAACGTTTTTACCGATCGCCATCGTAACATCATCCAGCGGAGAGAATTTTCCACCTTCATTCGGCTCATCGGTCCTTACCACACCAACGATCTTAGCCGGGTCTACTTTTACACAATCGTTACCGATCCTGTCAGAAGGAGTGTAGATAGGGATCTCACGGCGTAAAGGAGGATCAGCCGGCTCGTAAATATCATGCATACCGCGGATTTCTTTCGGGTGACGGCAGTTCAACTCAACGATGATACGGTCTGCCATACGACAGATAGTAGGTAAGATACCAACACCTGAAGTCGGAACGATCTCACCATCCTCAGTAACATCGGCAGCCTCTACGATCGCTACATCGATCTTACCCAAGAATCCGTAACGCAAGCTTTGTGCCAATTCAGACAAGTGCAAATCGAAATATTGTGCCTGATGAGCGTTTAATGCGGCACGTAAGTCTTTGTTCGATTGGTACGGTGTACGGAATTTGATGGCGTTAGCGCGAGCCAATTCTCCGTCTAGCTTATCACCGGTAGAAGCACCGGTAAACATACCGATTTGGAAAGGGTTACCTTTAGCGTGTTCTTCCGCTGCCTTCCGGGCGATAGCTCCGGGAACGACTTTCGGGCATCCTGCGGGTGTAAAACCACTGAAACCAACATTGTCATTATGATGCACATAAGATGCGGCTTCTTCAGCTGTAATGAATTTTAATGCCATGATAATTAGTTTTTATGTTTTTAGGTAAATACTTACTGTTCAATATTTCGGGCGCAAACTTACATAAAATTACGCTGAATCGAATATAAGTGTGGCGTAAATTAATACTTCCGGTTTAGAATCTCCGCACAAATGATCGCTTTCTTCAATTCCTCGATGTCTCTGAAGGTATCTTCCGGCATAAGCCCCGGTTCTTCCTCGATAGCACTCATCCTTACGGATGGCCGGGTCGCGATATGATTCGGGATATTCTTCTCGGCGGAAAGGAATGGAGATGAGGCAGGCGATGAGGTTACGACTTGCGGTTTCTCAACCTTTGGCGTTACCTGCTTTTGTCGGGGAGCGGGCTTAGGTTTTTGCGTTTCCTTTTGCATATCCTCCAGTATCTCCCAGAAGCCTTTTCCTTCTGTAGGCTGGTCATTAGGCACGATTTCCCTGTCGGGTTGCCCCAATATATCGGGGCGACTCTTCTTCTTTTTGTCTTTCGAACTGAATAAGCCACTGACGGCGGCGATAATCAGGAAAACAATATATAACCAATCTCCTACGTTATCCATAAACTTTGATTATTTTTGCACCTCCAAATGTAAGAAGAATAATTGAGAAGTGAAAAGATGGGAGTATATAAAACATCAGATAGGTATAAAAGTAAATAAGGGTAACTTCACAGCCACCCTTATTCGATTTAACCAAAACCTTAACTATGAAAAAATTTACGTTTTTCGAATGCAAATATAACGGTGGGATTCGAACTATGCAAGCGTTTGCGTAATTATTTTTAAGAATCTTGCTTATTTAAATTCTATTAACATATAGTATGGTAAATCAAGAAAACGGTGTGGACTTAAAATCCGCTACCCAAAGCGATGAACGAAAGTTGTTTATCGAGACCTACGGCTGTCAGATGAATGTGGCGGACAGCGAAGTTGTAGCTTCTATCATGAAGATGGATGGCTATAGTATGACGGAGAATATCGAGGAGGCGGATGCCATCTTCGTGAATACTTGCTCCGTACGCGACAACGCCGAACAGAAAATCTATGGGCGGCTACAGTATTTCCAGTCTTTAAAACGGAAAAAGAAGTCATTAATTGTCGGTGTATTGGGATGTATGGCCGAACGAGTGAAGGAAGACCTGATCCATGTGCATCATGCCGACTTGGTGGTAGGACCGGATTCTTATCTGGACTTGCCGAACTTGGTGGGAGCGGTAGAGCACGGAGAGAAAGCGATCAACGTGGAGCTTTCTACCCAAGAGACCTATAAGGATGTTATTCCTTTGAAGTTACCGGGCGTACATATCTCCGGTTTCGTGTCTATTATGCGCGGTTGTAATAATTTTTGTACGTATTGCATCGTACCTTATACAAGAGGACGCGAGCGTAGCCGGGATATCGAGAGTATCTTGAATGAGATACGGGATATGCACGAGAAAGGCTTTAAGGAAGTTACGTTGTTGGGACAAAATGTAAACTCCTATTCTTTCGAGAAAGAAGGTGAGACCATAACCTTCCCGATCTTGTTGGATCGTGTGGCGAAAGAGGTTCCCGATATGCGAATTCGTTTTACGACCTCCCATCCGAAGGACATGAGCGATGATACCTTACGTGTGATTGCCGCGAACGACAATATCTGTAAGTTTATCCATCTGCCTGCCCAATCTGGCAGCAGTCGCATCTTGAAGGTCATGAATCGTAAATATACTCGTGAATGGTATCTGGACCGTATAGCGGCGATCCGTCGTATCGTACCGGATTGCGCTATCTCGACTGATTTATTCTGCGGTTTCTATTCCGAGACCGAGGAGGATTATCAAGAGACTTTATCCTTGATGCGTGAAGTGGGATATGATAGTGCTTTCTTATTTAAATATTCCGAACGTCCGGGTACATATGCCGCTAGCCATTTGGAGGATAATGTACCGGAAGAAGAGAAGGTACGTCGTTTGCAAGGTATGATCGATTTGCAAAATAAGTTGTCCGAGGAAAGTAACTTGCGGGATATAGGCAAGACTTTCGAGGTTCTGATAGAAGGATTCTCGAAACGTTCCCGTGAGCAATTGTTCGGACGAACCAGCCAAAACAAGGTGGTTATCTTTGACAAGAAGAACTATCATGTAGGTCAATTCATAAAAGTCAAGATTCATAAGGCTTCCTCGGCAACCCTGTTCGGGGAACCTGTGGAGGAATAAGAAAAAGAAAACGCCAATACGTTCCATTTCGAGCGATATTGGCGTTTCTCTTATTATCTTCTATCTTTGGAATATCTCCGGGTATTTGTTGATGAAATAAACCGGCGTGCAACTCCATGCGTGGCAATAACTATTGATCGGGAAAAATCCGTAAGGTGATAATTCGTCATTGTTCGGATCATATACCTCCCAGAATGTATCGGCTCCTTTATTCACCATGCCGCCCCAATAACTGGTTAAGAGCGAACGGGCCTCTTGCCGCATTCCACATTTCAACAAGGCTTCCATTACATAATGATAAGCGTACGGACATCCCGGATAGCATGCGTCGGGCATCGATAGGACGGTGGCCATCGCTTTTGCTCCTTCCTTGGCGGTAAGCGTCTCCGATAGGATCATCCACACCTGTGATAGGTAAGACACCTGACGGTTAGGGCCGCTTACGATCACCCCGTTCTTTTGGTCATAGAATGTTTTCCGGGCGGCTTTCTTTATCTGGCCGGCGATACGAGGCCAATCTCTAGCCTCCTTCTCTTTTCCCAGCATTTTAGCTAGCTCATAGCTTTTCTCTAATGAGAATGCCGTAAGTCCCTGCATAGATGCTTGGCGATCATAATTATCTTTCCAGTCGAATACCAACCAATAAATCGGTTTCTTTTGCATATCGTAGATCCAATCGTCCGAGTATTGACGCAAGGCCATCTCTATTTGGCGGACCACTACCGGCCATAAGTCCAAGGCGACCTCCTTGTCTCCGGTCTCTTTCAGGTATTCTAGCAACGCTACGTTATACAGCAGGGAATAGTCCAAGCAATGCGTACCGTTTTGCGGATGAGGGGTCGGTGTCTCCAATACGGTGGCGTGCAGCAGTCCTTCATCATTGGCTAGAGCCGCTAATAAATAGAGGCAACGTTTCGTCAAGTCGTGGTTTTTATACGACCATGCGTTCGCTAGCGCCTCCAGATACAAGTCTCCGATCCATAACCGGCGATCCCGTTTCGGGCCATCCTCATAGACGGTCTGCATACATTCTTTTAATGTAAGCAATCCTACCTCATTGATTTTACGGATCAAGGGATCGGTAGTGGAAGCCAGTGGCAATGGAGCCGTCTTAGCCGATGTCTGCGCACGGAACGTTAGCTTGTCGAAGGCGAAATCGAAACTGGAAGCGCCTAGCAACTCTATCTTGAGATACCGAAAAGACACCCTTCTGGGGATGGAGGCCTCTATGGGTACGGTCATTAACGTCATCACCTCATCTTGTAGCCAAGCCCTTGACAGACCGCCCGGATAAGGGTCGAAAGGCGTGTTCAATTCCGAGGGAACTTCGGCGAACGTGAATTTGATACGTACCGGAGCGTCCGAAACCTGTTGGCTAAGGAGCTTGAGCGAGAAATCCAAATAACCCGTCAGATGCTCACCGAAGTCAACTATAACCGATGGATGTTTCTTCAGGGACTCATTGAATAACAGATCCGTGCTTCCTTCGTCCCGCATGCGCCAACCTTGGTAGGCTGACGCGTCTTTGATGGAAGTGACCCGTTTGACCGGCTTATGTTCCGTATAGGTTAACACTGGCTTGCAGGCCTCACTCTTTTGAAGCCATGAAGCGCTTTCTTTGAAATAACGACTTTGTGCTGATAGGGTGAATACACCGACACAGCATAGTAAACTTAGCAGGATTTTCATATGTGTTCTTTTCATGATGCGAATATAAGAATAACTTCGTTAATATCCGGGATTTTGTTTAAGCTCGCTGTTCAAGTCGATTTCTCGCAGAGGTATGGGCAACAAGCATTTATCTGGGTTGAACAGATAAGCGTTCGCCACGGGTTGAACACCGTCGGGCCAATAATGAGATTCGGGATTTGCCTTTATCTTTTGTCCATGTCGTGTCATGACTTCCACGGCTCGTCCCGTTCTCAGAAGGTCTGTCCAGCGTTTGTTCTCGAATGCCAGCTCGATCCGTCTAAATTGCTGCTTCTGAAAAATCTGCTGCCATAACTCAAAAAATTAAATTGTTACTACTTGTTTTTGTTATCATCGCCTGTCGCCCCAACCAAATTTTTTCCCTTTGGCTGATTGGGAAGAACATTGACAATAATCAAGAGCGGAAAGGGGGAATTGCAATTATCTGAAAAAATGGTAAATACTACCCGCAGGGTGGAGATTTGGCATTTTTTGCGGATTTGCTTTCGCCCCCGCCTACCTTCGTCAATGTTTTCCCAATCAGCCCTAAGGGGGAAAATTCAACCTTTCAGTAAATTGAATGAATGATAGATTACTTATCGGTACAAGTAGATTGTATTTGTTATGAAAACCGGAAAACTCCGTTTCCGGAAAGGAAAAGAAAAGCAGGTTGGTAATGCGGGGTGGAAAGACAACTCTTTGGCGTGGGGGATTCTTCTTTTGCCGATTTATCGGATTAGAAAGAAGGGTACACCACGACAATGTGTTGTGCGGGTTGGCGAGGTGCTTTTCGTCCGGTTACGGTAAACGGACAGAGCAATCAGCTATCCGGCTTTTGCGGATGGCCGTGCGATGGCAGTGGCGGAAACGGGCGGAAAGTTCCGCAGACAAAGGATTATCCTTTCAGTCATGGCAAAGCCCAAAGAAGAAAATAACGGTTGAAAAAACGGGTAAGACAATAAGGGACAGTCGGGACAGCCAGTACTCTCTGACGTTCAAACAAGGGTGAATCCATATTCACCCAGCGTTAGGGATTGAAGGGTAAAGCCCACAGCCCAGCGAGGACTTGCAACGAAAAGCCCGACCGTCTAAGGGAACGCCCCCCCAGAACATCTACAAACACATTAAAAACAGAGTATTGACTTTTATAAAACATTATAATTTACAGACAATTTATTTAGTGTACAAGAACGAAAAGCAAACTATTATTTTTATTGAATTAATTCAGATTTATTGCTCTTTTCAGTAACTTTGAAACCAGTAACTAATATAGCCATGAATAAAAACATAATCAACTTTTTAAATGAATACGTCAAAATACCCAATCCACAATATGCCATTATGCTAAGAGGAGTTTGGGGATGTGGTAAGACATTCTTCATTCATCAATGGATGAAACAGTTAAGCAATAACAAGGATGCAGACAAGTTAGAATGGCAACCTATTTATGTTTCTTTATATGGTTTGACCAATATCCAGCAGATTACAGAACAAATCAATAAAGAAATTTCTCCGTGGTTATATAGCAAAGGAATGAAGTTTGCTAAGAAAATACTAAAAGTCGCTTCGAAAATCGCACTAAAGTATGATCTCGATATGGATGGTAATGGAAAAAATGAAGGAAGTGTAACTTATAATCTGGATTCCATTCTATTATTGAAAGAGGACAATACCGAGATAAAAGGGAATAAGATTTTGATTTTTGATGACCTCGAAAGATGTGATGTAAAATTGGAAACCTTGTTAGGATACATCAATTACTTTTCAGAACACTGTAAATGCAAAGTTATCATCATTGGTGATGAAGATAAAATTACCGAAAAGGAGAATAAGGACAGTAATTTGAAGTTTAAAGATTTCAAAGAGAAGACTATCGGACGCACTTTCGAAATTAAAGTAAATGTAGAAGAAACACTTGATTTTTTCATCAATGAAATATCTGCCAACAACAGAAATCTTCTGCTGGAAAACAAAGAGTTAATAATTAAAATATTCCATGCTTCTAAATTCAATAACTTGCGAGTGCTCCGTCAATGCTTGAACGACTATCATAGAATAGTTATGGCGTTACCCGAACATTATCATAAATCTCCTAAATATAAACTTATCATAACATCATTATTGGCAAATTTTGTCGCTGTTTATTGTGAATATAAAAGTGGAAATACCCAGATTGGACATTTATTCAATAGCTTATCCAAAATGTTTACTGATAGGGAAATAGATGAAGAACGTGAAAATATTTTATCCAAATACCGTTTTATTGAAATAGGTAGAAAGCTGGATATTTTTAGTGATTTTCTTGTCAATGAAATTGTTTGTTACTTGGAAAGTGGATATTTTGATACAACTTACCTGCAACAATATTTTGCTGCTGAAAATACCAGTTTGAAAAGTTGGGAGTACCTATATGACTATTGGAGATTAGATAATGAAGAATATGAAAAATATTACGATGAAACGATACGATATTATTTAGCAGATAAAAGCACGGATTTGAGAGAACTCTTTATCATTATATCAGTTCTATCTGTCTTATCTAATGATAATCTTGTTTCCGTATCTGAAAAGGACATTATAACCCAAGGTAAACATTCTATAAACAGGCTGATGGAAGGAATTAGCGGCATTGAGGATCTATTGAATTGCAAATCAAAAGTACATTCAGGTATAGGAAGAAACCATAATAATGTCGGCTCTTACAAAATTTTGAATAAGTTGATTGCGTATTTTGAGAAACTGTTTGAGCAAAGATTTGAAAAATGTCCCAATAAAGTGTCTGTTATGTTGGAAAATTTAACGGATGAGACTTGCGAACGTTTGAGTTTGGCACTTAACGACATGCTTCCGGTTAGACAGATACTTTATAGAGATACTTCGATATTTCAAGAGGCTGATGCGGATAAAGTTTCGAATAGTATTTTGGGATTATCAAATGAATCACGAAATACTTTCCTGCATTTTTTATTATTCCGTTATAAATTTACCTCTTCCGGCAATGAAATAGAATACTTGAGTAAATGTTGTCAATTAGATTTACCGCAACTAAAATTAATCAACCGGAAATTAAAGATAGAAGCGGCAAACAAAAGATTTATAGAAAAGTATTCTATTGAGAAAATCACGAACCTAATAGATGAAATTACTGCAAAAATAGAATAGCTATTTCTGTTCGTCCTCAAAAGCGATGGTCTTGGCAAGGAACAGACCGATTACAAACTTTGCTCCGTGTTCGATCAGTTTGCGCTTCGTTTGTATGAATCCTTCGCCAGTTGTCAGTAGATCATCAATTAACAGAACGCATTTGTCCTTGAAATATTCGGGATGAAATTGCAGGTTTGCGGTCTTGTCCTGCCCGTGTGTGCCTTTGAGTTGAGGACGGTCGGCGGCAAGGGTGATAGCCCCGTAGCCGTCGGCTATTCCGATGTCCGCCGATAGTTTCCGGCAAAACTCTTCGTAACGGATGCGGTTCTTCTCACGGGTGGATGCGGGAATAGGAACGAGTACGGCACGGTGCTTGTTCTCCTGAATGGCACGGATTCGGCTGATAGCAATGGAAAAGAGCTTGACGGTGAGGTCGGTTTTGTGCCCGGATTTGAATTTGAAAATAAGGTTGGAAATCTTCTTGCCCTCAAAGGTGATCTTGTCGTTGCGCCGGACGGGGCAATAATCATACAGGTAAAGGCACAGGCTGCCGTCCAGACGGAAAAAGCCCTGAAAACGGTTATCCAACGGGTAAAAGGCTTTGCGGAAATCGTTCAGGAAGGTAAAGATGAGAACGTTGTTCCAGAAACGGGCTTCGTCCTCGCTGCCGGACTTCAAATAGTACATGAAGCCTGCCAGATGCCCGCTTTCGTACAAGCCCATGCCGATAGTTAGCCTTTCGTTGAAATAAGTCTGGCTGACGATATACCACCCGTAAGACGCAAACTGCCGTTCGTAATCGGAACGGGTTTCGAGAAGGAAATAGAATTTGCCGTCATCCTCGAAACGGATCACGTACTCGCACCGAAGGGCGACCTTACATAAAATGCGGTTTTCTTCCTCGAAAGTTTCGGGGATGGCAAGAAAGGTATATTGTGCTACAAATATAGGGCGTTCCATAGTTAAACGTGTTGTTCGGTTGCAAAGGAATGGATTCCCGGAGAACCGACCAATTAAAAACGGAAAAAATATACTGGTTGCAAGAAAATATGTTGCTCTCTGCTTCGTTTTGCACCACTTCGGACACGACAAAGCTACAAGCGTGGAGCAAAACACGGACAAGCGGTACATAAACGCACGGGCATACCTGTAACAGTCTGTATATTTGCGGGAAACAGTAAATTATCGGATATGGAAATAGTGACTATCGAGAAGAAAACCTTTGAAGAAATGAAAGAAAGGTTCAACAAGTTCAGTGAGCATTTGCAACAGTTGTGTTCACGATACCGCCCGCCGGAAAAGATGAACTGGCTGGATAATGCGGACGTGTGCGAGAAACTCAACGTGAGCAAACGGACATTGCAGACGTACCGTGACAGCGGAAGGCTGGCATACAGCCAGATAAACCATAAGTTGTATTACAGGCTGGAAGATGTGGAAGCGTTCTTGACGGCAATGAGCAAGGAACTGATAGAGGATGAATAAGATGGAAGTGATTACAAAGGACATGGAAGAGGTAAAGGCGTACTTCGAGGCTCTGGAACGGGGCACGAAGTACGTGGATAACGTAACGGCGAACTTTCACCCAGTGATGAACGGCGAGGTGTACCTGACGGGGGAAGAGGTATGCCGGATATTGCATATCACTACCCGTACCTTGCAGGACTACCGGGCGCAACGGATTATCCCGTTCATTTCGTTGCCGGGCAAAACACTGTACCGACAATCGGACTTGTTGCGTATGCTGGAAGAGAACTATGTGCAGATGAAGCAAAAGAGCAAACGAAGGAAAAGCTCTACTTAACTTTCGGGTGCGGTGCATGGGTAAATGCAGCAAAGGCAGGAACTTCCAAACGGAACTCCTGCCTTTGCCGTGTTTTGCACTTCCCCGAAGGAATCAGGCGGTTTCACGCATGGCGACCGCCTGCTGCTTGCTGACCTTTTTCTGTTTCCTGTCAAGGACTTTCTTCTGCATGGCTGCGAGGTTGCCGGAGATCGAACGGAAATCGGAGCTTACCATCTTGTTAGTCACTTGTAGGCTCGGCAAACAACGCCTTTCCACTTTACAGCGGTAGGTTTTCGTTTACCTGCCCCCGAACCGTACTTACACGTCTCCATGTATACGGCTCTCCATCTGTAACATCATCTTACTTGACACATCTCTGGATTTTTGCGTTACACTCCGCACATACGACCAAAGTCTTTCTGTGCATATAGAGCATTTTGCGTTCCCAGTCTTTTTTACCTTTTAACTCTTTGAGTGTGCGGACATGGTGCATTACCACTTCTCCGTGCTTGCCACATAGTTCGCACGTTTTTGTTGTAAGCCTTTCTATCAGACTCAACGATGGCGTTTTGAACATGTACGGCAGATTGTCACTTGGGGCTGTTTCACAATCTGTTTTGCGGGCATATCCCTCATTATAGAATACCCTGTACTTGGTTTCTCCTCCCTTGTTTACAAAAGGCACTGCAAAGAGATTGTCCTTGCGATATCTTTCAATGACTTTTCTCACTGACATATTCAGTTTTTGAGCAAGGGTTTTGTACATGGAGAACTTCATAATACAGCCGAAAGAGCGTCCCAAAGCCGATGCATTGTTTGCTATTGAGTAATAGTTGTAGAACCCTCGTATTTCGGTATTAAACTGAGATACAATCTCGTGCGCTTCATTGTCAATCATATAAGTCCTGCCTTTTGACACCCATGTTTCCTTGCCGTGTCTGGTGACAACTTTCATAGCTTCAAGGCTGAGCAGCTTGTTCTTGATTACTTCTCTTGAAACGTGCAATATCACATTCCCGTTGAAGTATCTGCGCACTGTTCCGTTACTGTTTCTCTTTGTGGCATAGTCTTTACGGACATATATTTCGTAACCCAAAAATTTTGCGCTGTCTTGTGCATTTGTAATCAAAGTCTTTTCCTGTGACATCTCCAGCCTTAACTTTTCCTGCATAAACTTAGTGATGTCAGCTTTGATTTTCTCGCATTCGTTTTTCGTTCCGATAACTCCGATAAGGAAATCATCGGCATAGCGCACATATTTCAGCCTGCGAAAGTTTACATCCATATCATTGCCACTTGGCATTGTAAGTATCAGCTTCTGCTTTTCATGCAGTTCTTCTACCATCCTTGTTCTTACGTTTACATCCTCTACTTCATTTATCCTACGTTTTAGGTAGTGTACTCTGCTGTTGAGTTTGCATATGTCCTTGTTACGACTTCTCATTGTCCCTTTATTGAATTTGTTGGCATATTCATCCATGTACTTATCGAACTTGTCAAGGTATATGTTTGCCAAAATAGGGCTTATGATACCACCTTGCGGTGTCCCTGAATAAGTCTTGTTGAATTGCCACTCTTCCATGTACCCTGCATTGAGGAATTTCCGTATCAGACGAAGAAATCTGTCGTCTGCTATTCTGCCTTTCATTATTTCTATCAGCACATCATGGTCTATGTTGTCAAAGAAGCCTTTTATATCTCCCTCGATGAACCATTTTGCACCATTGAAATTGTTTTGTAGACTTTTCAGTGCCGTGTGGCAGCTTCGGTTTGGTCTGAAACCGTGCGATGTCCACTCAAAGTGTCCCTCATATATGGCTTCAAGCACCATTCTTACTACCTCTTGAACCAATTTGTCTTCAAAAGACGGTATTCCTAACGGACGCATCTTCCCATTCTTTTTCGGAATGTAAATTCTCTTTGCAGGCTTGGGACTATAAGTCTCGTCCTTTATACTCTCTATGAGTTTGTTTATCCTATCAATGCTCATTTCATCCTCTGTTTTGCCATCTGTGCCGGGTGTCATGTTTCCCGGCTTCGCATACATACGTTGGTAGGCGACAAAGAACATCTGTTCATTGAATAGAATACGGTAGAGCCTTTCGTATTTATACGCGGGCTCGTTGCTGTGTCCAGCTAAAATGTTTAATACTTGCTCTGGATTTCTCATACGTCTCTCACGTTTTCCGTTGTTTGTATTAAAGTTACAGACTACTTCCCTTCGCCATGTACAAGGCTTTCCCCTGCTCGGACTACTACGGAAGTTCCGTTACCATATCGGATATTCAAAAGCTTTCTTTATAGCTGTTTATTCCAGCGTTCCGACTTAGGTAATCCCCAGTTAGTTCTCTTAATAACTATTAGCACGACATACTGTCGGATGCGACTTTCGTTCTTGTCCGCTTATTGCGGCTGTGTCATAGTCGGTTCTTTATGCCCTGCACTAACGCTCAAAATAGGCAGGGTACTATGAAACAACGTATGTATAATAGTCTTCCGTTGTTGCAAGATTTGGTACCACTGAACTGTCGTTCAACCAATCAAGGCTTCATCCTTGTGTATGTCTTTTCGTCTTGCCCCTCAGTCGCCACTTGACTATTAATGGACTTGGAGCTTTAATCAGTATGCTACACTCCCCATCGGGTTTCCCCTTTGGATAAACTGATTGACGATAGGATTATATCGAACCCAATCCTAACTTCTTGCTAAAGAAGCATTTATTAAGCGACCATTCTGGGCGCACCGGCGTATATTTGTGTGGTGCTGATATGCTTGTGACCGAGTATCTTTGAAAGTGCCTCAATCGTACCGCCGTTGCAGAGATAGACGGTCGTGGCGAAGGTATGCCGGGAAAGGTGGAACAGAATACAAGAAGCAAGCAGATGAAGAGATGAGAAAGGAAAACGTAATTGGTTGAATATGAGCAAAAGTTCTGTTTTTTGCTGAGATAATGGAAAGCAAAAATGGACAGGTTATTGCAGGTGTTCAGTTACCAGAATGTTAGCTACCCAGTTACCTGAACCGAATAGGTAACAGACTGAACAATAAAGAATCTGTTACAGAGGCTATTATTCACTGTATGTCAGCATTTTGCATATCAAAGGACGCTTATAAAATAGGTAATTTTGCCATTAAAAAATAAGCGTATGAAAGTAGAAAAATTCAAGGTGTTGCTCTACCTGAAAAAGAGCGGTCTTGACAAATCCGGAAAGGCTCCGATAATGGGGAGAATAACGGTAAACAATACGATGGCGCAATTCAGTTGTAAGCTGTCATGTACTCCGGAGTTATGGAACCCAAGAGAAAGCCGACTAAATGGAAAAAGTAAAGAAGCCGTTGATATTAATGCAAAAATTGACCGGCTCTTACTTTCTGTCAATTCTGCATTTGATTCACTTGTAGAACGTAAGATTGATTTTGACGCGACTGCCGTAAAAGAGCTTTTTCAAGGAAGTGTAGAAACCCAGATTACTCTGTTGAAACGGCTTGATATACATATAGAGGATATGCGCTCAAGAATCGGTATTGATGTTGCTAAAAGCTCCATGTCAACATACATTTACACCCGTCGGTATCTTGGCGAATTTATTCAAAAACGATTCAAGACAAGTGATGTTGCTTTTGGACAGTTAAATGAACACATCCCATGGGAGTTTCAGGATTATATACTGAAGGATAAAGGACTTGCGGTAGATACGGCAAGACATTATCTGGCAATCCTGAAGAAAATCTGCCGGATGGCATTCAAGGAAGGACATGCGGAGAAGCGTTATTTTGTGAATTTCAAACTACCCCAAGAGAACCGGAAACCACCACGGGCTTTGAGTCGTGAGGATTTTGAGAAGATCCGTGATGTCGTAATACCACCGGAAAGAATCACTCATAATATAGCCAGGGATTTGTTTCTCTTTGCCTGTTATACAGGAGTTCCGTATGCGGATGCAGTTTCAATCACTAGAGATAATATATACAAGGACGATAAAGGCGACTTATGGTTAAAGTATCTGAGAAAGAAGAATGAATATCTGGCCCGCGTCAAATTGTTGCCAGAGGCTATCTCTCTTATAGAAAAATATCGTTCGGATGACAGGAAAGAGCTTTTCCCGATGATATACCATCCCAATATGAGACGCCACATGAAAGGTTTACGGGATCTGGCTGGCATAAGCTGTGATTTGGTCTATCATATGGGAAGACATACCTTCGGAAGTCTGATAACCCTTGAGGCTGGTGTTCCCATTGAAACAATCAGCAAAATGCTGGGTCATACCAATCTGACAACTACTCAGCTTTATGCAAGGGTAACTCCTAAAAAACTTTTTGAAGATATGGACAAATTCATCGAGGCAACGAGTGATATGAAACTGGTATTATAAATCAAGAATGAAAGAATCATGAGAAGTACATATAAGCAACTGTATTATATAAACCGCAGTAAAGTCAAATCTGACGGGACTACATCAATCATGTGTCGTATTACAATAGACGGAAAGGCTGTTGTATTATCGACCGGGTTGTATTGCCAGCCGGAAGAGTGGAACAGCAAGAAAGGGGAAGTCAAGAACAACAGACTGAACGGGATGCTTGATGAACATAAGAAATGCGTAGATGAAACTTATGCTGAACTGTTGAAAGTGAACGGCGTTATCAGTGCGGAACTGCTGAAAACAGCCATGACAGGAGCTGCTGACATCCCGAAGTATATATTACAAGCAGGAGAGGTGGAACGGGAAAATCTGAAAATCCGTTCCATTCAAATAGATTCAACCTCCAGTTACAGGCAATCAAAAATGTATCATTACTATCTGGGGGAATACATCCGTTCTCTGGGCAAGAAGGACATGCTTTTTACAGATATTACCGAAGAGTTTGGCACCAATTTCATTTTGTATCTGAAAACAAATTACCCTCATAAGCCATCATACCGTAACCATTGTCTTTGCTGGCTGAAACGTCTGGTTTATCTTGCCGTGGATAAAGGAATTTTGAGATATAATCCTTTGGATGATATAAAATATGAAAAGAAGGCACCCGCAAAGCTCATGTATATAAGCAAGAACCAGCTTCAGGAGATAATGAGCCATCCAAAACAGGATCCACTACAGGAACTTGCAAGAAGAACCTTTATATTTTCATGTTTTTGCGGTTTGGCTTACGTTGATGTACGTAATCTCTATCCGCATCATATAGGTACAACTGCGGAAGGACGGAAATATATCAGAACATATCGCAAGAAAACAAGCGTTGAATCATTTATACCATTGCATCCGGTCGCGGAGCAGATAATTTCCTTGTATAATACGACAGATGACAGTAAGCCCATCTTCCCGTTACCAATACGTGATATGATCTGGTTTGAAATACATGAGTTGGGCTTTTCCCATCAGTTCAAACATAACCTGTCATATCATCAAAGTCGTCACACCTTTGGTACCCTGATGGTTTCAGCTGGGGTTCCTATGGAAAGCATATCAAAGATGATGGGCCATACAAATATCAGAACTACGCAAGGATATGCAAAAGTTACAGATGACAAGATTTCAGAGGATATGGATAGATTAATGGAGAAAAGAAACTTAATAAATGAAATAAAAACGTATACTTAACTTTTATTGGTGGAGTATACGGGTAAAATAATATTCGGCTATATAAAAGATTAGAAGCTGCCTTAAAAGTATTAACGAATCGTTATGGAGGATGTAAATTAAACTGTGTCAGCAAGGAATAAAGTATTAACTTTGCTAACACAGTTTTTTTTATGAAAGAAGAATTTGATTTCGAGAGTATCAAGAACAAGGCCATTGAACAGCTGAAAGCCGGCAAGCCTTTGTTGGGTAAGGACGGCGCCTTTGCCCCACTATTGGAAAGTATATTGAATGCAGCCCTGGAAGGAGAGATGGATGCACATTTGACAGAAGAAGAACGCCAGATGGGTAACCGTCGTAACGGAAAGATGCAAAAGCAGGTTCAGACTCCCTTGGGCGAAGTAACCGTTTCCACTCCCCGTGACCGTAATTCGAGTTTTGATCCCCAGTTTATCAAGAAGCGTGAGACTATTCTGGCAGAAGGTGTTGCTGACCGTATAATTGGCTTGTATGCAATGGGAAACAGCACAAGGGAAATCAGTGACTGGATGGAAGAAAATCTTGGGAATCGTGTTTCGGCCGACACAATCAGTTCCATCACAGACCGTGTACTTCCGGAGATAAAAGCATGGAAATCACGGATGCTTGATTCTGTTTATCCTATAGTCTGGATGGATGCCATTCATTACAAAGTAACGGATGAACGTGGCTGCGCGGTAACCCGTGCAATCTATAATGTACTGAGCATTGACAGGGAGGGACACAAGGAGTTACTTGGAATGTATATATCAAGGAATGAGGGAGCAAACTTCTGGCTCAGCGTGTTGACAGACCTTCAGAACCGTGGAGTTGAGGATATTCTCATTGCCTGTATAGACGGTCTGAAGGGGTTTCCTGAAGCCATTCAAAGCGTTTATCCTAATACAGCCGTACAGCTTTGTGTAGTACATCAGATACGTAACTCCATCAAGTATGTAGGATCCAAGAATCAGAAGGAGTTCTTAAGGGATTTGAAATGTGTCTATCAGGCAGTCAATAAGGAATCCGCAGAAAATGAGCTCCTCAAGCTGGATGAAAAATGGGGTGAACAGTATCCTGTCGTTATCAGATCCTGGCAGGACAACTGGGATAAGCTGTCCGAATACTTCCAGTATACTCCGGTCATCCGTAAGCTTATCTATACCACAAATACCGTTGAGGGGTATCACCGTCAGATCCGCAAGGTAACAAAAAACAAGGGCGTGTTCCCATCGGATACAGCCCTTGAGAAACTTGTTTATCTTGCATACCGCAATATACGTAAGAAATGGACCATGCCACTGGCCAATTGGGCTACCATCTCGCAACAACTGGCTATAAAGTTTGGAAACCGGTTTAAATTATTGTAATTTTACGCTCGTCGGGACGGGTGGTCCCGCCCCTTGGCGCGGGCCGTTCCCCGACCGATGAGTTTTCTAGAGATAAATAATGCGTGACACAGTTTATTTTACACTACCTCGTTATGTTAATAAGACTTATTCTTTTAGGACAGCTTCTAGTACTTTCTCAATTACTTTCTTGCACACATGTCAGCCATCAACCAATCACTGTCTGGTCTAGTAATCAATCGTGCATTATTATACGCCATTTCCATTGTGAATATAGTCCTTCCTTCATAATTGTTTACCTCTTTCTCTTTATCATATTTATGGTTACATACAAGGGCTACGTCTATTGTTCCCTTATGTTCAAGAGCTAATGGAAGTAAAAGTTGCATTTTATGATCTTTGACATAATATACTGGAATAGCTGTTTTGTAGTTCCATGCTACACGACTTAGAGCTATATCTAGAGCATTACTGAAGCGTGTTGTAAGAAATTGTTTCCAATCATCATCTTCAAAAATCGCATCAGCTAGTTTTTTATAATAGGCTTCTCGTTGGGGTTTTGGCAATGCCGCTGGATCTTCAATAAATTGGAACCCATCTGTTGCCCCTTTCTTTATAAATCCAACAGGAAGTCGTTCTATATTTTCTTTTATAAAATGATTCCAGTCCAAAGTTGGTCTTTGGGCGGTGATATCATAGAATAATTCACGGGGATCATCAAAATATTGAGCACGTTTAGGTTTATATGGGAAATCTGTTATAATTTTTTGATAGTAACTATTTGCTGTCCCAAATCCTAAGAATACCCATGGTTGGGTGACTGCAGGATTCTTACCATTATTTTTCTGAAAAAAGGCATAAATCGGGTCATAAATGTTATCTACCAATCCTGTATTCCAAACAGCATTGTTCTCATTAGTAAGAATTTTTAAAATAGGCTTTCTGGCTTCTCTTTTGGATCTTTCTATCTCTTCTTCATCTTCGTATTGAAGTCGTTCAAAAGTGTATGAAAGATAATTCTTTAGAATGGGTTTTGCCAATTTGTCTTTTTCATCATAATACCAACGTTCGTCTAATGCCAAATTGACAGCCAAGTCATTAATAGCAGCATCCCACCCTAAAATATCGGGTTTATCTTTGGGCTTTGGGAAATAGGCGAAATTGCTAATAGATTCTCCTATGTATGATCCTTGTTTTAGGCTGAGAGTCTGAGATGACACCCTTGTGGCTATCGTGGAAGTAGGTGATTTTATCCCTAATTTCTTTAAATCACGTGCTTTTACAGGAGCTTCATGTTTTGATGGGTCTCCAATACGGAATTCGATACGCTTACGAAACAAGCATTCCACGGCCTGTCGTATACCAATGAAGCCCATTTTTAGGTATTCATCTTTTGCTACTTTGGAGCCAATCGCAGCAAAAGGAATCCATCCTTCATCATCAGAAACAACACTTGCGAAAGCCTCTTCTATCTTCTCTTTCAGTGCGTTTGTAATTTTCAAATAGTTAGGAGCGATGCGAAAGGCCTTAAATACCTCACCTGTACCCTGGGGTTGATAACAAGGCTCATACTTTGCTTTTGGATAATAACTTTCCAATAATTTTTCTACATCCAGAGGAACGTTGTTGCGTTTCTCAACAAGTTTGTTAAAACAAGTTCTGAACTCATCGTACCTTAAATAATTTCCCGGTAATGTCGGGGTTAGCGCATAAGCACCCTCAAGCAGAGCTCTAATTTCTGATTCTTCCATAAAAAATTATTTTTTATTTTGTTATGGCTATCATTGGTGATAGCTTTTTTATTATGCAAAAACAAATAGCGTGCCGTTTCATTAATTTGAATATTTTATTGATAATTTTTAATACTATATTTAGGGAACTGAAATCAGTCACCCATTTCCTCGCCGCCCATAGAAGTTAGTACAGACTCTATTGAAAGCGAAAAGGTCCGGCGGCTATGCCGTTTCGGGCAGAATCTTCCTCTTTCAGAGCGTATTCAGCCCGAAAACCTTTTCCCTTTCACGTCTGTACAATGGACGCCGACGGCAGCGGAAACAAGCGACTGACGGAAAAGTCAGAAAATAAAAATTAAAACAGCATATAGATTGGTTCAAATAGGGCCTAATACTATATGTTGTTTTTTATCATTTGGGAAAGGCTGTTTTTTAGAAACACAAATTAAACGGGCAGGCGGTCAACTGCGCTCCCTCCAGAAAAATCAAAATCCCTACGTGTCCTTCGTGGAGCGTTTAGAGTGTCAGCTTCTTTTGTATCTGTACGCCTCCTTGTATCCTTTCATCAGGGTTCTTTCTATGTCGGAAGCCCGGTAGAGAATCTTGCCGCCTACTTGTGTGTAAGGTAGAATGCCGTTGTTGCGGTAGTCCTGCAAGGTTCTCCGGCTCACTTTCAGCAGGTACGCCACTTCCTTGTCTGTCAGCAGTTCATCGCCATAGGCAGACGGTTGCCGTTTTTCCAACAACTTTTCGAGCAAGGCCAGCAGCCTGTCGAAATTCGAGTGGAACGCCTTTACCCACTCGTGGTCCTTTTCTCTGATTTCATTACTCATATGCTCTTGATATTGGGTTATACATTATTCTTGAAATTCTCTCAAATGGTTTTGCCTTTCCAACGGGCTTCCTTCCGTTTGTCCTCCACATTACCGACTACTCGCTCCACATCATCAGGACGGTAGTAAGTTCGGTTCCCGATTTTAGTAAAGGCAAGCGTTCCGTTATCCCTCAAGGTCTGCAAGGTTCTCGGGCTGATACGCAATCTACGGCAGACCTCGTGGTTGTCCATCCATTCACTTGTTTCCTTTCCGCCATGTTCACGGCACAGACTTTCCACCCGCTGCACGAAACGATCCAGCTTGGCGGCAATCTCCTCGAAAGTCCTTTTTTCAAAGCTGATGATTTCCATTGTCTTCTTTATTTTTTAGTTAAACATATATTCAAAATTCCGGAACAGGACAGGTCTTTTACAGCCGATATTCCATCATGTCTCATTGTCCTATTCTCGGCTGGAAATGTGACTGTTTTATCCTGTTCCCACTGCAAATAAAAGCAGTAGAAATCACACTGCAATGGATTTTCAGACCGGTGACGATGCGTTACCCGGAATGACATCATGTTACATATCAACCGCATACAATGAGCCTTCTTCATAAACGGAATCCGCTTGAACAATCCGGTATGGAAGAATCACTCCGGCAAATCACGGCAGGCAGCACCGACCGCCCAATCAGTATAGTGCACGAGATTACATAATTGCCACGATATCTCCATTCGCTTGATTCTGTTCACTATACACATTTCCTTTGCTCACGACAACGAGCCAAGGTGCGCACCGAGACCAGTGAGTAAACCGATTAAAATCAAAAATGTATGGTAACAAAAAAGAAATTGACCAAAGAGGAATGGGAGGCTATGACAGGTACGGACATGTCATTCATACTCCCGTCAGATGGCGGCATTGAAACTGCCCTGGAATCATCCTTGAATGATTCCGGAAATAGAGAACAGGCAAAGTCTGTAGAACAAGTCGAAGTTCCATTCGAGCCCCAGCAATCGCCAACAGGAAGAGAGGAAGGCATTCCTCTTTCTCAGCGTCGTATAAGCAGCAGGCAGAGGAAACTTTCTCTGGACGAATACCGGAAAGCCTTTCTTCAGGTCCCGAGAATCGAAGACCGCAAGCCTGTGTTTGTTAGCGGCGAGGTACGTGACAGGCTGGACGAGTTTGTCCGTAGGTTGGGAGGACGCAAAATGAGCGTTTCCGGACTGCTTGAGAACATCGCCCGGCTGCATCTTGAAATCTACTCGGAAGACTTCGAGCAGTGGAGAAAGTTGTGACATTTTCCGGAATGACCGACTTGCTTACTGACTCCAGTCATTACAGTATTCAGACAGTCAGCAGCAGACCTGAGGGGGTAACGGACAAAACTTCAGTTTTGGGAGTTAGCGAGGTTATCTTTCGGGCATCCCGAAAACCTCGCTCCACTCCCGAAGAGTGGAGGCAATCCGCTCCCGATGGTCGCAGATTGTGGGAAAAAGAATAATCAAAAATCAAACAGAGAAAATATGAATGACAAAAAGAAAAACAGACCGAGGGGACGCCCCAGAGTAAGCGGAGTATGCAAACTCAGCAAAGCTGTTACAGTGAAATTCTCCAAGATAGACTATGAACGGTTGTGCCGACGCAGCAGACAGGCCAACCTCACGTTGGCGGAATTTCTCCGCATATCAGCTTTTGAGACGATGATAACGGCAAGGCACTCTGCCGAGGAAACTGCCGTCATACGCAGCCTTACGGGTATGGCGAACAACCTGAACCAGCTGACCCGTCTGTCCCATCAGGCCGGATTCCACCGTACCCAAAAGACGGTGACAGAACTCCTGCAGAAGCTCAAGGAGATTATTGTCCGGTACAGGCACGGAGAAAGGAGGCCGTCATGATTGGCAAGATCAAGAAAGGGAAATCCTTCGGCGGCTGTATCCGCTATGTGATGGGCAAGGACAACGCGGAAATCATTGACTCAGATGGCGTATTGCTAGGAAATATCCGGGAAATAACGGACAGTTTCAACTACCAGCGGGAGCTTAATCCAAAGATCAAACAGCCTGTCGGACACATTGCATTGAGCTTCAAGCCTGAGGATAAGACATTGCTGACAGATGAATTTATGGCTAAAATAGCCCAGGAATACATGGAACTGATGGGGATACAAAACACTCAGTTTATTCTTGTAAGACACCATAACACGGACAATCCGCACTGCCATCTGGTCTATAACCGCATCGGATATGACGGCAAGGTAATCTCTTCACAAGGCGACTACAAGCGTAATGAAATCGCCACGAAACTGCTTAAGGACAAGTACGGGCTGACATACGCCGAGGATAAGGGCAAGACCAACGTGAAGAAACTCCATACTTCGGAGCGTGTGAAATACGAAATCTTCAATGCCGTCAAGGCAGCTTTGAAGCACTCCAAAACATGGAAAGAGTTCAACGATTATCTGATTCGTCGAGACATCAGGCTGGAATTTGTAAAACGTACCAGGGAGATAAAAAGGCCGGAGGACATACAGGGAATTCGGTTCACCAAGGACGGGCAGACCTTCAAGGCTTCACAAATCAGCCGGGAGTTCAGCTTTGCCAGACTAAATGCCCAATTGGGCTGGAAGACTTCAGAATCCCAACAGGAATCCGAACGGAAGGTACTACAAAGGATACCGGACGGAGGGCTTCTTCTCGAAGGTACGGGGCCGGGACTGTTCAGCCCGACAAACGGCATCTCTCCCGAAGAGCCGTTATCTCAGGAAGAACTCTTACGCAGACGCAGGAAGAAGAGACAAAAGAGGAAAGGATTTGGGTTGTAGCCAGTCCTTTCTTCATTCAAATTATTCATTAACATTAAAATTGCAGGAATATGAAATTGGAAGAATATATCGAGAGCATCTTCGGATGCCTGGAAAGAATCGAAAACAAAATCAACGGGTTGTCCGTCCCTTTACCGGAGGGTAATAGCCCAACAAGAAATAATGGAAAGGAAAAGAATGAGTCCGTGCTGAATGAAGTCCGGAATGATCATGAGACATTTCGCAAATTGTTGGCTCGCGTGTACGAAGGTCTTGCCGCCATCAAGAACGATATGGTTTCCATGGACAGGAAAAACTCGTCACAGGAAAGACTTGGACAGGTCTTGTCGGAAATACATAATGAACAGCATAAGAATCAGGAGAAAGTGGAAACCCTGTTTTGTGAGACCAATGACACAATCAGAAAGAATGCCGTCAAGACAAGCAACATCAACCATCATTTCAGCCTGAGTATAGAATCCCCGTACATCCTAGGGAGCTTTTCCGTGATGTTCGCGGTAGTCGTGGCCCTGTCCGTGGCGCTCTATTTTTCGGCGGGAACAGATAACGCACAGGCCGATAATGATCTGAAGTACCGTTATGTCAAGATGAAAGGAGAGGCTACCCCCGAACAACTCGTGGAACTTGAGAGCCTCTTTGGACCGAACCGGAATAACGAACGTATAGAACAGATGCGTGAAGACGTGGAAGCCTACGAGGAAGCGGTACGGAGACAGGCCACCCTGACCGAGCAGGCACGGCTGAAAGAACAGGCCGCGAGAGAACTGAACAGCAAGGCGAAGTCCATCAAGGACAAGTCAATTACGGACAAACCTAAAAATTAAGCCTATGGCCAGTGTGAAAGTGAAATTCAGACCTTCCACCATAGAGGGAAAGGAAGGAACCATCTATTATCAGATTATCCAGAACCGTGTAATCCGTCAGCTAAAGACGGATTACCGGATATTTACGGATGAATGGAACGAAGCCGGAAGCTGTATCTTTGTCGGTCGTTCGGAGCGAAGCAATCTGCTCCTTTCCTTGCAGGAACGCATGGAATGGGACCTGAAACGGCTGGACATGATTATCCACCAACTGGATAACCGAAAAAGTACATATACAGCGAATGATATTATAGTTGCCTTTCAAAACAGGGTGGATGAACAGTCATTTTTTAATTTTATGCAGGGCATCATCAAACAATTAGAATTATTGAACAAAATACGGACATCAGAAACTTATACAGCGGCATTGAACAGTTTCATGAAGTTTCGCTATGGACAAGATATCCTTCTTTGTGAAATTGATAGCGATATGATGATGCTATATGAGGCATGGCTGAAAAGCAAAGAAATCTGTCCCAACACAGTTTCATTTTATATGCGTATTTTGCGTGCCGTGTATAACCGTGCCGTGGAAAAAGAACTGATTGAACAGAAGTACCCGTTTAGACATGTTTATACAGGCATTGACAAGACAGTGAAACGTGCTGTTCCTCTAAAAGTCATCAAATATATCAAGGAACTTGATCTGACATTGAAGCCGCATCTTGATTATGCAAGGGATATGTTCCTTTTTTCGTTCTACACCCGTGGAATGTCATTTGTTGATATGGCATATCTGAGAAAATCGGATTTGAAAAATGGTATTCTGACATACAGGAGAAAAAAAACTAGCCGGCAACTCACCGTTAAATGGGAAAAGTGTATGGGAGAGATTGTAAATAAGTATGAAAGTTATTCTGACATGCAATATCTGTTGCCAATAATCACCCGATGTACCGATGAACGGATACAGTACAGAAATGCCATCTCTCGTGTAAACATTGCATTGAAAGAGATAGCCCGTTTAGTCGGTTTGGCTCATCCGTTGAGCATGTACTGTGCAAGACATGCCTGGGCAAGTATCGCTAAAAGCAAAAATATCCCTCTTGCAGTCATTAGTGAAGGTATGGGGCACGATTCAGAAGAAACGACACGCATCTATCTTGCTTCGCTTGACACGAATGTGGTGGATAAGGCGAACGGACTTATTCTGAAAGACTTATAACAGGACAGGCATGAAAATTGTTTAGTAAAAAGCCGAATCTCTTGATAAGAGTTATAGTTATGATGCAAAGGTACACAAAATACTGAAGAATAAGCATAAACAACTTGTTGATAATGCCATAAATTGTATTAAAACTATCCGCCTGTTGAGCCAATCAAATTCTCATAGGTACAGAACATACTGATTTTCAAATGTGATTTTACTTGCATTTATCTCTTATCAAGAGATGAATTTCAAGGAGATACTGCATAAATTCCGTACCGAATCATTCACGGAAAAGGAGAAAGGTACAAAGTTCGAGCGACTGATGCGCTCATGGTTGCTGACAGACCCACGTTACAACGAGTTGGAAAAAGTCTGGCTATGGGAGGAGTTTCCGGGACGTAAGGATTTCGGAGGTACAGACACAGGTATAGACCTTGTGGCAAAGACAGAAATGGGCGACTATTGGGCCATCCAGTGCAAGTGTTATGCCGAGGATGCCACAATAGACAAGCCTGCCGTGGATTCGTTCCTTGCCACCTCCAGCCGCACATTTACAAATGAGGTTACATTTCAAACAACCCGTTTCTCCAATCGCGTATGGATTTCTACTACCAGTCATTGGGGGAGCAATGCCGAGGAAGCCATCCGTAATCAGGAACCGCCAGTGACACGTGTCGGCATGGCCGACCTGAATTCATCCCCAGTGGATTGGCAAAAGCTGTTGGATGGTCTTACGGGAAACTCAGCACTCATAGAAGGCAAAAAACCGCGCAAACATCAACTCGATGCCATATCCAAGGCATACATGCATTATATTACAGAGGGAAACGACCGTGGTAAGCTCATCATGGCCTGCGGTACAGGAAAAACCTATACTTCGTTGCTTATCGCCGAACAGTTGTTGAACGGCAAGGGGCTGGTGTTGTTTATGGTTCCGTCCATCGCTCTGCTGGGTCAGTCACTCAACGCATGGTCAGCTGATGCGGGAAAAACCATAAAGGCGGTCTGTATCTGTTCGGATTCCAAGGCTTCGCGTAAGATACAGAAAAACAAATATGATGATGCAGATGACAGTGTGGTAGACCTTGCCGTACCTGCATCTACCAATCCGAAGTCCATCGCCTCGCAACTGAAGAAGTACCGCAGCCATGATGGACTGGTGGTAGTGTTTTCCACATACCAGTCCATTGATGCCGTGTCAGAGGCACAACAGGAAATACTTTCCGAAACAAACGGCGAATATGGTGTGTTCGACTTCATTATCTGCGACGAGGCACACCGCACTACGGGTGTAAAACTGTCTGATAAGGACGAGAGCAATTTCACTAAAATACACTCCGATGACAATGTGAAAGGTCGAAAACGGTTGTACATGACCGCTACGCCGCGCCTGTACGGTGAATCGGCCAAAGTAAAGGCTTCTGAAAAGGACTGTATCCTCTGCTCAATGGACGACAAGGCACTTTATGGAGAAGAGTTCTATCGTGTGAATTTCTCCTATGCCGTACAGAACGGGCTGCTGACCGATTACAAGGTGCTTGTCCTTACTGTCGGTGAAAACGATGTGCCTGATAATATAAAGCGGGACATCACCGATACGACCACCGAACTGAATTTTGATGATACGTCCAAACTTATCGGTGTGATCAACGGCCTCTCAAAGATGATACAGGGTGATGATCATCGCACATGGGATGCCGATCCACACATGATGCGCCGTGCTGTGGCGTTCTGTTCGTCCATTGACAAGAGCGCAAGCAGGACGGGCATCGCATCCAAATATGTTGCTTCCGTACTGCCGCAAATATCGGAAAAGTACGACAAAAATCTGGATGCGGAAAGCCTATCGCATACCGTTTCGATAACCGCAAAACACATAGACGGCTCTATGAACTCACAGGAACGAAATGGAATTCTGCAATGGCTGTCTGATGAGCCGGACAATGACCGAGAGTGTCGGGTGGTGACCAATGTGCGTTGCTTGTCCGAAGGTGTAGACGTACCGTCGCTTGATGCTGTACTGTTCCTTTCTGCCCGTAATTCACAGGTGGATGTGGTACAGTCTGTTGGCCGTGTGATGCGTACTTTCCACAAGGGACAGCTCGATGAGAAGAAATACGGATATATCATCATCCCTATTGTCGTGCCTTCTGGTGTTTCAGCAGAAGAAGCACTTGATAATAGCAAGACCTTTGATGTAGTTTGGGAAATCCTGAACGCGCTACGCTCTCACGACGACCGTTTCAATGCGATGGTGAATAAGATTGCGCTCAACAAGCAGAAACCAAACAAACAGTCCTACACTCCGTCAGTCACTATCGGCAGGCCGGGATTAGGCTTTCAAGAGGGAGAGAGTGAGGCACGGGAGCTGGAGAATGCAGAAATCGCACGCCTGTTGGAACTCAGATTCGGCGAGTTGCAGGACGGCATGTATGCCAAGCTCGTGGAAAAGTGCGGCGACCGCCTATATTGGGAGAACTGGGCTAAGGAAATCGGACTCATCGCGCACAAGTTCATCGAGCGCATATCCAAACTTATCCAGTCCGGCATACACAAAAAGGCGTTCAACGAATACCTCAAGGGGCTACAGCGCGACCTTAACCCGTCAGTAGATGCGGCACAGGCCATCGAGATGCTGGCACAGCATATCATCACCCGTCCGGTGTTCGACGCTTTGTTTGCCGATTACCAGTTCGTGAACAACAACGCCGTAAGCCGTTCCATGCAGCGCATGATAGACCTCTTACAAGAACAGGCTTTCGAGAAAGATACCGAGATACTGGATAAATTCTACGAATCGGTACGCATGAATGTTGGTGGCATTGATAATTTGGAGGGAAAACAGACCATCATCAAGAACCTATATGAGAAATTCTTTAAGGGCGCATTCCCGCTTACAGTGGAAAAACTGGGCATTGTTTATACGCCCGTAGAGTGCGTGGACTTCATCATCCGTTCTGTGGATGACATTCTTAAGGCGGAGTTCAACACTTCGCTGACCGCACAGAATGTACATATACTTGACCCGTTTGTGGGCACAGGTACGTTCATTACGCGATTGTTGCAGTCCGGTCTTATCCGCCCCGAGGATATGGAGCGCAAGTATCTTAATGAAATCCATTGCAATGAAATCGTGTTGCTGGCCTATTATATAGCTGATGTGAACATAGAATCGGTGTTCCATGAGATAACCCGTCGTAAAACTTACCTGCCATATAGCGGAATCTGTCTGACTGACACCTTCCAATTGGCAGAGAAAAAGCACAACGAGCTTTTCACGGAGTTCTTCCAGGACAATTCCAAACGGGTTAAGAAGCAGATGGCCACGCATGTAAGGGTGATTGTGGGGAATCCGCCATATTCCGCCAAACAAGGTTCGGCTAATGATAATGCACAGAATCTTTCCTATCCAAATTTGGATATGCGAATAGCAAATACATATGTAAATGAATCAAGTACGACTTTGAAGAATTCCCTTTATGATACTTATATTAAGGCATTTCGTTGGGCATCTGACCGAATACCTGAAAACGATGGCGGAATAGTAGCTTTTATAAGTAATGGATCATGGCTTGATGGTAATGCACAAGATGGTATGCGTCGATGCTTTGAAGAAGAATTTACCTCCATCTATGTACTGAATCTGCGCGGTAACCAGCGTACTTCGGGCGAATTGTCGCGCAAAGAGGGTGGCAAAATCTTTGGTAGCGGTTCACGCACTCCCATTGCCATTACTTTCCTTGTCAAGAATCCGGCAAAGAAAGAGCTAAAGACGGGCATCCATTATCACGATATTGGCGATTACCTTACTCGTGAACAGAAGCTCAAAATGGTCAAAGATTTCCGTTCCATTTCTTCACAGAAATTGGACTGGCAAATAATCACTCCTAACGAAAAAGCAGATTGGATAAATCAACGTGATGGAATATTCGATAATTTAATTCCATTATTTGATAATACGATTGGGCAAGGTTTTTTTAATTATATACCTATTGGTGTGTTATCCTCCCGTGATTCATGGGTATGCAATTTCGATAAAAATACTCTGCTGAGCAATATTAATCGTATGATAAACAATTATAATACATCTATTAGTCATCGGAAAGCAGAGGATTTTAATTATAATCCAACGCAAATTGGGTGGTCTGCTAATCTAAAAAAAGTAGCATTAACAGGACACTTACTAAATTTTATCCCTGAAAGTGTAACAATTTACACCTATAGACTTTTTCAAAAATCATATTTGTACTATGAACGTTCATTAATAGAACGTCCAGGGCAATGGCAGCATATTTTCCCACCTAACTGCTACAACCAAGTTATTGGTATGAAGGGAACAGGTGGGAATAAGGATTTTTCCTTATTTTTATATAATACGATTATTGATTACAATAATTTTGAAGCTGGAACAAAATGTTTTCCTTTATATTGGTATGAAGAAAACAAAAATCGAGAAGGAACTCTTTTCGATGATGCAGAAACCAATCGTTATATCCGTCGCGACGGCATCACAGACTGGATATTGAAAGAAGTCCGCAGTCGCTTTGGCGGCTCACGAGCCATTACTAAAGAACATATTTTCTACTATGTGTATGGATTGCTTCATTCCAAGCAATACCGAGAGCGTTTCGCCGATGATCTGAAGAAGTCATTGCCACGCATTCCCATAGTGGATAACGTACAGGACTTTATGGCTTTTTATAAAGCCGGAAAGGAACTGGCCGACTTACATTTGAACTATGAGCAAGGCATCAATATTCCTGCTACAGAACAAGGCGCAGTCGCTTATTCGGAAATGTCGGCGCAGGCACAACGTACACTCGGTGTAATTGTTACGGGAGACATTGACATTTGGCAGGACGAGTGGACCGAAGAAACATACCAATACTTTGCCGTGGAAAAGATGCGCTTTGCCAAAGTGCGTGACGAAAACGGAAAGCTCATCGCCGACAAAACACACATCATCTACAATAGCCACATTACCATTGAGAACATTCCGCTCAAAGCCTATGAGTACATCGTCAATGGTAAGTCAGCCATTGAATGGATAATGGAACGCTATGCCGTAACCATTGATAAAGCATCCCAAATCAAGAACAACCCCAACGATTGGTCAAAGGAACGCGAGCAACCCCGCTACATCCTCGACCTACTGCTTTCAGTCATTATCCTCTCTTGCAAAACGGTAGATGTCACATCCACATTTCCATTTTGCAAATGGTAATTTCAATAAACAAAACGAACTGTGGTAATATACAATTTTGCCACAGTTCGTTTTGTTTTAAGAATTTAAGTATTTTGTATCAAATTGTACGATGCGCTCTAATGTAATTTCTCATACATTCTATGGAATCTTTTAATTCTTGTTCGCTATAACTATTATTGCGATTTTCTGGATGATGAATGATATGCCGAATTTTTTCCGTTTTAGAAATTTGTAAATTTGATGTTGTTCCGTTCTTATTCAATTTTGTATAATTGACTTTTACCTGATGCCCATCATAATCATTTTTCCAACCTTCAGCTTCTATATAACCATATAACGCATTGTGATAATCTGTTGATGATACATCAAAAGCTTGAAAATTAATCTCAGCCGCTAAAGTATATGGTAATACTGCTGGGGCATCAATACTTCCTGCTGAGATGTTTCCCATGCTATCTTTTAGAATTATAACTTTTGTATCATTCAAGTCTTGCAGGGCTTCACTAATAACACCCTCAGAATGGCTTGCAAAAAATAATTGAGCTATTTGTACCTCATTATTATCTGTAAAGAGATTTTTATAATATCTTAAAATGTTTTTCTGCCATTTAGGGTGCATACTTAATTCGGGCTCATCAGCCATGATTATAGCACCATTAAGCTGATTTATGTTTCTTAAAAGATAAGCCCCCCTAAATACAATTTGTTTTTCTCCTGTACTTAGATCATCTATCGATATTTCTACTCCGTTTTTCTCAAATAATATAACCTTTTCACCATCAATATTCCCGACTTTTTTGTACTTTACCTTATCAAAGAAATTATTAAATGCTTTTTTAAATCTAAAAATTTTCGAATTGTGTTCAAATTCAGAAGTAGTCATTGCTGCTTCCCCACGGCTTTCCCTTTGTGTATTTATATCATAATACTCTTCGTTATCTTGATTTTGAATATCAACAATAAGCTGCTTTAATGATGTAAAATTGTCTTCTTTATCAGAATCGTATTTATTCTTGTCTAATTCATTTGTTTTTACAGACTCTATTTTGCTAGTTTTATAGTCCGCTCTAGGCCTCGAAAACACACATCCATACGACCTTGGATCTTTTTCATCAGATTGAATGGTGCTTGGGTTATTAACTTTATCTGAACGTATATTTTCAGCTGTATCATTCTTCACATCAAATCGTGTAAAGAACGTGTCATTTGATTCTGGAATCATTGGAGGTTTGAGAATATACAATTCGTTATTTACCTCATATTCTATCATGTCAAATGGCTTAAAACTACCAATGCACAGGAAGGTATTTAGTGTTTCCAAGATGGTCGTTTTTCCACTCCCATTTTCGCCTGCAAAAACAATAGTTGAAAAAGGATGATTAGTTACTGGATTTACAAAATCCAATTCAAGATTTCCTAATATAGGATGATTTGTCCATTTAACTTTTCTTATCTTCATAAACTTCTAATATTAATTTGTTAGTACAAAATTACAGTTTTATTACTTGTTAGCTAAGTAGTTATCAAAAAAATCACTAATATTGCATAGGTATTTGTAAATGTAATACAATAATGACAAATAGAACAGCTACCTCAGTATTGTTTGGATTTGATTTTCAAGCGAACGCAGCAATAGTGTTAATGCTTGAGAATATTAAAGATATGTCCAGTATCCGTTTAGAAGGATCTGAAGATATAGAAATCAATCTAAACAATGGCAGCAGTATTTTGGCTCAAGCAAAGTCTGTTGTAAATAGTAGTACTGACTTCTCAAATGTACTATCCAATCTTAAAAAGTCTATAATATCTTTATCAGAAGCAGAGCATAAATTGGGAGTAGTGAAAGAACTTATATATATAACTAACACTCCAAACCCATTCAATGAGAAACAATTGAACCCTATATTTTATGGTGCTTCACAAAGGGATTATAGCTCATTGCCAAGACCTTTAAAAGATAAAATTAATAAGATAATCTCTAAGATTGAAAAGCCTCTTGATACGAGTAAATTCAAAATACAGATTTTACCTTTTGAGACAGATAATGACAATGAAAGATATAAATGTGTTATGAATGCTATTGGTGATTTCATTCCCAAATTAGGAAATATATCTATAGCTAAAGACAACTTACACGGAATTTGGGTAAAAGATCTTTTTAGAAGTGGAACGAAAAGGATGTCTGATATAAAACTAACTAAAAAAGATATTATATGGCCTTTAATAGTTCTTGTAACTCAAAATGAAAATTATGATGAAGATGAATTTGATGATTCTGAGATATATGAACTATCGAGAAGTTACGAAGCAATTATAAATACCTGCTCGGAAAAATACGAATTTGTAACTAAGGTGCTATGTGCATACAATGTTTTTTATAAAGAAGCAAAACAAAGTGAAAGGAAACGAAAATTTATAGAAATGGAGAGTAGTAAGTTCGCATATCTTTTTGAAGGGGAAAGTGTATCTTTATCTAATACTCTACAAGAAAAACTCCTACAAATTATTGTTCGCAATATTTTGAACAAACGTATTCAAATAGACAATATTAAGAATGCTGTGAATCTATGATTTTCAATTCAATCTATATCGAAGAGGCTGGTAATAAACGTTTGATTGTTTTCTCTGATAGAAACAATCTCATACATAGCCTTGCAAATAGTAAGGGTAAAACGACTTTACTAAGACTTATGTTATATTCAATCGGATATAGCATACCTAATACTAAGCATATTAAATTCGAGAACTGCAAAGTCGAAAGTCAAATAACTTTGGATAGTGGAGAGGTTTTAGTATTATGTAGAGAATCGAGGGATTACATTGAATTGAAACAGAATGATTCTGTAGTAACATATGTTTTGCCAAGTGATGAAGCGGCCCTTCATAAAATTATTTTTAAAGCCAATTATCCAGAACTAATAAATAATCTTTTAGGAATATTCTATTTTGACCAGGAAAAGGGATGGACTTTGCTTAATCGAGGAGTTGTCATTGGAAGTATTCGCTTTAATATTGAGGAACTAATTAGAGGCATTGCAGAGATTGATTGTTCTGAATTATATAGACAAAAGGAGACAAAGAGACAAGATCTTTTGAAATACAAACAGATGTTTAGTGTTTCTAAGTATCAAGAAACTATTGATTCCGAATCCAATAATCTTGCAGGAGAATCATACAATTCTTTGATTGATAGCAAAATCAATCAATGTAAGATGCGGCATAATCTATTGAAAAAAGAACTATCTCGGATAGACAAAGTCCTTAAAGAAAATAAGCATTTTAGAAACTTTATTGGAGAGATTGGTTTATTGGTAAAAACTCCAAATGGAGATACTATAGCTGTAACAGAAAATAATATTGTGGGTCTTAATGATGCCATAGATTTTCTTGTAGCAAAGCGTAAACTTATAGCGACACAATACAACCAGATTCAAGCAGAAATCTGTAAATATGAGAAAGAACGTAGATTTGAAGAACAACAGTTGTCTTTTTTTGATAATGTTGAAACAATAGCCGACATATTTGATAAAAGAATCTCAACAATTCCTATTAATGAAGTAGCTGTAAAAAAAGGAATAGCAAAGTTAGAAAAGGAGATTGCTGAAATTAATTCAAAAATAAAGGACTTAACACGTGCTGCAAATAGTGTTATAACACCAATATTTAATAATACAAGGAAGTATCTTACAGAGTTAGGATTAGATGGAGAATCTATCTCAGAAAAATATTTGTTTACATCAAATTTGAAAGAATTATCTGGAGCAATTTTGCATAAAACAGTTTTTGCTTTTAGATTAGCATGTTTATTGGAAGTTGAAAAACATTTAAATATAAAAATGCCAATAATTCTTGATTCTCCTAGTGGAAAAGAAATTGATCATCAAAATATCGAAGCAATGATAAAAATTTTGAAACGAGATTTCTCTGAAAATCAAATAATTATTGCCTCTATTTACGAATATGATTTAATAAATATAAATAAAATCAATATTGTAAATAGACTAATTGAATAATTGCTTAAATTATAAATCAAGTAATTGAATATTAGATCAATTTGATATATTGCATTTCGATAATGTCTTGGTGAATTGTAGAGTATTTTATAGAATAATTAAATTGGGAAAACATGAAAGGATTACCATTACAAGTAAAGTCTTGTCTTGATAAAGCATTAGATTCCGCATTATTAGCAGTAGAGACGTATAATAAACCTGCTGTTAAATTTAAATCGGGCGGATACATTGTTTTAATGTGTATAGCATGGACTTCTTTATTACATGGAATCTTTTTAAGAAAAAAGATTAAGCCAATATATAAAGAAAAAAATGGCCGATACAAAAAGGTAAATGGAGAGATTCAGTATTGGGAACTAAAAACGTGTGTCGCAAAATATTTTGTTGACAGCAACAATCCTATTCGCAAGAATTTAGAGTTTTTTATACCGTTAAGAAACAAAATTGAACACAAATTTTTACCTGAATTAGATTCTAATATTTTTGCAGAATGCGAATCCTTATTATTGAATTTTGATAAAATCGTGGAAGCTGAATTTGGACATAAATATTGTTTGCGCGAATCGTTATCTTTTGCTTTGCAGTTATTTCCATCTTCAGAGACATTAAGTATGGCTACAAAAGCAAATAAAGACTATGATAGTATAGTTTCCTTTATTAATCAATATCGTTCTTCTATAACTACTGATGTATTAAATTCAGGTGAGTATGCTTTTAAGGCCTTTTTAATTCAGGTTGCAAACCATAAATCTAAAGATGCATTGCCTATTCAATTTTTTTCTTTTGATAAAATGACAGATGAAGAAAAGAAAAAAGTCGAAAGAATCGCTGCATTAATCAAAGAAAAACATATTCCCGTTGCAAATGATGACAAAATAAAACCTGGTACTGTTGTTGAAATGGTCCAGCGAGCTTTAGGAAATAAATCAATAGTTAAGGGAAAGAAAAGAGTAGATAAATTCAATATGGATACACATACAAGGTGTTGGAAAAAATATAAAATAAGACCAGAAACAGGTAGTTCACATCCAGAAAGAACAAATACTAAATATTGTGTTTATGATTCTATGAATAAAAATTATGGCTATACACAAGCGTGGGTTGATTTTTTAATTGAACAAATGAATAAGGATGAAGAATACAACTCTCTTTTTGAATGAAAGCAAAATAAAAAGTATATGGTTTTGCTGGTTTGTTTGAATATAATTATATCTTTGCGAAACTTATTAAGTAGGCGTTCCTTTTAATAATGCAGATTTAGACAAATAAGGGAACTTAACTCGTTTCTAAATCGTTACCTGTCTAAAAAAATAGAACTTGTAAGTTTCTTATTTTCAATGAATAAGAAAAGATTTAATGCCTAGAAAGGTGGAAGGTGATTTCCTTGTTGATTTTGCAAATGGCGGCTATCTTTTTAAGGTAGTTGTTGCATGTGCCGTTGCCCGGCATGGGAAACACGAAATCATCTTCTGCAAGCCCCTTGTAGCGTTCGATCAGTTCTTTGGCTATCTCCATCAGGGGGACGTTGCTCGATACTTTGGTCTTTGTCCTGCGGGTGATAATCCATTCTTCTCCGTTGAAATCCATACGCTGGATCTTGTCATAGGTGAGTGTCTTTATATCTATGTAGCTCAATCCGGTGAAGCAGCCGAAAAGGAACATATCACGGACGAGGTTGGTCTGTTTATCCACAAACACGGTATTGGCTATCAGTTTCAGTTCTTCTTCCGTGAGGTAGCCCCGGTCGGTTTCCTGCATTTCAAGGCTGTACTCGCTGAACGGATCGGTGCGGATAATTCCCCTGCGCCAAGCCTTGTCGGTCAGGCTGAGTATGGGCATGGTGTAAATCCAGAGGGTGTTTGTGCTCAATCCCTTTTCGTTCCGCAGGTAGCTGTCGAAATCGTCTATGAAGTCTTTCGTCAGTTCCTTGTAAGCCATATCGGTACGCTTCCTCTTCTCCCACATGAAGGCTTCGAGGTGCTTGTAAACGGTCAGGTATTTGTTATAGGTGGACTTCGCACGGAGTTTCTTTTCTACCATTTCGCCAAACTCTCTGTTCATGGTCTGGAAGTCTTTAAGGATGCAGTTCTCCATCACGCTGATACCTAAAAAGGCGTTGCGCACCTTCTCGGAAGTGACAAAATCGTCCGCCCGGAGTATCTGGTAGTAGTGGTTGTTGATGCGGGCTTTGATCTCTTCCAACTGCGGGTTGATCTCCAAGGCTTCGGCGGACTTGCCACTTACTTTTCCGGCTTCGGCGTTCCACAAGGAAGGGGTGACGAACAGCTTTGCGCTGAACGTGGCAATATCGCCGTCAATGGTGATACGTGCCATTACAGGGGCTTTTCCGTCACTTACTCTCACTGCTGTTCTCTTCACGTAGAACAGGACTTTAAAGGTGCTTCTCTTTGTTTTCATAACTCTAAATATTCGTTTGTAAAGGTAATTACTTTCCCGTTACCACGAGTTATGAAGAATTACGCAAAATAGTGAAACAGAACTTATTACCGTTACAGTAGGGTGTCATGGATTAGGTAATGACTTAGTACCTGAACTATGGCTTAACCCTACTTTTCGGGGCTTTTTTTGCCTATGGCTGTTTCTTTCCGCTTTGCTACTAAGATGCTGACCTGCTTATTTTTAAGCTAAACTTTGCTTTTCTTTGCGACTGTTCCCGATTTTTTGCGCATAATAATTACACATTTTATTGTTATTGAATGTGTCTACCTATATCAGCATAAGACAATGTCTTTTAAAAATAACACGTTTTCTCATCCAATGCAAAGAAAAAGTATCAATGTTAAGTATAAGTGGTAGATGTTGAATGATAATTGTAGATGTCAGGCTATCTACAACTTATAGGTAATGATTTGATTTATAAAGTATACATGGCGTAGTGGTAGATATTGCAGATGTTTTCATAAAATCAATATTGTAGAATTCCTTTTATCTCAATTATGATAGTTGCAGTCTGATATTTGGTTCGTTATGCTATTCCACATGCTTTAAGAAGAGAATCTTATAGCTTGTGATGATATAAAGTTTTTATGGTAGAAAATTTTGTTTACGTAAAAATATTTGATCTATAAGTATTCTGTAATAGATAAAAACGCCTAGTCTAAACGATCGTTTATTCTAGGCGTTAAAGATAGGCTATATTTTTGAATAAAACAAAATCCAGAGAAACTTTTAAAAATTGATTATCAACGCATAAATGTAAATATGGACGCTTATACGTTGAATTCAATAAAACGCCAGAATAAAATGATCGTTTAGACTAGTCGTTTTATAACCGCTGATTTCGCATAACTGCTTGTAAATGATGATTATGAGAAGACTGATATGCAGGAAACTACAGAGTTTATGAATATAGGGTAAATGTTTTAAATAATTGAATATTACTAACTTATAAAAATTAATCGTATGAAAAGAAGACTACTTTTTTTGTTCGCCGTCTTTATGGTGGGTACAAGTGTGGGGTGGGGACAAATGATCCCTACATACTACAAAGTGGCTGTAGGAACAGGTGGTGATGGATCATCTGCTGGTTCACCCATTTACAAGGCAAACTTGGAAGCAGCATTGTCTGATGCGGCATTATCTTCATTAGATAGTGTGATCATATTGTTACCTGAAGGGGAATACTCGGCTAATGCAGCTCCTTATTCTATCACCAAATCATCATTGGCTATCATTGGTGAAGGTGATACCTCAACAGTTACAATTAAGTCTCCGGTAGATATTGAGCTAACAAACGGAGGGAATGTGTCTTTCCAAAAGGTACATCTAACAGCGAAAACATCGACTGGACGAGGAGTTGTCGATATTAAATCCTCTAAAACGACAGTGTCTTTCAGTGAGAGTAAGATAACTATAGAGGGTCGGGGAACGGGTGATAGTGGTTCCGGGGCTTGTTTTGGTATAGTGTCTCAATTAACTGTAAATGAGAATACCGTAAACTTTATCAACTCCCGTATGTATATGTCTGAGGGTTTTGAAAGAGGACTTGCATTTCGTGATGGTGGAGGCCATACACTCAATTTTATAGGAAGTAAGATGGAGGGGCTTTCAGCTAAAGGTTTATATCCTTACGTGATCGGCATTTGCTCATGGGTGGGAGGAACTGATAATACTAATCCGGTAACTTATAATATAAGGAATTCTGTAGTAGATGTGAATTATTATGCAATATTTGCCATCAACCAAGCGGGGTACACAAATGCCGTAAATATAACTATCAACAATTCCAGTGTAACTGCTTGGGCCGCACTTTTTCTAAGAGGTGATTTAGTAAATGAAGCCTACCCGCATAATGTAGCGATCTCTAATACTCATTTGTATGGACGTTCTTACCAAAATGGGCCAAGTGATGGATTTGGAACTGTCGTTTTGGATAATTGTCAAAATTTGACTATGACGATGGACTCTAAAAGTTCTATCGTTTCAGAGAATAAAGCACCGATAGATAGTCCCATCACCTATATGTGTGTGGCTGATGTCCGTAAGAATACTTCCGGTACTTGGACGTTTAAATCCACCGATGGCTCTAAGGCTTTAATCCAATCCAAGAATGACAAATATGCTCCTACATTATTTTTTGATGATGCAGGAACAAATTTGGAGGTTTTAGGGGTTGAAAATGTTGAGTTTAAGACTGAAAACGAGAAGCCTTGCATTGTCTCGATTCATAAGAACGGGACTTTGAACAATGCGGCATCCAGTTTAGACGTATTATTGACGAATATGATTTTAGAAGAGGAGGATAAAGTGATTTTCCCGGAAGGAGAATATACTTTACCAATGACGCTGCCTCTGGATAAATCAATCACGCTTCAAGGAGCTGGGCAAAGTCAGACAATTGTAAATGGGCATATTTCCGTTAATTCACCATCAGGAGGCTCAGTTACATTGACCGCAAGCGATATGACCTTAAAAGGGACTGATAATTCCTCCCTGCATGGGCTTATTGGTATGACTGGAACGGGCAAGGATATCGTAAAGTTAACCAATTGTAAGTTAGATGGTGGTGCGGTTACCGCTCAGACCGCTGCCGTAGGTGTCCGTATGGAATCAGTGGGAGCGGAGTTAAGCTTGACGAATACGGATATCGATGTCAATTATTATGGAATAGGCTTACGGAATAAAGAGCAAGTCTTAGATATTACGGGAGGAACCTTTACCGCATGGGGGGCGATCATGACATCAGCCGGAAGTATGAGTCCAAGTGATGGTACATTAGCTAATACGAATACCCGGATAACGGCGAAAGACGCGACATTCATCAGTAGGACTCTTCTGAATGGGAAAAGCAATAGTTATGGAGCTGTTATTCTTCAGGAAAAATACAACGGAGTTACAGCTGATTTCACGAATTGCGAGTTGCGAGCGGTAGATGGATTAGATCCTTTGATAAATGCTACCCAAGCTACGGCTACGGATATACGTTCGTATGGAAATACGATCACATTTACAGGTTGTACGTTGTCTTCTTTGGAAGGAACGAATAATCTCCCGGATGGAAGTAACGGATATTTACATGCCGGAGTTATTCGGCTAGGTTGGGGTGGAACGGATGATCAGTCGACACTTGCGGAAAATACGATCACGATCAATAGTTCTACCTTGAACGGCAAGAAGGGAGAGAGCTGGGTTTATTCTCATCGCAAAAAGGAGGCGAAAAAATACGACAAGCTGACGATCAATGGAACTGTTTATGATCCGGCCTCGGGTCTTATTTGTTATGGAGGACCGGATATTCAGAGTAAGATAGATAATGCGGTAGCTGGAGAGACGATATCTGTTCCGGAGGGAGAGCATGCGGGTTTCAATGTCACTACCGCTGATATCCGGATAAAGGGAGTTTATGGAAAAACGATTATTAAAGGGCCGGAGAAGTATACGGGTTCTTCCATCGCTTGTGTCTCTGCGGATAAGGTGACTTTGATGAATCTTTCTTTCAAGAGTTCAACGCAAAGATCGAATAATCTAACAGCTTTGTTTGTCGGTGGTGGTACGGTTGAGGTTGATAGTTGTATCTTTGAGGATAAACAGTTTGATCGGGGGTTATATTCAGAACCGGGTAGTACTCTTGATGATGCGACCTTGTTGGTTCATAACAGTACTTTTAATGTATATGATAAGAATTTGTTGATCTCAAAGGGACGACTTAACGCTACGATCAAAAATAATGTTTTTACGGATAGTGATATTTCGCTAGCGAAGAATGACGGATTGAATGTCGTTGAATCGAATGAGTTCCATAATTGTATCGTGAAAGCTGAGGATGGTGTAACCTTCCAATATAATAAGATGTACCCGGGCGACCAAACATATGTGTATTCCATTCGTCCAGATAATTTTGCGGGAACGGTTAATGCGTCGAATAATTATTGGGGAAGTGATAACCCGGATTTCTCGGTCTTGATTGATAAAAGCAGGGCACCGAATGGATCTGTAGATTATTTCCCCTATTATTCGGATGTCGCTTTGAGTACCTTAATCTATAAGATGGTAACGATTTCAGAAGATACGGTCTGGGCCACTCCGCATCCAAATCAAAAGGTCACCATTTTAGATGGAGCGACTTTGACGTTATCTGCTCCAATGTCTTTAGATACCGTTACCATGAGAGAAGGTGCGCAAGTAAAGTCAAATCTTGCGGATCAAACAGGAAGCGTGACTACTAAGTCTCTTCGTTTCTCTCCGAATCTCTCCGGCACTGGGTGGAAGGCGTTTGGAATGCCATTTACCTCTGCCGTGATCAATAACTCTACGGAGGAGGAGATCTTGGCTCCAAGTCAACAATCAGCTGATAATGGTATCTGGTTCGCAAGGTTGAAGGATAATAAGACTCCGGAGTTTGTGGTGGATGAAACTGCTTTTGGCATGGCTGGTCTTTGGGCGGCTAATGGCGATACCTATACGATCTCTTCCGAAGGAGCTTTTGAATTCAAGACCTTGGAAGAACCTGCCGCTCCAACTGAAACAGGTACTTTCTTGATGTGCTCGAATCCGAATACATTTACGATTACCTTGAAACAATCTGCTTATATATTGACAGCGGATGGAACCTCTTTCGAGCAAGAGGCAAACCCGGAGATCAAGCCTTTCCAAAGTTTTGTCTTGACAGACACCAAGACATTGAGTACGCTTCGCTCTTTACGTATCGGCGATGGCGTGGTTACGGGCACGCAGGGAATCGAGCCGGTAGATGGTTATTACGTGACTACCGATCGTGGCGCTATCGTGATTCACACGCCGGAGCCTATGGACGTGGTGATCATCGGAATGAATGGCAAGGTCGCTTATCGTAGCGAGGTTACGGACGGACAGCGGATCATGGTTCTTTCGGGCATCTATGCCGTGAACGGTCAATTAGTAAGGGTTAAATAACGATTAAAACAAAGATAAACATGAAAAAGAGTATATTAGCGATATTCCTTGCTGTCATCGCGATGGCACAGGTACATGCGCAAGATTCAGATTTACGTTCCGCCCCGGATCTTCCGACGTTCAAGGTGACGTTGAATTATAGCTCGGCGAATACGGATCAAGGAACCATAACCAGTACGGTAGCCACAGGTTCCAAGGTGGCATATAATAGTAAACCCGTTTTCACGATCACGGCGAAGCCCGGATATGTCCTGTCGGATATAACGATGAATACGGCTACTATTGGCACGTTGCCGAGCGGTACTTTTCAAAATGATAATACGACCACTTATTCCTATACTTCCACCGCTTTAACCGGTAGTACGGAAATCAAGGCGGTGTTCAAGGCGAAAGAGCAGGTGACGGTCACGATCTCTCCTGAGTATGCCACCTTGGATGAGATAAGAGCGAAGGTGAATTTGCCCAAGGTTACTTTTGACCCGGTTATTACGGGGTATAAAGTACAATACAGGGAGGATGGCTCTGCTGCTTTGATGGATGAGCTACCCGAAAAGGCTGGACTTTATTATGTTGTCGTAACCAAGTCGGAGACTGATACGCAAGCCGCCATAAACAAGGAGATTCTATTCAAAGTACAACCGCCCCATACGCTTTCCTACTCGTTTGAGGAGGCGCAAGGATCTGTAACCGCTTCTATGGATGGCTCCACTATCGCTAGTGATGGTGAGATCGTTTATAATAAGCCAGCCGTATTGAAGATTACCTCCAAGCCCGGTTATGTGTTGAGCAGACTTACCGTAGATAATAATGAGGTGACTTTGCCGAAAGGAACTTTTAATTCTTCTACGAATGAGACTTCCTATGCGGATTATACGACATCGGCATTGACCGCTTCTACGGTTATTGACGTGCGATTTGCCGCGAAGAAAACCGTATCTGTAACAGCCAATCCATTATCTGCCACGAAGGATGAGGTTTTGGCTGGTAAGAATCTTCCGGTTATCACATTTACCCCCAATACGATAGCGGGGCAGAAGGTTCAATATAAGAACGCTTCCGGAGCTTTATCCGATAAACTTCCTGCGGCGGATGGTGTTTACACGATCGTTGCGACCAGTCCCGAGACCGCGGAATATGCCGCCTTGAAGGATGAGAACATGAAGTTCACGGTATCTAAAGCGAATGTATTAAATTATAACGTGGAAACGGCCGGACAAGGTACGGTTACCGCCAAGATGGGCTCTACGGACATGGCAAGCGGTAGCGAGATCATTAACGGGCAACCTGCCGTATTTACAATTATCGCTAACCCCGGATTTCTATTGAATAAGATTGTTGTGAATGGAACCGCGGTATCAGCCTTGCCAAAAGGTGCGCTTAACAAGGATAACACCATCTCTTATACCTATACGACCGCCTCGTTAGCCGCCTCTACGACCTTGTCGGTAGGTTTCGCCGCGAAGAAAACGATTTCCGTGAGTGTAACAGGTTCTTCGGCGACAAAAGACGAGATCGTGGCCGGGAAGAATTTGCCGGTTATTAAGTTTACGCCGGAAATAGCGGGACAAGCGGTTCGATATCGTGCGGCCGATGGTTCGGAGACTTCCACGTTACCGCAGATAGTCGGAGCTTATAAGATCGTCTTATTTAGTCCGGAGACCATGGAGTATGCCGCGTTAGAGGATTCCTCTAAAACGTTTACGATCCGTAATGCCAATACCTTAGCTTACGCTGTCGATGGTGGACAGGGTACGGTTACCGCCAAGATGAACAACAAGGACATCATGAGCGGTGGTGAGATCGCTTACGGTAAGCCCGTCATTTTCTCGATCGTATCAAATGCCAACTATAGGCTAGGGGCTATTAAGCAAGCCTCTTCGGACGTGGATATCTCGAAGATCAAGGGAACGTATGCTAATGGAAATACCTCTTACACGTACACGACTCCTAATCTGATGAGTGGCGATAGCTATACTTTTGCGTTCGTCTCCAAGGATACGGTGAGGTTCGTGGCTAACAACCTTGTCCAGACGGTCGGCTCCATCAAGCCGGTCACGGTAACAAGCGCTGTCGGGGATATCAAGATCGAATATCAATTGAGCGGTACGGCTTGGGTTACGACATTGCCTTCCACGCTGGCTGTGGGTTCTTATAAGGCCCGTTTGAGCCGTGCGGAGGACTTGACATACCGTAGCCTCTCTGATACGGTTACGTTAGTGGTGGAGAGCAAGAAAGAGGTGGAGAGTTTGGTGTTACCTACTCCGGGTCGTATTGAGGAAGGACAGGCTTTATCGGCGTGTACCTTGATCGATGGTACTTCTTCCGGATCATTTATCTGGAAAGCTCCGAACGAGATCGCTTCTCCGGATAAGAAAAAGTACGACTTGATATTCGAGCCGAATGATCCTGTTCTCTATGCGGCTAAAGATACGTTTATAACCTTGAACGTAATTCCTGTTTATTCTATGAATGTTACCGCTGGTAATTTCGGTACTGTCATCTTGGAGGGGCGTACCGCAAATGATAAATACGCGAGAGGCTCGGTTTTGAAAGCGACAGCCGTCGCGGATAAGAATTACCGGTTTGCCGGTTGGAGTGATGGGAATACATCGGCTACACGGGAGTTGCAAGCGAATGCGAACTTGGATATCGTAGCCCGTTTTGATCCAGTCCTTTATGGCGTGACGTTTACGGATCCGATGAATGGTTCCTTGAAGGTCTTCGCGAATGGCGTGGAGGTAAAGAATGGTGCTGAGTTTTTGCAGGGAACCTTATTGACTATCACGGCGACTCCGGATGCGGGCTATATGGTTCAGTCCGTGAAAGTGAACGGGGCTTTGGTGAATAACGGTTCTTATACTTTGACACAAGCCGCTGATATATCGGCTGATTTCCTGCAAAAAGAACCGGATAAACATTTGGTCAAGGTTGGGGAGTTGAAGAATGGTAGCGTTAATCTGATCGAGGTGGATACGAAGGCGCCTGTTACTCCCGGTGAGGCTATCTCTGAAGGTGTGAAAGTGAAGGTGATAGGAAATGCGGATTATGGCTATGAGCTGGCATCCGTGAAAGTGGAAGGCGCGAATTATAATGAGGCTGATGGCTCATTTATGGTTGGGACCGGAGATGTTACGGTGAGCGCAAGTTTCCAATTGGTGAAATATCAAATAACCTCGGCGTTGAATATCCCCAATGCGGGTAAAGTCGTATTGAAAGATAAGGCCGGTAAAGAGGTGGCTTCCGGTTCTAAGGTTCCTTATATGACTCAATTGACCGCTTCTGTTGAGACGGAAACGGGATATCGTTTTATGAATATGATGGTGAACTCTTCCGAGATCAAGGATGGAGATGTGTTCACCGTTTCCGGCCCTATGGTTGTTACCGCTAATTATGTGGAGAAGAAAGATTTGGCCTCGCTGATTGATAAGACGACGCAAACGGTAGTCTATAATAAGCAATACCGGAATTTCGAGGTTAAGATTACGGGCTATTCCGGTTTGGACTTTAAGGTCGCATATTCCCGGAGTGGGGTAGAAATGACAGAGAATCCTAAATCGGCCGGAACTTATAAAGTTCGGATTACCCGTGGCGAGGATGATTTATTTAAAGCCGTGGATGTAACTGCCGAGCTGATTATCAAGAAGGCTGGTATGGCATTGCTGGAAGTACCGACTATAGGAGGGGATAATTATGAAAAGGTTGATGCTAAACTTACTCAAGACTTCGAGGATGTGGAATGGAATCCTTCTACACAAAAATCGGCGCTTCGTGCGAATGTGACCGGAATCCCGACAAAGGATCAGGTAAATATTCTGCGCTTTACCCCACTTGACAAGAGTAATTATGAATCGGTAGATTATTCAATGCCGGTTGGTGAAGTAAAAACGTTTTCTTTAAGTACCTCAAATACGGAGGTTACGAATGGAGGCTTGGTTATTAGCGATTATTCGGAAGTTCCGGAGAATACGGTTTTAAAGTTGCGAGCGGTAGCTCCTAGCGAGAATCAGCGTTTTGATTCTTGGAGTGATAATGTCTCAAGCGCCGATAGAAAGAAACCAGAGATAACGGTTACTTTGGCGGCTGATGCGACATACACCCCGAATTTTGTGGATAAACCTAAAATAACGGCGAATCCTTCAGATTTGGAGTTTGTTTATAATGGTTCCGTAAGGCTCGTGGAATTGAAAGACATTTTGAGCGGTAGTTATCCGACAGATGTAAATATTAAATATTCAAATACGGATGGATCGGTTGCTACCCCATTGAACGCAGGTACTTATCTTGTGACTGTAACACGTACCGGGGATGAGAACTGGCGATCTTTCGAGGCAACCAAGAAATTAGTGATAAAGAAAGCGAAGGTCGTAAAGGTAGTGGCTCCTACCGCATCTACGATCACGGAAGGTCAGTCCTTGTCGGAATCCCTATTATCCGGTGGTGTTGCGAAAGGTGCCGATGGGACTACCATATCCGGTAAATTTGAATGGGCTGATGCGTCAGCTATATTGAAACCCGGCAATAGCCAGAAAAAGGAAGTGATCTTCACGTCGTATGATCCGAATTATGAGGATGCGACTACGGAAGCGGAGGTTACGGTGAAAAGTTCGGATGCGTTAGTTGTCACGTTCGCTCAACCGGAAAATGGTTCTTTGAAAGTCTATATGTTGAAGGGTGAGGGCGAGAAGACCGAGATAACGAGTGGAACCGCTGTGGCGAAAGCGACTAAGCTAACCATTGAGGCGGAAGCCAATCCGGATTATGAATTGGCCGTTATTCAAATAGGCGAAGAGAAGTATACGACTTCGCCTGTAGAGATTGAAGTCGATAAGTCCTTGGCTATTATGGCAGAGTTCAAGCCGGTTTCTACACCTCCGGGAACAGATGTGGCTGTTACGGGAGTTTCCTTGAATATCACGTCCAAGGCATTGGCCGTAGGTGAATCTTTTGCCTTGCAAGCGAAAGTTACCCCTAATAACGCCACGATGAAAACCGTCTCTTGGAGCAGCAGCGACGAGACGGTGGCTACTGTTGACGCAGATGGTGTCGTTACCGCGCTGAAAATCGGTACCTGCAAGATTACTGTGGCTACCGATGATGGAAACAAGACGGCGTCTTGTGTGGTAACTGTCTCCGGTACGGTAGGTATCGAGCAAATCATCAACGATCATCAAATCTATTGCGAGCGAGGTGCGATAACCGTTCATCCGGCCCGTCCAATCTCGATCCGTATCATAGCGGTGACTGGAGTTAGCCTGTATGGCGACTCAATTATCGGAACTACCCGTATCCCGGTATCGACAGGAATCTATCTGATAGAGATCAACGAGAATGGTAAGCGTATAACAGTGAAAGTGAACGTTCGCTAACAACCTTATTTTAAGAAACTAACCCTTGAGTCTTTAATGTTGGGGAAGGCCGCTAGGAATACTCAGTTCCGGCGGTCTTCTTTTTTATCCTATAAGCTTTACTTTATCTGTTTTTGTTCTGATATAATTAAATAAAACGTTATCTTTGTATCATAGAAAATTAAAACAGAAAGCCTTATGGAAAAAAATGAAGAAAAGAAAAAGGAAGAAAATGCCAAAACTAAAACAACTGTGGCGAAGACTGGAAAAAGAAAGGTAAGTAAGACATGGGAAGCTATGCAGCGGTTAAAGGGAAGTCTGATTGTAAATGACCCTAAATTTTTACTGTAAATGCGATATCTCATTGACACGAATATTTTTGTATATATGGCATCTGATCCCGAATATCTAAATAGGGATATAGATGCTATTATCCAAGAACCGGAAACCCTTCTTTATATAAGTGCCGAGTCCGTACGTGAGCTGATTGTCGCTTATCGAAATAAAGGACTGTGTTCTAAACGATGGAAGTCGGCAGAAGCGATGATCGTCGCCATAGAAAAGGAGTTTTATGTGAAAATATTGCCATTGAAAAAAGAACATATGCAAACGTATGCGCATATGGAGATCAATGAGGCGCAGGGACACAAAGATCCCTCAGACCACGTAATTATTGCGCATGCCATAACGGAACATCTACCGCTTATATCAAGTGATACCCGTTTCGGATTCTATAGAAGTCAAGGGTTGGACTTGGTATTCAATCAGAAATAATCTATATATTGTATATGTACGAATGGCCTTTGTTAGAGTTGTAGAGGTTAAATATTCTAAAACCCTTTCGGCTTACTTATTTTATTCGTTCTTTTGCAAGAAAATTGGGAGGTGTGTTCTCTGTACGCATCTCCTTAATTTATTTAACGTTAATAAGTGAGAGTCTGATGGCTGAAAATAAAAAAGTTAGTTCTGTTTCTTTCTTTAACTCCCGGCTTACGTCTGTTATTAGTATCTCCTTGGTACTATTCTTGCTAGGACTCATTCTATTGATAGGGATGTTGGGTAATAAACTCTCCGTTTATGTGAAAGAGAACTTATCTTTCTCCATCGTGCTGAAAGATAACCAAAAAGAAACTGAGATAAAGAAAATGCAGAAGAGCTTGGATGCTCTTCCTTTTATAAAATCAACCGAGTATATATCGAAAGAGCAAGCCGCGAAAGAGTTGGAAGAAGAACTGGGCGAGAATCCGGAAACCTTCTTAGGCTTTAACCCTTTACAGGCCTCGATTGAGGTGAAACTGCATTCGGAGTACGCCAACCCCGATAGCCTCCAAGTGATAGAGAAGAAGATTAGAAACTATACGTCGGTCTCGGAGCTGCTTTACCGAAAGGATATGATGGAGATGGTCCATAATAATATGAAGCGGTTGGGCTTGATCCTGCTAACCTTGGCTGCGGTACTGATGATTATCTCGTTCGTGTTGATCAGTAATACGATTCGCCTGTTGATTTATTCCAAACGATTCTTAATTCATACGATGAAGCTAGTGGGGGCTACTTCCGGCTTTATACGTAGGCCTTTTGTGAAATATAACATAGTAAGTGGCATTTTCGCCTCTATCTTGGCAATATTGATGCTAACCGGAGCGTTATATTATTTGCAAAATGAATTGAAAGGTTTTATCCAGATATTGGATATGCAAACATTATTATTGGTTTATGTGGCAGTGTTTGCTTTAGGTATTGTCTTGTCCGTGATCGCGACCATTTTTGCCGTGAATAAATATTTGCGGATGGGGGTCGATAAGTTGTATTATATTTAATGTACGAATAATAAAGAGTTGAGAAAGATGGCTAAAAGAGATTTTGCTTTCGGAAAAGAGAATTTTATACTGATTGCGGTAGCGGTTGCCTGCATCGTGCTTGGTTTCATATTGATGAGTGGTGGAGGTTCCGGGGATAATACGTTCAATCCCGATATATTCAGCGCCCGCCGTATCGTGGTAGCTCCGGTGGTTACGGTTATTGGTTTCGTGATGATGATTTTTGGAATCTTGAAGAATAGCAAAGATAAAGAAGTAACAGAATGAGTTGGTTTGAGGCCTTGATACTGGGTATCGTACAGGGATTGACCGAATATCTGCCGGTGAGCAGTAGCGGTCATTTAGCGATTGGCTCAGCTTTGTTTGGTATAGAGGGAGAGGAGAATCTTGCGTTTACGATCGTCGTACATGTGGCGACCGTATTCAGTACGTTAGTGGTTTTATGGAAGGAAATCGATTGGATATTCCGTGGTTTGTTTAAATTTCAGATGAACGCGGAGACGAAGTATGTGATTAATATCTTGATTTCCATGATTCCGATCGGGATCGTTGGGGTATTCTTTAAAGATACGGTAGAACAAATCTTTGGATCAGGTTTATTGGTCGTTGGTTGTATGCTGCTATTGACGGCGGCTTTGCTGGCATTTTCGTATTATGCCAAACCACGCCAGAAAGAGTCGATCTCGATGAAAGATGCTTTTATTATCGGTCTGGCTCAGGCTTGCGCCGTGATGCCGGGTTTGTCACGTTCCGGATCAACGATCGCTACCGGTTTGTTATTGGGAAATAATAAGGCGAAACTAGCCCAGTTCTCTTTCTTGATGGTAATACCTCCGATCTTGGGAGAGGCGTTGTTGGATGTGATGAAGATGGTGAAAGGTGAAGATGTGGCCGGGAGCATTCCCGCATTATCATTAGCGGTAGGTTTCGTGGCCGCTTTTGTTTCCGGTTGCGTGGCCTGTAAATGGATGATCAACATCGTGAAAAAGGGGAAACTGATTTATTTCGCTATCTATTGCGCGATCGCGGGATTGGTGACAATTGCTTGTACATTACTGAAATAAAGAATGGATTTTATAGCTGGAGAGATTTTATATTTTAATAAACCGCTAACGTGGACTTCTTTTGACCTAGTTAATAAATTTCGCTATAAGCTAAGTCGGAAACTGAAGGTAAAGAAGATTAAAGTTGGACATGCGGGGACACTGGATCCCTTGGCTACAGGTGTGATGATCGTTTGTACCGGAAGGGCTACGAAGCGGATCGATGAGTTTCAATATCAGACGAAGGAATATATCGCTACGTTGAAGTTGGGAGAGACTACCCCGTCTTTCGATTTGGAGAAAGAGATAGACGCCGTGTATCCCACGGAACATATAACCCGTGAGCTCGTGGAGGAGGTTTTAAAGACATTCGTGGGTACGATCCAACAGATTCCCCCGGTGTTCTCCGCTTGCAAAATCGAAGGTAAACGTGCTTATGAGCTAGCCCGGAAAGGAGAGGAGGTTGAACTAAAATCCAAGACATTGGTTATAGACGAACTGGAGTTGCTGGAGTGCGATTTGCCTGTTATAAAGATACGGGTGGTATGTAGCAAAGGTACCTATATTCGTGCGTTGGCTCGTGATATCGGGAAGGCCTTGGATTCCGGCGCTCATTTGATTGGCTTGGAACGGACTCGCATCGGAGAGGTAACCTTGGATATGTGTATGTCTCCGGAGGAGATCGATGATTTCTTAGAGAAGAATGTGGTAAAAATAGAAGAAGAAAAATAAATAGAGTGCATTATGAAGCTTTCGAAATTCAAATTTAACTTACCGTCGGAATTAATCGCTTTACATCCGGCGAAGAACAGAGATGAGTCGAGGTTGATGGTCGTTCATCGTGATACAGGTGAGATCGAGCATCGCGAATTCAAGGATATTCTAGACTATTATGGAAAAGGTGACGTGTTTATCTTTAATAACACGAAAGTGTTCCCCGCTCGCTTGTACGGTAACAAGGAGAAAACAGGGGCGCGTATCGAGGTGTTCTTGTTGCGCGAGCTGAACGAGGACTTACGTTTGTGGGACGTATTGGTGGATCCGGCTCGTAAGATCCGTATCGGTAATAAGTTATACTTTGGCGAGGATGATTCCATGGTCGCGGAGGTAATTGATAATACGACTTCGCGTGGTCGTACGCTCCGTTTCTTATATGACGGGAACCACGACGAGTTTAAGAAGGCTTTGTATGCCTTGGGCGAGACTCCGCTGCCTAAGTATATCGAACGTGAGGTGGAACCGGAAGACGAGGATCGTTATCAGAATATTTTTGCTGCGGAAGAAGGTGCGGTTGTGGCTCCTGCTGCGGGATTGCATTTTAGCCGTGAGTTGATGAAACGCTTGGAGATCAAGGATTGCCAGTTCGCTTTCTTGACATTGCATTCGGGCTTGGGTAATTTCCGTGAGATCGACGTGGAAGATTTGACAAAGCATAAGATGGATTCTGAGCAAATGGTCGTAAATGCCGATGTAGTGGATATCGTGAACAAGGGAAAGGATGAGGGGCACAAGGTTTGTGCGGTCGGAACTTCCGTGATGCGTGCGATCGAGACGGCCGTAAGTACGGATGGTCATCTGAAAGAGTTCGAGGGCTGGACGAATAAGTTTATCTTCCCTCCGTATGATTTCAGCGTGGCTACCAGCATGGTGACAAATTTCCACATGCCGTTGTCTACATTATTGATGATGACAGCTTCTTTCGGTGGTTATGAGTTGATCATGGACGCTTACGATATCGCTTTGAAAGAGAAATATCGTTTCGGTGCTTACGGCGACGCTATGCTAATCCTTTAATCCGGTTTCTATGGCGACAGCTTACCTTGGATTAGGTACGAACGTAGGTAATAAACGAGGAAATTTGGTGACAGCGGCGGCGCTGTTGGCTGAAAGGGTGGGAGATGTTCTTGCCCTTTCTGATATGTATGAGACGGAGCCTTGGGGATTTGAATCGGACAACACTTTCTTGAACGCCGTGATCGTTATGACGACGGAACTTTCCCCTATGGAATTATTAGACGCTACCCGTTTGATCGAGATCGAGATGGGACGTATCGAAAAAAGTGATGGTGCGTATCATGACCGTATCATCGATATCGATCTGTTAATGGTGGATGAGCAAATCCTGCATACGGAGCGGCTGACGCTACCGCACCCTCTGATGCACAAACGGTCGTTTGTAATGGAACCGTTGGCAGAAGTAGCTCCGTCGGTGAAACATCCTGTGTTTGGCAAGACGATGCGTGAACTTTTATCCGAATTATAAGTTTTAATTATGAACTACGAGATTTGAGTTATGAATAAAGAAATTAATAAAGCGATGACGCAAGGGATCGTCTTCAAGAAAGCGAAAGGCGAAGCGGAAGATTCGAATGGTAAGAAAATCAAGTTCTCTGATTTCTTGAAAGGGACACATGGCTCTGATTCAGCGAAATGGAAGGCCGGTTTTAAATATAAAAAAGCCTTACGTAATTCCAAAAAGAAGAAATAATTTTCAATTTTCAACTTTCAATTCTCAATTATTGCGTATCTTTGCGAATGAATTGACGTGGATAGATTTGTATTGCTTGCAACCACGGGAAAAAATGCTAAAAACATATCCTTTTCGTTGCCGTCCGGCAGAAAAATCCTTCCAAGTTCAATTCAGTTGTAGATTAGTAATCTTTTCAATTTAAAACGATGAGTTATTTATTCACCTCCGAATCGGTGTCTGAAGGGCACCCCGATAAAGTAGCCGATCAAATATCGGATGCTTTGCTGGATGAGTTCTTGGCGTATGACAAGAATTCGAAAGTTGCTTGCGAAACCCTTGTTACAACCGGACAGGTTGTCTTGGCTGGAGAAGTTAAATCAAGTGCGTATGTGGATGTGCAGGAAGTGGCACGTGGCGTGATCGAGAAGATTGGTTACACGAAAAGCGAGTACCAGTTTGAAGCGAAGTCATGTGGTGTGTTCTCTTCTATCCATGAGCAGAGTGGCGACATCAACCGTGGCGTAGAGCGTGCGGATCCCTATGAACAGGGTGCCGGCGACCAAGGTATGATGTTCGGTTATGCTACTAATGAGACTGAGAATTACATGCCTTTGGCGTTGGACTTATCTCATAGTTTATTATGGGAATTGGCGAAGATCCGTAAGGAAGAACCGGATTTGATGCCTTATTTACGTCCGGACGCTAAGAGTCAGGTTACGATTGAATACGATGATAACGGTAAGCCGTTGCGTATCGATACGATTGTGGTATCCACGCAGCATGATGAGTTTATCGGTCCGAAAGGTATTTCACAGAAGGAAGCGGATGAGGCTATGCAAAAGAGGATCGCCTTAGACGTGAAGAAGATATTGATACCTCGTGTGAAGGCTCAATATCCGGCTCATGTACAGGCTTTGTTTAATGATAATATCATTTATCACGTGAACCCGACCGGTAAGTTCGTGATCGGTGGTCCTCACGGTGATACCGGTTTGACCGGCCGTAAGATCATCGTGGATACATACGGTGGCAAAGGTGCTCATGGCGGTGGTGCTTTCTCTGGAAAGGACCCTTCTAAGGTAGACCGTTCGGCTGCTTATGCCGCTCGTCATATCGCTAAGAATATGGTTGCCGCCGGTGTGGCGGATGAGATGCTGGTACAGGTGTCTTATGCGATCGGTGTGGCTAAACCGATGAATATTTTCGTGAATACTTTTGGCCGTGCGAAGGTGAATATGACAGACGGAGAGATCGCCGCTAAGATCTGGGATATCTTCGATATGCGTCCGAAAGCGATCGAGGAGCGTTTGAAATTGCGTAACCCGATTTATTTCGAGACCGCTTCTTATGGTCATATGGGACGCAAACCCCAGACGGTGACGAAGACATTCTCTTCCCGTTATTTGCAGAAGCCGGTTACTTGTGATGTGGAGTTATTCACATGGGAGAAATTGGATTATGCAGATAAGATCAAGGACGTGTTTGGTCTATAAAAAATAAGTGGAAAAAGTAAGCTGGCTTAAATGACGAAGTATGTTAAGATACTTTGCCATTTAAGTTAAGATACTTAGCCGATGAAGTTAAGATACTTTGCCAAGTATGTTAACTTACCCTTCCTCTTGGAGCATTTCTACTTCTTTTACTTTCCTGAACAGGTCGGACGCAAAGATGAAATCGTTCAACGCTTGGTTATTAGAGGTGATTACCTGCTCTTTTGTTCCTTGCCATTCCTTCACGCCTTCCTTAATAAAGATGATATTATCACCAATATTCATCACGGAGTTCATGTCGTGGGTATTGATAACGGTCGTCATATTGTACTCCACCGTAATGTCGTGAATCAAATCATCGATCAATAGAGAAGTCTTGGGGTCTAGTCCGGAGTTCGGCTCATCGCAGAACAGGTATTTAGGATTTAGGGAGATCGCTCTTGCGATGGCGGCACGTTTCATCATACCTCCACTGATCTCGGAAGGATATAGATGTCCGGCCTCGGACAGGTTTACACGTTCCAAACAGAATTCCGCACGTTTCCTGCGCTCTTTCGTTGAGTCTTTAGAGAACATATCTAAAGGAAACATTACGTTTTCCATTACCGTCATGCTGTCGAATAAAGCGGAACCTTGGAACAACATACCCATTTCCCGACGCAGCATATTTAACTCATGCTTGTTCATCGTGATCAAGTCTCTGCCGTCGTATAATATCTGTCCGGTATCAGGTTTCATTAACCCGATGATATTCTTGATCATTACCGTTTTACCCGAACCGCTTCGTCCGATGATCAGATTCGTCTTACCATCCTCGAACGTCGTACTTATATCTTTCAAGACGACACGTCCATCGAAAGACTTCGTTATATTCTTAACTTCGATCATTTTTAAGTAAGCATTAAATGGGTTAATATTACGTCGGCAAGTAAAATCATGATACTGCTCATGACCACGGCATTCGTACTTGCCTTACCTACCTCTAGGGCGCCTCCCTTTACGTTATAGCCAAAATAGGCGGCGATGGATGAGATGATGAACGCATATACTACGGATTTGATAATAGAATACCAAATGTAAAACTCGTTGAAGTAGAATTGTAAACCGTACTCGAACGAGGAAGGAGTCATTCCCGTACTCGTTGAGTAACTGGCGAATATGCCGCCCATGATACCGGTGAACATACTGAAGATAACCAATACCGGAATAAAGATCATCAAACCGAGCATTTTCGGAAGGATCAGGAAGTTGGCGGAATTAACACCCATGATTTCCATGGCGTCTATCTGCTCGGTGACTCGCATGGTTCCGATCTCGGAGGCGATATTACTGCCTACTTTACCCGCTAGGATTAGTGCCATGATAGAGGAAGAGAATTCCAGCAAGATAATCTCACGGGTGGTATAGCCGATCGTAAACTTAGGAATCAAGGGGGAACTGATATTCAAGGAGATCTGGATGGCGATAACCGTACCGATAAAGACCGAGATGATTATGACAATCCAAAGAGAATCCACGCCTAGCTTGTATATCTCTTTGATCAATTGCTTAAAGAACATACTCCACCGGTCTGGAAGTGTTATACTCTTCATCATCAGTAGGGTATACTCACCCATTCTGTGTAATGCTTTATTCATTTTTATCTTGATAAATTTCTGATTTCAATTTGCAAAGATAGCGTAAAATCCACTAATAACCATATAACATCTTAGAAACAAGATTGGTTTTATTTGTAAATCCTATGGTATTAAAGTTTGCCACATCCCTCTTTTTTAACTATGTTTGCTTTCTTAAATACTAAAAAATACTTTTATGAAGCGAATTCTTTTAGGAGTGATCGGCTTGCTGTGTTTATGTGTGGCTTGCCAGCGGAAGGATCTTTCTTTTAAGCCGGGGGAAGTTTGGCCGGATGATAAAGGGGTACATATAAACGCTCATGGTGGCGGTATTCTACGGATCGGGGATACTTATTATTGGTTTGGTGAGCATAAAACGGAGGGCTCGGCTGGAAATCTGGCTCAAGTAGGCGTTCATTGCTATTCGTCGAAAGATTTATATAATTGGAAAGACGAGGGAATCGCCTTATCGGTCGTGCCGGATGATACGACGAGCCATATTGCTAAGGGATGCGTGTTGGAGCGTCCGAAAGTGATTTATAATAAAAAGAATGATCAATATGTAATGTGGTTTCATTTAGAGCCGAGAGGTGCTGGCTATTCGGGAGCATTGAGTGGAGTGGCTGTCAGTAAAAACGTGGTGGGGCCTTACTCGTTCGTAAACGCTTTCCGTCCGAATGCCGGTTTTTGGCCGGTTAATGTACAGGAACTACATAAGCAACCTTGTACGCTTTCCGCAGATCTACGTTTTAGCGGTGGAGAGTTACCAGCCCATCCGGATAGCTTGAATTTATTGGGGCGTGACCAGATCTCCGGACAAATGGCTAGGGATATGAACCTTTTCGTGGATGACGATGGCATCGCTTATCATATTTATTCCTCGGAAGAGAATAGTACCTTGCATATATCGCAGCTGACCGATGATTATACGAGTTATTCCGGTAAGTACGCCCGTTTCTTCCCGGGGCGTTTCATGGAAGCTCCAGCCTTGTTCAAACAGAAGGGGAAATATTATTTGATTATGTCCGGCTGTACGGGCTGGGCTCCGAATGCGGGACGATCGGCCGTCGCTTCCTCGATTTGGGGACCTTGGAAGGAATTGGAAAATCCGTTTAGGGGAGAGAACTCGGAGGTGTCGTTTTATTCTCAGAGCACGTACGTATTGCCTGTACCCGGCCATGCGGATCGCTTTATTTATATGGGAGATCGTTGGACTCCGGAGAACGCTATAGACGGACGTTATATCTGGCTTCCTATCCGATTCGAGGGGGAGCAACCCGTGATCGAGTGGCAATCTGAGTGGAGTTATTAAATTCTCTTATCGCTTTTTTGCGAATGTATGTGATGTAGATCTGCGGATTATCACGTACATTCGCGTTAAATTTTTAAGTAGCTTATGTCAGACGAACAACGAATGGTGCTCCGTACGGAGGACTTGGTAAAGAAATATAGGACTCGTACGGTCGTGAATCATGTATCGATTAACGTGAAACAAGGGGAGATCGTTGGTTTGCTTGGTCCGAACGGAGCGGGAAAGACGACCACCTTTTATATGACAGTAGGTTTGGTCACTCCTAACGAGGGTAAGATCTTCTTGAATGACATGGAGATTACGAAATTCCCGGTCTATAAGCGGGCTCGCAACGGCATTGGCTATCTGGCGCAAGAGGCTTCGATTTTCCGGAAAATGACGGTGGAAGATAATATCCGCTCGGTCTTGGAGATGACGGGACGTAGCGTTGAGTACCAAAAAGAGAAACTGGAAAGCTTGATTTCAGAGTTCGGTTTGAATAAGGTTCGTAAAAACTTGGGAGACCAGCTTTCGGGTGGGGAGCGGCGTCGTGCGGAGATTGCCCGCTGTCTGGCGATCGATCCGAAGTTCATTATGTTGGATGAGCCTTTCGCTGGTGTAGACCCGATCGCCGTACAAGATATCCAGACAATCGTGGCTCGCTTGAAACATAAGAATATCGGAATCTTGATTACCGACCACAATGTGTACGAGACATTGAGTATTTGTGACCGGGCCTATCTTCTGTTCGAGGGAAAAGTCCTTTTCCAAGGAACCGCCGAACAACTAGCCGAGAACGAGATCGTGCGCGAGAAATATTTGGGAAAAGACTTCGTGCTGCGTAAGAAAGACTTATAGCAGCCGTTTCAATCGCCTGTTTACCAGTATGAACAGCAGGAAAGATAAGGCGGCGATAAGACAAAAGTCCAAAAGATGCTCGGCGGGAATATCGCCTGTGACAAACTCGTTATCCTTGAGACGACTGTCCGACATCCCTATTACGGCGAAAGCATTATTGACAAAGTGGGCGAACACCGGTATCCAGATGCTTTTGCTCCAATAGAGTAGATAGCCGAAATAGGCTCCGAGTATCATCCGGGGCAAGAATCCGTAAAATTGTAAATGGAAGGCGCTAAATAGTATGGCGGCGATCCATATGATCGTATGAGGGTTGGAGGTCCATTTCCCGATCACTCGTTGCAAGGCCCCTCTGAACAGGAACTCCTCGGTTATCCCAGCCGTAACGGCGATAACGATAAGGTTGGCCAGGATTACCCAAACGCTATCGCTGGATAACAGAATCGTCGTCAGTTGTTCGGCGAGGGTTTCTTGCGCCCGCATCCATTCCTCGATAGGAGCCATAAACGCGGGTAACTCCATCTGCTTGTTGAGCAATCCTAGCAAATTGATAACCGGAGAAAATAAGAACATGCAAACTAAGGTGAGAATCCAGATCCTGCCGTCTGTGATTTTCTTGACTGATAGATAATGGCGGGGATTGTCACTACATGTCCAAGCCATGGCGATAGATGGTAGCAAAAAGGTACAGATCGCCGAGATGAACTGAATGAGCCTCATTAAATTAGCGTCTTGGGTTATATCAGTCTGTAAACCGTGGGTCGCGAGTAATAAGCCCGTGGATATAATAGATGATAAAACGGCTCCAGCCAATAAGAATAGCAGGAGGATCAAAAGTTGGATTACCGCCGGACGGGTAGCATATATTCCTTTTATTCTCATAATGATTCATTCAAAGGGTAAATAATTGCCGCCAAATATAAACAAAAGAATAAAAACAGATCAAAATTTGCACGATTAAAAGAATAAGTCTAATTTTGCGACCTAAAATTCGATACGACTATTAATTAAATAAATCATTCAGAATGAACGTTTCGCTTAAAAACAATGATGCCGTAAGCGGTATCGTGAAATTAGAAATAGTGAAAGCTGACTATGCTGATCAGGTAGACAAGAGCCTGCGTAGCCTTCGTCAGAAAGCCAATGTACCGGGTTTCCGTAAGGGCATGGTTCCTATGGGCATGGTTAAAAAAATGTACGGAAAGCACGTGCTGGTAGAGGAGATAAACAAATTAGTTTCTGAGAATCTGTTCAAGTATATCCGTGAGAACGATTTGCATATCTTAGGCGAGCCGATGCCTAACGAGACAGAGCAAAAGCCGTTGGATTTCGATAAGGAAGAGGATTTCGAATTCTGTTTTGACGTGGCTTTGGCTCCGGAGATCAATATCGAGTTGAGCAAGAACGATAAACTTCCGTTCTATCAAGTCGCTATCGATGAAGAAATGCTAAATAACCAAGTAAACGCTTATCGCTCAAACTTCGGTTCTTACGACAAGGTAGACGAGGTTGAGGAAAAAGATATGGTAAAAGGTACGGTAGCCGAGCTTGAGAATGGTGCCCCGAAAGAAGGTGGTATCGTTGTGGAGGACGCTGTCTTGATGCCTATGTATATCAAGGATGAGGAAGAAAAAGCTAAGTTTATCGGTGCTAAAGTAAATGCCGTAGTGGTATTCAACCCGAATAAGGCTTACGAGGGTGCTGAGGCAGAGATCGCTTCTTTCTTGAAGATCGATAAGGAGAAAGTGGCTGAGACTACAGGCGACTTCAGCTTCGAGATCAAGGAGATCACCCGTCATAAAGACGCTGAGATGAACCAAGAGTTGTTCGACAAGGTATTTGGCGAGAACGTGGTTACTAGCGAGGAAGAGTTCAAGAACAAGATCAAGGAAGCTTTGGCTGAGCAATTCGCTCCTCAGAGTGACTTTAAGTTCTTGACGGACACTCGTGATATGTTGGTTGAGAGAGCTGGCGAGTTGAATTTCGCTGACGATTTATTGAAACGCTGGTTGCTTGCCGCTAACGAGAAGAATACGAAAGAGAAGATCGACGAGGACTTCCCTCAGATCCTTCAGGATTTGAAATATCAGTTGATCAAGGAGAACTTGGTTAAGAAGAACGGCTTGAAGGTTGAGGACGCTGACATCGAGAACTTCGCTAAACGTGTGGCTAAGGCTCAGTTCGCTCAATACGGCATGTTGTCTGTACCGGAAGATGTACTTGACAACTACGCTAAAGACATGTTGAAAAATAAGCAAACACTTCAGAACATCATCGACCGTGCGGTTGAGGAGAAATTGGCTGCTTGGTTGAAAGAGCAAGTGGAACTTGATGTTAAGGAGGTAACCGCTGACGAGTTCAACAAACTTTTTGAATAAAAAGATCTTTACTCGGCCTCTTAGGAGGTTGTTTTATATCAAAAAAGGGATTTCTCTCTAAAAATATCTTAGCGGATAGCGAAATAAATTGTTTCTTTCAGAAATTTATTTATAACTTTGTTTTTCCGTTAAGTCACAGAGGGAAATCCCTTTTTACGTCTTCTCGGTAAATAAAAGATAGGAGAAAATATGGAAGATTTTAGAAAGTATGCTACAAAGCATTTAGGTATGAGTGGTACGGCTCTGGATAGTTATATGAACATCTCCAGTAGCTATATCTCCCCGACAATTATAGAGGAACGACAGCTGAATGTCGCTCAAATGGATGTCTTCTCTCGGTTGATGATGGACCGTATTATTTTCTTGGGCACGCAAGTGGATGATTATACCGCTAACGTGATTCAAGCGCAGTTGTTGTATCTGGATTCCAGTGATCCCGGAAAGGATATCTCCATTTATATCAATTCGCCGGGTGGCTCTGTATATGCGGGCTACGGCATTTACGACACGATGCAGTTTATCTCCAGCGACGTATCTACGATTTGTACGGGTATGGCCGCCTCTATGGCGTCTGTCTTATTGGTGGCGGGAACCAAGGGAAAACGTTTCGGCTTGAAGCACTCCCGTGTAATGATCCATCAACCGCTTGGCGGCGTACAAGGACAGGCTTCAGACATCGAGATTACCGCTCGCGAGATCTTGAAGGTTAAGAAAGAACTGTACACCATAATCTCGGATCATTCAGGTAGACCCTATGAGGAGATCGAGCGCGATGGCGACCGTGATTTCTGGATGACCGCTGAGGAAGCGAAAAAGTATGGCATGATCGACGATGTTTTAACACGTAAATAACAAAAACAACAATAAGAAACTATGGCCAAAACAACAGGCGATACATGTACGTTTTGCGGCAGGAGTAGCCGTGATGTTAATTTGCTTATCAATGGGATCTCTGGTTGTATTTGCGATGATTGTGCCCGGCAGGCGTATGAGATCGTAAAGGAGCAGACAGGAGGTAAGAAAACTTCTTTTGGTTTGAAGCAGAAAGATCTGCCTAAACCGGAAGATATCAAGACTTTCTTGGATCAGTACGTGATCGGGCAGGATGACGCGAAGCGTTATCTGTCGGTATCGGTGTACAACCATTACAAGCGTTTACTTCAAAAGGTTACCGCCGACGATGTGGAAATAGAGAAATCTAATATTATCATGGTGGGCGCTACCGGTACGGGCAAGACTTTGTTAGCCCGTACGATCGCTAAGTTATTGCATGTCCCGTTCGCTATCGTGGATGCTACGGTACTTACCGAGGCAGGTTACGTGGGGGAGGATATCGAGAGTATCTTGACCCGGCTATTGCAAGCGGCGGATTATGATGTGGAGGCGGCCCAACGGGGTATCGTCTTCATCGATGAGATCGATAAGATCGCGCGTAAGAGCGATAATCCGTCTATCACTCGGGATGTCAGCGGTGAGGGTGTACAGCAAGGTTTGCTGAAACTTCTAGAAGGATCGATCGTGAATGTGCCTCCTCAGGGGGGACGTAAGCATCCGGAGCAAAAGATGATCGCGGTGGATACGAAGAATATCCTGTTCGTTTGCGGTGGTGCTTTCGATGGAATCGAAAAGAAGATCGCTCAACGCTTAAATACCCGTGTGGTCGGTTATTCGGCTAGTTTGGGTACGGCTACCGTAGACCGGAATAATTTACTGAAATACATCACCCCGACTGATTTGAAGTCGTTTGGCTTGATCCCGGAGATTATCGGTCGTTTACCTATCCTCACGTATCTGAATCCGCTGGATCGTGATACGCTTCGTAACATCTTGACCGAGCCGAAGAACTCCATTATCAAGCAATATGTCAAATTGTTCGAGATGGATGGCATTAAGCTGACGTTCGATGAGAAAGTCTATGAGTTTATCGTGGATAAGGCGCTTGAGTTTAAGCTGGGTGCCCGTGGGTTACGTTCAATCGTAGAAGCCGTGATGATGGACGCTATGTACAGTATGCCATCTCAAAAAGTAAAGGAACTCCATGTAACGTTGGAGTATGCGAAAGAGAAATTTGAAAAATCGGACGTGAACCGTTTACAGGTCGCGTAAACGTAGGCGGTTTACTATAAATAATACGAAGTATGGCAAAGAAGGATCATTTAACAGAAGAGCTAAATCGGCACTTTGGCTTCGGTACCTTTAAGGGGAACCAGAAGGCTATTATTGAGAACGTGCTGGCCGGGAAGGATACTTTTGTATTAATGCCGACGGGGGGAGGTAAATCTCTTTGTTATCAATTACCATCCATACTAATGGAAGGAACTGCGATCGTGATATCTCCGTTGATCGCTTTGATGAAGAATCAGGTGGACGCGATGCGGAATTTCAGTGAGGAAGATGGGGTCGCCCATTTTATCAATTCCTCTTTGAATAAGTCGGCTATCGACCAGGTGAAATCGGATATATTATCAGGACGTACCAAGTTGCTGTATGTAGCACCGGAGTCCTTGACCAAGGAAGAGAACGTGGATTTTCTGCGTCAGGTAAAGATCTCTTTCTATGCGGTGGACGAGGCGCATTGTATCTCGGAATGGGGACATGATTTCCGTCCGGAATATCGAAGAATCCGTCCGATCATCAATGAGATCGGTAAACGTCCGTTAATCGCTCTGACCGCTACCGCCACACCTAAGGTGCAGCACGATATCCAGAAGAATCTGGGTATGATAGACGCTACAGTCTTTAAATCATCCTTCAACCGCTCTAATTTGTATTATGAGGTTCGTCCGAAAGGAACGAATATAGACCGCGAGATCATTAAGTATATTAAAGCCAACGAGGGTAAATCGGGTATCGTATATTGTTTGAGCCGTAAAAAGGTGGAGGAATTTGCCGACATCTTGAAAGCCAACGGGATAAAGGCGTTGCCTTACCATGCGGGAATGGATTCGCAAGTACGTTCCGCCAATCAGGATGCCTTCCTGATGGAACAGGCGGATGTGATCGTGGCTACGATCGCTTTCGGTATGGGTATCGACAAGCCGGATGTCCGTTATGTGATTCATTACGATATCCCGAAGAGCCTAGAAGGTTATTACCAGGAAACCGGTCGTGCCGGTAGGGATGGCGGAGAAGGCCAATGTATCGCTTTCTATGCTTATAAGGACTTGCAAAAATTGGAGAAATTCATGCAAGGAAAGCCCGTGGCCGAACAGGAAATCGGCAAACAGTTGCTTTTAGAGACTGCGGCCTATGCCGAGACTTCCGTCTGCCGGAGAAAAGTGCTATTGCATTATTTCGGTGAGGAATACCTGGAAGATAATTGTGGTAATTGTGATAATTGTTTGAACCCAAAGAAGCAGGTGGAAGCGAAGGAATTGTTAAGTGCGGTACTGGAGGTTATCAGTACGTTGAAAGAAAAGTTTAAGGCAGATTATATCGTAAATATTTTGGTAGGTAACGAAACCTCCGAAATCCAAAATTACAAGCACAATGAATTAGAGGTCTTCGGTTCCGGACAGGACGAGGATGATAAAACTTGGAACGCCGTTATTCGCCAGGCTTTAATCGCTGGCTATTTAGCGAAGGATATTGAGAATTATGGTTTGCTGAAAATCACGGAAAAAGGTAAGGAGTTCATGAAGAAGCCGGTATCGTTCAAGATTACCGAGGACAATGAATTCGAGGAAGAGGAAGAGGAAGTTCCGGTTCGTGGGGGAGCCTCTTGTGCGGTAGACCCGGTTCTTTATTCCATGATGAAGGATTTGCGTAAGAAATTATCCAAGCGGTTGGAAGTTCCGCCTTTCGTGATTTTCCAAGATCCCTCTTTGGAGGCTATGGCTACTACTTATCCGATCACGTTGGACGAGTTGCAGAATATCCCGGGAGTGGGCGCTGGTAAGGCGAAACGTTATGGCAAGGAGTTCATTGAGTTGATCAAGAAACATGTAGAGGAGAACGAGATTGAGCGTCCGGAGGATTTGCGCGTACGTACGGTCGCTAATAAGTCCAAGTTGAAGGTCTCAATCATTCAGCGGATCGACCGCAAGGTGGCGCTGGACGAGATCGCGTTGACTAACGGACTTGAGTTCACCGAGCTTTTGGATGAGATCGAGGCGATCGTATATTCCGGTACACGTATCAATATCGATTATTTCTTGAATGATGTGATGGATGAGGATCATATCGAGGATATTTACGAGTATTTCAAGGACTCGGAGACCGACGGTCTGGAAGACGCCATCGAGGAATTAGGCGGTGACTATACGGAAGAGGAGATTCGCTTGGTCCGTATCAAGTTCTTGTCTGAAATGGCAAACTAATGGAAGGGTGGCCCGGTTCCACTCTAAAGAAAAAACAAATAAAGAAGCTTATTGTTCCTTCCGAAAGAGATTTATTTTTCCTTCGGAAGGAATTTTGTTTTCGTTCGGATGAAAGTTTATTTTCTTCTGAATCGAATTTTTAATTTCTCCCGTATCGATTTATTGCGTGAAAAGTCGTATATTTGCACGCAATAATTTTTAAAGCATAAGTTCTATGTCATTTATTGCAGACAGGGTCGTTATGGATGGGTTAACGTTTGACGATGTATTGTTAATCCCAGCTTATTCGGAAGTTCTTCCTCGTAATGTCGATCTCACGACAAAGTTTTCACGTAATATCACATTGAATATACCGATGGTATCGGCCGCTATGGATACGGTTACCGAGGCCAAGTTGGCTATCGCTATCGCCCGTGAGGGAGGTATTGGTGTGATTCATAAAAACATGACGATCGCCGAGCAGGCAAAGCAGGTCCAGACCGTTAAACGTGCGGAGAATGGAATGATCTATGATCCGGTGACTATCACGAAGGGCAAACGTGTGGCGGATGCCTTGGCAATGATGGCTGAATATAAGATTGGCGGTATTCCCGTGGTGGATGAAGGCGGGTATTTGGTTGGTATCGTGACGAACCGTGACTTGCGTTTCGAAAAGGATATGAACCGCTCTATCGATGAGGTGATGACGAAAGAGAATTTGGTCGTAACCGGACAATCTACGGATATGGAGGCCGCCGCTCAGATCCTTCAGGAACATAAGATCGAGAAGTTACCGGTGGTTGATAGCCATAATAAGTTGATCGGCTTGATTACCTATAAAGATATAACGAAAGCGAAAGATAAACCGAAGGCTTGCAAGGATTCGAAAGGTCGTTTGCGTGTAGCTGCCGGTGTAGGCGTTACGTTCAATACCTTCGAGCGTGTAGCCGCTTTGGTGGATGCCGGGGTGGATGCTTTGGTGATCGACACGGCACATGGTCACTCAAAAGGTGTGGTGGATGTCTTGAAACAGATTAAGGCGCAATATCCGCATATTGATTGTGTGGTCGGTAATATCGCTACGGGCGAGGCTGCTAAATATTTAGTGGAAGCCGGGGCGGACGCCGTGAAGGTAGGTATCGGTCCGGGTTCGATTTGTACAACTCGTGTGATCGCTGGTGTGGGTGTTCCCCAGTTGTCGGCTATTTACGATGTGGCGAAGGCGTTGGAAGGAACTGGTGTGCCTTTGATCGCTGACGGTGGCTTGCGTTACTCCGGTGATATCGTGAAGGCGATCGCCGCTGGTGGATCTTCCGTGATGATGGGATCTCTGTTGGCGGGTGTAGAGGAGTCGCCGGGCGATACGATTATCTTCAATGGCCGAAAGTTTAAGTCTTACCGTGGAATGGGGTCGTTGGAAGCTATGCAAAAGGGGTCCAAGGATCGGTATTTCCAAGATGTGGAGGACGACGTGAAGAAGCTGGTTCCGGAGGGAATCGCTGCCCGTGTTCCGTTTAAGGGTTCTTTGTATGAGGTCATTTACCAAATGGTAGGTGGTTTACGTGCGGGAATGGGTTATTGCGGGGCTCATAATATCGAGGAGTTGCATAAAGCTCGTTTTACTCGAATCACCAATGCAGGTGTGCAAGAGAGCCATCCGCATGACGTAGCGATCACGCAAGAGGCTCCGAATTATAGCCGCGGTGAATAGTAATACAAGTTTTACGTTTTATAAAAAACACTAATTTAATGGGATAGCATACTTTTCTTGTCGGCTCTCCGTTAGATTAGTGTTATTTTTGTAATGTATATTCGTGCTATGGTAAAAGAATTTTTGATGAAAAAGTTACTTATTTCATTAGGGGTATTCGCTTGTGTGACAGTTAACGCTCAAACCGCATCCGATTCGGTCGTTATGATGGTCGCTGGAAAACAAGTGCCTTTATCTGAATTTATTTTTATCGCAGAGAAGAATGGAGAGGTGGATTTATCGAATACAAAGTCCGTCAAAAACTATGTCGAGCTATTTAAAAATTTTAAGCTAAAAGTAGCGGAGGCGGAATCTTTAGGGATCGACCAGACATCCTCATTCAAAAGTGAGCTGGATGGATACCGGGCTCAGTTGATCGATAGCTATATGTCGGATAAGGAGGGTGAGAAAGCGGCTGCCCGTGCGGTATATGACCGGGGGGATCACTCGGTAGAGTTGACCCACATCTTATTCCGTTTGCCGGAGAAGACGGTCTCCAAAGATACGGTAGCTGTATATCAAGAAGCCATGCGAGTATACGAACGTCTCCAGAAAGGAGAAGATATGGAAACAGTCGGAAAAGCTTTGGCCGAGAAGGACAAGGAGCATGTCGCTTGCGAATATGTACGTTGCTTGCTCCCGATGCAATCCCTGAAAGTGTTCGAGGATGCCGCCTATTCTTTGCCGATTGGCGTGGTGTCTGAACCTGTTCGCACGAAATTAGGATTTCATTTAATAAAAGTCCATAGCCGCAAACCTAATCCGGGACGGGTACGTGTCGCTCATATCTTGATCGCATTCCCGAAAGATTCCGCTATTCAGGACTCATCGGCTTTTCTGGCAAAAGCGCAAGCTGTCTATAAGCAAGTACAAGAGGGTGCGGATTTCGGTGAGTTGGCGAAAGAGTATTCGGGGGATGCGGCTTCCGCTAAAAAAGGGGGGGTATTACCTTGGTTCGGGATCGGCGAGATGGTCCAGCCTTTTGAGCAAGCCGCTTTTGCGTTGAGCAAGCCGGGTGATTTATCCGGGGTGGTGGAAACTCGTTTTGGTTACCATATCATTAAGTTGATCGATAAGAAGGGACGCCCTTCGTTTGAGGAAGAGGAAAAAGCCTTGTCGAGACGTATGGGGCAGGGTGAACGTAACTTCGAGTTATATAAAGCTTTCGACGATCGTATGAAAAAAGAATACGGATACGTTTTCTATCCGGAAGCCTATGCGGAGCTGCAAGCGTTATGTAATGATTGTTTCCCCACGGACGAGGCGTTTTATGAGAAAGCGAAGGATATGAACAAGACGCTTATGCAATTGGATGGAAAGGATTTCCCGCAAGCGGAGTTCGCTTATTATATCCAACGTTGCCCGTTCTCGACAAAAACGTATGCGGGTGATTTTATGCAAGAGGTCTATGATTTGTTTATCCGCGATATCGTAACGACCGCCGAGCGTAAGAATCTGGAGACAAAACATCCGGAGATCCCTCATTTGATGCAGGAGTACCGGGATGGGATTCTGTTGTTTGAGGTCAGCAACCGGGAGATCTGGAGCAAACCCTCCGCCCAGCAGAAGGTGTTGGAAGCGAAGTGGATTGCGGATTTGAATAAAAAATATCCGGTGACTGTCAACTGGAAATTATTGAAGAAACTAAAGAAATAAAATAAAGATAGATATGAGGATAGTCTTCATGTTCCTAGCGTTCGTTGTGTTGTTGGGTGCCTGTAAAGGTTCTCAGCCAGCTGATACTACGGATGTCTTGGTTAGCGTGAAAGGACGTACCCTAAATCGTTCGGAGGTGAATAAGCTAATACCCCGGGGGATTTCCTCCGCTGATAGTCTGTTGCTGGCCGAGAGCTTTACCAAGAAATGGGTAAAGGATGTATTGGTGTACGATGTGGCTTTGCGTAACTTGGGGGATGAGAAAGAGGAGGTCGATAAATTGGTAGAGGAGTACAGGCGTTCCTTGGTTCGTTACCGTTATCAGGAACGATTGGTGGAGGAGAAGCTGAAAACTGATATCCGGGAAAGTGATAAATTAAACTATTACGAGGAAAACCAGAAAAAGTTTATCTTGGATAAAGGCTTGATCAAGGGATTATTCTTGAAAATCCCGGTTGATGCCCCGGGACTTACCGACGTCAAAAAGTGGTACAAATCCACAGATGTGGCCTCTTTAGAAAAAATTGAGAAATATAGTGTGCAAAATGCCACGATTTATGAGTACTTTTACGACAAATGGGTTGATTTCGATGAGGTAATGGATAATATACCGATCCATGTGTCGAATCCGAATGCGTTTCTGAAGGCGAATAAGTATGTTGAGGTGGCGGATAGCAGTTATTGTTATCTGTTGAATATCAAGGAATATTTACCTTCCGGCAGTGTGGAGCCATATGATTATGCCAGTCCGCACGTCACGGAAATGCTGGTCAACCAACGAAAAGTTGAATTCTTGAAAAAATTTGAAGACGAGTTATATAACGATGCGATCCGGAGCGGTGACGTGGAATTCCATTCCGAGCCGTGATCTCTAATTTTATAAATGGGTAGACATGATGAAAAAGATTTTAAGTGTATTCTTTCTTGCCTGTTGTTCTTGCATTGTAATGGCGCAAGACAATGTGATCGATGAAATTGTGTGGGTGGTAGGAGATGACGCTATTTTACGTTCGGATATTGAGACGCAGCGTTTGTATAATCAAAACGAGGGGGTCCGTTTGGATGGCGACCCGTATTGCGTGATCCCGGAGCAGATGGCGATACAGAAACTATATCTGAATCAAGCAAAGATCGATAGTATCACCGTGAACGAGAACCAAGTGATCCAGAGCGTGGATCAATGGATGAACATGGCTGTGAACCAAATCGGGTCTCGCGAGAAATTGGAGGAATATTTCGGTAAGAAATTTTCCCAGATCAAGGATGAGCGTAAGGAGATGGTGCGGGAGCAGCAGGTAGTGCAACAGATGCAGCATCAATTGATCGGCGAGATCAAGCTGACACCTTCCGAGGTGCGTAAATATTTCAGCCAGTTGTCTCAGGATAGCCTGCCGAACATCCCTACGACAGTAGAGGTGCAAATCGTTACCTTGGAACCGAAGATTCCGTTTGAGGAAACAGACGCTATCAAGGCCCGCTTACGTGATTTCACGGAGCAGGTTAATTCCGGCAAGATGGAATTCTCCACGTTGGCCCGTTTGTACTCGGAAGATCCGGGTTCGGCGTCTCGAGGTGGTGAGCTGGGTTTCATGAGCAAGACACAGCTGTTGCCGGAGTTCGCGAACGTCGCGTTCAACTTGAAAGACCCGAAACGTGTCTCCCAGATCGTACAGACGGAGTATGGTTACCATATCATCCAATTGATCGAGAAGCGTGGAGACCGTATTAACTGCCGCCATATCTTATTGAAACCGAAGGTTTCCGATAAGGAGTTGGCGGATGCTACCACTCGTCTGGATTCATTGTACAATGATTTGCAGGCGAATAAGTTCACGTTTGAGGAAGCCGCTACATTCGTCTCTTACGACAAGGATACACGTAATAATAAGGGTTTGATGGTAAACCAAGATTACGAGAGCAGCAATATGGGAACCCCTAAGTTCGAGATGCAAGAACTTCCACAGGAAATCGGTAAGGTGGTATATGACATGAAAGTCGGAGAGATCTCCAAGCCTTTTACCATGTTGACGAACAAGCAGAAAGAGGTAGTAGCTATTGTTAAGCTGAAAGCTCGGACGGAAGGACATAAGGCGAATTTGGCCGATGACTTCCAAGCTTTGAAAGCGATCGTAGAGGCTAAGAAACGTGAGGAATTATTGAACGACTGGATCACGAAGAAACAAAAATCAACCTATGTGCGTATTAGTGACGGTTGGAGGAATTGTGATTTCAAATATCCGGGTTGGATTAAGGAATGAGACTAATTAACAGGTTATTTCTAGCGCTCTTATCGTGTGCTTTATCGGTTGGCGTATTTGCGCAAACGCAAGATAGCACGGTGGTAGCCGCCAAAGATAGTGTCGCTCCCAAGAAGACGAAGGTCTTTTTGGAGCATGCGAATACGCTTTCGTTCGATAAGGAGAGGAACGCCGAGGCTCAAGTACTGAATGGTGATGTTTGTTTTCGCCATGATAGTTCGTATATGTATTGCGATAGCGCATATTTCTTTGAGCAGACCAATTCCTTGGAAGCGTTTAGTAATGTTCGGATGGAACAAGGGGATACCTTGTTCGTGTATGGAAATTACCTGTTTTACGATGGAAATACCCAGATCGCTTATTTGCGGGAGAATGTCCGCATGGAGAATGGGCAGGTTACCTTGTTTACGGATAGCTTGAACTATGAGCGAATCCCGGATATCGGATATTATTTCGACGGAGGTCTGATTGTCGATTCCTTGAATCAGCTCTCTTCTTTTTACGGGCAATATTCGCCTAGTACGAAATTGGCTATCTTCAATGATAGCGTCCGTCTGGAGAATGAGCAATTCACGTTGTATTCCGATACCTTGCATTATAATACGGACTCGAAGATCGCCACGATACTCGGACCATCCATTATCGTGTCGGATAGCGGCACGATCTATTCTTCCAGGGGTTGGTACGATACCGTGAATAATACCTCTTTGCTATTGGATCGTTCTCAGGTGGTTTCCGGCGACCGTATCTTGACGGGCGACTCTATCGCCTACAACCGGGAACTGGGTTTTGGGGAAGCGTTCGGTAATATGAGTCTGCAAGACACGGCGCAGCATGTCATGCTGGAAGGCCAATATGGCTTTTACAATGAGAAGACCGAGTATGCTTTCGCTACGGATAGCGCCCGTTTCTTGGAATTCAGCCAAGGGGATACATTGTTTCTGCATGGTGATACCTTGAAGATGACTACGGTGGACTCCCTTTACCGGGAAGTAAAAGCTTATTACGGCGTCCGTTTCTATCGGACGGATATGCAAGGTGTTTGCGATTCGATGCAGTTTAATACAAGAGACTCTATATTATATATGTATACGGACCCTATCGTTTGGAATGAACAGTATCAGATCTATGGGGATACGATCTTGATATTTATGAATGATAGCTCGATCGATTTCGCTCACGTGAAGCAATTCGCTTTCGCGATACAGCAAATCGATTCTACTGCGTTCAATCAATTAAAGGGAAATGACTTGAAGGCTTATTTCGAGGGACAGGTCGTGAATCAGATCGATGTGTCGGGCAACGCCGAATCGATTTTCTTCCCATTGGAGAAGGACGGTTCGATGGTCGGCATGAACGAGACCAAGAGCGGTTTCCTTACGATCTGGCTAAAAGACAATAAGTTGGATAAACTGAAGATCTGGCCGACTCCAACAGGTACGATGACCCCTATTCCTGATTTGAAGCCCGACCAGAAATACTTGAAAGACTTTTATTGGTTTGATTATATCCGTCCGAAAGATAAGGATGATATTTATCAGGTCGTGAAAAGAAAAGCTCAAGATGCTCCGAAAAGAAGCAATAAATTCGTACATTAGCGTCGTATTCATAATTAATAGGTAAAGCTATGGCACTTTTCTCGTTTTATAACATGCGTAAACCGCGTCAATATGATCATAAGCCTATTTATTGGGACCCCCATAAGGAAGCCTTGGAGGAACGTATAAGTAAGGTCAAACGTGAAATGGGTGTAGAGGAATCGTTGGAGGAATATAAGCCGCATATCAAGGGAACTTTTATTGAAGGCACCTCACATTTGAAGAGAAGCGTGGGGCGGGGCGAGGATTCCCGGGCTCGTAAGTATAAGAATGTGAAACTGGCGGTAGCCTTGGCTGTCTTGGCTGCTTTCTTTTGGTATTTGTTCTGGTAATGAGCGATATCATTCATTTACTTCCGGATCATATCGCCAATCAAATCGCGGCGGGAGAGGTGATTCAACGTCCGGCCTCTGTCGTTAAAGAGTTGGTCGAGAATGCGGTGGACGCTGGCGCTTCCAATATCCAAGTGAACATTAAGGATGCGGGTAAGACATTGATACAGGTGATCGATGACGGGAAAGGTATGTCCGAGACGGATGCTCGCATGGCTTTTGAGCGGCACGCTACTTCTAAGATTTCTACGGCCGAGGATTTATTCTCTTTGCATACGATGGGTTTCCGGGGTGAGGCATTGGCCTCTATCGCCGCTGTCGCCCATATAGAGTTGCGTACCCGGGCTAGGGGGGCGGAGCTTGGTACCTGCCTGTCCATCGCGGGGTCTAACTTGGAGAGTATCGAGCCGGAGGCTTGTAACGAGGGAAGTATCTTCTCGGTAAAGAATCTTTTCTTTAATGTTCCCGCCCGCCGGAAATTCTTGAAGTCGAATGAGACGGAATTCCGGAATATCATCAATGAGTTCGAGCGAATCGCCTTGGTGAATCCGCAGGTGGGTATGTCTCTTTATCATAATGACGCGGAGATATTCAATCTGCCCGAGTCGGGGTTACGTCAGCGCATCATTAATATATATGGTAAGAGTTTAAACCAGAAGTTGCTCTCTCTGGATGCCCAAAGTTCCATGGTGACTATTTCCGGTTTCGTGGGGCGTCCGGACTCGGCGAAGAAGCGAGGGGCATTGCAGTTCTTTTTTGTGAATGGTCGTTATATGAAGCATCCTTATTTCCATAAGGCGATCATGCAGGCCTATGAGCAATTGATTCCTGCCGGGGATATGCCGAATTATTTTGTTTATTTCACGTTGGATCCCTCCTCGATCGATGTCAATATCCATCCGACAAAGACGGAGATTAAGTTTGAGAACGAGCAACCGATCTGGCAGATCTTGATGGCCGCTACCCGGGAGGCGTTGGCTAAATCGAGCGCTATCCCTACGATTGATTTCGACGTGGAGGATGCGATCGATATTCCTGTTTACAACCCGGTCAAGAAAAGTGAGCCTAGTACTTATAAGGCCCCGAAAGTGCAAGTGGATTCCAGTTATAATCCGTTTGACACTACTTCCTATAAAAAACCGGAATTCGATTGGTCTAAATTATATCAAGGGTTTGAGAACGATCGAGTGGCTGCCCAACTGGAGTCCGAGAGTTTCGAGGATGCCCCGATCGAGGAATTGCCGGCCGAGGCTTCGAACCCGGAAAACCTGTTTACGGAGGTAAGCAATCCTTGCTATCAATATAAAGGGCGATATATCGTGACATCCTTGAAATCGGGTCTGGCGATTATTGACCAGCATCGTGCGCATGTGCGTATCTTGTTTGACCAATACCTGTCGAATATCCGTCAGCAGCAAGGTGTATCCCAACAAGTCTTATTCCCGGAGATCGTAGAGTTTACCGCTGCCGAGGCGGCTGTACTGCCTTCCTTATTGGAGGATTTGCGCTTCGTCGGCTTTGATCTGAGCAATCTGGGAAATGACAATTACGCGATCAATGGCCTGCCCGCTGGTATAGAGAACCTTGATCCGGTGAACTTGGTAAAGGATATCGTGGACCGGGCGATCGAGACCGGATGCGAGGTGCATGAGAAGATCTGCGAAGCCATCGCCTTGTCTTTAGCGAAAGCCGCCGCTATCCGTCCCGGCAAATCCTTATCCTCGGAAGAGATGGATCATCTGATCGCCTCCCTATTCTCTTGTCCGGACTCGAACCTGACCCCGGATGGAAAGACGATTATCTCCATGCTGACAGATGAGGAGCTGGAGAGAAGATTTAAGTGCTAGGGATGATTTCGATGACATAGGTTTCACTGGCCGCATTTGCTTGTGCTACAGCTAAATCCTGTGAAACGTGTGAAGGGTGAGCGGCACTACTTGATAAAGATTGCCGTAGCGGGTGTGTTTACGCTCTATATGGAGGGCGGTCAGTACCTTTCCGAAATTGCTTGCCGTGCTACCGCGCATGGCTGCTGGGTTCTTTTCCTTTAATATCTGGAAAATGGAGGCAGCTGATAGTGGATGTACATTTAGGTCTCCCGGACATGCGGCCCGGAAGCAGGCGTGGAACACATCTTCCTCGATCGGACGTTTATAGAAAGCCTCATTCGATCACATGATCGCCTCCTCCTCTCCGGAGGTGAACCAATGGCGCTCTCCTTTTTGTAACTCGTCTTTCAGCTGGGCGTAGATTTGATCATGCTCGATACCTTCGCAATTAATCTTGCTTTGCACCTCCACGCATAGGAAACGGCGGCTTCCCGTGGGGTCGCTTAATAGGTTCTTCTGGTTCGTAGTGCCAATAAATGAGGCTAGGCGGGGTAGGGGGTGGAAATGCTTGGCGTGTGCCTTGCGTACGTTCATCCCGGCCATCTGCATCCAATTTTTCAGCAAAACCATTTTACGGTCGGGCAACCGGTCGAACTCATCGAGGTTGATGAGCCCGAACCCATCCATTGCGAGGCCAAGGCGAGCATCCAGCGATGAAACCCCTCCACCCATAACGGTTCTGAGGAGACCCGTCGTGCCAGATCGCTTACCCGGTCTTTCCCGTCCCATTCGGGTAACCGCTCCATATATTGCCGGAAAGGATGATACTCTTTTACTTCTTTTGAATATACGAAACGATTCACATCCCGATCCCAGCAATCGATCCCCGTCCGTCTTGCCTCCATGCAAATGCTATTTAGGTCACGTTGCGTCACCGGATAGAAGCGATCCGCTTCTGATCGTTTGTATCGATATTCAGTCTCGTCGCTCAACAAGTTGAAACGGAACTCGATGATTTCTTGGAGGAAAGTCTCCAGACTCTTTTGAAGGAGTGAGTTATTGTCGCTAAATCGTTTGGCTTTACCTTCGGTTTGGTGTGGTATGGTGATTGGCCCGTTCGGTTTTAAGAAGCGAAGCCATAGCTGGCCTAAAAAATCCAATACAGTTTTCATGATACTATGTTTTAGAGGTTATTTTTACCGTTTTCTTCTGCGAATATAGGTTGTTAACTTGAAGTTTTCCAAATATTTATATTATCATTTGAAATAAAAGTAATTTGTCCAAAATACTAGGAAGAACTCTTGTTTAGGTGGTATGAATGTAATACCTTTGTTAAGTGCCTATAATCTTTTCACCTATGTGAAAAGAACGTATCACAATCATGAAACGATCGTTTCACATAGGTGAAAAGATCATATCACCCTTGTGAAATGACTAATAGCATACGATGTTCTTATGAATAACCTTTTAATCTCATACTAGATATATGGCAGCAAAATATGACTTTTACAAGACTCCGGTATCGAAGGATAGCATGAAGCGTCCTCGTTTTCACGCACGTATCGTATCATCTGGCACGATCGATACGGATGATCTGGCCAAACGTATCCATGGTCGATGTACCGTCACGCCGGCAGACGTAGCCGCCGTGCTTATCTCTTTAAGCGAGGTGACAGCGGAATATTTGCGTGAAGGAAAACGTGTACATATCGATGGGTTGGGGTATTTGCAAGTCACGTTGCAATGCCCGGCCGTACAATCCACGCACGAGATACGTGCGGAGTCCATCCGTTTCAAGTCCGTGGCTTTCCGTCCTGAGGTAGAGCTGAAAGATAGCTTGAAGACGATGACGCTGGAACGAGCCAAGTACAAATCCCATTCCCGCCAATTGGAGCCTGAGCGCATCGACCAATTTTGCCGAGCATGAATATATGACCCGTGTTGCTTTCCAGCGGCTTTGCGGACTGACGAGTAGTACGGCCAGCCGCCGTCTGCATCAATTCGTCGAGGCGGGTAAATTGCGTGATATCGGCACCCGCCACCAGTCGCTTTACGTGGCGGCTAGGTAAATCGTCGATCCGATCCCATTGCTTTCACAGGCTTCACAGGAACTCGTTTGATTTAAGGGGATTGAGTTTGTGTGAAGCCCGTGACGCATGAAACTTATCGGTAAATAGAGATAGTAAATGTTAAATATTAATAAATACAACAAGAGCCTACCTTGCCAAACGGGAACAAATATGTACCTTTGCACCGTTTTTAGTGCGGAGTATACGAAAAAAACAGGCACAACTTATTGATTGTCCGAAAATAATGCGTAACTTTGCGGCTCGAAATAGGAAAAGATTAGATAAATAATAATAACACATTCAAAGTTTAAAAAAAGAAAGAAATGCCTACAATTCAGCAATTAGTTAGAAAAGGAAGGGAAACTTTGGTGGAGAAGGGTAAATCACCCGCATTGGACGCTTGTCCTCAAAGACGTGGCGTTTGCGTACGTGTTTACACTACGACTCCGAAGAAACCTAACTCTGCAATGCGTAAAGTAGCGAGAGTACGTTTGACAAATGGTAAGGAAGTTAACTCCTATATTCCGGGAGAAGGACACAACTTGCAAGAGCACTCTATCGTATTGGTACGTGGTGGTCGTGTAAAGGACCTTCCGGGTGTGCGTTATCACATCGTACGTGGTACGTTGGATACAGCGGGTGTTAACGGCCGTACGCAAAGACGTTCCAAATATGGAGCTAAGCGTCCGAAACCGGGTCAAGCAGCAGCTGCCGCAAAAGGTAAGAAGAAGTAATTAATTACATGCCTTCAAACTGAGATTTAAATTTAAGTATTAAAACAGGTTTGAGTTATTTGGATAGGCTATAAGGTTGAGTAAATGGTTCAGCGGAACCGTTGAAGACAAATTAAAGGCAACCAACGACAAGAACAAATTTTTGAAAACAAAATGAGAAAAGCAAAACCAAAGAAAAGACAGATCCTTCCGGATCCTGTTTTCGGTGATGTAAAGGTTACGAGATTCGTTAACCATTTGATGTATGATGGCAAGAAAAATACTGCCTTCGAAATTTTCTATTCCGCTTTGGAAACCGTTAAGGGCAAATTGCCTAACGAGGAAAAGTCCGCTCTCGAAATTTGGAAAGCTGCGCTTGATAACATTACTCCTCAAGTCGAAGTTAAGTCACGCCGTGTAGGTGGTGCTACATTCCAAGTCCCTACTGAAATCCGCCCGGATCGTAAAGAGTCAATTTCTATGAAGAACCTTATTATCTTCGCACGTAAACGTGGAGGTAAGACTATGGCTGATAAGTTGTCTGCAGAGATTGTAGATGCTTTCAATAACCAAGGTGGCGCATTCAAAAGAAAAGAAGATATGCACCGTATGGCTGAGGCTAACCGTGCGTTCGCTCACTTCAGATTTTAATTTTTTAAGGCAATAAAAAGAATATGGCAAACAACGATAAGCAATTGATGTTCACTAGGAACATCGGTATCATGGCTCACATTGACGCTGGTAAGACAACGACTTCTGAACGTATCTTGTTTTACACAGGTTTGACACACAAGATCGGTGAGACTCATGATGGTACTGCTACAATGGACTGGATGGCGCAGGAGCAGGAGCGTGGTATCACGATTACTTCCGCTGCTACGACTACATTCTGGAACTATTTGGGCAACCGTTATAAAATCAACTTGATTGACACTCCGGGACACGTAGACTTCACGGTTGAGGTTGAACGTTCTCTTCGTGTATTGGATGGTGCTGTTGCTACATTCTGTGCCGTAGGTGGTGTTGAGCCCCAGTCTGAGACTGTATGGCGTCAGGCTGATAAATATAATGTACCTCGTATCGGTTACGTTAATAAGATGGACCGCTCGGGTGCTAACTACTATGAGGTAGTACGCCAATTGAAGGACGTATTAGGAGCTAATCCTTGTCCGATCCAGATCCCTATCGGAGCTGAGGAGACTTTCAAGGGTGTTGTCGACTTGATCAAGATGAAGGCTATCTTCTGGCACGACGAGACTATGGGTGCCGAGTATAGCGTTGAAGAGATCCCGGCAGACTTGCAAGCTGAGGCTGAGGAATGGCGCGATAAGATGCTTGAGGCTTTGGCTGAGTGCGACGACGCTATCATGGAGAAATACTTCGATGATCCTTCTACGATCACGGAAGAGGAGATCATGGTTGCTATCCGCAAGGGTACGTTGGCTATGCAGATCAACCCGATGACTTGTGGTTCTTCTTTCAAGAACAAAGGTGTACAGACTTTATTGGATGCAGTTTGCGCGTTTTTGCCTTCTCCTGAAGATACTCCGGCTATCGAGGGTACGGATCCTTCAGATCCTGATAAAATAATCACTCGTAAACCTTTGTTCGAGGAGCCGTTGACGGCGTTGGCATTTAAGATCGCTACCGACCCGTATGTAGGTCGTTTGTGCTTCTTCCGTGTATACGCAGGTTCTATCAACGCTGGTTCTTATGTGTTGAACACTCGTTCCGGAAAGAAAGAGCGTATCTCGCGTTTGTTCCAGATGCACTCTAACAAGCAGAACCCGATGGAGGTGATTGGTTGTGGTGATATCGGAGCAGGTGTTGGTTTCAAGGATATCCGTACAGGTGATACGCTTTGCGACGAAAACCATCCGATCACATTGGAGTCTATGGAATTCCCGGAACCGGTTATCGGTATCGCTGTAGAGCCTAAGACTCAGAAAGACATGGATAAGTTGGGTATGGGCTTGGCTAAGTTGGCCGAGGAGGATCCTACTTTCCGCGTACAGACAAACGAGGAGACAGGTCAGACCGTTATTAGCGGTATGGGTGAGCTTCACTTGGATATCATCATCGACCGTTTGCGTCGTGAGTTCAAGGTTGAATGTAACCAAGGCCGTCCGCAGGTTACTTATAAGGAGGCTATCACGCAGCCGGTTGAGCTTCGCGAGGTTTACAAAAAGCAATCTGGAGGTCGTGGTAAGTTCGCAGATATCATCGTTCGTATGGAGCCGGCAGACGAGAGCTTCGAGGGTACTTTGCAATTCATCGATGAGGTGAAGGGTGGTAACATTCCTAAGGAATTCATCCCGTCCGTACAGAAAGGTTTCGAGAAGGCTATGAAGAACGGTGTGTTGGCTGGTTATCCGCTTGACAAGTTGAAAGTGACTTTGATCGATGGTTCTTTCCACCCGGTAGACTCAGACCAGTTGTCTTTCGAGATCGCTGCTATCCAAGCGTTCAAGAACGCTTCCGCTAAGGCAGGTCCTGTATTGATGGAGCCGATCATGCAGATGGAGGTTGTTACTCCAGAAGAGAGCATGGGTGACGTTATCGGTGACTTGAACAAGCGTCGTGGACAAGTTGAGGGTATGGAGACTAGCCGTACGGGAGCTCGTATCGTGAAGGCTAAGGTTCCATTGGCTGAGACATTCGGTTATGTGACAGCTTTGCGTACGATTACTTCAGGTCGTGCTACATCTTCAATGCAGTTCTCACACTACGCTCAAGTATCCTCTTCTATCGCTAAGCAAGTATTGACAGAGGTGCAAGGTCGCGTTGATTTGATCAAATAATATTTAGAAACATATAATAAATATGAGCCAAAAGATCAGAATTAAATTGAAGTCTTACGATTATTCTCTGGTAGACAAGTCTGCCGAGAAGATCGTAAAGACGGTAAAGGCTACAGGTGCTATCGTTAGCGGTCCTATACCTCTTCCTACGCACAAACGTATCTTTACAGTGAACCGCTCTACTTTCGTTAACAAGAAATCTCGTGAGCAGTTCGAACTCTCTTCTTATAAGAGATTAATCGATATCTATAGCTCAACTGCGAAGACAGTTGACGCTTTGATGAAGCTAGAATTACCTAGCGGTGTAGAAGTAGAAATTAAAGTGTAAGTTTTTAACAATTAGTGAAATGCCAGGATTATTAGGAAAAAAAATCGGAATGACATCCGTTTTCAGTGCCGAGGGAAAAAATCTTCCATGCACTGTTATCGAAGTGGGTCCTTGTGTGGTTACACAGATCAAGACTTTGGAGAAAGATGGCTATGAAGCTGTACAGTTGGGTTTCCAAGAGAAGAAAGAGAAGCACACGACACAGCCTGAGATGGGTCACTTCAAGAAAGCCGGTGTAGCACCTCAAAGACACTTGGCCGAGTTCAAGAATTTCGAAACTGAGTACAAGTTGGGTGACGTGATCACTGTAGACTTCTTGGAAGACGCAGGTTTCGTGGATGTAGTGGGTACATCAAAGGGTAAAGGTTTCCAAGGTGTAGTAAAACGTCATGGTTTTGGTGGTGTAGGTCAGACTACTCACGGTCAGCATAACCGTGCTCGTAAGCCGGGTTCTATCGGTGCTTGTTCTTACCCCGCAAAGGTATTTAAGGGCATGCGAATGGGCGGCCAGATGGGTAACGAACGTGTAACCGTTCAGAATCTTCAAGTGATCAAGGTAATGCCGGAACACAACCTTTTATTGGTAAAGGGATCTGTTCCAGGAGCAAAAGGTTCAATCTTATTAATTGAAAAGTAATGGAACTGAGCGTATTTAATATTAAAGGTGAAGATACCGGAAGAAAGGTAACTTTGAACGATGCGATCTTCGGCATTGAACCCAACGATCATGCTATTTACTTGGACGTAAAGCAGTATTTGGCAAATCAACGTCAGGGAACGCATAAGTCTAAAGAGAGAAGCGAAGTATCTGGTAGTACACGTAAGCTGATCCGTCAGAAAGGTGGTGGTGGCGCACGTCGTGGTGATATCAACTCTCCGGTGTTGGTTGGTGGTGGCCGTGTATTCGGTCCGAAGCCTCGTGATTATGAGTTCAAGCTGAACAAGAAAGTAAAATCTTTGGCTCGTAAGTCAGCATTGAGCTACAAGGCAAAGAACAATGCGATTGTTGTCGTAGAGGATTTCACAATGGAAGCTCCTAAGACTAAAGAATTTATAACAATTGCTAAAAACTTAAAAGTGGCTGATAAAAAGTTACTTATGGTTTTACCGGAGAAGAATAATTTAGTATATTTGTCCGCTCGAAATTTAGAGAAGGCAAGTGTAATAACTGCTTCTGAACTAAATACATACGCTGTGTTAAACGCTGTTAATTTGGTTTTAACGGAAAGTTCAGTCGCTGTTGTTGAACAAAATTTTAAAGCATAAGGAGTAGAATAATGGGAATTATTATTAAGCCTATAGTAACTGAGAAACAAACAGCGATCACAGAGAAATTTCCGAATCGCTATGGTTTTCGTGTTTCTCCTGATGCCAACAAATTGGAGATAAAGAAAGCTGTAGAGGACATGTACAGTGTTACAGTAGTTGATGTTAACACCATCAACTACTCTGGAAAGCGTAAAAGCCGTTATACAAAATCAGGTATCATCAACGGCAAGCAAGCTGCTTTCAAGAAAGCGATCGTAACGTTGAAAGAAGGAGAAACAATTGATTTCTTTAGTAATATCTAAAAAGAGAAATGGGAATACGTAAATTAAAGCCCACGACACCGGGGCAGAGACACAAAGTTATTGGTGCATTTGATAAAATCACTGCAAGTACACCAGAGAAGTCTCTTGTAGTAGGTAAGAAGAGTACAGGTGGACGTAACAACACTGGTAAGATGACAATGCGTTATATCGGTGGCGGTCACAAACAAAAGTACAGAATTATCGATTTCAAGAGAAACAAAGATGGCATTCCTGCGACAGTAAAGTCTATCGAGTATGATCCTAACCGTTCATCTCGTATCGCTTTGTTGTATTACGCTGACGGAGCAAAGAGCTATATCATCGCTCCGAACGGATTGGAAGTTGGCCAAACAGTGGTTTCAGGTAGCGACGCCGCTCCTGAGGTAGGTAATACTTTGCCTATGGCAAATATTCCCGTTGGTACTATTATTCACAATATTGAGCTTCGTCCTGGACAGGGTGCCAAAATGGTACGTTCCGCAGGTGCATTCGCTCAGCTGACTTCAAAGGAAGGCGCTTATGCGATTATTAAGATGCCTTCTGGTGAAACTAGAAAGATTCTTGCGGCTTGTAAGGCTACAATTGGCGCAGTTGGCAATTCAGACCATGCTCTTGAAAAATCAGGTAAGGCCGGTCGCTCTAGATGGTTAGGTCGTCGTCCTCGCAACCGTGGTGTTGTTATGAACCCGGTTGATCACCCAATGGGTGGTGGTGAAGGTCGTTCTTCCGGAGGTCATCCTAGATCCCGTAATGGCTTATATGCTAAGGGCTTGAAGACTAGAGCTCCTAAGAAGCATTCTTCAAAGTATATTATTGAAAGAAGAAAGAAATAATCTGATTAATTAAGTAAACTATGAGTCGTTCACTAAAAAAAGGCCCGTATATTAACGTAAAGCTGGAAAACAAAGTCTTGGCTATGAATGAGTCAGGAAAGAAAGCCGTAGTTAAGACATGGGCAAGAGCTTCAATGATTTCGCCTGATTTCGTAGGCCATACTATTGCAGTTCATAATGGAAATAAATTTATTCCTGTTTTCGTAACCGAGAATATGGTAGGTCACAAGTTGGGAGAGTTCTCACCGACACGTACTTTCCGCGGTCACGCCGGTAACAAGAAGAAATAATATCGGTAGTAACAGGAATTCAGGAATCTGAAAATAAAAAGAATCGAATAAAATGGGTGCTAGAAAAAGAATATCAGCTGAAGCAAGAAAAGAAGCCCAAAAGACCATGTATTTCGCGAAGTTGAACAATGTTCCTACCTCTCCTCGTAAGATGCGTTTGGTAGCAGACATGATTCGCGGTATGGAAGTATTCCGTGCGCTTGGTGTTTTGAAGTTTTCTAACAAGGAAGCTGCAGCAAGAGTAGAAAAATTGCTTCGTTCAGCAATCGCAAACTGGGAACAGAAAAATGAACGTAAAGCAGAAGCAGGAGAGTTATGCGTATCTTCAATCAGCGTTGATTGCGCTACTACGTTGAAGAGAATGCGTCCGGCTCCTCAAGGAAGAGGTTACAGAATTCGTAAACGCTCGAACCACGTAACTCTGTTTGTTGATACACTTAGTAAAAACGATAGTCAAAATTAATTTGTAGATGGGACAAAAGGTTAATCCGATTAGTAATCGTTTAGGAATTATCCGTGGTTGGGATTCCAATTGGTATGGCGGTAAGAATTACGGGGATACTTTGCTGGAAGATAGCAAAATCCGTAAATATTTGAATGCCCGTCTTGCAAAAGCTAGTGTATCTCGTATCGTTATTGAACGTACGCTTAAGTTGATCACGATCACTGTTTGTACGTCACGTCCGGGTATCATCATCGGTAAAGGTGGTCAGGAAGTTGATAAGTTGAAGGAAGAGTTGAAGAAGATCACTGATAAAGAAGTGCAGATCAACATCTTCGAGGTGAAGAGACCTGAATTGGACGCTGTTATCGTAGCAAACAACATCGCACGTCAGCTTGAAGGTAAAATCGCATATCGTCGCGCGGTAAAGATGGCTATCGCCTCTACCATGAGAATGGGCGCCGAGGGTATAAAGATTCAAATCTCTGGTCGTTTGAATGGCGCTGAAATGGCTCGTTCGGAAATGTATAAGGAAGGAAGAACTCCGTTGCACACTCTTAGAGCAGATATCGACTATGCTTTGGCTGAGGCCTTGACAAAAGTTGGTTTGCTGGGTGTTAAGGTTTGGATCTGTCGTGGTGAGGTTTATGGCAAGCGCGATCTTGCTCCTTCTTTCACTGCTGCCAAGGAGACAGGCCGTAGAAACGACAATGCCGGTGGCAACAGAGACAAGAACTTCAAGAGAAAAAGAGCTAATCGTTAAACGTTAGAATTTAAGTAGAGATGTTACAACCAAAGAAAACCAAGTTCAGAAGACAGCAGAAAGGTCGCATGAAGGGCGAAGCTCAACGTGGCAACCAGCTGGCCTTCGGTTCTTTTGGAATAAAGTCATTAGAGAATAAATGGATTACCGGTCGTCAGATCGAGGCTGCCCGTATCGCCGTTACACGTTATATGCAACGTCAGGGTCAGGTTTGGGTTCGTATCTTCCCGGATAAGCCAATCACGAAGAAGCCTGCAGAGGTTCGTATGGGTAAAGGTAAAGGTAATCCTGAGGGATTTGTTGCGCCTGTTACTCCGGGTCGTCTGATTTTCGAGATCGAAGGTGTTCCCTTTGATATCGCTAAGGAAGCGTTGCGCCTTGCCGCACAAAAACTTCCGGTTACAACCAAGTTTGTTGTGAGACGTGATTATGACATGCAAAATCAAAATGCGTAATTGTTATGAAGATTGCAGAAATTAGAGAACTAAGCACGAAAGAGTTGCTAGAGAGAGTAGATGCAGAGGTTGCGGCCTATGATCAGAAGAAGATTAACCATAGCATCTCGCCTATGGATAATCCTTCTCAGATTAAACAGCAACGCAGATTGATTGCGCGCATGAAAACAGAATTGCGCCAGAGAGAACTTAACAACAAATAATTGAGCCTGATGGAAACTAGAAATTTAAGAAAAGAAAGAACGGGCGTGGTAACGAGCAACAAGATGGATAAAAGCATCACGGTTGCCATTAAATGGAAGGAAAAACACCCCATTTATGGAAAGTTCGTTAATAAGACGAAGAAATATCATGCTCACGACGAAAATAACGAATGCAACATTGGCGATACCGGAAAGATGATGGAGACTCGTCCTTTGAGCAAGACTAAAAGAGGGAGATTAGTTCAAATACTATACATGGCTAAGTAAGATGAGCCTACAAGAATCAAGACTAGTAGTAGCAGATAACAGTGGAGCTAAGGAAGCTTTGTGTATCCGTGTTTTGGGCGGAACGAGAAAGCGTTATGCCACTGTAGGTGATGTGATCGTAGTAGCAATCAAAAGCGTAATCCCAGCTAGCGACGTTAAGAAGGGTGCTGTTTCTAAGGCTATCATCGTTCGTACTAAGAAAGAGATCCGCCGTCCGGATGGTTCTTATATCCGTTTCGATGATAACGCTTGCGTATTATTGAATGCCGGTGGCGATATCCGTGGTAGCCGTATCTTCGGTCCGGTTGCCAGAGAGCTTCGTGCAACAAACATGAAAATTGTATCACTTGCACCTGAAGTGCTTTAATCTCGTAAAATTTAAAGTAATGAGTAAATTACATATCAAAAAAGGCGATATAGTATTTGTTAATGCCGGCGAGGACAAAGGTAAGACAGGTCGTGTTTTACAGGTACTTGTAAAAGATAATCGTGCGATTGTCGAAGGTATTAATGTGGTATCAAAGCATACCAAGCCTAATGCGAAGAATCCTCAAGGAGGAATCGAAAAGAAGGAAGCTCCTATTCATCTTTCTAACCTTAACGTGGTTGACCCGAAATCTGGTAAAGCTACACGTATCGGCCGTAAGTTGAATGAGAAGGGTGCTTTAGTGCGTTATTCTAAAAAATCAGGGGAGGAAATTAAGTAATGAGCAATACTGCCAGTCTTAAGAAAGAATACCAAGACAGAATTGTTCCTGCCTTAACGAAGGAGTTCGGTTACAAATCCGTGATGCAGGTACCTGTTTTGAAGAAAATCGTGATTAATCAGGGATTAGGTATGGCTACGGCTGACAAGAAGATCATCGATATCGCTATCAGCGAGTTGTCTACGATCACCGGTCAAAAAGCTGTCGCTACCGTATCTAAAAAGGATATCTCTAACTTTAAGTTGCGTAAGAAGATGCCGATCGGTGTGATGGTGACATTACGTCGTGAGCAGATGTACGAGTTCTTGGAGAGACTTGTTCGTGTCGCTCTTCCTCGTATCCGCGACTTCAAGGGAATTGAGAGTAAGTTAGACGGAAGAGGCAATTATACACTCGGTATTCAGGAACAAATCATTTTTCCTGAAATAAATATCGATAATATTACCAAAATATTGGGAATGAATATTACCTTTGTGACCTCTGCGAAAACAGACGAAGAAGGTTATGCTCTTTTGAGAGAATTTGGATTGCCTTTTAAAAACGGAAAAAAAGACTAAGTAGTTATGGCTAAGGAATCAATGAAGGCCCGTGAGGTTAAAAGAGCAAAGCTTGTTGCTAAGTATGCCGCTAAAAGAGCTCAGCTTAAGGCAGAAGGTAACTATGAGGCTTTGCAGGCTTTACCTAAAAATGCTTCTCCTGTACGTTTGCACAACCGTTGCAAGATTACAGGACGTCCGAAAGGGTATGTACGCCAGTTCGGTATTTCTCGTATCCAATTGCGTGAAATGGCATCTAATGGTTTAATCCCGGGTGTAAAGAAAGCAAGTTGGTAAGAGTTTTTTTAGTTTAAATATTGTCCGGGTGGCCGGATCAATTTAATTAATTATTTATATGACAGATCCTATTGCAGATTATTTGACAAGATTGCGTAACGCAATCAAAGCGAAGCACAGAGTTGTTGAGGTGCCGGCGTCAAATTTAAAGAAAGAGATCACTAAGATCCTTTTCGACAAGGGCTACATTCTTAATTTTAAGTTTGTAGAGGATGGTCCTCAAGGTACGATCAAGATCGCCTTGAAGTATGACCTAGTAAACAAAGTTAATGCGATTAAGAAACTTGAGAGAGTTTCTACGCCCGGTTTGCGTAAGTACACTGGTTACAAAGAAATGCCGAGAGTATTGAATGGTTTAGGTATTGCTGTTCTTTCTACTTCTAAAGGTGTGATGACTGACAAAGAGGCCCGCGATCTGAAGATCGGTGGCGAGGTATTATGTTACGTTTATTAATTAGGAGGGAAGAAGAATGTCAAGAATAGGAAAATTACCAATTCATGTACCGGCTGGTGTTACAGTTACAATTAAGGATAATGTAGTAACAGTTAAAGGCCCTAAAGGTGAACTTGTACAGGAAGTGAATCCTGATATTAACGTTACTTTGGAAGACGGAGTTATCCATTTAACAAGACCTACTGATGATAAGAATCATCGTGCGTTACACGGTTTGTATCGCTCTTTGATCAACAACATGGTTGTTGGCTGCTCAGAGGGATATAAGAAGGAGCTTGAGTTAGTAGGTGTTGGTTACCGTGTTTCAAATACAGGTCAGTTATTGGATCTTTCTTTAGGTTATACTCACAATATCTATTTGCAGTTGCCGAAGGAAGTGAAAGTTGAGACGAAGTCTGAGAGAAATAAGAACCCTCTTATTATCCTTGAATCGGCTGACAAACAATTATTAGGTCAGATTTGCGCGAAGATCCGTTCATTCAGAATGCCTGAACCGTATAAAGGTAAGGGTATTAAGTTCGTGGGTGAAGAGATTCGTAGAAAGTCTGGTAAGTCAGCAGGTAAGTAATCTACGTAAACTGAAATTATCATGACAACGAAGCTAGAAAGAAGATTAAAAATAAAAGCAGGCGTACGCGGCAAAATCTCAGGAACTACTGAGCGTCCGCGCCTGACTGTGTTTAGAAGCAACAAGCAAATCTACGCACAGGTGATAGATGATACTACAGGCAAGACTTTAGCCGCTGCTTCATCTTTGAAATTAGATGTTAAGGCTCCGAAAAAGGAGATCGCTGCTAAGGTTGGTGAATTAATCGCTAAAGGCGCTCAGGAAGCTGGCGTTCAGACAGTGGTTTTCGACCGTAATGGTTACCTGTATCACGGGAGAATTAAAGAATTAGCAGATGCTGCACGTAACGGCGGCCTTAAATTTTAATGAAGATGGCAAATAATAGAGTTAAATCGACCAACGACTTAGAGTTGAAGGACAGACTGGTTGCAATCAACCGTGTAACTAAGGTTACAAAAGGTGGACGTACATTCAGTTTTGCTGCTATCGTTGTAGTAGGAAACGAGGATGGTATCGTTGGCTGGGGATTAGGTAAAGCCGGTGAGGTAACGACAGCTATCGCTAAAGGTGTAGAAGCAGCTAAGAAGAACTTGATCAAGGTTCCGGTACACAAAGGTACGATCCCTCACGAACAATTAGCTAAATTCGGTGGTGCTCAAGTGCTGATTAGACCGGCATCTCACGGTACCGGTGTTAAGGCTGGTGGTGCTATGCGTGCCGTATTGGAGAGCGTAGGTATTACAGACGTTTTGGCAAAATCTAAAGGTTCTTCCAACCCTCATAACTTGGTGAAAGCTACTATCGCTGCGCTAGGTGAGTTGAGAAGCCCGTTCGATGTTGCTCAGAACAGAGGTGTTGCTGTTGAAAAAGTATTTAGAGGTTAATTAGGGAGGATAAGTTTATGGCGACTATTAAAGTAAAGCAAGTTAAAAGTAGAATTAAATGCCCGAAAGACCAAAAGAGAACGCTTGACGCACTAGGGCTGAGAAAGATGAACCAGATTGTAGAGCATGAAGCTAATCCGGCGATCTTAGGTATGGTTGAGAAAGTGAAACATTTGGTTTCTGTAGAAAAGTAATAATTGGTTGAAAAAATAAATTATACGATATGAATTTATCAAATTTAAAACCGGCTGAAGGATCTACCAAGACCAGAAAAAGAATCGGACGTGGTCCGGGTTCAGGATTAGGCGGAACTTCAACAAGAGGTCATAAAGGTGCCAAGTCTAGATCTGGCTACAAGAACAAGATTGGTTTCGAAGGTGGTCAGATGCCTATTCAAAGACGTTTGCCTAAATTCGGTTTCAAGAATATTAACCGTGTAGAATATAAAGCTATTAATATCGATACTTTGCAACAAATGGCAGAGGCTAAGCAATTGACTAAGATTGGTATTAATGAATTGATGGAGGCTGGTTTCATCTCTTCTTCTCAAGTGGTTAAAATTCTTGGTAACGGTAGCTTGACCGCTAAGTTAGAGGTTGAGGCTCACGCTTTCTCTAAGAGCGCAGAGGCAGCTATCCAAGCCGCAGGTGGAACAGTCGTTAAACTCTAAGTCATGAGAGCTGTTGAAACAATCAAGAATATCTGGAAGATTGAGGATCTGAGAAATCGGATCCTCACCACTCTTTTATTGGTGGCTATATACCGTTTTGGTACGTATGTAGTGCTTCCGGGTATCGATCCCAAAGCGTTGACCGCTTTACAGGAGCAGACAAGAGGCGGATTGCTTGCACTGTTGGATATGTTCTCAGGTGGAGCCTTTTCTAACGCATCTATTTTTGCGTTGGGAATCATGCCATATATCTCCGCTTCAATTGTTATGCAGTTGTTAGCCATCGCAGTTCCTTCTTTCCAAAAATTGCAGAGAGAGGGTGAGAGTGGCCGTAGAAAAATCAATCAGTGGACTCGTTACTTGACGATAGCGATCTTGTTATTCCAAGGTCCTACTTACTTGGTGAATTTAAGCGTTCAGCTTAAGGCTGCCGGCGCTGCTTTACCGGGTGGTATTTGGTTCACGATCTCATCTACGATCATCTTGGCTGCGGGAAGTATGTTTATCTTATGGCTAGGTGAAAGAATTACAGATAAAGGTGTTGGAAATGGTATTTCATTTATCATTTTAGTTGGTATTATAGCCCGTCTGCCGCACTCTTTGTTCCAAGAATTCGTTTCTAGAACAAGTGAGAAAACCGGTGGTCTGGTTATGTTCTTATTTGAGATGCTGTTCCTTTTGCTTGTTATCGCTGGTGCGATTTTATTGGTACAAGGTACTCGTAAGGTCCCCGTGCAATACGCAAAAAGGATTATCGGTAATAAACAATATGGTGGCGCACGTCAGTATATCCCTTTGAAGGTGAATGCCGCTAACGTAATGCCTATCATCTTCGCTCAGGCGATCATGTTTATTCCTATCTCAATTGTAGGTTTCTCTAGTACGGGAGAGCAGAGCGGTTTTTGGGCTGCTTTCATGGATAATACGGGATTTTGGTACAACTTCGTGTTTGCGGTGTTGATTATCCTGTTTACGTATTTCTATACGGCTATCACGATCAATCCGACCCAGATGTCAGATGATTTGAAGAGAAACAATGGTTTTATTCCGGGTGTGAAACCGGGTAAGAATACCAAAGACTATCTGGATACCATTATGGACCGTATTACTTTGCCGGGTGCTTTTTTCCTTGCGTTGGTTGCTATCATGCCCGCTTTCGCTAGAATTGCCGGTGTAAGTATGGAGTTCTCCCAATTCTTTGGTGGTACATCTTTGTTGATTTTGGTTGGTGTGGTGTTGGATACATTGCAGCAAGTTGAAAGTCATTTGCTAATGCGTCATTATGACGGTTTGTTGAAGTCAGGAAGAATTAAAGGCCGTACAGGCTCTGTTGCCGCTTATTAATAGAATGATCTATTTAAAGACAGATGAAGAGATTGAGTTGATGCGTGAGGCTAATCAACTGGTGGGTAAGACACTTGGCGAGGTAGCTAAGCATATTGTCCCCGGAGTCTCCACACTTCAACTTGATAAGATTGCGGAAGAGTTCATTAGAGATAATGGTGCTGTTCCGGCTTTTTTGGGATATGGTGGTTTCCCTAATTCAATATGTGCCTCAGTGAATGATCAGGTGGTGCATGGTATTCCTTCTTCTAAGATGATCTTGAAAGAGGGTGACGTGATCTCTGTGGATTGTGGGACGATATTGAATGGTTTTGTCGGTGACTCCGCTTACACTTTCTGTGTAGGTGAGGTTGCGCCGGAAGTGAAGAAATTGTTGAAAGCGACGAAGGATTCACTTTATTTAGGTATCCAATGTGCTGTTGAAGGTCACCGTTTGGGTGATATCAGTAATGCGATTCAGACTTATTGCGAGTCTCAAGGTTACTCTGTCGTAAGAGAGCTGGTGGGACATGGTATAGGTCGGAAAATGCATGAGGAACCGGAAGTGCCTAATTATGGCAGACGTGGATGCGGACCGTTATTGCGTAACGGAATGTGTATCTGCATCGAGCCGATGATCAACATGGGAAGCAAGAACGTTGCATTTGAGAAAGACGGATGGACGGTTCGCACAAAGGACAGAAAGCCTTCTGCTCATTTCGAGCATTGTATCGCTATACGTCCGGATGGTCCCCAGATCTTATCTTCATTTAAGTTTTTAGAGGAAGTTCTAGGAGAAAACGCAATTTAATTGGATTTATATGGCTAAACAATCAGCAATAGAGAAAGATGGAGTAATTGTAGAAGCATTGTCAAACGCGATGTTTCGTGTAGAATTGGAGAACGGACATGAAATTACCGCTCATATCTCAGGAAAGATGCGTATGCATTACATTAAGATCCTTCCGGGGGATAAGGTAAGAGTAGAAATGTCTCCGTATGATCTATCGAAAGGTAGAATTGCTTTTAGATACAAATAAAATTAAACACGATATGAAAGTAAGAGCATCTTTAAAGAAGCGTACACCTGAGTGCAAGATAGTAAGAAGAAAGGGTCGCTTATACGTAATTAACAAGAAAAATCCTAAGTATAAACAACGTCAAGGATAATTTATTATTTTTGCAAAATAATCTAAGTAAGTAATATGGCTATAAGAATAGTTGGTGTAGACTTGCCACAAAATAAAAGAGGAGAAATCGCTTTGACTTATATCTATGGTATTGGTCGTAGCGCTGCAAAATCCGTATTAGATAAGGCTGGGGTTGATCGTGATATCAAAGTTAAGGATTGGACAGACGATCAAGCCGCAAAGGTTCGTGAAGTCATTGGCGCTGAGTACAAGGTTGAAGGTGACCTTCGTTCAGAAGTTCAGTTGAACATCAAGCGTCTGATGGATATTGGTTGCTACAGAGGAGTTCGTCATCGCCTTGGTTTGCCTTTGAGAGGCCAAAGCACGAAGAACAACGCTCGTACTCGTAAGGGTAAGAAGAAAACTGTTGCAAATAAGAAAAAAGCTACTAAATAATAAGAGTTAATATGGCAAAGAAAACAGTCGCAGCAAAGAAGAGAAACGTAAAAGTTGACGCTTACGGTCAAGCTCATATTCATTCTTCTTTTAACAACATTATTGTGTCTTTAGCGAATAGCGAAGGACAAGTAATCAGCTGGTCTTCCGCTGGTAAGATGGGATTCAGAAGCTCTAAGAAGAATACTCCTTATGCAGCTCAGATGGCAGCACAGGATTGCGCTAAAGTAGCTTATGATCTTGGTTTAAGAAAGGTGAAAGTATTCGTTAAGGGTCCGGGTAACGGTCGTGAGTCCGCTATCAGAACGATCCATGGCGCAGGTATCGAGGTAACAGAAATCGTTGATGTTACACCGCTTCCTCATAACGGATGTCGTCCTCCGAAAAAGAGAAGAGTATAATTAATTATAGTTTCTTAAACATTGAATCCGGAATTGTGAATAGATTGCATATTGACCTTATCCTCTCTGTAATCGCGGCTGCACGGTTCCAGATTCAAACAGAACATTTAAAAAAATAAAAAAATGGCAAGATATACTGGACCAAGAACAAGAATTGCCCGTAAGTTTGGTGAGGCAATATTCGGTGCGGATAAAGTTCTTTCTAAGAAGAACTATCCTCCTGGACAACATGGTAACTCCAGAAAAAGAAAGACTTCTGAATACGGTATCCAGCTTCGTGAGAAGCAAAAAGCAAAATACACTTATGGCGTATTGGAGAAGCAATTTAGAAACTTATTCGAAAAAGCTTCACGCTCTAAAGGTATTACCGGTGAGGTGCTTCTTCAATTGTTAGAAGGCCGTCTTGACAATATGGTTTATCGTTTGGGTATGGCCCCGACAAGAGCCGCAGCTCGTCAGTTGGTTTCTCATCGTCACATTACAGTAGACGGAAGTGTTGTAAACATTCCTTCTTACTCTGTAAAACCCGGTCAGGTTATTGGTGTTAGAGAAAAATCTAAATCCATGGAGGTTATTGCCGACGCATTGTCAGGCTTCAACCACAGCAAGTATCCTTGGATTGAGTGGGATCAGTCTTCAATGAGCGGAAAATTACTGCATCTGCCGGAAAGAACTGACATTCCTGAAAACATTAAAGAGCAGTTGATCGTAGAATTGTATTCTAAATAATAATTGATTTCCATGGCGATATTAGCATTTCAAAAACCCGATAAAGTATTAATGTTGGAAGCGGACAATTTCTTCGGAAAGTTTGAATTTCGTCCGTTGGAACCCGGCTATGGTATTACAATAGGTAATGCTTTACGTCGTATTCTCCTGTCGTCACTTGAAGGTTTTGCTATTACATCCATTAAGATCGACGGGGTTGACCATGAATTTGGTACAATCCCGGGTGTTATTGAGGATGTAACAAACATTATCTTGAATCTGAAGCAAGTTCGTTTCAAGCATATCGTAGACGACATCGAGAATGAAAAAGTGAGTATTACTGTTTCGGGTTCGGAAGTGTTCAAAGCCGGTGATATTGGTAAGCAACTGACTGGATTCGAGATCTTGAATCCAGATTTGGTTATTTGCCGCTTGGATCCGACCGCAAGTTTCCAGATTGAATTGACTATTAATAAAGGTCGCGGTTATGTACCCGCAGATGAGAACAGAGACCCGAACGCAGATATGCATGTGATCGCTATCGACTCTATCTTCACTCCGATACGTAACGTAAAATATTCAATCGAGAACTTCCGTGTTGAACAGAAGACGGACTACGAGAAGTTGGTTCTTGAAATAGCCACAGATGGTTCTATTCATCCGAAGGAAGCGTTGAAGGAAGCAGCGAAGATTCTGATTCATCATTTCATGTTGTTCTCAGATGAAAAGATTGCGATCGAGACAGCGGATACTGAAGGCAATGAAGAGTTCGATGAAGAAGTACTTCATATGCGTCAGTTGCTTAAGAGCAAGCTGGCTGATATGGACCTTTCCGTTCGTGCATTGAATTGCTTAAAGGCCGCAGATGTTGAAACATTAGGTAAGTTGGTTAAGTTCAATAAGAATGATTTGTTGAAATTCCGTAACTTCGGTAAGAAGTCGCTCACTGAACTTGATGAACTGCTTGAGAGCTTGAACCTTTCATTCGGTATGGATATCACAAAATATAAATTAGATAAAGAGTAAGTAAACGATGAGACATAATAAGAAATTCAATCATTTAGGTCGTACAAATACTCACCGTGACGCAATGCTTTCGAATATGGCTTGTTCTTTGATCAAGCATAAGAGAATCTTTACTACGACAGCAAAGGCAAAAGCGCTACGTAAGTATGTAGAACCACTTATCACGAAGTCTAAGGAGGATACAACTCACTCTAGACGTGTGGTATTTAGCAATTTGCAAGACAAATTTGCTGTAACAGAGTTGTTCAAGGAAATTGCTCAGAAGATCGGTGATCGTCCGGGTGGTTATACCAGAATCATCAAGACTGGTAACCGTTTAGGTGACAACGCAGCTATGTGCTTTATTGAGTTAGTAGACTATAACGAAAATATGTTGAAGGATACAGCCGCTAAGAAAGCTCCTAAAACAAGACGTTCTCGTAAAAAAGCAACAGCAGCGGTTACTGAGGCTCCTGCAGCTGAAGCAGCTAGCGAGGAAAAAGCAGCTGAATAAGCAAGTTTTTTACAATCATATAAGAAAAGCGATTCGTATCACACGGATCGCTTTTTTTGTTTATTAGCGAATTGATAAATTTGATGAGTTATAAGGAACATTCCTTGCTTGGCTATTGTTATATTTGTGAAAAAGAAAAGTAAGACATCATTGAACAACTAATAAAACAAATATAGTAATATGGAAATTGTAAAAGTAGTAGGTAGAGAGATCCTTGATTCACGTGGCAACCCGACAGTAGAAGTAGATGTACATTTGGCTTCCGGCGCATTTGGTCGTGCGGCTGTACCCTCTGGCGCCTCTACCGGCGAGAACGAGGCTATCGAGTTACGTGATGGCGATAAAAATCGTTACGGTGGTAAAGGTGTTCTTCGTGCCGTGGATAATGTAAATAAGGTAATCGCTCCCGCCTTTTTAGGTATGAGCGCCTTGAATCAAAGAGAGATAGACCATAAGTTGCTGGATTTGGATGGTACAAAGACAAAATCAAATCTAGGAGCTAACGCTATGTTAGGTGTATCGCTTGCCGTAGCGAAGGCAGCGGCTAATTATCTGGATCTGCCTTTATATCGTTATATCGGAGGAACAAATACTTATGTGTTGCCGGTTCCTATGATGAACATTATCAATGGAGGTTCTCACTCCGACGCTCCGATCGCCTTTCAAGAATTCATGATCCGTCCGGTAGGTGCGAAGAGTTTCCGTGAGGGGCTTCGTATGGGCGCAGAGGTTTTCCATGCGTTGAAGAAAGTATTGCACGATCGTGGCTTGAGCACGGCTGTAGGTGATGAGGGCGGTTTCGCTCCGGCATTGAATGGTACGGAAGATGCCTTGAATTCTATTATGGCCGCTATCAAAGCCGCTGGATATGAGCCGGGCAAGGATGTGACGATAGCCATGGATTGCGCTGCTTCCGAGTTTTATCACGATGGTGTGTATGATTATACGAAATTCGAGGGTGAGAAAGGCGCTAAGCGTAACGCCCAGCAACAAGTCGCTTATCTGAGTGAGTTGGTGAATAAATACCCGATTGATTCTATCGAGGATGGTATGGACGAGAATGACTGGGCCGGTTGGCAAATGCTAACCTCCACGCTAGGCGGAAAATGCCAGTTGGTAGGTGATGACCTGTTCGTTACAAACGTAGAGTTCTTGAAGAAAGGTATCGAGAAGGGTTGCGCGAACTCCATCTTGATCAAGGTAAATCAGATCGGTACATTGAGCGAGACATTAGACGCTATCGAGATGGCCCACCGTAATGGCTACACATCCGTGACTTCCCACCGTTCCGGTGAGACAGAGGACGCTACGATCGCAGATATCGCCGTAGCTACCAACAGCGGACAGATCAAGACCGGCTCATTGAGCCGCTCCGATCGTATGGCGAAATACAACCAGTTGCTTCGTATCGAGGAGGAATTGGGTTCCTTAGCTGTTTATGGTTATAAGACTTATAAGAAGTGAAAAAACGGGGCAAGCCTACTAATCGATAGCCGGCCTGCCCCTAACATTTAATGATTATAAATCTATTGCCCTAAATAAGAGAGTGAATGTTGTATCTCTTCTCTAGAGACCGAGAAGTTCCTGTTCCCGGCCAATTTATTTAATACGAGTGTGCCTATGTTTTCTGCGCTTTCCTTATCCGGGAACGCAATTACCGTATCAATAGAGGGAATGGTGGGTTGGTAAATCAACACCTTTCCGTTCATCCTAATCTGGTACCCCCAGCCATCCCCCGATTGAAACGTTTGCAACTCCAGTTGCCGCCCGGGAGAAGACCCCATTTCTTCACCCCGGAAAAAAGATAAATAAAACAGTAATACCGGCAGTACCACTAGGCCCGGTACGAACCAAGCCCGTCCTTTCTTAGTACTCATCATCGTCATATTCATTCGGGTGAAGTTCCCAAATATCATCAAATTGAGTGGTACCACTTTTGCCGGATACTACGAATCCTTTCTCGCCAGAGGAGAAAGATGCTGTCGCCGTACGGGCAGTTCCCTTGAATTTAGCCACGTTTTCCCATAGATCGGTGGCCGGATAATATTTCCAAGTGTCGCTACGTAGGCTTCCGCTCTCACCGCAAGTCAGATAAGCGGCTCCATCAATCACGAAAGCAACCCCGTTCGTACGTGTGATCGTATAATCATCGTCATAATCCTCGTCCGAGGAATCCGATATATCCCTAAGTTGGGTCCATGATTCCGTGCTGGGATCGAATTTCCAGAAATCGTCTACATATTCGCCGTTATTTTGTCCGCAACATACATAAGCGATTCCATTTATCACGAAGCTGGTAGCGCCCTGACGCTTTGTCCCGCCGATACTGATCGTTTGCGTCCAGCTATTTGCCGCCGGATTAAAGGCATAAAAGTCTTTTAGGTAATTCCCGTCGTATCCGCATCCGATATACGCTTTACCGTTTACCCCGAAGGCCACGGCTCCATATCGGCCCGAGCCGGGGAAATCCGCTTTCTGTGCCCACGTATTGGTGGTCGGGTTAAATTCCCAGAAGTCATTCAAGTAATTGGTACCGTCGTATCCGGTTCCCAGATATCCCTTTTCATCTACCGCCATAGCTACGGCCGAATTGCGGGCGGTTCCGGGAAAGTCCGCCTTTTGCGTCCAAGTATCTCGTTCCATATCATATTCCCAACAATCCGATAAACGATTTTTTCCGTCGTTTCCGCAAATCAGATATCCTTTGTTACCGATCGTGAAAGAGGAGGCGTAATTTCGCGCCAATCCGTCCATGTCAGAGACACGGTACCACTTACCGATCAAATCATCGTCATCATCATCACTGCAAGCGCTGATGATGACAGGAAGAAAAGCGATCAAGAATACAAGAATCCTTTTGTGTATCATTCTAACTACGTGTTTTGTTTTTACGGAAGCAAAAGAACGAGGGTTTTACGAGACCCACAAATTAAATCGGTAAACATACGGTTTTTATCGGTGAATAAGCCGGATTTATAGGTTAGGGCCTCGAATGGTTTTGAAATCGGTTTCATCTTCAGTATCGGGCCGTTTACAGAGGAAACCGGTGGGTTCATGGGTTTATCTTGCCGGGTTTTGCGCTAAATACGTTCTTTGCCATCGGATTGATAAAAGATTATTCGCTTATTAAATAAGAAGTATGGTTAGAACATTCTTTGCTTTGGGGTGCTTGATGCTCTGTCTGGGACTGTTTTCCTGTTATGACGAGAACGGTACGTATGGCAGCGATCTGGTGGACTCCGCTTTCCGTAACGTTCGTATAGATACCAGCACGGTCGTAGTGACCTCGGTATTGATCGACTCGTTGGAGACATCCGGTAAGAACGTCGCTTTGGTAGGCCGGTACAAACATTCATTATGGGGAGTCGTCTCGTCACATAGCTTTATCGCTTATGAGAGACCGAGCTATGGGACTGATCCGGACGAGACGGTCGTACTGGACTCGCTAGTCCTGTCTCTCGCTTTCGATGGTCGCTTTGTAGGAGACACGACCCTCCAACAAACCCTCTCGATTTATCAGCTAACGGAGAAGATTGTCTTAAACGATAACGGGTACTTATATAATAATAGCAGTGTCTCTTACGCTCCCGAGGCTTTGGCGGTCTGCTCATTTAAACCGAAGCCGAAGGGCGGGGAGAAACTGGAAGTCCGTCTTCCCGATGCGCTAGGGCAAGACCTCTTGTCCCGTTTTCATGCGCAGGATCAAGCGGTGTCCGAGGATCGCTTTGAGGACTATTTCAAGGGGGTGGCGATCGTGCCGGACTTGGCGGGAAGCGAGTCTCTGCTGACTTTCACGGTAGCCGATTCCTCCGCCGCTTTAGTCCTGCATTATCATTTATCCGATGAGCTTTCCACGGAGAAGGAATTATGGTTCTTCCCAAATACGGATACCCAGTTCAATCATATCGACCATGACCGTAGTGGAACGGATATGGCAGGATATCCGATGAAAGGAGTGGAGATACCTTCGGCTGAGCTTAGTAACCGGGGCGTATTATTCGGAGGCTTGGGTTGGTATACCCGTCTGGAATTCCCGTATTTGAATAATCTGATGCAACAAGGCACGCAAGTGGAGATCGAGAGCGCTTTACTTAAGATTTATCCCGAGCAAGGCACTTATTCGGATTACAATACCTTGCCGGACAGCCTCTACCTATATATCGCCGATGAGAATAATGTAGTGACGGATGCCGTGACCGATTATCTCGGTTCCGAGGTTCAACGAGGTACGCTATCGGAAGACAATACGTTTAACGAGAACACCTATTATTATTTCGACGTGACTCAATTCATGCAAGAGGAGCTAGGTGCCTTTGGCATGTATAAGCATAATCTTCAGTTGGTTTTTAATAGTGATGATTACACCGGTACGTTCAAGAACTTGACGTTTAACGATCAGGGAGGACGTAACCCGGTCACTCTACAACTCATTTATAAGGTCTATGAAAGTTACTAGATACCTTCTTTACCCTTGCCTCTTGATGGCGGCAAGCGCATCCGCGCAGAATACGATGACTTCCTCGCCTTACTCGATGTTTGGACTGGGTGAGATGGCTTCCGGTTTATATGGTCAAAATACCTCGATGGCGGGTGTCACTGTCGGCATGCGGGAAGGGATGCTGATGAATATAGAGAATCCAGCCGGATTGACGGCGTTGGATAGTTGTAAGTTGTTCGCTGAGGCATCTGCCTTCGTGAAGAATGAACGATACCGCTCAGACGGGAGCTCTAGCAGCGCATTCACCGGGAATTTCTCCGCTTTCTCATTGGGAGGGCGTATCATGCGACGGTGGTATATGTCCGTCGGGGTAACTTCTTATAGTTTCGTTGGGTATTATTTTAAGTCCTCGCAAGAGTTGGAAGGATCTCCCGGAACCTTTGTAACCAGTACGTTTTCGGGGACAGGCGGGCTTTCCAAGGCTTTCCTTTCTCAGGGATTTTTATTGACCAAGCATCTATCGGTCGGTATGAATCTTAATTTTATCTTTGGAAATATGACGCAGAATGAGATACAAAGTGCGATGACAGTGTCAAGGGAGATGTCCGGCCGCTCTTTTTACGCCGATTTCGGTTTACAATATCATCGTCCGATCGCCCGGGAAACCTTTCTAACGGTCGGCGCCATTTACGGCTATAAGCAACGGATCTCATTGAAAAACACGGTGACGGTGACGGGAAGCAGCACGGAAACCCCCTATAACCAGAAAAGGGTGACACAATATCTACCTCAATATATAGGTATCGGTAGCTCATTGGCGCATAAGAAATGGACGTATGCGTTGGACTATCTGTTCCGGCAATACGGGGTATTGAACTCGGGCGATAGCCGGGTAAAGTTCCGGGATTCGCATGAGCTACGCTTGGGCGTATGCTATTTCCCGAATGGATTTAGCTCCAGCAGTTATTGGAAACGGATGTCTTATAAAGCGGGTGTTTCCGTTTCCACGCCTTACCTGCGGTTGAAAGGGCAATCCGGCGGGGCGTATCGGGTAAGCGTCGGCTTGGGGTTACCCGTCTTGAATGGCCGTATCAATACGGCGTTTTATTACGATCGTCTCCAATTGCAAGGGAATGCGTTGCGAAGGGATATCATGGGCTTTACGGTGACCTATACATTAAGCGAGAAGTTTTATCAAGTGAAACTTTAGTTACTCTTGAAGAGACAGTTTATTCATCAAGGCTGGCAGGTACGAGTCGCTGATAGGGATCAGTTCCTCGCCGATACGTATCCGCTTGCGCTCGATATAATTAATGTGGGAGAGGGATACGATGTAAGAGCGATGTACCCGGCAAAAACGATTCCTGTCCAGAAACTCCTCGAACCGCTTCAAGCTGACTTGCGTGAGCAGGGGCTTGCCATTGATACGGTGTACCTTTACATAATCGCCGTACCCCTCGAGGAAAAGGATCTCTTCCCGGCGGAGGCGGATGATCTTGCTGCCCTCCCGGACGAAGATGGGGCGTTCTGTTTGCTCCTTGCTCAGCGCTTGGTGAACATCGGCCAAAGCCTTGTCCAGTTTCTCGAAATATCCCATGAGCGTGTTCAGGGTCGAGGTGTCTCCGTCGAAAGTGATACATTTCAGCATAGTGTTTTTATCTTTATTTGTTGTACCGCAAAATAACAGGAAAGTTCGGTAAAGAAAGGTTAAGCGCCGATTAGTGGTATAATCGGGTCGGTGAATCGCCTTACGGGAGGGGGTGAAAAGACATTATTCCTCTTCCCTCAGAATCCATTTCTTGAAGACCGGGGTCTTGGTTTTGCTAATGATAATACGTTCGGGGACAGGTAAAGTGAGGTTGACGGACAGGCGGCTCCCGAACCAAAGATCTATATCCTTGATGGCATTGCGTGAAATGATGAATTGACGGTTGGCCCGGAAGAAAAGCCTCTCGTCCAGTTGCTCTCCCAACGCGTCGAGGGTACGGTCTACGGGATGTTGTTTTCCGTCGAAGGTATAGGCGGTAACTTTCTCGTTGGCCGTATAGAAATAAAGGATCTCCTCAACTGGTAACGGATAGAATTTATCGGCCAGCATGATCAATAAGCTCTTGATCGTGTGGCGACTCTGGATTGTACGGTTCGTTTGCCGGATATGCGCCAGCCTTTCCTCGGTATCGAACAGCCGTAATTTATTCAAGGCCCTTTCCAGCGAGGCCAGCGTGACAGGTTTCAGTAAATAATCGATACTGCTTACTTGAAAAGCCTGTAACGCATACTCATCGTAAGCGGTCGTGAAGACTACCGGGGCATCTATCTCCACCTGCTCGAATATCTTGAACGCCGATCCATCCGCTAAATGGATATCCATGAAGATGATATCCGGATGAGGCGATGTCCGGAAAAACTCCACGCTCTCTTCGATACTCTCCAGCTCGGCGATCACCTCGATCGGGGTAACCGTATTTTGCGCTAGGATCGCCTTTAAGCTATTAACGGCGGTAGTCTCATCTTCTATAATAACTGCTTTCATGAGTGAATGGGTTTATTAAGTAAAGGAAGCGTGACCTTGAAATATTCCTTGCGGTTGGAGATCTGGATGTCCTTTCCGGTAAGCATCCGGTAGCGCCCCCATAGGTTCTTCAATCCGATACCGCTGCCTTTGCTATCTTCCGACTTAGGATGTATTTTATTGGATATGATTAGTTTGTCCTCATGGGTGGTATAGATATCGATCTGTAGCGGGTATTGCTTGCTGATAACGTTGTGCTTTACGGCGTTCTCGATCAAGGGGAGTACGCTCAATATCGGCAGATACCAAAGTAAGTAAGGGGTATCCGCTTGGATGGAGAAGAATAGTTTTCCCTCGTAGCGCACGCTCAGCAGATAGGTATACGCCTTTACGAATTGAAGTTCTTCCGCTAGCGTAACCAGCTCTTTCTTGTTGCTTTGCAAGATATACCGGAAGACGTTGGATAGCTCATCCAGATAAGCCAACGTCTGTTGTTTTTCTCCGCTCTGTATCAAGGCGTTCAATCCATTTAAGGAGTTGAAGAAGAAATGTGGGTTGATTTGTCCCATCAAGGCGTTATAGGAATTCTGTAACTTCTCGGTCTTCAATTGTTCATATTCCAGTTTCATTTGTTGCTTGCTGCTTAACAGGCGGATTAGTACGGAACTTAGCATAACCGTAAGGAAGACGAAAAGATGCTCCGTCATGAAAGAGTTAGGGACCGTGAAAGGCTTGGGAGGTACCGGTATGCCCCGGCGTTCGGCAGACCTGATGGTTTGCGTAGCCATCCTGCCCCGGTCGATGCGGATCATGATATCCTGGGTAGCTGGCTGGGGCCCATCTTCCCCAAGCCATTCTACGAAAATGGCCGTGTACAAAACCGGCGATAGATGAAACATGCCGTAGGCGATGCTGATACAAGTTACGCAAACCAGCAATACCCTTTTATACTCTTTCCTGCGGAAAAGCTTGTCCCCGAGCTTATACATCAAGCTGTTGACAATAAATAAGATGAAGGAGAACACGAAGAACCAGATTAGCAAATAATACATGGTGCGATCCGGAGGCTGGATACCCATGCTCGGGTTTCCGGTCTCGAACTCATATTTACGCATCAGAAGGGCGAAGTTCACGAAAATACTAAGCAAGACGGATATCGTGAAGCCGATCAATAAGTCGTTTCTTTTTAATTGTAACATAGATAAACCCTTTGTCTGCTTACAAAGATAGGGCTTCCTTATCCGAGCGGGAAAAGGAATCGACGAAACGGATAAAAATATCGGTGAATCGCCCGGGCTTCCGAAAATAATGTACCTTTGCCGGAAATTAGGATCTCTGTCGCTATGACGAAATGGTTTGTCTACATATTTCTGGCCAGTGTCTGCCTGTTGCTTTCCTGTGGCGGTAAATCCGTCCGGGAAAAATTTGCGGAGGCGGACCGGTTGGTAAACGAGAATAACTTAGATAGTGCCGCTTGGCTGCTGGAGGAGCAAATAACGCTTTCCGCTCTTTCGGATAGCGATAAGGCGGAGTATGGATGGAGGCTTGCTTGGCTTCATCTTTTGCAGGATCGCAGCTTGGTGAACGACTCACTCATCGACTACTCCGTGGATTATTATAAGGAGCATGCCTCGGAGCCTTTACTTTCCGCTTATTTCGTAAAGGCTATTTATATGGGTGATTCCCGGAAGGGGTTGGAACAAAGACGTGCTTTGTACCGAGAGGCGATAGATTCCGCTTATTCCCGTTCGGATTCGACCTACCTTGTACGTTTTTATGACCGATTGACTTCCTTGAGCTTTGGTGAGGGGTTGTATCGGGAAACGATCGCAGACTCGAAGGAATGGGAAGCCTCGCCAAAAGCTGGATTTAAGGAGATGGCCTATTATATGGCCGGGTTGAGTTATAGCCGCTTGCGAATGAGGGACTCGGCGGATTATTATCTTCGTTTGGCCGCGGACTCGGCCTTGGCTAAGAATATCGAATGGTATGCCCATCATTTTGCCCGTAATTATGCGGATTTCTTGTATGATTTTAATCCCAAGGCTTCTATCAGCTATTTACGTTTGTTGGAAGAACGATATCCGGAGCGAGAGACCCCGGGATCCTATGTTATGCCTTGGATCAATCTAGGGGAATTGGATTCTGCCCGGAAGTATATCGAGAAGAATACGTTAGGCTTGGAACTTAGTCACAGTGATGATATAGCCTCGCATGCGCTGAATTATGCCTATCAATTTATATTGGGCGTAAAGGAAAATAAACCGGTGGATATTTCCCGATTAGGGCAATATTGCGATTCTTTGTATACCGTGAAATCCCAAACGGAGAAGGCTGAGCGGGAACGATTGGTCGATCAAAATCGTTTACGCCGAGAAAATCTTCGCTTGGAGATGAGCCGGCAGCATACGTTCTCTATCTTGGTGATCGTTTCTTTGCTTTCCATATTGGTAGCTGGTGGAGTTTTCTTATATATCCGTAACCGAAGGAACCGTTTGATTGATATGGAGGAGCGTTTGGAAGCCTTGCGTCAGCTCTTGAACGAGTCCAAGCAATCCGTAGCGGAGGAGGAGAAACCCGATAGTGCCTTTTTCCGTAAGGTCTTGTTGCAGCAATTGGGTGTTATCCGCTTGATGGCGACTACTCCCACGCAACAAAATAAGGAATTGCTCCAGCAAATGACTCGTATCACGAATGAGGATGTCCCGGTAGATACGCTTTTGGTATGGGATGACCTGTATCCGATTATCGATGCGGTCTATGATAATTTCCATACGCATCTGGTCCGATTGTCTGATGGGCGTTTGCTGGAAAAAGAAATCCAGCTTTGTTGCTTGCTATGCGCCGGCTTCTCTACCAAGGAAATCAGTGTAGTCACCCAACAAAGCGTCCGTACGATCTATCAGCGCAAGACGGACATCCGCCATAAGCTGGGTATGGACGAGAAAGAGGATATCATCGGCAATATAAGTGCTCAAACGGCAAATATAAACTTTTCTCTCTAAGTCGTTTGCTAATACTTTGTAAATCAGTGTATATGCATAATGCCTTGCACTTTAGTTTCTTGCCTGTATAAATCGATTTTAGCTGTTTCCCTCCTTACATTTGTCTCGAATCAAATTTGAATTTTATGAGAAGACAAGTATTATTTGTGGGATTGATTTGCGTTGCCTTTTTGGTAAACGCACAAGAGGAGAAAACGATCGATTTGGATGAGGTTACCATTCAAGCCTCTTCGATTATAAGGAAGAAAGACCGTCAACTTATATTCCCCTCTAAAGACCAAGTGCAGCGCTCGATGGATGGCTTGGATTTGACAAGGCGGATGTCCTTACCTCGTCTATGGGTAGATCCGAATACGAAAAGTATCTCTATGGCGAATGGAAACGTTCAGTTGCGTATAAATGGCGTGTTGGCTTCTTCCTTAGAAGTCGCAGCCCTCTCGCCGGAGGATATCAAACGGGTGGAATATCACGATAACCCCGGCTTGCGATATGGGGAAGGAATCGATATCGTCTTGGATTATATAACGATCAAGCGGACTTCCGGAGGAAATCTCGGCGTGGATTTAAGCCATCAATTAAACACGTTTTGGATGGCAGATTATATATATGGTAAGTATAACCGAGGACGTTCGGAGTTCTCTTTATCCAGCTTTGCGAACGGACACCGGTATAAAGAGGCATGGCAAGACCGGAAGGAAATCTTTCATACCCCAGATGGTACCTTCCAGCGAACACAGGAAGGAATCCCCGGGAGGGATTATGAGATGTATTGGACTACGACGGCGAATTATAACTACACGAAGGATGATGATTATTTCTTGAACGCTAAGCTGAATTTTTATTATTATGACTATCCGCATAACTATAGCAGTGCCCTTTTAAGGAATAGCGAGAGCAAGATGACGACCGATCTTATCGATAATAATAAATCCTTGAATACCCGTCCCTCGCTCGACTTGTATTATTTCCGGAAATTACCACGTAAACAATCATTGGCTGTCAATGTCGTGGGAACTTATTCGAATACCGATAGCCGTCATACCTACCGGGAAGAACTGGAAAGTATTCCTTTGACAGATATTTATACGAAAGTAGATGGAAAGCGCTATTCGGTAATCGGAGAGGGTATCTACGAGAAAGAGCTAGAGACCGGTCGCATTTCCGCCGGTTTGAAACATACGCAGGCTTATACGGACAACGTATATTCCGGTTCCGGTGATTATACGACCCATATGACGGAATCTGAATCGTATATGTATGCGCAATACGTAGGAACTTGGAAGAAGTTGGTTTATAACGTAGGTTTGGGCGCCTCCCGTAATTATCTATCGCAAGAAAACTCGGGCTCTTATAATCGGTGGTATTTCCGCCCGCAGGTAACACTTACTTATACTATCAATGAGGTATTATCCGCTCGTTATCGGTATACCCTGCGCAATGTAAACCCATCCTTGTCTGAGTTGAGTAACGTGGAGCAATGGATTGATTCCTTACAGGTTCGTAGAGGTAATCCGGGTCTATCCCCTTTCTTATATCATAACAACGCCGTGGAATTTCATGTGAATACGGCAAAGGTCAAGGCCGGCTTTACTTTCTCTTACCAATACCAGCCCCGCATAGTCATGGAAGAGACCCTGTATGACGCTAGCCGGGGACTTTTTATCCGTACCTACGATAACCAACGGAGTTTCCATCGTTTTACGCCGGAACTGTATTTGAATTATTCACCCTTCGGCGATTATCTGCGCATGAATATCTCCGGAGGCTTGAACCATTTCCAATCGAATGGGAATAGCTACTCGCATACATACACGGATCCCTTCTATGTGATCTCTTTGAATAGCGATGTGAAGAACTTTAATTTTAACCTGTTGATTTATAAGAGAAGCTATAGTTTTTCGGGTGAGACCAGTCGTGAGGCCGATCGTTTTAATAGATTGGGTATCGGTTATAGGATCGGGAAGGTTCAGTTAAGCGCTTCTTTCTCTACCCAATTTACATCATCCGCCTGTTACCGGAGTAAGAACCTTTCAGCGATCGCTCCCTATGTGACCGATCAGCGTTTTGGTGATATTTATCCGGGCTTCGAGATCGGATTCTCTTACCACTTAGATTTCGGTCGCAAATACAAATCCGTGGATCGTAAGTTGTATAATTCGGATAATGAGTCGGGCATATTGGATAGCCGAAAGTAAGTTACGTCTTATACTCGTGTTCTCGTATAAACTCATCGGCGATGTAAAGGTTGCTGAAAAGGTAGAGCCCGGTCTTTTTGTCATGCAGGTCGGCACAAGTCTGGCTCTCATAAAATAATCGCAGAGCTCTTGCCGTTGCGATATCCAATCGTTTGGCAAGCTCTGCGGCTATACTGCCGATTGGGTAACGTACGTAAAAAGCGGTTCATGCTATAAAATCCGTGGATGAAATTATCTATACATGGAATTCCGTAGAGGCAGTACTTACTTTACCGATGAAGTATATCTCCTGTGGCGCTTGAAGTATATCTCCTATAGGGAAGGGAGTGGTATCTCGTGAAAATGACTTTTCGAGAAACGTTCCAAGGGACGTGAAAAGTGACTGGAAAACTACTTAGTAAGTAGGCCGACCTTTACTTATTAAGTAGACACCCCCTTTACTTAGTAAGTAGATGTCGCTCTACTTAGGGAGTTGTTGGCTAAATATTCGCATGGATGTTTGCGGGATTCATGGGAAATTCCGTACTTTGTACCGAGCCGTTAGAGTGGAAACTCTGCGGGTTCGTTTTCGTGGAAAAGGCGTTAAAAGATATTATACCTATATCAGAAATCCCCAATTTCATATCCCGGTATAATACAACAGACGCCCATGCTTGTTATAGTTACTTCGAGAGGAGCATCCTATAATGAAGCGTGGGGCTGCTGTTCGTTACCGGGATAAAGGTATGGGGATACCATGATATAGGTGACGATGGCATAAGCCTCGCGCTTTTTCTTTGTGTGGTTGATAAGGAGGAGTTGATGGTTGCAGGGTAAATCAATTATTAATTCAAATAGAATGAGTATGAAAAAACTTTTCTTTCTTTTTGCTTTTCTCGTAGGACTTGGGATAAGTAGTAGTGTGTATGCGCAATTGGTGCAGGAGGTAACACTGGATTCGCCTAATACGCTGGCATCCAAATTGGGTGTGGATGTGGGTAAGGTAACGATATTGAAGGTAAGTGGCCCACTGGGAGCGGAGGACTTTAAGACGATGAAGGAGCAAATGAATATGCTCCAAGTGTTGGACATGAGTGGAGTGACGGAGTTACCGAAGGCGGGTGGCGCTTGGGCAGATTTACGCTACATTCCTGCCAATTCTTTCCAAAACAAGTTGACGCTTCAAAAGGTAGTATTTCCGGGAGTGCTTCAAATGATAGAGAGGGAAGCTTTTAGCGGTTGTAATAACTTTACGGAAGCTGATTTCTCGAAAGCCACTCAATTGCGATCAATAGGATATAGCGTGTTTTATGAATGTTCCGGCTTGCGGGATCTTGATTTATCGGCTTGTACGAGTTTAGTTGGAATAGGGAGTAATGCCTTTTATCGTTGTAGTAATTTACAAACGGTTAATTTATCGGGTTGCGGAAAGTTGACGAGTATAGAATCCTATGCGTTTCAAAATTGTTCCTCTTTGCGGACAGTGGACTTGTCTAATTGTACGGCATTGGCAACTTTGGGATCCGCTGCGTTTAGCTCTTGTTCGAATTTGACGAGCGTTGGTTTGGAGGGATGTACGGCATTGACTACGATTGAGAATAGTGCCTTTTATCATTGTTATAAATTATCCGATTTCGATTTCTCACAATTGACAGCCTTAAAAGAAATAGGCAAAAGTGCTTTTCTTTATTCTGCCTTGGCCGGTGACATTGTTTTTGCTTCAGGTATCCAGCAAATAGGAGAGAGCGCATTTTATGGCAATGATGCTATAACCAGTATCGATTTCAGTAAAAGTACACAGCTTGCGGTTATTTCTTCTGGAACGTTTAGTTTTAGTCAAAGCTTGAAAAAAATAGACTTTAGTGATTGTACATCCTTGAATACGTTGAATATAGAAGCTTTTCTCGAGTGCCCTTCTTTGGAGGAAGTCGTAATCAATAACGGCTTCTATACCTCTATTGATGGTGTTCTTTTTGTAGTTGATAAAGCGACTTTATTGCTCTATCCAAAAGGGAAGAAAGCGGAGGCTTATACGATTCCTTCTACGGTGAAGACGCTTGGTGAGCGTTCGTTTCCTTATAACGAATCATTGATGGAACTGACGATCCCGGAATCTGTGTTGACTATAAAAGGAGAGGCTTTTTATAACGGATCTTTCTCGGGAAGAGGAGCGAAAGTAATCATGAAGGCTGAGAAGCCGATCGGCTTGTCGCAATCGATCGGTTTGGAGAATGCGTTGGTATATGTACCGAAAGGCTTTGCTAAGGCTTATCGTGAGGCTGCTTTTTGGAAAGAAAGCAAGATTGTAGAGATCGATGCGGATCCTGTAGTAGTGACCTTGGATGCGGCCGGTTCGCTGGGTGCGAAATTGACGGAACTGAATATTCCATTGGCTACTATCTTAGATTTGCGTATCATCGGTCCGATGAACGCTAGTGACTTCGAGGTCATTAAGCAAATAGAGCTGTTGCAAAAGGCTGATTTGAGCAAGGCTACGATGGAAGAGGATCGATTACCGAATTATGCGTTTGGAGGGTTGCGTTATTTGGAAGATGTTATTCTTCCGAATACGATAAAGGAGATAGGTAATTCTGCGTTCTCTGGTTTATCCGCATTGCGGAAAGTGAATATGCCCGAGTTTGTAGAAAGGATCGGGGAGTCTGCGTTCTCGGACTGTTCCAGCTTACAAAAGATTGATTTATCGTTATTGTCTCACTTGAAGGCGGTCGGTTACTCTACTTTCTCTTCCAGCTCATGCGTGCCCGTTTCATTGAAACTTCCGGATGGATTGGAGCGGATTGACGGTTACGCTTTTAATAATACTGGTGTTACTTCCGTGGACTTCTTGAATACGTCCTTGTCTTATATAGGCAACAATGCATTCTATGCATGTCCGATCACCGGCACATTATCTTTCCCCGGTACCTTACGATCCATAGGCAATTCCGCTTTCGCTTCCGCAAAGGTCTCATCTATCAAGTTGAAGTCTACAGAGATGGTACGTTTGGATGGAGCTGATGTTTTTAAATCCGTAGATAAGACCACCTGTAAAGTTTACGTCCCGAAAGGCATGAAGGATACTTATAAAGCAAACACCTACTGGTCTCCATTCGGAAATAACATTGTGGAGTTTGGGCAGTTGATTACGGCAACTTCTAATAATGAAAATTATGGATGGGTAGAAGGTAGCGGTGCCTATGAAGAGGGGGAAATAGTGACCTTGAAGGCGGTTTGTAAGGGTGGAAATTGGGAGGATTATTATTGGGCTAAATATGTTAATTTGTTCTTTGGCTGGTATGATGGTGAGACAAAAGTCTCCGATGATACTATATATACTTATAAGGCAGGTAAGGAGGACAAAGCATTTGTCGGTAAATTCGTGCGTATAAGTTTCCCTAATACATCAGACCTTCTTCAAATGGTAAGAAATGATAGTAAATCCATTACGGTGAGGGTGGAGATGCCTGCCGATGATCCTCGATTGTTTGCTGGTTGGTATGAGAATGATCAATGTGTTTCCAAGGAAGAAGAGTTGACGGTGCAAGTTGGTATGGTAGACCGATCCTTGGAGGCTCGTTTCTTCGACGATGGACTTATGGTTGTTAACGGTGGTAATGTCATCGTAAATGATCAGAATAAGGTGGATGGACCTGCTGTAATTTTGCATCACGGTAGCCTCACCGTTGAGGGTAATGAGATTTGGAAACCGAAGAGCTTTGCTTACTATCGGGATGCCTCCTTGCTGGTGGATGCTGAGATACAGACCGAGGCGATCTCCTTCAATTGGAACGCTAGGAGTAACTATTGGCATTTCGTATCCTTCCCCTACGACTTGAAGATGTCCGAGATCAAGCTGACAAGCAGCGACGCTCGCTTTGTCGTACGGGAATACGATGGCAAGTCTCGTGCCGATAAGGGAGTGGGTGAGTCTTGGCGACAGCTTTGCGACTCGGAGACCTTGAAGGCAAATAAGGGATATATTATCCAATTCAATAGCGACGATACGATGGCCGATGGATTTACTACCCAGACCGGTGATATGAAAGCCCTCCTTAATCGGGCGAGCGTGGCGATTCCGTTGAATACCTACGCCTCGGATAATGCCATGAATGCCAATTGGAACTTCGTGGGGAATCCGTATCCCGCCTATTATAGCGTGGAGCGATTGTTCGCTGATGGATTGGACGCTACGGTGACGGTTTGGTCTCCCGATTTGAATAACTACGAGTATTATACGGGGGATGATAAGGAAGCCTACTTGGCACCGCTTACGGCCTTCTTCGTACAAAAGAAGACTTCCAACTTAGTATTCAATCCGGAGGGCCGTGTGGCTGCCCTGCCGAGGGAAACGCAAGCAGCTTCAGCGTTACGTAGTGTGGATAACCGTCAAGTTGTCAACCTGCTGTTGGCAGGCGAGAAGGCAAGCGACCGTACCCGTGTGGTATTCAACGAGGCTGCCTCGCTGGAGTATGAGATCGGTCTTGATGCTGCCAAGTTCGGCAGTCCGAATGCGGAGGCCGCCTCTTTCTATAGCTTGGATACGCAAGGGAATCGATTGGCTATCAACGAGCGTCCGGTAGCGGATGGCGTGGTACGCCTTGGATGTGTCCTGCCTGCTAAGGGAAGCTATACGATCTCATTGAAAGAGAGGATTGGCAAAGGTATTCAGTTAGTGGATAAGCAGACGGGTGCCGTATGCGACCTGAACCAAGAGGCTTATACCTTCGAGGCCGAGGCTGGAACCCTCTCTGACCGCTTTGAGCTGAGAAGCGATGTGGTGACTTCTGTTGAGGCAATCGATGCGTCGATTCGCTGGAACGTGCGAGAAGGCTTGTTGATCGTGTCCGGCTTGCGTGATGTGGAAACTTTGAGTGTATGCGATGCGGCGGGTCGTATTCATTTCGCTGGTAAAGTGACGGATGGTGAGGTACGTATGGCCCTACCTCAGTCTGGTATTTATTACATGACATGGACGACAAAAGCGGGCGAGCGTCAGACTTGTTCCATTAAATGGTAATCGCTATGAGAAAACGATTGTTTCGATATATTACGATGGCTTTGTCTCTTTGGATCTTCCTCGGAGGATCCATCGGGCAAGTCTATGCGCAGGATGAGTTCAATCCGACTCCTCCACCGGAGCCGGGGAAACTAACGCTCTTACTCTCCACGGATCCCCACGGATCCGCTTATTTGGAGCAAACGAATCCCTCCGGCATTTATGATACGGGTACGGAAGTAACGGTACGGGCCTATCCGCATACGGATTATGAGTTTGTGGCTTGGCAGTCCGCTGATGGAGAAGAATTGTCCGGCCTCTCGGAATATACCTTCACCCTTACGGAGAAAAACGCTCGCTTGATTGCCAAGCTACGTTTCAACCCGAAGGAGAATCCATCGGAGCCGGGAGATGGTTATTATAATCTGATTACGACCGTCGCTCCTTCCATGGCCGGATGGGTAGAACAGAGTGGCCAAGGTATTTATGAGAATGGCAAAGAGGTGACACTTATCGCCCATGCTTATCCCGATTATGTGTTCGACCATTGGGAGAGCGATGGGAAGAATGTATCGGAAGAGACAACCTATCGCTTCACCATGCCGGGCAAGCATGTGTACCTGCGGGCCGTGTACGACTGGAAGCCGCAAAGTCCTATCGAGCCGGAGATCGGGTATTGCCTTTACGTAAACACTTCCGATCCGGAGGCCGGCTATGTATCGCAAAGCGGAAACGGTATCTATGAGTTAGGGGATGAGGTGACCGTGATCGCCTCGCCTATGAAAGACTATGACTTTATCGGCTGGTATGATGAGGCGGGTATGTGCCTGTCTACCGACATCTCTTATACGTTGACTATTAGTAAGCGAACCACTACGATCGAGGCTCGTTTCAAGAAGAGAGAGGCACCGGTGGATGAGGTGGAGATCGTACCCGGGCCGAATCCGGATGATCCTTCATCTACGGAGAAAGGCGGCGAGGTGGAAGTGATAGGCGAAGCCATTCCCGGCCAAACGGTCGAGATCATCGCGATGCCGAAACCGGGTTATGCTTTTGAAGGTTGGTATTTGGATGGCGTGTTTATCCCGGAGGCGGAGATGAGCCATGAGATCTTGATCGGTAAAGATATGGGTAAGCTAGAGGCTAAATTTCGGGAATTACCCGTTGACTTGGAAGTAGAGGGTGGAGAGAACGGTTGGGCGGAAGTGACTCGCTATAGAGGTGATGTCATTAACTTGAAGGCTGAACCGATCGTAGACCATACCTTTATGGGATGGTACTTGCTAGATCAGTTATTGTCGAAAGCGTTGAATTATGATTTTGATGTCAATATTCTACGTGCGGCCTTGCCCGCTATTCGTGCGGTGTATACCAAAGGTACGGTAGCCAATGAGACGATCGTTAGGGAGGAACTAGTCACGATCGCTTTCTCCGGGAACCAACTCTGCGTGACTGCTCGCCAAGCGATCCGTAGATTGATGGTTTATTCGTTCGAGGGGGACTTATTAGGTACTAACGGCCAAATGGAACAAGGTGATATCTATCGCTTATCCATACGTAGCCCCTTACTTCTCGTTATCGAGGCAACGGATGGTACTCGTATCGTCTGTAAATTGTCCTCCGGACGGTAGTCCGTGGCGTGATTTGGATATATGATTCTTTCAATGCCCATTCTAAGGTTCTTATAATGCCCATCGTAAGCTCCTTTGAATGGGCATTGTTAGATGCTTACGATGGGCATTGTAAGAAACGATAAACAAAAAGCCATCCGGCATTCCGCTGGATGGCTTTTTGTATGGCAATAGAATCGGAGAGATTACACTCTCTTTTCTTTGATTCTTGCTTTCTTACCGGTAAGGGCACGCAAGTAGTACAATTTAGCACGACGTACTTTACCGACTTTGTTAACCGTGATGCTTTCGATAAACGGAGATTCGATCGGGAAAATTCTCTCTACACCTACGTTCTCAGACATCTTACGAACTGTGAAACGTTTTTTGTCGCCGTGACCGGAGATACGGATAACAACACCGCGATACTGCTGGATACGCTCTTTGTTACCCTCTTTGATACGGTAAGCTACCGTGATCGTATCACCACTCTTGAATGAAGGAAGTTCCTTCTTCGTAGCGAACGCTTCTTCTGCAATCTTAATTAAATCCATTGTTTATAGCTTTTTAATTGTAATTTATAATGAAACGCAATTTAACGGGCTACATTTCCCGACAGAGATTACGTAAAGCGGGTGCAAAGTAACGAAATAAATATTTGATTCGCAATAGATATATGCTTTTTTGCTCGCTATTTGATCAAATCTTTTATGTCTACCAAGGATTCAAACCATTGACATCCACCAGCGATTCCCGTTCCTCCTTCCACATTGCTGTAGATCCGGACAGGCTCGGCCAGACCTACATTCGTAAGTCCGCCCATGATACCTTCATTCTCGATGTTTTGTAAAGATAGCAGATATTGGTAATAGGGTTCGGACAGGGAATATAAACGAATATGGCGTTTGGTATAATATTTAGTATCGGACCTAAGTTGTTCTTTTACTTGCAACGTGTATTCCTTCCCGTCGAACAGCTCGTCGGAAAATACCCGTCCCCGCCAATTTACCATCGAAGGGCCGAAAACCTCATCCAAGATACCTTGTTGTTGCGTGAATACGGGATCTACGGAGAAGTCCAACAGGACACCAAGATGGTCGTCATCTCCCCATATCTGTAGAGAATAGTAATTTGATTTACCCGGGGTATCTTGGAAAGTGATTTGATAGATAAGCACATCGTTTTCTTCTATGTAGGAGATATTCCCATCTCCATCGACAAGGGTACCGCCGTTGCCGGTAGCTTCTTTACGGGGAATTATGCGCAGGCCTTTGATTTCGGTCTTGGAAGGAATCTTATCTTCCGCCGAGGCTGTTCCATATTCCGGGGTAGAAGCTACTATCTTTACGGTTTGTCCGGGCAGTGGAACCGTATTCGATATATAAAGCGTATCTGTTACCCATCCACCTCGATCCTCTCCGAACCAACGAGAAGATTTCCAATAGGAATATTCTTTCCAAGGCATCTCCTCCTTGAAGATCCCGTCTATATATAATTCCACCTTGGCGTTTCGAATCGTCACGTCCGGCTTGCTCTCTGAGTGAAACCATGTGCGGGATATGCTGGCCATTACGACTGTATCCGGCGAGAAGGCCGAGTTGATCACCATTTTCGGTGTAGTACGATATTCCTCTAGGTCAAACTTCCTGTAGCAGGAGGTTAGGAGCAGGCTGGATAATAAGATTGATAAATAGAATATAGGTTTCATGTTCTTTAGAATTTATAAGTATATGATATAGACGGAATGATCGGTAAGAGCGATAACGTCTCGAAATAATGGCTGTAGTTTATCCAAGACCGCTTATGGATAGTTATCGGGTTCATCTGGCAATAAGCGTTATATACGCTGATATTCCAGATACCGAGATGGCCGTTCTTTTTAGGTCGATAAATATTAATCCCCAGATCTAAGCGGTGGTAAGCGGGGAGACGTACGTTATTACGCTCCGTGAAATAGTCCAAGCCTCCTTCCGGTAAGAGCGGAGGGACAGGAGTGAGGCCCAAATCCTCGTAATTCTCGAATGCCACCGTAACCCGGTTTCCGGTCATGAAAGTCCAGCTTCCGGTCAGTTCCAATTTCTCGTTGATCTTCCAGTTTGCGACGATATTCAGCTTATGGCGGTTATCGTATTTCGCGGGGAAACGTTTGCCATTATTAATCTCGTCGAACTGCCGGTCGCTCCACATTAGTCCGTATCCGATCCATCCTGTTATACGCCCCGTCTCTTTCCGGGCGATAAACTCCGCTCCGTAGGCCCACCCCTTACCGGCGGCCAGTTTCTCCTCCCAACCGACGAACGAGGGTAAGAAGTTGTAACCATCTTTATAATCCAGTAGGTGATTCATCCATTTATGATAACCTTCCACCGAGAAGGAATAGTCTTTGTGTAAATTGTAATAAGCGCCGACGGATACTTGATCACTCTCCAATGGCTTCAGCTTCTTGCTGACCGGCATCCACATATCGGTAGGGAGACTCATATAACTTTCGCTGATCTGATGTACGTATTGATTCATCCGGGCGTATGAGGTCTTAAGGCTTAGATTCCTCGTGAGCAGAAAGCGTACGGATAAACGAGGGTCTAAGGAGACATATGTCTTCTTTTGTATATTATACATGTTCAGGCGTAATCCGGCGTTAACCCGGACAATGGAAGATATCGCCCAGTCATCTTCGGCGAAAACAGCCAACTCATTCGCTGAAAGGCGCTCGTCTCCGGTAGTTCGTTTGGTCGGAGACAAATTCTCGGAGGTCTTTTCCTCGATATATTCCGGGCTGAAACGATGATAAAGATAGTCGGTGCCATAACGGATATGATGTGCCGGGGTAGGAATATAGTCGAAGTTCGCATGGACTCCGAAATCATTGATACCGTTTCGGGTTGAGGTCTCGATAAAACGTGAAGAATAATCTTTGTCACCCTCGGTTCCGTAGTATTGTGAAGTCTCTTGTTTTAGTTTGGATTGATAATGGGAATAAGCCAAGGTGACGGTACCGAACATCTTGTTGTTAAACACATGCGACCAGCCGGAAGATAATGCGATGTTACCCCAGCGCATCTTTCCAAAGTCCTTGTTCTCGAAAGGGGTTATATCATCACCTACGGAGAACTCGGAACTTCCTCCTTTTAGGAAATCCTGTCCGAAATAGAAATTAACGTAAGCTTGGCTCCGGTCATTGATATGGTGGTTTACTTTTAGGTTCAGATCGGTAAAAGCATAGCGTGCGCTGAATTTCTCCCCATTCTTTTTCTGAATTTTATTGTAGATCGCCACACCCGGTGCGGACAAGCCATCCAGCCAAGAGCGACGGAAGGAGGCGTTGAACGAAGTCCGGTTTTTAATGATCGGCCCTTCGAAATTTAAGTTACCGGAGGTCAATCCCAGCATGGCGCTACCATGGTACTCTTTCATATTGCCATCTTTAGTATGCACATCCACTACGCTGGAAAGCCTTCCCCCATAGCGGGCGGGGAAAGCGGATTTATAAAAATCCACATCTTTCAAAGCCTCGGCGTTGAAAGCGGAGAAAAGTCCTCCGAGATGATTGACCTGATACAGTTGGATTCCGTCTATCATATACAGGTTCTCGTCTCCATTCCCCCCACGGACATACATCCCGGCTAATCCTTCCGTTCCGGCTGATACGCCGGGTTGGGTTTGCAGGGCTTTGATCACATCGGCCTCACCGAATAAGGTCGGGATGGTCTTGATCATCTTCCGGGTTATTTTAATCGTTCCCATCTGAGGGGCTTGTATCGGGTTTTGTGTGTCATTACTACCGGTAACGACAACTTCGGCCAATGCTTCACCGCTTTCCAGCAGAATTTCCATCACGGTATCCCGTTCGAGCGGTTGGAATGTATGTGAGAAACGTCCGTATCCGATGTAGGAAGTCTCCAAACGGACTGCCCCGACCGGTAAGGTTAGACTGAAGAAACCGTGGTTATTGGTAGCCGTGCCCCTTTGTGTGCGAGAGTCATAAACGGAAGCCCCGATTAGATACTCCGTAGTCGCTTTATCCCGTACAAATCCGCTGATGGTTACTGAGCGGGGGCGTTTCTTCAAGATGATGTGGGTACCGTTTATCTGATAAGACAGAGGGAGCTTTTGGAATAGCCGGGTAAGGCATTCCGATATGGATTGGTTATCAGATTTGAATGTAATCCGGGAAATGCCTTTGAGAATAGAAGGATCGTAGGAGAATGTCATGCCTGTTTGATGCTCTATTTTTTTCATGATTTCTTGGATCGGCTCTTGTTTAGCCTCGATACTGAGAGTCGGCTCTTGTCCCCAAGCGCTTGATTGAAAGCCGAAGATAATCAAGATTATGAGTAGTATTAGCTTCATGAAGTACTTCATTTTTTATTACGAGACAGGAAAGATAGTAAAAACCCCTATCACAATTCACGTTACTATTGCGATATTTTCTTATTTTTGGAGAGTAATAATGATAATGTTGTGATGAGACAGATTGGTATCTTGCTTTTGTGTTGTATTTCCCTTTTATCGAGTGGGGCGCAAACAGTCCCGAACCTTTATCGTGAGGTGGATCAGGAAAAGATGAATCATTGGGTTGATTCCGTGTTTGACGCTATGAGTTATGATGAACGGATCGGGCAGTTATTTATGGTTATAGCGAATCCTAAATCCGATAACCGGAATATGCAACGGCTCATGCGTTACGTGAACGAGATCAAGATCGGGGGTATCTTGTTCCATAAAGGGGATCCGGTGACGCAGGCGGAGGTGACCAATCGTTTGCAAAAGGCTTCCCGGATTCCGATGTTGGTCTCTTTGGATGGGGAGTGGGGACTTTCCATGCGATTAAGCGGAACCACCCGTTTCCCGAAAAATATGATGCTAGGCGCTATCGAGGACAATGCCTTGATCGAGGAATATGGAAAAGAGGTGGGACGGCAGTGCCGGGAAATGGGAATTCATATAAATTTCGCTCCGGATATGGACGTGAATAGCAATGTGGATAATCCCGTGATCGGCCTGCGTTCGTTTGGCGAGAATCCGGAGGCTGTGTCGGAGAAAGGTATTGCTTACGCAAGAGGATTGGAAAGTACGGGCATCTTGTCTGTCTCCAAACATTTCCCCGGACATGGAGATACTTCTGAGGACTCGCACGAGACATTACCCGTCGTGCGCCATAACCGGGCCCGCTTGGATAGCGTGGAACTTCTTCCTTTTAAACGTTATATATATGATGGGTTCGCCGGGATAATGACGGGACATCTTTATGTTCCGGCATTGGACAAAAGTCATAAGCCGGCTTCTTTCTCTAAGGCGGTAGTGACGGATCTATTACAGAAAGAACTCGGTTTTCAAGGTCTGTGCTTTACGGATGCTTTAGCGATGAAAGGAGCTTCCACAAAGAAAACGGATAATCCTTCGGTGAAGGCTTTGCTTGCGGGGAATGATATCTTGCTCGCTCCGGCCGCTCCAATCAATGATTTTACGGCCGTGAAAGAGGCTATCGAGGAAGGGGTATTGGATCTGGAAGCGATCGAGGCCAAGTGCTTGAAAATATTAAGGTACAAATATATCGCTGGATTGAATGCCTATAAGCCGGTCGAAACAAAAGGCTTATCGAAACGTTTGAACTCTCCGCATGCGGCATGGATGGCGGCGAAGTTGAATTCGGAGGCTATTACCGTTTTGAAGAATGAGGATACGATCTTACCTCTTAAACAGTTGAATAAGAAAAAGATCGCGGCGCTCTCGATTGGAGACGGGGTTGGTAATGAATTCCAGAAAATGCTGGGTGAATATGATTCGATCGCTTGCTTTAGCATCGGACGGCGTTCTACGGCTGCCCAAGTCCAGCAGGTTTATAATAAATTGCAAAAATACGACGTGATCATTTGTGGCGTACATACGATTCGCATTCCCGAGAGTTTAGCGTTGAGGCAGTTGGCCGCGAAGAAAGAGTTGGTCTATGCTTTCTTTACCTTACCATATGCTTGTAAGGAATATAAGAAGTCGATCGAGAAGGCGAAGGCGGTCGTGTTGGCTTACGAGGGCACTCCCTTAGCGCAGGAATATGCGGCCCAAGTGATATTCGGTGGTATTGCGGCGAAAGGGAAACTTCCGGTTTCGATTCCGGGATTGTATTATGCGGGTACTGGTATTTTTACGGAAAAGACTCGTTTGGGATATCACCAGCCGGAAGAGGTGGGAGCGAATCCGGACCGTCTGGATGTAATTGAGTCGATCGTTAAAGCGGGATTGGATGAGAAGGCTTATCCTGGATGCCAAGTGCTGGTGGCGAAGGACGGCGTGATTATCTATAATAAATCGTTCGGTTATTTTGATTACGAAAGTAGGCAGCCGGTCACGGAGTCATCGGTCTATGACTTGGCCTCGGCGTCGAAGGCGGCGGGAACTTTATTGGCGGTCATGAAAGCGTATGATGAGAAGAAATTCACCTTGAACAATAATATCTCCGATTTTATACCGGAGTTGAAGGAGTCTAATAAAAAGGATTTATCGATAAAAGAGTTACTGTACCATCAATCGGGAGTGACTCCAACTATTAATTTCTATCTGGATGCCATTGATAAGGATAGTTATAAAGGCAGTTTATATAGTTCGGCGAAGAACGCTACGCATCCGGTTCGTTTTGACGCTAAAACGTATGTCCGGAATGATTTTAAATATCTTCCAGATGTAGTATCAGATACACGGAAACCCGAATTTACGACTGAGGTAGCCCGTAATTTCTATGTGAGTGATTCCTTTAAAGATACGATCCTTCAAGATATCAAGAAATCCCGTTTGGGTACGAGAGGTAGGTACGTATATAGTTGCGTGAATTTCATTATGCTGAAAATGATGGTGGAAAATCTGATGAAATCTCCGATGGACCAGTTTCTTCGGGATGATTTCTACAGCGGGTTAGGGGCTTGGCATACCACTTATAATCCGTTGAAGCGAATGGATACCTTGCAAATTGTACCTACAGAGCAAGATGGATTTGTCCGCCGTCAATTGCTTCGCGGATATGTGCATGATGAGGCGGCCGCTTTTCAAGGGGGTGTTTCTGGAAACGCCGGATTATTTTCGAATGCGAATGATTTGGCGAAGGTGCTCCAATTGATGCTAAACCAAGGGACTTATGGCGGCGAGCGCTATCTTTCTTTGGAAACCAGCCGTTTGTTTACACAAAGCAAGAGCCCGACTTGCCGTAGAGGGCTAGGATTTGATAAGCCGGTGATTGGTAATCCGAAAGCCTCGCCTTGTGGGGCTTTGGCTCCCGCCTCGGTCTATGGACATACAGGATTTACGGGTACTTGTTTTTGGATAGATCCGGATAACCAGCTTATTTATATATTTTTGAGTAACCGGGTGAATCCTAGCCGGGCAAATAATAAACTGGGATCGCTTGATATACGTACTCGCATACAGGATGCGATCTATAAGGCGATTGATAGGAAAAGCCAAAAAGATTCGTAATTTTGTGACAGTTTTAACAGATAAGGTATTAATTAAAAAGCAGGTATATGTTATACGGACACGGTGATGATTTTTATAACGCAAAGAACGAGGTAAAGATAAACTTTAGCTCGAATGTGTGGCACGGAGCTAATTTAGATAAACTGAAGGAACATTTGATCGAGCATTTTGATAAGCTGACTCGTTATCCGGAGCCGGATGCCGCTACCTTGAAAAGATTGTTGGCCCGCCGGTATGAGATCAAGGAGGAGAATATCGTAGTGACGAATGGTTCGATCACCGCTTTTTATTTGTTAGCGCAAGCTTGGCGAGGTGCGAAATCCATGATCGCTATTCCTTCTTTCTCTGAATATGAGGACGCTTGCCGTTTGCATGAGCATGAGATCTCTTTCTTCCCGACATCGGACGATTTATCAGAGTTATCCTTGGAGGGACAGGATTTCTGTTGGATTTGTAATCCGAATAATCCGGATGGAAAGCTGATCCATCGTACGGAGCTTCTCCGTTTGATCTCAGCGAATCCGCAGACTACCTTCATTATTGATCAGGCATACGTGGCTTTTACGACGGAAGACATGCTAAAGCCGAGTGACGTGAAAACGCATAAGAACTTAATCCTTGTCCAGTCTATCTCGAAGGCTTATAATATCCCCGGCTTGCGTATCGGTTATCTGGTCGCTTCTCCGGAGATCGCGGAGAAAGTGAACAAGTATATCATACCTTGGTCGGTAAATGCTATCGCTATCGAGGCAAGTAAATATATCTTGATCCATCCGGCGCAATTTACGTTGCCGATCCGTAAATGGCAGCGTGAGACCGCGGATTTTATTTACCAATTAAGTAAATTGGATGGCTTGGAGGTAATCCCGACCTCTACGACTTTCTTCCTTGTCCGTTTGAAGAAGGGTACAGCCGCTGATTTAAAGCAATTCCTTTTAGATAATTACGGAATCTTGATCCGTGACGCTTCGAATTTCCGGGGCTTGGATGAGACTTATCTACGGCTCTCCACCCAGAAGTCTGATGAGAACCAGCTTTTACTTGAGGGGGTAAAGATTTGGTTGGACCAACGATAAACGACTATGAAGGGGAGGGGGGAACCCCTTCCTGTTAAAAAAGCCAGCCGATAAATAGAGGTAGGTAATCTTTTAGCTCTGTCTTTAGAAGTTCTGTTGCCTTGTTCTTGTATCTTTCCACGGTTCGTATGGATATTTGCATTTCCTCTGCGATTTCTCCATAGCTCTTATTCTCGAAACGATTCTTCTCGAATGCGAGCCGATAGTTCTCCGGTAGCTTGTCAAGGGCTTGTCTTAATAACGTTTGCAGTTCTTCCCATGTGTAGAGTTCCTCACTACTTTCCGCATAGATCGGGATTTGTTCTTGGATGAGCGATTCGTAATATCTTTCATGGTTGCGTTGCAGATAATTTAAGCAGTGATTTCTGGCGCAAGTGACGAGATAGCTACGTGCGGAGGTCTTTACTGAGATACGGCTGCGATTTTCCCAAATAGCGAAAAACACGTCCTGCACGATATCTTCTCTTGTTTCCTTATCTGTGATAAAGCGTTTGGCGTACATACAAAGTGCCGGATAATATAACTCGAATAAGCGGTGGAAGGCGAGCCTATTATCTTCAGTCGTAATTTGTTCTAAAAGTAAATCGACATTAATAGCCTTGGTATGATTTCTTTCCATGATGGGGCAAAGGTATATATTTTTGAAGAGAACAAAAATAAAAAAACTCATTTTCGCTGTCGTGTTTTTCTTTAGAGTGTGTCTCTATAAGTAAAGGAAGAAAATATATGGAAAGAAAGGTAGAACATAAAAGTGTGTCACGTCAGGTAGAGGAAATTAAAGCCTTGTCTGAGGACATATTAGAGTATCGGTCGATTGACGTGCAAAAGGCATGGCTACGAATGGAACGTCGGGTAGGGCGGCAAGCTGTCAGACGAACTTTGTCGCTGCTTTTTACTCGTGCGGCAGTTATATTGGTGCTTCCGTTGTTATTTTCTTCGTTACTTTTCTCCTATTTGTATTATGCCACAAGATATGACGAGAAGTCCCAGCCTGTCGTTTATGCTGAGGTTAACTCCCTGCCCGGAACGATTACTCGGTTTGTGTTGCCAGACCAGTCTGTCGTATGGTTGAACTCGGGTAGTAAATTGACCTATCCGTCGGTGTTCGAGGAGAAAGAGCGCAAGGTGTTACTTTCCGGCGAAGGATATTTCGAGGTGGAGGCCGATCCGGAACATCCCTTTTGTGTATCAACTTCCGAAGGTTTACGGGTGGTGGCCTATGGAACAAAATTTAATGTCAATGCCTATGCTGACGAACCTTTTATAGAGGCCGTGTTGGAAAAAGGAAAGATTGACGTGATCCGGAATGATGAACGTATCCGATTGGAGCCGAACAAACAGGCGGTATTGGATAAGGAGAGCGGTACTTTCAGTGTTTCTGCGGCCAACCTGGAGGAGAAAATGGATTGGAAAGGAGGACGGATAGTTTTCCGGAATACTTCTTTGGATAAGGTGTTGAAACGATTGGAGAAACGATATAACGTGGAGATCGTATTGCATAAGAGCGGGAATGCGGAGTATAAATATCGGGCGACCTTCACTACGGAGACTTTGGAACAGATCTTGGATTATTTGAAACAGACTGCTCCTATCGAATGGACATCACGAGAGCCTTCGCAACGTCTGGATTCCTCGTTTGTTCGCCGGAGGATCGATGTTTATCAAAGATAATTGGAAATCTATACTAATATATTGTGTAATCATTAAATCTGTATGCTCATGAGCACATTTCATTTACGTAAGAGAAATCTTGCGCGGTGTTTACCTAATTCGGGCCGTATACTGAAACTTAGTACGGCATTTACATTTTTGACAGCTTTCCAGCTATATGCGGGAACATCTTCTTCGCAAGGAATGACACTTTCCTTGTCGCTGAAGAACGCAACGGTAGAACAAGCGATTGATCGGATCGAACAGGAGACTGGTTATTCTTTCTTGTATTCCAATCATGTCCTAGACACGAACCGTCTTATCAGTTTGAATGCTAGCAATAAGGATATAAATGTGGTCTTGTCACAGGTTTTCGACAATATGGGGGTCGAATACAAGATTGTGGATAGGCAAATCATTTTGTCGCGTAAGGTGGAGTCCGCTCCTGTCGTACAGCAACAAGGCCGTAAGGTACAGGGTGTCGTATTGGATTCGAGTCAAGAACCGATCATTGGTGCGAATGTCTTGGTGAAAGGAACCTCTATTGGTACAATCACGGATATTGATGGTCGTTTCACGTTGGAAGTACCTGATAATGCGGTACTGGTCGTTTCTTATATCGGTTATTTGTCTATGGAGCTGACTCCGGGCTCGAAGACGGATCTGACGATATCTTTGAAAGAGGATTCGCAAAACTTGGACGAGGTTGTAGTGGTAGGTTATGGCGTTTCTCGTAAAAAGGACTTGACGGGTGCGGTTTCGGTCTTGAAGATCGATGACTTGAAAGATACACCGGTATCCAGCGTAGACCAAATGATGCAAGGTAAATTATCTGGCGTGAACGTGATGCCGGATAATATGCCGGGTGGTGGTGTCGCTGTCCGTATCCGTGGTTATAGTACGATTCGTAACAATGACCCTCTTTATATCATTGACGGTATTCCCGTGGATGGGGGAATCAATTTCTTGAATCCGAATGATATAGAGTCCATGCAAGTATTGAAAGATGCTTCCTCTGCTTCTATTTATGGAGCGCGTGCCGCCAATGGTGTTGTTATCATTAATACGAAAAAGGGAAAAGAAGGACAATTCAATGTGAATTTAGATGCGTACTTTGGTGTACAAAAAGCGGCTAAACAATTGAAGATGTTGAATGCGCAGCAATTGGCGATATGTTGTGGCAAGCGATGAAAAACGACGGAAAGACACCTTCACACGATGTTTATGGAAACGGTGATCAAGCGGTTGTGCCCGAATATCTGGATAAAGATCATAAGATTCCTTCTGATGACGTGGATTGGGTAGATGAGATTTTGCGTGCCGCTATCGTTCAATCCTATAACCTTTCCTTCACGAAAGCCGATAAGAAATCCAATCAATTGTTTTCTTTGGGGTATTATGATCAGCAGGGATTGGTGAAGTTAAGCGATTTCAAGCGTGTGAGCGGTCGCTTTAATTCCGAGTATAAATTGTTCGATGACCATCTTCGTATCGGGGAGAATATTTCTCTTTCTCATTCTTGGGGTACTAGTGTCTCCAATAATGCGGCGTTGGGAGGAACTTTGTATGAGGCCTATAAGTTCCAGTCGATCACACCGGTGAAGAACTTGGAGGATGAATATGCGGGAAATGTCTTTTCGGATATTCCTAACCCGATGGGAAAGTTGCATAGAAATAAGGATAACAAGGATAAGAAGAGCCGCTTGGTGGGTAATTTGTACGCAGAGCTGCACTTGTTTGACGGATTTATGTTCAAGACTTCTTTTGGTGCAGACTATAATAATCTATACAGACGTTCTTTTAGCCCTAAATATGATGAGATCAACGCTTCTGAGAAATTAAGTGGTTTGTCTAACCGGAATGCATGGAACTTCAACTGGGTGTTTACGAATACCTTGAACTATACCAAGACATTTGGCGATCATACGATCAATGCATTGTTGGGTCTGGAGTCGTTGAGAAACCGGTATGAGTATTTTACGGCTTCGAGAGATGGTTTCCCTTCGGATGATCCTAACTTCCATTTCTTGGATGCGGGCGATGTAGGAACCCAAAAGAACTCAGGGTCTGCCACGGAGTATAGCATGGTCTCTTATTTCGGCAAGATCGATTACAATTATCACGATCGTTATTTGGTCGCTTTCACTTTGCGTCGGGATGGATCTTCCCGTTTGGGGAATAATAAGTGGGGTAACTTCCCGGCCGCTTCGGTGGGATGGCGTATCAGTAATGAGCCATTCTTTGATGTGGAGGCTATCAATAACTTGAAGCTTCGTGTCGGTTGGGGACAAAATGGTAACTCAGATGTTCCTTCTTACGCAACGATCGATTCCTATAAGAGTAGTTCATCTACCTCGAATTATCCGATTGATGGAAGTCAAAGCTCTGTGGATTTAGGATTTGTGCAGACTCGTAATGGTAACGCTAATTTGAAGTGGGAGACGACCACTCAAACCAATGTTGGCTTGGACTTAGGTTTTTTAAGCGGTGACTTGAATTTGACATTGGACTTCTTTAATAAGGACACCAAGGATTTGTTGTGGCGTAGAGCCTTACCAGCTTCGATCGGAGGAACGAACATGACGGTTTGGGATAACGTCGGAAAGATGAATAACAAGGGTTTTGAGATGGAGGTGAATTATCAGAAACAGATCAATCAAGATTTTGGCTTCTCTGTAGCATATAATTTCTCTATCATCAAGAATAAGATGACAGAGCTGAATGGCGTGGATTATATTGGTCTTTCCAGCAGCGAACTTCATGGACGAAACTTTGACCAAGAGACCTCTCGTTCGGCGGTAGGACAACCGATCGGCTCTTTCTTCGTGTATGAGGCAGATGGCTTGTTTCAAAACGACGCAGAGATCCAAAACTATAAGAATGATAAGGGCGAGCTGTTGCAACCGAACGCTAAACCTGGCGATATCCGCTTTAAGGACTTGAACGGTGATGGAGTAATCAATAGCGAGGATCGTGATTTTGTAGGTAGCCCGCTGCCTGATTGCAGTATGGGTCTAACGCTTGGGTTCAATTATAAGAACTTTGATATAAGTGCGTTCTTCCAAGGGGTATTTGGTAACGAGGTTTATAATTTGACAAATTATTTGGGTGAGTTCTATAATCAAGCTCAGTATAATAAAAACTCTACGATTCTGGATGCTTGGAGACCGGATCATACGAATACGGATATACCACGTGTAACATTGGATGACCCGAATAATAATATCCGGCCTTCTACTTATTATATTCATAACGCTTCCTTCGTTCGTTTGAAGAATTTGAAGATTGGTTATACCTTGCCGGATCGGATCACATCTAAATTGAAATTGAAACGTACCTATATTTATTTACAAGGACAGAACCTGTTTACGATAACGGGCTATAATGGTATTGATCCGGAGGTGGGTTTACAGAGCTATTCTTCCGAGAACCGAAATTTGGATATGGGTGTTGATCGTGGCGTATACCCGTTGCCAAGGACATTCACCTTAGGAGTTAATGTTAATTTTTAATTGAAAATCTGATGTACGATGAAAAAGATAGTTAGTTTAGTTGTTGCGGCTTTAGTGATGTGCTCTTGTGCCGATTCTTTTCTTTCTGAGGAGCCTGTAGGGGAATTTATGCCCGAGCAGGTAGAAAGTGAGGAAAACATAGAGGGAATCGTGATAGGTGCTTATGCGGTATTGGATGGATATTATGCTTCGGATGCGATCAACTCCGGTTGTTCGAATTGGCAGTTTGGGGATGTCGTATCTGACGATGCCTATAAAGGGGGTGGAGGTACCGGTGACCAAAACCAGATTCACTTGATGGAAATCTTTAATGCCAATCCGACGGGTATCGATTTTGAGGCTCGTTGGGCTGCTCTTTATGAGGGTGTAAAGCGTTGTAATCAAGCGATTCGTTTGTTGAGCAATAGTACGGTAAAGAACAAAGAGCAACGTTTGGCGGAAATGCGTTTCTTGAGAGGACACTATTATTTCAACTTGAAAGTCATCTATAATTTGATCCCTTGGATTGATGAGACGGTGGTTGATCCGAATGAGTATCATACGAAATCGAATATGGAGTTTACGTCCGACCAGCTATGGGAAAAGATTTTGGGGGAATTCTCTGCCGCTTATCAAGTCTTGCCAGAAAGCCAATCAGATTATGGACGTCCTACCAAAATGGCGGCAAAAGCTTATATGGCTAAGGTGTATTTATATCAGTCGAAATGGAAAGAGTGCCTAAGTGCTTGTGATGAGGTGATCCAGTCCGGGAAATATACGCTGTATCCTGATTTCAGGGAAGTGTTCTTGCCGGAGAATGATAACAACTCAGAAATTATTTTTGCGGTTCAGTTATCTATTAACGATGGAGCGTCCAGTAATCAAAACGGAAGTTATGGCGATCGTTTGTTACCGCCGGGAGGTCCTTATCCAACTTATGGATTCTTGCGGCCGACTCAGAATTTGGTAAATGCTTATAAGACGAATGAAAACGGCTTGCCTTATAATGATGGTAAGGATGTAGCGGAAAGCGACTATGTGGATGTTCGTTTGGATCATACCTTGGCTCGGCCAAATATTCCGTTTATGGATGTACAGGTGTATGATTGGACTCCAAGAGAGGCTAGCGTATATGGCCCGTATAGTCCGAAGAAACGTTTGGTATCGTTGAACTCTACCCATTACTCTCCAATATGGCCATATGTGAATGCGTTGAATTTTTACGTGATTCGTTATGCGGATTTGCTGTTGTGGAGAGCTGAGGCCGCTATCGAGACCGGTGATTTGGAGACTGGACGTAAGTATATTAATAAAATTAGGGAGCGTGCAAAGAATACACAGCATGTCAAGCTGTGGGATGATCAGTCGCAAGATGCCGCTAATTATAAGGTGGAGATTTATACCGAGCCATTTAAGTCGAAAAATGAGGCTGTGCAAGCATTGCGTATGGAAAGACGTTTAGAGATGGCTCATGAGGGTATCCGCTTCTTTGATTTAGTGCGTTGGGGTATTGCGGATGAGGTTCTCAATGTGTATTTTGAGAAAGAAAAAACATTCCGTTCCCACTTGCAGAATGCTCGCTTTGTAAAAGGAAAGCATGAGTATTTTCCTATACCTCAATCTGTTATAGATATTTGTGGTGCTGAGGTAATGAAACAGAATCCGGGTTATTAAAGTTTTATGAATGGTTGAAAGAAAAGGCAGTGCCCGTTTGGGGCTGCCTTTTTTCCTATTTTTGTATAGAGATGAAACAATTGAGATTTCTTTTATATCTGTTGAGTTGGGTTGTTTGCTGTGAGCTATCTGCGACTCCCCATAATATCGCTTCTTTGGCGAAAGTCTCTTGCTCTTCTGCGTTAACGCAGGAACAAGGTTGTGAGAATGTAGTGGATCAGGTGATTCGTATTGCAGGAAAAGGAGAGTGGGTCGCTAAAACAAAGTTGGACTTCCGGGGGCGGGTGTATCCCTATCCTTGGATTCAATTGGATTGGGAAGAGCCCATTTATACGAATCAAGTCATATTATATGATCGGGTAGATAAGGACAGCCATACGGCGGCCGGTACGTTGTTCTTTAGCGATGGAAGCTCAATCACGGTCAACCAGATTCCTAATGATGGAGCACCGAAAGTGGTGACGTTTGAGACTAAAAAAATAGAATGGCTTCGTTTTCAGGCGACAGATGGGGAAGGACGAGATTTAGGTTTGTCTGAGATAGAGGTTTATCCCGCACCGGAATCTTATACAGATTATGTCTCATGGGTTAATCCGTATATCGAGACGGCTAAGGGGCGGTATTTTTTCTTTGTTACAGGAAGCTTGCCTTTTGGAATGATCAGTTCCGCTCCGTTAACCCGTAATATCAATCAGGGAGGAGGAGGTTATAATTATAACTCTACAACGGTATTAGGTTTTCCGCAAATTCATAATTGGATGATTTCTGGCTTGTCTCTGATGCCAGTAAAAGACGAGGTAGATGTCTGTGGGGGGGATAAGGCTTGGCGTTCTTCTTTCTCCCATGAGGGTGAGATCGTTCAACCCGGCTATCATCGTTTATTTTTGGATTCCTACAAGATATGGGTGGAACAGACCGTTACGGATCGAGTGGGGCTTTATCGTCTTACGTATGCGGAAGATGGTTTGGCGAAGGTCTTGGTGAACTTGGGAGGTCATATCGCTACTTCTACTTTGTTGAATGCTCATGTGACTAAAGTGAGTGATACGGAGATCTCCGGATATTTTGATACAGCCGGTCGTGTATGGGGCGGTGTGGATGTTGCGAAAGTGTATTTTGTCGTTCAATTCAATAAGCCAATCGAGGCATTGAATGGTTGGGTGGGCGATAAGAAGGAAATGGGAGTTGGACATTTTACGGGTTCTTCCGAATTAATTACCGTGCCTAAGTCCTCTTTTAAACAATCTCCTTCTTCGGGCGTAGAAGCTTGTTTTGGATCTTTTAAGGCTGGTGATGAGCTGTTGTTGAAGACCGCTATCTCTTATGTGAGTGAGGAAAACGCCCGTGAGAATATAGAGCGGGAATGTAAACATTGGGATTTTGATCAAGTTAAGAGTGCGTCCGAGCGTATTTGGAATGAGTGGTTGGGAAAAATTGATGTGCAAGGTGGTTCTTTTCAGCAAAAGACCAAGTTTTATACCGATTTGTGGCACATATTGTTGGGGCGCCATAAGATAGATGATAGCAATGGCGAGTATCCGGATTATTTGTCCGGAGGAGAACGTATTGGAAAACAAACAAGGATACATACGATTGCTCCTAAATTCCAAGTACGGACTTTGCCTAAAGATAAAACAGGAAAATCAAGGTTTCATATGTATAATTCAGATGCTCTATGGTTGACACAGTGGAATTTAAACACGTTGTGGGGACTGGCGTATCCTTCTGTTTTAGACGAGTTTTCCGCTTCTTTTATCGAATATGACAAGAATGGAGGTCTATTACCTCGTGGGCCGTCCATAGGGTCTTATACTTATATTATGACGGGCTGTCCGGCTACCTCCTTGATTACTTCCGCTTATCAGCGGGGGGTGTTTCATAAATGGTCGCCCAAGGAGGGATATGCGGCTATGAAAAGGAATCATGAGAAAGGTGGTATGCTTGCCTTTGATATGGATAAAGAGTTGGAGTTCTATATTAAACACGGATATTGCCCAGAAGAGGCAGGCTTGACTATTCAATGGGCCTTTGAGGATTGGGCTTTGGGAGAAATGGCGAAAGCTATGGGAAAACTCAAGGATTATAATTATTATAGAAATCGTTCCTTGGGCTGGCCTGCGTCTTGGCATCCGGATTTGAGGTTGATGATGCCTAGAAAAGAAACAGGAGAGTGGGTCCATTTGGATCCTTTGTCCGAGCGTGGGTTTGTACAAGCCAATGCTTGGCAGGCTACTTTTGGATTATCTCATGACATTGAAACATTGGCTCGTTTGATGGGAGGTAATGACAGCTTAGCTACTCAATTGAATTATGTGTTTGAGATGTCGAAAAATGCAAGATTCCTGTCTAGTTATGTTAGTTATGCCAATCAACCCGGTTGCTCGAATGCGCACATTTTCTCACATGTAGGAAAGCCTTGGCTGACTCAATATTGGGTGCGTCAGGTCGCTAAACAGACCTATGGTGATATTACGCCAGAGCGAGGCTACGGCGAAAATGATGAAGATCAAGGACAGATGGCTGGAATAAGTGCACTGATGGCTATGGGATTATTCAGTTTGGATGGAGGCTCTGCCTATAATCCGATGTATGATATTACAAGCCCTGTTTTCAATGAGATTACGATTCGATTGGATTCTCGGTATTATAAAGGGAACGAGTTTAAGATTAAAGTACATGATAACTCCCCTGAGAATTGTTATATCCAGAAAGCTTCTTTGAACGGAGAGATGTATCATAAATATCAATTGCCGCATACCGTATTTGAGCAAGGTGGCCTTTTGGAATTATGGCTTAGCGATAAACCAAACAAGGAATGGGGAACTCAATAACGATTTGGGCATATCTCTCAATTTGCATGATGATTCAAAAAAAGGATGTGCGAAACAATGAGGCACATCCTTTTTCATTTCCTTTTAAATCTAAGTAGCGTGTATTATTCTACTCGTTTGTTGATTACGATATGACCAAAATAGCCAAGGAGAACCAATCCCAGACCTGTAAGTAGAATACTATTTGTCATACCACCGGTAAAAAACGGTACAGCCAAAACTGCCGCACCAATAATGAGTACGATCACTCCTAGATTTTTAATTAACTCATTCATGGTTATAGATATTTTATAATTATTTTCTTTTCTACCGCAAATAAAGCAATAATAACCCGATCGTGAAAATATTTTCGGAGAAAAATAATGAAACGATTGAAATTAGCTTCTATATTTGTGTTATAATATAGTTACGTATGGGAAGAATACTTTACATAGTTTATTTGTGGCTGTTTTTTGTACCTGTATTTCTGGTACTGACTATACTTACGGCTGTGACGGTTATCATCGGTTGTCTATTGGGGGGAGAGAAAATCTTCGCTTATTATCCGGGTATGATCTGGTCTCGATTGACTTGCTATCTGGCGCTTTGTCCGGTGACGGTAAAAGGGCGTGAGCATATAGACCGGAAACAATCGTATGTTTTCGTAGCTAATCATCAAGGTGCGTTTGATATTTTCTTGATATATGGTTTCTTAGGCGTTCCCATTAAGTGGGTGATGAAGGCGGGTATCGCTAAAATTCCATTTGTCGGTACCGCCTGCCGTGCGGCCGGTTTTATCTTTGTCGATAATTCTACGCCGAAGGCTGCCGCTCGTAGTGTTTTGGAGGCGGAGCGTTGTCTTCGGAACGGGGCTTCCGTGGTTGTTTTCCCGGAAGGTTCGCGTACGTATACCGGAAAAATGATTCGTTTCAAGAAAGGGGCTTACCAAATGGCTCTGGATCAGCATTTGCCTATTATTCCGATCACCTTAAACGGGCCGTTTGATGTTTTGCCGATCGGGTCGTTGAATGTCCATCGTCATCGGATGGAGATGGTGATCCATCCGGCGGTTTCTACCGAGAATATAGACACTTCCCACAAAGGAATGCAAGCGTTCGCTGATCAGACTCAAGAAATCATAGCATCTGCCTTGTGGGAAGAATATAAATAATTTAGGTTATTATTTCCAGCTTTTCAAGATGCCACGTTTCGCTACTTTCAGGCTGAATCCGAAGTTATCGCCGAACATGGAACCGGCATCAGCAGCCAAAGATCCTGTAAATTCCCATCCCGATAAACGGGGATGTTGATAAGAGATATCTAAAAGTCCGGAAGCTCCTCTTTTCTTGCTAAGGAAAGGGGTGACATGTCTACCCCAACTATTCATCACGGTTACTAATACCCGATAGGATACTTGTGAGGAGATAGCGCCTTCCGCACCGAAATGCCAGTCACGAACACGGTTGTTCTTGAATCCTAATGAACCGGCCTCGTTATACTCTGGGCTTGTGATCAGAGGAGAACCTATCGCCCGGTTAAAATAAGAGGCTCCGGTAGTGTATTCTCCGTTGTTATAATAATCATCACCACCGCCACCTACGCCGGGATGTAGGTCGTGATCAAAATCGATGAAGTGGAACTGTCCGCTTTGGTCTCTTGTAACCAGATACTCCACGACCACCTTACGCAACCACGGAAATTTTGGTAAATCCAATTGTCCTCCCCATAATCCGTCGGTATTGTTTACGAATATCATACCGGATTTATCCTCGAACAAATGTTGGTAATAGGCGGATACTTGCCAGTTTGGTTGTGTAAAAGCCAATTTGAAATCGTAAGAACCGTAATGATTACCCAATACATTGATCTGATCGGATACTGTTGCATTGTCACCACCTTCACTACCGCAAATAACCCGGATCAGGTCCTTGATGGATTGAGGTTGCTTTCCGATCTTAGGATTGGTTGAGGTTCCTCCCCATTGTGCCCAATGCTGTACTCCGATTACACCGGATAACGGGAAGTCATTGCGTGTATCCTTAATCTGTACGAATAATGATTTATGATGCCATAAAACGTTATCTACATAAGTCTGCTTATTGTTTGTGAAGTTAGCCAGATAATCCTTGTCGAAAGAACGACCGACGGCAAAGTCTCCTTTGACTTGCATCCAGCCTTTCGTTAAAGGAACGACGGTAAATTCAGGAATACTGATGTTCACTTCCGGAATCGGGCGGGCATTGGCGGATTGCACGATATCGCCCGAGCTAAGCCAACGATCCCAAAGAGAATTATAGCGTTCCTTGCTTCCTACACTCAATAGCAAGCATTTGTAACCTAACTCGGCATATATTTGTTGGATAAAGAAATTGCGATGACGAGGAACTGCGGCCACTACGTCTAATCCGGCTCCCCAGCGAAAACCTTTGCCAAAAGTTTGATTATGGAATACTCCCGCATTCAAATATCCGTTATTCGCTTCCAAAGGAACAATTCCGTATCGATTGCTAACCATCCAGAAAGGGGTATTGTCGCCACTGGCTACCGATCCGAATATCTCGGCCTTGTAGGTAGTCGCTTCCGGAGTTGTCTCTTCTTCTTGAGCGAAACTAGCCGTTGCCATCCCCAGACAAGTCAGACCTATAAAAATTGATCGCACTGATTTCATGTATATATAAATGTTTTGTCTGGGCGCAAAGGTAAGGATTTATATGTTTGGTGCAACCATTATTGTTTCTTTAACCACTCGAATATAGTTTGATAGGCATCGTTCCGATAGGGCTTTTGAGATAGGATCAGATCGTGGATGCCGTTTGGAATGGTATCTCTCGTGACTTTGTCTCCTAGTTTCTCCCCGTATTTTTGAATGTCTTGAACATCCAAGACGATGTCGGAGGTCATGTATTCCTCGTGCCATGTCTCTGTTTCCGGAAAAGATTTGTTGGAAGACATCACTAGTATCGGACAATCCAGTTTTAACCCTTTTTGTACCGTCTGTTGTGCTTCTTGTATGGCTTTGATCCATCCGGCTTTTTTCGGATGCCCGAATATCATTTTCCAGTTCGTGTCAAACTCCCATTCTCCTTTATATTGCTTAAGCAAGCTATAAGCGTAATTCGGGTCACCCAAACCTTGTACGGTAAGACTCGGGAATAGCCTCCCGACAAACGCAACGGTTGGCAGTACGACTTTCTCCATGAACCATCCGAAATTCCAATCCAGAAAAGGGCTGTTCAAGATAAGCCCGTCTACCGGTAACTCCCCTTTCTTGCTATTCAAATAATAAGGTGTGATCAACCCGCCCGTAGAATGCGCCATTAATAATATCCGCTCGTTGCCTTCAGACCGGATGGTGGCTAAAGCGGTATCGATATCAGCGAAATACTCTTTTAGGCTCTTGCAAAAGAACGGGTTTTGATTGGGCAATATCGAACGTCCGTATTTCCGCAAGTCCATCGCATAGAAATTATATCCGTGAGCGTTTACGCTATCCCCTAATTGTTTCTGGAAAAAATAGTCATTATAGCCATGGATATACAGCACGGCCTGTTTTACGCTATCCAGTTGAGGTTTCTTGACCAGTGTGCAAACCACCTTCCCCTCATAATCATCCGGCATCTGGAAGGTACGGCGTAAATAACCATCTCCCAATACATCGGGTACGTATTGGGCATATACCTCGCATAAAATGAAACAGAGGAATATAATAAGATTTATTTTTCGAGACATAAATATATTGTTTCTATTTTATAACTGTATTTGCAAAGATAGGGTTTATCAATCAATGGTAATTAACCAAGATCATAAAATAAAAAATGACAGATAAGCATGAAAAACGATAGGATAAACGTGAATATTGCAACTTATACGTAAAAAGCCCTATTTGTGGGTACTCTATGATTTTTAATCTTAATAATAAATATTTTACTTTGTTGGAAAATGGAAGCGTGTATGGAACCTGAAATAACTGTAATAATAGTAGATGACGACTTTGGATCAGTCCAAAGGCTACAAGACGATCTATCTGCCTTTTCTTGTATAAGGATACTGGATACGGCTATGACTGCGGAGATTGGTAAAAAACAAATCATTAAATATCATCCGGATTTGGTGTTTCTGGACGTGGAGCTACCGGATATGTCTGGCTTTGAACTGCTAAATGATATACAAGATGATATCCAGCCCAATTTGCGGATCGTATTCTATACGGCTTATGATAAATATATATTGGACGCTCTTCGTGCTTCGGCTTTCGATTATCTGTTAAAACCTTATTTAACGGAGGAGTTGGCCTCCCTTATAGAGCGTTTTCTTACGAGTGAGCCGAAAGATGTCATCAGCATGGAGAGATCGTTGCGAAAAATATTGAATCGAGACAATCGATTCGCTATCCAAACGGTATCCGGCCTCTTGATAGTCCGTTGTGAGGAAATATTTTTGTTTCAATTCTTGAAAGACCAGCGCTGTTGGCAGATTCTATTGACTTCCCGCAGTTCACATAAATTAAAGATGAGTACTACAGCGAAGGAGTTATTGTCTATCAATAATATGTTTGTCCAGATTAGTCAAGATTGCATCGTGAACCTGTCCTATTTGATGTTTATCGAGAATAAGACCTTACGATGTGAGTTTTATCCCCCCTTTCAGGATGAGGAGCGGATAGCCTCACATCGGTATTTTAAATTGTTGAGGGAACGGTTGGATATTATTTGATGATTACTTAACCTTATAAGAAAGTATGATATAATATCTTTTCTCGTTTGCGTCAAATTTGGACTACTTTATTAAAGGGAAATTCATTGTTTTGTGTCAATGTCAGTTTCGTAGGCTCGGGCAACTGTATCGTAAATTCATACGTTTCTCCTGATTTTATCTGTTTTGCAGGGTGTAATAGGCTTCTGTAGTGAATAACTAACGGCTTGTCGAGTGAATAACTAACCACAATGCTCACCCTCTTCGGTCAATGCGAAAAGTCTCGTATCTTCATCGCCCCATACACCTAAGATACTTCGCCAATGAACTTAGGATACTTTGCCAATGAACTTAGGATACTTTCTCAATGAAACTAAGATACCTTTTTCGCATGGCTAACTGATATGCCTATCCCCATTGAGTTTTTACTGACTCCATTGTTTTTGAGATAGTTAGTTGATTATTTACCGAAGTATTGTTTTATTCGATTATTTATATATCTTCGCATTACAGAAACCGTCGTTTCCGAAACGGTGGTTTCGGAACTGCGTATTTCTAAATCAATTTGAGTATGAGATTCTACGATAGAGAGAAAGAAATTAGCCGACTTCGAAAAATCGAGCAAGCATCACGAAACAATGCCCAGCTAACCGTTGAAAGATTATAAAATAACCTACTTAGGGCTGTCAATGGAGAATATGTGAAGACATTTGTCATAGCTGGTAGTTGAGAAATAGCGAAGGGTAAATATTATTTGAATAAATAACTACTTTTGTGGCGAGCCTTATTTAATTAATTGTTAATATTGCCGTGCGCAAAGATTAATCTTAAGTACCGAAAAGAATGGAAAAACAGTTATTTATCTCTATTGTAGAACGTTATTATCCTTGGATCAGCTGTTTGGAGAAAGCTGCGTTCCAGATACACGATGACGTAAACCAGAAATACGACCACGTATTACCCTATGGTTTCCATTTGAAAATGGCTGCCTCGTTCGTATCACGGTATGGATATTTGGTTGCGGAAAGTGAGGCGGACATCTTGATCTTGTATGCGGGTGCCTATCTGCATGACACGATAGAAGACGCACGGATGACTTACAATGATATCGTGAAATTTATCGATGATTTTCGAGTAGGGAGTTTGGTACTGCCGGAAGAGATCAAACGGAAGCTGGAAGAGCAAGTTCCGGAAATCGTATATGCCTTGACTAATGAGAAAGGGCGCAACAGGAAAGAACGTGCCAATGAGACCTATTATAAGGGGATACGGGATACGAGATTCGCGTCGTTCATAAAGATGTGCGACCGGTTGGCGAATATACAATATACGATGATGTTCGTCTTCGCGAACCGTATGCTTGAGGTCTATCGCAGAGAGTATCCGGAATTTATACGGTCGATCAGCGAAGGTTCTGTCACGCCAATACCGGATGTCATGAAAAAAGAGGCAGAATGGTTATTGAATAGCGAGTCGTATGTAATATAGGGTGATGTCTTTTTTCCAGAAATCCATACGAAGTGATGAAGATCTGCTTTCCGCATTGAGAGAGGGAAGTGAGGATGCGTTCACGGTTATTTATGAGCGGTATCATAAATTACTGTACGTACTAGCGTATAAATACCTGAAAAATTCATTCGCCGCGGAAGATGCCGTGCAGCAAGTATTCTTGAGGCTGTGGGAGTCGCATTCCTTGTTGATGATAAACGTAAACTTGCGGAACTATCTCTATACGATGCTGAAAAACCATGTGTTGAATGAGATCCGGAATAATAATAGCGCGTTAGAGAAAAACTATGAGATCGTGCAATCTTCGCCGGAATATGAGGATGAGTTGTTGGCCAAGATTGAAGAGAAGGATATGATGGAACATTTCTACCAAGCGATCGAACACTTACCCGAGCAAAAACGGCAAGTCTGCTTATATAAGTTGAAAGGAAATCTATCGAATCAGGAAATCGCCGATAAGATGAGTATCTCGGTGCCAACCGTTAAAACTCATTATGCCCAAGCGATAAAAATACTTCGGACACATTTTGAACGGTTATTTTTATTTCTTTTATATTTGTGGAACTCATCCTATTGATCGTTTGGCGTGTCAATTAAAAAAGGAAGATATATATGAGAATACCGGATCTGTCAATTATAGAAAAAACACTGGATAATGAGGCGACTCCCGAGGAAGCCCGTGAGGTGGTTCGCTGGTTCAAGACACCAGAGGGGCAAGCTTGGCTTGCTAAGCGTATGGATATGGATGAGAAAGCCATTCACATGGGGCAGGAGGAGGAGTGGATCGACCATCCGGTGCCATCGGCCGTGATGTATCAGCGGATCGTGCGCCAGCTTCATCGCCAGCGTATACGCCGTCTTATTGCGTATGCGGCAGCCATTTTGATACCGGTGGCCTTGTTTATCGGTCTTTTCATGCGTGTTAACTCACAAGTGGATTTATTGGCGGATGATGGATACGATGAGGTTTATGTCCCTAATGGTGAGCGCATGCAAGTGCTTTTTCAAGATGGGAGCAAGGTGCATCTAAATTCAGGGAGCCGGATACGGTATCCGAAAAAGTTTGGTCTTTACGAACGGAAGGTCTATCTGGAAGGGGAAGCTTGGTTTGAGGTCGCGAAAAATAAGAACAGGCCGTTTGTCGTAAATCTTTCCTATATGGATATTAAGGTTTTGGGGACCACTTTTGACGTAAAGGCCTATCCGGAGGAAGACGCTATATTTATTGCCTTAGAGACCGGATCGATCGAGCTAAAATCCAAATCATTCAAGTCGTATCAATTGCGTCCCGGTGAGAAAGCGGTTTACGATAAGCTATCGGGCCGTTGCGAGGTTGTCCGTTCACATGATGTCAAGTTATATTCCGCATGGAGGCGGAATGTATTGGTATTTAAAAGTGCGCCTTTGCCTGAAGTGATGAAAACAATAGCTAGGACTTATGGTGTGTCTTTTGAGATAAAAGACTCCATGGCGTTGAAATATACATATACGATTACGACGGATAGTACGAATTTAACCACGGTACTAAAAGAGTTAGAGAAAATCACGCCTGTACTATTCGAGGAAAAAGGGGGCAAGATAGAAGTCCGGATGAAAAAATAAAAAAATTAGCTATAACGACTCATCCTTTTAGATTTGTCGTGTGTCTATTTGATAGGAGAGCAGGAAACAGAGTGTTAACCTTAAAATAGATATGCGTATGGATTCCTCATAAATAGATAACATAAGAACAGCCGAAAAGCTCCTACCCTTTTCGGCTGCCGGTCGTATTAAAAATAAATTTCTAATACCAACTATTAAAATCAATACAAATATATGAAAGAAAAGCAAGAAAGCCCTCGGCGTAGGTGCCTTTTAATATTAATTGAGAAAATACCGAATGCCATGAAGTTAACCTTTCTATTTTTAGTCATATCCTTGCTGAGTTTCACGGCTACCGCCTCGGCTCAGCGGGTTTCTATTGTGCTGGACAATGCGAAAGTGGAGAAAGTTTTAGCTACCATCACCCACCAAACCGGGTTGAGTGTTGCGTATAGCAAACAAATCGTAGATTTGAATCGGAGAGTGAGCGTTAATTTTACGAATGCAGAATTGACAAATGTATTGGATAAAATAACGGAGGGCACGTCATTAAGTTATGAAGTTAAAAATGGAAAGATCTACTTATTTGAAAAAACTATAGCGAATGCGGTCACCCAGCAAGCCAAAAAAATAACGGGTGTTGTTGTCGATTCAAAAGGGGAACCTATCATTGGAGCGAATGTTGTGGAGAAAGGTACTACAAATGGTACGATAACAGACTTTGATGGTAAATTTATTTTGGAGGTATCGGATAACGCGACACTTCAATTTTCTTATATCGGCTTTATGCCAACAACTGTCGCTATTGCGGGACAGACTTCATTGAATGTACGTTTAAGGGAGGATACACAGGCTTTGGAAGAGGTTGTGGTTGTTGGTTATGGAACCCAGAAGAAGGTGAATTTGACAGGTTCTGTTTCTTCAGTCAAATTTGATGAGGAATTGGCGAATCGTCCGATCACTGATGCTTCTCAAGCACTTTCCGGAAAGGTTTCCGGCGTGTGGATCAGCCAGAATTCGGGTAAGCCGGGAGATGATGGAGCGCAATTGAGAATTCGTGGCTGGGGTACATTGAATAATTCGGACCCGTTGGTGATTATTGACGGAGTAGAAGGGGTATTCAGCCAAGTAAATCCGAGTGACATCGAAAGTATCACAGTCTTGAAGGATGCGGCTAGTGCGGCTATTTACGGATCAAAGGCCGCTAACGGTGTCGTTTTGGTTACGACGAAGATGGGAAAGAACAATGAGAAAACCCAAGTAGAGTTGAACTCTTACGTCGGAATGCAGCAGATCGGACGTCATTTTGATTTAGTGACGAATAGCGCCGAGCATATGACTATGGCGAATCAAGCTTTGGTGAATGGGGGAGAGAACCCTCTTTTCTCGGAAACATTGATCTCTAATTTCGCAAACGGAACAGATCCTTATAAATACCCGAATACGGATTGGTATGACTCTCTTTATCGGAATGCTTTAATAACAGGGCATAATTTGTCGATTCGCGGTGGATCGGAGAAACTATCTTCCTTCTTGTCTTTGAACTATTTGAGTCAGGAAGGTATTTTGATGAACTCTAAGGCGGAGCGGTTCGGTATCCGGGCAAATGTGGAGTATAAAGTGAATTCATGGTTGAGAGTTGGCGCTCGTTTGAATTATACTCGTAGGAATTCCCAAGAGCCTTTTGATTTGTTCCGTGTATTCGAACAGCAACAAGGCGCGGCTCCTTTCATCGCTCCATATACCCGGGATGGCCGTTTCGGTTCAGTAGAGGCGATTAAGGATGATGGCACTTTATTGTATACGACTTATCAGCCGGTTATAGACGCTTCGAACGGGGCGACTAAAACATCCAAGGATTATATGGCTGTAAATGCTTTCGCTACCGTGGATTTTACGAAAGACTTGAACTTACAAGTAACATGGGCCTCTAATGGCAATTGGAAAATGGTTGATAAATATAATGAGACCCTTTATGGATATACGGATTCTGGCATAGAGACGATACCGAAAAATTACAATCGTGATGGTATTGTGTTGAGTAGAGAGCAAGTATCGACCATGCGTAATAATTTCCAAGCGACATTAAACTATAGCAAGCGATTTGCGGATAAGCATTATGTTGCCGCTATCCTTGGTACCCAATTGGAGAATTACAGTATAAAGAACGTATTTGCCCGAAGAACCAACCCACCCAAAGAAGGATTAACCCAAGTGGACGCGGGAACGGAAGGTATCAAGGGAGAGGGAAATTTTGAAGGTCTACGCATGGCATCTTATTTTGGTCGATTGAATTATGCCTTTGCGGATAAATATTTATTTGAGATGAATCTCCGTGCCGATGCCTCCTCTCGTTTTAAACGGGGAAATCGCTGGGGTGTTTTTCCGGGTTTCTCTGCAGGATGGCGTTTGAGTGAAGAGGCGTTTATTAAGAACCTGAATCTGTTTTCTAATTTGAAACTACGTGCGTCGTGGGGACAATTAGGCAATCAAACCATTGAAGGATATTGGCCTTATTTAACAGTGATCTCCCAAAATTATGACTTGAGTTATAATTATGGAGGCTCATTGGCTCCGGGTGCTGCCGTAACCGCTTTGGTGGATGAGGATATTACTTGGGAAACTACCTCTTCCTTGGATATTGGCGTGGATTTGGGCTTCTTAGGTAATAAGTTGAATATTGAAGCTGATTACTTCAATAAAAAGACAACCGATATTATCGTTCAATTGCCAATACCAAACGTATTAGGGGATAAGACCGCGCCGTTTGAGAATGTGGGCGAGATGAAAAATAATGGTTTTGAGTTAGTCGTGAATTATGATAATCTTGAGACGAGCAGAGATCGCCTTGGATTTAACGTAGGACTAAACTTTACGTATATCGATAATAAAGTAACGAAATTTCAAGGAGGAAACTCTCCGGACCAGCTTTATTTGATTCGTGAGGGATATCCGTATAAGGCTTTGTATGGCTATAAAGCGGTTGGCATCTATCAATCGGACGAAGAAGCCGCTCAACATATGCATAGCAATGGGCTTAAGCCGGAAATGGGAAATCTGAAATACGAGGATGTTAATAACGATGGAAAATTAGACTATCAAGATAAACAAGTACTTGGTAATACGATTCCTAAAATTACGTATGGACTTACTGCCGGCTTACGCTATAAAGGGTTTGACTTAAATATCTTATTCCAAGGTTTGGGACAGGCGAATGCGTTTACGAAGAGCGGCATGACCCGTATGCAATACGAATGGCTGACTATTTCTGATAAATGGCGGGATGCGTGGAGCCCAGAGAATCCGGACTCAAATATACCGATGCTTCGGTTTGACTCTTCATGGGACACGTATGACTCCTCATTTTGGGTACATCGTATCGATTTCTTGAAATTGAAGAACTTACAATTAGGTTATGCGTTCCCTGAATGGATTACCTCAAAGCTAAAAATGCAACGGTTGTATGTATATGCGAATGCCCAGAACCTGTTTACGATTATGTGGAAAAAAGGGTATGAAGGATATGATCCGGAAAGAAATACGTTTGATTCGGGTACCAATTATTACCCGACTCCGAGAATATTTACATTTGGTATAAATCTTAATTTCTAAAAGTATGAAACAGTTATTAGCATATTGCTTATCAATTATACTATGTGTCTCTTTCACGGGATGTATGGAGAATTATTTGGATTTGTATCCTGAGGATAAGATTACTTCGGCGAGTTTCCCGGAAAATGAATCGGATATCAAACTCCTTTTAAATGGTGTCTATGCTCAATTGAGGGAAAAAGAGGTTTATAATCAAGGCTTGTTTGGCTTTGGCATAACGGATGGAGCTACCCCTAACGCATTTAACTGGGGAGCGGATGAGGTTTTTAATAAGCTGGGTGCCGGGCGATTGAGCTCTAGTGACGGAGGAGTCGTAACGTATCGTTGGAAAAGATGTTACGAGATAATCTCCCGGGCAAACTATTTGTTGGCCTGTATGGATTTAGTGGATTTATCGGAAGAAGCGAAAGCCAAATATTCAGGTGAGACTCATTTTCTACGGGGACTGGCTTATTCCGTGCTAGCGGAAACCTATGGTGGGGTACCTATTATATTGACGAACATTTCCACGGAAGAAGCTCGTAGCTTGAAGCGGGCGAGTTTGGAGGAGACTTGGCAACAGGCGTTGGATGATTATGAGGTTGCGATCACCAATTTGGGAGTGGATGCTCCCGAGCCGGGGCGTGCTACCAAGGGGGCGGCTTTAGGTATGAAAATGCGAGCCTACTTATACCAAGGTAAATACAAGGAGGTTCTGGCTTGTGTCGAGCAAATTGATGCGTTGAAGAAATATGGTCTATTCCATAGTTATGAGGGCTTGTTTGATCCGGCTAATGAGAACAATAAGGAAGTATTGTTTGATATCCAATATATTGAAGGCGAGAATTCGCAAGGTTCCTATATTGACCAGTATTGCGGAACGGGTACCGGAAGTTGGACCCGTGGAAGCCGTTATGTCCCTACGGATGATTTGGTAGCGGCTTATGAGACGATCGACGGCTCTCCTGTAGATCCCGAGAATCCTTATGAGAACCGGGATCCTCGTTTAGGTTTCACGGCTGTACTTCCGGGTTCTTATTTCTTGGGCTATCGTTTCCCTAATTACCTGTATCCGGGAGGTGCGTTTAATCATGCCGGTAATCGGTTGAAACATTTAAGTACCCGTAAATATCGGATTCAGGATGAGTCAAAGCTTCCTCCTTCCGGGCAGTCTTATATCAATGATATCATACTGAGATATGCGGATGTCTTATTGTCAAAAGCGGAGGCGATTATTGAGACGAATGGAAATGTGGCGGATGCGATCGCTATCCTTAACCGGATCCGTACGGAAAGGGATGATGTTAAGATCTCTTTGTTGCCGACATCTATGAGCCGTGAGGAGGCCCGTGAGAAAGTGAGACATGAGAGACGGATTGAGTTAGCATTAGAAGGACGTTATTGGTCAGATGTAAAACGTTGGAAAATCGGTAAGGAACTTTACCCTATGATTATTAAGGATCATGAGGGTAGCGTGATCGAGACGAAGTTCCCAAATGGCTATTTGGAATATTACGATTTATTACCGATTCCTGATAGCGAGCGCTCTTTGAATCCGAATTTGGATCAGAACCCGGGTTGGTAATGTTCAACTAAAAGAAGGATGAAATGAAATTTATATCTAAACTAATATCTGTATTAGCTTTTTCCGGAGCGGCCGTGGCTACTCAAGCGGCGGAAAGGCCAAATGTGATAATCGTATTTATCGATGATTTCGGATATGGGGATTTAGGTTGTTACGGGAGTACGAAGCATCGTACTCCCCATATCGACCAGATGGCTAAAGAGGGAATACGACTGACCGATTTCTATGTGGGTTCGAGCGTGAGTACACCTTCCAGATCGGCTTTATTGACAGGGTGTTATCCAAGGCGAGTCTCCATGCATGTAAATGCGGACCCTACACCTTTGATGTCCAAAGGGAGGCAAGTGCTATTTCCAGCTTCGCATAAAGGCTTGAATCCCGGTGAGATAACGATCGCCGAGTTGATGAAGGAGCAGGGGTATGCGACGGCTTGTATCGGGAAATGGCATCTAGGGGATCAATTGCCATTTCTTCCTACCCGGCAGGGTTTCGACTATTATTATGGTATTCCTTATAGTAACGATATGGATCGTCCGTATTGTCCGTTACCTTTGATGGAACAGGAGGAGGTAATAGTGGCTCCTGTCGGTCATGATTCCTTGACGATTCGTTATACCAATAAGACTGTGGAGTTTATAAAGTCTCATAAGGAATCTCCGTTCTTTATTTATTTGTGCCATAATATGACTCATAATCCGTTAGCGGCTTCTCCCGCTTTCAAGGGAAAGTCTCAGAACGGACTCTATGGAGATGCGACCGAGGAATTGGATTGGTCGATGGGAGTCTTGCTTGAGACTTTAAAGGAGGAAGGATTGGATCAAAATACCTTGGTTATCTTTACTTCCGATAATGGTGCGGATGAACACTTCGGCGGTACGAACCGTCCGTTGAGAGGCCAAAAGGGTACGACGTATGAAGGTGGATTCAGGGTGCCTTGTATAATGAGATGGCCCGCTAAAATACCGGCGGGACAGGAGACTGATAATCTGGTGACTTCGATGGATTTCTTACCGACATTGGCGCATTATTGCGGTTATGCGGTTCCTTCCGACCGGGTGATAGATGGGCATAATGTGTCTGGAATCTTGGAGGGAGAATCGATGGCATCGCCCACGGAGACTTTCTATTATTACCAGAAACAACAATTACAAGCGGTACGTTGGGGAAACTGGAAGTATCATTTACCTTTGAAGGAACGTATCAAAGGCCCTCACTTCCCGGATACGGAAGTCGGTGAAGCTCGTTTATATAATTTGGCGAATGATTTGTCGGAAACAACCAATGTCATCGATAAACATCCCGAAGTAGTAACGAAGATGAATCAATGGATCGAACAGGTTCGTAATGATATGGGAGATTGGGGATATGAAGGCCGGAACCAGCGTCCTGCCGGTATCATAGATGAACCTTTTCCCCGTTTACTTAAATAAAAAGATACGCATATGAAAACACTGAAATCATTGTCTGTTTTAACAGTGGCGGTATTATCGAACAGCTTGAGCTTGAACGCTGCCTCGGATGCGGCCAATAAGCCTAATTTTGTAATCATATTCTGTGACGATATGGGATATGGGGATTTGAGTTGCTATGGGAATCCCACGATCCGCACACCGAATATAGACCGTATGGCTTGTGAAGGAATGAAGCTGACCCAGTTTTATGTGGGGGCCGGAGTCTCTACACCAAGTCGGGCCGCGTTAATGACCGGACGTTTGCCGGTTCGAAATGGATTGTATGGAGATCGGGTAGCCGTACTTTTCCCTAACTCAAAGGCTGGGTTAGGACAAGATGAGGTCACGATCGCCAAAGTTTTACAACAAAACGGGTATGCGACCGGCTGTGTAGGCAAATGGCATTTAGGTGCGTTTTCTCCCTATTTACCGACGGATCATGGTTTTGATACCTATTTCGGCATACCTTATTCCAATGATATGAGCCCTGTTCAGAATAAAGGCGCGCATGCCCGGAATTTTCCATCGACTCCATTGATATTGGATGGTAAGCAAATCGAATCGGAACCGGATCAGGGAGAATTAACCCGTCGCTATACGGAGAAAGCGGTATCGTTCATCAAGGATCATTCAAAGGAACCTTTCTTCCTTTATTTCGCTCATACCTTCCCGCATATCCCATTGTACACGAATGCCCGTTTCGAGGGAACGAGCAAACGAGGCCTGTACGGAGATGTGGTTGAGGAAATAGACTGGAGCGTTGGGGAGGTGTTGAAGGCTCTGCGTGAAAATGGCTTGGACGAGAATACGTTTGTTATTTTTACCAGCGATAACGGCCCTTGGCTGACGGAGCATGAGAATGGTGGTTCCGCAGGTCCGTTGAAGGATGGCAAGGGTACTTGGTGGGAAGGTGGCTTCCGGGTTCCGGCCATTTGTTGGATGCCGGGAAAAATCAATCCGGCGATCAACGATGAGATTATGACCTCGATGGATTTATATCCGACTTTCCTCTCGATGGCGGGTATCGAGCAACCGAAAGATCTTGTATTGGATGGCGTGAATCAAACCGGATTATTGTTTGAGGAAAAGCATTCCGCCCGTGATGAGGTTTATTATTGGTGGGGAAGCGAGTTGATGGCGATCCGTAAAGGGGAGTGGAAGTATTATTTTAAGACGATCAAGGACCAATATCTGCGAACCTGTAAGATCGAGACTCCGACTGAACCCTTGTTGTATAACGTGGAGACAGATATCTCGGAGAGGTTCAACCAGGCGGAGAAACATCCGGAGATCGTAAAATTGCTGATTGAGGCCGGTGAGAAACATAAGAAAGGAATGAAGATCAAACCTTCCGTATGTGATATGATGTAATGGGAAATTAAAAACAACAGATAGATGAATAAATATATACTAACAGCGGCTTGCGGATTGGCTTTTTCCGCAGCTTCCGCACAAACAAAGGCTTTGCCGGATAGCCCGAATATCCTGCTAATTTTGGTGGATGATTTGGGATATGGCGATTTGTCCTGTCAAGGAGCCGCCAAGGACATTCAAACTCCACATATCGATAAATTATTAAATGAAGGAGTTCGTTTCACGAATTTCCATGCGAACTGTCCGGTCTCCTCTCCTAGTAGAGCCTCGTTATTAACCGGTCGTTATCCGGATATGGTAGGTGTACCGGGAGTTATTCGTACGCATAAAGAGGATAGCTGGGGGTATCTGTCGGAGGATGCCGTATTATTACCCCAGATGTTGAAGAAAAGAGGCTATCATAATGCGATGGTTGGAAAATGGAATCTAGGATTGGAGTCTCCGAATACCCCTACGGAAAGGGGTTTCGATTTCTACCGGGGATTTTTAGGGGATATGATGGATGATTATTATACCCATCGTCGTTTTGGAAATAATTATATGCGTGAGAACTTGAAAGAGATCGATCCACAAGGACATGCTACAGAGATTTTCTCTGATTGGGCGATCCGTTACCTGTCGGATATGAAGCAAAAGCAAGAGCCTTTCTTCTTGTATCTAGCTTATAATGCCCCACATACCCCGATACAACCTCCTCAGGAATGGCTGGAAAAGGTGAAAAAGCGTGAACCGTCACTTCCTGAGAAGCGTGCTAAGATTGTCGCCTTGATTGAGCATTTGGATTATAACGTCGGACGTGTGTATGAGGCCTTGGAACAGAATGGCCAGTTGGAGAATACGATCATTATATTTACCTCTGATAATGGAGGGCAGGACGATGCGGGTGCGAATAACGGCCCGTTCAGAGGCGCAAAGCAGGATATGTATGAGGGAGGGATCCGGGTAGCCGGAGGTATTTATTGGAAGAACCGGATCCGTCCGGCGGTACGTGATAATTTCGTCATGCTTTCGGATATGTTTCCGACCTTATGCGATCTGACAGCCGTGCCTGTATCGCATGAGATCGACGGTATCAGTATCTTGCCTCTTTTGCGGGGTGAGGAACAAGATACCGGAGATCGAATGGTGCATTGGGTACGAAGGGAAGGTAATTCCCGATATGGAGGTCAGGCATATTACGCATCTCAATACCGGGATTTCAAGATTTTACAAAATACTCCTTGGGAGCCTATCCAATTCTTTAATATAAAGGAAGATCCGAAGGAACAAAGTCCGATCGGGGAACGATCTTCGGATACGTATAAAAACTTGTTCAATGGCTTGATGGAGCATATCCGTCAGACGGGTATGATACCGTGGCAAGGCAAACGGTATAAGTGATTTTCCCATGTGATTTTTTAGAAGCACGTACATCGTTATTCATGGTGGTGTACGTGCTTTTTTGTATTTTTTTATTGCTCTTAACTGAAATTGAATGTTTTTTGTGTATGTTTGCGGGAAATCTTCGGGAGTTTATTTATATGGGAATATCCGATGAGAAGCTATGGGAATCGTGTCTGAAGGGAGATAAGGAAGCCTTCCGTGAGCTTTATTGCCGATTTTACGCATTGCTGCGCAATTATGGAATCAAGTTACTTCCCGACAAGAACTTGGTGGAAGATTGCGTACAGGATATTTTTATCAATTTGATTCAAAACCATACCTCCCTCTCTCCGACGGCGAATGTCAGAGGATATCTGCTTAAGGCTTTAAGACATAAGCTGTATGATACGATCGAGAAAAACAGGAAAATGGAGGATGTCTCCTTATATGAGGACGTGTTTCAAGTGGATGAGTTATTCTCCCGTATCGCATTGGATACGACAGATACGGACGACCGGGTTAAACTTTTGATGAAAGCCTTGACAAAACTTTCTCCCCATCAGCGAGAGATCATTTATCTTTATTATGTAAATGAATTGGGGCATAATGAGATAGCTGGTATTTTAGGCATAAATTACCAATCCAGTAAAAATTTATTGTCTAGAACACTCCGTAAGTTAAGGCGGTGGTTCTCGTTGGAGCTTTAATGTATTCTTGGACTCTCTTTATGTCGCAGTATATCAAAGATATATTGTGCCAATAATTTTCACCTTGATGGCACAGTCGTGCCATCCAAGTGGCACAGCTGTGCCATCGGTGTGGCATAGTTGTGCCATCAAGGTGGCACAGCCGTGCCCTAGGGATGGCAAAAGAGGTTGTAAGAATGAAAAAAATGGCGGATTCGCTATTTTTCCCGGTAAAAAGTGAGTACCAAAACGAATTCCATCCGTAATAAGAGTAAACAGGTATCTCGTGAATAAGAAACAGGACATGGTTGAGAAGGAGTCATTTCGGCAAGCCGGAGAAGATTTGTTGCGTAAAGTTCGTGAAGAGGAGCGAGTGGATTTGCGACTGGCACTTTCTTCTTGGCAGAAGCTGGAGGAACGTTTGAATGCTCCCCGTAAGACCTCTGTTTTACGTATACGCTATCTTGTTTCTTCCGTAGCGGCCGCCGTCATGTTGCTTCTTGCCGTGGGATGTTATTTTTGGATAATGGGGCATGATAAATCTTCATTGCCTTTGGCCTTGTTGGAGGAAAAGAATGTTGGCGCCTTGCCGGGGGATGAGATTCTCTTGGTGAAGGATCAAGGTTGGGTTCAACTGAAAGATGAAGCTACGGTAATTTATGATACGGTAGGCAAATCAAATGTAGAGGAACACCAAATAGAAAAGAATGAGCAAGAAACTAAAATTGATGAGCCGGATCAAATAATAGTACCGAAAGGACGGCGTGCGAATATCGTATTTTCAGATGGTACTAAAATGTATATTAATGCAGAGACCCGGGTGATTTTTCCTACGGTTTTTGCTAAAGATAAGCGGGAGATATTAGTGGATGGAGAGGTCTATTTGGAAGTTGCTGCGGACCCTTCTCGCCCTTTTATTGTTAAAACGAGTACGATCGAGGTAAAAGTGCTTGGCACTCGATTCAATGTGTGTGCTTATCGGGATGAACCTGCGGCTTCCGTTGTATTAGTGGAAGGACAGGTCGAGGTGAAAAATGGCGATAATGGTAAGAATGTGCTGAGCCCTGATGATATGCTTGAGTTAAAGGGTAAAGAAATATCGATCAAAAAGGTAGATGTCTTTGAACATATTTGTTGGAAAGATAACTTGATGCTGTTAAATGATCGTAAGGTTGGAGAGGTCTTAAATCGGTTGTCTCGTTATTATGGCCGGACTATTTTATTTGGCAAAGAGATAGGTGAAATACCTATTTCAGGAAAATTGGACCTGAGAGAGAGCTTGGAGGAAGTTGTTGAGATTATTTGTCAATCTCTTTTTCTACGCCAAGAGAGAGACGGGGAGAATAATATAATTTTATTAAAATAATTTGCCTATGGGAAAGGAATGATCTGTAAGCGTGTTTGCATTTACAAGAGAGCCAGAAGATACTGCCATATCTTCCGGCTCAAGAGCTTTGTTTAATCAATAATTACGTACTAAAGAAAAAACATTACAAAGGTATGAAGAAAAAAGAAGATTTCTGCCGAGAATCAAATCATTTTCTCAAAAGTCTTGGTTTAGCCTTATGTCTGGTAAGTTTTGGAGGATCTGCGATATATGCGTCTTCCCTATATGCGCAGCGGACTATGCTAAGCATTCAAATGAATGATCGTACGGTAGAAGATGTATTTGAATACATTGAGAAAAACAGTGAGTTTATTTTTGTGTATCATGGTTCTAACATTGATTTGCATAGGAAAGTTAATCTGGATGTTCGGGATCAGTCTGTAGAGATAATATTAGATAAATTATTCAGCGGAACGGATATTGAGTATATTATTAATAATCGTCAAATAATCGTACGTCGAGACACGAAAAAAGAGGATTTACCGATTGCTAATCAACAGACGAAAAAGGTAAAAATAACAGGTGTCGTGAAAGATGCTCACGGGGATCCAGTGATTGGTGCGAATGTAGTAGAAAAAGGAACGACTAACGGCACTATTAGTGATCTGGATGGAAACTTTTCCTTGGATGTTTCCGCTGGGAATGTGCTAATGGTATCTTATGTCGGTTTTCAAGAAAAAGAGGTTCCTGTTGGGGATAAAAAAGTTCTCCAGATAGTGCTTGATGAAGATTCAAAAGCCTTGGAGGAAGTTGTCGTTACCGCTTTGGGTATTACTCGTTCAGAGAAAGCGTTAGGTTATGCTACACAAAAGTTCAAGGGGGATGAATTGGAGAAAGTTAAGGGCGTGAATATCGCGACGAGTTTAAGTGGTAGGATCTCGGGCATGCGAGTGTATAATTCTACGGAATTTGGGGTCGCTCCTAAGATAAAATTACGTGGAGAGGAGCCTTTGGTCGTCGTGGATGGCGTTCCTACAAATCAAGCGTTTAGTGATTTCAACCAGGATGTGATTGAGAATATCACTGTGTTGAAAGGGGCTACGGCCTCTGCGTTGTATGGTTCCCGAGGTGGTAATGGAGCGATCATGATTACCACCAAGAAAGGGGGTGATAAGGGCTTTTCTATAGAGGTAAATACCAGTAATATGTTTAATGCCGGACAGTTAAAAATACCGGAGGTGCAGACGGCTTATAGCGCCGGGTCTGGAGGTAAATTTGATAATATAGATTATGTCTGGGGCGATAAGTTGGATATTGGTCGTGTTTATACGCAATGGGATCCTATTAAGAAAGAGTATCGGGAAATGGAGTTGACTTCGAGGGGTAAGAATAATTTTAAGAATTTCTTGGAGTTTAGTATGATCAGTAATACTACGGTCAGTGTATCATCTTCTGGTAAGAATGGAAGCATCCGCACTTCTTTGTCTTATTTGTATGATAAGAATCAATATCCGAATTCACGTAAGAATAAATTCTGGTATAATATTGGTGGAGAGCTGAAACTAGGCAATAAGGCGAGCGTGGAAGGTAGTATGAACTTTACGCAGGAATCTGCGCCGAATACGGCTGGGTATGGATATGGTACCGGATATATGTACAATATTTTATTATGGACTGGTCCGGAGTATGATCTGCGGGATTACAAGGATTATTGGCTTGTCCCAAATGAAAAGCAAAATTGGCATTATACGGATTGGTATGATAATCCTTATTTTGAGGCTTATGAGAAGATTAAGTCGATAAATAATTTTACGACGAATGGTTCATTGTCTTTTAAGTACGAGATACTCCCTTGGCTGAAATTGCAATTGCGTGCGGGAGGAGTCGCTTATGCGAATAATAATGTGACTCGTTCTTCGGTGGGAACGATCTCTAAAGGCCGTGGTGGCTGGGAAGACGGAGCGCTGGGTTATTATAAAGAGGGCAAGAAGACTGGTTTTACCATGAATTATGATTTCTTCTTGCTGTTTAATAAGAAGCTGAGTGATTTTAGTGTTGACGGTTTATTGGGAGGTTCTCTTTATTATACGAAAACAAAGAATCTGGAAGCTTCCACGAAGAATGGCTTGTCTGTTCCCGGTTTTTATTCGATAAAAGCTTCCGTAGAAAGTCCGATCGTGGATGCGGAGACTAAGACGAAAAAAGTAAATAGTCTGTTCGGCACGTTGACATTGGGGTATAAGGATACTTACTATCTGGAGGCTACAGGGCGTAATGACTGGTCTTCTACTTTGCCTTCAAATGATAAATCATATTTTTATCCTTCCGTGGGAGTGAGTATTATTCCTTCTAATATAATAAGCTTGCCGGATTGGATACCCTTCTGGAAATTGAGAGGATCGTGGACTGTCTCTAAAACCGATTTAGCTATTTATGATTTAGATCGGGCCTATACGATTAAACAGAATGTTTGGGATGGCTTGAATACGGCTAGTTATCCGGATTATTTGCGTGGCGACGTGAAGCCTATCACGAATCGTACATGGGAAATCGGTACGGGTATTCACTTCTTGCAAGGACATCGCTTGAAATTAGATGTGAGTTATTTCAATAAGTTGACTTATAATAATACGATCAGCCAAAGGATATCTTCCGCTACGGGATATAAATCGAGATTGATGAATATTGACGAAGAATATGTTCGTCGGGGGGTGGAGATTTCTATTGACGCTACTCCGGTGCAAGTCCGTGATTTCTCATGGGATGTGTCGTTGAATCTTTCGACGAGCAAGAGGTATTACGCTAAATTGGATGAGAACTTCAGCCCGGATAATTTGTGGACATACGTGGGCGCTCGTACGGATTCTTATTCATATAAAGGCTATGACAAAGATCCGGATGGTAATTATATTATTAATACGAATGGCTTGATGTCTAGGAGCCAATATAGCTCTTTGATTGGTTATACGGATCCGGATTTAGAGTATGGTCTAGCGAATGTATTCAAGTATAAGAATTTTACGCTGACACTCAATTTTGATGGCCGTATTGGTGGAAAATCATGGTCGAATACGGAATTCCACATGTTGGAAACCGGCGCTCATCCGGATACGGACAATCAATGGAGATATGATGAGGTGGTGAATGGCAAGAAAAACTATGTGGGTGAAGGTGTCAAGATTGTATCAGGTGAGGTCAAATATGATCAATATGGCAGGATTACATCAGATACGCGGGTATTCGCTCCGAATGACATCGAGACTTCTTATGAGGATTTTGTAAGAAGCAGCCATAATAATCCAGATAAATTAGTTCAGAAAAAGACATTCTTGAAATTGAGGGAAATGTCAATCGGATATAATTTGCCGAAGAAGTTTATTAGTAAGTTAAGTATGAATAGCTGTTATGTAGGCTTTATCGGACAGAACTTATTTGTGTTGACCAAAGATTTTAGATTCTCGGATCCGGATGGCTTTGAGGATATTGAGGGCGAGGATATATCTTCTCCATCTATAAGGTATGTAGGTGTAAACTTGAAAGTTGAATTTTAAAAGCTAAACGTATGAAAATTAAAAATATATTGATATGCGGACTGGTTTTGTTGGGTATGGTTGGATGTGATGATTTCGAAAGCGTAAATACAAATCCCGACTCAACTAACAAAGTAACATCTGCGATGTTGGCAACAGAACTGTTACGTGATATTACCACTTATAAAAATGGGAATGGAAAGGATTTTATCCGGGATGAATTGTTAGCTAAGTATTTGTCGTGGACAGAGGCTAATGATATAGATCTGGCATTCAATTTGTTGGGTGGAGCGAATTATGATGCTTTGAGAGATTTGCGGAATGCCTCGAAGATGATTGATTTTGCGACGAATGATGAGTTGAAAAACTCCTATACGGCATTGTCTCATTTCGTACAGGTTTTCTTTTTCTTCAATTTGACAATGCAAGTGGGGGACATACCTTATTCTGAAGCTTTAAGAGCTGAGGATGAAGAGGTGTATTTCCCGAAATATGACTCTCAAAAAGATGTTTTTCTCGGGTTATTGAATGAATTGGATGAGGCGGACCGTCTCTTTAGTGCTGGCACTAATTTTGAGGGTGATTATATTTATGGAGGGGATGTGACGAAATGGCGTAAGGCTGTGAATGTTATGCAATTGAAGTTGCTTCTTAATTTGTATAAAAAGGTCGATGATCCGGATTTAAAGGTTCGGGAAAGAATCAATGAGATTATCAATAACAGACCTGTTTTTGAGTCGAGTGCGGATAATTTCCAAGTTGTGTACTCTAATAAGGCTGGACAGAAATATCCTTATTTTAAGGAAATTAATAGTTTTGTGAATAATGACAGGATGACTAATCTTTTTGTTGATAAATTGAAAGCCTTGAAAGATTATCGTTTATTTTATTATGCGAAACCGACACCGAGCTCAGAAGAGGCCAAGTTGGATCCCTCGGAATGGGATGCTTATGGTGGAGTTGACCCGACCTTACCGGAGTCTGATATCTTGACTTTTGTGAGTGGGGGAACTGTTTCTCAAATAAATGATCGCTACGAGGAACTGCCGGAGGGCGAGCCTGTATTTTTCTTGAGTTATCAAGAACAAAATTTTATACTGGCTGAGATGGCTCTGAGAGGTTTTATCTCAAAAAGTCCCAAAGAGTATTATGAGGAAGGCGTTCGTTCTTCAATGCGGTTTGTGGCGGATAATACACCCGATGATGTTATGTTCCATCATAATCGAAAAATAACAGATGCCTATATTCAAGAATATCTCGGAAACCAAGGCGTTAAATTCGCTAGTGATTTTCAAGAACAGTTGAGTCAGATTATTTGGCAAAAGTACATATTGACGTTTCTTCAAACACCTTACAATGCTTTCTTTGAATATCGTAGGACAGGTGTACCGAATATTCCGATAAATCCGAAATCGAATAGGAATATACCTTCTGATAAAATGCCGTTAAGATGGATGTATCCATCGGAAGAGTTGGATTACAATATGGATAATGTCTCAAAATCAATTAGCGACCAGTATGGAGGGTCGGATGACTATATGGGTGTCATGTGGATTTTGAAATGAGAATGTCATGCATATAATTTTCCGGGTCATTTCAAAGGAAAAAAGTGCTCTTTTTTTGTTATTTCTATAAAGATATTTACCTTTGTCTCTATGTTAAGGATAATAACACATATTGAACGCTTGTTGCTGACGCACGATTGTGTGATCTTGCCGAAGTTTGGTGGTTTCGTGCTGCAAACTTTGCCGGCGACGTATCAGGAAGAGGAACATTTGTTCCGGCCGATGCGTAAAGAGGTTATGTTTAATGTCACGCTACAGCATACAGACGGCTTGCTCTCCGAGTCATATATGCAGACGTATGGCGTTGATTACCGGAAAGCTCAGTTGATGCTGGAAGAGGATATCGAGGCTTTGAATGTTTCTTTGGAACAAGACAAGCGGATAACATTGGGGCGAATCGGGACTTTCTCTATAGGAGAGGAAGGGCAGACCATTTTTACGCCGGGCGATTCTGGGGTATTCAATGCGGATTCGTATGGTTTACCATCGTTTCATTTTCCGGTTTTGCGATCATTGGAGGAGGAGCGGGAAGAGGTTGCTTTACTTGCGGGTAAGAAAAAGAAAGATGTGTTCTATATCCCGGTTAGTCGTAAGTTGATCCGGGTTGTCGCGGCATCAGCTGCTGCTGTCGCATTATTCTTTGTGGTTTCAACTCCGGTGAAAGAAGTAAACCTGTCCGCTTATACAGCTAGTTTTGTTCCTACGGAGATGATAAATTATAGGTTCGAGGAACCTATTTCTCAGCCGGAGGAAATTCAAATATCTCAAGTGGACGAGATGGTAGCGGAGGTAACTCCCAAAATAGAAGCGACTAAGGAGACTGAGATTGCCAAAGCGCCTTCTGCCCCTGAGGTAAGGAAAGAAGTCGCTGTCCCCGCTCCGAAAGCGGAACTCGTGGCGACGAAAAAGATGTATCATATCGTAATAGCGAGTTTCCCGACAGAGGAGCAGGCGAATGAGTATATATCCGGTGTAGACCGCACGCAATGTAAGAATGTAAGCAAGGTGGTTCGTGATGGTAAATATCGTATTTATGCGGATAAGTTTAATAACCGGGCGGATGCCGAGAGCTACATGGCGACACTTCGAAAAATAGAAAAGTATAAAGATGCTTGGCTGTTCATTAGCCGTTAATAAAAAAGCCTGATCGAAAGATCAGGCTTTTTTTTATGACTTGTCGTCGTTTTGTGGCCGGGGCAGTCTTTTCTTCTTCAACCGTCCTGCCTTTCGTAAGGCTTGGTCCAGAATGTACTGGATTTGGCCATTGGTGCTGCGAAATTCGTCCGCAGCCCAAGCTTCGATAGCTTCCATCATATCAGCGTCCACCCGAAGGATGAAGCTTTTGACAGTATTATCTTTTTTGGCCATATACTAGTATTAATATTAAATTCTTACATTAATGATGTAGGGTCCCGGTATTTACGACAGGTTGCGCTGCCTCGTCAGCGCAAAGGACCACCAACAGGTTGCTAACCATCGCAGCCTTCCGTTCCTCATCCAATTCCACAACATTGTCTTGATCCAGTTTGTTCAAGGCGAGTCGAACCATGCTGACCGCTCCCTCCACGATCCGTTCTCTTGCGGCGATAATGGCTTCCGCTTGCTGGCGGCGTAACATGACTCCGGCGATCTCGGAAGCATACGCTAAGTAATTGATACGAGCTTCCAATACCTCAATGCCTGCTATCGCCAAACGACTGTTTAATTCCTCTTCCAGTTTTTGAGCGACCTCCCCGTCATCGGATCGTAAGGTGACGGGATCTTTGCTCTCGTTATAATCATAGGCATACATGCCAGCTATCTTACGGATGGCGGCGTCACTTTGTATCTGCACGAAATTCTCATAATTCTGCATTCGTTGGGATAATTCAGAGGATTCTCCCAGTGATATGAATGATTTATTCGAGGAGATACTAATGGACGAAGAATCGATGTCGAACATCGCTTTATAAGTATCCTTGACTTTCCATACCATCACGGCCCCGATCATAACCGGATTACCGACCTTATCGTTAACCTTGATAGGAGGGACATCTAAGTTACGGGCACGTAACGTGATTTTCTTTTTGCTGTAAAGTGGATTGACCCAGAAAAATCCGTTATCAGTAATTGTCCCTTTATATTTTCCGAAAAAGAGCATTACTCGGGCATTGTTGGGCTCGATTTCCATGAATCCCAATAAACAAACCACTAACAGGCAGAGTCCGACGATGCCGGTGATTACGCTCCAAGTCTCGTTGGTGTCTGCGATTAAATAGCAGCAGAGACCCGATAGAGCCAATAGGAGAAAAAGAGCAATAAACCCCGAGATTCTCAGTCCGTTGAATGTCTTTTCGGTTGCTTTCATGATGATTTGTTTTTGATATTAATTTGATATCACAAAATAAGTGATTTTTATGGAGACTGCCAAATATTTTGAGGGATATTATTAGAGTGATCTGTAAATATTTTCATAGCTTTGTCTCATCTAAAAATTATATACTTGGACTTTCAGTTAGACACGAACAATAAGGAGTTTCAGGATGCCTTGCAACTGATCACCCACACTCGCCAGTCTGTTTTCCTGACTGGGAAAGCAGGGACCGGCAAGTCTACTTTTTTGAAGTATATTTGCAATCATACGAAGAAAAAGTATGTGGTGCTGGCTCCTACCGGAATAGCGGCCATAAATGCGGGCGGCGTTACCTTGCATTCCTTTTTCAAGCTCCCTTTTCGGCCGATGTTGCCGGATGATCCGGATTTAAGTTTGTCTCATGGTCGTATCTTTGAGTTTTTTAAGTATCCGAAGGAGAAACGGAAAATTATCGCGGAGGTCGATTTGATCATCATTGACGAGATATCGATGGTGAGGGCGGATATTATTGATTGTGTAGATCGTATCTTGAGGGTCTATTCCGGTAATATGCGATTGCCTTTTGGCGGAAAGCAGCTATTGTTCGTGGGAGATGTCTTCCAGTTGGAACCGGTTGTTCCGTCGGATCAAAAAGAGATATTGAGTTTGTTCTATGCGAGCCCTTTCTTTTTCTCGGCTCGTGTGTTCAAGGACATTAATTTAGTGCCGATCGAGTTGCAAAAAGTGTATCGCCAGACCGATTCTGTTTTTATCAATATATTGGATCGGATTCGTAATAATGCCGCTAGAAAACAGGAGTTGGATACGTTGAACGGTCGTTATTTTCCGTCTTTCGAGCCTCAGAATGAGGATATGTATATCACGTTGGCCACTCGCCGGGATCAGGTTGATTTTATCAATGAGAAGAAGTTGGCCGAGCTTCCCGGAGAAGAGTACGTCTCCGTGGGAAAGATCGAGGGGGATTTTCCGGAATCCTCACTACCTACCCAGCTGAATTTATCCATCAAGGAACAGGCGCAGGTTATTTTTATCGATAATGATTATGAGCGTCGTTGGGTGAACGGGACGATCGGTATGGTATCGGGTATCGATGAGAATGGAAATGTTTATGTCTTGCTGGAGAGCGGTGTAGAACATTTGGTCGAACCTACCTCATGGCGAAATTATAAATACAAATATAACGAGAAAGAGAAACGGATCGAGGAAGAGATTGTCGGTACGTTCGAACAATTGCCGATTCGTTTGGCTTGGGCGATCACGGTGCATAAGAGTCAAGGCTTGACTTTTAGCCGGGTGGTAGTTGATTTGACCGGAGGGGTATTTGCCGGGGGACAAACCTATGTGGCGTTGAGTCGTTGTACTTCATTGGAAGGATTGGTGCTAAAAAGCAAGATCTCTTCCCGGGATATCTTTATCCGGAAAGAGATCGTAGAATTCAGCCAAATATTCAATAACCAAGCATTAATAGAGAAAAGTATCAAAGAGAGCGAGGCGGAATTGCAATATGGTCGGGCGGCTCAGGGTTTTCGGCAGGGTAATATGAAAGAGGCGGTCGAGGCTTTTGCCGCCGCCGTATCTAAACGGAATGAATTGGATAATCCGATGGTACAACGGCTGCTTCGTTTGAAATTGCAAGCCTTGAATAGTCAAAAGGCACAGATTAAGGCTCTGAGGGAAGAATTGCATTCGCTTCGTGAGACCCAGAAAGAGTATGCACATGAATATTACTTGATGGGTAACGAGTGCATAACGAAGGCCCATGACGCGAATGCCGCTATTCGTTGTTTTGATAAAGCCTTGAATTTGAATCCGAATTATGTGGAAGCTTGGGTACGCAAAGGGGTTACTTTATTGGATATAGGTGAGGACTATGACGCTCAGGTTTGTTTAAACAAGGCGGTAAAATTAAGCCCGAAGTCTTTTAAGGCTCGCTATAACCGTGGAAAATGCCTATTGAAGCTCAAATATTACGATGAAGCTATTCTGGATTTCCAGCAGGCGGTAAGTATCAAACCTAAACATGCGGCTTCCCACGAATATCTGGCGGAGGGTTTCCGGGCGATCGGAGAGGACGAATTAGCCCAGCGGCATCAAGATATAGCGGATGCCTTGCGAGGAGGAGAGGATATATGATGAAATAGAAAAGGCGGGAAAATTTGTTCCCCGCCTTTTTTATGGAGTTATATCTCTTGATTAATTAAAGATGTAACGGATACCAACCTGCATTTTCCAGCATTCAGTATAGATACGGTTATAAGAATAAGTCTCGGTCGGATATTCACCATTGATCTTATACATGGAGAAAATTGGAGTCTTATTATCATCCATACCTTCATATTTCAAGATACGGCAACCGTTGGAAGAAGATGCGTTCTTCATTACACCCCATTTCGAGTTGATCATATTACCGATATTCATGAAATCAAGGCTCAATTGGAAATGATGTTCGGTTTTACCTGCCTTGAATGAGAAATCTTCCGTTATACGAAGGTCGAAACGATGTACCCAAGGTGCACGTGCGGCATAAGCCTCAGCGTATTCTCCCTTGTGATTCTTTAAATAAGAATCTTGGTCTACGAAGTTCCAGAAAGCGGTTCTATCTGCTTCATTCTTGAATTTGATTTCACTATCATCTTTCGGGATATACATCATATCATTATTGATACCGTCACCATTCATATCATTTGTATAAGCGAAGCTATATCCGGAAGCGGAATAACCGGAATAGAACAGATTTAAGCTTGTTTTTCTGAGCAGACCTTTATGGCGGAAGGGCAGATTATAATTGACCGCTGCGATTACCTTGTCGGGCACTACATACCGTGAACGTTGTACGGTCGCGAAATTCGGTCCGTCTATCGTTAACATTCCCTGCCATGTAGATACAGGGTCGCTACCCGGAAGACCGGAAATTTCTTTGGATTCCGTGTGCGTATAAGCCAACATCATGTTCAAATCCTCTACGGGTTGAGCGTTAATCGTAACATTGGCGGTATAACCATGTCCTTTGGATGTGTTAGTTAATACAACCGCATTCTTACCGGATACATACGTATAATCAGATGGATAAATCAAACGGTTATCCGCTCCGTTAAAATGTTCCCAATTAGACGGGTCCTTGATGTTGATATTCTCAAGGGTTACGGCATTGATGTTCTTGTTATAGATGAACTCGCCGGTTACGGATAATGGGAAGGAAGTTGGGAGCTGATAATCTACAGCCAAGGAGGTTTTCCATATTTGTGGCATCTTGAAGTTGTCCTTTACGCCAGAGATCTTAGAACCGGCAACCGGATTCTCTATCGTGGTAGGAAGGCCGAATTTCTTGATCGCATCGTCTACATTCGTAATCATGCCGCCAGCCAGTTGATCCAGACGGGAATCATGACTTACCGCAATTCCATTCTCATATTTTGTGCCGAATACTACGGCATTTTGTACCATATTCGAGTTTGTCGGCATATTCGTAAAGAATACCAAGGGTAAACGTCCGGTAAATATACCTGTACCACCACGTACTTTTAAGGAATTATCCTTGAACACATCCCAAACGAAACCTACACGAGGGGATATTTGCATTCTAGACTTAGGCCATTTGCCGGTGTCGATATGTTTGCCTCCGAAATCAAGATCGTAGATTGCGTCGTTTCTTTGAAGATCGCTATTGTCGAAAATTAAATCATCGAAACGTATACCATAAGTTAACTTCACGTTCGGGCGAATGTTCCACTCATCCTGTGCGTAGAATCCGATCTGGTTAAAAGTAACCTGAGCTTTCGGGTCGGAAACACCGTTGTAACCGTATGTCCATGCGAACGTTTCAGGAGCGGCACCGTTCAAGAAATCATCTAAGCTGCTGTAACGATAATATCCCGTGCCGTTGCGCATATAAGCATTGCTAGCAAGTTGGTGCTCGAAACTGATACCAGCTGTGATCTTATGGTCGCCGGCAAAGTAAGTGAAGTTATCGATAACACTTGTGATCTTGTTCTTCACGCCGTTGTTGTAAGTAAATAATTCATATCCGGCACTCATATAAGGCTCCATGATTTGGTTACCTTCCGCATCTTTACCTGCCAAGATATCAATGAAGGGGAAAGGGGAAGAGTTGGTTCCGCGCATATCCTCGATATCCGTATAAGTGAAAAGTAACTGATTGGAAATCTTATCAGAGAAGCGACTGTTCAAATCGGCGGATACGGAAGACACTTTATTGTCTTGGGAATACATGCTGTTGGCAAAAGACATGGATTGGTAACCTACACGGCTTGTATTATACAGACGAGAGCCGGAACCACCATCCATAGAGTTAGCGTTGGGAGCGTTCCATGCGGTATTCTTTGTATAGTTGTACCGTACGCTCAATTTATGGCCATTCGTGATATTCCAGTCGATACGACCTAGCAATTTCAAATTCTTTTCGTCTGCGGGGAAGTTCGTGGCTGATCCTGTATCATAACCATATTTATCTCTTAAGAAATCGGATACCTTTTGCATGTCGGAGAGTGTAGTGCGAGATATGTAGTTATTCTCGTCCGGTTGCTCTCCTTCAGTACGAGCTCTCCATTTGATCACTTGTTGCGGTTGTTTTTCCACTTCTACATTGGCGAAGAAGAATAATTTATTCTTGATGATCGGACCGCCGAACGTAGCTCCGTAAATCGTTTTGGATTCCTTAGCACGTGCGCCTAAGTCTTCTCCATCGATTGAGTTTCCTCGCATATTCTGGTTCTGGAAGTAAGTGTAAGCGGAACCTTTGAATGTGTTTGTACCGGATTTGGTGATAGCGTTGATACCGCCACCAATGAAGTTTGTCTGGCGGACATCGAACGGGGCGATTACCACTTGTACTTCCTCGATAGCGTCCATAGAGATCGGGTTACCGCCTCCGGGAAGATTATCCGAAAGGCCGAAGTTGTTATTAAAGTTCGCTCCATCTACCGTAAAGTTCGTGGAACGGCCATCGCCACCGGCAAAACTCATGTCGGAGGCATAAGGAGAAAGGCGTGCGATATCGGAGATACTACGGTTAATGGTGGGTAAAGAGGTGATCTGTGACGAGGAGATATTGGTTGTCGCACCCGTCTTTTCCGTATTGAACTTCGTTTTCGCCGCTGTGATTACGATCTCGTCCAAGGTCTCGGAAGATTCTTTCAACTTAACATTCAAGTTGTAGTTCTCTCCCAATTGCAGGGTAATGCCGGAATAAACGGCAGATTGATAACCAACGTAAGAGATCGTAACTTTGTATGGACCTCCTGTACGCATACCTTGTAAGGAAAAGCGTCCGTCAACGTTCGTGATCGTACCATAATTTGTCCCAGAAGGTTCGTGAACCGCCAAAACGGTCGCACCAATAACGGGTTCATCTTGAAACATAACTGTTCCACTCATACTGGCTGTTGTTACCTGCGCTTGTGTCGGGATGACAAACAAGAAACTCAGTACAGCTAAAAGGAATAGCGTCTGTAAATGTCTGCTCATAATTTAAAATAGTTAATGTAATAAAAACTTTCGCAAAGTTATGGGTTATTTTTTAATATCATTGTATGTTTCTTATTTAATACTTGTTTCATATTCATGAAGTTGCTGTGACGGGGCGGAATTAAGTAATGTCCTTATTCGGAGATGGATGGCTTGTATTGGCAAAACAAGAGGGTTCTTTATGAAATTTTTAATTTGATGATTCTTAACTAACATTCCCTGTTGGGCGGTGATTTAAAAGAATTATAGACGCTTTTCCTGCATATTGTTGGATTATGGATGTGGTTGGTTGAAAATAATAATCTGGAGATCTGTGTGAGGAATGTTAATGCTATGAATATTATATATAGTTTGTGACAAAAAGAGATATCTAATCCCTATCTTTGCGGCGATATACAAAAATGTTATAATTATTTTAAATATAAATACTTCTTGTATGAGGAAAACTTATCTACTTTTAACGTTACTTTTGTTGTGCGTGGGAATATCCATACATGCTCAGGTGACGACGGCGAGTATGAGTGGTAAAGTCACGGATACATCATCGGAAGCGATGATCGGAGTGAATATCAAGGCTACGCATACGCCAACGGGTACCGAATACTACACGATTACCCAGCCGAATGGTTCTTATTCTTTTAACAACCTTCGTATCGGAGGCCCTTATGTGGTAGAGTTCTCTTATATTGGATACAATACGGAGAGCCGGACAGGAATAAACTTGGTTTTGGGTGAGGATCTGAAACTGAATGTAGTAATGCGGGAAGATACCCAAGCTCTCGACGAGGTAGTCGTGGTTGCGGATAAGAACCCCATTATTTCAGGAAGTCGTACAGGTGCGCAGGAAATCATCACTCGTGAGAAGATGGATAAGCTGCCTACGATTAACCGTTCTTTGGACGATTTCGTGAAATTAACTCCGATGAGTAGCGGTAAGAATTTTGGCGGTGTCTCTTACCGTTTTAATAATGTAACGGTGGACGGTGCTTCCTTTAATAACTCGTTTGGTCTGGCTTCTGCTCTTGGAGCTTCCGGTACGGAACCGATTTCTTTGGAGGCGCTCGAGCAGGTACAGGTGATGATCGCTCCTTTTGATGTTCGAAATGGAGGATTCACGGGTGCGGGTATTAACTCCGTAACGAAATCCGGTTCGAATGAGTTTCATGCTTCTGTATATATGTACACGAAGAGTCCGTCTATGATGGGATATCGTGTGAAGGATGAGACGATTGGTGTTTCAGAGTTCTCTAATCACCAATACGGTATCAGTTTATCCGGTCCGATCATTAAGAATAAGTTATTCTTCTTCATCAATGGTGAGATGGATCGCCAGGAGGAACCGATTTCTTATACGACCGCTAATTCCGCGGCGGATGCGACAGTCTTGCAGGGTTTATCTGATTTCTTAGGTGATGAGCTTGGGTATAATCCGGGTAAATTCGACGTGAATAAGACAAATACTCAAGCGGATCGAATCACGGCTCGTTTAGACTGGAATATCAACTCAAATAATGTGTTGAGCTTAAAATATTATTATTTGAAATCGTTTAATACGAATAACCCTTCTACTTCCGGTGCGCCGAATAACGGACGTGGACCGAATGCGTTCGCTATTCCGTTCTCTTCTTCTTTCTACCGGACGAATAATAACTTCAATATTTGGATGGCCGACTTGAATACGACCATTAATGACCGTATGTCTAACTATTTGAAGATCGGTTATTCCCGTTTGCGTGATTATCGCGATATGGATGGCGGTTACTTCCCGCAAGTGGATATCTTGGATGGTGGTAACAATGCTTATACAACTTTCGGAACCGAGGCAAACTCCTATAATAACCAGTTGAACACTGATATCTGGCAGATACAGGATAACTTCTTGATGAATTTTGGCAAACATCAGATTACGGTTGGAACGCAAAGTGACTATCGTGCCTTTAAGAATGGTTTCGCTCAAAACTATCCGGGTTCTTGGGTGTTTAATTCTGTCGATGATTTCAAGTTCAACGTATTGGCTACAAAACAATACATGGCCGCTCATAACGGAAGTGTACAAGGATTTGATATCCGTGAGTTTAATCCGAAAGATTTTGGATTTGGTTCCAATGTGACGGGTATAACGAACTCTTCTTCTACGGGGTATCAATACTATGCGCAAAGATATTCGATGACGGATGATTTTCCATTCGCCGAGATAAATGTATTCCAGTTAGGTTTGTATGCCCAAGATAAGTGGACGGTAAGTGATAAATTGAACTTGACGTTAGGTTTACGTATCGATGTTCCGTTCTTTATGACTGATTTGCAGTCGAATGATAAAGTCGCCGCCGAGACCTATCGGGATGGCATCAAGATCGATGTTTCTAAATATCCGAACGCCAAACCTCAGTTTTCTCCTCGATTCGGTTTTAACTACAAACCGTTTGACGATGAGAATGGAAGCTTACAGATACGTGGTGGTACGGGACTCTTCACGGGTACTCCTCCTTATGTATGGATCAGTAATCAAGCCGGCAACAATGGTGTTCTGTTTGGTGACCTAAATGTTCGGGCGGTAAAGGATAAAAATGACAATATCATTAGCGACGGCAGACCTTCACTAGGTTTCACCGGAAATATGGATACTTATAAACCGGCTGAAGGTAGCGCTACACGTTCGGATATAGCGATTACGGATCCGGACTTTAAATATCCGAGCTTATGGAAAAGTAATATCGCTGCCGATTATAAGTTTGGTGATGGTTGGGTCGCTACCGTAGAGTTGCTGTATTCAAAAGACATTAACGCTATTTATCATGACAATATCGGATTGTATCGGACCGAGCAATTTGTAAATGACGGTGGAGCGGGTAATGCACGTCCATATTATAATGGCTATTATAGCGATAGAGAAGGAAATCAAAAGGCTGCGAATCATGTCGTGATGCTGCGTAATACCAGCAAAGGACATTCGCTTTATACGACCTTCCAGTTGCAGAAAAACTTTGTTGATGGAATCCTGAAGGGATTGTATTTGAATGGATCTTACTCTTTCGGGCAGTCTAGAGGTGTAACAGACGGAACATCGTCTGTGGCGACTTCCGCTTGGAAGTACCGTGCGGCCTTGGACGGAAATGCGGAAGAAGTAGGCTATACGGCAGGTTCTTTTGATGGTCGTTTGTTATTGTCCGCTTCTTATACGGCTAACTGGAGTAAATATGCGGCAACAAGTTTTGGTTTGATTTATCAGCGTTATCGTCCGTTCCGTTATTCTTATTGTTATAATGGTGACGCGAATGGCGATTCTCAGTTCTCCAATGACTTGATGTATATCCCCGCGAATTTTGACGAGGTAAAAGATCATTTGTTACCGGGCGATTTCGATAGCCAAGAAGATGCATGGAAAGCGATGAATGCCTTTATCGAGCAAGATCCTTATTTGAGCAAACATAGAGGTGAGTATGCCGAACGTAACGGTGCTGTCGCTCCATTTGCGAATCAATTGGATTTGAGCGTTTCTCATGATATAAAGATTTACCAGAAGAATGGTCGCTCACATACTTTGCGCTTTAGTTTCAATATCGCTAACTTCTTGAATTTGTTGAATCGTAATTGGGGTGTGGTACAAACAACCGTTTTGGGTAATCAGCAATATCAGTTCTTGACGATCCCGAAAGGACAAGGCCCGAGTGCGGCGAACAACTATACGTTGAAGTATACGATGGCGAAAGATTTGGACGAAACTTTCAAGGATAATTTGAACGATGTGTCTCGTTGGCAGATGCAATTCGGTATCAAGTATATCTTCTAAAAGAAAAATCTTTCATTAGATAAAATTTAATAATTAGAAGAGGTTCACTATCTTTGTGGACCTCTTTTTTAATTTAATGATATGTGGAATAATCGTATTGAGTTCTTACTCGTTAGTTTCTTTTGTATTTGTTCATTGGCTTTTACCGGTTGCCAAACGAAAAAACAATCGGATCGTTATGTCGTAGTTTTATCAATGGACGGTTTCCGCTCTGATTATCCGTCACGTGCTCATACTCCGACGTTGGATTCTTTGGCGAATGTGGGGGTTCGCTCCACGTTTCGCCCGTGTTATCCCAGCGTGACTTTCCCGAATCATTATAGCATGGCTACCGGATTGCATCCGGATCACCATGGTTTGGTAAATAATTTCTTTTATGATGCGGAGCTTGATAGCTCATACCGGATGGGAAATCTTGATCCGCAATTTTATGGTGGAGAACCTATTTGGAATACGGCGGAACGCCAAGGGGTTCGTACCGCCTCGTTCTATTGGGTAGGTAGTGAGGTGCCTTTAGAGAGTGGCCAGCCTTCAATATGGAAGCCGTTTGATAAATCGGTTCCTTTTTCAGATCGTGCTGATTCCGTGATCTCTTGGCTGAAGTTGCCGGAAGATGTGCGTCCTCATTTGATTATGTGGTATATGGAAGAACCGGATGCGATAGGTCATTCCGCTACCCCGGATTCGTCGGCGACCTTGGATGTGGTGGAGAACTTGGATAAAGTCTTGAATCATTTCTTCACGGAAGCCCGTCAGTTGGATATTTTCGATAAGATCGATTTTATCGTTCTTTCGGATCATGGAATGGCCACCTATTATCCCGAGAAATATGTGAACTTGAATGATTATCTACCCCAGGATAGTTTCGATTGTGTTTTTGATGGCGTTCCTACATTATTATATCCCAAGAAAACCTATGTGGATACTGCCTATGCGATTTTACAGAAAGTGCCGAATATAACCGTATGGAAGAAAAACGAGATTCCTGAGAAATTTGTTTACGGAAAGAATCCTCGAGTTAGTGACTTAGTTGTTTCTCCACATATTGGAACGTATGTAGAATTCCGAGAGAAATCATCTCCCCGTTATGCGGCGACACATGGTTACGATAATTTTACGCCGGAGATGGAGGCCATATTCTATGCGGCAGGTCCCTCGTTCAAGAGACATGAGGAGGTCCCGCAAATGGCGAACGTGAACCTTTACTTGATGATTGCCCGTTTATTGAATATACAACCTGCTCCGAATGACGGGGATAGCGCTGTCGTTCAGCAGCTATTTAAATGATAAGATTGATGCTACCATCTCATTTGACATGACATTACTGCAACCGCCGTGCGGTAATACTGCGGCGGTCTTGCGGTAATTGATGCTTTATTGATATTCGCGTGCCATCTTACGCATGAAGGCGAGACTGCCTTTGGCTAAGGCATCGGCATTGTATTTAGACGGACGCCACAAAGATACGGCTTCCGCCATACCGGGAACAGGATTGGAGAAATTCTCCAAAACTAAATTCCCATTGAAATCGATTTCCTGTAGTCCCCGGAACAAATCATCCCAGCGTACGTTTCCCTCACCCAGCATTCCCCGGTCACTTTCAGTCATGTGAATATGGCGAAGCCGGTTGCCAGCCGCAATAACCGGTTCATAAAAACTCGTCTCTTCTATATTCATATGGAAAGTATCCAGATGCAAAGACAAATTCGGTGCGTTTACGCGTTTGATAAAGCGCAGGACTTCCTCCGCAGAGGTACACATATAACTTTCATAGCGATTGATCGGCTCGATACCGATCGTGATTCCAGATCGGGCGGCGTATTCGGCAACTTCTGCCCATACCTCACAAAGCGTATTCTCTTCTTCCCGTGTTCGCTGTTTGCCGGAAAAGACCCCGATGCCGGAATGTAAGACACCTCCCAAGTAATCAACCTCCAGTTCGCTCGCTTTATCCAGCGCCTCCTTGATCAGACAAGTCGCTTTCTTGGGATAAAAAGGAATATGCGCTTCTTTGGGAAGATTGAGAGAACAAGTCGCCTTCAATCCGTGTTGTTTCAATTGTCGCTTTACGGTTGGAGCATCGAACTCCATGGAAGGAGGCAATAAAATTTCCAGTAAATCAAAACCGGCGGCAGATGCTTGCTGGATAGCGAAAAGACCGGCTTCTGGTGTCCACATAGGTGGTATCCAAGAAAGAATGGAAGCTCCGAAAGTAGGATTCATAATCGTATTGTTTTTATTTCGTTAGGGTTACAAAGTAAGTGTTTTTTTGAAGATTTCATTGCGAAGAAAGTGAAATCCTTCGCAATGAAATATCATAAATGTCATTTAAAAATAAAAGTTGGTACCCGGACAGAAGATAGGGTGGCTGCTGGTATTATCAATTTCAATCTTATTTTCTCTAGCGAGCCAACCGATAGCGGACCATAGATCCGCATCTGTTAGAGCGGATTTTGCTCTCAACGCCTCAAAACTCCAATGTTGGCCATCTGAAAGCAAATTCCAGATAGCTCCTGCATTTAATCCGATCGATCCTTTTGTCATGATAAAATCTGTTTTTATGTTTATGGTATATAGTGCTTATATTGTTATAACAGATAATATCCGGTAAAAGTATGTTGCGTTGAGATAAATAATCTAAAAAACAAAAATCTCTTGATGCGTTGAATTTTATTCCTTGAAGTCAGTGAATATGGATTCATCATATACATTGTGTTCCTTTTTATCGTGGAATGGATACCATACTTGGGCAAAGAACGGATTTCCTTTAGCGATCTCGTCGTAATTCCAAGGGAGAGGTAAACATTCCGGGCACCAATGGCCTCCTAATAATACTAATGTGGGAGAGGCCTTAAAACGGTGACCGAATTGGCATTCCCAATCGAGTGGAGTTGATAAATCTCCTTTTGTCATGACCGGTGACAAGCATTTTCCTCCCCTGAATTCCGCGGCTTTACGCATATCCTCGATATCCCATTCCGATTTAGGCTTACTTTCATCATAGCCATGATCCAGAAAGACGGGTGTTTCGGAGGGGCGTTCTCTCCGGATCTTATCCCAACCCGGGATTGCTTGCCAATCCTCATACGAGCCAAAATATGCGGATATACGATCTTGGTGTCTGTTCTTGATCCAGTTACGAGTTCCCAGTCCCGGCTTTTTAGCGATGGCTCCCATACCCAGTTTTATGAAGATAGGAGGGACGATCTTTGCTAGGTGGAAATACCAAGGGACTTGGCTGGCCATCCATTTAAAATAATCGTCGCAAGTTTGGTTACTGCGGAAATGCAGATATCCTTCCAATAGATCTGAATCGGTATACCATTGTCCGTGGAAATTACGGATAGCGAACCAGTTCGGTTCGAATATTTTCTCTGGGGCGGGACAGCCAATCGCTTTTAACAATTTACTCTCAAACTCATAATTCGTCAGGCGGAAAGACGGGCCGCTACTAATATTATAGAAACGGTTCCAAAACTCATCCGGCACCTCCTCCTCGCATACATTCGCTAGTAAGCGACCGGAATCCTCGGCGGTAGCCCATTCCAGCACGCCGTCTAGCGGTACGTGGAATGTGATTGGGTCCGAACCCTTGAATAATAATTCGGGGCATAAGATACCGGTTTGGCGAAGGCACGCCCAATGTTTAATACCCGACTCCACGAAAATACGTTCGGCTATTGTCTTTGAAATGGCATAATGATCATAGACACTTATATTGATCGGATCTCCCGTACGTCCCCAATGAACCGGTGCGTTACGGTGGCCGGTTTGCGCCACGGAGCCGATATAGACTACCTTGATCCGGTCTGAGTTCGGTTGTGCTTTTACGGCATCCACGATATATTGGGCGGCGGTCGTGTTTACTTTCAAGGTTTTTTTAGGGAAATAATCCGCTGCCGGGGAAACCATTCCACCTACATGCAATACGTAGTCCGCCCCCATTACTCCATTTAAGACATCTTGATAATTTGTCAAGTCTCCCCAAACGATACGGATCCCTGCCATGGCCTCATATGCGGCTAATTTCTCTTTATTGATTTTGCTTGGACGAGCCAAAAGTGTTATATTAAAACGATCTAGCCGCTTGGACAACTCGACCAATCCGGCATGCCCCATCGTCCCGGTGGCTCCGGTCAGAAAGACGGTCTTTTTACTTTTCATGATATAATTTAGTGTATAATAAAAGACTTAGGATACTATCGGGTAGCGAAGGTATATAAAAAAAAACTCCCAACCAATAGATTGAGAGCTTTTGTAGTGGATACGAGAATCGAACTCGTATTACATGCGTGAGAGGCATGTGTCCTAACCGTTAGACGAATCCACCATTTAGGTGTCATTGTTTTTGTTTGACGATGCAAAGGTAGATATATTTTTTAATTCTGCAATAGTTGAACCGAGTTTTTTTGAAGAAAAAGTGTGTTTTTTATCAAAATGCCAAGAAAACGGGGAGAATACCACTAAAAGGCGTTAAAAGTAGTTGCGATTTCATTGTTTTTTCATTGTCGGTACTGTTTATTTATTCTACCTTTGCCATCTGTAATTGAACAAAATAGTATTGAACATTACTAATACCAGTTTAATAAACAACTAATATTATGGCAGAACTTAAAGAAAAACTTTTCTCAGAATTCGCTCCTGTGTCTACTGAAGAGTGGATGGCGAAGATAACGGCCGACCTGAAAGGGGTACCGTTTGAGAAAAAGCTTGTTTGGAAGACAGGCGAAGGATTTAATGTAAATCCTTTCTATCGTGCAGAAGACATCGAGGGTTTAAAGACTACAGAGTCTCTTCCCGGTGAATTCCCTTATGTTCGTGGAACGAAGAAAGACAACGATTGGAAGGTACGCCAGAACATTGAAGTTTGCTGCTTCAAGGGTGCTAACGAGAAAGCACTTGACCTTTTGACGAAAGGTGTTACTTCTCTTGGGTTCATCATCAAAGGTGATGAAGTGAACGAGGAGAATATAGCTACTTTATTAGAAGGTATTTGTCCGGCTTCCGTAGAATTGAACTTCAACACTTGCAACTGCAAAGCGGAGAAGTTGATCGGTATCTTGGCTGACTACTTCAAAGGCAAGGGTGTCGACGCAGAGAAGTGCTACGGTTCTGTAAACTATGACGCTTTCAAAAAACCTTTAGTAAAAGGTAAAGAAAACAGTGAGTGGGTAGAAGGTGCCGCAGCTGTGCTCAAAGCTGGACAGGCTTTGCCTAACTACCGTGTATTGGCTGTAAATGCGTTCCTTTTCAACAATGCTGGCGCTTACATTTCTCAGGAATTAGGTTACGCCTTGGCTTGGGGTAACGAATTGATGGCTAAACTTACCGAGGCTGGTTTCACTGCTGACGAGGTTGCCAAGAAAATCAAATTCAATTTTGGTATCAGCTCTAACTACTTCATGGAAATCGCTAAGTTCCGTGCGGCTCGTTGGTTGTGGGCCGAGATCGTAGCCGCTTATAAGCCGGCCTGCGAATGCGCTTGCAAGATGGTTGCTCACGCACAGACTTCAGAGTGGAACATGACGGTTTACGATGCTCACGTAAACTTGCTTCGTTCTCAAACTGAGGCTATGTCTGCCGCTCTTGCCGGCGTAGACTCTATCACGGTTCGCCCGTTTGATAAGATTTACCAGACTCCAGACGATTTCTCCGAGCGTATCGCACGTAACCAACAATTATTATTGAAGGAAGAGTGCCACTTGGATAAGGTCGTTGACCCGTCTGCCGGTTCTTATTATGTAGAGGTATTGACGAATTCCTTGGCTGATGTCGCTTGGAAGTTGTTCTTGGAGGTTGAGGAAAAAGGAGGATTCTCCGTTGCCGTGAACGCAGGTGAGATCCAGAATGCCGTTAACGCTTCGAATGTAGCTCGTAAGAAAGCGGTTGCTACCCGTCGTGAGATCTTGTTGGGGTCTAACCAGTATCCTAACTTCACGGAAGTAGCTGCCGATAAGATTCAAGAAAAAGGCTCTTGCTGTTGTGGCGGTGGTCATTGCGGTGAGGCAACGATCCCGGCTCTTGATTTCTCTCGCGGCGCTTCTGAATTCGAGGCTTTGCGTATGACGACAGAGAAGAGTGGCAAGACTCCGAAGGTATTTATGTTGACGATAGGTAACTTGGCGATGCGTTTGGCTCGTTCACAGTTCTCCGCTAACTTCTTCGGTTGTGCCGGATATAAGATAATTGATAACTTAGGCTTCGATACGGTTGAGGCTGGTGTTGAGGCTGCTGTCAAGGCTGGTGCCGAGATCGTGGTTCTTTGCTCTAGTGATGACGAGTATGCTGAATTCGCTCCTGCTGCTTACAAGGCTTTGGCCGGACGTGCCGAATTCGTTGTAGCCGGAGCTCCTGCTTGCGCGGACGACTTGAAGGCTCAAGGTATCGACCAGTTCGTAAATGTAAAGAGCAATGTGCTTGAGACATTGAAAGCATTCAACGCTAAATTAGGAATCGCTTAAGTATAAACAATTATGAGACCAAATTTTAAAAACATAGATATAAAGAATGCCGGATTCGCAGCCACAAACGCTGCCGAATGGGCAAAAGCCAATGGCATCGAGCCCAATTGGAAAACACCCGAGCATATCGAGGTGAAACCTGTATATACAAAAGAAGACTTGGAGGGTATGGAGCACTTGAACTATGCTTCCGGTTTGCCTCCTTATCTACGTGGCCCGTACAGCGGTATGTACGCTATGCGTCCTTGGACAATCCGTCAGTACGCAGGTTTCTCTACCGCTGAGGAGTCTAACGCTTTCTATCGCCGTAACTTGGCTTCCGGTCAGAAAGGTTTGTCCGTTGCGTTCGACCTTCCGACTCACCGTGGTTACGATGCCGACAACGAACGTGTGGTTGGTGATGTAGGTAAAGCGGGTGTATCTATCTGTTCCTTGGAGAACATGAAAGTGTTGTTCGATGGTATTCCTTTGAACAAGATGTCTGTTTCCATGACCATGAATGGTGGTGTGCTTCCGGTATTGGCATTCTATATCAACGCAGGTTTGGAGCAAGGTGCTAAGTTGGAGGAAATGGCCGGTACGATCCAGAACGATATCTTGAAAGAGTTCATGGTACGTAATACCTATATCTATCCGCCTGAGTTCTCCATGAAGATTATCGCTGATATCTTCGAGTACACCTCTCAGAAGATGCCGAAGTTCAACTCTATCTCTATCTCCGGTTATCATATGCAGGAGGCTGGTGCTACGGCTGATATCGAGATGGCTTATACGTTGTGCGACGGTATGGAATATCTTCGTGCCGGTATCAACGCCGGTATCGATGTGGATGCGTTCGCTCCCCGTTTGTCATTCTTCTGGGCTATCGGTGTAAATCACTTCATGGAGATCGCCAAGATGCGTGCGGCTCGTATGTTGTGGGCGAAGATCGTGAAGAGCTTCGGCGCTAAGAACCCGAAATCATTGGCATTGCGTACACATAGCCAGACTTCCGGTTGGTCATTGACCGAGCAAGATCCGTTCAATAACGTAGGACGTACTTGTATCGAGGCTATGGCCGCTACATTAGGACATACACAATCTTTGCATACGAACGCATTGGATGAGGCGATCGCTTTGCCGACCGACTTCTCTGCTCGTATCGCTCGTAATACACAGATTTACATTCAGGAAGAGACTAAGATCTGTAAGGAGATCGACCCGTGGGCTGGTTCTTACTATGTAGAGTCTTTGACGAATGAGTTGGTACATAAAGGTTGGGCATTGATCCAAGAGATCGAGAGCATGGGTGGTATGGCGAAAGCCATCGAGACAGGTCTTCCTAAGATGCGTATCGAGGAAGCTGCCGCTCGTACACAGGCTCGTATCGACTCAGGTGTTCAGACCATCGTTGGTGTTAACAAATATCGTTTGCCGAAGGAAGATCCGATCGATATCCTAGAGATCGATAATACAGCCGTACGTAACGAGCAGATCGCCGCTTTGAAGGAGTTGCGTGCTAACCGTGACGAAGCCGCTGTTCAAAAAGCTTTGGCTGATATCACGGAGTGCGTGAAGACGAAGAAGGGCAACTTATTAGAGTTGGCTGTTAAGGCTGCCGGCTTGCGTGCGTCATTGGGAGAGATCTCCGATGCTTGCGAGGTGGTTGTAGGTCGTTATAAAGCAATCATTAGAACTATTTCAGGCGTGTATTCATCAGAAACTAAGAAAGACGCAGACTTCCAGAAAGCTTGCGAGCTTTGCGAGCAATTCGCTAAGAAAGAAGGCCGTCAGCCTCGTATCATGATCGCTAAGATGGGTCAGGACGGACACGACCGTGGCGCTAAGGTTGTCGCTACTGGTTATGCGGACTGTGGTTTCGACGTAGATATGGGACCGTTGTTCCAGACTCCGGCCGAGGCTGCCCGTCAAGCTGTGGAGAACGACGTTCACGTAATGGGCGTTTCTTCTTTGGCCGCTGGTCATAAGACGTTGGTTCCGCAGGTTATCGAGGAGTTGAAGAAACTAGGTCGTGAGGACATCATCGTTATTGCTGGAGGTGTAATCCCGGCTCAAGACTATGACTTCTTGTATAAGGCTGGCGTTGCCGCTATCTTTGGCCCGGGTACTTCCGTATCGAAGGCAGCTTGCCAGATCCTTGAGATCTTGTTAGGCGAATAAATAGAGTTTAGACCTTACGGTTTTTAAATAAAGAGAGGCTGGACAATTGATTTTGTCCGGCCTTTTTTAGTATTGTATGCGGGTTTATGTACTTTTGTAGCGATTATTCAATTAAAAAGGGAAAGAATCATGGGAATCGTTATAGGTATAGATGTGGGAGGTAGCACGACCAAGATCGTCGGCGTGGAGGATAAGAAGATCAAGAACCCGATGTTCGTGAAAGCTACCGATCCGGTAACCTCTTTATTCGGAGCCTTCGGTAAGTATATTTATGATAATAACATCTCGCTCTCGAATATAGAGAAAGTGATCTTGACGGGTGTAGGTAGCGCCTATATCGATCAACCTTTATATGGCTTACCAACTGCGAAGACGGATGAGTTCCTTGCGAATGGGCTAGGGGCGCAATATAATACGGGACTGGACAGTCTATTGGTGGTCAGCATGGGAACGGGTACCTCCTTTGTCAAGGTACAAGGCTCCACGATCGAGCATATCGGGGGATTGGGTATCGGTGGCGGAACAATCCTCGGCTTGTCTAAGCTATTATTGAAAACGCATGACTTTCACCAAATAGCGTCTTTGGCCGAGCACGGTTCCTTGAATGATATCGACTTGCATATCCGGGATATTACGCCGCATCCGCTACCCGGCCTGCCGCTGGACGTGACAGCCTCTATTTTCGGAAAAGCGGACGCGAACGCTAAGGTTGAGGATATCGCTCTCGGTATCGTTCATATGGTCTTGCAGACCATCGGGCAAGGAGCTGTTTTCGCCTCGTTAAATGGCGATATCAAGAATATCGTATTGATCGGTAACCTAACTCGCTTGCCACAATGCCCGGATATTTTCCCCCGTCTGGAGGAGATGTGCGATGTCCATTTCAAGATACCGGAGTATGCCGAGTATCGCACGGCTATCGGGGCGGCTTTATGCTATATCAGGAACCGGGAATATAAGGATATTTTTTGTGGAAAGTGTTAGGCTACATCAAAACTTTATGTATCTTTGCTACATGCTTTGTTCCCTTTCGGCAATCGCCGGATAGGGATTAAAAGGGAATCGGGTGAGAATCCCGGACAGTCCCGCTGCTGTAAGCTTCATAAACGGGTTGAGCAATACTGTTGCCACTGTTCATTCAAGTGAATGGGAAGGCGCTTAAGACCGGAAGTAAGTCAGAAGACCTGCAAGGCGTGTATATTTTCGACGGCTTCGAGGAAAGGCCGGAAGAGAACGCAAGAACCGTATCCGGTTTTTACTATTCTTTATCCAAGGTTTTCTTATCAAGTCGTCTCATGGTTTCGGATAATTATTTTGCCATAATAATTAGGGAAAGAAGCATGAATCTGACCGACGGGATGAGCTCCGTGTGTAAGATGCATGCTTTCTTTGCGTTTAAAGGACTGGGGTATTCCGTGAACACTCTATAGAGAATATTTGTTTATTATTAGAAAAGTGCGTTTATTTGCAACGAGTAATTAACAAAAGAAGTATGAATATGAAGAAAATTGTGGGACTTGTTATGGTTGCCTTGCTAGCGTTGATGGCGCTTCCGGCGAACGCTCAGCTTAAATTCGGTATCAAGGGAGGTGTGAATATATCGTCTGTTCATTTCAACTCGGACGTGTTGAAAGCGGATAACGTAACCGGCTTCCAAGTGGGTCCGATGATCGAGACGACCTTACCGTTGGTGGGTGTCGGGATCGATGCGGCAGTGTTGTATTCGCAAAAGGGTTTGGAAACGACCTCGGCTGGCGGGGTGAAGACTTCGATGAAGACGGATTATATCGATGTTCCGGTCAACTTGAAATGGAAATTCGGCTTACCGATCGTCAAGGCGTATCTGGCAGCCGGTCCGTATATCGGTTTCCGTGTAGGCGGTGATAAGTTTTGGGATATCCCGGGTTCCGTAGCGGATCAGGTGAAGGCGAAGAATTTCAGCGCAGGTCTTAACTTCGGTGCCGGCGTGGAACTGATCAGCCACTTGCAGGTGGGTTTCAATTATGGTCTGGGACTGACTGATAACTATAGTATTGAGAAGGTGAACCTCTCCGACGGTGCCGGAAAGAACCGTGGATGGTCTATCACGGCAGCGATCTTGTTCTAAATAGGTGAAAATAAAATGAGAGAGGCTGGGCTTTAGAAGTCCGGCCTTTTTTGTTATTTTTGGGCTCGTAATGAAACACCTGTTTGAATGAAATACGCGGACGTCATACTTCCCCTTCCTTTGGAGAATAGCTATACCTATCGGATACCCGAAGATCTGGAGAGAGCCGTGACTCCCGGTTGCCGGGTGATCGTGCATTTCGGGAAGAAACGATATTATACGGCTATCGTCATGGAGGTACACGACCGGGAACCGGTATCCGATTTTGAGACGAAGGAGATCTACGCTTTGCTGGATGCCACGCCGGTGCTCCGCCGTCCGCAACTCCGTTTCTGGAAATGGATATCTTCTTATTATATATGTAAGCTGGGCGACGTGTATAAGGCGGCCTTGCCTTCCGGCTTAAAGTTGGAAAGCGAGACGGCGGTTACTTATAATGAGGATTTCGAGGCCACCGCCCCCTTGCGCCCGAACGAGCAAGCGGTACTGGATGCCTTTAGCGGGGTTTTGAAATTGACGATCTCGGAGTTGGAGAAGAAGACCGGTCTTCGAAATGTTGTCCCGATCGTCTCTTCCTTGATGGTGAAAGGGGCGGTCGAGGTGAGCGAGGAGCTAAAGCGAGGATTCGTTCCCAAGACACAGGCGTTTATCCGTTTGGCCGAGGCTTACCGGGATGAGACGAAATTACAGGCGGTGTTCGAGGATTTGAAACGAGCGAAGAAGCAAGAGCTTCTGCTGGTCAGCTTCTTGGATTTAAGCCATACCTTGAATCCCGCTTTATCGAAGGAGCTTTCCAAGAAAGAGCTATTGGAACGCAGTGGTTATACCTCTGCGGTATTGGAGGGTCTGCTGAAACGGGGTATCTTGGAGAGTTACGAGAAAGAGGTGGGTCGTTTGCAAGTATCCGTCTGCCGCTTGCAAGAGCTGAATCCGCTCAGTCCGGCGCAAGAGAAAGCCTATGGAGAGATCCATGAGGCTTTCAAGACGAAGGAGGTCTGCTTGCTTCATGGCGTGACTTCCAGTGGTAAGACCGAGATATACGTCCGTTTGATCCATGAGGTCTTGCGGCTGGGGCGGCAGGTTTTATATATGTTGCCGGAGATCGCTATCACGACCCAGATCACGGAACGGCTGGCGAAATTATTCGGGGATAAGCTATTGGTCTACCACTCTAAGTTCTCGGATAACGAGCGGGTGGAAGTTTGGAATAAGCTATTGCATAACGACGAGCCTATGCTGGTATTGGGGGTTCGTTCGTCCCTCTTCCTTCCGTTTAAGGACTTGGGCTTAATTATCGTGGACGAGGAGCATGAGAATACGTATAAGCAGCAGGACCCGGCACCCCGTTACCATGCCCGTAACGCTGCCATCGTCTTGGCGGGTATGCACGGCGGTAAGACCTTATTGGGTTCCGCCACCCCCTCCATCGATTCTTATTTCAACGCTACGGCGGGGAAATACGGTCTGGTTGAGTTATCTACCCGCTACGGTGATTGCTTGATGCCGGAGATTATTACGGTGGACGTGAAGGAGCTAAAGCGCAAGAAGATCATGAAAGATACCCTTTTCTCTCCTCAGTTGGTGGAGAAGGTGCGGGAGGCCCTATCCCGGGGCGAGCAGGCGATCCTATTCCAAAACCGCCGGGGATTCGCCCCGATGATCGAGTGCCGAGGGTGCGGGTGGGTGCCTCGTTGCGTGAATTGCGACGTTAGCCTTACCTACCACAAGGCGCATAATCAGCTGGTTTGCCATTATTGCGGTTATACCTACCGCTTGCCGCAGGTATGTCCAGAGTGTAAGGGGACGGAGTTCAAGATGCAAGGCTTCGGTACGGAGAAGGTAGAGGAGGAGATCGCTGGGCAATTCCCAGCGGCGAAGGTGGAGCGGCTGGATTTCGATACGGCCCGTACCCGCACGGCTTACGAGCGGATCATCTCGGATTTCGAGAAGGGGAAGACACAAATCTTGATTGGTACCCAGATGTTGTCGAAGGGATTGGATTTCGGGAATGTCAGCGTGGTCGGAATTCTGAGTGCCGATAGCCTGATGAATTTCCCTGACTTCCGGGCGCACGAGCGGGCTTATCAATTGATGGTACAGGTTAGCGGACGTGCCGGACGACGGGATAAGCGGGGTACGGTGATCTTGCAGACTACTCAGCCGGAGCATCCTTTGATCCGTATGGTGCAGCATTTTGCTTATAAGGAAATGGTGAGCTTGCAATTGAGCGAGCGTAGTATGTTCCGTTACCCGCCTTACTACCGTTTGATCGTCTTGATCCTTCGGAGCCGGAATGAGGAGGCTTTGCAGGAAATGTCTGCTTTATACGCCGAGAAACTTCGTGCTCGTTTGGGTGAGCGGGTGTTGGGGCCGGTTACGCCGCCTATCACTCGGGTACAGACGCTTCATATCAAGAAGATCGTCTTGAAGATCGAGATATCCGCCGGGATCGCTCCGCTTCGTGAGATATTGGAGGGTATTCATACTGAGATGCAAGGATATGTACCGTTTAAGCAGTTGCTGGTTCATTATGATGTGGACCCGGCTTGAGAATTGAAAATGGAGAATTGAAAATTGAAAATTAATGGAAAGGAGCTTAGTGATGAAGGAGGAGAAGGTACGGTTGTTGTTTGTGTGCTTGGGGAATATATGTCGCTCTCCGTCGGCGGAGGCAGTAATGAAGAGGTTGGTGAAGGATGCGGGATTGGGAGATCGGATTGAGATCGATTCCGCCGGGATCACCGGGTATCATGAAGGAGACCGGGCGGATTCACGGATGCGGGCGCATGCGGCCCGTAGGGGATATGTGTTGGATTCGATCTCCCGTCCGGTACGTCAGTGGGACTTCCATGACTTCGATTTGATTATCGGCATGGACGACCAAAATATAACGGACTTGAAACGGATGGCTCCCGATCTGGAATCTGTGGCTAAGATACATCAGATGACTGAGTTCTCCCGGAATAAGTTGTACGATCACGTCCCGGATCCTTATTATAGCGGTGCCGAGGGCTTCGAGCTGGTCTTGGATCTATTGGAAGACGCTTGCGCCGGGTTGTTGGAATATTGCCGATTATTACGATGCCCATCGTAAGGTTGCTAGAATGCCCATCGTAAGATGCTTATAACTGCGATTATAAGAACCTGACAATAGGCATTATGGTTCTGTGCCGATGGCTGTATGCCTATCTGCTTGATAATTATTGTTTTTTCAAGTCCGGATAGCTGATTCGGGTATGGAACATCGTTTTCAGTTTGTCTACGAATACGCTCTTCACGGTCTCCACGTCCTTGAAGGTTAACGGAGCGCTCTTTAGCAAGCCGTCGGCGATCTGCCCGTCGATGATCTTGTTCACCAAGGCGCTGATACTTTCCTCGGTATGTTCCTTCAGGCTGCGGGAGGCAGCTTCCACGGAATCGGCCATCATCAGTACGGCGGTCTCCTTCGAGAAAGGGTCCGGACCGGGGTAGGTGAATAGCTCGTCGTTAATCGGCTTGTCCGGGTATTGATTCTTGAAAGAGTTGTAGAAATACTTCGCTTTGCCACGTCCGTGGTGGGTACGGATGAAACTGATAACCGCCTTGGGTAGCATGGCCTTCTCGGCAATCTTCACGCCCTCGGTGACGTGGCTGATGATGATCTGCGCGCTCTGGTCGAATGCCAGCTGGTTATGCGGGTTCACGCTTGTCTGGTTCTCGGTGAAGAAGACTGGGTTGCTCATCTTTCCGATGTCATGGTAAAGGGCGCCGGTACGGACCAATTGCGAGTTCGCACCGATCTTGGCGGCCGCCTCGGAGGCTAGGATGGATACCTGTAAGGAGTGCTGGAACGTACCCGGGCAAGTCTCGCTAAGCTTCTTCAAGATCGGGTTGTTGATGTTGGACAGTTCCACCAGCGTGATGCTGGACACGTATCCGAACGTCTTCTCCAACATATATACCAATACGTAGGTGAACATCAGCAGGATGAAGTTGATACCGAAATAAAGCATCATCATCCAGTTGATCTTGTTTAAGTTCGCCTCTTGATACAACGTGAGACTGAGGTAGCAGGCGGCGTAGGAGAGGAAGATGAAGACGGCGCAACGGATCAGTTGCGAACGTTCGCTCAACTCCTTCAAGCTGAACGTCACTACCATACCCGCCACGATTTGCAACAACAGGAACTCATGCGGGAAAGGTACCATCAACGAGCAGATCAGCACGATGATAAGGTGCGTGAAAAGCGCCGTCCGGGAATCGAAGAAGGTACGTACTACGATCGGTACGATGGCGAACGGCAATATATATACGTTGAATAATGCGTAGGTAACACATAGTTCCGTAAGGATGCAACTCACGAATATGCAGAGGATCAAGAATAGTACGTTCTTCCGGTTGTGGAATATCTTCAAGCGGAAAGACCATAGGTAGAGCCAGAAACAGAACATTAGCCCGAAGACGAGCACGAATTGTCCGGCCAATATGATGCCTTGCGTCTGCGTGCCTCCGGTCTTGGCCTCGTGTATGGCCTTTAGGGAACGGAGCACGTTGTAGGTATGGTTGTCGATGATCTCGCCCCGGTCTACGATACGTTCTCCGGCTTGTACCATGCCGTTGGCGATCGATACGCCCTGTAGCATATCCTCCTTGATCTTGTCGGACATGTCAGCGGCATAGGATATGTTCTCGGTGAGGTAGTTATTGATGTCACACGATTGCAGGATGGATTTGTCCAGCCGTGACGGGCAGTTGTTGATAATGAACTCGTAGGCGGTGCGCACGGTGAAGAAGTCGCTCACGTAGCGGGGCTGTGCGATGGCGTTCTCCAAGAGGTTGACACGGGAGTATTCCTCTTTCCGTAGCTCGTCCAGATCCTGCGACGAGATGATACCGTTCTTGTATAAGTTAATTAGACTGCTCTCGATGTACTGCATGTAAGCGGGGGATACTTTGCTTCGCAGGCTATTGTCGTTATTGTAGTTGGTGCGCAGTTTCTCGATCTCTTCCTTTTGGATGCCGGGGTTCATGCGGTAATAAGGCTCGAACTTACGGAGTACGCTGTCTTTCTCCGCTTTTACCTCGTCGTCGGTCTTGTAGATCGGGAAATCGCTCGGGGCGGTGAGTAATCCATATCTCCAAGGCTTGCCCTCATAGAACTGATAACGGAATTTTCCCTCCCGGGGGAAGAAGTAGGCGATAAGTAACGCGGTCACCACGAAGTAGACCACGGTCGGTATATTGTAATTCTTCTGTTTCATATAGATTCCTTTTAGCGTCCGAAATATACGTAAAAAACTTCACTAAGCGGAAAAAAAGGCGTACTTTTGCCTCATTATTATAGAATGTAAGTATTATGACTCAAAGAAAAGTAAGAGTACGCTTTGCGCCTAGTCCTACGGGGGCGCTGCATATCGGAGGTGTCCGCACGGCTTTATACAACTATTTATTCGCTAAACAGAATGGCGGTGATATGATTCTCCGTATCGAGGATACGGATTCCCAACGCTTCGTTCCCGGGGCGGAAGACTATATCATCGAGGCCTTGACTTGGCTAGGTATCAAGTTCGACGAGGGCGTGAGCTTCGGCGGCAACTACGGCCCGTATCGCCAGAGCGAGCGTCGTGAGATCTACAAGAAGTATGTCGATCAATTGCTGAACGATGGCCATGCTTATATAGCGTTCGATACGCCTGCCGAGTTGGAGGAGAAACGGAAGGAGATCGCCAATTTCCAATACGACGCCTCTACCCGTTCGCTAATGCGCAACTCGTTGACACTTTCCCCTGAAGAGGTTCAGAACCTAATCGAGTCCGGTCATCAGTATGTGGTTCGTGCTAAGATCGAGCCGAATGAGGATATCCATGTGAATGACTTGATCCGTGGCGAGGTCGTTATCAACTCCTCTATCTTGGATGATAAAGTATTATATAAATCGGCTGACCAATTGCCTACTTACCACTTGGCGAATATCGTTGACGACCATTTAATGGAGGTTACCCATGTGATCCGTGGTGAGGAGTGGTTGCCGAGCGCGCCGCTTCACGTATTATTATATCGTTTTTTCGGTTGGGAAGATACGATGCCTAGTTTCGCCCACCTGTCGTTGCTGTTGAAACCGGAAGGTAATGGTAAGTTGAGCAAGCGTGACGGCGATCGTCTGGGCTTCCCTGTATTCCCCTTGGAATGGCACGATCCGAAGACGGGTGATGTCTCATCGGGCTATCGTGAGAGTGGCTACTTCCCCGAGGCTGTCGTAAACTTCCTTGCTTTGCTGGGTTGGAATCCGGGTAACGATCAAGAGGTGATGAGCATGGATGATTTGATCCGTTTGTTCGACCTGTCTCGTTGCAGCAAGAGCGGTGCTAAGTTCGATTATGAGAAAGGCAGATGGTTTAACCATCACTATTTGCTGGAGAAGAGTAATACGGAGATCGCTGACCTATTCTTGCCGATCGTGGAAAGCCACGGTATCCAGACTACCCATGCTTATGTAGAGAAAGTAGTCGGCATGATGAAAGGCCGTGTCAATTTCGTGAGTGAGTTATGGGATCTTTGCTCTTTCTTCTTTATCGCCCCGACGGAGTACGATGAGAAGACTCGCAAGAAACGCTGGAAGGAAGATTCGGCTGTTCAATTGGGTGAGTTTATCGAGCAATTGCGTGCCCGTGAGCCGTTCGACGTAGAAGGTACCGAGAACGAGTGCAAGGCTTGGATCGAGAGCAAGGGATATCATTTGGGGAATATCATGAACGCCGCCCGTCTGGCCTTGGTTGGCGAGGGCAAGGGCCCCGGCATCTTTGATATCACCGAGGCTTTAGGTAAAGAGGAGTCTATCCGCCGTATCCAACGGGCTATCGAGATATTAAAATAATCATGTACAGTTTAGCAATACATCTCTATGCTTTTGTAGTCGCTTTGATCTCGCCTTTCCATAAAAAGGCGAGACTGATGCGATTCGGGCAATGGAAAACAAATTCCATACTTCGTGAGAAGATCGACCGGAACGCTAAATACATCTGGTTCCATGCCTCCTCGCTGGGCGAGTTCGAGCAAGGGCGCCCTATGATCGAGAAGATCAAGGCGGAACATCCGGAGTATAAGGTGTTGCTGACTTTCTTTTCTCCCTCTGGCTATGAGGTACGGAAGAATTACAAGGGAGCGGACGTGATCTGCTACCTTCCTTTCGATACGCCTTTCCGGGTGAAGAAGTTCCTGAATTTGGCGAACCCGGCGATCGCCATATTTATCAAGTACGAGTTTTGGGGGAACTATTTGCGTGAGTTGCGGAAGCGGGGAATACCGGTTTATATCATTTCCGCTATATTCCGCCCCGACCAGCTATTTTTCCAATGGTTCGGAAAGCCGTACCGGAAGATGCTATCTTATTTTAATCATCTTTTTGTTCAGGACGAGCGTTCGATGAAACTCTTGAACGAGTTCGGTATCACGAATGTGACGGTGACCGGCGATACCCGTTTTGATCGGGTGTTGGATGTCCGTAAGCAAGCTCGTGAGCTTCCGTTTATCAAACGTTTCTTGGAAAGCAAGGAGGGTAAGAGGCCGATCGTGATGGTGGCCGGCAGTTCATGGCCTCAAGACGAGGCGATCTTTATCCCTTATTTCCATGAGCATCCGGAGATGAAGTTGATTATCGCCCCGCATGAGATTCACCGGGAACATCTCCTTTCTATCGAGGCGATGCTAAAACGTCCGTCCGTCCGTCTATCGGAGGCGCATGAGGATGATCTGGCCGATAAGGATTGCTTGATCATCGACAGTTTCGGACTCTTATCTTCCATTTATCGCTATGGACAGATCGCTTATATCGGTGGTGGTTTCGGAGCGGGTATCCACAACACGTTGGAAGCCGCCGTTTATGGGATGCCGGTCTTATTCGGCCCGAGATACCATAAGTTTAAGGAGGCGAAGGATCTGATCGCCGTAGGTGGTGGTTTCTCCATCACAGACGATTCCTCTTTCCGAACGAAGATGGACGAGTTATTGACCGACCCGACAGCCTTGGAAACCTCCGGGCAAGCTGCCGGTGATTTTGTGAAAAACAGTGTAGGAGCGACGGATCAAATCTTGCGGCAAATCCATATCCGTTAATAGATAAAGCCGGGTTTGCTATTCGAGTGATTGTATGCCCAGACTCTTTTGATATAGCAATGGAATACGGATGAGATAGATGTACGGATTGGTAATTGAACGATTCGCGTTGTCTATCTCATCCGTATTTTATTTTAATCCTCTTCAGCGAACATCGGGTCCCAAGCGGGAAGGCGAGTCGGTGTTTGTTTCAAGATCTCTTTTACTTGATCCGTGATGTACTTCTTGTTGACTACCAGACGGAACATATACTCATTAAACCATTGGTCTGTCATGATGAGGTGGCCGGCGTTCGCTCCGGGGCCCCAACTATTCTCAACCATCCATTTCTTCGGCTTTCCATTTGCGTCGAGGTCAACAGCCATCAAGGTCATGGCGTGTGAGGAACCGCTGGCGAATGTTTGGATACGTTGTTTCTTATCCATGCCGAAAGTCGTACCCATCAGTGAACCGTAATCGTAGAAGTTTACATCCAGAATACCTCTGTCACGATCGAAGAACTTGCCTACGTCGCAAGAGAAATACATCATGGTGCTGTCCTTGATGGAAGCGATAGCCATTTGTTTGATATCCTCGATCGGAAGGTTTACGTAAGTCCAGTTCTTGCCATCGTAAGCGTGGCGGTCGTAATCGATCTCATACAACTTATAATAATCGCGGCTCGGATCGTTCATCAACATGACATAGTTGTTTTTCAAATCGTCCCCGATATATTCTTGGAAGAAGGACTGAGGCGTATATTCCTTCGTCTCTACCGGATTCCCTTTAGCGTCTTTGCGAGTCCACGTGAATTTCGTAGGCGGCTCTCCCAAGTTCAATACGAGCATACGGTAAATCGTACCTAGCATCTCTGTTTTCTTTTTCTCCAGATCCGCTACGGTCGTGCCTTTGGTCGTAGACAGGTCGCGAAGTTGCAAGCCGTATTCTTTCAGCTTTAATCCGATCAGGTTGCTCATGCGTCCGGTACTGTTGCTACTGTTGGTCTCTACCATGACCTCGGCGGGAACCACGCCATACTTGGTCAAGATATCGGAGACACCCGTGAACTGCCCTCCGTCTCCGATCGGGTTCTTGAATAACCATTCCACCATCTTGTCGTCCATCGGTTTCAGACGAGTATCGATGATGCCCTGTAAGAAAAGGTTCGCTTTCTCCAATTGATCCCAGAAGAAAGAATAATTCTGGGAGAATTGGAATTCACCCATGTCGTATTTATGGATCGCCTGCGCACGGAATACGTTCAATCCCGTGAAAAGCCAGCAACGGCCCGAGGAACGTTGGTTGGAGATCCCTTTGCTCTCTACCTTATTGGAGAAGTAAGTATCCAAATTGTTCTTGCTCTCCCCATTAACGGCAAGCTTGTTGATGTCGTTATTGGTGATTGCGTTACGGATCGCCTTATCGGCCGGCGTTCCCTGATAAGACTGTTTGATTTGCTGCAACATCGTGGGTGAGATGCCTCCACCGCTTTGTTGTCCGTGAGCCGATAGCGTGATGCCTAAAGCCAAGGCCGCTATCCATAAATTCTTTTGCTTCATGATATTTTAGTTGATTAATAAATTGTGTTATTTCTTTTTAGGCCATACCAGACCGTCTTGCCGGATCTTCCATACCGTACCGTCTGGTGCGGGTAGCGATATCTCATACATGGAAGGTGTCGTATGTATTTCCAGTTGATTGGCGATCTCTTGCGGGCATAACTCGTTTGCCTTCAAGTCGTTGATGTTATCGGCATAATGCCCGAAGGTCGCGGCGAACTCATTCTGACGGTAATATAAATTACGCAAGATCCATTTCGTCTCCTCCGAAGGATGTTTTACGAAAGGAGTCTCACCTTCTCCCGCAATCTTATCCGATATTTGAACATAACCCCAGTATTCGGGCATATGGATATTGATTACCCCGGTAGGCGCCCATACCCAGTTGTACTCGCGAATCTTATCCTCTCCTTGGATAGGGACTTTCACGTATTTACCGTCTTTCACGTCCGTTGTCCATTCCACACGGGAGAAGTTCACACGGATCTGCTCGCCGATTTCCGGCTTTTCTTTTCCTCTGTCCATTTGGAATACGGAAGTCCAAGGAATGAATACCTCTACGCTCCATGATTTATCCGTGTCTTTCGGGTTATTCAGCGTACCGTCCACATAAACAGCGGATTTCATTCCAGCGAACTCCCAGTTATTCAATACTTGCGGATTATCCCGGTAGGGGCGGGTTAAGAACAAGTCCCATTCCGTACCTAAGGCGTTCACCTCGTACTCCAGATAATTATGGGTGTCGTTCGTAGGATTCAGGAAGATCTCGAAGTCGTTGTCATGGAAGATCACGGCGTCGTGTTCCGTGATGGTCGCCCATACGTGCGGCTCCTCCATAAGGACGGCGAAGTACATTCCGTTATCATCGTAAGTCATCTTGGCCCGGGTCTGGAAGTGAGGGGCCGGGCGTTTGTCTCCTTCGATATCCACGAAGTCGCTGGTCCAAGGTATCGCGTCCCATTCCCCGGGAGAAAGCTTTCCGTCGATCTTGATAGGAGCGGGGGCCTTGTAGCAAACATACGTCGGCGGATTGAACGGTGGTTGCGGCATATACGTGATGTCCGGCTTTTGCGTACTGGGTTTCTGTGCGCAAGAAAGCAATAGGAGTGCCGCCAATGGCGCTGTCGTTAAAATCGTTTTTCTCATGTGCGTTTATTTTTAGATCGTTTGATAAATAGATTCTTATTGAAGTAAGTCCATCGCCGCGTCCAACCATGTATTTATATCGTCCGGATAATGTTGGTCGGCGGTATAAGTATCGCTGCGTTTGTGCCCGAGTCTTACGATCACGGCGTTCTTTTCCGGGAGCGTGAAGACATATTGCCCCAAGATTCCTCTCATATAAGGGATCTTCATCCCTTTGTAATCGAGAATCCAGTATTGGAATCCGTAACAATGGTTGGGTTTGCCGAGATCCTTATAGACAAGACGGGTATCGGGGCTTGTCGCTTCCGCCAAATAAGCGGGAGAGATCAATTGCTGGCCATCCCATTGACCGTTGTTGAGTAATAATTGTCCGAAGCGGGCGAAATCACGGGCGTTACTGTTGAAACAGCAATAGGCTTTTTCCATGCCGTCCTTCCGGTCGAGGCTCCAAAGGGCGCTTTCCTCAGCGTGCATCGGAGTCCATAGTTTGCGGGATACATAATCGCTGAGTTTCTCCCCGGTAGCCTTCTCCACGATAAAGCCCAGCAGTTGTGTCACGCCGCTTTGGTAGATAAAGTTTACGCCGGGCTCGTCGATCTCTTTCATCCCGAAGGCGATTTCCTGTAGGTCATCGCCATAATACAACTGGGTGGTAGGAGAGAAAGGAGAGCTGTAAGCCTCGTCGAAATCCACGCCGGCGCTCATGGTCAGCAAATGGCGAAGCGTTAGGGCCTTTCCGTCGTATCCCTTGAATTCCGGGAAAAAGTCGCTTACCGGTTGATCGACATCGCGGATAAATCCATCGTCGATAGCGCAGCCGATCGCTAACGAGACGATGCTTTTCGCCATCGAGAAGGAGTTGCTATGCGATTCCGGGGAATAATCTTCCCAATATTGCTCGAATAGCAGTCGATTGTCTTGGATGATTACATAGGCAACCGTACCCAGCTCCTCAAACCGGGGAAGATAACGCTCTGGAATACTTTTCGTATTGTAAGCTTCCGATAGTTCCCAAGGGCGGGGCGAACCTGCTTTTACGACCCGGTTCTCGAAAATCGGATATTGATCGATCTTGGGTAATAAATGAGTAAGCGCTCTGCGCAAATAATAATTGGAGGGTAACGTTAGATACCCTCCGATTCCTACTATAAAAATAAACACTATCCATCTCACGCTTCGAGACAAATAGTGTTTATTGTTTTGAATTCCTTTATTTGAATTATTTTTCATGTAACCACTTTTTGCCTGAAGGGGTATACGTGTAAATTAAGCCTATTAGGCAAATAATCCCGACAACTCCAAGAAAGATTACTAACTCCATATTATTGTCCCTTTTTTCATAGATACAAATATATGGTTTATAATTCAAATAATCAAATACATGCTATTATTCTTTATACCAAGAAGAATACATATGATAGTTCTTGGCTATCTTTTGGTTGATCTCCTTCGCTTGCTCGGGATCTACCTTCTTGACGAACTTAGCGGGAACTCCGGCGTAGATACTGCCCGGCTCGACGATCGTCTTGCTTAGTACTACGGAACCTGCGGCGATGATCGCTCCCTCGCCTACTACGGCGTGATCCAATACCACGGAGCCCATTCCGATCAAGGCGCCATTGCAAATCTTCGCCCCGTGGATCGTTACGTTATGGCCGATGGATACATCATCGCCGATCTCGATTGTCGATTTCTCATATAAGGTGTGAAGGACGGAACCATCCTGTACGTTTACGCCGTTGCCGATGCGAATCGAGTTCACGTCGCCGCGAAGCACGGTGCCAAACCAGATACTGCAACCTTCACCGATCTCTACGTCACCTATAATCGTGGCGTTGTCTGCTAAAAAAGTGTCTTTACCGATCTTCGGGGTAAAGCCACGAACGGATTTAATTAATGCCATTTTTAGTTGTTTAAATTTCTGTTGTTTTCTCTTTCAGCCAAGCTTTCTCCTCCTCGTTCAAGAACGGGCTGATCTTGTCGTAGACCATTTGGTGGTACTTGTTCAGCCAAGCGTGCTCACGGACAGAGAGCATGGGGATGATAATCAAGCTCGTGTCGATGAAACAAAGCGTCAGCGTATCGAATCCTAGGAATTTCCCGAATTCCGTTTCGCTGTCCTCACGTACCAAGATCATGTTCTCCGTACGGATACCGTATTCGCCGGTACGATACATGGCCGGCTCGTCGCTGATCACCATTCCGGGCTTCAAGGTCACCGGGTTCTCCTCCATGCGGATGCTTTGGGGGCCTTCGTGTACGTTTAGGCAATGGCCGATACCGTGACCGGTTCCGTGCAAGTAATTGATTCCGGAATCCCATAGCGCTTTACGGGCAAGGATATCGATCTGGGAACCTCGTGTTCCGGCGGGAAACTTGCTTTTCGCCAAGCTGATCGTACCTTTCAACACACGGGTGAAATCCTTTTTCATCTGCTCCGTCGGCTCTCCAAGGGCGATCGTGCGGGTGATATCCGTCGTACCGTCCAGATATTGTGCGCCGGAATCGATCAAAAGCAATCCTTCCGGCTTCAAGGTCGCGTCCGTCTCCGGCGTAGCGGAGTAATGAACGATCGCTCCATGCTCGGCGTAGCCGCAGATCGTGCCGAAGCTATCCATGATGTATTGCGGTTGTTCCGCACGTAAGGCGGTCAGCTTCTCGGCGGCGCTGATCTCTGTAACTTGGGCTCCTTCCGCCATTTGTTTCTCCAGCCAGATATAGAATTTTGTCAAGGCGACACCATCTTTTACCACGGCGTTTTGGAAGCCCTTGATCTCGGTCTCGTTCTTGATGCTCTTCAAGTGGTTGGCGGGGGAGATCCCTTCCACGATCGTACAGCTTCCCGGGATCGCGTCGTATAAGGAGACGTTCGTCTTGTTCATATCCACGAATACCCGGCTGTTTTCCGGTAGGCGGGATAGATACCTCTGGATCATGGAGTATTCGGCCAGCGTAACCCCTTCTTTCTTCAAATGCTCGGTGATCTCGGCGGTCAGCTTCTCCGGCTTGATGAATAGCACGCTCTCATCCTCCGATACGAAGGCGTAGCTGACTACGACCGGGTTATAGGTCACGTCCGTACCCCGGATATTGAATGTCCACGCGATCTCGTCCAAGGCGGCGAGGATCAAGCAATCGGCGCCCTCGCTCCGCAGCTGGTTATTGATTAGGTCTAGTTTCTCGTGCACGGAGGCTCCGCTTAATGCTTCCGGCATCTCGAATATCGGGTTTCCGGGAACGGCGGGACGGTCCTTCCAGATACCCTCGATCAGGTCGGCCGAGGTATCCAGCTTGATTTCTTTACGGCTTAGTTTATTTGCCAAGGCACTCGCTTCGGCGGCGCTATAGGTTTGCCCGTCTAGCCCAACGGCCTGTCCGGCGTGTAACTCATGCAAGAGGAATTCCGTGATAGACGGTGTCTCCGGAAGCGCCAACTTATAGAGTTCGATACCGGAACCTTCCAGTTGGCTGGCCGCTTGCAGGAAATACCGGGAATCAGTCCATAAGCCCGCCTTGTCCGCGGTGACCACGATCGTTCCCGCCGAGCCGGTGAAGCCGGATATCCATTCTCTCGATTTCCAGCGATCGGCCGGATACTCGCTTAGATGCGGGTCGGAACTGGGTATGATGTAAGCGTCAACCTTCTGTTGCCTCATAGCCTCCCGTAGGGCGGCGATACGTTCAGGAATGTTTGTTTTCATCGCATTTTATTTTAGTCAACATTAATACTCGCAAAGTTAATGAATTATTTTGGATTTGTCTCGCCGGAAACCGGCTCTTCTACCTTATAATATAGATGGGAAGTACCCAGCTTTTCCCACCGCAGTTTCCCTTCCTCTACCAGCCGCCGCAAGTCGAGGGAAGCCTTACTTCTGGAGCATCCGCAGAGCGACATATACTTCTTCTGGTGGATAAAAGGGTTCGTCTCCAGATAACGGAATACCTCTTGCTCGCATTCCTTGGCGGAGGGATATGCGGGATCGCTAACCGTGTACTCGTCACGAAACACCGGCATGGTCTTCAGCCGGTCTCTTAGTTCCTTGGACGATCTGAACTTCACGTCCTTGAAATGGATGGATTCCGCCCGGATCTCATTCTTTTCCATCACGGGCCGGCTTTTCAGTGAGACGCTGAAAGTACCGATCCCCTCTAGCTCCACGTTATAACCGAACATGAGGAAGTCCACCATCATGTCTTGGAAAAGCTGCAAGATCCCTTTCATATCCGCGGGAGAGAAAGAAGACCGGGACTTCGCTCTGCTGATGAACTCATCCGTATGTATCGTCCCGCAAGAGACCAAACGAGGATGTAGGGATAATGACTTCCCGGATTCCTCTGGATTCGGGTTGGGATTTCTGACTAACTTGTAATTTGCTGACATCTGTGCTGTGTTTAAATGGTTATAGATCTTTTGTCCGATTTTTCTAGATCGCTTACTCGTTTTTATAGGCGAGCTTAGCGGTTTCTTCAAGAAGAATTCATCTTTCAACAGCCGTTGCATGATCATGCACCAACTGTTGGACGATCATCTACCATCTGTTGGATGATTGTCCAACAGATGGTAGATGATGAATACTTCAGCTTCAAAGGTACAATATATAAAAGAGAAAAGGGTAAGGATTCCGGATAAAAGAGCTAAAGGTTATGATAAACGTGTATGGGCTCACAGCCTTGTGGTCCACAACCTTGTGAACCGATCCCTTTAAATCAAGTTAAAGATAAGGCACTCAATAGATATCAAGGAATAATTTGCTAGCTTTGTAGAAACAAATAAGAAGTGCCATGAGGAATCTGCTTTATCTTTTTGTCTTTGCGGCTCTGCTTCTCGGCTTGAGCGCATGTTCTTCTTATTATTATTCGATGTTGAACTCGAATGACCCCGTCGGGGAGAAGAATGAGAGAGGTGATTTTGTGCAGGAAAACGATACGGTACGTATCTCTTATCGTTTCTGGGGAGAGAACGCCCCGGTTACTATTACCATTTATAATAAATTGGATGAACCCTTGTATGTGGATTGGGGGCGGTCGGCGCTGATTATCGATGACGTGGCTACCACCTACGATCCGAAAGTGGCCTCGGTGAGAGGCGAGAGCTCTAGCGTGGCATCCGGTAGCTCCTTTCATTGGAGCGATAGGAGCAGCAGCGGGTGGAGCTACTCGGAAGGTTCCTTCTCCGGTGATGTGAGTTTGCCGAAGGGCGTTGAGTTTATCCCGCCGCATTCCAAATTAGTCAATACGCCTTTGCAATTAGCCAACTTCCCGTTTAACGAGATCCCGAAGGAAGAGTATGTAAAGGAGCAAATGACAACGAAAGCAAACACCACCGTAAATATCCGAGTGAAGGATTTTACGGAAGAAGATTCTCCGCTGAGATTCCGTAGCTACCTGACGTTGTTCGCCGGAGGGACCAATGGGAAGCCCTTGAAGCATTCCTCTTTTGAGCGGAACTTCTATCTGGCGAAATTGATCAAGGTCGGCGACGTGGCTCCCCGGTATTTCGATGAGGGACAGCAGCAATCCGGCGATTTCTTTTACGTGAAAGAGACTCATGGGGCTACGGCAGGCCTTGTCGTAGGGGCGATAGCGGTTACCGCCGCAGGGGTGGCGATAGAAGCTACGCTGGGTCCCGTGAACTATTAATATATTCATATCGAATGATACAAACTCTATCTGATTTAAAGACCGTGCGTTTCAACGAGCAAGCGGACGGTGTGATCATTTTGGACCAAACTCTGCTGCCGGGTAAGGAAGCGTATCTGACCCTTACCACTGCCGAGGAGATATGGGATGCCATCTATAAATTAAAGGTACGTGGAGCACCTGCTATCGGGATAGCGGCCGCTTATGGTATCTATGTCTGCGCCCGTCGGATCGATACGGCGGAGAAATCCGTTTTCGTGGATGAGTTTCGGAAGATCAAGGAGTATCTGGCCGGTTCCCGTCCGACGGCGGTGAATCTAGTGACGGCGCTGAACCGGATGGAGCGGGTATTGGTCGCTCATCCAACCTTGTCTGTCCCGGAATGGAAAGAGCTATTATATAAGGAAGCGATCGCGATCCGGGAGGAAGACGCCGCCGCTTGCCGGCAGATCGGCGAGAACTGTCTGGAGCTACTCCGTCCCGGGATGGGAATCCTTACGCATTGCAACGCCGGACATCTGGCGGTCTCGGAGTATGGCACCGCCTTGGCGCCGATTTATCTGGGGCAGGAGAGAGGCTATGGTTTCAAGGTCTTCGCCGACGAGACCCGTCCTTTGTTGCAAGGCGCCCGGCTCACGGCCTATGAGCTAAGCAGGGCCGGCGTGGACGTGACGCTGATTTGCGATAATATGGCCTCTATCGTCATGCGGAAAGGCTGGGTGCAAGCCGTGGTCGTAGGTTGCGACCGTGTAGCCGCCAATGGCGACGTGGCGAATAAGATCGGCACGTCCGGAGTGGCTATCTTGGCCCGGCATTACAAGATCCCCTTCTATGTATTAGGCCCGACATCCACCATCGATAGCTCGTGCCCGGACGGCGATTCCATTGTAATAGAGGAACGTAACCCCGATGAGGTCACCGAGATGTGGTATTCAAGGCGTATGGTCCCGAAAGACGTAAAAGTCTACAACCCCGCCTTCGACATTACTCCCCACGAGCTAATCACGGCTATAATTACGGAGAAAGGCATCTTTTATAAAAATAATCGCTGAAAGTTTTGCTAATCCCGAAACAATCAGTAATTTTGCCGCTCAATTTGAGGATATAAATAATTAAACAATATAACAATTTAAATTATGATCGTAGTTCCATTAAAAGAAGGCGAAAACATCGAGAAGGCGCTTAAGAAATTCAAGAGAAAGTTCGAGAAAACAGGTGTAGTCAAGGAATTGAGAGGCCGTCAGGCTTTCGAGAAACCGTCTGTTACGAAGAGAAAGCAGACTATGCGTGCTATCTACGTACAGCATTTGCAACAAGTAGAAGAATAATTATAGCTTCCGGGCTTGTTTTATTGAATTCTTATTCCTATTTTCGTTGCATGAATGTTGATGCAACGAGAATATGCTGATCGATGACTTTCTAAACTATCTCCGGTATGAGCGGAACTATTCCAATTATACGATTGGTGCCTATTCGAAAGATTTGGACCAATTCCAGAGGTATGTAAGAGAGCATCGAGAAGGTGTATTCAACCCCGGGGAAATCGATTCGGATTTCGTGAGAAGCTGGATCGTCAGTTTGATGGACGAGAAGCTTTCTCCCGTATCGGTAAATCGGAAATTAAGTTCTTTGAAATCTTTTTTTAAGTTTCTCATGAAACGGGGCATTGTCTCCGCGAATCCGTTGAGATTGGTGAGCGGTCCGAAAACGAAGAAACCCTTACCTTATTTTATTAAGGATAGCGAGTTGGAGGCGTTGTTGGACGGAGACGGATTTGATGAGGATTTTGAAGGTGTGAGGAATCGGTTGGTCATTGAGATGCTATACGATACCGGGATGCGCCGCTCAGAGTTAATCGGCATACGAAACGTGGATGTGGATTATGAGGCGATGCAGGTCAAGGTTACCGGAAAGCGGAACAAGCAGCGGTTGATTCCTTTTGCGGAGGGGTTAAAAAACTTAATGCTTGCATACACGGAAGTCCGTGATCGTGAGCTTGAGGCAGCCGGTGAATGGTTTTTCGTTCGAAAGAACGGGAACCAGTTGTCGACGGGGATTGTTTATAATATAGTAAAAAAGCAATTGTCGGAGATACCCATGCTGGCGAAACGAAGTCCACACGTGTTACGACATTCATTTGCAACGAGTATGTTAAACAACGGAGCCGAGCTGAACGCTGTGAAAGATTTATTAGGTCATAGCAGTTTAGCGTCTACCAGTGTTTACACGCATACAACCTTTGAGGAATTAAAAAAAGTGTATCATGCTCATCCAAGAGCAAAAAAAGAAGGAGGTTATTATGGACGTTAGAATTCAAGCAATTCATTTCGACGCAACTGCACAGTTGGAGGCGTTTATTCAGAAGAAAGTTTCTAAATTGGAGCAATACTTCGATGGTATTATATTGGCAGAGGTTACATTGAAGGTGGTTAAGCCTGAGACGGTGAAGAACAAGCAGGCCAGTATAATGTTGTCCGTGAAGAACGGGGAATGTTTCGCTGATAAAATAAACGATACTTTCGAAGGGGCGATAGACGATTGTGTTGAGGCTTTGGAGAAGCAACTGGTTAAATTCAAAGAAAAAATCAGAGCCAAATAAAAAAAACGGTAGATAAATTTGGTATGTAAGAAATAATATCTAAATTTGCAGCCGTTTCGCCGTGGTGACGAAACGGCTGCTTTTAGAAGTATCGCCTCTTTAGCTCAGTTGGCCAGAGCACGTGATTTGTAATCTCGGGGTCGTTGGTTCGAATCCGACAAGAGGCTCAAAAGAATGTATTGGAATGGGCAGTTACCAGAGTGGCCAAATGGGGCTGACTGTAACTCAGCTGGCTTTCGCCTTCGGTGGTTCGAATCCATCACTGCCCACACGAATGAAACAAAGGAGAGAATCGGTTGGTTCATTCGGTCTTGCGGAAGTAGCTCAGTTGATAGAGCATTAGCCTTCCAAGCTGAGGGTCGCGGGTTTGAGCCCCGTCTTCCGCTCTTATAAGTTGCCTGTGTAGCTCAGCGGTAGAGCACTTCCTTGGTAAGGAAGAGGTCCCGAGTTCAAGTCTCGGCACCGGCTCAATTGAAAATTGAACATGATCATTAATCAAATAAAGAACAATTAAGTTATGGCAAAAGAGAAATTTGACAGATCGAAACCACATGTGAACATTGGTACGATTGGTCACGTTGACCACGGTAAAACAACTTTGACAGCTGCTATCACAACAGTATTGGCAAAGAAAGGTCTTTCAGAGTTGCGTTCATTCGATTCTATCGACAACGCTCCTGAAGAAAAAGAGAGAGGTATCACAATCAACACTTCTCACGTAGAGTATCAGACTGCAAACCGTCACTATGCTCACGTAGACTGTCCGGGTCACGCCGACTACGTAAAGAACATGGTAACTGGTGCTGCTCAGATGGACGGTGCTATCATCGTAGTTGCTGCTACTGATGGTCCTATGCCTCAAACTCGCGAGCACATCCTTTTGGCTCGTCAGGTAAACGTTCCGAGATTGGTTGTATTCATGAACAAGTGTGACATGGTTGACGACGAGGAAATGTTGGAATTGGTTGAGATGGAGATGAGAGAGTTGCTTTCATTCTATCAATTCGACGGTGACAACACTCCGATCATCCGTGGTTCTGCTCTTGGTGCATTGAACGGTGATCCTCAATGGGAAGATAAAGTAATGGAGTTGATGGAAGCTTGTGATACTTGGATTCCTCTGCCTCCGCGTGAAATCGACAAGCCGTTCTTGATGCCGGTTGAGGACGTATTCTCAATCACGGGTCGTGGTACTGTTGCTACAGGTCGTATCGAGACAGGTATTGTTAAGGTTGGTGAGGAAGTTCAGATCATCGGTCTTGGCGCTGCTGGTAAGAAATCTGTTGTTACAGGTGTTGAGATGTTCCGTAAGTTATTGGATCAAGGTGAGGCTGGTGACAACGTTGGTTTGTTGCTTCGCGGTATCGATAAGAACGAGATCAAGCGTGGTATGGTAATCTGCCACCCGGGTCAGGTTAAAGAGCATTCTAAGTTCAAGGCTGAGGTTTATATCTTGAAGAAAGAGGAAGGTGGTCGTCACACTCCGTTCCACAACAAATATCGTCCTCAGTTCTACATCCGTACATTGGATGTAACTGGTGAGATCACTTTGCCGGAAGGAACTGAAATGGTAATGCCGGGTGATAACGTAACGATCGAGGTTGAGTTGATCTATCCGGTAGCATGTAGCGTAGGTCTTCGTTTCGCTATCCGCGAGGGTGGACGTACAGTAGGTGCAGGCCAGATCACAGAATTAGAGAACTAATTCAAACATTAGATAATGTTATAGCCAGTCTTTTTAAGGGCTGGCTATTTCTACGGAAGTAGCTCAGTCGGTAGAGCACTGGTCTCCAAAACCAGGTGTCGGGAGTTCGAGCCTCTCCTTCCGTGCTAAAATCTATAGATTCGATGAAAAAGATAATTACTTATATTAAGGAATCTTATAACGAACTTGTTTATAAAGTTTCTTGGCCTACGAGAGCAGAGCTTTCCAATAGTGCGGTTGTTGTTATGTTTGCTTCCCTTATCATCGCCGCATTGATCTTTGTTGTTGACGGGGCCTTCGAGGCTGTTATGCGTTTCTTCTACAACCAAATTTTCTAATCAGTTAAGGTATGTCTGATATCCAAAAGAAATTTTATGTTCTGCGTGCCATCAGTGGCAAGGAGAACAAGGTGCGGGAATATCTAGAGGCTGAGCTGAAGAATACGGATCTGGGAGAATATGTATCTCAAGTCTTGATTCCGACCGAGAAAACCTTTACGGTACGAAACGGTAAGAAGGTCATGAAAGAAAGGGCTTACTTGCCGGGTTATGTACTGGTTGAGGCCGCTTTGGTCGGTGAGGTTGCTCATCGATTGCGGAACATTCCGAACGTGATTGGTTTCTTGGGTGGTTCTGATACCCCCGTGCCATTACGTCCTGCGGAAGTGAATCGTATCTTAGGTACGGTTGACGAGTTGCAGGAACAACAAGAGGATCTGGATATCCAGTTCTATGTTGGCGAGAGTGTGAAGATTACTTTTGGACCGTTCAGCGGTTTCACGGGTATAATCGAAGAGGTCAACGCCGAGAAAAAGAAACTTAAGGTGATGGTTAAGGTCTTCGGACGCAAGACTCCCCTTGAGTTGGGTTATATGCAAGTTGAGAAAGAATAGTACTCTGGTTACGAAAAGTGCTACCTTTCTGTTATTGATGTTATATATCTAAAAAATTTTAGAAACAATGGCTAAAGAAGTTGCTGGACAAATCAAATTGCAGATTAAAGGAGGAGCAGCAAACCCTTCTCCCCCAGTAGGACCTGCTTTGGGTTCTAAGGGTATTAACATTATGGAGTTTTGCAAGCAATTTAATGCCAAGACCCAAGACAAGGCTGGTAAGATATTACCTGTTGTAATTACTTACTATGCCGATAAGTCTTTCGACTTTGTCGTTAAAACTCCTCCTGTGGCAATCCAGTTGTTGGAAGCTACTAAGAAGAAGAGTGGTTCCGCTCAACCTAACCGTGCTAAGATCGCTGAGATCACATGGGAGCAGGTGAAAGCTATCGCTGAAGACAAATTAGTCGATCTAAACTGCTTTACTGTCGAGTCAGCCATGAGAATGGTTGCGGGAACAGCCAGAAGTATGGGTATCACTGTTAAAGGGACATTCCCGGGTAATAATTAATAAACTTCAATTGAGATGAGTAAACTTACAAAGAATCAAAAGTTGGCTTTGGGCAAGATTGAAGCTGGGAAAGCATATACATTGAAAGAAGCTTCAGCTTTAGTGAAGGAAATTACTACAACTAAGTTTGACGCATCCGTAGATGTTGATGTCCGTTTAGGTGTTGACCCCCGTAAGGCCAATCAAATGGTGAGAGGCGTGGTTTCATTGCCTCACGGAACTGGTAAGCAGGTTAGGGTTCTCGCATTATGTACTCCGGACAAGGAAGCTGAAGCTACTGCCGCTGGAGCTGACTATGTTGGATTGGATGAGTATATTAATAAGATTAAAGGCGGTTGGACTGACATTGATGTTATCATCACTATGCCTTCTATCATGGGTAAGATCGGTGCTCTTGGTCGCGTATTAGGCCCTCGTGGTTTGATGCCTAACCCAAAGAGTGGTACGGTTACCAATGAGATCGGAAATGCGGTGAAGGAGGTTAAGCAAGGTAAGATCGACTTTAAGGTAGATAAGAGCGGTATCGTTCACACATCTGTTGGTAAGGTGTCTTTCACTCCGGAACAGATTCGTGACAATGCTAAGGAGTTTATTTCAACTTTGATCAAGTTGAAACCTACTGCGGCTAAAGGTGCGTATATAAAGAGTATTTATCTTTCTAGTACTATGAGTGCGGGTATTAAAATTGACCCCAAATCAGTTGAAGAAAACTAAAAAACAATTGAACAATGAGAAAGGAAGATAAAGGAACTGTTATAGGTCAATTAACTGAAACATTAAAGGAATATCCTAATTTCTATTTGACGGATATCGAGGCGTTGGACGCTGAGAAAACCAGCAAATTGAGAAGAGAGTGTTTCAAGCGTGAGGTTAAGTTAGTCGTTGTAAAGAATAACTTGCTTAAGAAAGCGTTGGAGAACATTGAAGGTGACTTCTCTGATCTTAACGTGGCTTTGAAAGGCAATACGGCTGTGATGTTCTCACAAGTCGCTAATGCTCCCGCTCGCCTGATTAAGGATTTTACTAAGGACGCTAAAAAAGGTGTAGTCGTTAAACCGGCTTTGAAGGCTGCTTACGTACAAGAAAGCTTCTATGTAGGTGCTGAGAATCTTGAGGCATTAGTAAATATCAAGAGCAAAAACGAACTTATTGCCGATGTTATCGCATTGTTGGAATCTCCGGCGAAGAACGTTATCTCTGCTCTTCAGTCATCAGGACAAACTATCCATGGTCTGTTGAAGACTTTGGAAGAAAGATAATTTTTCATTAAAACATTACACAGATAAATAATCATTTAAATCATACAAAAATGGCAGATTTGAAAGCTTTTGCAGAACAATTAGTAAACTTGACCGTTAAAGAAGTTAGCGAATTAGCTACTATCCTTAAAGAAGAGTACGGTATCGAACCTGCTGCTGCAGCTGTTGCTGTTGCTGGTCCTGCTGCTGGTGGTGCTGCTGCCGCTGCAGAAGAGAAGACTTCTTTCGATGTTGTATTGAAAGCAGCAGGTGCTAATAAATTAGCTATCGTTAAGTTAGTTAAAGAATTAACAGGTCTTGGCTTGAAAGAGGCTAAGGATATGGTAGATAGCGCTCCTAGTGCAATCAAGGAAGGTATCGCTAAAGCTGATGCTGAGGCATTGAAGAAACAGTTGGAAGAGGCTGGAGCTGAAGTTGAGCTTAAATAGTATTTATAACCTGGTTTCCAGGTGATTTGGTTAAGAGTCTCCGACTACGAAGACTCTTAACCTTTTTGTGTCTATAATTTCAATAAGTTCAATAAATTCCTTACTAGATGTCTTCAACAGCTGAAAACCAAAGAGTTAATTTTGCTTCGATAAAGAATCAGTTCCCGTATCCGGACTTTCTCGAAGTTCAATTGAAGTCGTTCCAAGACTTTCTTCAACTTGACACTCCTCCTGAAAAGAGAAAGAAGGAGGGATTGTATAAGGTATTTGCCGAGAATTTCCCGATTGCGGATACCCGTAACAATTTTGTGTTGGAGTTCTTAGATTACTATATAGATCCGCCTCGTTACTGTATCGATGAGTGTATCGCTCGCGGGTTAACCTATAGCGTGCCTTTAAAAGCGAAGTTAAAACTGTACTGTACGGACCCGGATCATGAGGACTTCGATACGGTGATCCAAGATGTATACTTGGGTCCGATCCCGTATATGACGGACAGAGGTACTTTCGTGATCAACGGCGCCGAGCGTGTTGTCGTGTCTCAGCTGCACCGTTCTCCGGGCGTATTCTTCGGACAAAGCACGCACGCAAACGGAACGAAGTTGTACTCCGCACGTATTATCCCGTTCAAGGGGTCATGGATCGAGTTCGCTACGGACATCAACAATGTGATGTACGCTTACATCGACCGTAAAAAGAAATTGCCTGTAACTACTCTTTTGAGAGCTATTGGTTTTGAAAGCGATAGAGATATTCTTGAAATCTTCAACCTTGCGGAAGAGGTGAAGGTAACGAAAGCAAACCTGAAGAAGTTTATCGGACGTAAGCTGGCCGCTCGTGTTTTGAAGACTTGGGTGGAGGATTTCGTAGATGAGGATACCGGTGAGGTGGTTTCTATTGAACGTAACGATGTTATCATCGACCGTGAGTCTGTACTGGATAGCGACAATATCGAGGCTATCTTGGATTCAGGCACGCAAAATATCTTGTTGCATCGTGAGGACCAGAATCTGTCTGACTATGCTATCATATATAATACGCTCCAGAAAGACCCGAGTAACTCCGAGAAGGAAGCTGTGTTGTATATCTACAGACAGTTGAGAAATGCGGAACCGGCTGATGAGGCTAGCGCACGCGAGGTTATCACGAACCTGTTCTTCTCAGAGAAACGTTATGATCTGGGTGAGGTGGGACGTTACAGGATCAACAAGAAGTTAGGCCTTACTACAAGCGCTGATGTTAAGGTTTTGACTAAAGAAGATATTATCGAGATCATCAAGTACCTGATCGAGTTGATCAACTCGAAGGCTATCGTGGATGATATCGACCACTTAAGCAACCGTCGTGTACGTACGGTTGGCGAGCAATTGTATAACCAGTTCGGTATTGGTTTGGCTCGTATGTCACGTACAGTTCGTGAACGTATGAACGTTCGCGATAATGAGGTGTTTACTCCGATTGATTTGATCAACGCGAAGACGATTTCTTCCGTGGTTAACTCTTTCTTCGGAACGAATGCCTTGTCTCAGTTCATGGACCAGACGAACCCGTTGGCGGAGATCACGCACAAGCGTCGTTTATCAGCCCTAGGTCCGGGAGGTTTGTCTAGAGAGCGTGCCGGATTCGAGGTTCGTGACGTTCACTATACGCACTATGGTCGTCTTTGTCCGATTGAGACCCCGGAAGGTCCGAACATTGGTTTGATCTCTTCTTTATGTGTATACGCTAAGATCAACGATCTAGGTTTCATCTCGACTCCGTACCGTAAGGTGGCAGATGGAAAGGTCGACTTCTCTGAGGAAGGCTTGCAATACTACACGGCGGAGGAAGAGGAAGAGTTGACAATCGCTCAAGGTAACGCTCCATTGGATGATAACGGTAAGTTTATCCGCGATAAGGTGAAGGCTCGTTTCGAGGCTGACTTCCCTGTTGTCCCTCCTTCTGAGATTGACTTGATGGACGTGGCTCCGCAGCAGATCGCTTCTATCGCAGCTTCATTGATCCCGTTCTTGGAACATGATGACGCTAACCGTGCGTTGATGGGATCTAACATGATGCGTCAGGCGGTTCCTTTGTTGCGTACGGACGCTCCGATCGTTGGTACCGGTATCGAGGCGCAGGTTGCTCGTGACTCTCGTACTCAGATTATGGCTGAGCGTGAGGGCGAGGTTGTGTTCGTTGATGCTACTTGTATCAAGATTAAATATGACCGCACGGAGGACGAGGAATTCGTTAGCTTCGAGGATGCGGTTAAGACATATAATATCCCGAAATGGCGTAAGACCAACCAAAGTACGACAGTCGATTTGAAACCGACCTGTCATCGCGGACAACGTGTGAAAGCCGGCGATATCCTTACCGAGGGTTACTCAACCCAGAAAGGCGAGCTTGCTTTGGGACGTAACGTGAAGGTGGCTTACATGCCTTGGAAGGGTTATAACTATGAGGATGCTATCGTGTTGAACGAGCGTATGGTTCGCGAGGACTTCTTTACGTCTGTTCACGTTGACGAGTATATCCTTGAGGTACGTGAGACAAAGCGTGGTATGGAGGAATTGACTTCCGATATCCCTAACGTCAGCGAAGAGGCTACCAAGGATTTGGATGAGAGAGGTATTGTTCGTGTTGGTGCTCGTATCGAGCCGGGTGATATCTTGATCGGTAAGATCACTCCGAAAGGTGAGTCTGATCCATCTCCGGAGGAAAAATTGCTGCGTGCTATCTTTGGTGATAAGGCGGGTGATGTGAAGGATGCTTCCTTGAAGGCTACTCCGTCTTTGCGCGGTGTGGTTATCGAGACCGCTTTGTTCTCGAAGGCTGTCAAGAAACGTAAATCCAGATTGACTGATAAGGCGATCTTGCCGAAGTTGGACGAGGAATACGAAGAAAAGATGGCTAGCTTGAAGACTTTGTTAGTTGATAAGTTGTTAGTGCTTACAAACGGCAAGGTTTCTCAAGGTGTTAAAGACTATATGAATACGGAGATTATCGCTAAGGGTGCTAAGTTTACCCGCAAATCTCTGGAAGAATTGGATTATAACTCCATCCAAGTAAGCAAGTGGACGGCAGACGCTCAGAAAAATGAGTTGATCAAGCAGGTTATCTTGAATTATTTGAAGAAGTACAAGGAGCTTGACGCTGAGTTGAGACGTAAGAAGTTCGACTTGACGATCGGTGATGAGCTGCCGACAGGTATCGTACAGATGGCTAAGGTTTATATCGCCAAGAAACGTAAGATTCAGGTAGGTGATAAGATGGCCGGTCGCCACGGTAACAAGGGTATCGTATCAAAGATCGTTCGTCAGGAGGATATGCCGTTCTTGGAAGACGGTACTCCGGTGGATATCTGCTTGAACCCGCTGGGTGTGCCTTCTCGTATGAACTTGGGACAGATTTTTGAGGCCGTGTTGGGTTGGGCCGGACGTGAGCTGGACGTTAAGTTCGCTACTCCGATCTTCGATGGCGCGACTTTGGATGATTTGAACGAATGGACAGACAAAGCTGGTATTCCTCGCTACGGTAAGTCTTACTTGTATGATGGTGGTACTGGTGAGCGTTTCGACCAACCTGCTACGGTGGGTGTGACTTACTTCTTGAAGTTGGGCCACATGGTTGACGATAAGATGCATGCCCGTTCAATCGGTCCGTACTCTTTGATTACGCAACAGCCGTTAGGTGGTAAGGCACAGTTCGGTGGTCAGCGTTTCGGAGAGATGGAGGTTTGGGCACTGGAAGCCTTCGGTGCCGCTCATGTTCTTCAGGAAATTCTTACGATTAAGTCTGATGACGTTGTAGGACGTTCGAAGGCTTATGAGGCGATCGTGAAGGGTGATCCGATGCCACAGCCGGGTATTCCTGAATCTCTGAATGTATTATTGCACGAGTTGAGAGGACTTGGTTTGAGTTTCACTCTGGATTAATTCAATAACAATAAAGAAGTAGGTGGGCTACGGCCCGTCTACTTTATCTATTGATAACTCTTTATAAATAAATAATATGGCCTTTAGAAAAGAAAACAAGATAAAGAGTAACTTTTCAAAAATAACCATCGGTCTGGCATCCCCTGAGGAGATCCTAGAGAACTCCAGCGGTGAGGTTTTGAAACCGGAAACAATTAACTATCGTACGTATAAGCCTGAGCGTGACGGTTTGTTCTGTGAGCGTATCTTTGGTCCGATCAAGGACTATGAGTGCCATTGCGGTAAGTACAAGCGTATCCGTTACAAAGGTATTGTCTGCGATCGTTGTGGAGTGGAAGTTACGGAAAAGAAAGTTCGTCGTGAACGTATGGGACACATCCATTTGGTGGTTCCTGTTGCCCATATTTGGTATTTCCGTTCTTTGCCTAATAAAATCGGTTACTTGCTAGGTCTTCCTACCAAGAAACTGGATTCCATCATCTATTACGAACGCTACGTCGTGATCCAGCCGGGTTGCGTAGACACGGTCGGTGAGTTAGACCTATTATCTGAGGAGGAATATCTGGATATTTTGGATAGCCTTCCAAGAGAAAATCAATTGCTAGAGGATACGGATCCGAATAAGTTCATCGCTAAGATCGGCGCTGAGGCTGTTTATGATCTGTTGGCTCGCTTGGACTTGGATTCTCTTTCTTATGAGTTGCGTCACCGTGCGAACACGGACACATCTCAACAGAGAAAGAACGAGGCCTTGAAACGCCTTCAGGTGGTTGAGTCTTTTCGTGCGTCCAGAGGTCGTAACAAACCGGAATGGATGATCATGAAGGTGATCCCGGTGATCCCTCCCGAACTGCGTCCGTTGGTTCCGTTGGACGGTGGCCGTTTCGCTACTTCTGACTTGAATGATTTATATCGTCGTGTTATTATCCGTAATAACCGTTTGAAACGATTGATCGATATTAAGGCTCCGGAAGTGATCTTACGTAATGAGAAACGTATGCTTCAGGAGGCCGTGGACTCTTTGTTTGACAACTCTCGTAAATCGAGCGCTGTTAAGACAGACGCCAATCGTCCGTTGAAGTCCTTGTCCGACAGTTTGAAAGGTAAACAAGGTCGTTTCCGTCAGAACTTGTTGGGTAAGCGTGTTGACTACTCCGCTCGTTCGGTTATTGTCGTAGGTCCGGAATTAAAGATGCACGAGTGCGGTTTGCCGAAGAATATGGCTGCCGAGCTTTATAAGCCTTTCGTTATCCGTAAATTGATCGAACGCGGTATCGTGAAGACGGTGAAATCCGCCAAGAAGATCGTTGACCGTAAGGAACCGGTTGTTTGGGATATTTTGGAGTACGTAATGAAGGGCCACCCGGTATTGTTGAACCGTGCCCCGACATTGCACCGTTTGGGTATCCAAGCGTTCCAGCCGAAATTGATCGAGGGTAAGGCTATCCAGTTGCACCCGTTGGCATGTACAGCATTCAACGCCGACTTCGACGGTGACCAGATGGCTGTTCACTTGCCGTTAGGTAATGAGGCTGTTTTGGAAGCTCAAATGTTGATGTTGGCTTCACACAATATCTTGAACCCTGCGAATGGTGCTCCTATTACCGTACCTTCTCAGGATATGGTGCTTGGTTTGTATTATATTACCAAGTTGCGCAAGGGTACACAAGGCGAAGGTTTGACTTTCTATGGTCCGGAAGAGGCTACGATCGCTTACAATGAGAAGAAGTTGGATATCCATGCTCCGATCCATGTTTACGTGGAGGATTTGGATGCGAACGGTAACTTGGTGAAGACGATGGTTGAGACTTCTGTTGGACGTTTGATGGTCAACGAGTTCGTGCCGAAAGAGATTGGTTATGTAAACGAGGTGTTGGGTAAGAAGTCTCTTCGCGACATCATCGGTCGGGTAATCAAGGCTTGTGGCGTAGCTCGTACCGCTCAGTTCTTGGATGATATCAAGAACTTGGGTTACTATATGGCATTTAAGGGTGGTCTGTCTTTCAACTTGGCCGATGTGCTTATTCCTGCTGAAAAAGACGCGTTGGTTCAGAAGGGATATGAGGAGGTTGAGCAGATCATGGCTAACTATAATATGGGTTTCATTACCAACAACGAGCGTTATAACCAGATTATCGATACTTGGACACACGTTAATAGTAACTTGTCTAATATCTTGATTAAGCAATTGACGGCGGATAACGATGGATTCAACTCAATCTACATGATGATGGATTCCGGTGCCCGTGGTTCTAAGGAGCAGATTCGTCAGTTGTCCGGTATGCGTGGTTTGATGGCGAAACCGCAGAAGAGTGGTGCAGAAGGTGGTCAGATTATCGAGAACCCGATCCTTTCTAACTTTAAGGAAGGTTTGTCCGTGTTGGAGTACTTTATCTCTACTCACGGTGCTCGTAAAGGTTTGGCTGATACCGCTTTGAAGACTGCCGACGCCGGTTACTTGACTCGTCGTTTGGTTGACGTCTCTCACGACGTGATCGTAAACGAGGAAGACTGTGGTACATTGCGTGGCTTGGTTTGTACGGAATTGAAGAATAACGAAGAGGTGATCGCTTCCTTGTATGAGAGAATCTTAGGTCGTGTATCTGTTCACGATGTGATCCATCCGATTACGGGCGAGGTTATCGTTCGTTCCGGTGAGGAAATCCGTGAGGATGCCGCTAAGGCAATCCAAGACTCTCCGATCGAGAGCGTCGAGATTCGTTCCGTATTGACTTGTGAGTCTAAGAAGGGTGTCTGCGCTAAGTGCTATGGACGTAACTTGGCTACGAACCGCATGGTTCAGAAGGGTGAGGTTGTCGGTGTAATCGCCGCGCAGTCTATCGGTGAGCCGGGTACACAGTTGACGTTGCGTACATTCCACGTCGGTGGTATCGCATCCAACATCGCAACAGAGAATAGTATTACATCTAAATATGATGGTATTTTAGAGATCGATGAGCTTCGTGCTGTTGAGGCGGTAGACGAGGTGAGCGGAAAGAAACATTTGGTAGTAGTAAGCCGTTTGGCTGAAATGCGCATTGTTGATCCGAACACGAAGATCGTGTTGTTGACTCATAATATACCTTATGGTTCTAAGTTGTTCTTCAACAACGGTGACTCAATTAAGAAGGGTGACGTGATCATCGAGTGGGACCCGTTCAATGCCGTAATCGTATCAGAGGTTTCCGGTAAGATCGAGTTCGAGAGTTTGGTAGAGAACGTAACTTACAAGGTTGAGAGTGATGAGACTACCGGTTTGAAGGAGAAGATCATCATCGAGTCTAAGGATAAGACGAAGGCTCCGGCCGCTCATATCGTGGATGAGAATGGTAATTACTTGAAGAACTACTCTTTGCCGTTGGGCGCTCACGTCGTGAAAGACAATGGTGATGTAGTGAAAGCTGGTGAGGTTTTGGTTAAGATCCCTCGTGCCGTAGGTAAGGCCGGTGATATCACCGGTGGTCTTCCTCGTGTAACCGAGTTGTTCGAGGCTCGTAACCCGTCTAACCCTGCTGTCGTATCTGAGATCGACGGAGAGGTAGGATTCGGTAAGATCAAACGTGGTAACCGTGAGATCACTGTAACGTCTAAGTTGGGTGAGGTTAAGAAATATATGGTTCCTCTGTCTAAACAATTATTGGTTCAGGAAAACGACTATATCCGTGCGGGTATGCCGCTATCAGACGGTGCTACCACTCCTTCGGATATCTTGGCGATCAAAGGTCCGACGGCTGTGCAGGAATATATCGTGAATGAGGTTCAGGATGTATACCGTCTACAGGGTGTGAAGATCAACGATAAGCACTTCGAGGTTATCGTTCGTCAGATGATGCGTAAGGTAGAGGTGGTTGATCCGGGAGATACTCGCTTCTTGGAGCAGCAGATTGTTGATAAGTTGGAGGTAATGGACGAGAACGATCGTATCTGGGGCAAGAAAGTTGTTACCGATCCGGGAGATTCTCAGACATTGCAGGCCGGACAGATCGTGACTGCGCGTAAGTTGAGAGATGAGAATAGTATGTTGAAACGCCGTGACCTTAAGTTGGTCGAGGTACGTGACGCTATTCCGGCTACAGCCAACCAGATCCTTCAAGGTATCACACGTGCCGCTTTGCAGACGAACAGCTTTATGTCCGCCGCATCTTTCCAAGAGACGACGAAAGTATTGAACGAGGCTGCTATCAACGGAAAGGTAGACCGTTTGGAAGGTTTGAAAGAGAACGTTATCTGTGGTCACTTGATTCCTGCCGGTACCGGTCAGCGTGAGTTTGATAAGCTGATCGTAGGCGCAAAGGATGAGTTCGATCGTATCTTCGCTAATCGCAAGAACGTGGTTGATTTCAATGCCATGGACAAAGATGATGAAGAATAGGAACGTTTAATAAACTATAAAGAAAGGCCGGCAGAGCAATCTGTCGGCCTTTTTTGTTCTTCCTTATTTGCTTAATAAATGGATAAACTTTATTTTTGCGAGGTAACAAAGACCATAGATAAATACTGAGACATATAAGAAACATATAATAATCAATATCATGAAGAGAATTTTACTTTGTTTAATGGTGGCTTTATTTGCCACTGGTTGCTTATTCGCTAAAAACAACGATGAGAAAATGAATGTAATGTCTTATAACATCCGTTACGATAATTCGGGTGATAAGGATAATCAATGGAAATTCAGAAGAGATTTCGCTGCTGATTTAGTGAAATTCCATGAGGCGGATGTGTTCGGTGCGCAAGAGGTCTTGAATAATCAGCTGAATGATTTGCTTGATCGTTTACCGGAATACGCTTATGTGGGTGTTGGTCGTGAGGATGGCAAGACGAAAGGGGAGTACGCTCCGATTTTCTATCGTAAGGATCGTTTCTCCGTTGAGAAAAGCGGTAATTTCTGGTTAGCCGAAGATATAAATGCCGTTGGTAAGAAAGGTTGGGACGCCGCATGCGAGCGTGTAGCTACTTGGGCGATCTTGAAAGATAAGAATACGGGAAAGAAATTCTTCTTCTTGAATACGCACTTGGATCATATGGGGAAAGTGGCTCGTCATGAAGGAGCTTCTTTGGTGCTGGAGCAAGCGAAGAAATTATCCGAGAATTTACCTATAATCGTGACTGGCGATTTCAATGCCGTGCCTTCTGATGAGCCGATACAAGTATTGACTAATCCGAGTGATCCTCGTCATTTGACTCATTCCCGCACGATCGCAGGGTTTACTTACGGCCCGGAATGGACATTCCATGATTTTGGAAAGATCCCTTACGACAAGCGTGAATGGATCGATTATATCTTCGTGAAAGGGAATATCAAGGTATTGCGTCATGGTGTATTGACTGAAACGTTGAATAATCTGTTCCCATCCGACCATTGCCCGGTAATCAGTACGTTGATACTCGAATAAAAAAGCTTTGTGTGTATGGGGAAAGTAGACGTATTGAAGGAAACTACCCCGCTTTCATCAGAGGATTGCTTCTTGGTCATGCAACGCCCGAAATCGGGGTTTAATTTTCCGTTACATGTACACATGGAATTTGAGTTGAACTATCTGGAGAATGCCGCTGGCGCTATCCGGATAGTTGGCGATTCGGTCGAGGAAATCGATGATCTGGATTTGGTGTTGATCGCGGGAGGAACGAAGCATGCTTACTCGAACCATAAGTGTCCGTGTAATGGGATCTTTGAGATAACGATACAATTTCATAAATCGTTATTTGATAGCTTAATCAATAGACGGCATTTCAAGACCATGAAGGATATGTTTGATAACGCTTCCAGTGGTCTTGTTTTCAGCCGGGAAATGATACTTGGCATTCAAGATAAATTAAGAATGTTGTCGAACGATAACAAGCCGGATTCTTTCAAGAACCTGTTGCGTTTGGTCGAGATTCTTAAGATTCTATCTTTGGATAAAGCAGCCCGTCGGTTGAATGCCGTGAACACGGTAAAGAACTATAATAATAACGATACCGATCGTTTAGATAGTATCATGTTATATTTACACGAAAATTATCAAAAACGTATCACCTTGTCGGAAGTGGCTAAGTTAACAAATATGAGCGATGCCTCATTGATGCGTTTCTTGAAGAAGTGGACGGGAAAGACATTTATCGATAACTTGAATGAGATCCGGGTAGCCGAGGCGGTATGCCGTTTGACCGATACAAGTGACAGTATTTCTGAAATATGTTACAGGTGCGGTTTTAATAATCTATCGAATTTCAACCGGGTATTCAAACGGCGTAGGGGGAGTACCCCTACAGAGTACAGGGAGAAATATTCCCGTTCGAGGTTTATAATTTAAAACATGATTTAAAGCATGTTTACATTGATTTGTGTCAAGTGTTGATGATATAGTATTATTTATTGCACATATAGTATTTGGTGGTCTTTGCTAAAGCCCTTACTTTTGTAAAGTTCAAGTGAAAGAGATTAGCACTTAGACAAAACAAACCTTAACTAAAACGCCAAAACCAATTATATCAAACACAAAAGGTATTTTTACATTGGTCTAAAGAATTGAGAATTAAAAACACAACTAGAAAACGACTGCCTGAGAAGGTAGTCGTTTTTGCATTTATAGTCTTCAACCCCTTTGTAACCCGGAATAAATATGTATATTTGTCTTCGCAATTTTTAATCACCATAAATTTAAAAGAAGAAAGTATGGAAAACAACAAACCTGCCAATAACGAGATTCAGATCGAGTTATCTGAAGAGATGGCACAAGGAACTTACGCCAATTTGGCTATTATATCTCATTCAAGCTCTGAATTTATCCTAGATTTCATCCGGGTGGTTCCGGGAGCTCCTAAGGCACAAGTAAAAAGCCGCGTAATCTTAACTCCGGATAACGCTCAACGTTTGTTATTCGCTTTGCAAGACAATATCAAGAAATTTGGGGAGCAACTTCAAGCAGGAAATAATAATAACAAAACAGCTAATTTTGAGGACTTCGCAGGTCCGACAGGAGAGGCTTAATAGATTTGTTTTCAGCCATAGAAAGAGTACTTTTCTACAAGAGTAGGGGAGTACTCTTTTATTGTTGGGATGGCTCGTTTACATTGAAAAACCTTGATGCCTATTCTTAGATGCTTACAATGGGCATTCTAAGGTGTTAAGAATGCCTGTTATAAACACCTAAGAATGCCCATCGTAAAGAATACCCTATCTCTCTATCCTAAAGATTAGATAATCCCATCAATATTTTTTTCAATACGGTTTGTGCGGAGATCTCACGGTTTGCCGCCTCGGGGATTACGATACTTTGCGGGCTCTCTATCACATCATCGGAAACGATCATATTGCGGCGAACCGGCAAGCAATGCATGAAATAAGCGTTATTCGTAAGCGCCATTTTCTCTGCGTCTACGGTCCAGCTACGATCAGTGCTGATTACTTGTCCGTAATTCGGATCTTTATAAGCGGACCAGTTCTTTGCGTAAATGAAATCCGCTCCTTCAAAAGCCTTCTTCTGATCGTATTCCACTTTAGCGTTGCCTACGAATCTAGGATCAAGCTCATAACCTTCCGGATGAGTGATAACAAACTCATAATCTGTAGCGTTCATCCATTCGGCAAAGCTGTTTGGAACGGCTTGCGGCAATGATTTCGGATGAGGAGCCCAAGTCATGACTACCTTCGGACGAGCTGTTTTCTTATATTCCTCTATCGTGATCAAGTCGGCGAAACTTTGCAACGGATGGCGTGTCGCCGCTTCCATGCTAAATACCGGCCGGCCGGAATGCTCGATGAACTGACTCAATATCTTTTCGTTATAATCATCTTCTTTATTCTCAAAGCGTGCGAAAGAACGGACCCCGATCACATCGCAGTAACAGCCCATTACAGGAACAGCTTCCAGCAAATGCTCCGGTTTATCACCATCCATGATAACACCTCGCTCTGTTTCCAGCTTCCATGCACCTTGGTTAACGTCCAAAACGATCGTGTTCATACCCAAGTTCATGGCGGCCTTTTGGGTGCTTAAGCGGGTACGTAGGCTTGAGTTGAAAAATATCATCAACAACGTCTTGTTTTTTCCCAGTTCACTAAACTGGAAACGATCTTTCTTGATCTCGAAAGCTTCATTAAGCGCTTGTTTCAAGTCACCTAAATCCTGTACGCAAGTGAAATGTCTCATATCTGTTACAATAATATTTTGTTAAAGGCAAAGATAATGACTACTTGTCAATTATCCTTTAGAAAGACCAAGGAATTGTTTAAGAGATCGTATCCGGAGGTGTTATGGGTAGTTTGAAACTGAAGGTAGAACCTTTCCCTTCCTCCGAGTTCACCCAAATGGCACCTCCCATGGCGGTGACCAGACCTTTACAGATTGAAAGTCCCAATCCGGTACCCGGTTCAAATTCGTTCAATTGTAAGAATCGCTCGAAGATGTGCCCTAGTTTGTCCTTCGGGATGCCGTTGCCTGTATCGGACACGTAAAATTGCACGCTGACCGGATACAACGATTGGTATCCGAAATGAATTTCTCCTTTCTCCGTATATCGGAGGGCGTTAGAAAGTAGTTTTTTCAAGATAAGCATAAGCTTATGTTTATCCGTGTGAAGAGATACGTTTGGAGAATCATCCAAGATTAACCGTACGTTTTCGGATATGCGGGGAGAGGCGTATTCGTATACATCGTGCATGATAGCGAGCGGATTTACATCCTCATATGACCAATTGATCGTATTGGACTCGATTCTGGACATCTCGAGTGTGTCATTGATTAATTCGAGCAAAGCCGTGTTATTTTCTTTAATCATGGAAATATACTGTTCACGCATTTCCGGATCATCTTCCAGTCCTAACATATCGGAGAAGCCGACGATGGCATTTAGCGGAGTCCGGATCTCGTGCGTCATATTTGCCAGAAACGTAGATTTCAATAGGGAAAGATCCTTGGATTTCTGATGATCCGCGATAGCTAGCTCGTCGTTTTCCTTTTCGATAATGCTACCTATAATGACATGTGGGGTGCCGCTTTCATCAATATCCATGCTTTTACCCGATATTTCATACATCTTATAAGTCCCGTCTTGATTCCTCAGGTGGAAGGTGACGTTGTGAGACGATAATTTCTCGTCCCGGATTTTATTGAACAGATAGAAGAAATCCAAACTATCCTCTGGCTTACGTACGGATGATAAAGCCCTGCATATAAACCTGTTTTTATCTAATAGAGTATTGGTCGTGCCGTAGAATTGAAAACAGCGGTTACAATGCTTTTTGTCGCAAGTGGAGAAACGGTCGAAGCTGAATGAGTAAGCGGCTAATTTACCGTCTTCCAACGCTTGCCGCATCAATATCCGGCTCTCGTTCAATTGTCCCATCAATAGTTTATTTTCCCTGTCAGTTTCTTTTTCTCCCTGCTGCGTAAGCCAAAGCGTATACCCGCTAAGCCCCTGTTCATCGGTATAGATGGGTTCTACTTTAAACGTGACGGGCTCTTCGCATATAATTGCGTCACCTTTTCTTAAAGATGACTTCAAGGAATCGGTTAGTACGATGTTATTAAATAGATGTTCTATAATAAAGTCATGCTTATCTGCCAAGGAAAAATGAGCGAACATCGCCTTATTCAAGTCTATCAGATTTCCTTCCGTATCATAGATAGCCCCTCCTAAAGGACAGGAATAGAATGTATTTGAAACTAAAGTATTGAAAATATTTGAATCTATTACTGTTGACATTATTCGTTTAGATTTAAGTGTTGTTCTAGAAGAAAGAGACAGGCGAGTTCCTATATTCTCGTCTGCCCGTCTCCTTCTATGATGTATTTATAAGTCGTTAATTCAGGAAGCGCCATCGGTCCCCGGGCATGTAGCTTTTGGGTACTGATTCCGATCTCCGCCCCGAATCCGAATTGGGCCCCATCAGTAAAGGCGGTAGATACATTTGCGTATACGCAAGCGGCATCTACCAATTGCTGGAAGCGCCGGATAGTTTCCGGATCTTCGCTGATTATGCTTTCGCTATGTTTTGAACTGTACCGGGCGATATGTGATAGAGCCTCGTCTAAAGAGGATACGGTACGGATACTCATTTTGTAATCGAGGAACTCGGTACCGAAACTGTTTTCGTTAGCCTGTTGTAAAAGCGTCTCCGGATAATGTTCGGATAGAGCGGCATAAGCCGGTTCGTCCGCATAAATGATTACGTTGCTGTCCGGAAGCTTTCCACAGATATACGGAAGATCAGATAGACGTTCTCGGTGGATGATTAAGCAATCCAAGGCATTACATACGCTGACCCTCCGTGTCTTTGCGTTATTTACGATCTCACGTCCCTTGCCTTTATCTCCGGAGCGATCAAAATAGGTATGACAGATACCAGCGCCAGTCTCGATCACCGGAACTTTTGCGTGTTCCCGGACGAAGTGAATCAAGGAACTGCTTCCACGAGGAATGATTAAGTCAACCAAGCCGACCGCTCCCAGTAATTCCGCCGTAGCCTCTCGATCCGGAGGTAGTAAAGTGCATACAGCCGGATTTATACCCTGACGCTCTAATACAGAATGGATGATGCGTACCAAGGCTCGGTTAGAGAAGTCCGCATCCGATCCACCCTTTAGCACGCAAACATTACCGCTTCGGAAACATAAGGAAAAAACATCGAAGGTAACATTCGGACGAGCCTCATAGATCACACCGATCACCCCGAAAGGCACGGTTACTTTTCGGATAACCATTCCGTTCGGGCGGGTAGTCTCGCTCAAGACCTTATTTAATGGAGAAGGTAATGTCGATACATTCTCCATATCGGCGGAGATACCTTGTAGCCTTTCCTCTGTCAATTTCAGCCGGTCGTATTTCGGGTTCGCTGGGTCCATACGTTCCAGATCTTGGCGATTCGCGGCGAGTACCTCCTCCGTATGAGTCCGTAGAACCTGCGCTGTCTCCTTTAAGATCCCGATAATCGTTTGATCCGATAGCGTTATCAATTGTTTAGCCGCATCCGATGCCTGTCGCAGCATATCTTTTACATTCATACTTTTTAATCCAAATATAGATAATCATAATGTATAAGCGGTTTTAAATCCCGTTGCCCTATTTGCTTACGTGCTTCCTCGCTGTCATAGGCGGTACAGCCTACGCCGATTTGCACGCCTTCCTCATTCATTATCTTTACGATATCATCTTTTTCGAAATCACCCTCGATGCGGGTTACTCCAACCAATAATACGCTAGTCGCTTTCGGGGCGGTCAATGCCTTCTCGGCTCCTTTATTGATATGTATTTCCCCTTTGGCGAAACCCTCGGAGTGGGCGATCCATTTCTTTACGCTGCTGACGGGTTTCGAGGCCGGAATGAAACGGGTGCAGACCGTGTCGCTATCCACCGCCAATAACATCGGAAGGATATTATCCTTTTTGCCGTTGGCGATGATAACCGCAATACCTTCGTCTGCCACTTTTTGAGCGATATGACATTTCGTCAACATACCTCCGCGTCCAAAGGATGATTTGCTAGTCTGTACATATTCCGATAAATCTGTTTTCCCACATTCGATTTCCCGGATCACGGAACTATCCGGGTCCGACGGATCTCCATTGTAAATCCCGTCTATATTGCTGAGAATCACCAAGGCATCCATTCCCATCATCGTAGCGATCAAGCCGGATAACTCATCATTATCCGTGAACATCAGCTCGGTTACGGATATCGTATCATTCTCATTCACGATGGGGATCACCTTGTTTTCAAGCATTACCTCCATGCAATGCTTCTGGTTCAGGTAATGCGTACGACTCCCGAAATTCTCTTTTGTAGTAAGCACTTGCCCGCAAGTCATGCCATGCTCCCGGAATAACTCGTAATACCGGTTGATCAACTTGGCCTGTCCTACCGCCGAATACAGTTGCCGGGCTGATACGGGATCCAGCTTTTTGCCGGCCTTTATCTCGCTTCGTCCGGAAGCCACGGCACCGGAGGAGATCAAGACGATCTCCATACCTTGCCGATGCAAGTCCGCTACTTGGTCAACCAACGCGGACATGCGGGTGATATCTAGCGTCCCATCCTTGCGGGTCAGGACATTACTTCCTATTTTTACAGCGATCCTTTTCAAGAAAGTTATGATTTATTATTTATTATCTTTATCCCGGATCTCTACCCGTCGGATCTTTCCGCTGATTGTTTTCGGCAGTTCGTCCACGAATTCGACAACACGGGGATATTTGTAAGGAGCGGTGACACGTTTCACGTGATTTTGCAATTCTTTGATCAAGGCATCACCCGCTTTATCCTTATAATCCTTCGCCAATACGATCGTGGCCTTTACTACCTGTCCGCGGATCTCGTCGGGGACACCGGTGATAGCACATTCCACTACCGCCGGGTGAGTCATCAAGGCACTTTCCACCTCGAACGGCCCGATACGATAGCCGGAACTCTTGATCACGTCGTCCGCGCGGCCAACGAACCATAAGTAACCATCCTCGTCACGCCAAGCCACGTCTCCCGTGTAATACAGGCCATCGTGCCAAGCTTCCCGGGTACGTTCTGCGTCCCGGTAATATTCCTTGAATAACCCGATAGGCTTGCCATTTGTTGTGTGGATCACGATCTGTCCTTGCTCGCCATCCTCCGCACGGCTTCCGTCCGGACGCAATAAATCGACATCGTACTGCGGGTTGGGAACACCCATAGAGCCCGGTTTCGGCTCCATCCACGGGAAAGTGGCGACTGTCAGAGTAGTCTCTGTCTGGCCGAAGCCTTCCATCAATTTAATGCCGGTCAGTTTATAGAACATATCGAATACGGCAGGATTCAAAGCCTCGCCGGCGATCGTACAATATTGTAAGGATGATAAATCGTATTTAGTCATATCCTCACGAATTAAGAAACGGAAGATCGTAGGAGGAGCGCAAAGCGAGGTGATCCGGTAATCCTGTATCATCTGCAACATATCAGCAGGCGTGAATTTCTCGTGGTCGTAAACAAATACGGTCGCTCCGGCGATCCATTGCCCATATAGCTTACCCCAAACCGCCTTGCCCCAGCCTGTATCTGCGATCGTCAGGTGAAGGCTGTCTTTATGCAAGTTGTGCCAGAAACTACCAGTCACGATATGCCCCAGCGGATACGTAAAGTCGTGGGCCACCATCTTGGGGTTTCCGGTCGTACCGGAGGTGAAATACATCAAAGAGATATCGTCATTGCTATTCGGGTGAGACGGGCGGACGAAAGGAGCGGCGTTTTGGATACCCTGTTGGAAATCCTCGAAACCTTCCGGTATTTCCGGCCCTACGGATACGACTCTTTTTACGGTCGGTGAGTCCGGCAAAGCCTCTATGATATGTTTCGTTATCACTTCCTCTCCGGCGCAAACGATCATCTTGATATCGGCGGCATTTGCACGATAAACGATATCTTTCTTGGTCAGTAAGTGTGTAGCCGGTATCACGACAGCCCCTAATTTATGCAATGCGATGATAGAGAACCAGAACTCATAACGGCGTTTGAGTATCAGCATCACCATATCGCCATGTCCGATCCCCAAGGATTGGAAATAAGAAGCCGTCTGGTCCGTATACCGTTTCAAGTCGGCAAACGTAAAATCAATATGCTCTCCATGATCGTTTGTCCAACATAACGCTTTCTTATCCGGTTCTTCCTCTGCCCAAGCGTCTACCACATCATATCCGAAGTTGAAGTTCTCCGGTACCTTGATCTTGAAGTTTTTAATAAAATCCTCTTGCGACTCAAACGTCGTTTTATCTATAAATCTTTCTAACATGCTGTTGATCGTTTATAAAATGACGGCCAAGAAACTGACCTTTTCCCCATCCAGCGCTTTCATACCGTGAGGAAGCTCTGAGTTAAAATAAATACTATCACCTTCTTCTAAGATAAGATCTTTATTGTTGATCTGTAGTAACAGACGTCCTTTTAATACCATATTGTATTCTTGCCCCGGATGGGAATTGAGATACATCGGCTCATCCTCTGGTTTGGGATGTACGGTTACCAAGAAGGGGTCCGCTTTACGTCCGACGAAACCGGCGGCCAATGATTGGTACTTATAGGCTTTCGTACGCTCTACGGCAACACCTTTTCCGTTACGAGTAATAAAGTACGTACTCATTTTAGGCTCGTCGCCAAACATCAACGTGGTTAATTCTACGCCATAAGCCTGTGAGATCTGATGCAATACGCTAACGGAAATATCAACCGTGCCGCTTTCCAGCAGCAAATATTGCTCAGTCGTGAGGTTGCAGACCTTTGCCATTTCTTCCGGCATAATCTCCAGTGCGTCCCGTAGTCCGGCCAGACGCTCCGCGATTTGTTGTATCTGTTCGTTCATTTTGCTGAAGTTATTGTATTATGTCGCTCCAAAGATAGGAATAAAAAGCAAAAAGAAGGTGAAAGCCCTTGTTTTCTTTTCTAATTAACAGGTATGGCTTGTTTTTAATACAAATGACGCAGATAATACGGATAAGAATAGCAAATCCGTGTCATCTGCGTCTGAAAGATAAGCATCTAATACTTATTCAGCATTTTTCTTTAGCCATTCTAACCGGCGCTGATCCGGGAGGTGTTTTACCTTGAAATGCTCGAATGTCACATTAAATCCTTTCCCGTCGGGACAAGCGGCCATAAACCCGACTTGTACGGGGATATTGTCTTGTAGCCAAGCGTTACGCATAAGGGTGTATTCCTTATCATCGAATGAGTAGAAGATCTCCACGGCGTCCAATCTCCGGACAGCTTTTATCCATACATAAGGGATCGCTTTGTCTAAGGTGATAACGCTCCAATCGGAAGTTTTATGCGTGACGACCGCACTTAGGTTGTATTTACCATCCACGAACTCTATACCGGCTTTTATATAATTTTCATGATTGATACGAAGCATCAGGCCGGCTTGGTCAAAACGCTGCTTGTAATCGCCGGTTATCTTGACTTTTACCTCGAATTCACCCCCATAAGTAGCATAATAAAAAGGAGCGTCATCTACCGTAAACCCGTAATGGGAAATCCTCCAATAGTCGCTTTGGGGAGTGACCTGCATGGAAAGCGACTTATCTTTAATCTCCCATTGCTCCGGCTCGTTGAACCATTGCATCTTATCTAATGATTGTGCCCCGCAAAATTGTAAAGAGGCGACAATAACAAAACTCAGTAATACTAATTTTCTCATTTTACTTCTTATTTCTTATTTTGATTCTTTCTATTCCCGTAAGAGGTTAATGTTATTAACCTTACCCCCGCAAAGGTAACGTGTTATTATAGATTGCGCAATGATTCTGTGATTTTATCTAGGAAGGAAAAGTAAGGGTTAATGTGTTTTCGTCTATTCGTATTTGATAACCTCGACCGGGCAGCTTTCGGTAGCCTCTTTAATACCCGCCTCGAAATCATCGAAATTAACTCCTTCGTTTACACGTGAGCGATCTGTAACTGTGAATACTTCCGGGCAAATGCCCTCGCATGTACCGCAAGCGATGCAATCCTCCTCAATCCAAACTCTTTTAATTGCCATAATTTTATTCCTTTAAGATGATTAATATGTTAATGTAACAAACAACTTTTGCGGATTGTTTTCGGGAGAGGCCTTTTAGATCATTGTATAGACCGTGAAATGAGCTTATCTTTGGTTGATATATATTAACGTTTATACGCCACTGTTTTAAAATAAATTTGCTACGTTTACAGCAGAAAGTTTCATTGAATAACCATTTAAAAAATCTGAAGTATTATGGATAATGCTATTTTTAGATTTCCTAAACCCATTAATGAGCCGGTAAAAGCGTATGCTCCCGGATCAAGTGAAAAAGCATCCTTAAAGAAAGCGTTAGCGCAGATAAGTTCCGAGGAATGGGATATTCCTCTGGTAATTGGCGGAAAAGAGATCCGTACGGGTAATACCGGTAAGGTCGTTATGCCTCATGATCATCATCATGTATTGGCTACTTATCATAAGGCGGGCGAGAAAGAAGTACAAATGGCTATCGACGCCGCCATGAAAGCGCATAAGGAATGGTCAGAACTTCCATGGGTGGAACGTGCGTCTATTATGCTTCGTGTAGCTGAGTTGTTGGCTACGAAATATCGTTATATCCTGAACGCTTCGGTTATGTTGGGACAGAGCAAGAATCCGTTCCAAGCGGAGATCGACGCTCCCTGCGAATTGATCGATTTCTTGCGTTTCAGTACCTTCTACGCTAGTCAAGTATATGCCGATCAACCCTATTCCGAGACGGGTATATTGAATCGTATGGAATACCGAGCCTTGGAAGGTTTCGTGTTCTCGCTCACGCCGTTTAACTTTACGTCGATCGCTTCCAACCTGAATATGGCTCCGGCTATGATGGGTAACGTGGCGGTATGGAAACCGTCTACTACGGCGATCCATTCGAACTATTTCTTGATGAAGGTTTTCCAAGAGGCCGGTTTGCCCGATGGCGTAGTGAATTTCATCCCGGGACAGGGTAGCGTGATCGGTAAGGTGATTACGGGTAGCCGTGATTTGGCAGGATTCCATTTTACAGGCTCTACCTCTACGTTCAATACCTTATGGCGTCAGATCGGAGAGAACTTGGGGCATTATAAATCTTATCCAAAAATCGTAGGCGAGACAGGTGGCAAGAACTTTATCTTCGCTCATCCTTCCGCTCCGGCGTTGGATGTGGCTACCGCTATCGTACGCGGTGCGTTCGAGTATCAAGGGCAGAAGTGCTCGGCGGGTTCTCGGGCCTATATCCCGGCTTCTCTCTGGAAAGAGGTGAAAGATTACGTGGGCGATATGCTGAAAGAGATCAAGATGGGTGACGTGCAGGATTTCACGAACTTTGTCAATGCCGTGATCGATGAGGCTTCGTTCGATAACATCATGAGTTATATCGATTATGCGAAACAGTCTCCGGACGCGGAGGTTCTTTTTGGTGGTAACGGGGACAAATCGGTTGGTTATTTCGTGGAGCCAACGGTTATCCAGACCACGGACCCGATGTTCAAGAGCATGGTAGAGGAAATCTTCGGGCCGGTGATTACGATCTACGTATATGACGACGCTAAATATGAGGAGACTTTGGAACTTTGTGATCGTACTTCTCCGTACGGATTGACGGGTTCTATTTTCGCCCGTGATCGCTATGCGATTGATAAGGCATTCAATACCTTGCGCTATTCGGCCGGTAATTTCTATATCAATGATAAACCGACCGGCGCCGTGATCGCCCAGCAACCGTTCGGCGGTTCCCGTGCGTCTGGAACGAATGACAAGGCCGGTGGCCCGTTGAACTTGATTCGTTGGACGAATCCTCGTTGTATCAAGGAATGCTTGGTTCCTCCGACGAGCTACGGGTATCCGTTCTTAGGTGAGAAATAATTGTCATAATTAAGAAATACCAACTGATTGTGGGGGAGACGGGGCGTGCCCCGTCTCTACGCTATGACGTTACCTTTATCTACATACAATATGTTAGACTTTAACAATACCGAGATCGCTTTCTCGTCGAAGTCGCGGGGAGAACTACAAAATGCTTACTGGCTTTTTAATACGATAAAATATCCTTGGTTGGTAAAATGCGCTAAAGTAGCCACGAGTATAGCCTTGAAAATACATTTCCCGCTGGCTTGGGCGGTGAAGCCTACCTTATATAAACAGTTCGTTGGGGGAGAAACTTTACAAGACTGTTCCGCTGCCATCAACCACTTGATGAAATACAACGTGAAATCGACGCTCGATTATTCGGCGGAGAGCGAGCAGACCCCGGAGGGCATACAGGCGACTTTCGAGGAAACCTTGCGCTCGATAGATTTTGCGAAAGGAAATACGAATCTGGCCTATGCCGTATTCAAACCATCCACGATCACGACCGATGAGTTACTGGCCAAAGCTTCCGAGAAACGGGAAGAGCTTACGATAGACGATGTCCGGCATTTTCGCGAGTTCCGCGAGCGTTTTATGGCGCTTTGCCAACGGGCTTACGATAACGACGTACGTATTTTAGTGGATGCGGAGGATTATTGTTTCCAAGATGCCATTGATGCGTTGACCGATGAGGCGATGCGTAAGTTCAACAAGAAACGTGCGATCGTATTCGCTACCTTGCAAATGTATCGTCATGACCGGATGCCTTATCTGCGTCGTATCTACGATGACGCCGTGGCGAAAGGTTATATTGCGGGCGTGAAATTCGTGCGCGGGGCTTATATGGAAGCGGAGCGTGCCCGTGCGGCGGCGTTGGATTATCCCGATCCGATTTGTAAAGATAAGCAGGCCACGGACGAGAATTATGATGCGGCGGTCCGTTTCACCATGGATCATTTAGATCGTTTTGAGATGTTTATGGGAACTCATAATGAGGAGAGTAATTATAAGTTGGCGCAATTGATGGACGAGAAGGGGATCGCCCGCGATGACTCCCGTGTTTTCTTTGCGCAGCTATTGGGAATGAGTGATAATATTTCCTTCAATTTAGCCCATGCGGGATATAACGTAACCAAATACGTACCGTACGCCTCGGTAAGGGATGTACTGCCGTATTTGATCCGGCGTGCGGAAGAGAATACTTCTGTCGCGGGGCAGACCAGCCGGGAACTCCGGATGTTGGAGATGGAAATGACTAGGCGGAAAGAACATAAACCTGCCGAGGGCAGGTAAAGTAGTTTGTCAGCATATTTCGGGGCGTATTGGTGCTGGCAAACTACTTTGTCTGCCTATTTTTATTTACTGGCCTTCAGTCCCCGGATCACGGAAGAGGTAAAACCGGAAAGTTCCATCTCATTTAGACCCTTGATCGTGATTCCGCCCGGAGTCGTTACCTTATCGATTTCCATCTCCGGGTTACTTTTGTTCTCGAGCAACAAATCAACGGCGCCTTTCACGGTATGTACCACGATCTCTTGCGTTTGTTTCGGATAGAAACCCAATTCCACGCCGCCTTCTATCGCCGCGCGGATATAACGCAAGGCGAAAGCGATGCCACTGGAGGCCAATGCCGTTCCTGCGGCCATCAACCGCTCTTCTACCAGCATGGCGTTACCCAGCTCGTTGAAGATATGGATGATTAGATCCGTTTGCTCCTTGGAGGCGTTGCGGGCGGAGACGAAAGTCATGCTGCTCATCACCTCGATAGCCGTGTTGGGCATAATCCGGAAGATCGTGGGAGTAGCCAGACAATCGAAGTCCGTGTTCTTGGTCAAATAAGTATTTAACAGATCAAAAGTCACGCCAGCCGCTACGGATACGATCATTTGTTTCTCGAAGTCGAGCACCGACTTAATCTCATCTATAATCATTTCTACACGCCAAGGTTTAACGGCGATTATAATGATATCAGCGTTTCGTGCCGCTTCCACGTTATCATGGGTCAAGATAAAGTCCGGATCGATCTTTCTCATCTTCTCCAAGGTCTCGTCCGATTGGGCGGTACAAGTGATATCAGAGGCTTTGAACATGGTTCCTTTCGCTAAACCTCGGGCGATCGCTCCACCGATATTACCCGAACCGATAATAGATATTCTCATTTTGCAGATAATTAGTTATATATTATGTTTCCTGAGGAGGCAAACTTAGATAAAATATCTCAAATACGTACGACTTTGTAGAGTTAGCTACGGATAAAAAACTTACATTTGCGGTCGATACGGACTTAATACTAATATAAATATATAAAATTACATGAAAAAGACAATTCTAGTTTCAAGCATGCTATTCGCTCTGACTATGTCCGCTACGATCCAAGCGCAAGACACGGAGAAGAAGGAGAGTGAGGAGGGATTCGTGTTCACGACCGTGAAAGAGAACCCCATTACATCTGTTAAGAACCAAAATCGTGCGGGTACGTGCTGGTGCTACTCCTCGTACTCTTTCTTGGAGTCGGAGTTGCTTCGTATGGGAAAGGGCGAGTATGACTTATCCGAGATGTTTACGGTATATAACACCTATCTGGATCGTGCCGACGCTGCTGTGCGTACGCATGGGGATGTTTCGTTCTCGCAAGGTGGATCTTTCTATGATGCGCTTTATGGAATGGAAACATTCGGCTTGGTTCCGGAAGAGGAGATGCGCCCGGGCGTGATGTATGCCGATACGTTGAGTAACCATACCGAGCTTTCCGCCTTGACCGACGCTATGGTGGCCGCTATCGCCAAGGGAAAGTTACGCAAATTGCAGTCTGATGAGAATAACGCCATGTTATGGAAGAAGGCGGTCGCTGCGGTACATCAGATCTACTTGGGGGTTCCTCCTGAGAAATTCACGTATAAAGGGAAGGAATATACACCGAAATCTTTCTTCGAGTCTACAGGTTTGAAGGCTTCGGATTATGTCTCATTGACTTCTTATACGCATCATCCGTTCTATACCCAGTTCCCGCTAGAGATTCAGGATAACTGGCGTCACGGTATGTCGTATAACTTGCCGCTGGATGAGTTTATGGAGGTCTTTGATAATGCGATTAATACGGGTTATACGATCGCTTGGGGTTCCGATGTGAGCGAATCTGGTTTTACTCGTGACGGAGTGGCCGTTATGCCTGATGATGAGAAGGTACAGGAGTTGAGCGGTTCCGATATGGCTCATTGGTTGAAATTGAAACCGGAGGAAAAGAAGCTGAACACAAAACCGCAACCTCAGAAATGGTGTACCCAAGCAGAGCGTCAGTTGGCTTACGATAATTACGAGACGACAGACGACCATGGTATGCAGATCTACGGTATTGCCAAGGATCAAGAGGGGAACGAGTATTATATGGTAAAGAACTCTTGGGGAACCAACAGCAAGTATAACGGTATTTGGTATGCTTCCAAGGCGTTTGTCCGTTATAAGACCATGAATATCGTGGTTCATAAAGATGCCCTGCCTAAAGCGATCAAAGCCAAGTTAGGTATCAGATAATCGATCTGTTAAGGATGGTTTAAATAGAAACTAAACCCCGATAGCTTCCGGCGATCCGGTAAGACTATCGGGGTGATCTATATATACAAAGATGTGCTGCCTATATTACTGAACAAGTTTTAGTGTGTAGTTAAGATCTGCCGCCGCTTTTTGCAACGCGTCGTTCATCAAGGTCAAGTTATCCCCTTCTACTAGGAAATAGATGACGGGTTCGCCATCATTGGGAATCAACTCGTAGATTACCGCGCTAGCGTCATCGGGAGTTCCGTGCTTTACTTTTTGTTTACCGGTTGTAATGGCTTTCTGAGGAGCTTTCTTCGCCGCTCCGGTACTTGAGGCTACTGCTTCCGGTACGGTATAAAGAGCATCCAACTCGAATACGCCTTCCTCGTCTGCGTTATCTTGTTGATAATACAAGGTTAAGTCATAATCTACATTCACGCTATCCGGAGAAGTCAGGGTTCCCTTATACTTTTTTTGGATAACCGGTCCCTTTTTAGGATCAGCCTTCAAGGAATCTCTCATATTTACGGGTTTTGCCGGTTGAGTCGCCTTAACAGAATGGATCAGTGGCAGAGACGGAGCGTCCGGAGCCGCCGACATTATGGCGAATTCTTCTTCCTCTACTTCTACGGGTACATCCTTTTGGGCTTGTTTCCCGCTACATGCGGCCAAAAATGCCATAGCCGCTACTGCGATAAAATACTTTTTCATTACCATTATTTATTTTATTAGTGACGTTTGGACATATAACATAAAATCCCCCACGATTTGTTTCGTGAGGGATCATTTTTAACTATTTACCGTGAAATATTTATTTCTTTGAAGGCTCTACCCTGTCATCCAGATAGGGAGAGGCCGGGATCGTGGAAGCGCTTCCGTCTCGTCCGGCGAAATAGTGCGGTGACATGATCTCTACGCCAGCCTCATTGAATACGTCCTGTATGTTTTGATGCAGGTCGGAATAGATATCCCCGAGTTTATCGGCGTCCTTTATATAAGCGTTGATTTGATAACAGGGATAGTAATCGCTTAGTTCGGTCTCCAATACGAAAGGCTTCGGCTCTGGCAATACCCCGGTGGTTTGGCGGGCGGCATTGATCAATAATTGATGAACTTGCCGCCAAGGTACGTCGTAGCCGATCGTAACCGTGCTGTGGATGATTAATCCGTATTGCCGTGCGGATACGCTATAATTTGTTGTATGGGAGGACATGATAAAGGAGTTCGGGATGGTCACTACCTCATTCTTAGGGGTACGTAAACGGGTGACAAACGGAGTCTTCTCGATAACGTTGCCAGTCGTCTCGTTTAGTTGGATACGGTCACCCAATTTAAAGGGCCTCATATAAGTAATGACCAGCCCGGCGATGATATTTCCGATCACCGTACTGGAACCCAACGATATGATCAAACCGACAAATACGGATATGCCTTGAAATACCCCCGAGTCCGATCCCGGCAGATAAGGATAGATCATGGCGATCATAAAGGCGTATAGCAGGAAACGGATGATATTAAACGTCGGTTGCGCCCAATCCGGGTAAAAACCTGATATTTTCAGGTTCTCGCTCTCTATCTCGTTGGCTATGTATTGGATTCCTTTTACGATGTATTTGATACAGTAATAGATCACCAAGATGATAAACAAGTTCGGAATATAGGAGGCTACCGATTTAAAGATCATCTTTACCGGCTCCAACAAATAGGAGAATATCTTCAAGGCTAGATCTTCTGTTTGCGGGAAGATAGCGAAAAGGATCGGTACACTGATGGTTAACTGGATTAGTAACACGATCCATCGTATTACGTTGGTGAAAAACATCAATACACGTCCTTGGCGATGTGTGTTGAGAAATTCATAATCCCGGATGGTAATAGATCTGAGTCGGTTCTGCTTTAACCAGATAATTTTCCTGCGTAGTTTCTTAAACAGATAGTTGGTCAGCTTAAACAGGAAATATTGGATGATAATTACGAGGATGAACAATAATACCCGTTTCGCTATCTGCAAGATACTATGTTGCTCCCTTAACTCTTGTATCTTGTTTTGGATAATCGGTTGATATTGTTCTGCGAGGGCTATACGACTGAGATTTTGCCATAGGGCATCTTGGTCGGTGATACTTAGGATAACCTTATCTCCGTACATGATATCCGTTACGTATTCGCTGTCATAGATATAGATGGAATCCTTCTTCAAGGAATGCGAGGTCCCGATCTTTACCATGATATTGAGGATGTCCTCAGCCCGGTCAACCGGGGTGCGGCCTCCGCGCTTGGCGTATAGGTGAAATAAGGTATCCCCCTCCACGACTACAGGTACGCCGGGAGTCAGTGCCCGAAGGGAATCGATACGGTTTCGTTGCTCGGCCATTTTTAGGGAGTCGGCGGTAGCATTGCTGTTCTTCGTGCTTTCCAGCTCGTCTTTGAGCAAAATCTCGTTTAGTTTCATCTCTTGCAGCTGGAGGGCTAGCTCCTGCATTTTGATGGAATCCTTCCGGTGCTGCTCGTCGAGCGAAAACGTATCGGTCGAGGTAACTGGCTCCTTCGGCTCATTGCCTAATGTCGTAGACAATAGTTCTTCGGCCTTTTCCCTTAATTGGGCGTTGGATACCGTTGGCAGGAAACTGATTCCTGCCAAGATCACTAATCGCAATAAAAATTGTTTCATCGAATCGTGGATTAACTATTTACCACCGGCCGGAAGATGCTCCAGCCAGTATTTAGCCATTGTCTTACGTAGGTGAAGAGTCGTTCCTTCCCTTTCGTTGATGCTATGGCTACGCATCGGGTAACTGATTTGCGTAAACATCTTTCCGTTCTTGATCAACTTGTTCACCAGCATCTCGCAATTCTGGTAATGCACGTTGTCATCTCCCGTACCGTGGATAAGCAGCAGATTACCTTCCAGTCCCTCGGCATAGGTAATCGGGGAACCTTTGCGGTAGCCTTCCGGATTGTTCTGCGGAGTATTCATGTAACGTTCTTGGTAGATCGTGTCGTATAGGCGCTGGTCAGCGACAAAAGCGATCGCTATACCGGTATGGAATACTTTCGGATAACGGAACATGCAGTTCAAGGTTTGACTGCCGCCGCCGCTCCATCCGGTAATGCCGATCCGGCTGGCATCGATAAACGGATATTGACGGGCCATATCTAAAATACCTCTGCTTTGATCCTCGGAGGAGAAAGTGCCCACTTCCCCGTAAATACATTTACGCCATTCACGCCCACGAGGAGTATTCGCGCCCCGGTTCTCTATACTCACCTCGATATAGCCTTGGTTCGCCATATATTGTTGCCATAAATCTCCGTTACCCCATACATCTTGTACGGTGGCGCTCGCCGGCTCGCCGTATACCTCTATGATAACCGGGTATTTCTTGGATGCGTCGAAATCGACAGGTTTTATCATCCATGCGTCCAAGGTTAGATTGCCGGACTTGACCTTGATAAATTCTTTCGGGTTTAATCCTAAGGCAGCGTATTGGTCCTTGGCTTGAGCATTATCCTCAAGCATGCGTACGGATTGATGTTTCGGAAAAGAAACCATGTCGATAACAGATGGGGTAGAGGCGTTACTATACGTATGTATGGCCCATTTGCCGGTGGGTGACATGTTGTAGCGGTGCTGTCCGGATTGTTCCATGGGGCTTACACGCTCCACTTCTCCATTGCCGAATGCTTTAGCCCGGTACAAGTAGCGTTGGGTGAAATTGTCCGGGGAGGCAATGAAATAGACCCAGCCCTTTTGTAGATCGGTCCCGACCGGCGAGATATAATCAAAATCACCTTTGGTGATGGGTTGTATCTCTTTTCCGTCACGGCTTATCCGGTATAAATGCCGCCAGCCACTACGCTCGCTTTCCCATGTGAAATAGCGGTTGTCCTTTAACCATTGTATGTTATCATTCGTGTCTAGCCATGCGGCATCCGTATCGGTGAAGATATTATTCAGCGAGTTATCGGATATCTTGGCGATCCATACCTTATTTGTATTCTGCGGGCGGTTTAGTTGCTGTATGAACAACTCGTCGCTTTCGGGGATGAATTCCATACGGGGCAGGTAGTTGTTCCGGGGATCTCCGGGTATGGCGATCCAAGTGGTGTTCCCGCCGGTAGAGGAAACGTAGCCTACTTTTACGGCTGAATTGGTGGTTCCTGCCTTGGGGTATGGGAAATGGATTACCTTTGCGTAGATGGAGTCTACATTATTAATAATGTCGAACACTCCCGTTCCTTTCGTATCGCTTTGCCAATAGGCGATATGCTTTCCGTCCGGGCTCCAGCGGAAACCATCCCGGCAACTGAACTCCTCCTCATATACCCAATCGAAGGTTCCGTTGACAATCGTATCGCTTCCGTCTTTTGTTAGCTGCGTGATTTTCCCGGAGTCTATATCTTCTACATATATATTATTGTTGGAAACATAGGCCACACGTGTGCCATCCGGAGAGAATTTAGCGAACATCATGGAGGATTCCGGCATTCCTTTTCCCAATTGACGTAAAGCGCCGTCCTTTAGGTTTAATACCCAATAGTCACCCCGTGTATCATAACGCCATACCCGTCGGGTATTGTTATAAATCAAGACTTTCTCATTATCCGCACTCCAAGAGACGCTACGTACGGGGATAGGCCTTCCGGTAGATTTGTCCGTCAATAGGGATGAGGGGATAATGACTTCACGGGAGTTATCTTTCGCTCGATAGGCGACGATATCCGTGCCTCCGGTTTGCTTATTATTTTCCAAGCGGCTATAACGTTCACCGTCTTTTAGCCAAGTCATGCTTCCGATGCCTTTTGTTTGTATGATGTTACCGGCAACTATATCCTCAAGATTCAACGCTTTTTGTGCCATGCTTATACCTCCCGACAGAAGGCTGATCGTGGCGATCGCTATTAATTTGTTTAGTTTCATGTTGTATTAGTTGGTTACTACTATATTTATGCAAAGAACGGAAAGTTAGTTGATATAACAAAATGGATTTGTATATTCGCGCCTCGGAAATCAAGAATAATCATAGTTTAATTTTATATAGAAATCGGAATGAAAGCACTTTCAATGTATGTATGGTCACTTGTAGTGATCATGATGATGGGATTTACTTCTTGTGGGGATGATGATGAGCTTCAATTCTCGGAAGAGCAATTGGCTTATATCAACAAAAACAAGGAATACATCTGGGAGAAGAAAGCGGAGAAAGACGAGAACGGTGAATTGAAATATAAGCAAGTTGTTATAGGAGGTGATACTGCCTTATATCGGATCATTCAGAAAGAAAATGAGTGGACAACGACACCTTCCGCAACCTCAGTGGTTTATTTGCTTGATCTGGAAGGAAAATATATTGACGGGAAAGTCTTTCAAAAGAAACTGGATAGATCAAGTTTTTCTATGAACGGCATTATCCCGGGCTTAAGCGGTGTCTTATTGAATATCCATCTGGATGAGACCGTGGAGGCGATTATCCCGGCTTCGCTAGGTTATGGATATGGAGATTATAGCGGTATCCCCGGAGGTTCTACTTTAATCTTTACTTTTACCTTGGATAAGGTAGAATGAATAATACCTTGATGGATAAGCCTATCTTCTATATCCGTCTCCGCTGAATGTTCGTTCGCCGCCGCTGAATGTATATTCGTCGCCGCCGAACGAACATTCAGCGGCGGCGAATAAAGAAGATATCGGGTTGCGGGAGGTTTTATATAGTACTGGGAGAACTTTTTATTCGGTTTGATCTGACTTTTATCTTTATAAGATTTGGCACGGTTGCTTAATTCAGCCAACGGGTTAATAGTATAAATAGGTGTGGTGTAATTTCTTTATTTTGAACATGTATACGATTTGTTCGTAAATATTCGATAGTTTCGTTGATTATCTCCTTTTTTCTTTTTAATTTGGCGGATTATAAACATAATCTTGATATTATGAAGACTGCCATTGTTCCTTTCTTGTTGCTTCTGAATATTCTTGTCGCTGTAAATGCACAGACTAAGGATTCTGTTATCTTGGTGAAAGATAGTATTACGGTAAAATTGCCGGATGTCTACGTTACTTCCGAGCGTCCTTTGGTTACGGTTACGGACGATGCCTTATCTTTCGACGTGCCTAACTTGATCATGGCCAAACCGGTGAATACTGCATTTGATATTTTAGGAGAGATTCCCGGATTGGTGAAAGAAGGGGACAACGTTAGTATCATCGGCGTCCCTACTACGAACATTATTATTAACGGACGTAAAAGCTCAATGTCATTGTCCCAGATTGTAGAGCTTCTGAAATCTAACTCGGCCAGCAAAGTAAAGAGTATAGAGCTTTTGTATAGCTCTCCTCCAAAATATGGCGTAAAAGGAGGTAGTATAAATATCATTATGGAGAAGAAAGTGAATGAGGATTTAAGTGCCGATATCTCTTTGACCGGAAAGCAAGCTTTCTACTTCTCGCCAACCGGGTTAGTGAATTTATCTTACTCCAAAAAGAAATATAGTCTGGATCTATCTTATTCCGCTAATTATAACCATTCCCGTTCAACCGAGGATATGAACGCCTATCCTATCGTGAAGGATCGTCCTTATGAGATCCTGCAAGAAAATACGGCGGTAGGTCGTTCCATGAACCATACGATTGGGGCAAGTGCCAGTTGGTTTATGGATAAGGGGCGTGAGGTGGATATTTCTTATTATGCCAAGATAACGGATTCTAATTCCAAACGATATTCGAACACTCTATTTGTGGGTATTGAGAATGCGGAAAGTAATAATAAGTTATCGGGCCCGAAGAATCTTCAAAATGTACGGTTGAATTATGCACATTCCAAGAACTTGAACGCAGGGGTGGATTATACCTATTATAAGGATCGCAGGGATCAATATATGATCTCGGATTATCCCGATACGAAACAAGAGGTGGAGGCTACCTCCCGGCAAAATATCCATTTGGCGAATGTATTCGTTAACTACGAACGGGTATTAGGAAAAGGATGGAAAATTAACGTAGGCACGAATGTGCAGTTATCCTTTACGGATAATAGCTCCTTTACCTACCAAGATAAACAGGAGGATCTGTCAGCTACGTTTGCCCAAAAAGAAAAAGAGTATACGGCGGGATTGTATGCCGGTTTCTCTAAGCGTTTTGGCAAGAAACTGGTGTTGAGCGCTTCTCTTTCGGCGGAGTATAATAAGGCGGTGATTGATTCGGCGGGCCGGAAATGGACCTTATGGTCTGGGGTAAATCTCTATCCACAATTGAACTTGAGTTATACGATCGATCCATCGAATATGCTTCAAGTCAATTTCTCCAGCGATAAGAAGTATCCGGCGTATTGGGTCATGAGCTCGAATGTTTCTTATTTGAATGTGTATAGTCAGGTACGGGGAAATCCTTATTTGGAACCGGAACGTATTTATATGGCTAGGGCTAATTATATCTTGAAAAAGAAATATGTTTTTGGACTATTCGCCAATCATCATGTGAATTATATTCGCCAATTGTATTATCAAGATACGAAAGCGTTGAGAGCCTATTACCAATCGGTTAATTTCGATAAGCATAATACTTTCGGGGCGATGGCAGTTATCCCGTTTCGGATCGGTGGGGTGGTTAGCTCACGGTTCGTGGCATCGGGCTTCTTGATTCAAGATGAGGGAGTGTTTATCGATATTTCGTTTGATCGGAAAAAGTTGTTCGGGCAGTTGATGTTGTTCAATACGTTTACTTTATCAAGGAAAAAGAACTTATCGTTAGAAGTTAACGCTCGCTATAGTGCGCCTTCGATACAAGGTATCTATGATGTGGATGGTATTTATAATGTATCGGCAGGGCTTGTCTGGAACCCGATACCGAAAAAATTAAGCGTAATGCTACGAGGTGAGGACTTATTAAAGGGCTTACGTGCGAAAACGCATATTGATTATCCCAGCCAGAAGAGTGATATGACGATCTATTCGGATACTCATTCTGTATCGCTCACCTTAAAGTATACATTGGGCAAGATGAACCGGAAGAATAAGAAAGAGATCGATTCTTCACGGTTTGGTCAATAAAGTTCTTATGGAATCCATTCGATAACGCCTGTGACTGGATGTTGTTTTTTCCAGTCCTCTAATTCCGCATACGTACGCACGCCGTCTTGAATGACTGCTTGGTAATATTCCACGCCCATGATTTTCGCTGTATCCGGTGTCTCATATTTCAGTTTTAAGATGGCCTGCCGGGTCTCGTCAGTCAGTACGGCGGTTATACGTTCGGCCATTTTCTCGAAATAACCGTCATAACGGGAACCTTTTACGATATGGATCATATCAATTTGCCAGAGTTCGTTATCCGGGTCTTGGAACCATGCGTGCCACTCTACGCATTGTTCTTCCGTATCGAGCGAATTTCCGTATTCGATCCGTTTAATGAGCGGGTTCTCCGCTAGTCGGGCCATCGCTAGGAAGCTGTCGGATATACGGAAAGGAGAAGTGTAAATATGAAAGTCGATATCCTTATGTTTCATGAGTAGTCCCATATTCAAGGAGCCTACTAGGTTTATTTCCGCCCCGACGGATTTCCATATATTTATAATGTCGGTTTGCCGGATCACTTCCCAAGCTCTATCTTGGTTTCTTTTCGCTAATTCTAATAGATGTTTCATGATTTAAATAATTTGAGGTGTGAAGTTAAGACACGAAGCGGGATAAGGAAATAGCTATTTATAGCTAGGTTGGTTTTAATATATCATACGGGTACACTATTTCCGGTTGTAGGGACGGGGCACGCCCCGTCCCTATAAGTTGGACAATATATATTTATCTTTTGAATAACCGGAATAACTCACCGATCCATAAAACCAGAGAGGAAGATCCGATAATGATCGCCCAATCTTCCAAGGGCAAAGGTATTACGCTGAACATCTCGCCTCCAAAAGTGACGATTAAGTATTGACCAATCAAAATCAGTAAAGCGACCAGCAAGAAGCTTTTACTATCCTTTAAATTGGCAAAAGCGGAACGTCCTTCCATAAATGCCTTTGCGTTAAACATATTCCAGAACTGTAGCATCACGAAGAAGCTGAAGAACCACGATAAATCGTGCGGCGTTAAACCGTCTTGCGCATGGAAATAGAACAACAAGCCCATCAAGATTACGACAAAAGCGAATCCGACGCCGAAAATATTATAGGCCATCGGGCGGGTGATAATGAAATCTCCATCCTTACCGCTCCGGCGAGGTTTATCTTTCATCACTCGCTCATTCGGTGGGAGAGAGGCCAACGCCCCGGCAGCGAATGTATCCATGATCAAGTTTACCCATAACATCTGCGTGATAGTCAAAGGAGATTCCGTACCTAATAAAGAACCCAATAGCACGATCAAACAAGCGGCTACATTGATGGTCAATTGGAATAACAAGAATTTCTGGATATTCCGGTACAAGGAACGTCCCCACATCACCGCACGGGTAATGCTACTGAACGAGTTGTCGATAATCGTAATGTCGCTGGCTTCCTTGGCAACTGAAGTACCGTCACCCATGGAGAGGCCTACTTGTGCCGCTTTCAAGGCGGGGGCATCGTTTGTCCCGTCGCCGGTAACCGCTACCACGGCGCCTTTCTGCTGTAATAATTGTACCAAACGCTGTTTGTCCGTAGGACGGGCACGGCACATGATCTTCAAGTCTAAGACACGATCCAAGGCCTCTTGGTCGCTAAGCGCCTCGAATGCGGGACCCGTGATAATGTTCCGGTCGGTATCATTCGCTTTCCACGTACCGATCTGTCGTCCGATTTCTTTAGCCGTACCCGGTGTATCTCCGGTGACGATCTTCACGTCGATACCTGCGTCCAAGCAACTTTGAACAGCGGGGGGCACATCCGCACGTACCGGATCGGAGATAGCGACGATACCTAGGTACGTTAAATCCGTATCATGTAAACGACCCTCAACGAAGAAGGTCTCATCCATTCCATCCTCAATTATCTGGTAAGCGAAGCCAAGCGTACGCATCGCTTGGTTCTGGTAATCCAATAATTGTTTTTCGATGCCGGCTTTACATTCCGCCACCGGTTTGTAAGTTCCGTCTATCGCCACCCGGTTACTGTTGGCCAGTACGATTTCGGGAGCACCTTTCACGTAAAGTACCTTCTTGCCGAGTAACGGTGATTGTACGATTGTAGCCATATATTTCCGTTCCGTAGAGAAGGTCAATTGATCTAGGATCGTAGCGTTCTCTCTTAATTCCAGATAATTTTGGTGTTGTCCGTTCAACCAGAGTAAAAGGGCGGCCTCCGTCGGGTTTCCAAGGGTTTTTACCTTTTCTTCCGAGAAATCGAGGAATGCCGTGGAGTTCGTGGAGATACCTTCTTTGATCAGGTTACTTAACTCATCCTCCCCAAGCTTTTGGTCTTTCAGGTTGTAGAAATTCGTTTGGTAGACTTGCATTTGGTTCTGCGTCAACGTTCCGGTCTTGTCCGTACAAATTACGGTAGTCGCTCCCATGGTCTCACAGGCGTGCATTTTGCGGACAAGATTATTCGTCTTCAACATACGGTTCATGCTGAGGGCCAAACTTAACGTGACACTCATCGGTAATCCTTCCGGAACGGATACCACGATCAACGTAACCGCTACCATAAAGTAGTTGAGGATATGGGCGATGATGTCCATCGCCGGCATCCCGGGGAAACTATCCGATAAAAGGAATTTTACGGTCAAGGCGATGAACGTCACCCCGGCGATCGTATATCCGGCTTTACTGATCACGCTAGCCAAGCCTTTCAACTGTATTTGTAAAGGAGTCTCTACATCGCTCTCGATTTGCGAGCCTTCGTAGACCTTACCGTATCCGGTAGCGTCACCCACCTTTTCTACTTGCATTACGCCATGTCCGTCCACGACCGTCGTTCCTCGCATGACTACATTGGACGGATAAGTCGCTTCCGTATCGAAATCCGCCTCGTTTGTAGTCTTGCTGATAATCGGTTCACCGGTTAGTGTGGATTCGTTGATCTGTAGGGAGATGGCTTCAAGCAAATGTCCATCTGCGGGAATTTCCTCACCTGTCTCCAAAACAACGATATCGCCTACGACGACCTCTTTTTTCGGTATTTGGCAGATATTCCCGTCACGGATTACCTTCACTAAAATATCATCATTGACTGTATTCAAGATATCGAATGCCTTGTTCGCTTTCACCTCGAAGAAAAAGCCCACGCAACTGGCAAGCATGATTGCGAAGAAAATGCCGATCGGCTCCAAGAAGGCCGTAAAACCTTTCGCCTCAGGTCCCCAGCAATGTACGCCAGCGATTATCATGGACAAGAGCCATGCCACTAATAATATACGAATAATAGGATCTTCGAATTTCTCCAAGAATTGGCTCCATAACGAAGCTTTCTTGGGCGGGGTAAGTACATTCTCGCCGTGAAGGCGCCTGCTCTCTTCTACTTCTTGTTTGGTTAATCCTCGGTACTGATGTTTTTTCTCCATAAATTTATTAATCTGATTAAGAAAATAGGATAGCAAATTACGTAAAGTTATACGACATATACAAGGGTTTAACCTTTTTGCATATATTTGTGTTGTATAACAAATTAATTTTTAATTAAAAGATGAAGAAAGTACTATTCATGTTATTGGTTATGTTCGCTTTGAGCGCCTGCCAATCAAAGGATTCATATGTGAAGGAGTTTAGTGATTTTGTAGATAAGGTGGAAATGGAGGCCGCTGATTATACCGATAAGGACTGGAAGAAGGCGGATCTGAAATTCTCGGATCTATCCACGGATCTTTACGCCAAGTTCGAGGAAGAGTTAAACGCTGATGAGAAAGCGGAGATCATTAAATTGCAAGCGACATACGCTGGATTGAAAATGAAAGCGGGCGTGAAAGACGCTGCCAAAAAAGTGGATAAGTTCTTGGATGGTTTGAAGGAAGGAACAAAATAACCTCTAATACGAAAATAAGATGAACAGAAATTGGGTGTATTCGCTATTTGCTTTATGGATCGTCTGTTCGTTCGCCTGTACGCAGCCTAAACCTGTGGCGAATGTGGATGTTCAAAAAGAGAATTTCGTATTCTCTATAAAAGGGACAGATACATTGTCCTTGGACAAGTATGAGTTGCCTTCTATATCGCCCGCCTCAAAAAAGCCTGTGATGATTTTTGCTTTTGGCGGTGGGTTTAAAGGGGGAGATAAGGCGGATAAAGGATATATTCCCTATTTCGAGTTCCTCGCCCGAAACGGATTTGTGGTCGTTTCTACGGATTATCGTACCACCTTGAAGAATCTGGATCCTTCTAAAGTCTCTTCTCCGATGGACTTTATCGCAGCCTTGCAGCATGCGATCGATACGGCGGTAGAGGATTTTTATGATGCTACCGGTTTCGTGATTAACCAAAGCTCGGATTGGAACATCGATGTGGAGCAGATCGTAGCGAGCGGTTCAAGTGCCGGGGCGATTACGGTATTGCAGGCAGAGTATGATTTATGTAACGGACATGAGTTGGCGAAAAGGCTACCGACAGGTTTCAACTATGCCGGTGTGATCTCATATGCCGGTGCGGTCTCTGGTGTGCTTCCTCCACATTGGGAAAAGATGCCTTGTCCGATTATGCTATTCCATGGCGATGCGGATAAAACCGTTCCTTTTGAACAAGCCGCTATGGAGAACCTCGGCGGTTTATGGGGATCATCCGCTGTAGCGAAAAGTCTGGAAAATCTTCAAGCTTCCTATTATTTTTATAAGGTAGAGAATGCGGGGCATGAGATCTCTGGGCTTCCTATGTCCCGGAACCAATACGATATCATGAGCTTCTTGAGCCGTCAAGTCTTAGGCGATGAGAATTTAGCGATCACGACAGACGAACGTGTTCCCGGTGATACGATCGTACGGAAAGATTTTACCGTACAGGATTATATCTTGGATAATTTGCGTTAATATAATAATGAAATATAAACAGCCTTAATTTGACCTTTTTAGATTAAACTATTCACCCGAAGGATTGTCTTTACTATATAGAGTGATTAATAGTGTGTTTAGTTTATTAAGGTTATGAGATTAACAAGGTTAGTTGGATTTTTAGGGATTGTCCTTTTTTGTGCAGGGCAATCCCTTTTTGCTCAAAGTAAGCAAGAGCGGAAGGAGCAAAAAGAGAAAGTAGTGAGGGAGATCGTGGATAGCGGTTGTATTCTTCTATATCGCCCGCCTCAAAAAAGCCTGTGATGATTTTTGCTTTTGGCGGTGGGTTTAAAGGGGGAGATAAGGCGGATAAAGGATATATTCCCTATTTCGAGTTCCTCGCCCGAAACGGATTTGTGGTCGTTTCTACGGATTATCGTACCACCTTGAAGAATCTGGATCCTTCTAAAGTCTCTTCTCCGATGGACTTTATCGCAGCCTTGCAGCATGCGATCGATACGGCGGTAGAGGATTTTTATGATGCTACCGGTTTCGTGATTAACCAAAGCTCGGATTGGAACATCGATGTGGAGCAGATCGTAGCGAGCGGTTCAAGTGCCGGGGCGATTACGGTATTGCAGGCAGAGTATGATTTATGTAACGGACATGAGTTGGCGAAAAGGCTACCGACAGGTTTCAACTATGCCGGTGTGATCTCATATGCCGGTGCGGTCTCTGGTGTGCTTCCTCCACATTGGGAAAAGATGCCTTGTCCGATTATGCTATTCCATGGCGATGCGGATAAAACCGTTCCTTTTGAACAAGCCGCTATGGAGAACCTCGGCGGTTTATGGGGATCATCCGCTGTAGCGAAAAGTCTGGAAAATCTTCAAGCTTCCTATTATTTTTATAAGGTAGAGAATGCGGGGCATGAGATCTCTGGGCTTCCTATGTCCCGGAACCAATACGATATCATGAGCTTCTTGAGCCGTCAAGTCTTAGGCGATGAGAATTTAGCGATCACGACAGACGAACGTGTTCCCGGTGATACGATCGTACGGAAAGATTTTACCGTACAGGATTATATCTTGGATAATTTGCGTTAATATAATAATGAAATATAAACAGCCTTAATTTGACCTTTTTAGATTAAACTATTCACCCGAAGGATTGTCTTTACTATATAGAGTGATTAATAGTGTGTTTAGTTTATTAAGGTTATGAGATTAACAAGGTTAGTTGGATTTTTAGGGATTGTCCTTTTTTGTGCAGGGCAATCCCTTTTTGCTCAAAGTAAGCAAGAGCGGAAGGAGCAAAAAGAGAAAGTAGTGAGGGAGATCGTGGATAGCGGTTGTATTAAGATCGATGTGGATCGTGCCGTACCGATGGCCGGGAGATCCGTCAATCTTACTTCCCCCTACTCATTGGAAATACATGGTGACTCGATCCTGTCTTATCTTCCTTACTTTGGACGTGCTTACTCTGCTCCTTATGGTGGTGGAGAGGGCTTGACGTTTAAAGAAGTGGCGACAGAGAAGGAGCAAACCTCTGAAAAGAAAGGTAGTTCCGAAATCAAGTTCCGTGTAAAGACCAAAGAGGATGTATACATGTTTCGGGTGGAAGTCTATCCGAATGGCTCGGTGACAATCAATGTGACACCCGTGAATAAACAGGCTATTACCTTTTATGGTGATGTCGCCTTAGACTTGAAATAGTCGTCCTTGCCGTGTATCTCTTTCCTCGATCCGCTTATTTACCTTAGCGGTAAATTCGAAATTCTTTAAACCCCAATCCGGTGCGATCAGTAGCTCTTTGGGGGATTGTGATACGAACCTCTCTACTACGATAGAGGGGTTCAGTCGTTCAATGAAGTCAATCACTAATTCGATATATTCATCAGCCGTATATAAATGGAAATCAGAAGGATCTTCCTTGAACTCTTTCGCCATGCGGGTATTCTTGATTAGCTGCAATTGGTGCAGTTTAAGTGTCGTGATCGGGAGGCGTGATAAGACATCCGCATGGTGTAATATTTCATCCCTACTTTCTCCCGGTAGTCCGAGTATCAGGTGTGCCCCGGTGTAAATACCTTTTGCCGCCGTACGACGGATAGCGGATTCCGATTCTTCATGGGTATGCCCTCTGTTTATGCGGACTAAGGTCTTATCAAGCGTACTTTCCAATCCATATTCAATCATGACGAATTTTCGCTGGGAAAGCTCCGCAAAATAATCCAATAAACCTTCCGGCATACAGTCCGGACGAGTGCCGACAATCAATCCTTCCACTCCAGGATAGGCAAGCGCTTCCTCATATTTGCGAATAAGAGAGTCTAATCGGTCGTATGTATTTGTGTAGGCTTGGAAGTAGGCCAGATACCGCATATCCGGATATTTGCGGGAAAAAAAACGTACGCCTTCCTCTAATTGCTCGGTAACGCTTTTCTCCGTATGACAGTATTCTGGACTGAATGTTTGGTTATTACAATAGGTGCAACCGCCCCATCCTTTAGACCCGTCTCGGTTCGGGCAGGTGAAGCCTGCGTTTATGGAAATCTTCTGAACCTTGAATTTGAATAGATCCCGTAGAAAATCCCCAAATTCATAATATCGTTTAGTTTTTTTTATAAGACAAAGATACGATTTCTCGCAATTTGAATCACTTTTTTATGCTAACTTCGCGTTTCAATCTGAAATAAAGAGTATAAATGAAACGATTAGGTTTTAGTTTATTGCTTTCGTTGGCCGTATTCGGAAGTGTGGCCGCACAAACCGGAAGCAAGCATGTTGACTTAAAAGAAATAACCGATGGGAAATTTCGTCAAGTGACGGCTATCGGAGAGATGCGATCCTTGCCGGATGGAGAACACTACACAGCCATGAACGCCGATAAGAGTATGATCATTAAATATTCCTATCGTACGGGAAATCCTGTGGATACATTGTTTAATGCCCGTAAAGCTCGTGAATGTACCTTTACGGATTTTGATGGATATACAATCAGCAGTACCGGGCATCATATCTTGGTTTGGAGGGATACGGAGTCTATTTATCGTCGCTCTACTAAGGCGGTGGTTTATGATTATGACGTGCGTCGTAATTATGTGAAGCCTATTTCCGATGCCAAGGGTAAGCAAATGATCCCGACTTTCTCGCCGGATGGTCGTATGTGCGCTTATGTACGGGATAATAATATTTGGATACGTAAGTTTGATTTCGACACGGAGGTACAAGTCACCAAGGACGGTGAGTTGAATAAGATATTGAATGGCATCACGGATTGGGTGTATGAGGAAGAATTTGCGGTGACAAATCTAATGGCGTGGTCTCCCGATAGCGAGTATCTGGCCTTTGTCCGTTTTGACGAGTCCGAGGTGCCCGAATATTCTATGCAGATGTATGGTGAGGGACTTTATCCGGGGTATTACGAATATAAATATCCGAAGGCCGGGCAGAAGAATTCAAAGGTTTCCGTACATTCTTATAGCGTAGTCACCAAAGACACGAAGGAGATGAAGGTCCCGGTAGAAGGCGACTTCTATATTCCCCGCATTACTTTCACGCAGAATCCGGATCAGTTGGCTATCATGACATTGAACCGCCAGCAGAATGTATTCAATATGTATTATGCAAATCCGAAGAGCGGTGTGTTCCGTTTGATCTTGCGTGAGGAAAATAAATGCTACGTGGATTCTGATTGGTTGACTTCCATCCAGTTCTTGAACAATGGGTTTACCTATGTGAGTGAACAAGATGGCTATTCTCATATTTATTTGTATTCCCCGACAGGTGTTATGCAACGTCAGGTAACTCAAGGGAACTGGGATGTCACGAAGTTCTTGGGCGTGGATGAGAATACGAAGACTTTCTATTACGAGTCTGCCGAAGAAAGCCCGATCCGCCGTTCTATCTATAAGATCGACGCTAAAGGCGTGAAGACAAAACTCTCTACGGAAGAGGGTATGAATAAGGCGGTCTTTAGTGACAATTTCGCTTATTTCGTGAATACCTATTCCAATGCGAATACCCCGGCGAAGATTACGGTGAATGAGACGAAGACCAAAAAGGAACTACGTGTTCTGCAAGATAACGCCGCATTGAAGAGTAAGCTGAAGGAATATGTTTTTGCTAAGAAGGAATTTATGAAGGTACATACGGCTTCGGATTATGAGTTCAACGCTTGGATCGTAAAACCCGCTGATTTTGACCCGTCGAAGAAATATCCGGTGATGATGACGCAATATAGTGGTCCTAACTCCCAGCAAGTATTGGATCAATACGGTTTCGATTGGGAGCAATATCTGGCCTCAAATGGTATTATCGTGGTATGTGTGGATGGTCGTGGAACCGGTGCCCGTGGTGAGGCATTCCGTAAATGTACTTATTTGAGAATGGGCGAGCTGGAATCCAGAGACCAAGTGGAGGCTGCGCAAGTGTTAGGCAAGTTACCTTATATCGATAAGGATCGTATCGCGATCTGGGGTTGGAGTTTCGGAGGTTATAACACGTTGATGGCCTTGAGTACCGGAAACGGAACGTTTAAGGTGGGTATCGCCGTGGCTCCTCCGACGGACTGGAAATATTATGACTCCGTTTATACGGAGCGTTTCATGCGTACCCCGCAAGAGAATTTCGAGGGCTATGCGGCTACCTCTCCGTTACGCCGGGTGAAAGACTTGCAAGGCAAGTTATTGCTGGTTCATGGAACCGCCGATGATAATGTTCATTTTATGCAAACAATGGAATATGCCGAGGCTTTGGTTCAAGCGGGTAAGCAGTTCGATATGCATGTTTATAAAGATCGGAATCATAGCATATACGGTGGTAATACCCGTTACCATTTGTATACGAAGATGGCTAATTATTTATTCAATAATTTGTAAGACATGGCGCAGCATTTAAGAAAGCCGGATTGGTTGAAGATCCGGCTTGGCGGAAATGAGCAATTCACGAAGACAAAAAGTATTGTTGAATCTCATTGCCTTCACACAATATGCACAAGTGGTAAATGCCCGAATATGGGTGAATGTTGGAGCCGGGGAACAGCTACATTCATGATCGGTGGTGAGATCTGTACTCGCTCTTGTCGTTTTTGTAATACGCTAACGGGTAAACCTCTTCCGTTGGACCCGAAAGAACCTGCGAATGTAGCGGAGAGCATCCGTTTAATGAATCTCAAGCATGCGGTGATCACGTCCGTTGATCGTGATGACCTACCGGACTTAGGCGCTTCTCATTGGGTAAATACGATCCGTACGATCAAAGAGGTGAATCCTCAAACGACTGTGGAAGTCTTAATCCCGGATTTTCAAGGACGATTGGATCTGGTTGATCAGGTCGTGGATGCGGCGCCTGAGATTATCTCCCATAATATGGAGACTGTACGCCGTATCAGTCCGCAAGTGCGTAGTGCCGCTAAGTATGACGTGAGCTTATCCGTTTTGCGACGAATCGCTGAGCGGGGTGTGGTAGCCAAGACTGGTATCATGGTCGGACTGGGTGAGACCGAGGATGAGGTGCTTGAATTAATGGATGATGTTTTGCTGGCGGGTGTTTCTGTTTTAACAATCGGGCAGTATTTACAGCCTTCTCGCAAGAATATTCCCGTCTCTGAATATGTGACTCCTGAATGCTTTGAATATTATAGACAGCAAGCCGTTGGCAAAGGTTTTAAGAAAGTAGAGAGCGCTCCGCTGGTACGCTCGTCGTACCATGCGGAAAAGCATATATGATTCATGAACTTTTGACAATCTTTGTTGTTATTAATATAAAAGTGGACTAAAGGGGGGAAGGAATGAACAGAGTAAAGAAAGGTCTAGATAATCAGGCGATAGGTTTATTGCCATTGTTGTTATTCATGTTTTTGGATAACTATTTTTCTTATTTATTATCTTTTATAATTGGGGTTACTTTCTGTTTTGTTTGTATTTTTTTGTTTCAGGTGTTGAGCAAGGATAAGGTATACCAATTTATGCTTCTGCCATCGGCGGGCACATTGGTCTTATATTCCGTATTTCTTTGTCTCAAGCTTGAACCAGTGTTGTTTATATACTCTCCTCTTATCACGGAAGTATTACTGGTCGTGGCGTTAGCGATCGTGGGGTTCACGAGGAGAACGGTCATACAACGTATACGCAATTCGAAACGTCCCTCTTTTAAACGTACTTTGCTTCGTACTACCTTGAACGAATTTTATTTCCTCGCTCAATTGGTACAGAACCTGTACACGTTGCATCTTTTCATCATCTTGTTATATAGTATCTTGCCGGAAACGATGCAGAATATGCGTACCGAACGTTTCTTATACCGGGAGTTGGGATTGGTAATCGGTGTTTTGGTCATTGTTTATGAGCAAATACGTTTGTCCTTGATGCAAGGTAGCTTGAAAAAGGAAATGTGGGTTCCCGTATTGAATGACAATGGGAAGGTGATCGGTTGTATCGCACGTTCGGTCAGCCGCTCTTTACCGAAGAAATACTATCATCCGATCGTGCGTATCGCAGTTGTTTATAATGGTATGTTATATCTGGTGAGACGAAGTAAGGATGAGTTTGTCTCTCCGGATACGATGGATTATCCGTTCCATAATTACGTGCTCTTCCGACATAGTATAGATAGCACGGTCAAAGAGACTCTCGGAAGTTTGGCGCAAGATAAATCAATTGCTCCACGCTTCCTGATCCGTTATACATTTGAGAACGAGAAGGTGAAACATTTGGTATCTCTCTATGTTATTTGTTTACGTACGGAAGAGCAATTAAATCAATGTAAGCGCCGTAGCGGAAAGCTTTGGACAGCGAAACAAATCGAGGAGAACTTGAGCTCCGGGGTGTTTAGCGAATATTTTGAGAAAGAGTTCGCTTATTTGCAAAATACGATTCTTTTCGCCGAGAGTTTCTGTTGCGGTAACTAATCATCTTATAATGCCCGATTCCCTAACTCTATAACTTCCAAATCTTTGATATCCTTTCCCGCAATAACGAAACGTAATAAGGTACGTACTTGATGAAAGCCACTTTTTCCAGCCGCTCCCGGATTCATATGCAGACACTTCAAGCTTCGATCGAATACTACTTTCAGGATATGCGAATGTCCGGAGATGAATAGATTTGGCCGTGTATCGTATAATTCTTTGCGGATCTCGGGATTGTAGCGGCCCGGATAACCTCCGATATGAGTCATCATAACGTTCACGTCTTCTACCTTGAAATGAGCTACTTTAGGATATTGCAGGCGAATGGCTTGTCCGTCTATATTTCCGTATACGGCCCTGAAAGGTTTCAATGCCTCGAATTTCGCGGCCAAAAGATCGGAGCCTATATCGCCCGCATGCCAGATTTCATCGCAATCTTTAAAATATTCGGCGTACTTATCATCCCAGTACGCATGGGTGTCTGAAAGCAATCCAACTTTAATCATAACAATTTCTTTTATTGCTCGAAAGTATCTATATTTACACGCCTAAGATAAGAATATTATGGAGAATTCATATCAATATTTTAAACGGGACTTAAGCTGGTTGTCGTTTAACTACCGTGTCTTGCTGGAAGCGGAAGATGATACGCTGCCTATTTATGAGCGTATTAAGTTCCTTTCTATCTATTCCTCGAATCTGGAAGAATTTTATGAGATCCGGGTTGCGGAACACCGGGGGGTAATCATGAAAAAGAATTATTCGGAGGAGAGCGCAGCTGAGGCGGAAGAGACCTTGGCGGCTATCACCCGGGAGGTTAACCGCCAGCAACGGGACTATTACCGTATTTTCTCGGAGAAGATATTGCCGGAATTGAATCGCCAGAATGTTTACTTATACCAGAATGAGAAGCCGGAACCTTTCCATGAAGAGTTTGTCCATAATTTCTTTAATGAGGAGGTTTTCCCATTCCTGTCGCCGGTCATGATTCAAGCCGGTGATATACGTACGTTCATCCGGGATCGTCGGCTTTACCTTGTGATCCGTATGATTAAGCGGAGCAAGCGGATGAATGAGCCGGGCTTCGTACCCGAGTATCATTATGCGTTGATGAAGATTCCTTATGCGAAAGTTCCCCGTTTTATAGAGTTGCCTCCGCATGACGGGAAATATTATATCATGTTTATCGACGACATTATCCGTGCGAATTTACAGAATGTTTTTCCCGGTTATATTATTGATGGCTGTTACAGCATCAAGATTTCCCGGGATGCGGATATTTATTTGGATGATGAGAGCCGGGCGAATATCGTGGAGAATATCCGTAAGAAGGTAAAGAAACGCAAGATCGGAGCCTTGAGCCGTTTTATGTATGATCAAGCGATGCCGGATGATTTTCTGGCTTTTGTTTGCGATGCCTTTGGTATTACGTCGGAGGACTTGGTGTTAGGTGGACGATATAATAATTTGCAGGACTTGATGAAATTGCCGAATCCGGCGGGAAAGCATTTGGAGCAGCAGCCACCGGTGCCTATGCGTGTGCCTTTCCTCGATGAGATGGGGTCGGTATTCAAGGCCGTGAAGAAGCGGGATATCTTATTGCATTTCCCTTATGAGTCGTTTGATTATTTGATCCGCTTTTTGATGGAGGCGGCCTTTGATCCGAAGGTGGATGAGATCAAGATTACCCAGTATCGAGTGGCAGAGAATTCGGCCGTGATTAATACGCTGGTCAGCGCTGCCCAGAATGGTAAGAAAGTGACGGTATTTGTGGAATTGAAAGCCCGTTTCGACGAGGAGAATAATATGAGTACGGCAGAGCGTATGGAGCAGGCCGGTATTCGTATCATTTATAGTATTCCGGGCTTGAAAGTACATGCGAAGGTCGCGGTCATTCTTCGGAAGGATACGTCCGAGGGACTTAAACGACGTGATTTCGCCTATTTGAGTACCGGTAATTTCAATGAGAAGACGGCCAAGATCTATTCGGATATGGCGTTATTGACTTCGAATACGGAGATTATTACGGATATCAATAAAGTATTCGCTGTTTTGGAAGGGCGTATGAAAGAACCTACTTTCCGCCATTTGTTGGTGGCCCGTTTCAATATGGTCTCGGAATTGACTGGTAGGATTCGGCGGGAGATCGAGCATGTGCGGGAAGGCCGAAAAGGACGGATCATATTAAAGATGAACGGACTGCATGACCAACATATGATCGAGGAACTCTATCATGCGAGTGAGGCGGGGGTAGAGATCGATCTGATTGTTCGGGGGATTTGTTGCCTGGTACCGAACCAACCTTATAGCGCTAACATCCGGGTTACTCGTATCGTGGATATGTTTTTGGAGCATTCCCGGGTTTGGTATTTTCTGAATGATGGTCAGGAGGATCTTTTCCTTACCTCGGCGGATTGGATGCGTCGGAATTTGAACCGACGGATCGAGACGGCTTTCCCGATCCTTGATCCGGATCTGAAGAGGGAGATAATCGATATCTTGAATATCCAGCTAAGTGACAACGTGAAAGCTTGTTATTTGGATGGCGAGTTACGTAATAATTTTAAGTGTGATGATAATCCGGTAAAAGTGCGTTCGCAATTGGCTATCTATGATTATCTGAGAAATAAATCCATACGGTAACCGGGATGGGGGAGTTTTGGGGATTTGTTGATTGGGGGGCTGGTTGCTTAGCCTTGATCGTGGCGGTGGTATTTAGCTTTTTGTTGGGAGTACGTACGGGACGTATCCGGGAGAGAAATGAATCTGTCCGTTCTCGCATTCGGCAGAATAAAGCGAATATGTATCGCTATAAACAACAATTAGCCTCCTATCAAGAGCAAGTCGTACGCTTGGAGCGGGAACGGGATTCTCTGGTCATCCGCTCGGAGGCTTATGACCGGATCGAGACGGAGCTGACAGCCTATCGCCAGAAGATGGAGCAGTTGGAGAGAGAGATCCTTGTTCTTTCCGGCGATAATAACTTATTGGACAATGCTACCGGAAAAGTAGATGTGGATGTACCTAAGCTTTTATGTGCCCTTAAAGATGATCCTCTCCATGTGAATCCAAGTAAAGAGGAATGGGCTGAGATTATTGGTATGACCGATCTTCTGTTTAATAACTTCTTAACCGATCTGAGAAATAAATACAGTATTACCCGCCATGAGCAGGAAATATGTTGCTTGATCAAATGGAATTTCTCCCGAAAGGAGCAACTAGCCGTGTTTAATAATACTCCGGATGCGTTAACCAAATCGAAAGGCCGTTTAAAAAAACGTCTAGGCTTGGATGAAAAGACGGATTTGGATGCCTATGTCCGTTTATTATAAAGCTTAAAGTTATTTTGTTTGTCGTGATTGTCCGGCAATATTATCCGTTTATCTCCCATTGCGTGGTTTATATGTGTGATTATTAGTTGTTTGATGTTCGCTTGTTTTGTCCGGTACCATTTCTTTCCTCTTTACGATCCTTCCTGTACTTTTGCGGTGTGTGATTTAATTTTTAAGAACGAATAATCAGGAATGCTATGAGAACACAAACTGTACTACTATGGATCTGCCTTAGCCTAATGGTGGGGCTTTCCGCTTGTGATTGGACTTCGTCCTCTCCGGTGGCCTCGCTACGTCGGGCTACCGGATGGCCTTTCGAGGTGGTGGTTGTAATGGATCGAGACGCATGGAATGGTGAGGTGGGGGAGTTGCTGCAAGAACAATTGCGAGCGCCGATACCTGCTTTGCCTCAAGCGGAAGCATCTATGCGTGTCACCTATTCGGAGCCATCGGGCTTTTCCGGTTTATTACGATACGTACGAAATATCTTGATCGTATCTGTAGATCCTAATCGGTATACGAAAGCTGGAACAAGAGAGAGTCCCGATGAATGGGCCAGCGGTCAGAATGTTGTGACTCTGTATGCTCCGACTACCGCTGCTTTAACCGAGTTCCTTTTATTAAATGAAGGACGGTTGGTCAACCATTTCAATCGAGTGGAAAGGGAACGTTGGATAGTTGGACTTTCTAAGAGCCATAGCGGTTGGATCAATGAGAAGTTGAAGTCCCGTTTCGGTATTTCGCTGTTCGTGCCGGAAGATATGTCGGCCTATAAGGAAGAGACCGATTTCTTTTGGGGCTCGAATAACGCAAATCGGGGACGGACTGATATCTTGGTATATAGTTTTCCCTATACGGCTCAAGAGGCATTTACCGAAGATTATCTGGTCGCTATGCGTGATTCTGTAGTGAGGCGGAACGTACCGGGCTCTTTCCCGAATTCTTATATGAAGACAGAGAAGCGCTTCGAGCTTTCTTACGAGCCGATCACCTACCGTGGCGAATACCGCGGCGTATTGCGTGGTCTTTGGCGTATGGAAGGAGATAAGATGGGCGGCCCGTTCGTCAGCCATGCCCTGCTCGACAAGAAAAAAGGGCGGGTTATCGTAGCGGAAAGCTTTGTCTATGCCCCGGAATCAAAAAAGGCGAACTTGATCCGCCGGATGGAGGCCGCCTTGTTTACGTTGCGATTCGTGGATTAGGATTGATTCTCTCACGTATATAGGCGTAACCTCATGCGTATATACGCATCGGCCTACACGTACGTAAGTGTGGTCTTATACGTATATACGTGTGGCTTTGTGCCTATATAGTGGTCTTATCGTCCTAAAAATAGTTTGATTTCCTCCGGAATATATCCCGTCCGTATACGCCACTCTTGCGGATACAGGTTATTGGCCCGGTTGCCAAGGTTCTTTACAAAACCTAGTGGAAGTCCTTGGTAGCGTACCAACACATATCCCTTATCTGTACCGGAGGGTAAGACGAGCGCCTCTTTCTTTAAGAATTTAATAGCGTCTTCCCATTCCAGTTCCACGGATGGAAATGCGTTGGGGGTTAAGGCAGTACTTAAAGCCAGCTCTTGAGATGGGATAAAGTCTTTCCCTTTCGCTTCTCCTAGGTAAATACCGGCGGAAAGTACCCGTAAAGGCTTGGCATTGATGAGTGAAAATAGATCCGAATGGGCTTTGGGATACGCTCGAAGGAAACTGCCGTTCCATTCGAGAGAAAACGAAGTTTCATCCGAAAGGAACAGACGGGCCTCCTGTGGGATGGACGGAGCGGCTTTTCCTCGCTCTTTTTTCCCTTTGGACTTGACACGAATTTCCTCGATCTCGCCTTCCGCTTTCCGGAGGGCGGCGAGGAAAAAGCCTTCGCCCCGTGTCTTATGCGGGAAGAAGCGGTAAACCGGATGTTCAAACCGGAGGGCGCCGGTGATCTGCCATTCCTCTTGGGTAGGGATAGGCAATGCCTCGGCTCCCAGCTCCTCTATTATATAATGTATGTTCTCCTCATCCTCTTCCGTATTATAGGTACATGTACTGTAGATCAAGATACCTCCGGGTTTCAAGGCGTTCCAGATATCATGGATGATGCGCCGCCCACGGGAGGCGCAAAGCCGTACGTTATCTACGCTCCATTCGCCTGTGCTATCCGTATCTTTCCGGAACATGCCCTCACCGGAACAAGGTACGTCGGTGACGATCACGTCGAACAGATGAGGCAATGCCTCGCCGATCTCCTCCGGGTCATTATTGATAACGATCGTGTCCGGGCGGCCCCATTTAGCGATATTCTCGGCCAATACATAACTCCGGCTGCGGATCACCTCATTGCTCACTAACAGGCTTCCATCCGGCAATAAGCTCGCCAGATGCGTGGACTTGCCACCCGGGGCGGCGCATAAATCCAAGCAACGTACCGGCTCTTTTACGTATGCCTTGATCGCTTGTTCCAGAAACATGGAAGACGCTTCCTGCACGTAATAGGCCCCCGCATGGAATAGAGGATCGAAGGTGAAAGACAACCGTTCCGGCAAATAAAAACCGCTCTCGCACCAAGCAACCGGAGCACCTGCTTTGGGAGCGGGAGTCCCTTTCATCGAGTTGATACGGATACTTACGGGAACATCAGCGTTTAACGCTGCCTCTAAACGATCGAACTCCTCGCCAAGTAAAGCCCGTGTACGGGTAATAAAATCAATAGGAAGTGCCATGATTATTCTGTTAGTTTGCGGCAAAAGTACTACTTTCGCGGAAAACAAACAGTATGCGAGCATCTCTTTTCCTTATACCAGTTACCTTGGGCGATACGGAACATCGCCGTGTTTTACCAGAGTACAACCGTGACGTGATCTTATCTATCCGGCATTTTATCGTGGAAAACGTGCGTACGGCACGCCGTTTCTTGAAAAAGGTGGAGCCGGGGATTGTGATCGATGACTTGACATTTTATGAGCTGAATAAACATACCTCACCGGAACAAGTAGCTGGTTATCTGGCTCCTTTGGCGAAAGGCGAGAGTGTAGGCGTGATCTCGGAGGCGGGCTGTCCGGCGATCGCTGATCCGGGCGCTGACGTAGTGGCTATCGCCCAACGGAAGGATTATCCGGTGGTACCGTTGGTAGGGCCTTCGTCTATCTTGATGTCGGTGATGGGATCGGGCTTTAACGGACAGAGTTTCGCTTTTCACGGTTATCTGCCGATTGATGCTTCCGAGCGAACGAACACAATCAAGAAATTGGAGGGAAGGATCTATTCCGAGCATCAGACGCAATTGTTTATCGAGACTCCTTACCGGAATAATAAACTGGCCGAGGAGTTGATCCGTACGTGCCGTCCGTCTACGAAACTGTGTATCGCCTCGAATATAACCTGTGAGGATGAGTATATCCACACTCGCCCGGTCAAGGAATGGGCGGGTAAAGTTCCCGATCTGAGCAAGAAGCCTACTATTTTCCTAATCTATAAATAAGAGGATTGATATGAGTTATCAAGCGCACGAGACAGCGGTAATCGATGCCGGTTGTGAGATCGGGGAAGGAACCCATATCTGGCATTTTTCCCATATCATGACGGGATGCGTGATTGGCAGGGCGTGTAATATCGGCCAGAATGTAGTCGTATCGCCGGGCGTGGTCTTAGGGAATAACGTGAAGGTACAGAACAATGTGTCTATTTATACGGGGGTGATTTGCGAGGATGATGTGTTCTTGGGGCCTAGTTGCGTGTTTACAAATGTAACCAATCCGCGTAGCGCTGTCTCTCGGAAAGACCAGTATAAGGAGACGGTGATTGGCAAGGGGGCCTCGATCGGAGCTAACGCTACGATTATTTGTGGACATACGGTCGGGCGGTATGCCATGATCGGTGCCGGGGCGGTGGTAACGAAGGATGTTCCGGCTTATGCGCTGGTTGTAGGAAATCCATCGCGGCAGATCGGTTGGGTAAGCGAGTACGGCCATCGCCTTGTATTTGACTCCGAAGGATTCGCCACCTGTCCGGAAAGCGGCCAACGTTACCGCCTATACAATCACCAAGTTGTAGAGACGGGGCGTGCCCCGTCTCCCACAGACTGATCGTATCTTAAATTACTATTTTGCAGGGATGAGACGGGGCACGCCCCGTCTCTACAATACAGACAATATTAATATTCTATACAAACATGAAAACATCTTTTTTCAAGCAAGGGTTCTTAGCGATAGGGATAGCCTGTTGCATGCAGCTTTCCGCCGTAGAGAATCCTGTAGACTACGTGAATACGTTAGTCGGTACCCAATCCAAGTACGAATTATCTACCGGAAATACCTATCCGGCCACGGCTATGCCTTGGGGTATGAACTTCTGGACTCCCCAGACCGGCGAGATGGGCAACGGCTGGACCTATCGTTACGACGCGGATAAGATCCGGGGGTTCAAGCAAACCCATCAACCGAGCCCGTGGATGAACGATTACGGGCAGTTCTCCATTATGCCTACTACCGAAGGCTTGGTCTTCGACGAGGAGAAACGGGCTAGCTGGTTCTCTCACAAAGGGGAAGTGGCTACACCTTATTATTATAAGGTCTATCTAGCCGATCATGACGTGACTACCGAGTTGGTTCCGACGGAACGTGCGGCTAAGTTCCGCTTTACATTCCCGGAAACCAAGAAAGCGTATATCGTCATCGACGCTTTCGATAAAGGCTCTTATATAAAGGTATTGCCTGCGGAACGTAAGATCATCGGTTATTCCACGAAGAACACGGGCGGTGTTCCCCGTAACTTCAAGAATTATTTCGTGATCCAATTCGATAAGCCATTCACGTTCTCCTCTACGGTTAAGAACGGGGCGATCCAGTTGGATGAGTCGGAGGTGAAGACAAACCATGCCGGCGCTATCATCGGTTTTGAGACAAAGGCCGGCGAGGTGGTGCATGCCAATGTGGCTTCTTCTTTCATCAGCACTGAGCAGGCCGAGTTAAACTTGCGTGAGGTGGGAGATACTGGTTTCGATCAGCTAGTGACCAAAGGGAAGGAAATCTGGAACCGGGAATTAGGTAAGATCGAGGTAGAGGATACGAACATCGATAACTTGCGTACTTTCTATTCTTGCTTGTATCGTTCCTTGCTTTTCCCTCGTAGCTTCTATGAGATCGATGCCAAAGGGCAAGTCATGCATTATAGCCCTTATAACGGTGAGGTCTTGCCGGGCTATATGTTTACCGATACCGGTTTCTGGGATACGTTCCGTTGTCTTTTCCCCTTCTTGAATCTGATGTATCCGGAGATGAACCAAAAGATGCAGGAAGGTTTGGTGAACGCTTATAAAGAGAGCGGTTTCTTGCCGGAATGGGCAAGTCCGGGCCACCGGGATTGCATGGTCGGCAATAACTCCGCTTCCGTGGTAGCCGACGCTTATATCAAAGGCTTGAGAGGATACGATATCGAGACGCTTTGGGAAGCTTTGAAGCATGACGCGAATAGCCAACTGCCGAGAACGGCTTCCGGTCGTGTCGCTTACGAGGAGTATAATAAACTGGGTTATGTACCGAATAATATCGGTATCGGACAAAACGTAGCTCGTACCTTGGAATATGCTTATAATGACTGGACAATTTATGCGTTAGGAAAGAAACTAGGCAAGCCGGCAAGCGAGATCGATATCTTCAAGCAACGGGCTAACAACTATAAGAATGTGTACGACCCAAAATATAAGTTGATGGTCGGACGCTCTGATAAGGGCGAGTTCAACCCTTCTTTTAAAGGTACGGACTGGAGCCGTGATTTCTGCGAGGGTAATAGCTGGCATTGGAGTTTCTGTGTTTTCCACGACCCGCAAGGTCTTATCGACTTAATGGGAGGAAAGAAGGAATTCAACCACATGATGGATTCCGTCTTCAAGATGCCTAGTCGTTTGGGTATGGATAGCCGCGGTATGATCCATGAGATGCGTGAGATGCAAGTAATGAATATGGGACAATACGCCCACGGAAACCAACCCATCCAGCATATGGTATATCTATACAACTATTCCGGCGAGCCTTGGAAAGCCCAATACTGGGTGCGCGAGATCATGCACAAACTTTATACCGCTGAGGCGGATGGCTATTGCGGCGATGAGGATAACGGACAGACTTCCGCATGGTATGTGTTCTCTGCCTTAGGCTTCTATACCGTATGTCCGGGCACCGACCAATATGTATTAGGTACTCCTCTGTTCAAATCCGTAAAACTCCATCTGGATAACGGAAAGCAGGTGTTGATCCAAGCGGACAAGGCTGATCGGGAGAACCGTTACATCAAGGGTATGAAAGTAAACGGCAAGACATACACCCGCAATTTCTTGACACATGAGCAGTTGCTAGGTGGCGCAAAAATTCAATACCAAATGAGCGATACCCCTAATAAACAGCGAGGTACGCAGGATAGTGATCGCCCCTATTCATTCTCTTTGGAATAAGAAAACCATGATGCCCATTGTAAGCCTGTTACAATAGGCATTCTAAGCACCTTACGATGCCCATTGTGAAGACCTTACGATGGGCATTGTTATTTTATGTGAATTCCGGTTTGAAATAATGATGGAGAGAGTTGCGTTTTACCTTAGGGTTGTTACCTTTGCGATGACTAATCAGTTTTTCTATCCTCTTTGTTTATCCTTTTAATTTAGATGTATGGCAAACTCAAAAGAGATGACGAGGGGTGCTGTATTCCCTCTTCTATTCAGTTTCACGATGCCATTGTTATTAGGGAATCTGCTTCAGCAGACTTATTCTTTGATCGATGCCGCTATCGTTGGTAAATTTCTAGGTATTAATTCGCTGGCTGCCGTAGGAGCCAGTACCTCGGTGATTTTCTTGATTCTGGGATTCTGTAACGGATGTTGCTCCGGTTTTGGCATCCCGGTAGCCCAGAAGTTCGGGGCGAGGGATTACGCCACGATGCGCCGTTACGTGGCGGTGGGGTTGCAATTGGCTACGGTGATGTCCGTGGTGATCGCCGCTGTCTCCGGTTTCTATTGCCGGGATATCTTGCGGGGGATGCAGACACCCGGGAATATCTTCGATGGGGCCTATGATTATTTGTTTGTTACTTTTATCGGTATTCCTTGTACATTCTTCTATAATTTGTTGGCAAGTATCATGCGGGCTTTGGGAGATAGCAAGACTCCATTCTGGTTCTTGCTGTTCTCTACGGTCTTGAATGTTTTCTTGGATTTATTCTGCATCTTGGTGCTAGGATGGGGCGTGATGGGAGCGGCTATCGCTACGGTTTTCTCGCAAGGGCTTTCCGCCATTCTATGTTATTTATATATGCTTCGGAAATTTCCGATCTTACGGGCTACTTCTTCCGAGGATCGAAGGTTTCATGCCGGGCTGGCCCGTACCTTATTGGCGATGGGGGTTCCGATGGGATTGCAATTTTCTATTACCGCTATTGGCAGTATCATGTTGCAGAGCGCCAATAACGCCTTGGGCACGGCCTGTGTCGCTGCCTTTACTTCCGCCGCCCGTATCAAGATGTTCTTCATTTGCGCTTTTGAGAGTTTGGGTATCGCCATGGCTACGTATTGCGGACAGAATTATGGGGCGGGAAAGCCGGAGCGTATTTTGCAGGGAATTAAGGTGAGTTCGTTGATGATGCTTACGTATGCCGCCGCTACATGGATGATCTTGATGCTGGGGTCTCGTTGGCTGGCCTTGTTGTTTGTGGCTCCATCTGAGGTCGAGATACTGGACTATACGGAGCAGTTTTTGCATATTTCTTGCTGGTTCTTCCCGGCTGTCGGGCTACTGTGTATCTTGCGTTACGCGATACAAGGGGTAGGTTTTAGCAACCTTGCGATGCTCTCGGGTGTTTCAGAGATGATCGCACGTATCTTGGTGAGCTTGTATGCGGTTCCCGCTTTTGGGTTCTTAGGCGTTTGTTTCGGTGATCCGTTGGCTTGGGTTGCCGCTGACTTATTCTTGATACCTGCGTTTTTGTATGTTTATAAAAAGATAAAGAAAAGATTAGATGATGAGAAAGTATCGGTGTCCGCAGTGTGATATCCCTTCTATGTATGTAAAGAATGCGGCAGGGGAACGTCTTTTAGTGTATGTTCACGAGAATGGGGAGGTCGTTCCCAAAGATCCCACTACGGATCTGTCCGGATTTGACTTGACAGAGGTATTTTGCCTAGGATGCTCATGGCATGGAGCGCCTAGGAAATGCCGGTGATTTTAATGGGTGGCAAGTTCTTATAAGTCTTCTTTGGGTAATTCTCTGATCACTCTACATGGGTTACCGACGGCCACGCTATAGGTGGGAATGGATTTTGTCACTACACTGCCTGCCCCGATCACGCTGTTCCTCCCGATCGTGATGCCGGGTAAGACGATCGTTCCACCACCAATCCAAACATTGTCTTCAATGGTGATGGGGAGGGCTTTTGTCCTGAAAAATAAATCCCCCGATCGTTCGTCCCAATCATTCACGAAGCGTTCGTTCGCATTTATCGGGTGCGTAGCCGTATATAATTGTACGTTGGGGGCGATGAGGACGTTATTTCCTATTTTGATAATATTATCGTCTAAAAACGTACAGTTCATATTGATAATGACCTTGTCACCAATAAAGATGTGCTTCCCGCATTCGCAATGGAAATTTATATCAATGCTGGAATACTTGCCAATGCTTCCTAGCATTTGGCGTAAGAGGGCATCTCTTGTAGCGCTGTCGGTTATATTGGTTGCGTTCAAACGAGCGAGTAGGTTTTTCGTCTGGACGATCATTTGCAGGACTTCTTGATCCAGATGGTTGCAATACTCGCCCGCCAAGAACTTTTGATAATTTGTTTCCATAATGATTACAGGGATTTGATACGGTTATTTACATATGTTGAAGTTGTATATAGAAGACGATGAAAAAGGCGATAGTCGCAATCAGGGCGATAGAAGAATATAGACGGAAAGGCTTATCTTGTTTATAGACTCCATAGGCTAGTCCTATCAAGGCGCACAGTAGTATACCAGTAGGGATGCCGAAGAAGCCTAAAACAATGACGCTAATAAGCATTACCCATCCCATGGCTATTAATATTTTACTTCTGATAGTTCTCATCTTTAGTATCTGTTTAGTTATTGGATATAATAGACAATTTTAGTGTTGAGAAAATGGAATCTTGGCACGTATCTCTATCCTCTCGAAAGTGATAGGATGCGTGAATGCTAGATATTCAGCGTGCAGATAGAGCCGTTCCGCCTTTCGTCCGTAAAGCTCGTCGCCAAGGATGGGGCAATGAAGACCTAGGGGATGGGCGGCGTGTACCCGTAGCTGGTGGGTACGTCCGGTTTGGGGATAAAAGGCGATAAGGGTTTTTCCGGAAGTCCGTTCCAATACCCGGTAGCGTGTAAAGGCAGGTTTCCCGAATTCTTCGCTTACGATTTGCCGGGGTCTGTCCAAAGGATCGGGACATAGCGGGAGACGGATCTCGCCCTCATCTTGGGGAACTTCGCCCTCTAATAAGGCGATATACCTTTTCTGGATGGTTCGGTTCTTGAATTGGGCTTGCAGGTTCTGATGCGCTTCTTTGGTCTTGGCGGCGAGTAGCAAGCCGGATGTCGCCATATCCAAGCGATGTACGATAATTGGGCCGGTGGCTTCCGGATAAAGGATCGATAGCCTTTGATAGACGGAGTCCACATCTCCCTTGCCGGGAACGGAGAGCATACCTTCCGGTTTATTGATGACCAACAAATAGTCGTCCTCATAAAGGATATCCAGCTTCGTCTCCCGGTGAGAGTCCGCCAATAACGGATTTTCATCTACCCGCAATCCCTGTAGCATATGATGGAGGATCGGCTCGCATTTTCCTTTGCAAGCCGGATAATAATATCCATGGTGCCGGATCTCCGTCTTGGGAGAATCGCCCCACCAGAACTCAGCCATGGCGATCGGTTCCAACTGATGCTGGTAGGCGTATTGCAAGAGTTTAGGGGCGGCGCACTCACCCGCTCCGGCAGGCGGCGCACCTTGGTAGGTAGGGGCGAACAGTTCGCATAAGTCCTTCACCTCGCCCCGGGTGTTCAGGATTCGGAATTGTTCGAACAACTTGCGTTGCAAGGCCGCCGACCGTCGCTTGCGTTCTTGCTTCAGTTGCTCGATCTCCTGCTCAAGCCGATCCACCTTGGCTTGATCCTCCTCCAGTATAGACCGCAATGATTTCTTGGTTAGCTTGTGAGCGGCTTTCATGTGTTGGCTCTCTTTAATAAGAAGTGTGGTCTCTTCTTCCGTGAGAGGGAACTGCCGAAGTCGGTCGCGCTCCTCTTTCCTCTTTTTCATCAAGTCTTTTGCGGCCTGTAATACGAAATCGCAGTATTCGATCGTGCTTTGTAACCTCGACCGTGCGTCTTCGAGAGCTGGAGAGGCTTGCAGGGTTCGGATACGGGCATTGATCTCATTGATCCGCTCCTCCTCTTGCCGGAAGAAACCATCCGGTTGTAATAGGTCATAGATCGGGGGGACGAAGAAAGGATGTACATTCTTCCCCGCTAGGTTACCGGAGAACGCGGCCAGATAGCCGACCTCTCCGGCGGGAGTACGAACCACCAATACGCCGAACATTTTTCCGGTTTGTAACTCTTCCCGCCATTCGGTTCGTTCTTTCAGGTATGCCTGCGTCTCCTCAGCCGCTATTACGCATAGAGGATGCGGTGTATAGTGAAAAGGATACGTGAATCGTTCCGGTAAGGGGATCGATTGTATCGGTTGGGCAAACGTGTGAAACTTAGATTCCATCATTCATTTTTTAATAGACAATAAGCATAAACGGCCGGTGCCGTAGGATCTCCCTCTTGATACAATCCCGGACGGGAGATACGATCCCATTGGATCAACGACCGGGTCTCTTTCGCGGAGAGAGCTTCGCCGACGATCTCGTTCCATGCTTGTCCGTCCTTACTCCAGTAGAACGTGCTATGCGTACCGTTGGTCACTTTCATCCGTAGATATAAAGGCGAGGCGGGAAGAGGAAGATCGGCCAATTGATGTTCTTTCCCCTCTAGGATATATTTCAATATCAAACGGTCTCCAGCGCATCCGCAGGTGATTAGGTTATTTGCGTCTCCGTACATCGTGATTCCTTTCCAACTGTCATTCCGGTTTACGATCGCTGTTTCTAACGTGTAATCCGGGGAGGTTGGGCGTAAACAAAGTGCCGCTCCGGTCTTTACGCCGGGTTTCGGTGTTCCGGATAGAGATAGTTTACCGTTCTTGATCTCGGTCTTGACATCCGTGTAAGGATAGTTCCAACTCCATTCGGGACGCAAGGTAGCACCGGTGAAATCATCCGAGAAATCGAATACCGGCACTTGTGCGGACTCGGCAAATGGCATGGGTTGCGTGCGGCTCGCATATTCCCCGGTTACGAAGTGAGGCCAATGATCCTCGCCCATTCTCACCTCTTGCAGATAAGGTTGGCGACCTTGGTAGAAGCCGCTTCCCGGCTGGTAAGCGTGGCATAGGTAATACATGCGTCCGTCCGGTGTTGTCGTAATCGTTCCGTGACCGATGGAGAGAACCTCCTTGCTTCCGTGCAAGATCGGGTTTCCTTGGTATTTCTCGTAAGGACCTTCCAGCTTTTTCGAGCGAGCCACGGATACGGCGTAATCGCTCTGCGGGCCGCAACAGCCTCTCACGGAGTAGATGATATAGTAATATCCGTCTTTCTTGAACCAATGCTGACCTTCCATACCTTGACGCTCATCGTCACGCAGCAGGCTGAAAGGCTTTCCGTCTAGGCGAAGCCCATCGTCCGTCAACTTACAGGCCAATAACTCTATGGGTTGGTTATCCAATCCATAAGCCTTCCAACTGATGTAAAGTTTGCCTTTGTCCTCCAAGATAAATGCGTCTATCGCTTCCTTCCCAAACTCTACCACCGGGCCGTAATCCTTGAACTTGCCCGTAGGTGAATCCGCCACGGCGACACCGATGCACGAGATGTTATCCGATTGCTTCCGGGCCGTATAATAGACATATACCTTCCCTTTATGCTGATACCATTCCGGAGCCCAGAATGAGGATTTAGTCCATTCCGGTTTCTCGTCGAATACATGTCCGGTTTGCTGCCAGTTCACCAAATCGGTAGAGGTGAAAACCGGATAATAAGGGGCCCATTCCGAGGAGGTGCCAGTGATATAGTAAGTCTGGTCGATCCGGATAATGGAAGGATCGGCTACGTCACCGTGGATCACGGGATTGGTAAAATAGGATTCTTGTTGCGCTAGTCCTGTGGCCAAGGAGGCGGCACAGAAGAATAGTGTGAAAATCTTTCTCATGTTTTATCGTATTTTTTTTAAGATGTTCTTACGTACGGTTCGCAAAGAGATTTGTAGTAAATCGGGTTCCGCCAGATCGAGTAGTGTCTTATATTCCTGTAGCAACTCGGGTATGGGACGGCATAACTCATATCCCAGTTTCATGCAAAGCGTTTGCACACCGGGTAATTCCTTCGCTGAAAGCATCCGGTCCAGGCAGAAGTTCAGGAAATCTACTCGTGGGGGATTCGTCTGGGGTTGTCGTACAAGCAAGTTCAAGAGAATGCGTCGCTTTCCGGAGTGCTCACAGTTAAGCACCTCATTTATCAGCTCATCCTGTTTATCATATAGCCATTCGTTTTCCTTGGTCGAGAAATGGCTACAGACCCATAACGCTTGATAACTAACGGCATCATCCGGATCGAATATCAGATCGTATAGCTCTGCTTTCCGTTCTTGGTTCCCTTGTACATAAAATAATATCTCATGGATATCCTCTATATGACAGCGGCTTGATAGTCTCTCTTTTAGGTCCATTCTCAATCTTTGTTGTTGTCTCTTTATCTTTTCTGCCGTAAAGTTATAGTCTTTTTAGCAAAGTTTCCTTAGTTCGCTTACTTTTGTGCCCCATTGATAAAAGAATGGATAGATATGCGATATATGAATTTATTAAATGATTTAACAATTGATTGTAAAAATAACGGAGGGTGTTACCGAGTAAAGGATCAGTTGAAGAAGGTTAAGTATTTATTAAAATAGTATCTTTGCTCCACAAGAAACAGTCTTGGGGCGAATGGTGACGGTTGGCTTGCGTTGTGATTTGTTTTTAAATTAGTATCTTTGATCCATTGGAAACAGCTCTCCTACCAAGGTGATACCCCTGATCAGCGTTGTGATTTGCTTTCAAATTAGTATCTTTGATCCATTGGAAACAGCTAAGAAATTCAATCATTTCAGTGATAGCATGTTGTGATTTGCTTTCAAATTAGTATCTTTGATCCATTGGAAACAGCTTTACGAGCTTGACCTAATGCTGATGATTGTTGTGATTTGCTTTCAAATTAGTATCTTTGATCCATTGGAAACAGCCTTGTCCCTGCTCGGACGTACCTCACCTTGGTTGTGATTTGCTTTCAAATTAGTATCTTTGATCCATTGGAAACAGCCACCACAAAAATCCAGAGAAGTGCCTTGCTGTTGTGATTTGCTTTCAAATTAGTATCTTTGATCCATTGGAAACAGCTTAATCTGTATTATATGCTGTATATCAACTAGATGATAGAATGGTTAGAAAATAAAAAAGAAAAGTTTCCAATGTAATAAATCCCGTTTTATGACGGGATTTATTATTTCTAGAAAAGCTCTAATTGTTGGCCGGGTGTATTAGGAGGTTGTACTTTTTTCCCATAGAACAACTCAATATTCCCAAATTGTTTGTCTGTAATGCACATTATTCCTATTTGCCCGTGTTCTGGTAAAAATGATTTTACTCGTTTTATGTGTACTTCTGCATTTTCTTGGCTGGCGCAATGTCGCACATAAATAGAGAACTGAAACATGGTAAAGCCATCACGCTGCAGATTCTTACGGAAATCACTATAAGCTTTCTTTTCTTTTTTTGTTTCCGTAGGCAAGTCAAATAATACCAACACCCACATAATACGATATTCGCTAAATCGATCCATGATTATTACCGTTCTGGATACACGATTCTTCGTTGCTCTCCACTGAAACATTTGTAAAGAGAGGCTGTTGTTTGAGCGACAGCGATCATTAACGGACTTCGTTTACCTCCAATCTTAACTTCTAATGTAGGAATAGAAAGAAGTGATGCTTTCCATTCTTTTGTTAATATTTCGGGTGATATACCCTTTGTTCTTATCAAACCAAATACAAGCTCATCAACATAAGGTCTATAAGGTTCCATGATGTCATCGGCTAAACAATAAGCATTATATCGGTTATGGTGATGAATACCCAATGTGGGTAACATACCACTTGTGACTAGTCCACGTGCAACAATAGCACGAAGGATAGCATAACCATAATTTAATAAATTATTAGGAGGTATACCTTCCCGATCTCTTGTAAAACCTTCTATGTGTCCGAACAGATACTTCCAATAATAAGCAGCTGCACGTCCTTCCAAATTGTCAGGATCTCCACTACGTACATCATTGGCCCATATCCGCATACATTTTATTTCTTCGTTTTTACAAGAGCATAATACTGATGCTTGATTGTTGATTTTCGCTTGAATAGTCTGTTGCCAAAGTTGTTTCTTTAAAGGTAAGGAAGCGTCTAATTGATCTCGAAAGCGCTCATTTTGTGTCGTGTTTCCATAAAGCGGAAGCATGAGGCCTACTGGCATACTTCGTCCATCACATGTAATAACTGCGCAATTATTCTCTAGTAATGCTTCCAATACACCCTGGGTAATAGTAATTTGTTTGTTGTCAAGAACTATCACTGCAATATCTTCAATTGGTTTAGTAATTTCTGATTGTCGTTTGAAGCTTTCGGGCACAGTATCATTCTTTACTATCTCCGGTAACTTAATAACTAATTGCTGGTTACGAAGTGACAGGTAAGCAGGATTACCAAAATAAAATGTTTTCTTAATCATAGGATAAAATCTAATTAGTTAGTATACATAAACCTACTTGAATTATATTTCCTAATCTATCAACTTTAATGGGAAAACATATTTCTTTAACCATTTCACCTGTTATAGCTTTTTGATTTTTAGATTGAGGACTACCAATACCATATTCATTCTGAATGCAATTTTCACCATTACAATAGATTTCTGCAGTAGCTTTAGGTAAAGCAAAAATCAAATTGGCTGTTGAAGCTGGGATGAAATTAGCGGTAATGCCACTTGAGTCAACCATTTTGTATATTCGATCCCTATCTATCGGCATTACGACTTCCCCCTTATTAATCTCCTCCTGTGTCGGTACATATACCAGATCATTAGGAGAGAGTATATATTTAGGTAGATTACCATTCTCATCTTCAGGAGCCGAGGAAAGTCCCTGCTTTTGGCGTTCGATCACTACATTTAAGGGAATCGTGCTATAACTTCTTTTACGGATTACTTTTTTCGTATCCTTATCAATCTCTTCTGTTTCATAGATAGCAAAGAACAGGTTGGTTCCTTTTGCTGCCTCTACAAATTTAGTTCGCTTATTCCCTTTTTGTCCTACAGTAAACTTTTCAGCTTTTTCGTAGACACGCACTTTATAAATGGGCTGATGCTTTTTTCCTTTATTCAATATAAGAATATTACGGTTCATTTCATCAATACCATCTGGAGAGAATGCCAATGTGGGATCATTGTCTTTAGTTTCCAAATGTCGAAGCATAATTTGTTGGATACCTGTATCTGTAATGCTTTCCTTTATCTTCTTTTTGTCGAAACTAGTATCTATAGGCTTCCGCACCGCAAAATAGCGGTCTTTCGTCTCTTTTGTAAAGTAATAGACTTTGATTTTTGATGGATTAATATCTTGCCAAGTATCTTTATTTTCCTCGAAATAGTTCTTTGTTCTTTTAGTGTCATAGCCTAACTCGAGCATAGCGAGTATTTTCTTCTTCAAGTCCATTTCTACTATTGCCTGTGGTTTCTTTAAGGCCTCATTAAGTGATACAGTTTTTATCATACGCAAATTTACTTCTCCGTGAACCGTTTCCTTATGCATTGATTTACGGATAGCCCAACGATCCCCTTTTGATTGGTTGGAGACTATCTTCTTTCCATTTTCATAATGCTGATAGTGGTTTGTTGTCTTGTTGATCACACGCAAATTTTGCTTAAAGCTAACCGTTATTTTCTGCAAAGCTGTCAATGTATCTTGAGTGAATGTTTCCCAAGGCTTGTCAATAACCCATTTGTAATTACCGTTATTATCAGTCTTGTCCTTGTGACATAATAGGGTTTGCAAATCTCGCCGTGTTATCTTTGTGTTTTTACTAGCCGACACATTATTGAGATAGTTCACGATGTTACGATTTGCGCATGCAATGATAATGGCATCCATCGCATGATGGCGGTGATCAATACGTTTTTTATTGAATCCCTTTTGTAACTCTAAGGGCATGGAGGGGATCATTGTATTATTGGTATTGATAGAAGTGAAACGGGTACTTTCAGTCAGTTCATTCAACCGAATGAAACGAGGAAGTACAATCTTATTCCAAACATCGTTGATGCCCCAATCTTTTTTTAATCGATCGGTAATACCTCCTGTACAAGGAATGACATTCTTGGAGATAGCTTACTGTTATCCGAAATTTCGGATAACAGAAGAGAATCACGCCCGAATCTGCTGAACAGACGGCAAAGTTTCATCATGTCCGCTCGCAGGATGGAGTCTCCCTGAGCTTTTGTGATGTCGTTGGTAAAACTCTCTCCGGGAAGAACCTTATGACCCCATCCCACATAGGGCCAATGTTTTTTCTCACCATGCCAACCCTCATAGTATTTCGTGCATCTGATTGCCCTCTCCAGCGGTGGCAGCTTGTATATGGACAGTTGGGCAGTTCCCGTTTCTGTCCCATGCCTTTCCTTCCCATAGACTGTTGCCACTGCAGATACCAGCAGTATGATGACAAACATCCTTACGTGCTTCATTTCGCACCCCGTTTGTTCAACACATCCTTGATCATCTCCTTCACGTCCTGACCCACCTGCACGAAGTTCTTGTACAGGATGCGTTCCCGTTCCTCCCTCGATTTGAAGGTGTAGAATCTCGGCAGCGGCACATACGCGGCTTCCTCTTTCTTTATCTCTCCCATATCGAAGTCCGTCTTGCAGAAAAACTTTGTGGTCTTGAACTCTTCCGACTCCTGAATGTTCATCGAGCCGCCTACGCCGGTCTTGGTTTTCACGAAGTCCCTCGCTGTCTGCCCGCATATCCATCCCGTTGCCATATCGGAAATCTTTGATGCCGGCACCAGACTGTCCATGTTCTCGTTCAGGTTAATGCTGGTCTTGTCACGGTCAATGGTCACGCCCTTCTTCACTTGCACGACCTTACCGAAAATGTCATTCGACAGCCATTCCAGTGTCTCTTTCGAGCGGGCCGAACCGCTGACCACGTTACCCACGGTCGTGATGATCTTCTGCATACCTACCTTGCCGTAGTCGGCCTCCAGCTGCGGCAGCTCCTGGAATCCCAAGGTCACGCTCACCTTGTTGCTTCGGGCAGTTCCTATCAGTCGGTCTATCTTGTGGAAATACAGCGTCGGCAGCTCGTCCACGATGATGCTCACCGGGATGTTCTTCCCTTGGCCTGTATTCACTCGGGTGACAAGACGGTTCAGGATAAGGGCGTTCAGCGCACCGATAATGCTCTCCATCTCCGGGTCGTTGGCGATGAGCAGGTAGCTCGGGTTCTTCGGATCGCTCACCTTCAGGTCAAAGTCATCCCCGTCACGGTGGAATATCCAGTACGATTCCTTGGTCGCCAGACGGGACGTATAGACACGCAGCGTACCGATCATACCTTCCAACTGCTCCATGGCCTTGTTCCTGAAGGCAGTCTGGAACGGCCCGAGCAGCGGTGCCACCTCGTTGTCAGTCTCCAGTACCTCAAAGATGGTCTGATAACTTTCGTTCAGGAACGATAATATGTGCGGCATGTCCGAATACTTTCCCAGCCAGTAGGCCGGCTCCACGATGTTGCCGCCCTCTTTGTCACGCACGACTCCGGTCGGCTTCCAGAATTTGGTTTCCGGGTCCTGACGTTTCTCCGCATACAGCATGTTTCCGTCCTTGTCATACGGCTCCCGTTCGTAATTGACAAAGAAATAGATGCAGGCAGCAAGGAAGTTCACAGCGGATGTCTGGAAAAACTGGTCGCTTCCGCCGCCACCTTCCTTCTTGCCCTTCTGCAATGACTCGAGCAGGGTTTCCGCCGTCTCACTGGCTGCCGCCAGGTTGTTGATGTATTTTGCCTGAATAGGATTGACACGACGGCTGTATTCCACGTCCACGAAGTTGATCATGTTGAACTTGCACCCCTTGGGAACTCTTCCAAGTTTCTCGTTCAGCTTGTAATGGTAGTAAAGTTTCGTGGCAAGTGTCGGGAATTTATAGTCATATACAACCATGGCAAACCCCTTGGCACTGTGCTGACGGATGAACGGTTCAATGATACTGAATGTTTTACCCGAGCCGGGAGTTCCCACGACCCACGTCCCGCGGAAAGGGTTGCTGATACTGACCCATCCCTTGCGGAACTTCCCCTTGTAATAGTAGCGCATCGGGATATTCACGCTGTATTTGTTCTCCTGAATCTCTTCGCTCTGCTCGAAACTCTCGTTCTCGAAGTTGAAGCGGTCCTTCATCAGGCCCTCCTTGATGAACTTGGAGATATTGTCCAGGGCTATATGTACCAGTATCACTCCCACGAGCGAAGCCGCCATGTATAGGATACGGTTCAGCGGCAGCGTATAGAGCCGCATTTCCATCGGATGTCCGAACAGCCATACGGACAGGACAAGCAGAAGCAGTCCGCCGGTCAGGGGAAAAATCACCTGCTTGCGGGCGTTGAACTCCAGATGCTTCTTGTTCCTCGTACCGATACAGGTGATGCAGATCAGCAGTATCGTGGCTATCTTGCTGTACACGAGATGGCCGTCCTGATAGATCGTCCATCGCTTGATACGTCCGTGGATGTCAGTCAGTATGCCGCCCCACTGGTCGAATACTGCCGGGTCAATGGCATACTCGAAGAACTCCAGCAGAACCGACACATAGACGACTGCACGGAATATCTTGTAGAATCCTTGTAACTCTTTGCTTTCTTCCATTTTTTATAGCTTTTTTATTGGGTTGTGGTTCTGATCGCCTCGGATATTGTTGGACTTGATTATTTTGATTCAGACGAAAATAAATGTCATGTTTTTGCAGTAAAAAACAAGACTTTTCTTATATTTGCATCCGGAACAAAACGATTCGATTATGGTGATTACTAAACAGGTACAGGAAATACTGGACGCCACGCCTCCGGGCAAGGTGCTTACCATTGCCGATTTCAATGTGCTGCCGGAGTACCAGCCTGCGTTGGTCAAGGCACTCAGCCGTCTGGTGGCAGAAGGCTCTATCTGCAAGATTGCCAAAGGACGGTACTACAAGCCTAAACAGACGGTGTTCGGCACATTGAAGCCTCCGGTGGCAGAGGTGGTCAAGGACCTTCTGGAACGTAACGGCAAGCCAATCGGCTATATGACCGGTACGGCAGCATTTGCGCAGTTGGGGTTGACGACACAGATCACATCGGCCATTACGATAGGCACGAACAAATACCGCCGGCCTATGAAACGGGGCGAATACAGCGTGTCCTTCCTTGTACAGCCTAATGCAATCACACGGGAGAACATTCCTCTGCTGCTGATCCTTGACGCGCTCAAATTGCTCCGTGAGATTCCGGCAACATCACCTGACGATTGTGTGCGGGGCGTTGCTCGGCTGATAGCCGCTCTGTCCGAAGGCGATCTGGAGAAACTGGCGGACCTGGCCGAAAATTACCAGCCGTATGTCCGGGCATTGCTGGGTGCCATTCTGGACAGTCTTGGAGCTGACACCCGACAATTGCGTGCGACACTCAATGGGGTCACGACCTACAAACTTCCTGTCACCGCACAGGCTTTACCCACCAAATTAAAATGGAACATCGTATGAGACTACACGAGAATCAGCAACTGTTTGCCGATGCCATAGAAGCGGCTGCACGTCCGGTACAGGACGGCGGACTCGGCATCAAGAGTATCTTTATCGAGAAAGACTATTGGATCTGTCGTTCGCTGTCGCTTATGGCTACCGGAGACAAGGATAATCGTGCCATTTTCAAGGGCGGAACTTCCCTGACCAAGGCCTACGGCATCGGGGCACGTTTCTCCGAGGACATTGACGTGGCCATCGCCGAAGCATGGACACTGAGCGGAAACCAGCTAAAGAACCTCATACGCCGTACATCGAAGAATATGACAGCCGGACTGGAGGAACTGGTCATCCCCGGCATGACAAGCAAGGGATCGCATTACCACAAGGCGTTTTACACCTATCCACGGGCCATAGATACGGAACAGGTCGGAGCAATCCGGGCTGGGCAACTCCTGGTAGAAATCAACAGTTTTGCCAATCCATATCCTTTCGAGCGGCGTTCTCTCTGCAGTTTCCTGACAGAGTTCCTGCAGGCTACCGGCAACAACCGTATGATAGAGGAATACGGGATGCAGCCGTTCGAGGTCAATGTGCTTGACCGTCGCCGCACGCTGACCGAGAAATTGGTGTCACTCATCCGATGCTCGCTGGCCAATCTGTATATGCCGCAGTTGACGGCCAAAATCCGTCATTTCTACGATCTGCATCATCTGCTGAAAGATGAAGAGTGCCTCACGTATCTTCATAGCGATGCTTTCCCCGAAGATTTCAGGTCACTGCTCGAACACGACCGGCAGAGCTTTGACAAGCCCGAAGGCTGGCGTGACCGGCGACTGGAGGAGTCCCCGTTGATGACAGATCTGCCGCAGGTTTGGGGCAACTTGCAGACAGTTTACATGGGTGAACTCCCGGATTTGGCATATCGTGCCATTCCGGCCCCCTCGGATGTCGAGGAAAGCATACGTCGCTTGATGGCATTACTGCGTGAATTCGGCTCTGGTTTGTAATCGTATGTTGTCCAACAATGTCAAAGAACGCAATCGTATATCTCTGGTTTACCGGTTGATGGTTATAATCGGGCGTACCTTGTGCGCCTGTGTCTTGGGTGTTTCCTGTATGGCTCCGCTGCCCATCGAGTAAAGCCAGGCTTTTGCCGTTTCCTGTTCGGCCACTTCCGTGGATGTCCAGTACCAGCAGTCGCCGTCGGTCAGGGGCAACGGATCGCCCCCGCACTGTTCGATGACAGGATTTACCGTTTCCCGGATAGTATATAGCAGACGCATCTGTGCCACCGACGGAACGTATGCGCTCTGCCCGTAACACCAGAGGTCAAAGACCGCTTCCGCCATCGGCGAAGCCGTTTCCTTCGTTTCATATAGAGCGAATGTATTGGCATTGCCGTCATGTGCCGCGAGGTCCGCAGATGTGCCTTGGGCAATACCGAGGCTGTCGGCAAATGCCTGCGGGGTGATGTCCCACAGGTAAACCGCGTAGCCGTTTCCTTCCGCACCCTCATGCTGCCGGGTGTCGAACACGACGGCCACAGCCTTTTTCCCGGATTGCTGGTATTCCGTGTAGGACAAGGCCGTTCCGTCCTCGCACAGGACATGTCCCGGGCGGACAGCCGTGTCCGGTACGTCTATATGCGCGTCACAACCTGTCACGGCGACTGCTGCGACAAGTACCGGTACGAACCGGCTCACCTTTCTGAAAATGTTCTGTTTCATCTTTTCCCTTATTTTATCGGTAGTTTCACACCAAGGGCTACACCTACCCGAAGCAGATCCGCGCCCTTTATCATCAAATCACTCTTCGCCTGCCAGTACAGCGTCCATCCGGACCGCAGCACGTAATTGTGCTCGTAACCGAAATGCAGGCCGCCCAGGAACTTCTTCGTGTCGCTTCCTGCCGAAGCTCCTATACGCAGGTTGCCGTAATGATTGCGGCCCCGTACCACGCAAGGCTTGTATGCCACGCCAAAGCCATAGGTGCGGTAGTTGCGCCAGAAGGATTCCGGACAGATATGGCCGCACGGGCCGCATTCGGCCCACTGCAGGTAGCCGTTGGCAAAGAACTCCCACGCGTGCCGGTAGTTCATTTCATGTTCGTATGAAAACGTCACGTCCATACCGTTCCTGTAAAGCAGCCCGACCCCCAGTGAAAGACGGCCGCTGTTGCGTTGTGCGTTCGCGCTGAAGGCAAGGCACATGCAGGCAAACATCAGAATCAGAGTCTTTCTCATAATCATTCCTCCTCCAGCAGGTCAGCGTTAAACGAATCGGCAGACAACACATCCTCATAATCGATGTTCAGGCTGATATTGCGGCCGCTGATTTGCTTTTCCGTCATTTCGACAGTCAGCAGCTTGTCGTTCGGGAAGGTCATCTTCTTGATGACAAGCACATTCCTGTAGCCATGTCGGAATGTCTTTCCCGGTTCCAGTATCATCGCCGGAGTAAGCTCGATAGTCTGGGCGTTGGTGGCCTTGGCGAGTTTCTTGTCAACGAGCTTTACCCTGATCTCATCGATGTCGAAACGGATGTTCGTCTTGTTCTCTATGGAAAAGTCTATGAAGAAGTAGTCCCCGACAGAGTATATGTTGTTCAGGCGCATCACCATACGGTGTGCCTTGGTGGCCACATTCCTGATTCTCGCCGGAGAGTTCCAGATCCGTCTGGCAAAGCGCGTCATCTCGGCGGTTGACATCGATACTGCCGGATTGTTGTAGGCGTTGCGCTCGTGAGGGAGTATCTCCTTGTCCGTTACGGCTTCCTTAAGCCGTGTGGTGTAAACCAGCGCGTATTGCGTGCGGTAGCGTTCCGTGATGACGGTCACGATGGCAATCACCTCGCCGTCCTCGTGCCCGGCTTCTTTGGGTTTCAGCCGTACAATGTTGTCCAAAGGCTGGTCGCCAACCACCTTGTCGGTGGAAATGTCCACCATGCGTACCGGCTCCGATGCCGTGATGACGGTCGTCACCTGTTCGTTGACCGTCAGTTGTTCCATTTCCTCGTAGGTCGTCTGCGCCTGTGCATTCCGCGTTCCCAGCAGTCCGGCTGTCAGAAGAAATACCGTTCCGATTTTCTTGAGATTCATATTCATGTCGTTGATTGTTTATATTCCATTTGTTTTTCTTTTACCCTTATGTCGTCGTATGTATTCGCTCCAGTTCTTCCCGGATACGGAGTTCGGCGATGTCGCAGTACTCCTTCACGGTCTCGAATCCGATATAGTGCCGTCCCGAACGGATTGCGGCAATGGCAGTCGTTCCGGACCCGATGCAGTTGTCCAGCACGGTGTCCCCCTCGTCGGTGTAGGTGCGTATCAGGTACTCGACCAGTGCCACAGGCTTCTGGGTCGGATGATAGAATGCCCCTGTCTTGTGTTCTTTCGGGATGAAAATGACCGATGTCGGATATTTGTTGTCCGCCATGCGTACCGGTACCAGCTTCATCTCCCCGTAGCACCGGTTCGTGAAACTGCCTTCCGTCATGCTGCGTCCATGGTTTCTCCTTTCGGGAGGGCACGGTGTCATCTGCGGATGATACACGGGCTGCTTCATGTAGAACACCAGAATGTCCTCATGCTGGCGCAACGGCATCCGGTTGGCATTGAGATGGCCCGTAACACGGTCCTTCTGCCATACGAGGTTATAACGCCAGATTCCCGGTTGGGAAAGCATGAGATGCGCGGAGAATATTCCCTGGGCGAACAGGATTATCGGACTGTCCGGCTTGATAATCCTACGGTACTGCTCCCACAGCGGACCGAGGGGTATCTGCCTGTCCCAACATGCTGACCGGTTGCCGCGGTTCAATACACCGTAAGGCAGGTCGGCGATGATGGCATCGACGCTTCCCTCCGGCATACGGCTCATGCCTTCCAGGCAGTCCATGTTGTATATCTTGTCCGTCTCTATCATATCGCGTTGTTTTTCGGCCCTCCAAGCTGCAGGGCACTCGCCCAAGTACAACGTCCCTTCCGGTTTTCCCGGACCTCACACTCCCAGAAGGTATTCATCTCCGCGTGCTTGAAATTGACCGCCCCGTCTCCCGGCCCGTAAAAGCCGGTGTATTTCTGGAAGGCGAACAAGGCGATTTTCCGCCCGTCCTCTGCCAGAAAGTTGCATATTAGGGCGAAGCGTCCACCTTTCTGCCACCATTGGGTACTCACGAGTTGCCCGACGAATGTTTCGGCCTTGTCGGGAGCGAGGAAGTCATCGTAGTAAAAGCCGTCCGTTCCCTCATGTAGTTTTGAAATATCTGTTTCCATTGTCTCGAACCTTTTTATTTCCTTTTTTCCTGACCATTGACCAGATAGACGAAAGTCCCGTATTTCAGCTTGACCTTGTTTTTCTTGATGGCCTTGCTGATGGCGTTGCTCGTCTTCTGGTAAGCGTTGTTCACCGCCTGCATTCCCCATTGGGCGAGGCTGTTCCCTGTAGTTCCGGTACTCATGCTCATGTTGCCCGACATGGCACTGCTGGCCACATCCTTGCTCGTTTCCCGGAACTGGCTGTTCGGTACATACAGGCCCTCCATACCGTCCGTGTCATAAAGCGCGAGACTGACCTTCACAAGCTCGTCGTCCACAAGGATGCTGTTGATGTTTCCCTTGACACGTCCGGACGAGAAGCCGCTTACCGTGGCGTACAGGTACGTACCCCGTTTCACTACGCACTCGTCTATTTCCACGTCATCCAGCAGGCGCAGCCTGATGCGCGAGCCGTCCACAGCCTTGATGTCCTCGTCTATGATGGCCTGGATCAGCTTCGGTTCACGGGCATCCTTCGCCAGCGTGTTGAAATAGTCCGAGGTGGTCTTCACCTTGCGGACTACCGCGCTGGGCGGTTCGTCTGCCGACGGTGCTTGCACCGGACGTTTCTCCTCGTCGATGGTGCCGGCCTCCGGTACATTCTGCGGCGGAACGGTGTCCGTGGTATCCGCCTCTTCAGGGGGCATCACCATGTTCTGTCCTTTCAGCCGTGCTTCGGCAAGGGCCTTTTCCAACTCCGCGAGTGCTTCCTGTTCACGCTCTTTGGCGGCGGCAATTTCCGCTGCCGCTGCTTTTTCCTGCTGTTGCTCATCGAGCAGGGCGATGTCATCCTGCGTGTATTGTGATTCATATTCTTCCTTGTTTTCATCAGGTTCGTCTCTTTCTATGTTGCCGACCGCCGAGTAGTCCTGTATCTTGCCCCACGATTTCTCCATGTTCTCGTATTTGCTGCCAATGCCGTCATCCTTGATCTGCGCTTCCGGCAGTTCCGGATTCAGGAATTCCGTTGTCTGCAGCGTCTTGTCCGGTATATCCGCCGTTTCAGTATGAAACAGGTCGAATATGAAGTAGGACGCACCGAGCAGAGGGATATAAAGAATGGCAGGGAGCATGTACTTCGGCTGTCTGAAATTGATTTTCTCAAATATCTTTTTCATGGCAAGTCTGTTTTGCTACGGTTTGTATTTCCTGTCCCGGTTTCCCTCAGTTCCTCTTCCTGCAACATCCTGTGCCGCTCCCTCAATACCGAATCCTGCATCTCTGTCGCTGTCCTCTCCGCCGGCTGGTGACGATATACCACTGTTATACGGTAGATGTTCCATGCCAGCCCGCCCAGCACGAAAGCGAACACGATGACCAGAAAAAGAGTACGGTGCACGTTGGCAAAGCCCTGCACCTTGGCTGCCGCCTTGTCTATACGGGTCGCCTTGGCAAACTTGCGTCCGGCTTCCACATCACGCTCATAGCGTTCCTTGTACTTCGGATCATTCCTGTCAGGCATCTTTTCGCCCAGCAGCATCCGTCTGAATCCCTTGATGTTCATATCCTTGATTGTTTAATAGTTGCTCTTGCTTTTCTGTTCTATATCCTTGTTAAGGAGAGTGCGCCAGTTCACTATCAGCAGACCGTGAGGGTTGTTCTCCGTTCTCGGTACACGCTTGAGCTGACCGGCTGTCACCAGCTCACGCATCAGGATGTTGCTTCTGCGTTCGATTCGCTGGCGGCCGTAATAGGTGAACTCCATGGTGCTCTTGTCAAAGCGGATGCTGTCACAATAAATCGAGAACACGGCACTCGTGCCGAGGATGTTGGAGTAAAAACCTTTCTCCTTAAGAGTGTTATATTGCGCCAGACCTGTTTCGTCCACCAGATACATCGCCTTTTCCATCGTGTATTTGATGTATTTATCATCAGGCGGCAAGGTGAAGAAATAGTGGTGGAACATCTCCACATGGCTTTTGGCTTCCACATCGAGCGTTTCCTCCATTGTGGTGCGGTTGACAAGAATGGGCACGTTGCCGTCCAGCACGTACACCTTTTTCTGTGCATCCGACACCATTGTCCTGGCTGTCCAGATGCTCGATACGCTGATGATGACACATCCCACGAGAAAAGCCGTGCAGATAATGCCCACCAGCCGTATCTTGTTTTCCAGATGCTTGATAATCATATCGGTTTATTGTCTTATTCTATTCAACTTCATTACATATTCATTGTGCAGCATCGGTATGATTGCTCCGTATGACTCCTTTTGGAGTTTCTCAAACTCCTTGGTGGTGATTTCCGTATAAAGTCTCAGTATGACTATCTGCACAAACACCCACCAGATGCCACGCCTGCGTTTCGATCTGTTTTTCTGCAACTTGGCGAGTTGCAGGCGATAGGTCAGATAAGTCGTCAGTGGGACGAAATACCGATCATCCAGGTCAAAGGCATCGTCCAGTTCCTTGTACTTCTGGTCGGGACGTTGTTCCGATACATGACGGATTTCTTCTTGTACGCGCATATTCACATAGTTCACGAACCGTCTGTCTTGATACCATTCTTTGATTTGTTCTTGTACGTTCATACTTTTTTATTTTTAAGGATTGTTGTTTATATGTTTTTTATCTTATCTCATGATTGCCCCGATACCGCCTGTCGCTGTCATCTTGGCCTGCTGTGCCACGCCTTCTCCAAAATTTCTCGTACTGAAGGCCGTGTCGCCCTCCGGTATCATCCACGCCGCAAGGTCAGGTACAAGGTTCAGACATTTCAAGGCTACAATGCTTGCCGCCATCAGATAACCGGCGGAGAAGAAACTGTTCTGCAGGTAGGCCGCCATTGTCTGCTCGCTGGCCGTGATTGCGGTCAGGTTTTCCACCTGGATGCACAGCACGATGTCGAAAAGGAGCAATACATAGAAGCCCACGAAGTAGAGCATGGCCCCGTAGAAATGTACCGTCAGGTAACGTGTCAGCCATTTTGCCCAGGAACCTTCCCATTTCGGCAGCAGAGAGAACGCCCATTGCAACGGGCCGAATATCGTCAGCATACCGAGCAATATCTGCTGGCAGTAGATCGTCGCCCACCAGCCTATGCGGAACACGACAAGGGCAATCAGCATGATGATTTTGTCTATTCCCACGACGACACCGGCCGTCAAGGAGGTGAACCACAGTTCCGCCGCATCCTTTTCCATGCTGGTCACTTCATCCACACCGGTCTGTTCCATGGTCGCCTCGATAAGGTTGGGGTCTGATGTTCCCGTGTGGGCGACATCCGCCTGTGCCTGCAGGCTGTGGTACATCGTGTCCCTTACGTGGATGAGCTGCTGCACTTCCTCGAACTTGTCCGCTATCTGTGTGGCTTCCGCCTCGTACAGGTCATGCGTGTACGAACCGATGCAGTTCGGGATGTAGGATAGGAAGTCCAGAAAACACCAGTTGCTTCCGCTGCCGGCCATACCCGTGTCTGCAGGCGGATACCACCAGCAGAGAACGATGGAAACAGCCAGCGGTCTGAACAGCTTCATCACATCCAGCGGCTCATGCTTCACCATCATCTTGTAGGCCATACCTGCCGCCATGACAAGCGAGAACAAGGCGGCCAGAGCCATGCACATCTGCAGTATCCACCAGAACGGCCCCTGCGAACCCGTAAACGTCGCGTCCGTGAGGAACTCGTTCGTTTGAAAAATCACATCGTCAATCTCCTCCTCAAGAAGATTGATACCGAAATCAGTGAGTATATTTCCGTCTGCCATTTGCCGTCTGTCTTTTTAGTTTCACCTGTTTACACTCTCTTCACCGTCACCTCCGGAACTGCCGCCCGACTGTGAGCCACGCACCGCGAGACGCGATTCGTTCCAGCGGCTCATGGCTTCCCTGATGACGCTGCCTTTGTCCAAGGTACGGTCCGAGGTCGCGTTCAGCAGGTTGCTCGTCAGGGTGGCATTCTGCCGTTTGGCGAGATAGCTGACAAGAATCTCATTCTGCTGCACCACGTCTTCGTAGATTCGCAGATACTCTTTCTTCCGCTGCGCATTGGGCATATAGGCATCCCTGGTAGCATCAATGGCGCACTGGAAAACATGGTAGTATTCCGTCCAGCGTTCCCTGTCCTCCGGGGTGCCCCCGGCAGGAAGGATACGGTCGATGTTACGCTTCATCCTTTCCATCTGGCCGTTGATCTTGTCACCTTCGGCAAGCCAGGCGATATCAGCCTGTCGGTCTGCCACGTTCAGGGCCTCTATTTTCGCGCGGCTCACCAATGCCGAATCGATGGATTCGGCTTCGTCCGTCTGGTTATAGAGGTTGATGCCGGCTGTCGTGCGGAACCCCAGTTTGTTCTTTGCCGCTGCCGATTTCTTGTATTTGTTGTGTAATGCCCAGTAGTACAGTTCCGGCGTGAGGGAGCCCGCACCGGTTTCCATGACCGTAATCTGGTTCTGCTTCGGCGAGTCGTGGTTATAGGTCACATACTGCGCCTGTGCCGTTGCTGTTGCAATGATCGCAACCGTCATGAGCATGAGTTTTCTGTTCATCTTTTTTCCCTTTTATCGTTAGTAATCCAGCCTTCCGGAGTTGCGCCAACGTCCGAAGGCTCCTTCAATTATCTCCTGTTTGGTATGTTCACGGTATATCTTCGACTTCCAGTAGCCGATTCTTACCTGTATGTATCGCCAGGTCTCCATATAGGCCCGGTTCAGATGCCGTTCGATGTCGTCCAGAGACCTGTTCACGGCCTCCAGCACCATCAGCAGATCCGAAGTGGAGCAGGCCGCCGCTCCCGTGGCATACAGCGCCAGGTCGCTGACCGACTTGTAGAGTTGCTCCCCGTCATGGGCTATATCCCGTATGGCTTTCTCGTTGATGGTGATGAGCAGGGCGTCGGAGGGTTCGATGCGTCCGCGTTTCAGCACCTTCTCGTGAAATGCCTCCAGCATCGACTTGTAGTCCGCTATCCGGTCACTTACCGTATTGTAGGTGTTCTTTGCGTTCAATACCGTGCGTAACGACTGGTACATCACATCAATGACATCAAAGGCACGGGTGTACCGGTCAAGGTCGATATTCAGTTCCTTGTATTCGCCGACCTCCTTGCGGCTGTATTCGTGCAGCAGCTGGTTGCTGTACTCAAGGGTACTTCGGGCCAGCAACAAGCTACGCTGCTTCTTATGGTCATTGATATAGGCTTCAACGGACACCACGTCGAATGTCCATTGTGCTTTGACGACATCAGGCAGGAGTGCAAGCAGCACTATGGTTATCAGCAAGGCCCGTTTCATGGTCTTTCCTCCTTTCTCCCGCTTCGCAGGCTACGGGCGTTTTCCACCCAACGGTCATGGCATTCTTCCACGAGAGTGAGGCGTCGCCCTTCGTCCATATTCAGATCCGGAAGGACATCCTTCAGCACGTCGATGATGCTGCGCTTGTAATGCATCATCTTTTCCAGGGATACCAGGTCGGCGTATATCTGCGTAATCCGGGAATCCACTTCACGCGCGATTTCAAGACGGTCACTTGACCACAGCAGGTGGTACACCTCTCCGGTAGAGGTATCTTCCATCGGGGTGGTACGGGCATATTCCGTCGTGATCTTGCATGACGGATGCTCCCGGGCGATTTCCGCGATACGTTCATTCACGATCCGCTCTTTTTCTTCTTCCGGAAGGTCCGGGTCGAATGTCAGCACGTCGGCCACATACGTGTCGGTGTATTGCGAGGTCAGTTCCCAGCTGATCTGTACAATGGCACGGTGAATCTTGATGCCGAGGAAGTATTTCGGCTTGCGTGCTATGCTGATGGTTGCCTTGAAAGTTATCTCGCCGTCTATATTCGGCATGGTCGCCTTGCGGACGAACGTGTATCCGTTCCACGAACCGCCGTCCTGCCACGACAGACTGTAGGCAGTCTTGCAGTCCTGCATGATGGCCGGGATACGGTAGTAGTCGTCCGTCGGCACGTCATTGTCGTTTGCCGCTTCCTGCTTCGCATCCGCGTATTCCTTCTGTTTCTTCTGCCACTCGGCCAGTTCTGCCTTCAACTCTCCGATACGCGTCAGGTTGGCGTTGTACTGCTGCCTGTAAACGGCAGCATCCTCCACACTGGCCTCGGATATTTTCTTCAGCAGCTCCTTGTTCTCATCCTCCAGTGCCTTGATCTGTGATTGAAGCATGGCTACCTGGTTGTCTGCCTCCCGTATCAGCTCATCCAATTCCGAAAAGTCAAGTTCATTTTCCGTCACGGAGGTCTGCATGGAGCAATCCTTGGTATGGGCATTGGGTGAACCGCCGCATTTCCTGCATTTGTACTGGGTCGAACCTTGGCCCAGAGTAGCCCCGTCCGAGCAGGTGACGCTGATGGTCACGCTCTCGCATCCTTTAAGTTTGGCGGCATCCGTTGCCTGATAGTAGTTCCACGCGTCGGAAGCTATGTAATAGACATAGCCGTCCTCGTTTTCGTTGAATTCCGACAGACGGGCATTGAGCTGCGCCTTGAAGGTCTCCAGATCCATAGTGTAGGAATCGAATATCTCTTCATACACGATTTCCTCATGGTTCCAGCTTTTCTTGACATGTATCTCGTAGGCGTAAGCCTTCTTTGTCTGCTTGCCGCCGCGGCTGATGATGTAGGCGTTCTGCCAGTAGTTGATGCTGTAAGTGTTGCCGTCATTCTGGTTGTTGAGCTGCTGTACACGGTTTCTCGACCATCCGGCATATCGTTCCGAGTTGGAGAGAGCCTGTTCCCGCTGCGAGGCATTGGGATAAAAACCGGGGTCGCTCGTTTCGAAACGGGTCCACTCACCGCCGTTCAGGATGCTGTTGTCGTCCGTGGGCGGGTAATAGTCACACAATGACACGCTGCCCTGGTCACGTCTGGCGATGTACCAGCGCTGCGTGTAATAAGTCCCGGCTTCGTCGTCTATATAGTCACTGATCCAGCCGGCAAGGTCGTAATCCCCGAACTCGAACAGGCCGGCCACGTTGTCAGGACCGCCGATCTTGTCCAGCAGCAGGTTCCCGATACCTTGTTCCGCTTCCTCGAACAGGCCGGAGTAATGGTCGTACAGGTTGGCAATCTCGCTGACCTTGCCCGAAAGCAGGTTATGGAACATACTTTCAGGCAGCAGGGCATCGCCGAGATTACCCGCACCGGCCGTTGCCAGACCGACACCCAGATTGTAGAGATTGTCAAGGTCGCTTTGCAGGTTCTCCCGTGTAAAGCGGTCAGGAATCCGGGAAAAATCGTCCAGCATCCGCTGCCAGTCTATACCGCCCAGTTCCGAAAGTTTCAGCAGAGGCACGACCTCGCTGTTGATCTCCAGAAAAGCGATGTCCGAGAACGAAAGTGTACTGTTTGTCACAACGCTTTCGAACTGCATACACAGGCTCTTCGTCTCATCGCACACCTTCATCAGGTAGCTACCCCAGTGGATCGCTGTCTGCGGGGAGTGAAGCATCTGCTTTGCCACCACCCAGATTTTCGGTATGATCTTGTCGGCCACCATGTGGTAGATACGGCGGTAATAGTAGTTTTCCGTGCTGCTACACCAGATACCGAGGTCCGAGAGTGCTTTGTGTTCCAGAAATTTGGAAGAGAAAATTCCGGCTGCCGCCACCTCCGCCGCCGTATAGTGCTTCAGGATGTCATCGACCTGCTCACGGTAGTAGCTTTCAGCCACGACCTCCGTACCGAACGCGGCTGCCATTGCCGCCACGGTACGTGCGTCATAGTTCACGCTGTAATACTGGGCGTGGACATGCTGCGTGAAGGCAAGCAGCAGAACTGCAAAGACAAGTGACAGTCGCTTCATGTTCATTCTGTTCAACGGTTGAAAATATTACCTCTCCGCTTGCTGCGGTTGTTCTTCTCAGGTACTCCCTGCAGGGCCAGTATCAGCTTCTCTGCTTCCTCCATAGCCTCGTATGGGGACAGACCCCTGTATCTGACATACAGGTCTCTGGCTACTTCATACCGGCGCTGGTCCCACTTGACCTCCTCCGATTCCTCGAAACGCATGATGGTAGTGACGTCTTTGTCATCCTCGGTTTCAAATCTCATATATGCGTCCAGATCCTCTTCGGTCATGCCCAGTCGCAATCCGAAATTGCCCAGCATTTCTTCCATGTGCGCGATGCTCCTTTCCCCCAAATGGCGGAAATGAAGCAAGTCCCAGTTGCTGTGCAGGCACAGTTCCCGGATGGTGGCAATATCGTGGCTGTTGCACACGTTGCGGATGCGGAGAGCGTAAGGCTCAACACTGAACAGTTCCGCTATAGGTCGGTCTATATCAAATTTTCCCATTGTATCTGATTTTATTGTTTTGCTTTCAGGTTCAGTACCCGTCCGGCCTCGTTGACCTTCTGGGCGAATGTCAGGGACTTGCTGATGCCGCTGGCATCCCAGTCCCGGCAATAGGCTTCGATGGCTTCCTGATGGCTGCACCGGAGCTCCCTCTTGTAGAGTTTCAGGGCTTCCTTCTCAGCACGTTCGGTCGTGTAGGTCATGTAGCATTCATGCGGCTCTTCCACGCCATACACGCCGCTTGTCGTTCCCCTTCGTATGAATACCTCCCGGAAGAACGAACGGCCGTCCTTGTTGTCCAGACGGTTGATCGTGAATATCTTCTTGCAGTCAACATCGGTGAGCCCGAGAATGGCCTTGATGGTGTCGAAACGCTCCTTGAACTTGCTTTGGTCAAGCAGCATCACCACGTCGCTGTTGTTGATGATGGCCTCTTTAACGATTTCACTGCCGATGATGTCCTGTATCTCCTGTGTCACAACGCCCACGCTGGCCCAGAACTTACGGGCCGTCTTGTACATGAACTTGATGTACTCGGCCATCAGCGGACTGGCAATGGCTTTCCAGGCTTCCTCGATGACAAGCACCTTGCGGTTCTTCTTGATTCGCATCTTCTGCAGGAACACGTCCATGATTATCAGCGTGACAAGCGGGAACAGCAGCGGATCATCCTTTATACTGTCAATCTCGAACACCACGAAGGTCTCGTCGAACAGCGAACTGTCCATGTTCTCGTTCAGGGTCTTTTCATGGTTGCCGCCCCTGTAGAAGTCCTTCATCATGTAGCGGTAAGTCGAGAGGTCTATGCCCGAAATGTGGTTCTCGTGACAGATGTCCGGAATACGCTGGACGGAGTATTCGTAAAATGAATTGAACGAGAGTTCTTCCACCTTCAACTCCTTGCGCCTGCGTTCCATTTCGTCTATCATGCACTCGATACGGCTGTTCCGTTCCTGCTCGCTTTCCTCACGGTTCCCGTCACGGTTGCGTTCGTCTATGGCGAGGCTTTTTCTCAGGTCTTCCCGCTGCATGGGCGTGAAGCCGTCGAAGCCGTTGAAATACGCATCGTAATAATCGGTGATTACATTTTCCACCAGACGGTCTTCCGTCTTCGTGACTGTTCCCTGCGTGCCCTTCCAGATCAGCAGGACAAGATTCTTTAGGAAGCCGGTCTTTTCCACGTTCATCTCTTCCTTGTGGATACGAAACGGGTTCATCGTGATGGGGCGTTCCTCCGTGTAGCTGATGTACTTGCCTCCCAGATACTCGCACAATCCCTCGTAGGAGTTTCCGGTATCGACCATTACGATGTCTGTACCCTGTTCGTGCAGCTGGCGCACGACAGAGTTCATGTGGAAGGATTTCCCGGAACCGCTCGGCCCGAGGGCAAAAAAGTTCGAGTTGTCCGTCAGCTTCTGTCTGCCTTCCTTGCCGGTGATGTCGATGGCGACAGGCACTCCCTGGCGGTCAGTGTAATAGACTTTCACCGGGGTGTCTTCGCTGTGCTGCACACGTTCCTTGTACATCAGGCACATCGCCGCGTCCGATAGGGTCAGGAACCGGTCATACTCTTCATTCAGGCTGTAGCAGTTGCCCGGGAACGAGCCGACGAACAGCTCCAGCTGGTTGTAGGCTCGTTTGGAAATATGGATTCCCATTCTACCGAAAGCATTCTCCAGATGATTCGTACACTTCTGCAGGTCCGTATCGCCGGACACGGCCACTATAAGGTTGAAATGGCTGTACACGAGCTGCTTGCTCTCGCGGGCAATCACCTCCTGTACACGTTTTATGTCTTCGACCGCTGCCTGGTTGCTCGGGTTGGGAATGCTCGCGTGCCGGTTCTTCTTCTTGTCCAGCAGCGAAAGTTCACGCTTCTGGTTGGGAAGGAAGATGACCTGGTTATAGACCACTGTATCGGCATTCGGAATGCTGTCAATGGCCGAGACAAGATCCACGGGCATTTCCGTGTTGTTCACTTCTATATTGGTATAGGGTCTGATCATCGAAGGCAGCGAGATGCAGTCCACGTCCACGAGACTGTACACCTTGCAGCGCTTGTCACCCATCGAGACGCTCTCGTCGTCCGACTTGAAGTTCGTCATCGAGATAATACGGTCCTTGAAGTTCATGGCGAAATACCGGTCCACGTAATCGCTTGCCTCGGATTTGTTCAGGAAACGCGCCTGCACGCCGCTGTCCCGCAACTGGTCCTGTACCTTGCGGATCTTGACAAGGAAATCACGCCATTTCTTGTTGTCGAACGAGAAAAGGCGGCTTTTCCTGGCTTCCTGCGTGATGGTCAGGTAACACATGCTGTCCGTGTACGCCCTTCCCTTGAAATACCGGAAATACGATTCAGAAAGGAACTCCTGCTTCCCGGTATCCTCGTTGACAAAACGCTTCCTCACGAAGATGTCCTGCTTGTGAATGGCATAACCTTCTCCCAAGGTCAGGGCAAGGGCGGAGAACAGATGCGTGAAATCGTAGTAGCTGTCTATGTTCGCCGAATACTTCTGTACCGGATTCTCGATCTTCAGCATGGCGGAATATTCGCCCGTCTTGGTGTACAGGACACCCACGCCTTCCGTGTCTTCCACCGAGAAATAGATGTCCTGGAAGATACGCTTGCGCTTGCCTCCGGTACCGAACGCATGGACGGATATGGCCATACCCGCGCATAAGGCAACGAAAATCAGGATAATGTATAGGGTCATTTCAATATACGTTCAATTAAATAGGGGTAGGCCCGTATCTCATACGAACCTACCCGCGTTCAACATTCAATATAGCCACACATTGCTGTGATGGTTTAATTTTGTCAGACCTTACGCGAGTAGGCATAGACGAACACGCCTCGGTCCGTTCTCTTGCTGTGCAGACCTTTCCGCTGCTTGAAGATGATTAGCACGATGCCCACCGACAGAATGACTGTCAGCGCGGCCAGTCCGGCCACGAATCCGGCAAGGCAGTAAGCGGCTATGAAGCCCGCGATGGCTCCGCCTGCCGTTCCTGCCGCCCAATAGATGTAGCGGCCCTGCAATCCCATCACTTCAAGAGGACGTTGCAGCCCCTTGAACAGCGGATAGTCCGGATAACGTGTTTCCTTGCTTTTCATCCCTCGGTACTTTTATGCGTCAATGCCGAAAAACAAAGGAAGAGCCTGTGCTGCTGCAATCAGGAAAAGACATGCACCAACCACCATCATGATCTTCTTTTTGACATCCTGCTCTTCGTTGTTCATGGCGATGTAAACGGAGATGGCGCCGATAATGGCGACTACACCGGCGATGGCATAGCAGAGCTTGACCATGACTGGTACATACTTGACAATTTCCTCCGCCACGGTAGATAGTGCGGTAGTACCGGCTGAATAGTCGCCGGCCGTACTCTGGGCCATTGCCGTGGTACCAGAGAACAAAGTGAGTGCAAGCATCTTCACTTTGGTGGAAACACCTTGGATGAATCCTTTTGCCTTTCGGCACATTTGTTTTACTTTCTGAAACATACTTGATCGTTTTTGAGTTAATATTTATGTATTGGATTGTTAAACAGCCTTATATGCGATAACCGAAAAATGCCGGAAGTACGATGGAGGCCCCGATGATGAACAGGCACGCGCCAAGCAGCGATAAAAAGGATTTGACGATGCCGTCCTCTCCAGTGTTCATCTTGATGTAGATCTGGAAGGCGGACACGATGACCAGAACGGATGCGATGGAGTAGCATATATACAGGACATACAGCATCATCGTGACCACGAAGTCGTGCATCGTGGCCAGCGCATCCGCTCCCCAGCTGTAGTTCACGCTGCCGCTCTTGGCGAAAGCCGCATAGGGTACAAGAATTAACAGGCATACTATCTTTTGCTTAATCGACATGCTACAATTTGTCTTTAATTGGTTTCCAGGCCATCTCCGGACGATTTTCCAGTTTGCCCCTGGAAAGCATCGCCTTGTACATTTCATCTGCACTGAAGCCATCAGACAGGTAGGGCGTGGTTTCCTCCATCTTTTCCTCCGCCTTGGCTTTGAGACGCTCCAGTCTTTCTTCCGGGGTCTCCTTTGTCTCCGGCTTTTTGTCCGCCGGCTTCTGGTCGGTGGCAGAATCGCCGCCTGATGCTGTTTCAGTATCGTATTGCTCGTTGCCGACACGGAACCCGGTTTCACTCTCGCTCACGGCAACACTCTCTTCGTCCTCCAGTGTGCCGAGGTCGAAAACTTCCTCCTCTGTCTTGCCGGTTCTCCTTTTTCCATAGAGATCCTGCATAATGATGACCGCGTAATAAATGAGGTACGCGACCGTCAGAACAATGGCAAAAATGAAATATGATCTCATATCTTTTAGTATGGATATTGAATTTTGTATTAGTTTGATTTCACAAATAAAAAAGGAGAATTTCGAACTACGAAATAATTGTGTATTAAACGGATGTTTTCTTTACAAGATTTATATCGATTTTGAAAATCGTACTATAAAATCGTACTATATCGCCTTAATGAACGGGAAAAATGAAGAAGTCAGGGCATAAAAAAAGCCCTCCGTTCAGGAGGGCTTCCATTGGCAGATTCGCTTTTTTTTAGGTCAGCGTTTCTTGCCTCGCAAGCAATCATTCAGATCCTTGTATTCGCTATATCGGACAGCTTCGTTGCTGACCCGTTCGCCGTATAGTCCGGCTATGGTTTCCACGGTCTTTTGCCCGGCAAGGTCGTTGTCGAGATAACAATGTATATGCAGGTATCTCTGCAGGTACATCAATGCCTTTTTCAGGTTGTTTACGGAGTTCATGACAAGGTAGTCGCAAGGCTGGTCTATACAAATGGTCCAGTTGCATGACTGCTTCAATGTCAGGTAAGACAGAAAGTCCATGAACCCCTCGAACACGCAGACCCGTTCCTGTATCTCTCCGCACTGATGTCCGATCAGGGAGATGTCCTTGTTCTTGATACATCCTTTATAATAGGCGTTGCGCATTTCATATCCGCCCGAAACATTACCGAACGCGAGGGCAAAATAATGCCGGTCACGCAATTCATAATGGATTTCCTTGCAGAACATACGTCCTATGTCAGCATCTATTTTCCGGGACTGAAGGTAAGAGTATAACGCGTGATGCCGTAACGGGACGACAATCAGATTTTTCATATCCGATTCCACGGGACGGGGCGGAAGAGCCTGGAAACGGACTTTCGGCAAAGGCATATCGCTGGAATGCCGCCCGATGTATGCCAGTACCTCGCTTACACTTTCAGTCTGGTAAAGGTATTTACCCAATTCCACGAGGTCGCCTCCGGTGGCCGCCCCAAAATCATACCATTCGTTCAACCGGTCATTGACCTTGAACGACGGCGACTGCTCATCCCTTAACGGCGAGAGATACCAGTACTGATCCGATTTAACGTATTGCGCATGGTGGCCGAGCTGCGCCAGAAAGTCCACTATGCGTACCTGTTTTGCTTCTTCTATAGTCATGGCTGTTTTCTTTCACTTGTTCACACGGAAATGGTTTAGTTTAGTTTTATTCCCTATATATATACATACTAAAGTAAACTGAAATATATATGCCCGCGCCCGGCTTCATTCTTCATCAAAAAGCCTTGCTTCCGCGGGGGTCATGTCATAGTAGAACAGCTTGTCCTGCTTGACAACAAGTTTAAGGTTGTCCGTCAGGTACTGCAGCAGTTTTATCATGACACTGCGGCCACGTTTGAAGCCTATGTTTTCATAAGAGGCGATCAGACGTTGCAGTACATTCTCAAAGCCCCTGATGGGTTTGCCGTCAAAGGCAGCGGAAAGGGCTTCCCGGTGCTGCTCGATGCTCAGCTCCGTAAAGCTTGTCCGTTGCCTGGGCTTCGGGGTGTCACCGAACGTGTGCCCTTCGGCGATGACCGGGAGCCCGTTGTCGTCCACGGTGAACGCGAAGGGTTTGAACTCCTTTTCCCGGATATGCAGGGCATGGACTTCACTGACAGACGGATTCTCGTTGCATTTGCTGATGACCAGTACTGTTTCCGCCTTGTTGCTCATCTCCGTACCGATATGGCCTCGTACATTGTTGTCCCCTTTGTTCAGGTGCAGCACGCAATGGATATGCAGGTCGTAACGAGAGGACCATTCCATCATTTTGTTGATTACCTCCACCGATTCGCTGGTGCTGTTGATGTCCAGCATAAGGTCGCGGATACCGTCAATGATAACCAGCCCGTAACCTTTACCCTGACGAAGGGCATAGTCTATCACACTTATACGGACTGTCGGAGAATACTCCCGCAGGCAGATGAAATCAAGGTTCTCGCTGTCTGCTGTGGTAGGAAGCCCGGCCAGACGCAGAATACGTTCCAGCACCGTGTGACAATGATAGCGGCTCTGCTCGGTATCGACATACAGGATCCGGCGTTTGCCTTCCGGCAGATGCGCCCGGTAGTTCAGCACCTGCTTACCTGCCAGGGAAGCGGCGACAAGGGCGGAGACATTGAATGTCTTCTTGGATTTTGCCTTGCCGGTCGATGCACTGAAATTGCCGAGAGTCGCTATGGTCGAATTGTCAATCCAGATAATTTGCGGCGGGGTCTCGTATGTATCCGTCGCCTTGATTTGGGAAGCTGAAAGAATATCTGACAGACGGGTCTCTTCCAATCCCATTCCCGTCTTCTGGTCAGTTCTTCTTTCGTTTTCCATGGCGTTTCTCGTTTAAGAAGGGTTGTACTGCTGCCGCCTCGTGTGCCATCCGCGTGGCATCATCGACGGCAAGTTCATGATTCTGCAGGAGCCATTCGTCCAGTTCCTCCTTGGCAAAGTAGATCATCTTGCCGCGAGGCTTGTAGTGAGGAATCTCCTTGTTGGCCGTAAGTTTATACAGCATACTTTCTGATACCCCGATGTACATGCAGGCTTCCGAAAAAGTAAAGACCTTTTTGGTCGCGTAAATGTTCTTTTCCAGCAATTCCACCCGTTCCAGAAAGCTCTCGACCGGTTCCAATTTCCGGATAATCGCTTCAAGGGCCGTGAGCCGTTCGCTCAACCTTTCCATGAATGTCAATCTGTTGGACATATTATTCGTGATTAAATTAGACAATAAGAGATGCACCTCTGTTTGTAACGCGTTGTATACAGAGGCAAAGGTAGAGTGTGAATATCTAAAAGCATTGGATGACAGTATGATACCGGTTTGGTAGCATATCAGTTATCATACTTTTGCTTTTCACATGGTTGACTTCTTAGCACTTCCTTTCATTCCTTCAGTTGGCTTACAAACTTTCTGATATTGTAAGCGGTTGAAGTCATTTTGTTCCTGACCAACGAAAGCGTGGTGGATATGCTCGTTGCGGATATGAAGTGCGAGCCGTCCTTGGATTGCAGGAAACGCCCTCTTTCGAGGACTGATTGCCAGTAAGGCTGAATGAATGAATTCTCAAGAAGGGCATCGAACAGGATAGCCACACGGCGCACGCTGTTCACCCGAAGACAGAAACCTATCTTGCAGGAGAAGAGAGATTCCATGTCGTCAATAGTTACGGGAGAACAGAACAGATGATAAGTATTGGCGCAAGAAACGATACCGGCCAGTTGTTTGCGCGAAAGACTGCAGTCAAAAGAAAGAAATGAAAACTTTGCCGGATTACAATCGGAAGATGCCAGTTCCGATGTGTCATACTTCCGCTTTAGTTCCATGCACTCCTCGAAAGAGAGGCTCGGGGCGGAAAAAAGCGGTTGGATAAGGTAGGGGCAGTCGGTCAGCAGTCCCTTGACGATGTGGATGTTCATTTCGTGGCAGTTCCGACAGACCGCGTTATCGCAGTCAATATACCGGTGACTGTTCACAAAATCCTCCACATAACGGCGATACTGTTTGCCGTGGATTTTGACCTCCTGGAGATAAACTGTTTTTGCTTCGGTAAGCAGGGCGAAAAGTTCTTCCGCCACGTCCTGTGCCGATTCAATGTGATGCGGGTGTTTGCTCCCCTCAAAAAGAGAGAAGGCCTTTGTCAGCTCTTGTCATGTCGATTTACATTTTATTGGTTTATAATAATATATCATCATAAAGGTATCGTTTTTCGATTGTATCTGCAATCGATGACGCCCTTAAAATATCTACTTGTAAATTTGACATGATATGGTATATCATTGGTCACTCAAACAATCCGTTGACCAGGTTGACCGCATCATCCTTTTTCTGGTTGATGATTTTGGCGTACACCTGTGTCATTTTCACGTCAGCATGGCCGAGCAGCTTGGATGTCGTATATAAGTCTGCTCCGAGTGTCAGCATCATCGTCGCGAACGTGTGCCGCGCCGTATGGAATGTAAAACGCTTGTTTATTCCCGCCGCTTTTGCCCATGGTTTGATAAGAATATTGACCATTGCTGGGGACGGCAGGTCAAACACATGGTCATCAGGAGTTTTGTCTCCACGCGCAGGCATCCACTTCAACGCTTCCGGGGAAAGCGGAAGATAAATCGGTTCCTTGGTTTTCTGCATTGAAACCGACAGACGGTATTGTCCACGATCAACGAATACATCTTTCCATTGCAACTTGATTATATCACTGATTCGCAGACCGCAGAAACAAGAGAACAGATAGGCACCTTTCACGGATTCATTTTTCATCGGGGTTGCGATCAATGCACGCACCTCTTCAATGGTCATGTATGACCGTTTGCTTTCAGGCAGACGGATCTTTTCCGACTTGCTGATTTTCGTGAAAGGATTGGACTTGATGATCTCGGCCCTGACAGCCGCATTCAAGGCTCCGTTCAATACCCGGTAATAAGTATGCAGTGTGTAATTCGACACTCGTTTGCCTCTGGAACGGTATTCGGACTGAAGGTAGTCAAGATAATTCTGGCAGAATGTCTTGTCTATTTGATCCATCAACATACGTTCTCCCGCATAATCCTTCAAGATGCGTATAGTGATGTCAATTTGATAACCGTCCTTTTTGCCACGCTTGGCCTGGTTCTCCTTGTAGGTATTCATCCAGTCAAGCAGGTAAACTCTCTCTTTGGTTTCTATACCGGCCTCGCCGTTGGTCAGCTCGATAATACGTTTGGACTTGATGGCATTGGCGGCATTCATAGTCGCCTGATTCTGCCGACGGGCATTGTTATCCGTTTCCGGAATGAGATACAACTTAAGATATTCGTATGTTCGTTTTCCGAAACGGTATATATCAAGATACAGACTTTGGCTTCCATCTGCCAGCTTCTTTGTCCGAAGGCGGACAGGCTCTTTTACTTTTGTAGGCTTCTTTACTCGTGGCATATCGATCCCTTCATAATTTTGTTTCTGTTGCAAAGATATGAATAAAGGTCGATATTGAGAAACAAACGAGAAACAAAATTGTACCGAAAAAGAACCAATCAACTGAAAAGAAAGAAAACAACTGAAAACATCAAGTACACTATAATCAATTGTAAATAAGCGGTTTTATTTGCACTTGTTTAGCTCTTGTTTTCATTTTAGGGCTTTACTTTATAAATCTGGATAAATAAGAATAGTGAGAAAGCAGACATTAAAGTGCTATCTTCTACTTTTTTGATGGAAATAAGGGGGAAAGAGAGTTTAAATGAGAATACGTCTTAGGGTATAGATATAGTACCCATAGGAGAATTTAAGGGGATTTATACAAAATGAAATGAATGTTTGTCTTTCTTTAGGATATTGAGTTTTTATAAACCGTACGATCCTTTCCGCGGATGAGGATAGGTTTGTCCTTGAGTTTTTTGATGTGGAGGTGCTGCGGAATAGTGAAGAAGCCTTGATATAGCCATCTTCCATCTTATAGCTTTGTTTTCCGTTGTATAGCTTTTTTTCGTATCGTTCGATATCTGTTTGGGGGATATTGTATTCCGTCTTGTCTTCATTCGGAGAGTACATGGTGTAAATATCCTTGTATTTCTGTTGGTTCTCGGGAGTTGATGAAGAACCCGAAGTCAGAAATACACTTACCAATACGAAGAAATAGAGTAAATACTTCATCATTGCGGTTGCAAATATAGAAAGTTTTCCAAATATAAAGAGGTTATTGTAAATAAGTTTTGTACTTTTGCGGCACAATTCAAATCTATTCACTTTAAGATAAATATTCGGAATAATGAGTGCACAAACTCCTTTCTTGGTGTTTTCGGGAACGAACTCCCGGTATCTTGCAGAGAAAATTTGCAACAGTTTAGGTTGTCCTCTGGGACAGATGAATATCCAGCACTTTGCCGATGGTGAGTTCTCTGTTTCTTATGAAGAGTCTATCCGCGGTAGAGATGTATTCTTAGTACAATCTACATTCCCTAATTCAGACAATCTGATGGAGTTGCTTCTGATGATTGATGCGGCTAAACGTGCTTCCGCACATTCAATCATCGCTGTAGTCCCTTACTTCGGTTGGGCTCGTCAGGATAGAAAGGATAAGCCTCGTGTTTCTATTGGCGCTAAGTTGATCGCTGATATGTTGAGCACGGCAGGTATCAATCGTTTGATTACGATGGACCTTCATGCGGATCAGATCCAAGGATTCTTTAATGTGCCGGTGGATCACTTATATGCTTCTTCCGTATTCTTGGATTATATCAAGACGTCTTTGCCTTTGGATAACTTGTGTATCGCGACTCCGGATGTTGGTGGTACGAAACGTGCCAGCAGCTATTCTAAGTATTTAGGCTTGCCGATGGTCATTTGCCACAAATCTCGTTTGCGTGCCAATGAGGTGGCCGAGATGCGTATTATCGGTGATGTGACGGGCTTGGATGTCCTTTTGGTTGATGACATGGTGGATACGGCCGGAACAATTACGAAAGCCGCGAACTTGATGTTGGAGAATGGTGCGAAGTCTGTTCGTGCTATCGCCAGCCACGCTGTGATGTCTGATCCGGCTTCTACTCGTGTAGATCAGTCCGCTTTAACGGAAATGATCTTTACGGATTCTATTCCTTACGCTAAGAAATGCGAGAAAGTAAAGGTGTTATCTGTCGCTGACATGTTTGCAGAGGCGATCCGTCGTGTATGTAGTGGTGAGTCTATCAGCTCTTTATATGCTATTTAATAGAATAAGATAGAAAAATAAAAACGGTCGCTTCCTTTTGGAGGCGACCGTTTTTTATTTAGAATAAATCTGAATATGTGTTACTTGGTCTCATCAATAATCATGCCGCTGCCCAGACATAAGTGATGGTCTTTGTCGTAGATTACACTGTATTGGCCAGGAGCGATACCTTGAATCTTTTCGTCGGATTCTACACGATATAGATCTCCGATACGACGGATGTAGCCATGCGTAAATTCCGGGGTATGACGGATCTTGAAAGTGATTTCTTTCTCACCCTCAAATTCTCCCCATGGATCTTCCGTGATGAAATCGAAGCCTTGCATATTGATCACCTTACCATATTGCGTTTCCGGGTCGTAGCCGTTGGAGACATAAATGATATTTCGCTTAATGTCTTTTTGGATAACGAACCAAGGGCCGCCACTTAATCCCAATCCCTTACGCTGGCCGATCGTATGGAACCAATATCCATTGTGTTTACCCAAGACCTTACCTGTCTCTAGTTCCACGATTTTTCCCGGGCGTTTCCCTAAATAACGCTCTATAAAGTCGTTGTAGTTAATCTTGCCTAAGAAGCAAATGCCTTGGCTATCCTTACGCTTGGCGCTCGGCAATTTCTGGGCCTCGGCGATGGCACGTACCTCGCTTTTCATTAAATGCCCGATCGGAAACATGAGTTTCTGTATCTGTAGGCGGGTGATTTGCCCTAAGAAATCAGTCTGATCTTTTACCGGGTCCTTGGCGGTAGAAAGCCATATTTTGCCGTCTATCTCCGTGGTCGTGGCATAATGACCGGTAGCGATCTTATCGAAATCCTTGCCCCATTTTTCCTCGAAACAACCGAACTTGATATATTTATTACACATCATATCCGGGTTAGGGGTAAGACCGCGTTTGACAGATTCGATCGTATAGCTTACCACCCGATCCCAATACTCGTCGTGTAAGGAGACGATCTCGAACCGGCATCCATACTTGCGGGCGATATATGAGGTGATCTCGATATCCTCTTCCGCCGGGCAATCGATATAGCCATCCTTGTCTTCCATACCGATACGGATATAGAAGATGGTCGGATCGTATCCTGCCTCTTTGAGTTGATGCACTACGACAGAGCTGTCTACTCCTCCTGAAACTAATGCCGCTATTTCCATTCTCTTTTTTGTCTTTGCTTTTGAACTTACAAAAGTAGAGAAAAAATCTCAAACCTTTGATATTGACTGTATATTCTCTATCTTTGCGGTTGGCCCTTATTGGAATGCGGGCCTTCAAACTATGTACTTTAGATGTAATATATTATAGGAAAAGCAAATCGTAGTAAGATATGAAAAAAATAATGTTATCGCTTATGACAGCTATGGTTATGACGGCTTGTACAGGCCAACAGTCGGATACGGCATCTCAAAATTCCGATAAGGAGTTCAATTATGTAGTGGATCAGTTCGCTGATCTGGAGATTCTTCGCTATAAAGTTCCGGGTTTCGAATCCCTGTCCTTGCGACAAAAGCAACTATTATATCATCTTTCCGAAGCGGCCTTGATGGGACGTGATATATTCTTCGATCAGAATGGACGCTATAATCTGGCGATCCGCAGGACACTGGAGGCTATTTATACGAATTATAAGGGAGATCGGGAGGACCCTCAATTCAAGGCTTTGGAAACCTATTTGAAACGGGTGTGGTTCTCCAGTGGTATCCATCATCATTATGCCTTGGACAAGTTTGCCCCGGGGTTTTCTCCTGAGTTCTTGATGGATTGTATTCACCAAATCGACGCTAAGAAGTTACCTCTTCGTGAGAATCAAAACGTGGATCAGTTCATGATCGAGATCGCTCCGGTAATCTTTGATCCGGGCGTTATGCCAAAGCGTAGCGTACAAAGCGGTGACGGTGATCTGATCAAAGCATCTTCTAATAATTATTACGGGGGAGGCATCAGTCAAAAAGAGGTAGAGGACTTCTATGCGCAAATGAAAATGGGAAAGGATACCATTTCCCCGATTTCTTACGGGTTGAATAGCCGTTTGGTAAAAGAGAACGGTACGGTCGTTGAAAAGGTTTGGAAAGTAGGAGGGCTTTATTCCGCCGCAATAGAAAAAATCGTAGATCAATTGCGACAAGCCTTGCCTTTCGCCGAGAATGATACGCAGAAAGCGATCATTGGGAAATTGATCGAATATTATCAAACGGGCGATTTGAAGACGTTCGATGCTTATTCGATCCTTTGGGTAGAGGATACAGCTTCGGAGGTGGATTTCGTGAATGGCTTTATCGAGACTTATGGGGATCCGTTAGGAATGAAAGCAAGCTGGGAGTCTACCGTAAATTTTACGAATAAGGAGGCGACTAAGCGTACGAAAATCATCAGTGATAATGCGCAATGGTTTGAGGATCATTCTCCGGTAGATAAGCGTTTCAAGAAGGAGAAGGTGAAAGGAGTCAGTGCTAAGGTAATCACGGTATCTATGTTGGGAGGTGATTGCTATCCGGCTACCCCGATCGGTATCAATTTGCCAAATGCGGATTGGATTCGTCGAGATCATGGCTCGAAGTCTGTTACGATAGAGAATATCACGGAGGCTTATGATAAGGCATCTCAGGGAAATGGCTTTAGCGAAGAGTTTGTATGGAGTGACGTGGAGCGGAACGGTATGAAACAGTACGGTTTCTTAACGGATAATCTACATACGGATTTACATGAGTGTCTGGGACATGGTTCCGGTAAATTGCTGGAAAACACGGACCCGGATGCGCTGAAAGCCTATAGCTCTACACTGGAGGAAACCCGTGCGGATTTGTTTGGCCTGTATTATTTGGCAGATCCGAAGCTGGTGGAGCTGGGATTGCTTCCGGACGGCGAGGCTTATAAATCGGAATACTATAAATATATAATGAATGGCTTGATGACCCAGTTGGTTCGCATCGAGTTAGGCAAGAATGTAGAGGAGGCACATATGCGTAACCGTCAGTTGATCGCTAAGTGGGCTTACGAGAAAGGGAAGGAAGCGAATGTGATCGAACTGAAAAAACGGGATGGCAAGACCTATGTGGTTGTGAATGACTATCCGAGGTTACGTGAGTTGTTTGGGACATTGCTTGCTGAGATTCAACGTATCAAGAGTGAGGGTGACTATGCGGCCGGAAAGAATCTTGTTGAAGGATACGGCGTGAAAGTAGATCCGGAGCTGCATGCGGAGGTCTTGGAGCGCTATGCTAAGTTGAACTTGGCTCCCTATAAAGGTTTTGTCAACCCTGTGATGAAAGAGGTAAAGAACTCTAACGGTGAGGTTACTGATATTGTCTTGGACTACACGGAAGGTTATACAGATCAGATGCTTCGTTATGGCCGTGATTATTCTTTCTTGCCGACTTATAATAATTAATAGATGGAAAGTTTACAAGACGAGATAAGGGAGATCCGCAAGCAACTTCGTTTGGCGATGAACGGGGTGATTTCTACGAGTATGCGTGATAAAGGTATCGTATATAAGTTAAATTTCGGGGTTCCGTACCCCGAAATAAAAGAAATCGCCCGCAAGCATAAACCGAATGGAGAACTGGCGGCGGCTCTATGGAAAGAAGATATTCGTGAGTTTAAGATATTGGCGACCTTTCTCCAACCCGCCGAGAAGTTGCCTTTGGAGGAAGCGAAACGTTGGGTTAAGGAGATTCCTTATTTGGAGATCGCGGAGCATTGTTGCCGGAACTTGTTCGTTCATCTGCCTTATATGGAGGACTTCACGTTTGATCTGGTTGCTGATAAGGAAAATGAGTTCGCCCGCACGGTCGCCTTTCTTACTTGGGCCGAGAATTTCAAGAGAGGTGGTAGCTTATCTTCTGTGGTTTTAGGATCTTTCTTGGTAGAAACCTTAAACAGCTTAGCGGAGACTAAGGGTTTTAAGTCTACGCTGAAAGAGAAACAAGCGTCTATTCAAGCCATGAAGTTTTATGGGCGTCAATCCGAGGGGAATGCGGAAAGGATCCTAGACGGTTTCAAGGAATTTCAGGAGGCTGCGGGAAACACGCCGGAATTACAAGAAATCTATAATGAATTAAAATTCGAGTTTGAATATTATCGGTAAGGCTTTGCGTTTAAAATAAATGCGCTAACTTTGTCGTTTGTGCGGTCTTTAGGAGATGGAAGCGAAAGTTTATACGGAAATACGTGCGTTGTTTACCGAATATCTAACGGAGAAGAAACTGCGGAAAACCGAGGAGAGATATGCTATATTCAAGGAGATATGTGCTTTTCCCGGTCATTTTGATGTGTGTATGCTTTCGGATCGGTTGGAGCAAGACAACTTCCATGTCAGTAAGGCAACACTCTATAATACGTTGGATGTACTGGTTGATGCCGGTTTGGTGGTGCGTCATCAAATAACCGTCCAGTCGGTGCAATATGAGTTGAGGATTTATGCCGATACGCATTTGCATTTGGTTTGTACGAGATGCGGGGCCATCCGGGAGCTGCGAAACAGTGCGTTGAAAGCGGATATGAGAAACTTGAAAGTCTCTCGTTTTACGCCGGAGTATTATTGTTTGTACATTTATGGCCTGTGCAGTAAATGCAAGTTTAAGCAGCAAAGGTCAGTTAAATAAGAATATTAATAGCCTATAATAAATATAGAAAAGATGAAAGTAGACGTTTTGTTAGGATTGCAATGGGGCGACGAGGGCAAAGGCAAGGTTGTCGATGTGCTGACTCCGAATTACGATGTGGTAACTCGTTTTCAAGGAGGCCCTAATGCCGGACATACATTGGAGTTTAACGGGGAAAAGTATGTGTTACGTTCGATTCCTTCCGGTATTTTCCAAGGTGGAAAAATAAACGTAATCGGTAACGGTGTCGTTCTGGACCCGTTATTGTTCAAGCAGGAAGCGGAATCATTGGCAGCGAGTGGTCACGATATCACCAAGCAGCTTTATATCTCTAAGAAAGCTCACCTAATTTTACCTACTCACCGGATCTTGGATGCCGCTTATGAGGCCGCAAAAGGTTCCGGAAAGATCGGTACGACAGGAAAGGGTATCGGCCCGACTTATACGGATAAGATTAGCCGTAACGGTGTTCGTGTGGGCGATTTATTGCATAACTTCGAAGAGAAATATGCGGCCGCTAAAGCAAAACATGAAGCGATCTTGCGTTCATTGAACTATGAATATGATATAACCGAGATGGAGGCTCAATGGATGGAGGCCTTGAACTACCTCAAACAATTCAAATTGATTGATAGCGAGCATGTCATCAATAACTATTTGAAGGAAGGTAAGTCGGTCTTGGCGGAAGGCGCTCAAGGTACGATGCTGGATATAGACTTCGGTTCTTATCCATTCGTGACTTCCTCTAACACGATCTGTGCCGGATGTTGTACGGGACTGGGGGTTTCTCCCCGGAATATCGGTGAGGTATATGGAATCTTCAAGGCTTATTGTACACGTGTAGGTAGTGGTCCGTTCCCGACCGAGTTGTTTGATGAGGTGGGAGATAAGATCGGTCAATTAGGCCATGAGTTCGGTGCGGTTACGGGACGTAAACGTCGTTGTGGCTGGATTGATTTGGTAGCCTTGAAATATGCCGTGATGATCAACGGTGTAAGCCAATTGATCATGATGAAGAGTGATGTGTTGGATACCTTCGATACGATCAAGGCTTGCGTGGCTTATAAGATGAATGGTGTCGAGACTAATGAGTTCCCGTATGAGATCGATGATACGATCGAACCTGTATACGTGGAGTTACCGGGTTGGAAGACGGACATGACGAAGATGCAGAGCGAGGACGAGTTCCCGGAGGAGTTCAACGCTTACCTTTCTTTCTTGGAGGAAGAACTGGGTGTGCCTGTGAAGATCGTTTCCGTAGGACCGGATCGTGAGCAGACGATTGTCAGATATACAGAAGAATAAACTCGTTATAAATCGTACAAAATGGCAGAAGACCACATTCCTCAAGGGGTGTCTCCTGCCATTTTTGTCTTTGGCAAACTTTTTGTCGTTGTTTTATAAAACTAAATAAGATAGAAATTTATGAGTATGTATTGGATTATATTTATTGGATTTGCGCTATTGAGTTGGCTGGTGTCATCCCGCCTTCAGGGCAAGTTTGAGAAGTATTCGAAAATCCCTATGCCGAATGGCATGACAGGAAAAGATGTCGCTGAGAAGATGTTGCATGACAATGGTATCTATGATGTAAAGGTGATTTCTACACCCGGACATCTGACGGACCATTACAATCCCGCTAACCAGACGGTGAACTTGAGTGAGTCGGTTTATTATAGCAATAGTATCGCCGCCGCTGCGGTTGCCGCCCATGAGTGCGGTCACGCTGTGCAGCATGCTACCGCTTACGCTCCGTTGAGAATGCGTTCGGCTTTGGTTCCGGTTGTTAGTTTCGCCTCTAATATCATGACATGGGTGTTGTTGGGTGGTATGTTATTATTGCATACGTTTCCTCAGCTATTGTTATTCGGTATAATCTTGTTCGCTACGACTACGCTATTTAGCTTTATCACGCTTCCGGTCGAGATCAATGCCAGCCAACGTGCTTTAGCGTGGTTGAGCAATGCCGGTATAACAAATGCTTATACGCATGATAAGGCAGAGGACGCTTTACGTTCCGCCGCCTATACGTACGTGGTCGCCGCGTTAGGTTCGCTTGCTACATTATTATATTATATAATGATATTCTTGGGGGGAAGAAGCAGGGATTGATAAGTCTCGGAGGAGGCTTTCCTCGAATGCCCATTATAAAGATGTTAGAATGCCCATTGTAAGATGCTTATAACTGCGATTGTAAGCTCCTTACAGTGGGCATTGTTATTTTCTTATTTATTTCGAGCAAAAACATTACCTTTGCGGACAGAATAATCATTTAAAACATAAGATCATGCAAAAACCTTCCATACCCAAAGGTACCCGGGACTTTTCGCCGGAGGAAATGGCGAAACGTAATTATATATTCAACACGATCCGTGAAGTATTTCACTTGTATGGCTTCCAGCAAATAGAGACTCCTGCCATGGAAAACCTTTCTACATTGATGGGTAAATATGGCGAGGAAGGGGATAAGCTCCTTTTCAAGATATTGAATTCCGGAGATTGTTTCGCGGGCATCTCAGATGAGGAGTTAATGGAAAAGAACCCGTTGAGATTTGCTGCTAAGGCTTGTGAGAAAGGCTTGCGTTATGATTTGACCGTTCCGTTCGCTCGTTACGTGGTACAACATCGTAATGAGATCAGTTTTCCGTTCAAACGTTACCAGATCCAACCGGTTTGGCGTGCAGATCGTCCGCAAAAGGGACGTTACCGGGAGTTCTACCAATGTGATGGCGACGTTGTGGGTTCTGATTCCTTGATCAATGAGGTGGAGCTGATCCAGATTATGGACGAGGTGTTCCATCGCTTTGGCATTCGTGTGTGTATCAAGATGAACAATCGTAAGATCCTTTCCGGTATTGCCGAAATCATAGGCGAGGCGGATAAGATCGTAGACATTACGGTAGCTATCGACAAGCTGGATAAGATTGGCTTGGACAACGTGAATGAAGAGCTTCGTTCCAAGGGTTTACCCGAGGAGGCGATCGAGCGTTTGCAGCCGATCATTATGCTGCAGGGTTCAAATCAAGAAAAGATCGCTACCTTGAAAGAGGTATTATCTGCGTCTGAGACTGGTTTGAAAGGTGTAGCCGAATTGGATTTTATCTTGGAGCGTATCTCTCATACGCCAATTCGTGCGGAATTAGAGCTTGATCTGACATTGGCTCGTGGCTTAAACTATTATACAGGTGCGATTTTCGAGGTGAAAGCCTTGGACGTACAGATCGGTAGTATCACGGGTGGTGGTCGCTATGACAATCTGACAGGGGTATTTGGCATGGAAGGCGTATCTGGTGTCGGTTTCTCTTTCGGCGCTGATCGTATCTTTGATGTATTGAACCAATTGGATTTATATCCGGAAGGGTCTTTGAAGACTACACAGCTTCTATTCGTGAACTTCGGACAGAAAGAGGAGATTCATTTATTGCCGTTGATCGCTAAGGTTCGCAAGGCGGGGATTCGTACGGAGCTATATCCTGAGTCTACTAAAATGAAAAAGCAAATGGGATATGCGGACGCTAAGAAAATCCCGTTTGTCGCGATAGTCGGAGAGAATGAGATGGCCGAGAATAAAATCAACTTAAAGAATATGCTCACGGGTGAGCAAACCCTTGTGACTATCGAGGAGCTGATAGAACGCTTTTAGAGAATAGTGGATTATGGAACACGGACTACACGGATGATACGGAGCACACGGATAAATACTAATACCGTGTGCTCCGTATCATCCGTGTAGTCCGTGTTTAAATGGTTCTAAACTTATAAATTAATGAAACGACCATGAAAATACCTGTTTTTATACTCTCAATATCTTTATACTTTTCTTCCTGCTCTTTCACCCCCCGTGCCGAGTGGGTAACGACAACCGAGAATACCCCTTGGGCTGAGCAACCCGATCTGATCTCCGCCCTTGCGGATACGATACCTAATATTGATATAACAATTCTAACAGAAAAGCATCAACAACAAATTGATGGTTTCGGAGCCTGTTTTAATGAATTAGGTTGGCTTTCCTTGAGTAAGCTGGAGCCAAGTGTACGTGAGGAAATCATGGAAGAGCTTTTCTTCCCCGGAGTCGGAGCCAACTTCACGATTTGCCGGATGCCTGTAGGAGCAAATGATTTCTCCCGTGATTGGTATTCGTATGACGAGGTAGATGGTGATTTCACGATGGAACATTTTACCATCGCCAATGACCAACAAACCTTGATCCCTTTTATCAAGAACGCCCAAAAGTATCAACCAGATTTACGCTTGTGGGCTTCCCCGTGGTGCCCTCCCGCTTGGATGAAATATAACAAACACTATGCCTCTGCCTATACGGGTGAGAATTATGACGAGAAGTATCGAAATGGTTTGCCGGCCGATAAGGTCGGCCATGAAGGTACGGATATGTTTATCCAAGACCCTCTTTACCTGAAAGCCTATGCCCTCTATTTCTCTAAATTTATCGAGGCCTATAAGAAACAAGGAATTCCAATCTTTGCCGTAATGCCCCAAAACGAGTTCAACTCTGCGCAAATATTCCCGAGTTGTTGTTGGACATCGGCTTCTTTGGCTAATTTTATCGGTAATTATCTCGGGCCGGCCATGCAGGTTCAAGGAGTGGAAATTATGTTCGGCACGATGGAACGTGCGAATGAGTCGCTTGTTGATACGGTATTGACAGATCCTGTTAGTGGTAAATATGTAAAAGGTGTCGGTTTCCAATGGGCGGGGAAGGGAGCTATCACCGGAATCCACAAACGTTATCCCGGGTTGAAGCTTTACCAAACCGAGCAAGAATGTGGAGATGGCAAGAACGATTGGAAGGGTGCCATGTATTCTTGGGGGTTGATGCGACATTTTCTGGATAATGGCGTTTCTGCCTATATGTATTGGAATATATCTTTGGAAAATGGAGGGATCAGTCGTTGGGGATGGGCGCAAAACTCATTGGTTGTCGTAGATCCGCAAACCAAGAGCTATCGATATACTCCGGAATACTACGTGATGAAACATGTCAGCCATTATGTCCAGCCCGGTGCGTATAAATTAGAAACGGAAGGAGCTTATACGAATCTGCTGGCATTCCGTAACCCGGATAACAGTATCGCCTTGATTATCGCCAATGAGACCAGTGATGATCATTCTCTTTCCATTCGCATCGGCGATCGAGTCTATACTCCGATCGTAAAAGCATATTCCATGAATACGCTGCTGGTCGATTGATTCTCCTTTTGAGAGATGCAAAAAGACAAGTTGTCAGTTATCTCTTCGGATATTTGTCCATTTCGTCCGAAATATTGTCAGTCGAACCCGGGTGAATTCGTTTGGCACACTATTCGCATAGGCTTAGGCGTGAACATAAAGTTCATAACTAAAAAAGTAATATTATTAACATTTAAAATACCAAGAAAATGAACATTAGACCATTAGCAGACCGCGTGCTGATTAAGCCGGCCGCTGCGGAAGAGAAAACATTAGGTGGAATTATTATTCCTGACTCAGCAAAGGAAAAACCTTTAAAGGGTGAGATTGTAGCCGTAGGTAACGGAACGAAAGACGAGGAGATGGTTGTAAAGGTTGGTGATAACGTATTGTATGGTAAGTATGCGGGTACGGAAATCGAACTAGACGGTGAGAAATACTTGATCATGCGCCAAGCTGACGTTTTAGCTATTATCTAATTCATTTTTATAAACAACAATATTAAAAAAGAAATACAATCATGGCAAAAGAGATTAAATACGATATGGATGCCCGCGACCTTTTGAAGAAAGGTGTGGATGAGTTGGCTAATGCCGTTAAGGTAACATTAGGCCCGAAAGGTCGTAACGTAATTATCGAGAAGAAATTCGGAGCTCCTCACATCACGAAAGATGGTGTAACGGTTGCTAAAGAAGTAGAGTTGACTTGCCCGTTCGAGAACATGGGTGCTCAATTGGTTAAGGAAGTGGCTTCCAAGACAAACGATAACGCCGGTGACGGTACGACTACAGCTACGGTTTTGGCTCAGTCTATCATTGGTGTCGGTTTAAAGAACGTTACTGCCGGAGCGAACCCGATGGATTTGAAACGTGGTATCGACAAGGCTGTCGCTAAGGTTGTAGAGAGCATCGCTAACCAAGCTGAGGCTGTAGGTGATAAGTTCGAGAAGATCGAGCATGTAGCGAAGATCTCCGCAAATGGTGACGAGGCTATCGGTAAGTTGATCGCGGAGGCTATGCAACGTGTGAAGACTGAAGGTGTTATCACGGTTGAGGAAGCTAAAGGTACTGAAACTACAGTTGACGTAGTTGAGGGTATGCGGTTCGACCGCGGTTATATCTCTCCGTACTTCGTAACGGATACAGAGAAGATGGAGTGCCAGATGGAGAATCCGTATATCTTGATTTATGACAAGAAGATCTCCGTATTAAAAGACCTTCTTCCTATCCTTGAGCCGACCGTACAGAGCGGACGTCCTCTTTTGATCATCGCTGAGGATATCGACAGCGAGGCTTTGGCTACATTGGTAGTGAACCGTCTGCGTGGTTCCTTGAAGATCTGCGCTGTTAAGGCTCCGGGCTTCGGCGACCGTCGTAAGGCTATGTTGGAAGATATCGCTGTATTGACAGGCGGTACGGTTATCTCTGAGGAGAAAGGTTTGAAATTGGAAGGTGCTACAATGGATATGCTAGGTACCGCTGAGAAGATCACGGTAGACAAAGATACCACTACCATTGTAAATGGTGCTGGTGACAAGGAGGCTATCCAAGCTCGTATCGGCCAGATCAAGATCCAGATGGAGAACACGACATCTGATTACGATAAAGAGAAATTGCAAGAGCGTTTGGCTAAGATGGCCGGCGGTGTAGCTGTTCTTTACGTAGGTGCTCCTTCTGAGGTTGAGATGAAAGAGAAGAAAGACCGTGTGGATGACGCATTGCACGCAACTCGTGCCGCTATCGAAGAAGGTACGGTGCCCGGTGGTGGTGTAGCCTATATCCGTGCTATCGATGCATTGGAAGGCATGAAGGGCGACAACGAGGACGAGACTACAGGTATCGAGATCGTTAAGCGCGCTATCGAGGAGCCGCTTCGCCAGATCGTAGCTAACGCTGGTAAGGAAGGTGCCGTTATCGTTCAGAAAGTGAAGGAAGGCAAGGGCGACTTCGGTTACAACGCTCGTAAGGACTGTTTCGAGAATTTGTGCGAGGCTGGTGTAATCGACCCGGCTAAGGTAACTCGCGTAGCATTGGAGAACGCAGCTTCTATCGCTGGTATGTTCTTGACTACAGAGTGTGTGATCGCAGAGAAGAAAGAAGAGACTCCGGCTATGCCTCCGATGAACCCGGGTATGGGTGGCGGAATGGGCGGTATGATGTAATCGACTCCCGTGATTAATGATATGGGCGGCCGTTCCGGAAGGGACGGTCGCTTTTTTTATTTTCATTTGCTTGCTAATTGGAAAAAACGATTACCTTTGTATGCGCAATACCGATAGGTTGCGCTTCAGAATGATTAAAAAAAGCCCAGGTGGCGGAATTGGTAGACGCGCTCGTTTCAGGTGCGAGTGGTTTTGCGATCGTGCAGGTTCGAGTCCTGTTCTGGGCACTTCCCAAAATAGAAAAAATGCAATCCTATACAGAAGACGAAATTGTAGTACAGCTTCGGGACCCGGCCCGACAACGTGAGGCCTTCGCCAAGGTCGTAAGCTTGTATGGCGAGAAGTTGTATTGGCATATACGAAAGATGGTACTGGATCATGAGGATGCGAACGACTTACTCCAAAATACATTTTTGAAAGCTTGGACGAACATCGAGCTTTTTCGTGGTGAGGCCAAATTATCTACATGGCTTTATAAGATCGCGATCAACGAGTGCATTACTTTCCTGAATAAACAGCGAAATATGAATAACGTATCTATCGACGATGCGGATACCTTTTTGCTGGAACGTTTGAAAGGGGATGAATACTTCGATGGTGACGAGATACAGGTAAGATTGCAAAACGCTATTCTTACCTTGCCAGAGAAACAACGCTTGGTTTTCAATATGAAGTATAACGAGGAGATGAAGTACGAGGAGATGTCCGAGATACTAGGTACCTCTGTCGGGGCTTTGAAGGCCTCGTATCATCATGCGGTGAAAAAAATCGAGGAGTTTTTAACAAAAGAGGTTTAAACCTTTTGCCCGAATCGCTGTCAAAGCAATATAAAAAGAGAAAAAGTATGAAAAAAGAAGAAAACAACCTAGATCGCTTGAAAGGAACTAATCCTTTCACTGTACCGGAAGGGTATATGGAAGGGCTTACGGAGCGGATCATGAGTCAGCTCCCCGAGAAGCCGGAGGAGAGGGCGAAACGGATTTCCTTGATGGATCGTGTTCGTCCGTGGTTGTACATGGCTGCGGTATTCGCTGGTCTTGGTTTGTTTTTCAAGGCTATCGTGGGAATAAACGGTTCCGATGGTAGTACTGCGTCTGATTCTTTACTGGTCCGGACGGAAGTCCCGACAACGGCTTTAGACGCTATTGAAGCGGAAGAAGATGAGGAGTATTTGGAGTATTTGGAAGCTCAGTACGCCAATTATCTCTTAGATGAGGAACTTTCCTATTCTGAATAAAGTTTAAAATAGTAATTTTATCGAAGATTTTTGTAATAATACTTGTATGAATAAAATATTTTTCATTACATTTGTAGCGATTTCGGTTCTACTCTCTTTCAATGCTACGGCACAAGAGAAGAAAGAGCAAAGACATTTTGATAGAGAAGCATTCGAAGCAAGGCGGAATGCTTTTATTACGGCTGAAGTTGGTCTTACACCTGAGGAAGCTGCACAATTTATTCCTTTATGCAATGAGTTGCGACAGAAAAAATTTGAGGTAGGTCGTGAATGTCGTAAGTTATCAAAAGAAATTCGACATAAGGAGAATCCGACAGATGCTGATTATAACAAAGTGATAGACGAATGTCTGGATGTTGAGATAAAAGAGGCACAGTTGGAAAAAGAGTATTTTGAGAGATTCAAGAAGATACTTTCTCCCGAAAAGGTCTATAAATACCGAAATGCGGAATATAAGTTTGTCCGGAATTTTATGAAGAGTGGTCGGGACAACAAGAAGGAAGAGAAACAGAAAAAGTAAAATATTATCATTATTTGTGTTTTTTGTTTAGATTTAGTTTTGGCGTTTAAGTTAAGGGAGGGGTGGCGACGTGATGTCGGTTCCCCTTTTGTTTTGCCCTTATCCTTGCTTTATAAGCCTTTGGCCTTGGCCTCATTCCACAGTTGATCCATTTCCTCCAATGTCATATCTTTCAAGGAACGACCTTCTTGGATCGTATGTTCCTCCAGATAATTAAAACGGCGGATAAACTTCTGGTTCGTGCGTTCCAATGCGTTGTCCGGTTTTATTTTGTATAGGCGGGCAGCGTTGATCAAGCTAAAGAAGAGATCTCCGAACTCAGCTTCCATCTTATCTGCGTCCATCCTGTCTATCTCGGTTTTCAACTCATTAAATTCCTCCTGTACCTTATCCCATACTTGATCCCGTTGTTCCCAGTCGAAACCTACGTTACGGGCCTTATCTTGGATACGATGCGCTTTTACTACGGATGGGAGGGAAGCGGGAACACCTTCCAGCACGGTTTTGTTACCCCCCTTTTCTTTCAATTTAAGCTGCTCCCAGCTTTGCTCTACCTTTTGGGCGGTATCGGCGGAGGTATCTCCGAATACGTGTGGATGGCGGTAAATCAGTTTCTGGCAAAGGCTGTCGCAGACATCCTTGATATCGAAAGCTTCTTTTTCCTCGCCGATCTTGGAGTAAAAGACGATGTGCAATAACAGGTCTCCTAATTCCTTTTTTATGTTTGTGTTATCCTCACGCATCAAGGCCTCGCATAATTCATAGGTTTCCTCGATCGTATTCGTGCGGAGGCTCTCGTTTGTCTGTTTACGATCCCATGGGCATTTTACTCGTAATTCATCCAGAATGTCGAGTAATTGCCCGAAGGCTTCCATCTTCTCTTCTCTAGTTGCCATATTATTTACTTATTCGATAATGATTGTAAAAGAAAGAGGGCAGGGTAGAACCCGGCCCTCTGTATGTGTTTTATTGTTGTTCTTTCTTGAATTCTTTCAATCCGTTTTGAAGGAACTGGATGTATTTGGAAACATCCTCATTGAATGCGTATGAAGGTCCGAGCGGCTGTCCCTCGTCATTCAATAAGATGTAGAATGGCTGGGCGTTAGAACCGAACTTGCTTCGTTGCAAATAACTCCATTTATCACCGATCGTCTTCAACTTACGAGTCTTTCCGTTCTCTTGGATCTCGATGGGTTGCGGGAGTTTCGTCTTATCGTCTACCATGAGAGTGATTAGCACGTAATCATTTTCTAGCATTTGCTTCACCTTAGGATCCGTCCAAACGGAAGCCTCCATCTTACGGCAGTTTACGCAACCGAAACCGGAGAAGTCGATCATGACGGGTTTATTTACCTTCTTGGCATAAGCCATACCGGATTCATAATCGTCGAATGCGGCGTGTACCTCGTTTTTGTATAGATTGAAATCTTGTGTATACAACGGAGGAGCGAATGCGCTGATCGCCTTTAACGGAGCGCCCCAAAGTCCCGGAACCATGTAAATGGCGAAAGCGAAAGAGATAATCGCCATAAACAGACGAGGAACAGATACATATTTTACTTCGCTATCATGGCTAAACTTGATCTTTCCTAATAAATAAACACCCAATAAGCTGAAGATCACGATCCAAAGCACGATAAAAGCCTCACGGTCTAGTAAACGCCAACCATACGCTAAGTCCGCTACGGAAAGGAATTTCAAAGCCAATGCCAACTCCAAGAAGCCCAATACGACCTTCACGGAATTCAACCATCCGCCGGATTTCGGCATACTTTGCAGCATATTCGGGAAGATGGCGAAGACGCTGAACGGGATGGATAAAGCCAAGGCGAAACCGAACATACCGATAGCCGGTCCTACCGCCGTACCCATAGAAGCTGCCTGTACCAACAAGGTTCCGATAATCGGACCCGTACAAGAGAAAGATACCAATACCAACGTAAACGACATAAAGAAAATACTCAATATACCGGTCGTTGAATCGGCCTTGCTATCCAATTTACTGGTCCATGACGCAGGTAATACCAGCTCGAAGGCTCCGAAGAAGGAGACTGCGAATACTACCAACAGTAAGAAGAACAGGATATTAAAGATCGCGTTCGTTGATAAATCATTCAATGCGCTCGCTCCGAAGATGCCGGTAATCAACAAGCCCATAACCAAATAGATTACGATAATAGATAATCCATAGGTGATAGCGTCGCGAATCGCTTTCTTACGATCTTTCGTACGTTTCAGGAAGAAGCTAACCGTCATAGGGATCATCGGCCAAACGCAAGGAGTCAATAAGGCGATCAAACCTCCCAAGAAACCCGCGAAGAAGATGAATAACCAAGACGTATCCGCCGCCGATACCGTAGCGTCGCCGAACGATTTCAATTGGTCGATCACCGGAGACCAAAGATTCGGGCTGTCGGTTAAGCTGTCGGATGCTTTAGGAGATGTCGTAGCCGGTGTCTCTTTAGCGGCGGGGTCCGGAGTGTTCAACTCGCTAGCGTCTTCCGCTACGACCTGCGTATCCGGCTGTACGGTCGTGGCGTCATCTTTATCCACCTCTGTAGTCGAGCTATTAGCTGCCAGAGCTGGATCTACATGGATACTTTTCTTATCGAAAGAGAAAGGTATTTGATCTGGGGGAAGGCAAGTCTCGTCATTACAAGCCATAAATTCCACCTCGCCCTCTACCTTGAATTTAGCGGGATCGGTAATTTTTAGTTTTTGGATGAACGATACCGTACCCGGATACCAACGAAGGTTCATGGCGAATTGCTCGTCGTAAACCGTGGTCGGCTTTACAGAAGGAACCGGTTGACCAATCAGTTCAGCTCCATTCAATGTCTCGAATGTGAAAGATGTAGATACAGGACCTCCTTCCGGCAGGTTCATGTCATACAGGTGCCAACCTTTGTCCGCCGTGGCGGTAAAGACGATCTCTTTCTCGGGTGCGCCGCCCTTGTCGTCTAGTTTAATTTTCCATTTGACAGGCGTAAGTATTTGTGCCTGCGCTACCAGCGCTAATAGCGCCAGCATGATCGAACTGATGAGTTTCTTCATTTTTATTATTTATTGCTAAAGTTACTTTGCTGTTGATGAAAAGATCTCCGGAATCCGGGTCTCAAAACGCATTTCCTCTCCCGTTACCGGGTGGATAAAACAGAGTTTACGGGCATGAAGCATCAAACGTCCCGCAGGATTCGTCTCCGCTCCATATTTGGTGTCGCCGGCTACCGGGTGACCGATAGATTGCATCTGGGCGCGGATTTGGTTCTTACGTCCCGTTTCCAGTTCCAGTTCCAGAAGCGAATAGCTATTGTTCGTTTGTAACAGGCGGTAGCGAGTGATCGCTTCTTTTCCGTCTCCCTCCAACGTCACATACACTTGCATATTCTTATTCTCAACAAGATTGGAAACGATCAAATCCGTATCTTTCTCCGGCCGGCCTTCTATTACCGCTACATAGGTACGTTGGGTAATCATTTCGCTCCAGTTGGATTGAAGTTGTTCCTTTACGCCTTGATTTTTAGCGAACATCATGATACCAGACGTATCCCGATCCAGACGGTGCAAAACGAATATCTTATTACGAGGATCGGATTGTTTCACATAATCGCTTAATAAGCGATATGCCGTACGCTCTTTAACACGATCGGTAGATACGGATAGCAAGCCTTCCCTCTTGTTGATCACGATGAGGTCATCATCTTCCCAAACAATTCTCAGTAGCGGATTGTTGAATTCCACCTTTCCTCTTCCATAGTTAATCCCGACTGTATCGTTGGGGTTCAGTGCCGCATCGAACTGTCTGGTGACTTTCCCGTTTACCGATATTTGTCCCCTGCTCAATAATCCTTTCACTGATGAACGGCTCTGTTCTTTTAATAACTCGAACAGGAAAGGTAGCAAAGTGTTACTTTCACCCACCGTTACCCGTCGTTCTTTAGAGGGTTTATGTCGATTATCCCCTCCTTTATACTCAGATCGCTTTCTCATATCTATTTTTTATAGTACGCGAAGATACAGGCATTTACGCGAAACTGCAATAGCGCGGAATAGAAAAACCGTTATAAATAGTTTGCTTGTTATAGGAATAAACCTTCAAATCCCCGGATGTAAAAGTAATTGCCATTCACTCTATTTTCAAAATAGCGGCGTGGTCCTTATAAATCACGTCGTGATCTGTACAATCCACGGCTTGGTCTGTATAAACCACGTCGTGGTTTGTAGAATAGCGGCGTGTCCGACAGGGAATGCCTATTGTCTCGGCCGACTATATTTCCCGATGCTCAGCGTTTTTTGTCTATATTTTTTGTACTTTCGCGGATCGAGAAATGTGTAAAGACTAATTAGTTATAAAAATATGGAAATCGCTAGTAAGTACAATCCCGCTGAAGTAGAGGGGAAGTGGTATCAGTATTGGTTGGATAACGGCTTCTTTAAGTCAAAGCCAGACGGCCGTGAGCCGTATACGATTGTAATCCCGCCCCCTAACGTCACCGGCGTATTGCACATGGGACATATGCTTAACAATACGATCCAAGATATCTTGGTTCGCCGTGCCCGTATGATGGGTAAGAACGCTTGTTGGGTACCGGGTACGGACCATGCTTCGATCGCAACGGAGGCGAAAGTGGTGAATCGTTTGGCCGGGCAAGGAATCAAGAAGACCGATCTGACTCGCGACGAGTTTTTGCGGCATGCTTGGGAATGGAAAGAAGAGCATGGCGGCATTATCTTGAAGCAACTTCGTAAATTGGGTGCTTCCTGCGATTGGGATCGTACGGCGTTCACGATGGACGAGAAACGTTCGGAGAGCGTTATCAAGGTTTTTGTCGATCTATATAAGAAAGGTTTGATCTACCGGGGTGTCCGTATGGTGAATTGGGACCCGAAGGCGTTGACGGCCCTGTCCGATGAGGAGGTTATCTATAAGGAAGAGCATAGTAAGTTGTACTATCTTCGCTATAAGATCGTAGGCGAGGAGGGATACGCCATTGTCGCCACTACCCGTCCGGAGACGATTATGGGAGATACGGCGATGTGTATCAACCCGAACGACCCGAAGAACCAACATCTGAGAGGAAAGAAAGTGATCGTTCCGCTGGTAGGCCGTGAGATTCCGGTGATCGAGGATGATTACGTAGATATAGAGTTCGGTACGGGCTGTTTGAAAGTGACCCCGGCACACGATGTAAACGACTATATGTTGGGCGAGAAATATAATTTGCCTTCTATCGATATATTCAACGATAACGGTACGCTGAGCGAGGCCGCTGGCCTGTACGTGGGCATGGATCGTTTTGATGTCCGCAAGCAAATCGAGGAAGACTTGCGTAACGCTGACCTTTTGGAGAAGGTAGAGGCTTACGAGAACAAGGTGGGTTTCTCGGAGCGTACGAACGTGCCTATCGAACCGAAATTGTCTATGCAATGGTTCTTGAAGATGGAACATCTAGCCCAGATCGCCTTGGAGCCGGTCATGAACGACGATATCAAGTTCTATCCGCCGAAATTCAAGAATACCTATCGCCATTGGATGGAGAATATCAAGGACTGGTGTATCAGCCGTCAGCTTTGGTGGGGGCACCGTATCCCTGCTTACTTCTTACCGGAAGGCGGTTACGTGGTAGCCGAGACGGAAAAGAAAGCTTTGGAACTGGCGAAAGAGAAATGCGGTAACCCGAATCTGACCATGTCTGATTTGCGTCAGGACGAGGACGTATTGGATACTTGGTTCTCTTCTTGGCTGTGGCCGATCTCCCTGTTCGACGGTATCAATAACCCGGATAACGAGGAAATCAATTATTACTATCCGACCAGTGATTTGGTAACCGGACCGGATATTATTTTCTTCTGGGTAGCCCGTATGATTATGGCCGGCTATGAGTACAGAGGGAAAATGCCGTTTAAGAGCGTCTACTTTACGGGTATCGTTCGCGATAAGCTGGGACGTAAGATGTCTAAATCTTTAGGAAACTCTCCCGATCCCTTGCAATTGATCGAGCAATACGGTGCGGACGGCGTACGTATGGGCTTGATGCTCGCGGCTCCTGCCGGAAATGATATTCCTTTCGATGATGCTTTGTGCGAGCAAGGACGTAACTTCAATAATAAGATATGGAACGCTTTCCGCTTGGTGAAGGGCTGGACGGTAGACGATACGATCGCCCAGCCGGAGGCTTCCGCTATCGCCGTGAAATGGTTCAAGATGCAGCTGGATAAGACAATCGCCGAGGTAGACGATTCTTTCAGTAAATATCGTCTGAGCGAGGCGATGATGGCTGTCTATAAATTGTTCTGGGATGAGTTCTCCTCATGGTATCTGGAGATGGTAAAACCGGGGTATCAGCAGCCGATCGACAAGGCTACTTATGAGGCTACACTCGGTTTCTTCGATGCCTTGCTTCGTTTGCTTCATCCTTTCATGCCGTTTATTACCGAGGAATTATGGCAAGCCCTTGAGCCTCGTAAGGAAGGTGAGAGCTTGATGGTTGCCCAAATGCCGGAAGTAGCTGTTGCGGATAGCGCTTATTTGGATGCTTTCGAGATCGTGAAAGAGATCGTTGGCGGTGTCCGTACAATTCGTTTGCAAAAGAATATACCGAATAAGGATGCGCTGGAATTGCAGATCGTGGGTGAGCACAATGAGGCATTCAACGCTGTGATCGCTAAGATGTGTAACCTCTCTTCCATCTCCAAGGTAGAGGAGAAAGCGGCCGGCGCTGTATCGTTCTTGGTACGTACGACTGAATATGCCGTACCTTTAGGCAATCTGATCAATGTGGAAGAAGAGTTGGCTAAGCTTCAAGAAGAATTGAAATACCAAAAAGGTTTCTTGACTTCTGTCATGAAGAAATTAGGCAATGAGAATTTCGTAAGCAAAGCCCCGGCGAAAGTAATCGAGATGGAGAAGAAAAAGCAAGCCGATGCCGAATCGAAGATTAAGTCTATCGAGGAAAGTATCGCCGCCTTGACAAAATAAAGAGAACAGCTGTTTCTTTGAAATAAGAGCCTATATCAATCTTTCTTTGATTGATATAGGCTTTTTTGTTGATTGAGTTGAAAATTATAATATTAAACTTGTAAATAATGATACGCTGTTGTCTAAATTTTACTAACTTGCCACACGTTAACTAATTGATGTCTATTTTGTAAACTTTAAATGCGAAACATACTGTTAATAATATATTTATCTCTTACCCCAATATTTGTAGCTACTGCGGCCACTGATATCGATAGCATGGAATGTGTGCTGGCAAAAATGCCTTCGGGTGACAGGCTTGTGAAGTTGGATGAACTTGCTAGTGATAAAGGACAAGGGCTGGATTATAAATATTATGCGGATAGATTGCTCAAGGAGGCGGAGTTGAGTAAGGATGATACTTATAAAGGCAACGCTTTGTTCCAGATCATCCGGTATTATTATTCCCGGAATATAGACAGTATGTATTTTTTCATAAAGAAAGCCGAGCCTATTTATTTAGCCCAAAAACGTTATGAGGATCTTTGCCGAGTTAAGGGATGGTATATTTACGCTTTATCGAGTAATGGCGAGAAGGAAAGGGTGCTAGAGAATGTACAGGCATTGAAAGATCTATCCAGCGAACTTGATTTTCCGGATGGTATCGATATGGCGAATCAAGCCCTGGCGGATTTTTACTTCAGTACGGGATTTGACGCGGAGGGAATCGCCTTGTATGAGGAGGTTTTCCTGGATATGGAGAAAAGGGATTCCCCATTGGCCAAAAGGATTACCGTTATCCGGCATTTACAAAATGAAAATATCCAAGCATCGAAGAGACTGTTTTATTTAAAGAAATTGAAAGAGTATATCGTGGAATGCGAAGAAAAAGGAATAGAGGAATTAGACGAAGATACTCCTTTATATTATGTTAAATACCTCTATCACCGTAGTTACGCCTTGCTGGGTATTGATAAGAAAGATGTCTCCCTCACATCTTACCATCTAGTTCGTGCAGAGAAGTTGGTTAAAGACTGTAACATGAGGAATGAATATCTCTCGATTTCTAATATCCGTTTACTCTATTATCGGATATCGGGCGATTATGAGCGGGGGAAAGCATTGGCTAATGAGTTAATTGATTATTGCTTACAACGTAAGAGGGCGGTATCCGTATTGGGATTGATGAAGGATAAGGCCATAATATGCTATAATTCAGGCCATGGAATGGAGGCTGCGGATGCGTATCGCGAGTATATCAGTTTGAAGGATTCAGTGACTAATGCTGCATTTTATAATGATTTAGCGAATTTACGAGCTCGTCATGACGTGGATAAATTGGAATTGGCAAATAAGAAGATGGAATTGGAGGCGGCTCATTCACGTACGAAATTATTGGTGATGGGTGGAGGGCTTGTTCTATTGTTGCTGGTCTGTTGCTCTTTGGGGTATATTTCTTATTCACGGCATAAATATGGATTGCAATTGAAACAGGCAAAAGATAAGGCGGAGGAAGCCGATCGTCTGAAATCGGCTTTCCTTGCCAATATGAATCATGAGATACGTACTCCATTAAATGCCATTGTCGGTTTCTCACAAGTATTGGTTGATGAGGAGGATCGGGAAACAAGACAAGAGTTTGCGGACATTATCCAGAATAATAACGAGCTGTTGCAGCGGTTAATCGCGGATGTCCTGGACCTATCCAAGATCGAGTCAAATTCGATGCCTCTCATTTATAAGGACCAAGATATCCCTACCTTGATGAAAGAGATTTATAGCATGATCCTATTGCGTATGCATGAGGGGGTGGAGCTTGAATTATATGATTGTGAGGAGCTGGTTATGGAGACTGACCGGAACCGCCTGACTCAAATCCTGACAAATCTGTTGACGAATGCGATAAAGCATACACAAGAGGGATCTATTCGTTTCGGATATAAGAGATCGGCTTTATCCGTGGAGTTCTTCGTGCAAGATAGTGGAGAAGGAATACCGGAAGATAAGATCGATACGATATTCAGCCGTTTCGTGCAATTGGATAACTGGAGTAAGGGGGTTGGCTTGGGGCTCGCTATTTGCCAAGGCTTGGTTGAACAGATGGGTGGAAATATCCGGGTTACTTCGAGGGTAGGTGAAGGCTCTGTCTTCTATGTGACTTTGCCATTGATACGGCCGAGGATAAGCTCGTAGTGATAATTATTATAATCTTGCGGTATGAGACAACTACGTATTATTTTCCTATTCCTGCTTTTACTGTCATCCGTTCGTATATTGGCGGCGGGGAGTGATAGCTTGCGCCGGCAGGAGGCGGACGAATTGTATAGGCTAATTCGCTATTACTATTCGAAAAATACGGATAGTATGCGCTATTTCATACAAAAAGCGGAGCCTGTGTTTTTGGAGGTAGGGCGTATTGAGGACCTGTTTCGGGTAAAAGGCTGGAATATCTATACCATGACGAGCCGCCGGGAGGATGATGGGGTTCTGCGGGAGGTGAATGCGTTGAAGGCCCTTTCTAAAGAATTGAATTTCCCGGAGGGTGCCGATATGGCGAACCAAGCGTTAGCGGACTTTTATATCGAGACGGGATTCATGAGTGAAGGTATCGCCTTATACGAAGAGGTGCTTCAGGGAATGGAGGAGCGTGACACCCCTTTGCCCAAGCGGATTTATATCATTCGCCAGATATTGAACAAAGGGAGGACGGTCGAGACAAGGAAACGCTATCTGGAGAAGTTGAAAGCCTATATCGACTATTGTGACGGGAATGGGATTACGGAATTGAATGAAGAGATGTCGGTGAATTACCTTAAATATCTCTATCACCGTTCGTATGCGGTTCAAGGTATCGAGATGAATGATGCCAAATTAGCCCATTCGCATTTAATATTGACCAAACGTTGTGTGGAAGAGGCGAATTTAGTTAGAGAGACTCAAACGGTCATGAACTTGGAGCTGGACTATTCTATATTTATAAAAGACTATGACAGGGCTTTAACCTTTGTCGATACGTTACTCTCTATCGTTAGCTCTGAAAAGAAGAATACCCAAATACTATTGATGCTGGCGAAAAAGGCGGATATCCTTTTACAGAAAGGGGAAGGGGTAAAATCCGCTAAGACCTATCAAATATATACGCATTTGAAAGACTCGCTTATGAGCGCCGAATTTTATGCGGATTTGGCTATGCTGAGGAACCAGCATGATGTGGATAAACTGGAATTGGCAAATAAGAAGATGGAGCTGGACGCGAGCCATCTACGTGCTAATTTATTGACAATGGGAGGAGGTCTTGCGATTTTGATGATCATCTGTTGCTTCTTGGGATATATTTCGTATTCCCGGCATCGGTACGGATTGAGGCTGGAGAGGGCTAAGGAAAAGGCGGAGGAAGCCGATCGCCTGAAGTCCGCGTTTTTAGCGAACATGAATCATGAGATACGGACACCTTTGAACGCTATCGTAGGTTTCTCGCAAGTATTGGTGGATGAGGAAGACCGGGAGACAAGGCTTGAGTTCTCAAATATCATCCAAAGTAATAATGAGTTGTTGCAGCGGTTGATCGGGGATGTGCTCGATCTTTCCAAGATCGAGTCAAATTCCATGCCTCTGATTTATAAGGAGCTGGATATTCGTTTGCTGATGAAAGAGATTTATAGCATGATCTTGTTGCGTATGCCGTCGGGCATAGAGTTGCGACTGAACGACTGCGAGGCCTTGGTGATGGAGGCTGATAAGAACCGCTTGACACAAATCCTTACGAATTTGCTCACGAATTCGATCAAGCATACCGAGAAGGGGTTCATCCGTTTTGGATATAAGAGAACGGCGGCTTCTGTCGAGTTTTTCGTGGAGGATAGCGGAGAGGGAATACCGAGAGATAAGATCGATTCCATATTCAGCCGTTTTGTCCAATTGGACAGTTGGAGCAAAGGCGTTGGACTGGGATTGGCTATCTGTCGGGGATTGGTAGAGCAAATGGGAGGAAAGATATGGGTTACCTCTGAGCTGGGAAAAGGCTCGATCTTTTATGTAACTTTGCCACTGATTCGTCCGAATGCTGGCTCGTAAAGATCTTTTTATTATCTTGCGGGGTGAAAACTGTTTATGATGATAGTATACATTATTATATATAATATAAACCATGAAACACTCAAGACGTTTATTTTTTAAGCAAGGATTGGCCGGGGCTCTCTTGTTGGGAACTTCCGCTATCGCTAAGGCCGGTTTGCCGGACCCTGTAAAACCAAAGGCTCCGAAGGCCGTAAATCCATTCCATCTGGGAATGGCGGGATATACTTTCGTTAATTTTGATTTAGATACGACGTTGAAGACGTTGGAACGATTAGATATCCATTATCTTTGCATCAAGGATTTCCATTTGCCGTTGAATAGTACGGATGAGCAGATTCGGGCTTTTCATGATAAATGCGCTGCCCATAAAGTGACGGGATATGCCGTAGGTCCTATTTATATGAAGAGCGAGGAAGAGATAGACCGTGCGTTTGATTATGCGAAGCGGGTAGGAGTGAAGTTGATCGTCGGTGTCCCGAATTACGAGCTTTTACCCTATGTGGATAAGAAAGTGAAGGAGTATGATTTCCATTACGCCATCCACTTGCACGGTCCTGATATTAAGACGTATCCCGACGCTACGGACGTTTGGGAGCATACGAAGGATTTAGACCCCCGTATCGGTATGTGTCTGGATGTCGGACATGACTTGCGAAACGGCTGTGATCCTGTGGCCGACTTGAAGAAATACCATACCCGGGTGTTTGATATGCATATCAAGGACGTGACGGATTCTTCGAAGGCGGGAGTCGGGATCGAGATCGGTCGTGGAAAGATCGACTTCCCTGCGCTGATCCGTATGATGCGGGAAGTTAATTACACGGGAATGTGTAGCTTGGAATACGAGAAAGACATGAAAGACCCATTCTTGGGGATCGCGGAGTCTATCGGCTATTTCAAGGCTGTGAGTGATTTGACATAATGTGGGGGCGTAAATCGCCCCCTTTTAAATAGATGAAGATGAGAAGCATTCTTTTTATAGGCATAGCGGGTTTGTTGTCCGCTTGTAGCACGATTAATTATGTAGGTATCGAGACGTATAATCCTGCGGAGGTGACGTTTCCTGAGAATGTCGCCAAGGTACTTATCGTAAACAATGCCGTTCCCCAACCGGAGGATGCGGGTTACGAATACACCTTGCAGGGAGAAAAGCAGGATACTTGCAAAGCGAAAGCGGATAGTGCGCTGTTTGACGCTTGCCGTACTTTAGGGGAGGCTATCGTGGAGGCTTCTTATTTTAACGACGTATTGCTTTACCATGATGCGGTTCGAAAAGATAATCAGGCGTTTCTGGATACGAAACTTACCCAAGGGCAAGTAGCGTCGCTATGCGATGAGACCGGTGCCGATGCGGTTATCTCCATCGACCGCTTGCTGTTCGATATGAAGAAAAGCGTAGGTACCTTGGGCGAAGGGTATGTAATGGGAATGATCGACGTGCAGATGGCTGGCGTGATACGCAGTTACGTTCCCGATCGTGAGGCTCCACTGGCGACGGTACATATGAAAGATAGTATTTATTGGGCGGAAAGTGCGGATTATATGCCGATCTTGGATAAGGTATTGCCCTCTCCGGAGAATGCTTTGCGTGGGGCCGGTAAATATTTCGGGGCGAAGGTCTACGCTAATTTTGTTCCTCATTGGGAGAAGGAGACTCGTTGGTACTTTACCGGAATGGGTTCACGTTGGAAAGAGGCTTCCGCTTATGCGGCTAATGAGAAATGGGATATGGCGGAAGATCGTTGGTCCGGGCTTTACCGGGGTACGGAAAACTGGAAAAGCCGGGCGAAGGCGGCCTCTAATCTGGCCCTATGCCATGAGATGAGAGGAGATTTAAAAGAAGCCTATGAGTGGGCTCATAAATCATACGATTTATTCAAGCGTAATAGTGGTGATAATGATAAGAGTACCAAATTATTGGAACTCTATGTGCAGGCGTTGGCCGAACGAATTCGTTCCGATAAGAAACTAAATGTGCAATTTGGTGAGGATTAACGGCGTTATTCGGTGAATTATTATTACTTTTGACGCATATTCGAATAAAGGAGAATTAATATATGAACGCAAATATAGCAAAGGTTCAATCCCTCATCGAGAATGCTTTTACGTCGGCTATTGAAAAGCTGGCCAAGGATGAGTCCGGTAATTTTATAAGCGACTTATATGTGCAGGCCGATGCGGAAAGCGGGGAACTGCAAATTTATGATGATGAGGAGCATTTGATCGAAAAGATCGTTATCTTCGATTGGGTGAACTCGAACGAGGAGGAGAACGCATTCAATAAGCGGGTTGCCGCTTCGATGAAGGCGGTCCTTACGATCTTATCCACCAAGAATATTTTTGACGCTCCCCGGTTCATGAAACCTCTTTCTGTTAGCTTGACTGATGAAGATTTTGTTGTGATAGAGGAACTTCTCTTCATAGACGATGATGTGCTTCGTCTGGACGATCCTCTATTAAAAGATTTAGATGCGGATTTAGATGATTTTTTAGCGAATCTTCTTGCAGATGTCAAATAAACCCTGTATCTTTGCGCCCGAAATAAAGAAACAAATGTTGCCGAAATAGCTCAGCTGGTAGAGCAACGCATTCGTAATGCGTAGGTCGCCGGTTCAAGTCCGGCTTTCGGCTCGCAATAAAAGGCAGTTATCTAAAAGATAGTTGCCTTTTTTTATGGTTTGTTTAAAATTGAACACGTATCATTTGTATCAAATGAATAAGAGGATATGGAATCAACAGCTGAATATATGAATATCTTGCGTGATTATATGGCGAAGAATGCTTCTAAATATAGCATTATCCGTATGGGAATATTCGGCTCTGTTGCCAGAGGGGAGCAAACAGAAGATAGTGACGTTGATGTTTATTTGGAAACCTCAAAGCCTAATATGTTCGCATTGGTACATATAAAGGAAGATCTGCAAACTCTGTTTGGTTGTAATGTCGATATCGTCCGATTACGGGATCACATGGATTCACTTTTGAGAAACCGAATTGAAAAAGAAGGTATTTATATGTGATACAGAATTAGTCCATTCCTCTTTGATGAAGATACAAACAACTATTGATAAGATGTTATTTGATGGGACTATCGATTTATTACTATATTTGAAAACTGGATTCAAGTATGAAACCTGAATCCTAAAGTTTTCTATTTACACAAAATGCTGGACGGTGTCAAAAAAGATCTACGCTTTTCCTTCTAGCTCTTTGATGCGCTTTTCTAATGTCTTTACTCGTTCTTTCTCTTCCTTTAGGAGACGTTCGTATAACTCTACGATCTTGTCGAGGGGATTGGTGTTATATGTTTGTGTGTATTCTCCAATACTATCACCGACACTTCCAATGTTTGATGAATCGGATATTGTGTTATTATTTTCAATATAAACGCTCATCGGTTCCTCAATCGTCTTTAAATCTTCTACGGAAACGCCGGTTGCCTCGGATACCTTCTCTAGTATCTCGTCCTTGACTACCCCGCTGGTTCTCTAGTTGGGACAGCCTTTGTTGGGATATACCGAGCATATCAGCCAAAGCAGCTTGCTTCAAACCTTTTCTATTTCGTGCTATAGAGATGTTGAATCCGTGGTGTACCCGGCTTTTTGTAACTTTACTTGTTTCTTCCATGCTCGTTATTTTTAATTTCCAACAAATATACGAAGGATATATTTATTGCCATGCGAAAGGATATTGTTTTTTGTAGATGACGCTCATCGTATCAATATTGGCAAACTCAACGAGATCGTGGAAATAGAAGAATATAAAAACGCACTTAGGTTCGGGTTGTATTAAAATAAAGGTATCAGAAAAGTAAGTTAACTTCGATGACCAAGTAAGTTAACTCCATGTGCCGATGAAGTTGGCTCCTTTTTACCCATCTGATTTTAATTGTCGGCCGGGAATAATAATGAAGGCAAGCGTTATCGCTTTTCTCGGCGTGAATCATTTCTTTTCGTATATTTGGGAAGTGAAACAAGGAGTCGTATTGCAATAATAGAATGCGAATTATAAAGTATGGAATGACATGGAACATATAAACGGACAGAACAACGAGCTTACATTAATTTTCCCGCATGGTAGAGTCAATTGTATTTCTGCCCCGAATGAGAGATTCGCTAAGGTTGTCAATCGGGCCAACATAACGATCGCAGGAAATAATAATCAGGTCTCAATGTGTTTTGAATCAGAAGATAAGGCGGAGGAATTATTGCTTAGTGATGGCTTTCTCTTGATCGTAAAAGGGGATAATAACATCGTAAATGTGGGAACGATTATCTTACGATACTCTTCGATATTGGGTATGACGGGATTAAAGCTCATCATTGGGCAGTTGCCGGGATTGGGTGCGGGTGTTTCGAGGGTCGCTAATAATTGCCGGGTAGATATAGGGGATCGTGTAGTAATCAATGGCGTTACGTTATACTTGCAGGAAAATGACTCGCGTGTCAGCATTGGTGATGATAGTCAGTTAAGCTGGGGTGTCGATATCTGGTGTACCGATGCGCATACGATAACGGATTTGGAGGGTGCGCCGATTAATTTTGCGAAGTACATAGAGATAGGCAAACATGTGTGGATCGGAAAAGACGCTAAGATCGGTAAGAATGTAAAAATATCTGATAACAGTATTGTAGGCTGGGGCAGTGTCGTAACGAAGGAATTTAATGAGCCGAATGTGATCCTTGCGGGAATTCCTGCGAAAATCGTAAGACGGGGTATCAATTGGGATCGTAGGTGTATCGATAAATATCTAAAAGGATAGGAAGGCTCATTCATGCAAAGTTCCATTCCAAATCCAGACATGACACGTGAGGACATTATACGTTTCCACGGTGTAATACGTAAATGTATTGTCCAGGACTTTACGGATACGGAGAAAGAACAAATTGAACTCCGTAAAAGAGAGATGCAGCGTGTAGCGAATAATAATGGAGGAAAAAACCCGATTCTCGGATATTGATTTTTCTATTAAGCTGTTATCTGGCTATGAGGATCTATCCGCTTTCCCTGCTATAAATATAGGACATCTTGCTACAAGGATAGAGATATGCAAGGCCAAGGAATAGGGACATTTATAATCAATTTCATCATGGACACTTTCCTTAATTATAAAGTTGCCAGATGTCAATTTATAACAGTTGACTCACTAAATAATCCGAAGACAAACTTGTTTTATGAGAAAAATGGGTTCATATATCAGACTGTTCTCGATATGTCTAGTTCGACAAGACGGATGTATATACCATTGAAATTATATCAAGAAGCTTAATAAACGCAGGGTAGATCAGAAGTGGAGCATATCGGACTCGACTGGTTTTTGAGTATAAGGTAAAAAGACAAAAAGTTAATAGACTAAGAGATTTAATCTTGGACTTAGCCCGAACCGGAAATAACCGGAACGGGCTTAACTTTGTCTTAATATAAACGGTCTCGCCTCCCGGCGGTACACTATCCTAGAACGTTGCAGATGATAGTTCTTTGCCTATTCTTTCCACAGCCATTCGTATTTTATCATATTGCTTTTGTCCGGCCGCTGTTACTCCTGATGTGTATTGGCGCATCAATGAAGGATTAATGCCGGCAGCCTCCGCAACTTTCGTTACATTCAAAAATGAGAAGTAATTAAAGAACGATTGCAGATCGTATTTATAGGTAAATTCCAACTCCGGAACGTCTGTACCCTCAGCCACTTTCATTTCCTTGATATCTTCATAGGCTTTCAACATATCTGCTTTTGCATCCTCTGCGGTATCACCATAACCGGCCAGCCCAAACCCCGGCAGATCCTCCTCTACAAAGCATGAGTAATACCCATCGCTTGCCTTTTCCATGATTACAGTAACTTTCATATACCTTTCTTTTTTTGTGAATAAAGGAGCCGGCACTATACCGACTCCAATCGCTTAATAAAACAGTCTTTCTTGTGAAGCAAGGATGCCGGGGCTAAACCCCGAGCACCTTTCTTGCTTTACGTTCCAGCCCTTTGGGAACCTCCTTTCCTCCATGACGGGGGATCGGGAATAATTCTCCAGTTATTGGGCTATACCAAATATCATGGTTAGCACCGTGACGGGAAACATAACAACCTGCTGCGGTAAGTTCCGCAATAAACTGATTGTACTTCATGATATAAAAGACCGTTATTTATTAAGACGATACAAATATAGCGTATTTGTTATAATCCATCAAATAAAAACATAACTATTTTGCTATGTTTTGAATCCACCTATCGGAAATGACAACCTTTATCTCATTCGTTGGGAACACAATATTTACAGGAGACTGATAGCTGTTTGTAATGATTTTTTTAGTCTGTCCTGCGATATCTGGAGTGTTGGCACCAGCTAGAAGAGCTAGGGGACTGCCACTCGCTACATCAAGTATTGACATCTTATCATATATGGAAGAAAGTGAATCGGGGATCACCCCGAAAAGTTGTGGAGCTATGCATAAATATTTTTGAGTCTGAATAAAAAGTATTGAATATTGTTTACCCCTCTAAGATTCGCTCTAAAGGCTTTTATTTTAGCCTTAAAGGACTCCGCGGACGCGTTGGTTGCCCTGCGGTCAAAGAAGTTTAATATAGTCTTATAATGTGACTGTACAGACCGCATCACCGTTCCAAAATGTTCAAAGCCGGATTCTTCGATGGCATTATACCATCTTGCCAGACGGGTAAGAGCGACTTTTTTATCATTGGTTGTATGGTAAATATGCTTCAGTTGCATCGTTAGCTTGTAAGCCACTTCTAAAGAGGGATAATAATAAAAGAGAATCTCAGACCTTTGTCTCTGTCTCGGAGTCCATTTGTCCTCATTTTTAAATAACAAATAACGACTTCGAATAAGGAGTTGACGATGGGTATCTCCATTGGCTAAGACTTGGGCCACATAGGATTCATCACTCTCCTTAGCTAGGGCCATCTCTTTATTCTCCTGCTCAATAGCCTGCCAACGAAGAGCAATCCTCATATCCTGTAAAGCATCGCAGGCTAACTTTTGAACATGGAAACGATCTGTCACTTGTGAGGCTTTGCCAAAACAACAACTCACTATCACACTCATATTGGCAGCCATATCCAAAGTGACTTCTTTTACTTTATGCCGTAATCCCTTTTTTATTCTTAACAGCACCTCTATGACATCTTCGGCTTTTGTTCCCCTAACTATCGCTACGATGGACCCTTTACGACCCTTTGCCTCCTTATTAGTGACAATCGTATAAAGTTCATCATCACTCAAAGAGGTTTCATCTATACTTAAATAAGGACCCATGTTTTCCTCGAATAATAACCATTTATCCGCATGGTCCCTGTCTTTCCATTCATAAAATCCGGATAAATACAAACGATACCATTCTTCTAACCGTTGGCCGTTTAATCCATAAAATTTAGCTAAGGTGCTACTACTGACGGGCGTATTATCCAGGTGTGCCTTTTAAAAAAGAGGCAAACTCTTCGGTCAGACGAGTGCCTTTTGCTACAACCTCCCAATCTCGCATATAAGGATTGCCGGTATCAAGATCCAGCCAACGACGACGGCGAACATGAAGTATTAGACTTTTACCACGCAAGGGAAAGTCATGAATAGAGGCTGGGGGATAAAAACCCTTAGATTGAAGATGTTTTCCACTCCGTTCTTCCCCGGATAAGTCCTTCTCATCCAGGTAGATTAATATTGCTGTTGAGGTGCGATCGGCATGAGTTACTTCAAAATAGGTCAGTATGCCTTCAGGTAATAAGAGTTCGTAGCCTGTTTCCATGAGACAAAACTAATATTTTTTTTCTAACTCCACAACTTTTCGGGGTGATCCGAGAAGAGCCGTCTACTACACATTAATACTGATTATGTATGGACAACCAAGAGTCACCCCAGCAGGTAGTTGGTGGATTTGAGCTACAACAGAAAACCGCATTGCACGTATCGGATGAGAATTTAAAGGATTACTTCTTGAAAGAAGCCGTCTTGTTAATGCCGGACGCATGTACTCCCAATCGTACGGAAAAGGAGATATTGATCATGTCTTATAAAAAGTTGAAACAGATTGTAGACTTTTTGGGGACGATGGCCGCTGTCCCTTGGGACTTGGCGATCCCGAACTTACATGAGATTTGCATGCCTTACTTGATGCAATCGGATATCCCGGTAAAGGAGCGTAAGTGGATCTGCGGCAAACTTACCACCCATTTACGTTTCCTTTCCATCCTGACCAGGAAAAAGCAGATAGCGAAAGACCTACTTGCTTATTACAGCCACCAAGTCGGGAGCTTAAAGAATTTACTGGATACGAACTATGGGGATTGGGGAAAAGGTGCTTTATAAATAGGCCTTGTGTCTTTTTTCTTATATGGTGGGTAAGGGGAGTCTATGACAAAACCAAACAGATAGATGATCTTCCGTGTACCTCTCATTCTCTGAAATTAGATTCTTGTGGAAGAAAATGCGCAATCTTCGTATATGAAGATAATAGCGGTGCTGGTGAGGGATAGATACTTTGAAGAGCATAATATTGATATTGCTGATGTTGATAAGCATGCCCCCAAATATTGAGATATGATTTTTAAGAAGACTTACTATAAAGATGTCTACCAATTTTTAGGTAGGCGTTTTTTCTCTCCCTTTCTATCCTCCCTTCCGAAATAATTCCCTATATTTGGGAAATCCTTAAAAGTAATCACCATGGTAAAGATCCTACACCCCCACAGACCGCAACCGAAGTGCTGCGTATTCCTTTTAGCTCAATTATCGGAGGCCCGTTGAAAGCCTGCGTGGAGGCTCAAGCAGAACAAGCGGAGACAACCGCTAAATTTATAAAAGAAGTGGGGCTTGATCCAGATAAAGAGGCAGAAGAGAAAGAATAGTTTAAATCCTTAAATCGAATGACCATGAAAGTGGAGAGACAACACAAAGAGGGTACTTCCCGGGTAATACAGCAGTCAAGAGGTGGTGGAAGGAACATTGTTGATAATAGATCCTGTAATTTAGAACAAGCGTCCTTGATCGCTTCACTTCAAAGGTCACCATATAGGGAGCCTATAGCACAAAATAGCCCTTATCAACTAAAAACGGCTGTTATTCAGTGTGGTTTTGGAGATTTTTTCAAGGGGTTAGTAAAATATTATGGACCAGCCATGGCTTCTATAATATTTGGCGCTGTTGCTGGGGTTACAGGTGCAATTGTGGGTGGAAGTGACGGGGCTATAGAAGGTGCGGCTCTTGGTGTAAGAGCGGGTAGGATGATTGGCACTCAACATAGCAATAAATGTATGGCTAATGATCGTAGATTACGACAAGAAATAAGAAGAAATTATAATATCGATGTATCCCCGGATATCGGTGGTCCCATCCTGGAAAAGATTAATTATGTATTGTCTATTTTACCGGAGTCAAGTACAAAGTCGAATCCTAAATTAAAAGAGATCAATACGGAAGGGGTAGGGAATGCCAGTCTTTATGATTATGAAAAGGAGACTTTAGGTATACATAATCCCATGAATATATCAGATTTATTGTATTCGTCTCTAGGCAAGAGTTTAGAGGTTCTGAGAGACATCATGGATAGAGGATCTGGATATGACTACAATACGAAGACAGATAAGAAATATGGCCTCAAAAGTAAAGATAGAAAAATTATGGCTGGTGTCTCAGATGCTAATTCTCAAGAACTCTTATTGGATTGGACTATTCGTCATGAGATAGGGCATTCTGTAGACAAAAAGTTAGGATGGGAAAATACCTGTTCTCATGAAAGCATGTTTGGTGCGTGGAGGAAATATAACAAATATTACGTTTTTAGAAAGTTTGCAAATAGGGATATGTACGATATGCGTAACCGTAAGATTTGGGTACAAGATAAAGGTAATTCTTCGTCATTTCGTTCGAAATTATTGCTTGTTTTTGGAGATTATCTAAAAGACCCGGATTTAGAGTATTACGTTAGGTTTAAACATATAGAAGGAAAAATGAATTGTTTGAAAAAAAATATGGAACTAATAAATATGAGAGATGAGAAAGAAACAAGGAAGGAGAAGCAACGCTGGATCTTGAATTCATTTGGGGAAGGAAAATTATTGGGGGAAGAAGAACCAGAAGATCGAGTTTATAAATTGAGACGAATAGATTGTTTTCTTGCTTTAATGAAGTTTATAGAGGGGGATGAATTGAATAATTCATGTCTATTAAAATTTATCAAAAAAAACTCATTGAAAAAAAAGTTGGATAAATGCAAAAGATCAATTGAAATAGCAGAGAATCAACCGTGGATGTTTAATGATTGTTGTGAAAAAGATTTAAAAGTAGGTGCATGTGTTTACATGAGAGATGGATATGGCGAATGGGTTAGTTTTTTAAGTTCTGCACGTATGTATGCCGTTTCTAATTATCAATTTTCTGCTCCATGTGAATGGTTTGCGGAAGCTTTTGCTGCATATTATAATCCCGTAGAAGGAGCCGAGTCACGGTTAAGGCTCGATCCTGAAGTCCGTGCTTATTTCTTTAATAAGGTAGGCCCCTTTCATGGTAAAAAAGATGGGAGTCCTGATAGTGCAAGGTGAATTCAAGCGATGACAAATAGAGAGTCCAAGAAGTTTCCATGACTACGGATTCAGACTCTTGATGATTTTGATAAGATGATAAGTTATTAAAGGGCTATTATGATTTTAGTCCCCTTCTTATTTAATTACTTGTTTGTCAGTATGTAAAGTGGAGCATATCGGACTCGAACCGATCACCTACAGACTGCCAGTCTGTCGCTCTAGCCAGATGAGCTAATGCCCCATTCATTAATTATGTGCAAATATAAGGCTTTTCTTGATATATGCGCTATCTTTGTATAAGAAATTTCAAGAGAAAGGAAAGAAGATGATAGTTTATAATACGACTTTTCATATCCATAAGGATATCGTGGATGAGTGTCTGGAATATTTGAAGAATAGTTATATACCGAAAGCCTCCGAGAGCGGTATCCTTTATAGTCCTTATTTGAGACGGATCTTGGATTCGCGGAATGAGGAAGGTGAAAGTTTTTCCGTACAGTTTTATACGAGGGATATCGATTCGTTGAATGAGTGGGTGCGTAAGGAAGGCGGAGCCTTGCAGCAAGATTTGATAGGACGTTATAAAGAGAAAATCGCAGGATTCTCTACCCTGTTGGAAGATATAGAGTTGCCTAAATGATCAAGGACCGTATTATATTAGGCATAGACCCCGGTACGATCGTGATGGGATACGGAATCTTGAAGATCGAGGGAAATAAGCCGATGCTGGAAGCTATGGGAATCCTGCAATTGAATAAATATGAGGATCATTACCTCCGTCTGCGTAAGATATTCGAACGGGTCTTGGCCTTGATCGATCAATACCATCCGGATGAGTTGGCTATCGAGGCGCCTTTCTTCGGGAAGAACGTACAGAGTATGTTGAAACTCGGAAGGGCACAAGGAGTAGCGATGGCGGCGGCTTTAGAGCGGGATATCCCGATCTTCGAGTACGCTCCTCTAAAAATCAAGCTCTCGATCACTGGGAATGGAAATGCGGCGAAAGAACAAGTGGCCGGCATGCTACAACGCTATCTGAGGATACCGGATGAGTCTATGCTTCCGCAATTGGACGCTACGGATGGATTGGCGGCGGCTGTTTGTCATTATTTCCAAACCAATAATCCGATCTCGGAAAAGAAGTATACGGGATGGAAGGATTTTATCGCTAAGAACCCCGGGAAAGTCCGCTGATATGAGCTTAAAAAACATAGTTATGAAATTCTCAAACCATAACTAAGGTTCAAAGAATTCATAACTATGTTTTTATTTAGCCTAAACTGACCTTATTCTTATACGATACCTTGAGCCATCATAGCTTTCGCTACTTTCATGAAGCCTGCGATATTTGCGCCTTTTACATAATTGATATATTTACCATCCTTACCATGAGCTACGCATTGTTCGTGGATTGCGCTCATGATCTGATGTAATTTAGCGTCTACCTCGGCGGCGGTCCATGAGATATGCATAGCGTTCTGGGTCATCTCCAATCCGGAAGTAGCCACACCACCGGCGTTGACAGCCTTACCCGGAGCGAATAATTGTTTATGCTCGATGAACAAGTCTACAGCCTCAGCCGTACAACCCATGTTAGAAACCTCAGCTACGCACAAAGTCTTGTTCTCGATCAACTTACGAGCGTCAGCCTCGTTCAACTCATTCTGGGTAGCGCATGGCAAGGCTATATCTACTTTTTGTTCCCAAGGTTTCTTGCCGGGATAGAAGGTAGAGCCCGGGAATTCGTCTGCGTAAGGAGCTACGATATCATTTCCGGAATTACGCAATTCCAACATATAGTCGATCTTCTCGCCGGAGATACCCGCCGGATCATAGATATATCCGTCAGGACCGGAGATAGTAACCACTTTAGCGCCCAACTCGGTTGCCTTTGTAGCGGCACCCCAAGCCACGTTGCCGAAACCGGAGATGGCGACCGTCTTGTCCTTGATATCGATTCCGTGAGTCTCCAACATCTGATGAACGAAGTAAAGAGCGCCGAAGCCGGTAGCTTCCGGACGAAGGATAGAACCTCCGAACTCCATGCCCTTACCCGTGAACGTACCTGTGTTCTCGCGAGCCAATTTCTTGTACATACCGTACATATAACCAACCTCACGGCCACCTACGCCTATATCGCCAGCCGGAACATCCCTGTCCGGACCAAGATTACGCCATAATTCAAGAATAAACGCTTGGCAGAAACGCATGATCTCGGCATCGCTCTTTCCTCTCGGAGCGAAATCGGAACCGCCTTTGCCACCACCCATCGGAAGGGTTGTCAAAGCGTTTTTAAATGTTTGCTCGAATCCTAAGAATTTCAAGATAGACAAGTTAACGGACGGGTGGAAACGGATACCTCCCTTGTACGGGCCGATTGCGTTGTTGAACTGAACACGGTATCCCAAGTTAACTTGTATCTCACCTTTATCATCTACCCAAGGCACACGGAAAGTGAAAATACGTTCCGGCTCAACTAGGCGTTCAATGATTTTCGCTTTCTCAAATTCCGGATGTTGGTTGTACACTTCCTCAATTGATAAAAGCACTTCTTTTACTGCTTGCAAATACTCCTTTTCTCCCGGATGTTTTGCCTCTAGCGCTGATAAAATAACTTCAGTCTTCATAGCATTTATATTCTTTAAAAGGATAACATTCTGTTGGCAAATGTAGGTAATTCTTTGGAATGACCAAGAGTTTCGCTTACTTTTTATCAGTGAAAACCTAAAAATCTTCAGTTAGAGTCAGAATGCGTACTTTCATGTTTCAATAGTTATTATTTTTCCTTACATTTGACTCGAATAATTCTATCAGAATCTATTATGAGCGGTATACCGAACTTAAAAGACTTGGTGTTCAGAGACACCCCGTTTGCCAATCTAATGAATAAGCGTATATATAATGTATTGCTTATCGCTACGAAATATGATTCCTTCATGCTGGAAGATGACGGGCGTGTAGATGAGCAGATATTTAACGAATATACTTCCTTAAGCCTCCGTTACCCACCCCGGTTTACGCAGGTGACTACCGAGGAGGAGGCTTTGAATGAGTTGAAGAACCGGAACTTCGAATTGATCATTTGCATGCCGAATATGGATAACCGGGATATATTCGCTGCGGCGAGCGAGATAAAGGTGCATTATCCGAATATCCCGATCGTCGTATTGACTCCTTTCTCGAAAGAGGTGTCTAAGCGGATCGCCAACGAGGATCTGAGCGCTATCGATTATGTGTTCAGCTGGTTGGGTAACTCGGAGTTGTTACTGGCGATTATCAAGTTGATCGAGGATAAGATGAACGCTCCGGACGATACGGCCAGCGTGGGCGTACAGATCATCTTGTTGGTGGAGGATTCCATTCGTTTCTATTCGTCCGCTTTGCCTCATTTATATAAGTTCGTGCTGGAGCAGAGCCAAATGTTTGCGAAGGAGGCGTTGAACGATCACCAGCGTACGTTGCGTATGCGTGGCCGTCCGAAGATCAAATTGGCCCGGAATTACGAGGAGGCGGTACGTATTTTTGATCAGTATCGGGATAATATGTTGGGTATTATCTCGGATATGAGTTTTATGCACAATGGCGTGAAAGATCCGTATGCCGGTTATAAGTTCGGACAGTATGTACGGAAAACGGGTTTGATCATTCCTTTCGTGCTGGAATCTTCGGAGGCCAGCAACCATGTGTACGCGAAGGAACTGAACGCCTCGTTTATCGATAAGAATTCCAAGAGTTATCCGCAGGATTTGAAAAAGAAGATCATGCAGCGTTTCGGCTTCGGCGATTTCGTGATCTTGAATCCGCATACGAAAGAGGAGATCATGCGCATCAAGGATTTGAAAGACCTTCAAAAGAAAGTCTTTCAGATTCCCGACGATTCGTTGGTTTACCATCTCTCCCGGAATCATTTCTCCCGTTTCTTTTATTCTCGTGCCATGTTTCCACCCGCCGAGGTTTTGAAGCATGTGGACGTGAGTGACTATAAGGATATGGATGAGGCCCGGAAATTGATTTTCGACTTGATCGTGCAATATCGCCGGATGAAGAACACGGGTGTCGTGGCGGTTTATCAGAAGGATCGTTTTGATGAGTATAGTAATTTTGCCCGTATCGGCGACGGTTCGCTGGGAGGTAAGGGTAGAGGTCTTGCCTTTATCGGTGCGATGGTGAAGCGATACCCTAAGCTGGAGAGTGATAATTTTGCCGTGAATATCCCGAAGACGGTCGTGATCTGTACCGACATCTTCGACGAGTTCATGGAGACGAACGAGTTGTATCCGGTAGCGCTGGGCGATGCGGACGACGAGACGATCCTCCGGTATTTCTTGCGGGCCAGCTTGCCCTCCCGTTTAATCGAGGACTTGATGGCTTTCTTTGATGTGGTGAAAAGCCCGATCGCCGTGCGTTCCTCCAGCCTGCTGGAAGATTCGCATTATCAACCTTTCGCCGGGATCTATTCTACGTATATGGTACCTAAGATCGAGGAGAAATACGATATGCTCCGTACGGTGAGCGACGCTATCAAAGCGGTGTATGCCTCTGTCTTTTATAAGGATAGTAAGGCGTATATGACGGCTACCTCGAACTTGATCGATCAGGAGAAGATGGCTATCGTCTTGCAAGAAGTGGTGGGCTCCCGTTATAATGATCATTTCTATCCGACGATGTCGGGCGTGGCCCGTTCCTTGAATTTCTATCCGATCGGTAACGAGAAGGCGGAAGATGGGATCGCGAATATCGCCTTGGGATTGGGTAAGTATATCGTCGATGGCGGGCAAACCTTGCGTTTCTCTCCCCGACATCCCCATAGCATCTTGCAGATGAGTACGATGGATTTCGCTCTTAGGGAAACGCAGACTCGTTTCTATGCCTTGGATTTGAAGAATATGGCGGAAGCCTTCTCGGTAGATGATGCCTTTAACTTGGTGAAGCTGGGCTTGAAGGACGCTGACGCTGAAGGTTCCTTGAAATATATTGTCTCTACATACGATCCGTACGATCAGATTATCCGTGACGGTTATTATCCGGGCGGTCGTAAGATACTTTCTTTCGTGAATATCCTACAGCATGACGTGTTCCCGCTGGCGGATACGTTGGATCAGATCTTACGGATCGGGCAGCAGGAAATGGGCCGTCCGGTAGAGATTGAGTTCGCTGTCAACATGGACCCTTCGGATCATACAAGGGCGACTTTCTATCTGTTGCAAATCCGTCCGATCGTAGATAATAAAGAGATTATGGACGAGGATCTGAGCTTGGTGAAGAACGAGGAAACCATCCTTTCTTCTACCAGTGTTTTGGGGCATGGTATCGTTGGCGACGTACAGGATATTATATATGTAAAGACGGGCGCTTTTAATTCATCCAATAATCAGTTGATCGCTTATGAGATCGAGAAGATGAACCGTTCGTTTACCGATCAGGAGAAAGGATACGTATTAGTCGGCCCCGGCCGATGGGGGAGCAGCGACTCTTGGTTGGGTATTCCGGTGAAATGGCCGCATATCAGTAACGCACGGGTGATCGTGGAGTGCGGATTGGAGAATTATCGGGTAGACCCGAGTCAAGGTACCCATTTCTTCCAGAACCTGACTTCGTTCGGAGTGGGCTATTTTACGGTTAATCCATTTAAGGGAGATGGTTGGTTCGATGAGGCGTTCTTGAATGCGCAACCTGCCGTAGAGGAGACGGAATATCTTCGTCATGTACGTTTTGATGCTCCGATTACGATTAAGATGGATGGGAAGAAAAGTCTTGGCGTGGTATTGAAACCATAAAAAGATAGCGTTTCAAGAGAAGATAGTTGTTTGTGGATTTGCGAGACGAGCCGGTAAGACGGGTCTCGCGAATCCATTTTTTATTTCAAGTGGAAAGTGGCAAGAACCGCTTTGTGGTCGGTAGGCCAGATTCCAAGGGGAGTCATGATCGGGTCGGAGGTCTCTTCCGTCTCTCTTTGCCCACGGAGGATGTCACCTTTCGGACCGATGATACATACATCTGTAAGCGTTAATCCCTCGAATGGAGCATAATGGATGAAATCGATGCGATCTCTATCGTCCGCTTTCGGCGACCAAACCAATTTCTCTAAAGCGATATCCTTACAGTCCGCCGGGCAGGTAAGTCCCGGATGAGTTACAGGGTTCGGGAAGATCTCACGGTACGTATCTTTGAAGCCGTCTTTCTCCAGCATGACGGATACGTGCCAAGGAACAACCAATCCTTGGTGGTCTCTCATATCTTTGGTCGCCTCGGTCCAGTCCAGATGGGAAGGCTCGTTAAAGTCTCCTCCGAGGATAACGATCCGTCCAGCTTCCCGATCCTTTTTCGCCTCTTTTAGGAAGCAAGCGATAGCGTCGTCACGGACAGATTGCTCGTTCAACCATAGGAGTGTATCCAGATTGGTGACAGGAGGTTCCTCGTCCCATGTATTTCCGTCGTATCCACGGGCATCGTAATAAGCGCAATTGCGATAATCCAGATGGGCGGTGTAAAGAGCTACCTCGGTATCGCCGATGTGGGTAATGGCCTTGTACATACTACCCCTGTCATCGTTCAAGGGATAGACGGTCGTGCTATCCGTGATCGGGTAGCGGCTTAACAGACCGGAATCCTCGGTGTAGAAAGAATAGTACGTTTGTCCTCTTTGCCGCAACGCTTCCACGATCCGGTCGCAAAAACGGGTCTGATGATAATTACGTACCTCGCTTAACGTAACGAAATCGGCGTTACTTCTTACGATCTCGTCAGCGATAGCGTCAAAGCCTCCTTTTACGACAGCGCCTTCCTGCCAGATGTTAAATTGAAGAACCTTGAAAGTCTTCTCTTGCTGGCAAGAGCTGAGGCCCAGCGCGATCAACAAGAGTAAGTAGATAAAACTAGTTTTTTTCATGTGTGAAATATTTTGTTAGATGTTTTGTCGTAGCCATTCCTCGGCGGCGGCCAAGGTTTCCGGCTTGCCGATATCCAATAGTTTTAGGTTATCCGCCATATAAGCCCTGATATCGGTTTTGGCGCAAATAGCCAGATAGAAGTTAATGATAGAGAACTTTCCGGTCCATTCTTCCATCAGCTCCAATATCTTGGGCGAGAGTACGTGGACTCCGCTAAAGGCGTACTCGTTGTGTTGATCCGGGTCAAAATAGGGATAGTAAGATTTTACCTCGCCGGTCTCATGATTACGCCAACCACACAGTCTATTCTCCTTATTAAATAATAGATAACGTGAGGTATTGCGCTGGCTGACGAGTAAGGTAGCCAACGGGTTCGTTTGTACATGGGTATCGTATAGTTTCTTGAGATCCACGTTCGATAAGATATCGACATTATGTATCAAGAAAGGCTCGTTCCCGCATAAAAGAGAAGTGGCCTTCTTGATTCCTCCTCCCGTATCCAGCAGATAATCGCTCTCGTCCGAGATTTCGATCCGGACACCGAAGTTGTTGTTCGCCTCCAGAAAATCCACGATCTGGTTGCCTAAATGGTGGATATTGATCACGATCTGGTCGAAACCGGAGGATTTCAGTTTCAGTATGACGTGTTCTAGCATCGGTTTGCCCCCGATAGGTATAAGCGCTTTTGGCGTGTGATCGGTTAACGGCTTCAGTCTGGAACCAGTACCGGCCGCGAAAATCATAGCTTTCATAATGTAGGGTTAAAGAGTTGTTCTATATTTTGTTCTCTATGTACTAAATGTACTTTTACTCCGAACTTGGTGTTAAGATGTTCCGCCAGATGTTGTGCGGAATAGACCGAACGGTGCTGTCCTCCCGTACATCCGAAACAAATCATCAAATTGGTGAATCCACGATCCATATATCGTTTTACCGAGGCGTCTACGATATGGTAGACATGCTCGAGGAAATTCGTGATCTCCCCGTCATCCTCCAAGAACTGGATCACTGGCTCATCCAAACCGGTGAAATGGTTGTAACGCTCGTATTTACCGGGGTTATTTATCGCACGGCAATCGAATACGAATCCACCTCCGTTCCCGCTAGGGTCGTTCGGGATTCCTTTTTTATAGGCGAAGCTCATGACCTTTACTTCCAGCATATGTTTCTGGATATCATCCGTGAATTGTTTCAACCCGGTAAGCTCACGAAGGACGGAGCATAAATAGGGATATTCCGGATAGTCATTCTTCAATAACTGCCGCAGGTTCTCGATCGCGAACGGGACGCTTTGGATGAAATGAGGCTTTTTCTCGAAATATCCCCGGAAACCATAAGCCCCCAATACCTGCAAGGTCCTAAACAGGACGAAATGGCGCAGCTGGCTATGGAAGTAAGCCTCGTCTACCGGGATATATTTACGTAGGGCCGTGATATAATCCGATAGTAATTCATTCCTCAGATCCTCCGGATATTTCGCTTTCGCCTGCCAAAGGAAGGAAGCCACGTCGTAATAAACCGGGCCTTTTCGTCCACCTTGAAAATCAATAAACCAAGGCTCTCCGTCCTTTACCATAACATTGCGTGACTGGAAATCGCGGTATAGGAACGTGGCGGATGAACTGCGTAACAATACGTCACTCATCTTCAAGAAATCATCCTCCAGACGGTTTTCCTGAAACTCCATCCCGGTAGCCTTTAGGAAACAGTACTTGAAATAATTCAAGTCCCAAAGGATAGACCGTTGGTTGAACTCGGCTTGCGGATGGCAATACGAGAAATCGAAACCGTCGGACCCCAAGAACTGGATGTCGGGGAGTTTGGTGATCGTCTTGTGTAATAAACGGCGTTCCTCCTCGTCGAATACACTGCTTTTACGGCCTTTCTCGATGGCGTTGAAAAGAAGCGTATCTCCTAAATCTTCTTGGATATAAAATGAATGGTCGTCCGAGCTGGCATATACTTGCGGTACGGGTAAGCCCTTCCCCCGGAAATGTTTTGCCATATAGATAAAAGCCTCGTTCTCCTCAATAGAAGTGCCACTAACTCCAATCAACGTCTCAGGACCTTTTATCCTGAAATACCGGCGGTTAGAGCCGGATGACGGTAACTCCGTTATTTCCTCTGCCGGTGATCCGGTATATGATTGGTATAGCTTCCTAAGTTCTTCTGTTATCATACTTATCGATTTACGGCACTAAGATACCGCTTTTTAATTGAAAATTAAGAATTGAAAATTGAAAATTGGGACTTCGTCGGAAATAAGAAAGGGGAATAGCCTCTCAAAGCCTATTCCCCTCGCTTATATGATCATCAATCGCTTCTCTCTAACTAATTTTCAATTCTCAATTCTCAATTACCTAGAGTATTCCTTGTGCCATCATAGCCTTAGCTACCTTCATGAAGCCGGCTACGTTGGCGCCTTTCACGTAGTTTACGTAACCATCCTCTTGCTTTCCGTATTTTACGCATTGCTCGTGGATGTTTTCCATGATGCTCTGAAGTTTCTGGTCTACTTCCTCGCTGCTCCAGCTTAACTTCTGTGCGTTCTGAGTCATCTCAAGACCGGAAACGGATACACCACCTGCGTTAGCGGCCTTACCCGGAGCGTAAAGGATCTTGGCCTCAAGGAATGCGTCGATAGCTTCTGGTGTAGAAGGCATGTTAGCACCCTCGGATACGGCGAAGCAACCGTTGGCCAATAAAGTCTTGGCATCGTCGCCGTTCAACTCATTCTGGGTTGCGCTCGGCATAGCGATGTCACATTTCTCTCCCCAAGGACGAGCGCCTTGTACATATTTGCATCCGTATTGCTCCGCGTATTCACGGATACGGCCACGATACAAGTTCTTCAACTCCATGATATAATCCAGTTTCTCACGGTCGATACCATCCGGATCATAGATATAACCGTCGGAATCAGACATCGTGACAACTTTCGCTCCAAGACTGATTAATTTCTCTACCGTATATTGAGCCACGTTTCCGGAACCTGATACACAAACTACCTTGTCCTTGATGTCAATGTTGCGGGTTTTCAGCATCTGCAACAAGAAATATACGTTTCCGTAACCTGTAGCTTCCGGACGGATCAAGGAACCTCCGAACTCGATACCCTTACCCGTGAATGTACCCGTATTCTCACGAGCCAATTTCTTGTACATTCCATACATATAAGCCACCTCACGTCCGCCTACACCGATATCGCCGGCGGGAACATCCGTGTCCGGACCGATATGGTGCCATAACTCAAGGATGAAGGCTTGGCAGAAACGCATGATCTCAGCGTTTGACTTTCCTCTCGGGCTAAAGTCGGAACCTCCTTTACCACCACCCATCGGCAATGTAGTCAGTGAATTTTTAAACGTTTGCTCAAAAGCCAAGAACTTAAGGATCGATTGGTTTACGGAAGCGTGGAAACGGATACCGCCTTTGTACGGGCCGATAGCGTTGTTGTGCTGGATACGGTAACCCATGTTCGTCTGGATTTGTCCCTTATCGTCCATCCAAGTTACACGGAAAGAGAAAATGCGATCGGGGATACAAAGGCGCTCGATCAAGTTGCTTTTCTCAAATTCCGGATGCTCGTTGTAAGCTTCCTCGATAGTCCCTAAAACCTCTGATACTGCTTGATGATATTCCGGTTCGTTCGGAAATCTTCTTTTCAAGTTGTCTAAAACTTCACTTGCCTTCATGACTGAATTTTATATTTAGAATGTTATACCATTTTGTTATCCGTACGCCGTTTGTTTAACGACGTGGCAAAGGTAAGCTAATTTTTGACACTAGCAAATAATTGAAAGAGAAAATGCGTAAAAAATATCATTTAGATATATTAAGTTTGAAAAAACGACGAAATGTTATTCATCTCTATGTTTGAAACTCTTATAGATCGGAACGAACACAATGATAGCGGAGGCTACAAGGGCAAATATGACGTCGAAATTGATCGTTTCGCTGTATACAAGCAGCATGTAGCATAAGACACCCCATAGTAAGGTGATACATACGGCTTGACTATTTGTTATCTTTCTGCGTGCCATTGATTACATTTGTTTAGTTTGATGAAATAAGCGATCCGAAGTAAATCACCAAAGCCAAAAAGACAGCTATGATGACGAATAGGATCATGATTTGTTTCTCTAAGGGATATTTTCGTAGAAAAGGGATATGACGTGCGAATCCGGCGACTTGTTCTACCGGTTCCGCTTGCTCGTCTTCCCGGGGTAGGTCGTAACCGCCTTCCTCCATGATCTTCATGGCTCGGGGAACGTCGCTTTCCAGAATCTCCACCCGTGCGCCGCCTACGTCTACGTAACCGGCCATGATCTGGCTGCTTAACTCATTGCGGAGATAACATTCTATCCCTTCCGACCTCAACAGGGCCATCAGCGGTTGGGCATCCGCCGGATAGGTGAACCGGGCTATTTCTACGATCTTGTCCATGGTATTTGTTTTTCTGCAAATGTAAGTAGACAATCACGAATTAACCGTGTTTTTTATTGTAATTTACTTTTTTTATACGTGAAAATATGAAACAGTATGATTTAGCGGAGGGTATGCGGATGTATATAGCCCGATTGAGAGAGCAAGGACGTTATTCGTCCGCCAAGAGTTATCAAGATGCCTTGAATTCATTCCTGCGTTTTTGTGGGCAGGAGGTGATTCCTTATACCCGTATCGACCGGGAAATGCTTTTGAGGTATCAAGACTATTTGCGGGACCGGGAATGCTCGTGGAATACGGTGTCTACCTATATGCGTAGGATTCGCCGTGTGTATGGGTTGGCGATGGAGAATGGGGAGGCTCCTTTTTCCCGTTATTTGTTCAAGGGAATTTTCATGGGAGTGAAAAGCAAACAGAAGAAGGCGTTGCCTACGGAATCCTTGCGTTTGTTGATGACCGCTCCGTTGGATGATTCGGGGCTGCGGAAAACACAGCGGGCATTGTGTTTGATGTTCTTGTTTTGCGGTATGGCGTTTGTCGATTTCGCTCATTTGAAAAAGAGTGATATCCGGAATGGTGTCTTGAGGTATAACCGCCAGAAGACGGGTACGCCGATGTTGGTCGAGATACAGCCTGTGGCCAAGGAGTTGTTGGCTGCGTTAATGACCGGCACGCTTCGGGATTCTCCTTATCTATTCACTTTCTTGAGTGGGACGAAAACGGGTGAAGAGGCCTTCCGGGAATATACCTCTGCCTTGGCTGATTTCAACAGTTCCTTGAAGGAACTGGCAAATGCCTGTGGTGTGACGGAAATGGTTACCTCGTACTCAATCCGTCACTCTTTCGCCACGACCTTGAAGGAACAGGGTGTACCGATCGAGATGATCAGCGAATTGCTGGGACACCAATCGATCAAGACGACGCAAATCTATTTGAAGAGCTTCTCTTTGGATAAGATGTCTGCGGTGAACAAGGCTTGCTTCGAGAGCATATATAATAATGTATCAAAGGTGGGGTAGGCGATCGGCTACTTGGGAAGTAGCGTAATCTTCCACGCCGCAAATTTAGTAAAAAACACCGAATAACAAACAATTTTTAGGCTTTGTGTAGGCTTTGTTTGTTTTCTGAATTTATCTTTCCTCGATTTTTCGTTTCTATTCGTGGTGTATGGGCACGACAATGGAGACGAAACGACCTCATATTTCCTGCATCATCACGTCTCCCCAAAAAATCGTACGAACATCGTGTAGAGACGGGGCGTGCCCCGTCTTATCCCCTCAAATGGGTATTTTAATTACTGCCAGACGGTGGGAGACGGAGCACGCTCCGTCTCTACAACTGGGTAATAATCATTTCCTATCTTTTACGCTACTTCCCAAGTAGCCGATCTTCCACGTCCCGATAGAAGAGATATTGACATGGTTTCTATTGCTTTAAAATTTTCGGGAATAGAAAAGAATGTTTGATTTAAGTATTAGATTATCAGCGTATTAATAGAATGTGCTGATATGGCATTGAAGTATCTATGGGTCATGATCTTCCCCCTTTACCATTGCGTGATGTCCACACCGTAAGATGGTATGTATTATCTCTTCCCGCTTGTCACAAAGGTCCAGCCAAGGGTTTGGAGAAGGAGTTAGATCGCAGGGTGCGTTTGGGCGAGCCTACGTTCGATTTTTTCGCCCCCTCTTTCGTGGAGATGCATCGCCGTGAGGGGCGTTTGGTGGAGACTCACCGTCCGTTGCTCTACAATTATGTGTTTATCCGCTCTTCTGTGTATGAGATCTTTCGTTTGAAACGAGATTTTCCCTTGTATAATTTCCTGCCTAGCGTGGATGGCCGTGGCTCATATCCTTTTGTCTCCGATCGTGAGATGGAAAACTTGCGTTGGGTGGCTCGTTCTTATTCGGATGAGCTTCCGGTGTATGTGCCGGAAGCGGGTTATTTGCGTAAAGGTGACCGGATACGCATCACGGATGGTCGTTTCAAAGGTGTTGAGGCAAGTGTAGTAATACAGCCCGGTGTTGGCGAGCGGGAAGTAATGGTATGCGTGGACAACTGGATGTGGGTTCCTTTATTGCGTGTTCAGCCGGGCGAGTATGAGGTGATCAGCTTGGCCGAGGAAGGCAAGCATGTATATACCCGTTTGGACAATTCCCGGATACAAAATGGTCTTCATGAGGCGTTGGGCCGTCATTGGGGGGATGGTGGCGTTACGGCTATAGATCGTGAGCTGGCGACTGAGACCTTGCGTGCCTATGGAGAGTTACAGCTGGATTCTGCCGTGATGCGGTGCAAACTCTATTCCCTCTTGTTGCCCGCCTATACGATACTAGGGGACGAGGAGCGGCAAAAGTCGTTGATCGGAACGATCGTCTCGTTCTTACCCTTGATCCGTGCGGAGCAGTCGTTGGCATTATTACTACTTACGCTTTATGGTTGTACGGATAGCAGTATCTATTATTATCGTGCGCACGAGTTGATCGATCCGTGGAGTCGGGAATCCTCCCCGAAGAAGAGTAAATTATCCTTGATCCGTCGGTTAGCCGACTACGACCGCTGGCTAAAACACGTGGGAATTGAAAATTAAAAATTCAAAACATGCCTTCTCTTCCTTCTGGCATACGCTTGGTTACGTTACTAAACGAGCATCTGAGCGAGATCATGGATCGTGAGCGCATGAACCGTACCTCGATCCATTTATATTGTACGGGTCCTTATTGGGTGGCTTTCGAGCGTTCTGCCTATCAGTTGTGTCTCACCTTCCCGGATAGCGAGATCACGCCGCTGCGCCTGTTCGCCTACCCGTTCCCGATCGTGATGGTGTCCGTGACGGATCGCTCGTTGCGTTCGTACGCCCGTAAACATATTTTGAGGCAGGACGAGACGGATTACGTGGTGCTGACCGTCCCCGAATCCTCCTTGACTGACTACCGAAGATGGCATGCCGGTGAGGTGGAGGGCTTGCCCCAGCTTACATGAACCCCAAATTTTATTCATGATGAACCTTTTTTCTAAACTCTCAACGTGGTATTTCTCAAGGAAAGCGTTGCCGTATTGGAGTATTATCCTGCTGGATTGCTTGGTGATCCTGTTTTCAGGCTTGCTGGTATATGCCTTGAATAACGGGATCTTCGCCACGATGGGCATCTTTTGGCACCTGTCGCTCACGTGGGGTGTTTGCCTAGTGCCTTATCTGGTGGGCTTTAGGCTGTTCCGTACGTATTCGGGCATCATTCGTTACTCTTCCTTCGTGGATTTGCAACGGGTGGGCTTCGCCGTGCTGTTCGGTGTGGTTTGCGTGGTGACCTTCCAAGAGTTTACGGATTTTTCGCCTTACTTGGTGTATATCCGTAAACGAGACCTTGTGCTATCCTCCCTGCTGGCGATGAGCTTGATGTGGGCGATGCGTGTGTTCGTGAAGTATTTCTACGTGACGACCTTTCGCCAGTCGAAGGCTGAGCGTGCCTTTATCTTCGGCGTGAAGCAGGGCGGTATCAGTTTGGCGAAGAGCATCCAGAACCAAGATCCCGCACAGTACGTGTTGGCAGGCTTCGTCTCGGAGGCCGGGAACATGCAGAATCGTATATTGATGGGAGTGCGTGTGTACCCTTTCGATGAGGAGCTGATCGATGCGATGCGCCGGGAGCGGGCGACGATCCTTTTCGTCTCCCCCTTGAAGAGCGACTCCATCCGGGAACAGCCGGATATGGTGGCCCGTTTGGCGGAGGCGGGGATCAAGATCTACGTGACCCCGGCGGCGCAAGAATGGGATGGCAGGAGCGATTTGACGCATACACAACTCCGGAAGGTTGAGATCGAGGATCTGCTTCCCCGGGAAAAGATAGAGATAGACATGGAGGCGGTGGGCCGCTTGCTTCGTGGTCAACGCATCCTGATAACGGGAGCCGCCGGCAGTATCGGTGGCGAGATGGTGCGCCAGATCGCCTCGTTCGCTCCGGATCGCTTGATCTTGGTAGATCAGGCGGAAACTCCCTTGCACGACATCCGCTTGATGATGGCGAGGGATTGGCGGGATATCAACGCCTATACCTTGGTGGCGGACATCGCTAACAAGTCTCGCATGGAGGAGATCTTCTCGGAGCATCGCCCCGCCTACGTGTTCCATGCGGCGGCTTATAAGCACGTTCCGATGATGGAGGATAATCCTTGCGAGAGTGTGGGTAACAACGTGGGCGGTACCCGTGTGATCGCCGACTTGGCCGTGAAGTATGGCACGAGGAAGTTCGTGATGATCTCCACGGACAAGGCGGTGAATCCCACGAACGTGATGGGTTGCTCGAAACGTATCTGCGAGATTTACGTGCAGAGCCTCGACAAAGCGATCAAGGAGGGCCATGTGGAAGGCGTGACGCAGTTCGTTACGACCCGCTTCGGCAACGTGCTGGGTTCTAACGGCTCCGTGATCCCATTGTTCCGTGAACAGATTGCCAAGGGCGGTCCCGTGACAGTGACGCATCCGGATATCATCCGTTTCTTCATGCTGATCCCGGAGGCCTGCCGGTTGGTATTGGAGGCGGGTACGATGGGTAACGGTGGGGAGATCTTCGTCTTCGACATGGGCAAACCCGTGCGTATCATCGACTTGGCGAAACGTATGATCCAGCTTTCGGGCGCCAAGAACGTGGGGATCCGTTTCACGGGCCTTCGTGCCGGCGAGAAGCTGTACGAGGAGGTACTGAACGACGAGGAGATCACGCTGCCTACCTTCCATCCGAAGATCAAGATCGCCAAGGTACGGGAGTACGATTATGATACGGTTTGCCAAGATATAGATGAACTCGTCGGCCTAGGCCGCTCGAGGGACGATATGGCCATCGTAGGCAAGATGAAGGCGATCGTCCCCGAGTTCAAAAGCCGGCACTCCAAGTACGAGGTCTTGGATAAGGCGCTAGAAAGCGCAAGCACTGATGCCTAAGGCCCCGGCGATGGTGGTGGCTATGGCGATGACTACTTTGATGATTACGCTCCAAACGTTGGTTTTCTTCTTTTCACTCATTTAAATTTGTTTTATAAGGTTGATAATACGAAGTCTGTATCAATGAGCACGCCGAAACGTGCCCTATTATATCTCATCCGGGCTCTCGCTGTCCGAGGAGCCGTTCTTACCGGAGATATCCACCGTTGTCTTACCGGCCTTCTGGGCCTTGATGACGGCGGCTTGGGCGGCCCGGGTGGGGACGAGGTTGAACTTGAGGCCTTGGAAGATGACTTGAAGTTCCTCGCCGGGGACGAACTGGATGTTCACCCCCTTGATATAGTCGGAGGTGAACAGGTCGGCACTCGGCGCTCCCCCGGAATTGATCTGGAGGCGGAAGGCACCCAGATCGCCGAAATTCACCTGCTTACCGGCTTTCAGACCTTCCAGCATGCACTCGGTGGTGGCGATGAGCACGGCCGAAACGTCGGCTTGGTGCACTGTGCATTTACTCGCTATCAGGGTAGATAGCTCTTTTAGACTGAGCTCGCCGTTGGTTTGCGCCTTGGCGTAGGCTTTCTTGGGTTCCTCTTTTTTCAACGGGTTGCCCATCATGGCAATGGAATAGTTTAATGACATAATCGTAAGATATTTTAAGTGATACATAAAGAACTTGGGGGATGATGAGTTGAGTCCTCACGCTTGATGACTTGGCTCTTCGTGCTCCTTGATTTAAGTCTTCAGTTTGAAAGACTTAAGTCAATTAGGCGACTTTTCTTTATCGATAACCTGACAGCGAAGATTGCCGGGTACGTAAGAGATATGGATCCATCGGGCGCCGGGCTCTAGGATGAGCTGAGTGAACTCGAGTCCGCACAGCTCGTGCGTCTCTTGTATCAGTCGGAACAAGCGGCGATGATCATCTGGAGAGCCGGCTATCAGGTCGGCGGCGCAACCGAGGAGGTGGTGACTGTGCTTGGCTCCCCCGATAAGGATGTTCAATTCGGGGCAGCGATAGCCGCTACTGATGACGATGGGTCTGCCCCAGACCTGCCGTAGCGGGTCTAGTAGCATTTCCACAAGGATCGTGACCATCCTCCGGGCCACCGGGGTGAGGCTGTTGTCGATCCCGTCTCGCCGGGCCGTGGCGGAGTCTTCAAACTCTTGATAATTAAAGTAGCGCATAGGAGACAAGGTTGATGTTTTTGTTTCTGTAGCAAAGATACGATAGGCGGAAAGCCCGGATATACCATTTGTTTCCACCTATTCGCTCTAGGAGAAGAATTTTAGGGTTCCCCTAAAAAATCATAGAATATCTGTACTTGCTTCGGCGTGATGGAGCGGTCTTTCGAGTGATAACCATGACGGATAAGGGCCTCTTTCAGTCCTTTCACGTCACGGATATATCGGTTCAACTTATGCAAAGCGTTCGAAGGGGTGCCTGTCAGGCAATATTGACGGGCGAGATCTATTTTTTTCATCTGTATTGAATTTTAAAATGACTATAGGAGGGTTTCAAGTTTCAAGGTTTCATGAACCCTCTTTCCTCACACACACGTACGTACATTATATGGGTTTCAAATAAATCCCTTTATGCTCGCCATGCAGGAGGGCTCCGGAGTCGCATAGTCGGCGTAGCCATGTCTTGGCGGTGTTCTTAGGGATGTTGGCATGCTCGGCGGTCTCCATCCATTGGACGGTGGTGAACTCGTCTGGCATGGAGCTGAGCAGACTGTCCTTTTCCGAGAGGCCTCGGCTGGTGATCTCGCCGGTAGGCAGGAATGAGAGGATATGGGTGGCGTGGAGGTAGAGCGGCTCCGCCATTGTCAGAAGGGCGGCGAAGTCATCGTCGGTGATATGGAGTTCCCAGCCTCCGATGATCTTGTCCTTTAGGTTGTCGCTGTTGATGCCTTGGGCCGGCAGCAATAGTTCCGGTTGTTCCAAGGCACGAAGCATGGCTACCACCTCCATGAAACGTACGAGGTTGATGGCGAGGCGTACCACGGAACTGTTCATCTCCTGCCCGTTGGATTGCCGGGCACGCAGGAAAAGACGTACGAAGCTGTCGTTGAAAGCGGCTTGTTGCCGCTCGTCGAGGCGCAAGGTAATGGTACCCCGGCACTTGAGCTGATCGATCGTGGCCTTCCACTCGTAGCCCATCCGGTGGAATTCCTTCTCGGCGTCTACCTCGTCGACGGAGAATTGGTCGATCCATTCCCGGATCTGCGATTTGTAGTAGAAGACCTCACGGCTGAAGAGCCCGTTCTCGCCCGAGGGGATAAGCGGCGCTACCTGTCCGGGCGTACCCGAGAGCACCATCGAGAGGAAGGTGGAGTCGCATTCCCGGTATTCGTTATCGGTCCGTCGGTTGAACGAGAGCCCGGCATGGTCGAAAGCGTTACGGAGCGTATCGCTCCAATGCCCGTAATCACCCCCGATAGCGGTGGTGATGGTATCCGCCTCGGTCTCGAAAATGATACCGGTGCCGTCCGAATCGATGATATTTTGCAAGATACCCGTCCCGGTATTGTTGCCGGAGATGATAAACATACTGTTTTTAGGCATCTGGGGCATCTCCATCTTGGCTTTCTCCTTGCCTAAGGCATGATAGGCCGCCAAATCTTGGCGGTACTGTTTCATCGCTAGGTCCACTTGTTGGCGGATCTCCCGGTGGATAGGCTCGATAAACTTACGCAGCCACGCCATGATGCCCTTACCCGATGCGGGCGGAGCGATCACGAAGAGCTGGATACAGGGATAGATCCAATGCATCCCATAGAGGCAACGCACCGTCTTGCCCAAGGTGGCGCCTAGGGCGGTGAGAGCCGTGAGCAAAAGGATATCCCGCTGCTCGGCATTATCGGCGAAACCGAGGATGTCCCGTAGCAACGAGGGCCATGGATAGCCGGGTACCAGCCGTGGCAGGGAGGTGTAAGGCTCGCTGCCGATGTGGAGTGGGGCGTCGTTTGCCTCGGTTTCCCGATCGCTGGTCTCGTGGGCTTGATCTACCGTATCGGCTGTATTATATGTACTCACACGTGTGTGTGAGGAAAAGGGTTTCGTGAAACCTTGAAACTTGAAACCTATTTCCACGCCCGCCAGCTTGGCCAAGTGGAAAGCGGTGCCCAGATGGACATTCTGGTTTCCGGTGCGCAAGGCACTGGAGAAAAGCTTGTTGGCGTGTAGGGCGTTGAACTTGGGCGATGGCTCGCAGAGACTGATGAAGTCGCTACGTCCTGCCTCCCCGCAATCGGTGGCGATGGCGAAAGCCAATTGTACATACTCGGCGTAGGTGGGGGCGATGTCGGCATGGGCCGCCCGTACCGCTTCTACTAGTTTGGAAAGATCGTTGTTCATGGTATGAATATTTTAGCGTTAGAATCGTGAGACAAGAAACAGCAGCGGGCGATATCCTTGCCACAGGTATCCACCTCACCCTTGAAGGTGTCGGCATACAGGAGCTGTATGTAACTCATGGCCCATCGAACGGTCTCGTCTCCGGGTATGAAAAGTTTCACTCCCAGTCCTCCGGGGCTGACAAAGGCGAGGCGGGTCCCGAGATAGGGGTCCTCGAAGAGGTGGTTCCGGAGCTGTTCGGCCTCTTCGAGAGAGGCGAGATGGTCGATATCGACCACTACCAACCCCGAGGCGGAGATGAGAGCGTCGCTCTTACGACGGGAAAAAACGCCGTGGGGCGTTACGAACGGCAGTTGTCGCTGTTTGAGTTGGCGGTATTCCGCTATCCGGCCTTCCCGGATGAAGGCGCGTAATTCGTTGGTAACCGTTTCGAGAGATTTATCCTCGGTGATCCATCGGTACACTTCCCGTAGTGTACAGTTCCCGGTAGGAAGCGTGTTGGTGATGGGAGGAAGAAAGTAAGACATTTGTTGGTCCATATCAATAGGATTTCAGATTAATTTTCTAAAGCTATTGCTAATAATTGATTCTGCGTTTCAGCCTATAGGCTGAAATATCGGATGATTGTTTAATAAAAATTAGCATAGTATGAAGGAAAATTTAGATTTGAACCAGATTTTATTTGATGAGTTAGTGGAATTTCCACGTAAGCGGTTAGGAATCTCCATCCGTGAGTTTTGTGCGGAGGCCCACGTAGGCACCGCCACCTACAGCAAAGCGAAAAAAAAAGAGTATCAATCCCCAGAGTCTGACCCGCTTGGTACAAGAACTATGCGTAGAGATGGATGAACCGGAGTTCATGGGGTATGGGGCCGGGGCGCTCAAGGAGGTGTATAGGGCGATGAGGCGTGGAATAGAAAAATAGAGGGTTGAAAATTGATCGTTTAGGGAAATAACGTTATATTTGTCTTGACGAACCAATAAACAGAGACGAAGATGGAAGGGCGGCGATTATATCCGATAGGGATACAGACATTCTCCAAATTGAGAGAGGGGAATTATGTGTATGTAGATAAGACGGAATTGGTCTACCGAATGACACACGGCGCGTCTGGTTATATATTCTTGAGCCGTCCCCGCCGCTTCGGGAAGTCGTTGCTTACTTCTACGCTCCATAGTTATTTCGAGGGGCGAAAGGAATTGTTCGAGGGTTTGGCTATCGAGTGTCTGGAGAAGGAGTGGACAAGCTATCCGGTGCTTCATTTCGACATGAGCACGGCGAAGCATATGGACAAGGATCGGCTTCTGAGTGAGCTGGAGAGGAAATTGTATGGTTACGAGCAGATATACGGACGTGATGAGAGCGCTATTTATACGAATCAACGTCTGGAAAGTCTCATCAAACGTGCCTACGCCCAGACCGGTCAAAAGGTGGTTGTCTTGATTGACGAGTACGACGCTCCCTTACTGGACGTGGTGCATGAGGAGAAGGAGCTGCCGAAGCTTCGCGACGTGATGCGTAACTTCTATAGTCCGCTGAAAGCCTGCGATCCTTATTTGCGTTTCGTATTCTTGACAGGTATCACGAAGTTCTCTCAATTGAGCATCTTCAGCGAGTTGAACAATATCAAGAATATCAGCATGCTCCCGGAGTACGCCTCGCTCTGTGGCATCACGGAGGAGGAAATGCGTGAGCAGATGGGCGAGGATATCGGTCGTTTGGCCGACAACCTCGGCGTTACTCCGGAGGGTGCCTTGGGTGCCTTGAAATCGAATTATGACGGTTACCATTTCACGTGGCCGTCGCCCGATATATACAACCCGTTCAGCCTGTTGAACGCCTTGACCGACAGTAAACTAAATTCCTATTGGTTCGGTAGCGGTACGCCCACCTATTTGATCGAGATGCTGAACAAGTATCATGTGAAACCCCAGCAAATAGGCGCACGCAAGGTTTTGGCAGAGTCGTTTGACGCACCCACGGAACGGATGGTCGATATTACGCCATTGCTCTATCAGAGCGGTTACATCACGATAAAGGATTATTCCTCGCTCACGAATTTGTACACGCTCGACATCCCAAACAAGGAGGTACGTATGGGATTGATGAAGAGTTTATTGCCAAATTATTTGCATCAATACACAGCGGATGGACTTACTACAGTAGCCCTTCTTTTCGAGGCGATCGCTGGAGAGCGGATGGATGATGCCCTGCGTCTGTTGCAGACCTTCCTATCCACCATCCCCCAATGTGACAATACGGATTACGAGGGCCATTACCAGTCCTTGCTTTACACGATCTTCAGCCTGCTAGGAATGTATGTGGACGTGGAAGTCCGTACCCCGAAAGGCCGTGTGGATATGGTGATGCGCATACCGACAACGCTCTATGTCGTGGAATTGAAGTTAAACAAGACTGCGGATATAGCCCTTGAGCAAATCAATTTGCGCAATTACCCGGAGCGCTTCGCTCTTTGTGGGTTGCCGATCGTAAAGGTTGGGATTAATTTTGATAGTGAGCGGCATACGTTGGGGGATTGGGTTATCGAATAAAGAACCTAAACGTAATTTTTTACCAAACTCAGTTAGGACACTTCAAAAGTGTCCTAATTAAGAAGTATATCCTAATTTGAACACTTACTTCCTGTCCCTCCCGATATAAAACAAATGACTTAACTGTGAATCCTGTTGTATCTTCCCCGAAAAAAGTCTTCCAGTCTAGTACAAATGCTAAGCTTTGGGATAAACAGACCGGAGTTTGGGAGGAGTAGGTTGATAAATACTTCATCTTTTTTGAAAATCAGAAAGATGAGAAATGTTTGGTGCTAACGAAAAAACAATCAAATGAATAAAGAAATCAAGATAGCCGTAGCCGGAACCGGTTATGTAGGACTAAGTATTGCCACTTTGTTGGCACAACATCATCAGGTAATAGCAGTGGATGTCATTCCAGAAAAGGTAGAGATGCTTAACCGTAAGCAATCTCCCATACAGGATGAATACATAGAAAAATACTTGGCAGAGAAGGAGCTGAATCTTACGGCAACGTTAGATGGAGCCTCCGCATACCGGAAGGCAAACTTCATTGTCATCGCAGCTCCCACGAACTACGATCCGGTGAAGAATTACTTTGATACGCATCATATAGAGGATGTGATAGACTTAGTGCTAAGTGTTAATCCGGAGGCCATAATGGTTATTAAATCGACTATTCCTGTAGGCTATTGCCGGAGTCTTTACTTAAAATATGCCAATAGGGGAGTTTCGAAATTGAATCTACTATTCTCGCCCGAATTCTTACGTGAAAGCAAGGCGTTATACGACAACTTATATCCAAGCCGAATTATCGTGGGAACGCCGAAGCTTATAGCTGATAATCAATTCAACGATGAGAACGAGGCGATAAGCAAAATTGCTGATATTCCGGCATTGGAAGAGGCGGCTCGAACATTTGCGGCCTTGTTGCAAGAAGGAGCCATCAAGCAGGATATACCTACCCTGTTCATGGGAATGAAAGAGGCAGAGGCTGTGAAATTATTCGCTAATACTTATCTAGCTTTGCGAGTAAGCTATTTCAACGAGTTGGATACCTATGCGGAGGTGAAGGGATTGGATTCGCAAGCGATCATTCAAGGTGTAGGTTTGGATCCACGAATCGGTACGCACTATAACAACCCCAGTTTTGGATATGGAGGTTATTGCCTGCCTAAAGATACCAAGCAGCTATTGGCTAATTATCAAGATGTACCTCAGAACATGATGAGTGCCATCGTGGAGAGTAACCGAACTCGTAAGGACTTCATTGCAGATCAGGTATTGCGCAAGGCCGGCTATTACGGTTACAGTGACCGGAACAGTTTCCGGCAGGTAGAGGAGAAGGAGTGTGTGATCGGAGTCTATCGCTTGACGATGAAATCGAATAGTGATAATTTCCGTCAATCCTCTATCCAAGGTGTGATGAAGCGTATCAAGGCGAAAGGGGCGGCAATTATCATCTATGAGCCAACTTTGGAAGATGGAATTTCCTTCTTTGGCAGTATGGTCGTGAATGACTTAGCCCGATTTAAGGAGATGAGCCATGCTATCATAGCTAATCGTTATAACAATTGTTTGGATGATGTAGCGGGGAAGGTTTATACAAGGGATATTTTTTTCAGGGATTAGCCCGTATTTAATAAGATGGTATTTTTTCAAGACAAACTAAGTAGGAATAAAACCGTATTAGCGAATTTTTCGTACCTAAGTATATTGCAGGTATTTACGATCCTATTCCCCTTGTTGACCTATCCTTATTTGTTGCGTGTTATAGGGTTGGAATTGTATGGTGTGATCGTATTTGCTCAAGCTATTATAAACTATGTCTCGTTGGTGATAAACTTCGGATTCAATATGTCTGGGGCGAGGAAAGTGGCGGTTTATAAGGAGGATAAAGTGCTTTTATCTAGAATTGTATCATCTACTTACTTATGTAAATTGATATTATGGCTTATTTGCCTTGTCGTATATTTATTGATAATAAGTTTAGTTCCGTTTTTCAAGGATTATTATTGGGTCTATGTTCTCTCTTTCTTATTGACATTTAATGAGCTTCTTCTACCCATCTGGTTTTTCCAAGGGATCGAGAAGATGAAGTATATCACTATCGTGAACCTGTCTGCCCGCTTGTTGTTCGTGGTGGCTATATTCTTGTTTGTTCGTGAGCGGGAGGATTATTTGATAGTTCCGTTATTGAATGGTTTTGGAGCTATATTGGCCGGCTGTTTGTCTTTATATATTGTGTTGGGAAAGGAGAGAATAAAATTGTCCGTGATACCTATGCGGGAATTGAGATCGGCTTATCAGGAGAGTTTCCCGTTGTTCGTGTCGAGTTTGTCCACACAGATTTACGTGAATGTAAACAAGTTGGTGATCGGGGCCTTCTTGGGGATGTCTGAGGTCTCCATCTATGATATGGCGGATAAGGTATTGCATTTGATGAAGCTCCCCATCTCCATGATGGCGCAAGCTGTTTTCCCGAAGATTTCCCGAGAACGTAATATCCGTTTCGTGAATCAGGTGATGTTCCTGGTGGCGAAAACTGTGTTGCTGGCTTACATTTGTATGTTTTTCGGTAGCGACTGGATCGTATATCTTTTCACCGGGGAATATAGGGAGGAAGCCTCTACCGTCATGCGGTTGCTGGGTGTATCTGCGATCTTTGTTTCTTTCAATGGCTTTTTGGGAGGCAACCGGCTGGTCCCGATGGGGTATTCGTCTGTCTATATGAAGGTGATGGTAGGTAACTGCTTGTTTTTCTTGGCAGGGACAGGTTTGCTTTTACTTACGAGAAATATAAATATGTACACGGTTACGGTGATGGCTGTGATGGTGGAGGGATTTTGTTTCGTGTCGCTGGTTTATAGGAATTGGCGGTTGGGGTTGTTGAGATTGAAAAGATAAGAAAATGGGAGCGGTAGATTTTTGCTTGGAGAAAAAGGGGGAAATAAATAGATTATTGTCAGAGATGAGCTTGGTGCTTCTGTGTGTCATCATGTTTTACTCCATGCATATTTTTGTGTTTTGGGGTAAGACTTATGTGGTTTACCTGGCGATATCTATTTTTGTTTCAATCCGGATGAGATTTGTTACACATAAGATAAGCAAGTCTGATCTTGTTTCCTGTTTTTTCTGTTTAGTGATGTATTCAGTATTGGATCTCTTTCATTTAGAGAATATTACAAGTTTGTTTTCGTATGCTTTGCGACATGTATTTTTAGTTTGTTTTGTACTTTTGTTGAAAGATACGGAAAAGAAACGGTTGGTTTTGCTTTTTACAAGGATTTTTGTGATAATAGTAGGAATTTCTTTAATATCATTTATTTTATATTTGTTAGGTGTAGAGCTTCCTTATGAAACAATAAGATATGATGGCAATACAAATTATTCTGATTTTAAATGTTATCCTTTCTTGTTAATAGAAAATGAACCTGGAACTATAGTACGTTTTCAGTCTGTATTTTTAGAACCAGGACACTTAGGTATGATATCTGCTTTGTTGCTTTATATAAATGGATATAGCTTGAAACAACCAAGAGTATTTGTTTTACTTTTGTCCATTTTTGCGTCTCTGTCATTAGCAGCTTATGTATTGTTGGTTATTGGGGCTATATTATACTACATAATGAATAGCAAAAGAGTTTTGAAACGTGTTGTTTTATCGTTTGCCTATTTATTATTAATAGTTGTTGTCGGAGTTTCTTACTATATTTATGATCCAAATTCAATATTTTCTCGATTAATAGTAGAACGTTTAGATTATAATGAGGATAAAGGGCTCAGGGGTAATAATCGAACGAGTGCCTCATTTGATTCCTATTATGAACAACAGTTTTATAAAGGAGGGGATTGTTTGTTGGGAGTTGGACCAAAGATATTTAGCCAAAGTTCTTGGGGGGATAATCGAGGACAAGGAGGAAATGCCTCTTATAAAGTTTTTATTGTTAAATATGGACTATTCGGTATCTTTGTTTTGCTGCTATTCTTTTCAGTGTATACATATTATCACAAATCGAAATTGTTATTTGGATTACTTTTGCTTTATATCATATCTTTTTGGCAGCGTCCTTATGCGCTTTGGGAAGTAGAACTGTTTTTGTTTATAGGAGCTGCGATTTTTTTAGATGAAAGTGTGTATAAAAATAAAGGATTTGTATGTGTTGATAGGTATTGATAAAGATTATTATTTGTGTAAGACCTATGTTTAGATTGATATAGTATTTGATGAAAATGTTTTTATATATTTCTATAGTGTGCTTTTATTAAGTTAATATTGTTGTTATGAAATTGTTATTTATTTTACATAGTACTATTATGGGAGGAGCTACGATCTCTTGTTTAAAGTTGGTGCATGGGCTAATTGATAATAATATAGTTCCAATTATAGTGTATCCTAATAGAAATGTTGATAAATGTTTCTTGGATATAGTGAATAAATATGGGATAAAAACATATTCTGTTCCAATATATTCTTCAGTTTATATGCAAACTAAAACATTGAAAGGCTTGTTTGTAAATCTGTTTAAATGCGTATTTTTATTGATTGCAAAAAAATACAGTATTTCAAAAATTGAGAAAATAGTTATGTGTGAAAATCCTGATATTATACATACTAATACGGGAGTTATTCATGAGGGATTGAAAGTTGCGAAGAGATTAAAAATACCTCATGTTTGGCATTTGCGTGAGTATCAAGATAAGGATTTTAACTGGGAGGCTTTTCCTTGTTTTTCTGCATATTGCCAAATGTTGAGAAAATCTTATGTGATAACAATTACAAATGATATAAAGGCACATTTTGGTTTATTAGACTTCCCCTATTCAAGAACTATATACAATGGTGTATTTAAAGCATCGGAAGCAAATTTTATATATCCGAAGGAAAAGTACTTTTTATGTGCCAGTAGGGTTAGTCCTGAAAAAGGACATTTGGATATTATTTGGGCATTTGCTTTGTTTTTAAGGAAACATGTAGATTACAAATTACTCATAGCAGGTTTTGGAAATGAATCTTATATCGCTCAGTGTGTTGATTTAGCAAAGAAATTGGGGTGTGAGAAGAATGTTCTGTTTAGTGGATATGTTGAAGATGTAAGACCCTTGATGGACAATGCGACAGCTTTAGTGGTTGCTTCTTATAATGAAGGATTTGGAAGAATGAGCGCAGAGGCTTGCTTTCGAGGATGTTTACTTATTGGTCGTAATACAGGTGGTACGAAAGAAATTATGGATTCTGTTGGTGGTTTCCCTTTTCTTACTACAGACGATTTGTTAAGGCAAATGTTTGCTGTGGCAGCTTTGGAGAAATCAGAGTATCAAAGGATTGCTTTATTTGTCCAAAAGAAGGCAGTACAATTATATTCTGAGGAGGAATATGTGGAAAATGTTCTTTCCTTTTATAAGGAAATCCTGTGTGAGTGAGAATAGAATGGTTGGTTGTAAAATAAATTTTCGTGTTGCATTTTGATTTTATAGGAAATAGGCATGATTGAAAATATTAGAAAAATAGTTGTGTTGTTGTTTGTTTATATAGGACAATTCGTTTCTTATATTTGTATGTATGATCTTGTTTATCGTGTCTTTAATTTTTTTATAAAATGTTTTTATACAGGGATAATGAAGAGATTCTTTAAATCATTTGGATCAGGAAGTCTTATTAATTCTAAATTTCGTTATTTGAAAGGTCTTAAATATATCTCTATTGGTAAGAATACAGTACTAGAAGGTAATATAGAACTTACTGCATACGATTCTTATCGAAATCAAAAAATCTTTCAACCTTCTATTATAATAGGTGATAATTGCCATATTGGAATGAATGCTAAAATTACGGCTATTCATTCTGTTGTGATTGGGAATGGAGTACTTACTGGACGTAATGTGTTGATCACAGATAATGCACATGGTGAGTCTGTTGCAAGTTATATTCCTCCTGGAGATAGATGTCTTGTAAGTAAAGGAAGCACCGTGATTGAGGATAATGTATGGTTAGGTGATAATGTCTCAATTCTTCCTGGAGTCCATGTAGGTAAAGGTTGTATTGTTGGAACAAATTCAGTCGTGACAAAAAATGTACCTCCTTATTGTGTGGTTGGAGGGATACCTGCAAAAGTATTAAAAAATATGAAATAAAAATTAGAAGATAGAGCTGAATACTTGATAAAGTATCTTGAATATAAGATATGTATTTTGTTTTATAAATAATTAGTAATGTTTAATTGTGATGTCTGATAAAGTAAAAGTTATAGCATTCTACTTGCCTCAATTTCATCCGATACCAGAGAATGATAAATGGTGGGGAAAAGGGTTCACGGAGTGGACTAGTGTGGGAAAAGCAAAAAAATACTTTTGGGGTCATTATCAACCTCATGTTCCAGCTGATTTGGGTTATTATGATTTACGGCTTCCACAAGTTCGGGAAGAACAAGCTGTTTTGGCAAGAGAAGCAGGAGTGTCTGCCTTTTGTTATTGGCATTATTGGTTTGGTAATGGTAAACAGCTTTTAGAAGAGCCTTTGAAAGAGGTAATTAGATTGGGAAAGCCTAATTTTCCTTTTTGCTTGGGTTGGGCTAATCACTCTTGGATAAATAAGTCATGGAATAGTGAAAAACAAATGGCTATGTCTAAAGAATTGATAAGGCAAGAATATCCAGGGCCTGAAGATATAGATAATCATTTTTATACGATGTTACCAGCCTTCAAAGATAAAAGATATTTTAAATTGCATGGTAAATTGCTTTTTTTGATTTATTCTCCTATGGATATACCCGATTTTAGCTATTTTAAAGAACGCTGGAATATGCTTGCTAAAGATAATGGACTTTCTGGATTTTATTTTATAGCAAACTCAGAAGATATAACAGATTTGAACAAGGAAGAATTAAAAAAATATGATGCTATATCCTTGTGTAGACTATATGCTCCGTGGAAGATTGAGTATGGAAAGATAAAATTATATTGGATGTACTTTCGTAAAGTAATTTCTCTCATATTAGGTTATTCATTAAATGTTGTTTCTTATAATAAAGCTATAAATTTGATAGATTCTTCTTTTTATGAGAATGAAAAAGTCTATCCTAATATTATTCCCGCATGGGATAATTCTCCACGTCGAGGGCCTGTCGCTTATATTTATAAGGAATCAACACCTTCTTTATTTAAAAAACATGTAAGTATGATATTAAATAGAATTAGAAATAAATCTGATGAGGATAAAGTTGTCTTTCTTAAATCGTGGAACGAATGGGCAGAAGGTAATTATATTGAACCTGATTTGAAGTGGGGTAAAAAATATATTAATGCTTTAAAAGAAGCTATAGATGAATTTTAATTTTAGAGAGGATATTGGTTTGTCAACAGATAACAATTAGAACTTATGGATGAATTTCAAGGATATAGGAATTTTATACTCTCTAATGGTGTCACCGTACGTCAATTGCAGTTAAAGCTTTTGGAAATCTTCTTGTATTTCAAAAAAATATGCGAGGAGAATAATCTTACATACTGGTGTGGTGGTGGGACTATGCTGGGCGCTGTACGTCATAAAGGATTTATACCTTGGGATGACGATTTGGATGTCTTTTTACCAAGAAAAGATTACGAACGATTGTATGAGATTTGGGATCAAGTAGCAGATACCAGCCATTATGTACTTGTCCGTACAGATGAAAAAGTTAATTATCATCATGCAGCAATGAATTTAGTTGATGTACGGACTACTTATGTTAACAGACATTCAGTGAATGAAGATATATATCATGGAATTTATATAGATGTGATTCCTTTTGAAGGATGTCCGAACTCTAAAGTAGAGAGAGCCTTACAAATATATCACTCCATAATGTTTTCTGTGTTTAATGTTCAAAGACTTCCTGATAATCAAGGATCTTTGTTGCGATTGCCTACTAAAATTCTATTATCTCTTGTTAGATCTTCACAAAGCCGTTATAAGATTTGGAAGAAACATCAAGATAAAATGACTCAGTATGATTTTTTTACAGCTAAATACGTGAAAGAAACTGTATCATCATTTAAGGGATTATTCCGATTGTATGATAGAGATATTTTTAATACTGTAGATGCGGTATTTGAAGGGTATATGGTTAAAATTCCAGCAGGATATGATTATTATATGAAGTGTATTTATGGAGACTATATGTCACTTCCTAAAGATATATCAATAGATATGTCTTCAAGATATGAAGTTGTAAAATTTATTGATTTAAATGAGCCTTATACAAAATATAGAGGAATATATTATCTAGTAGATGTAAACGAATGATTATGAATGTTGCTATTATTTTTGCGGGTGGTTCGGGGAAAAGAATGAACACTATATCTCGTCCCAAACAGTTCCTTGAGCTACGAGGAAAACCGGTTATTATTTATACCCTTGAATTATTTGATACTCATCCTGATATAGATGCGATTTGTGTGGTTTGTATTAAAGCTTGGATTCCTTTCTTAGAAAAGCAACTGAGGAAATTTGAGATCACAAAAGTCGTAAGTATTGTGCCAGGAGGTGAAACTGGACAAGATAGTATTTATAATGGTCTTTGTGCTGCCGAGAAATATGCAAAAGAACTAAAAGCGAATGATGTTAATGTTTTGATACATGATGGTGTAAGACCTCTTATAACACAGCAGACTATAACAGATAATATCAACATGGTTAACGATAAGGGTAATTGCATAACTTGTATTCCTGCAACTGAGACTTTTATTGTTACGCAAGATGATGGTTCGTTAGATATTCCTTCTCGGGAGCATTCTAAAATTGCCCGTGCTCCTCAAAGCTTTAGATTGAATGATATATTGCAAGCTCATAAGAAAGTATTAGAAAGGAATAGGCATGATTATATAGATTCTTGTACCTTAATGAGTTCTATGGGCTATAAAATGAATACAATAATGGGGCCTATGGAAAATATTAAAATAACAACACCTACTGATTATTTTATATTTAGGGCTATGGTTGAAGTTCATGAAAATCAACAAATATTTGGGTTCTAGTATGAATGTGGTTCTTCAACAGAATATAAGAGATTTTACACAATCATTTGAGCTATCACATAGATTATCTCATTCAAGATTCTTGATTACTGGATGTACAGGATTAATAGGTTCTATCTTAGCTCATTCTTTACTTGCAATAAAACAGGATATTGATATTATAGCACCAGTACGAAATATTAAGAAAGGTGTGGATCTGTTTGATGAGGCTGAATTAAAGAATATTCATTTTATAGAGTGTGATCTAAGTCAGTTTGATTATAGTGAAATTGGTACAATTGACTATATAGTTCATTGCGCAGCCCCAACATCTAGCCAATTTTTTGTAGAGCATCCGGTAGAAACTTTTGATATTATTTATCAAGCAACTCGTAATCTTTTGGAATTTTCTAGAAAGTCGGAAGTTAAGAGTTTCGTATATTTATCTTCTTTAGAAGTGTATGGGACTATTACGGATGATTCTATACTTGTAACTGAAGATATTCAAGGCTATTTAGAACCAATGGCTGTACGTAGTAGTTACCCTATGGCAAAAAGAGCTACGGAAAATCTTTGCTGTTTGTATGCTTCGGAATATGGCGTAAATGTAAAAGTAGCAAGATTAACTCAAACAACAGGAGCTGGAGTGTCTAATGATGATAATCGTGTAATAGTTCAATTCTGTAGATTGGCTGTTCAAGATAAAGATATTATTTTGCATTCTTCAGGAAATGCAGCTAGGCCATATTGTTATACTATGGACGCAATAAGTGCCATTCTGTATATTCTTCTTAATGGAAATAACGGTCAAGCTTATAATGTTGCAAATGAAGATAGTTATATTTCTGCAAAAGATTTGGCATTATATATACAAAAAAAATCAATCCAAATATTAAAGTTAAGTTGGAGATTAACAACGAGATGGGATATGCTCCAGAAACTAAACTGAGGTTGTCTAGTAATAAATTATGTGCTCTTGGTTGGAAGCCAAAATACTCTATTTGTCAGATTTTAGATAATCTAAAAAAATCGATTTTATTAGAAGATTAGGGGTTTAATCTGTAGATTCTTTACATATGTAACCAAGGAAATTTCAAAATATTTAATTGTACCATACTTATGAAATATTTAATAGTAGCAGCACATCCTGATGATGAAGTTTTAGGTGCAGGTGGGGCCATTTACAAATGGACTAGAGAGGGACATATAGTGGATGTATGTCTAATGTGTACAGAAGCTAGAGCGAGGGCTTTCCGTCCAGAGGATAAGGAATTAAACAATAACTTGAATGCGTCTTCCAAATTTCTTGGAATAAACAAAATATATGAAGGAGTATTCCCTAATATAGAGATGAATACGGTGCCGCATTTGAAATTGGTGCAGTTTATTGAAAGTGCTATCAAAGAGAGTCTGCCAGATATTGTCATTACTCATCATCCCGCTGATACAAACAATGATCATTTGCAGACTTCTATGGCTTGTCAGGAAGCTATCCGTTTGTTCCAACGTAGGCCCGAGGTGAAACGAGTGAATGAATTTTGGTATATGGAGGTGCCAAGTTGCACGGAATGGGCTATTAATAACGCTATGAATCTGTTCCGTCCTAATTGTTACGTGGAAGTTGGTAAAGAAGGAGTGAATGCCAAGATTACGGCATTGGGAATGTACAGAGGTGTGATGCGCCCTTATCCGCATCCTCGTAGTGTCGAATATATTACAGGTCTTGCCACTGTTAGGGGTAGCCAGTGGGGAACGAATTATGCGGAAGCTTTTGAATGTACTTTGAGGAGAATTTAGTGTTAATACCATTATTTATGTATAAGAACTTTTTTAAGCCACTGATTGGAATATTACTTTCGTTTTTTGGATTGATGGTTTGCTGTATCCCTATGATTATTATTGCTATTACAATTAAATTAGACAGCAAAGGCCCCATTATGTTTCGCCAAGTAAGACTTGGTAAAGGACAAAGACCTTTTAGGATTTATAAGTTTCGTACTATGTGTGATGGTGCTTTTGAGAAAGGTGGAGTTGTAACTAGTGCGGATGATACTCGTATTACAAAAGTTGGTGCTGTATTGAGAAGAACAAGTTTGGATGAGCTTCCTCAGATGTTTAACATTTTACTTGGTCAGATGGCTATTATCGGCCCGAGACCGATTTTAGATTTTGAGTTCAATCCATATAAGAACAATGCTAGATTCTGCAAACGTTATGATGTTACGCCTGGCATGTTTTGTACTGTTGATGTCTATGACAGAGCGGCAGAGCGTGATGTTCAAATGGTGCTTGATGCTGATTATGCGGAGCAACAGAGCTTTTGGTTGGACTTCAAGACCTTCTTCGGAGTTATTAAGGTTGTAGTTACAGGAGAAGGTGTTTATAAAAATGAAAGTAAATATAGAAATAAATAATTGTAATAATGAATAATAGCTATAATGGACATTTGGTTATTGTGTTTGCGTTGGAGCATTACAATCCTTTGAATATGATCCGTGCTTTTGGCGAACAAGGAATTAATCCTGTATATATTTCTGTAAAACGTAGATATGAGGTGGCTACGAAAAGTAAATACATCTCGAAGCTTCACCGTGTAGATTCGGTTGAAGATGGTTTTCTACTATTGATAAATCAATATGGAAGACTATCTGAAGAAACAGGAAAAAAACCTTATATCCTGTTTTCAGATGATAAATCTGTAGGTTATTTTGATTTGCACTTTGAGGAGTGGAAAGATAAGTTTATCACTTACAATGCAGGACGTAACGGACGTATTAATGAATTCATGGATAAGTATGAAATTCAACAGTGTGCAAAACGACACGGATTTAATGTACTTGATTCGTATGTTATTAAAAAGGGAGATCCTGTACCAGATGGGCTTTGGTATCCTATTATAACTAAAGATATTTCTCCTAATTTGGGTAGTTGGAAATCTGATGTATTTATTTGTCAGAATAAACAGGAACTTGTGGAGGCTTTAGAAAAGATAACATGTCCACTCATTATGTTGCAACATTTTGTCGATAAGCAAAATGAAATGGCACTTGAGGGGTATACTATCAATAATGGTAAGGAAATGCAGATTATTACACAGATGAAGTGGAAATATCTGATTCAAGGATATTATAGTCCGTTTCATGATGTCTGTATGTTTACTGATAAAGATATGGAAATCAGGCTGCAAGCCATGTTTGAAGAGATTGGCTTTGAAGGAGTATTTGAAGTGGAATTCTTGATTGATAAGGATGGAACCTATTATTTCATGGAAACAAACTTCCGCGCATCGGCATGGAATCCTACTTGTAAATTTGCAGGAATGCCATTACCTTATCTTTGGGTGAAAGGTATGATGAACGGATATATTGATCCGAATGATCGTAAAGAGTTCGAGCCTTTTACTTCCATGAGTGAAATTATCGATTATAGTAAGCGTGTAGAAGGTGGTTTATGTTCTATAGCTGAATGGTTGCGTGATTTTAAAGATGCAAAGTGTGTGTATATATATGACAAGGAGGATAGAGGACCATGGGATGCTGTTATAAGAGATTGGGAGAGTTTCAAATGATATAAGAGTAATGAAAAGAGTGCTGATAACAGGAGCCGGTAGCTATATTGGGACAAATATAGAAAACTGGTTAAACCGATTCCCCTCAAAATACCAAGTTGCTTCTATTGGAACAATAAATAATGAATGGAAGAAAACAGATTTCTCTTCTTTTGATGTAGTGATAGATGTCGCTGGTATTGCTCATATAAAAATTACGGAAGACTTAAGGGATTTGTTCTATTCGATTAATCGGGATATGACGATTGATATATGCCAAACAGCAAGAGAGTCAGGAGTGAAGCAATTCATTTTCTTGTCGTCAATGAACGTTTATGGAGATGATTGTGGTATTGTCACAGATAAGAATAATGAGAATCCTTCTAGCTTTTACGGAGATAGTAAACTGCAGGCGGATAAAGTTATTCAATCCATGAATGACGATTCGTTTGCGGTATGCAGTGTTCGTCCACCAGCGATATATGGTAAAGGTTGCAAAGGGAATTATCCTTTACTAGTGAAATACGGGCAAAAGTTGCCTGTGTTTCCTGATTATCCGCAGAGAAAGAGCTTGATTTTTATTGATAATCTATGTGAATTTATCAGACTGTTGATTGATAATAATTCTAAGGGGATTTTTTGTCCGCAGAATATAGAGTACGCTTCCACTTCTGTTATGGTAAATGCTATAGCGAAATATAGTGGTCATAAAATATGGTTGACTACATTATTAAATCCTTTCGTATGGCTAGGTATAAAACTGATTCGTTTTGTACAACGTGCTTTTGATGATGATGCTTATGATTTGTCATTAAGTAATGATTTTGATGGAAAATATAATGTGGTTTCTTTTGAGGAATCTATAAAAAGATCTGTATAGTTTTATATTCGAGGCTAAGGATGGAATATATATAGGGTGATTCGTTTACTAGAAGAGACGTATTGTAGCTCTTGCTCTGTAGGCTGTCGAAGACTGAAAAGTAAGAATAATGTTATTGGGAGAGTTGGTGTAAGAACCGGCTCTCCCGTTTTTTATTTCTATCGAACGCTTGCGCTTAAAAGGCGATCGCCACCTCCGCACCGATCTGGAAGGGCTTACCTAGTTGGATAAACGGATTCCCGAATGACTCGAAATAAAATGCAGAGTAATGGGTGTTCGTTATATTACGGCTCCATAGATTTACGTTGATGATACCTTTGCGTACGCCTACCTTTGCGTTCACCGTTCCGTAGAATTTCTGGTAGATGTCGTTTCGCTCGGTCCAGAAGATCTTTCCGACACCGCTGAATTGGGCGGAGGCGGAGAATTGGTCTATCCATGCGTTACGGAACAGGCGGGTGTATTGCAGTCCTACGTTGAAGGTATGACGTGGGGTATATGGGATGAAGTTGTTCTTGAAATCCTCTTTCCCATTGTTGTAATCCCGGAACGTAGCATGGGTGAAACCGTAATTAACGTCGGCGGTTAGCCCATCGATGATGCGGGCACGCAAGGAGGCCTCTATACCGTAGCTTTTGGCTTTCCCGGCGTTGGTGAGGATACGGCCGTTGCCGCTGTTCACGAATTTGGTCAACTGCACGTCTTGAATGTCCATATAGAAACCTGTCAATTCTGCGCTTAGGCGTTGGAATAGTAACTCGCTACGGATACCGATCTCGTAGTTCCAGCTTTTTTCCGGTTTGTAGGAGGCTACTTCCTCGATGGGGGTGGGTTCTTTGACCTCGATCGGCATCATGTCCTTGAAAGCGCTCATCATATCGTATTGCATCTGGCTTTGCATCACGTCTGCCGACATTTGTACGTTGTAGCCCCCGGTCTTATAACCTTTCGCTACCGATACATAGGTGAACGTGTTTGGCGAGCATTCGTACTTTAAAGATATTTTCGGAAGTACTTGCCAGAAGTCTTGGGAGACACTGGCGTCCATCACGGTGGTTGGGATCGGGAAAAGTTTCTCGATGTCGATAACCGGTCCGTTTTCTACGAAGCCGAACCCCATTCTCATCTTAGCCTCAGAATTGTAATCCATCTTTTGCTTCTCGTAATCCAAGCGGATACCGGCGGTAATTGACAGGCCTTCCGTGAACAGATTGTTATAAGTGGATTGGTGATACAAAGCAAGGCCATAAGAAGGGGTGTCGAAAGAACCCGGAATATAAAGATGATCGTCCAGAATTTTTAGATAGGGCATCTTAGGGTGATCTTTCTTCAATTGATCGAATACGGGCTGGAGGACGGTCTTAATCCCATCTTCCTTGAAATCGACTGGGCCGTCCGTATGTAGATCATCGTAGAAACCGTAGAGTCCGAAGGACCATTGGTAATTATTCCTCGTGTTGCTCTTGATCACCAATTCCTCGCTGAAAGCGTTTTGCTTTTGCTTTTGGTTGAGGGTAAAGATCGAGAGAGGGGAGAAGTCTTGATCCATCTTCATGTCATCCTTGAAATATTGATGACCGGTGGTGCTGCTCAGTATCACGTGCTCATTTCGGTATTCGAGGGACAGGTTATTGGCGATAACAGTCCGTTTATAAGAGCTGGGATCGTTGATATTGATAGGATTTACATACTTGTGATCGGTATTTCCGGTTCCGATGAACATACCATATGGAAACGCTCCTTGATCCGTATAATCTACGGAAAGGGAGTAGGAGGCACGGAAGTTCGGATTGAAGCGACCTTCTAACTTGAATCGGCCGCCTACATTGTCTTCCTTATCGATCTTTTTCCCATCGTAGGCATTGGTGTAGAAACCGTCGCTATGGTCATAGTAAGCGGCGGCGGTAAATCCGATGGTCTCGCTCAACTTAGCATAATGGGAGGCTTTGACTTTATATTGCCCGTAGCTTCCGGCCGATAGGGAGAGTTTCTTTCCTTGGTAATCGAACGGGGAGATGGTATAGATATTTACGATGCCCCCCATGGCGTTACGACCATACAAGGTTCCTTGCGGCCCTCGTAATACCTCGATGCGTTGGATATCGGTCAGCTCGAAATCGAAGGTGCTTTTATCCAGATAAGGCACGTTGTCTACATATAAGCCCACGGATTGTCCGCTACTTCTGGCTCCGATACCGCGGATATAGATGGCCGAGGTTAGTTTTGCCCCATAATCCGGCATGTATAGGTTCGGGACGAAAGAACTTATATCCTTTAATGCGTCGATCTGCCTGCCGGAGATCATTTGTGGGGAAAGGATCGATACGGAACCGGGTAACGTACGGAGGTTATTCGTCTCCTTCGTGGATGAGGTCACGATTACCTCACCCATGTTATAGGTTTTTATCGTGTCGTTCTCGTTAGCCTTGATGTCCTCGGCGTATACATTTTGCAGCCCCAACGCACCTAGGGCGATGATACCTAAGTAGTGTCTCTTCATCGAATTTCTTTTGTTAGTATATTTTTTCAATCGCGAAGAAACGGTAAAGAAACAGGATGGTCAATCACTAGATGTAGTGATTTTGAAAGCTGGTTTGTTGGCTTCGCTATAGTTCGATATCGTCGCCGGAGATGATCCCGTTCATGATGGCGTAGAAGGTGAGGCCGGATACGGTCTTGATGCCCAGCTTGGCGGTGATGTTCTTACGATGGGTGAGGACGGTGTTCAAGCTGATGTTCAGCTTATCGGCGATCTCTTTATTCGTGATGCCTTTTACGATCAGTTGAAGTACGTCTACCTCACGGCTGGATAGGTCCTTGTTGTTTTCGGTAGTGGTGTTGCCGGAGCTGTCGCTCGTAAATAATTGTTGCAATTGCTCGATAATGGTCTCTTGGGAGGAACGTAACGTGATACGGTTCGTAGACGAGAGCGCCCCGTGTTCTTCGGTGCTGTCGATGAGGAGGGCGGTCTTGTTTCTTCTCGGGAGGAAGAAATCTGCGTTGAGCACAAGGGTATCTGAATCGGTGAAATAGTAATCGTAGGTGTCGCTTCCTGTGGAGGAAAGCATCTCGAAATTTGGAAAATAGCAAACCTCTACCGGGGGGAAGTAGTCGGTCAGCAAGCTTTGCAGCCCAATACTTCTTAGGGTATCAGACAGTATGATCGCTATTTGTTTGTTTCGATGCATTTCAGATCGTTAGATACATAATTTTTCCATGGCCGAGACCATGGGGGTAAGGATTCGATACCGGATCCGGTTGTGTTGTTTGATATCTTTCTCCAGACTACAGATGGAGAAGAGGACGGCATAACATAAATTCTCGTCGTAATCTCCCGAAAGATGCTTGACCATGATACTTTTTAAGTCGGCTAAAAGGGCCTCGATGGTATCTTCCGTACGTTGCTCGGAGGTGATTTGCAATCCATCGATCGTTCCCGCCGGTTCTTTTCCCAGCTTTTTACTTAACGACATGCAGTAGGGGAACCATATCTTATCATCTTTCTCAATGCGGGCGATGAGTTCTTCCTTGAACGAGGAGAAGAAGCGTCCTATCAATCCAAGAGTAGGATTACCGGGCGTACTCATCGAGATAAAGGAACCTAGATGGCGTTCTATATTGGGAAGCTGATAACGTAAATAGTATTGGTTCGTCTTTGTCAGGTAATCAATGATCTGCGATGTATGGAAAGTTTGTAACTTCTTCTCCGGAAAATACTCCTCGTTGAGGAAGGTATTGATCACTGTCAATAAAAAGTCCGTATCCAGCGAATGTTCTTCACAGAGCGTCTTCACCGATTTGTCGCCAAGCCCGAGACGAATCCCAAACCGGTTGATTACGGGAATGAGTGAGGGGTGTTCTTCCACCACCTCACTCAATTGCATATTTGGGTATACTAAAGGCATCTTATCAAGCTTGTTCCCATTGTTCACGTAATAACTTGACGGCGGCGGGGACTACCACGTTACGGTCTCCTTGACATCCGCACTCGAAGCTTACGTAGTTGTTATAACCAATCATTTTCAATCCCTTGAAACCATTGATATAGTTATCGGCATCTCCATCCTCACCCGGCATGCTGCGACGTTTGCGGCTGGCCACGTGTACGTGTTGGAGATACTCTCCACCGGAGATAAAGGCTCCCATATCAGAGGTCTCTTCCCATGTCATATGCCAGAAGTCGCCCATGCAACGTACCCCCGGATTATTGATATCCCGGCATAAAGGGGCGGCGTCGGCTACTTGACGTAGATAAAAACACTCTTTTCGGTTCAAAGGTTCAAAGATGACGCTAGTCCCATGCTGGGCGGCGAAAGTTCCCATCTCGTTGAATTGCTCGCAAAGGAAATCCCGTGTCTCCATCGTATGAGGCAAGGCGGGGACTTGACCATTAAAGGCAGGAACGATAATCACGCCCGTAGAACCTAATTCACCGGCTGCGGCGATGATCTCTTTCATCGTATCCATGCATTCCTTGCGGATGGCTGGATCGGTAGAAAGAATAAAGCCTTTGAAGCCGGCGCAAATGGCCCTCACTTTGATATTACGTCCGTTTAAGCCCTGCTTGATCTCGTTTACCCGGCTGGCTAATCCTCCGCCACCCGGCTCAAAACCTACAACGCCCAACTTCTCCATAAAATCAAGTTTCTCGTTCAAACTTTCACCCGGGGCGATTCCCTCTTGGAAAGAAAGCTTTAATTCAAGGTCCTTGCCGGGCTTGTCGCTCCCTTTTTCTCCTTTGGCAGTGTTTGCCGGCTTGGAAGAGCAGGAGGCCAAGGCTGTACTTCCTACCGCTAAAGCAGCGCCGGATAAGGAGGTTCTTAAAAAGTTTCTTCTATTTAATGTCATAAACAGTCTGGATTATTTCTTGTCGATTGGTTTACCCGGAACAGGAACGACGAAGCCGCTCATATCCATCTTTCCTAAGTTCAAATCTTTCGGAGTGTAATCCAATGCAGAGGCAGTCATGGCATCCCAAGTGGTCTCGGTACCCGTGTAAGCGGACTCACGACCCATGATTGCGGCCATATTGGAGATAGCAGTCTCAGAAGCTTGCTCGATTTGTTTACCACCACGGATGCAGTTGATCCAGTTTACATGCTCTAATGTATACGGGTCAGTTTGCTTGAAGTTCGCTTTTTCGGCCTCACTATCATATTTCCAGATAACGTTTCCTGCCAAATCCTTGATCTCCATCGTGTCACTGCTCCATGATCCCTTGGTTCCTTGGATGAATTCGCTTACATTATTTGCACAACCATCTATCTGGCGGCACATACTATGCATATGGATACCATTTTCCATTGTGAAATCAACGCTGAAGTTATCATATTGGTCGCCAGTGATACGACGGTGGCGAGAACCGAAACCTACAGCCTTGACTGGTTTCAATCCGCTGAACCAAGTGAATACATCTATATTATGTACGTGTTGCTCTACGATATGGTCGCCGGAAAGCCATTTCCAGTTTACCCAGTCCTTGATCATATATTCGCAATCGTTCCATCCTGGTTGACGATCCCGATACCAAAGCATATTCTGATTCCAGTAAACCGTACCACCCGTGATCTCACCGATCAATCCTTCCATGATCTTCTTGTAAGACTCGACATAACTGCGTTGGTGATGGCGTTGAGTACCGGTTACGACACATAAGTTCTTTGCCGCAGCTTGTTTTGCGGTAGCCATAATGGTACGGTAACCAACCGGATCAACACAGATAGGTTTCTCTAAGAAGGAATGTTTGCCCTTTTCTGTGGCGTATTGGAAATGAACTGGACGGAATACGGGAGGAGTGGCGACGATCACTACATCTACGCCGCTATCAATCACTTGTTTGTACGCATCCAAGCCGACGAAACGTTTATCAGCCGGTACATCAATTCCTTTCTCATCTTTTAATTTCTTTGCCAAATCATCGACACGTTCTTGGAACGTATCGCCTAAAGCCACGATCGTAACGCCGTTCGCAGCGTTCAAGAAGTTAAAAGCGGCTCCGGAACCACGTCCGCCACAACCGATTACACCAGCTTTTAGTTCTTTTCCATCAGTCGCCAAATCTGGTAATTCGGGCACGTAATAAGTACCGGGTTCTTTCAAAGGCTTTATTGCGTTCGCACTTTCACCTCCACCACAAGAAGTTAATACACCAACTGTACTACCTGTTCCAATTGCTCCAAGCGCACCCGCTAGGGCTGAACTTTTCAGAAATGATCTTCTGCTAATGCTGTTCTCTTTTTTCATGATATTATTTTTTTTAGACACTATTTATTAGGTTCACATACAACACGGAAACCGATTCCTCTGATATCGGAGTACCACCAGATACTCTTCGGCTGTTGCGGATCGGTTTTTAACCAAGCTTCATGTTTAGTATAATCACGGGAAGCGCAGCGAAGATCTGCCGCATCGGAGGTGTAATTACCGCCTCTCACTACCCACTCAGTACCTTCGGTAACCAATGGATCTGTGGCGCTACTTCCGCTTTTAGCGTAAGCTTCAGGATCATACTTGTCGGCACAATATTCCATGACATTACCCAACATATTCTTTAAACCAAAGGGATTGGCTTTTACTAAATCCGGTTCTTGCGTCTTGTTTTTGCTGTTCTTGCTATAAATCACATAAGAACCTATACTATCAGTCTTTGCGTCGAAAAATTTACGCCAAAAGCCTTGATCGGAGAAATCTTTTGGATTGCCCGTAAAGAAATAAGGCGTTTCCGTGCCGCCACGTGCCGCATATTCCCATTCCGCCTCGGTCGGTAAACGATAAGTCTTTCCTGTTTTCTTGGATAACCATTGGCAGAAAGTCTCGGCCGCATAATGAGTCATTGTAATAGCCGGGCGATCTCCGCCACCCCAGCCTTGATCCGGAAAACCGAACGGAGGTGTAGGACCGGAGATGGCATCGACATTCGGATTACTGTTATTTGCGTATACGGTCTCTGGAGGGGTACGGCCCTCACTCATCGTATTCCCATAGAAAGCCCAGTATTGGTCCCAAGTCACCTCGACCTCAGCCATGAAAAACGGACTGACAGTTACGTTGTGTACAGGCGACTCATCTGCTTTATGAAATGCCTCTTTTTCCTCACTACCCATTTTGAATGAACCTCCGGGGATAGCAATCATCTTGAATGAGACCATTGTTCCGGGAATTTGTTCTACATAGTCGGTGAAAGAGGTAACTGTAGTTGGTTCCTTAAAAAACAAGCTGGTATCCGAAGATGCCCCGGATGTATTTTGTCCTGGTATACCAACCATCTTGGAGTGATTGTAGTTTGGATTGTAATGTCCTGCATCCAAATGGCAACTAATACATTGTAGATCTAGCTTTTTCTCATTCTCATCATAATATAAATGTGCCGTTACACCATCATCGGTAATTCCTTCGGGGAATAAGTTCTGATGGCACTCCTTACAAGATTCATTGGGGATATATTTAACGGCGTGTTCCAACTCGGACTTAGTTTCCCAATTGAAATCCGCACTGTCTTTAGTCAAGTATGACCAAACATCTTTCATACCCAATTTAGCCTTTGCGCTATAATGTTTCCAAGTATTTGTTTGGGGTGGGAGGTGACAAGCTACGCAATGTGTCTTAACGCCACTTCCATTATTTACATGCTTGGAAAGTTTCCAACTGTTTTCTACGTGAGGATGCACGTGGCACATCATACAAGATTCATCTGTCGAGAAATATACAGATGTTTTATAAAGGGCGATCATAATCCCAGCTCCCAAAAATAATCCGAGGCATAGGATAAACGCCTTACTTTTGAAAAAATACTTTTTCCTCTCAGACGAGTATCGATTTGAAAATTTGTTAGTTGTCATCTGTTTCTATGGTATACGATTTACACTAAGTCTCAATTAGATTTAAAATCGGCAATAAAAGTAGTATATTCCTTTATATATTGAAAGAAAAAATAGTCTCTTTAACGAAAAATGTTGTCTTATTTACGCTTTTTTATCGCAATGGGAAGAGAGGGTGAATAATAAAAAAGCGGCAACACATATTCATTGTGTTGCCGCTCACGCACGGAAGGAGAGGCTCGAACTCCCGACACCTGGTTTTGGAGACCAGTGCTCTACCGACTGAGCTACTTCCGTATTGCGGGTGCAAAAGTAGTTTAATAATTTGAATATGCAAGTAAAATATGAGAAAAAATAGTCTGCTTTTTAAAAAGGCATTTAGATTATATTTAGTATGTTTGCCAAATCAAAGAAAAAGGAGTGGGAGTTTTTGTGCGAGATATCAAAGGGTTGCTTGAATCTGTGTCGGTAGATAACAGGGGAGCTTTCGAACGTTTTTATAATTTATATTATGATCAGGTTTTTCGCTTCGCTTATTATTGTTTAGGCGAGAAGGAGGCATGCCGTGAAGTTGTGACAGATGTTTTTTTCTCGGTCTGGCAATCCCGGAAACGATTAAAGGATATTGATAATATAGATACCTATTTATATATTTCCGTACGTAACGAGTCTTTTCGTTTTCAAGCAAGGAATAAAGACTTGAATAGGGTTTCTTTAAATGAGTTGTTGCCATTAATGGAAGAGGAAGATGAGGGTTCTCCGGAGGAGCATTTGGAGTTAAAAGAGATGAGAGAGATGCTTGATAAAGCGATTGACGAACTTCCTGAGAAATGCCGTCTTGTGTTTTTGATGTCTCGTGAGGAGGGATTGAAAACGAAGGAGATCGCGGAAATATTATCGGTTCAGAGGATGTAAATTAAACTGTGTCAGCAAGGAATAAAGTATTAACTTTGCTAACACAGTTTTTTTTATGAAAGAAGAATTTGATTTCGAGAGTATCAAGAACAAGGCCATTGAACAGCTGAAAGCCGGCAAGCCTTTGTTGGGTAAGGACGGCGCCTTTGCCCCACTATTGGAAAGTATATTGAATGCAGCCCTGGAAGGAGAGATGGATGCACATTTGACAGAAGAAGAACGCCAGATGGGTAACCGTCGTAACGGAAAGATGCAAAAGCAGGTTCAGACTCCCTTGGGCGAAGTAACCGTTTCCACTCCCCGTGACCGTAATTCGAGTTTTGATCCCCAGTTTATCAAGAAGCGTGAGACTATTCTGGCAGAAGGTGTTGCTGACCGTATAATTGGCTTGTATGCAATGGGAAACAGCACAAGGGAAATCAGTGACTGGATGGAAGAAAATCTTGGGAATCGTGTTTCGGCCGACACAATCAGTTCCATCACAGACCGTGTACTTCCGGAGATAAAAGCATGGAAATCACGGATGCTTGATTCTGTTTATCCTATAGTCTGGATGGATGCCATTCATTACAAAGTAACGGATGAACGTGGCTGCGCGGTAACCCGTGCAATCTATAATGTACTGAGCATTGACAGGGAGGGACACAAGGAGTTACTTGGAATGTATATATCAAGGAATGAGGGAGCAAACTTCTGGCTCAGCGTGTTGACAGACCTTCAGAACCGTGGAGTTGAGGATATTCTCATTGCCTGTATAGACGGTCTGAAGGGGTTTCCTGAAGCCATTCAAAGCGTTTATCCTAATACAGCCGTACAGCTTTGTGTAGTACATCAGATACGTAACTCCATCAAGTATGTAGGATCCAAGAATCAGAAGGAGTTCTTAAGGGATTTGAAATGTGTCTATCAGGCAGTCAATAAGGAATCCGCAGAAAATGAGCTCCTCAAGCTGGATGAAAAATGGGGTGAACAGTATCCTGTCGTTATCAGATCCTGGCAGGACAACTGGGATAAGCTGTCCGAATACTTCCAGTATACTCCGGTCATCCGTAAGCTTATCTATACCACAAATACCGTTGAGGGGTATCACCGTCAGATCCGCAAGGTAACAAAAAACAAGGGCGTGTTCCCATCGGATACAGCCCTTGAGAAACTTGTTTATCTTGCATACCGCAATATACGTAAGAAATGGACCATGCCACTGGCCAATTGGGCTACCATCTCGCAACAACTGGCTATAAAGTTTGGAAACCGGTTTAAATTATTGTAATTTTACGCTCGTCGGGACGGGTGGTCCCGCCCCTTGGCGCGGGCCGTTCCCCGACCGATGAGTTTTCTAGAGATAAATAATGCGTGACACAGTTTATTTTACACTACCTCGGTTCAAGAGAGTACGGTTCGTGTACAGATGAAGATCGCTATAGAAAAATTGGTAGCCCGGTTGAAGCCGAGCTTTCCAAATATTTCATTCTCTTTATTGCTGATGTTTATTTTTAATGTGATTTATGGATCTGCTTAAGCTTTCTATATGGGGATATTCCCTGTTAGAAGGAAAGATGATAGTTCTTTTATATCAGTAACGATTTTGTTTGCTCCGGCATTCGCTAGTTCTTCTTCATCCCCGTAGCCGTAAAGGACTCCTATTGAATCTATGTTATTCGCTTTGGCCCCTTCTATATCATATTTACGATCACCGATCATGACTACGTCAGACCGTGTTTTTATATCGGTGCTGTCTAATACATATTGTATTACATCCGCTTTTTCGGAACGGCTTCCGTCGAATGTGCTTCCTCCAACAAATGTAAAATAAGATTCTAAGTGGAAATATTCTAGAATTTGTTGAGCGAAGGGTTGCGGCTTTGAGGTGGCTAAGTAGATTTTCATTTCGTTTTCGGTAAGCAAACGGAGTAATTCATCAATACCTTGATACAGGGTATTCTCGAAAATACCTTGTTTTGAAAAATATTCCCGGTATTTAGCAATGGCTACATCTGCTTGCTCATCTGTAAACTGATAGAAGTCCTTAAAGGATGTTTTTAATGGTGGCCCGATGAAAGGGCATAAAGATCGTAAATCTTCTACTTCTATATTGAAATAGGAGAGGGCGTACTTTACAGAACTGGTAATACCAATCATAGGATCGGTTAATGTACCGTCCAGATCGAACAATATATGTTGATACCTTTTGTTATTCATTAGATATTAATAGGATTGAAAAAAGAAAGGCAAGATCTCTTTCAAGATTCTTGCCTTTTTGATGAGTCGGGATGAGAAGACTCGAACTTCCGACCTCCACGTCCCGAACGTGGCGCGCTAGCCAACTGTGCTACATCCCGTTTTTTTGTATCGTTGTCTCGATTACGGGTGCAAAGGTACACATTGTTTTTGAACCTGCAAGAGAAAAGTGGATTTTTTTGCAGGAAAAATAGATAATTTACTGTCCTGTGAATTTTTCTTTCAAAACATTTGCTGGATTAAAAATAATACCTACCTTTGCACCCGTAATCGAAACAACGATATACAAAACGACATGATGGTGCCATAGCTCAGTTGGTAGAGCAAAGGACTGAAAATCCTTGTGTCCCCGGTTCGATTCCTGGTGGCACCACTGAAAATCAAAGGGTTACTCATATGAGTAACCCTTCTTTATTTTTACCTCTCTGCGATATAAACTCCACTAATAATGGCTAAAGCGCCAATACCAGAAGCTATCGTAATAGTTTCTGATAGAAAAATCGCAGAAGTTATCAAGGTGACCAGAGGGACAATGTAAATATAATTGGCTGTTTTTGATGCTCCGAGGGCTCTGACTGCCGTATTCCACATGATATAACAAAGCATTGAGGCGATGACACCCAGAAATAATATATTTAAATATACGACTGGCAGTTTCAATAACTCTAGTTTGATATTTAAAGGGTAGATCGCAAAATAGAAGAAAAGAGAAAGTATCCCATAAAAAAATACTTTTCGTGTAATAAACAAGGTGGGATAAGAACGACTCAAACGCTTTAGGATAAGGCAGTAAAAAGCCCACATCGTAGCGGCAACTAAAGTGAGAAAATCACCAAGTGGATTTACTTTTAAAAGAACACTGCCGTTGAAAACAACTAATCCGACTCCAAATAAGGCAACTAAAGATCCATATAACAGTCCTTTCCTAAGAGATTCTTTATAAAATAGGTGAGACAATACCGTTGTAATGATCGGTGCTGTACAAATCAATAATGAAACGTTGGAAGCCAATGTGATGCCCAGTGCCGTATTCTCCGCTATGAAGTATAGGGAACCACCACATAATCCAGACAGGAACAATAAGAATTCATCTTTTACGCAATTAGCCCACAACCGTCGATGCGCTATAGTCAAAATACAAAAATACGCAAGCACGAAACGGTATAACAATATCTCAACCGGTGATAATCCTGTATTAATCAGTATTTTTGTGGAGACAAACGTTGTTCCCCATATAATGACTGTCAATATGGCGATACTATGATACAGAAGATCTTTACTTTTAAACATAATTGTGTTAGAATTAGATTTTTATTTGCTGCAAAGTTATTTAAAGAAGATTGTTTTCCTATACGTCAAGCTTAAATACGATAATTTTCCTATTTTTGTCCTGTTTTGCATTCTATAATTCTAATTCGGGGATATTAAATCAAATAAAACAGGAAAAAAAACTATGGCACTACTTGATGAGACAGATATTGAAATTCTTCATTCTTTGCAAAAGGACGCGAAGATCAATACAAAAGAGCTTTCTGAGAAACTTCATATCTCCAAGACTCCTATTTACGAACGAATCAAACGTTTAGAAAACGAAGGATATATAAAAGGATATGTGGCATTGGTCGACAATAAAAAAATAGGATTACCCTTGATCATTTTCTGTAATGTATCTTTAGCTGTACACGATGATGAGCATATCGAACGCTTCAAAGAAGAAATACGGAATATCGATGAAATAATGGAATGTTACTCGACGGGAGGTATTTATGATTTCTTTGTCAAAGTGGTTCTTAAGGATTTAGATGCCTATAATCAATTTGTGTTCGAGAAATTAACCAAGGTTCATGGCATCGTGAAGATGCAAAGCTCTTTTGTGCTTAATGAAATCAAGCATACTACAGTTTTGAATATACCCAAAAATAGTTGATTGAAGCTTAATGTCGCAGTATTAATATGAAATGTCTCTTTTTTACTATAGAATTGATTAGGGGTTATTTACCTTTGCCCCGATAAATTAAATTCTATAAGATGCAGTCATTTAAAATAATAAAGCCTATTCATATATTAACTCCTTATGTGAGATATTATTGGATACTGGAAGATGGCGCGGATGTTTCTGTATCTGAACGGACTTTACCAACGGGCTGCATACAATTAGTATTTCATAGGGGTAAAAGGCTTTTATTAGTAGGAAAAAAAGAATCGCAGCCTCAAGCGTTCATCTGTGGGCAATGCCTCAACTTTTCAGATGTGATGTCAGCCGGAAAGATTGAAATGATCACGGTTGTTTTTCAGCCGTACGCGGCAAGAGCCATCCTTCAACTCCCCCTTAAGTTCTTTTATGGAGAACTTATAGCGGTGGATGCTATAGCAGATTTGGAATTATCAATATTATCCAGAAAAGTGATAGAGGCTGATGATCATGAAACTTGCATCCGCTTGATCGAGCAGTTTTTGATTCACCGTCTTTATAGGTTTGAAGGCTATGAATATAACTTAAAGCGAATATCCGCAGTCCTCCATCAAATAAATGAACAAGCGAAAACCAATATTTCTGAGTTATCTGAAACCGCATGCCTAAGTTCTAAACAGTTCAACCGCATTTTCTTAGATTATGTAGGAGCTACGCCCAAAGAGTTTCTTCGTATCGTTAGGATGCAACGGGCTTTATTTAAGGTACAACAGAATCCATCCATTTCATTCGCTCAATTAGCTTATGAATGTGGGTTTTCAGATCAGTCACATATGATAAAAGAGTTTAAGCTGTTTTCCGGCTATACACCCACGGAGTATCTTTCCTTATGCGCTCCTTATTCTGATTATTTCTCGGAGTGATCAAGATGTCCTTTTTCTTCTATCCTATAGATACGATACGCTCTACTTTTGTGATGTCTTCGCGAGGACATTAACAGTAACTATAAAAAGAAAACAAAATGAACAATTTAATTGCTTTTTTCGAGATTCCAACTGTAGACTTTTATCGAGCGATCAATTTCTATGAAACTATTTTGGGGTTAAAACTATCGGTTTTCGAGTGTGAGACAGAGAAGATGGCTTGTTTTATCGAGCAAGGAGAAGTGGTTGGGGCTTTGTTCTACGCTCCTAGTTATCAACCTTCGCCGGATGGTATCTTAATCCATTTTAATAGTCAAGATATCGAGGACACTTTATCTAAAGTATTGGATAAAGGGGGTAAAATTATTATACCCAAGACAAAGATTGAAGCGGAAAATAAAGGATACTTCGCCGTTTTAGAAGATAGCGAAGGAAATCATGTCGGTATCTACGAAAAATAAGTATCTTCGGCCAAGATATCCCTACAATATATAATATGAAAGAAAATAAGTATGATGATGAACGCTTTTTCGGTCAATACAGTCAGATGTCTCGCTCTGTACAAGGGCTGAGAGGAGCAGGAGAATGGCATGAGCTAAAGAAGATGTTGCCTGATTTTAACGGAAAGCGTGTATTGGATTTAGGGTGTGGTTTTGGCTGGCATTGTCGATATGCCATAGAGCGAGGGGCGACCTTCGCTTTAGGCATTGACCTTTCCGGGAAGATGTTAGACAAGGCACGGGAGATAAATCCCTCCCCGTTGATCGAATATAAAAGAATAGCAATCGAGGATTTTGATTTTGCTCCAAATTCTTTTGACATCGTGATCAGCTCCTTGACATTCCATTATCTCGAGTCGTTCGATAAGGTTTGTACAGAGGTATATAAATGTTTAACGCAAGAGGGTGTCTTTGTCTTCTCTGTGGAACATCCCGTTTTTACTACTTATGGCAATCAAGATTGGATTTACGATTCGGAGGGGAAACCTGCGCATTGGCCGGTGGATCATTATTTTCAAGAGGGAGTCCGGCATGCTCGTTTTTTGGGAGAGGATGTAACCAAATATCATAAGACACTTACGACTTACGTGAACGGATTGATCAAGGCGGGTTTCTGTATCACCCATCTGGTGGAGCCTCAACCGGACGAATCGATGCTGGATACGGTACCCGGGATGCGAGACGAACTTCGCCGTCCGATGATGTTGCTTATCGCCGCTCGAAAGAATTAAAAAAAAGCGTATCTTTGTGGCTGAAAAGATGTCTTTTCCGTGTGCTTGCTAAACCACGTATTAAAAACAAGAAAGATATGAAACAACAAGATGCCGCTTTGGTATGCTTCTCGGGTGGACAAGATTCCACGACTTGCCTTTTCTGGGCGAAGAAGCATTTTTCACGTGTAGAGGCCGTATGCTTCACATACGGACAGAAACATTCCTTGGAAATAGAGGTCGCTCGAAAGATCGCCACGGATGCGGACGTACCTTTTCAGTTATTGGACGTATCGCTTATCAGCCAGTTAGATCCCAATTGCTCGCTTACGAATGCGAGCATAGAGATGGATCAAGAGAAGCCGGAGGATAGCTATCCGAATACGTTTGTGCCCGGCCGTAATATGGTATTCCTTACTTTCGCCGCTATCTTAGCCCGTGGTAAGGGGATTTATCATTTGGTAACGGGTGTCTCCGAGGCTGATTATAGTGGTTATCCGGATTGCCGGGATACGTTCGTGCGTTCTCTTAACGTAACATTAAATCTGGCGATGGATGAGCAATTCGTAATTCATACCCCGCTTATGGACCGGGATAAGAGCGAAGTCTGGGAATTGTCGGACGAACTGGGCGTCTTTGATCTAGTACGTACGCAGACGCTGACTTGCTATAACGGTGTTATGGCTGAGGGATGTGGGCATTGCCCCGCTTGCAAACTTCGCAAGGACGGATTGGAGAAATATCTGAAAAGGAAAGAAGAGAATCAATAGTAAATGAAAGAAATGGACGAGAGAAAACAAGAAGGAGAGTTGCATTTATTAGGTGGCTCTACCGTATATAAACAGGATTACGCTCCGGAGGTATTGGAGGCATTTACGAACAAGCATCAAGGAAATGATTATTGGGTACGGTTTAATTGCCCGGAATTCACCAGTCTCTGCCCGATTACCGGACAACCGGATTTCGCTACGATTCATATCGATTATATCCCCGACGTGAAAATGGTAGAGAGCAAGAGCTTGAAGCTTTACTTATTCAGCTTCCGCAACCATGGGGCGTTTCATGAGGATTGCGTGAATATTATCATGAAGGACTTGATAAAATTAATGGATCCGAAATATATCGAAGTTACTGGTATATTCACACCGAGAGGCGGTATAAGTATTTATCCGTATTGCAATTACGGTCGTCCGAACACCAAGTTTGAGCAGTTGGCCGAGAAAAGATTATTTGATCATAATCAATAAGATTTCTGACAAATCGTTATCAGTCTCGGCAAAAAACGGTATATTTGCAGCAAGAAATGTTAACTAACTAATAAATCATTTTAGACCATGAACAAAAGATTGCTTACAGTTGCGGCTTTCGCTTTAGCGGGTTGCGTTACCGTTGTCGCTCAAGACAAGAAAAAAGAGTTCAAGATGCCTACAGGTTATGCCGGTATCACGCATGAGATGTCCGAGTTTTACGAACCGGTTCCTCCCGTTGTCACTCCGGGTACAGACTTAAAAGGTGGAGGTTTCACGGCTCCTTCCGACGCTATCGTTTTGTTTGACGGCAAGGATCTTTCCGCTTGGGAGAGCGTAAAAGGCGGTGCGGCCGAATGGGATGTACATGATGGCGTTTTTACCGTAAACAAGAAGAAAGGTGATATCCAGACCAAACAGAAATTCAACGATTTCCAGATGCACATTGAGTGGCAGGTCCCGACGAATATCACTGGAGAGAGCCAGTCGAGAGGTAACAGCGGTATTTTCCTGCAAGGGATGTATGAGGTTCAAGTGTTAGACTGCTACAATAACCCGACTTACGTGAACGGCCAGACGGGTAGTATCTACAAACAATCCATTCCTTTGGCCAACGCCATGCGTAAACCGGGCGAATGGAACGTGTACGATATCATTTATACCGCCCCCACTTTCAAGGAAGATGGTTCTTATCGCACGCATCCAACCGTAACGGTTATCCAGAACGGCGTGGTTTTGCAGAACCATACGACGATATTGGGTACGACAGAGTGGATCGGTTTCCCACAAGTGAAGAAACATGGCGCAGGCCCTATCATCCTACAGAGCCATGGCGATCCTAGCGAGCCGATCAGCTTCCGTAATATCTGGATTCGTGAGCTATAAGAGAAACGTGTTGATTGTAATAAGAAGGGATGGACTTGATATTAAGCTCATCCCTTTTTCGTTAAATAACAGGCTGGTTTTATATGAGAGAAACATTTTTTTCTATAGCACGAAATTTTAGTTTTCCTTAGATGAAACAAAAGTTTTCCAATGGAGAAACTCTAGTTTCCTGCTGAAAAAACTTTAGTTTTTCGATAATGAAATTAACAAAAACTGTAATTGGCTGATTAATAGCAATTATACTATTATCTCTTCTCCGGCATATATTTCCAAAAACGAGCCGGCATATGTTGGCGATGAAGCCGCAGGTTTAAACGCTCCTTGATAGCGATAGACTTAAAATACTCTTTCCACATACTTTGAAAAAGTTTCTCATCCTTATCCATGATATCCTCACTGAGCAATCCGGTCAATAAGTGTGAATCTTTCTCTTCGAAACGGACTTCTATCGTATCGTTAAGATCATAATAATATCCATACTCTCTTTTTAAGTCGTAAATGAGCCATTGCTGATCAGCGAAACGGTCTTGCGCATAAGGTAATACCAAAGGTAATACGTTATATATAGGTGCGATGGCGGCAAAGTAAGTTCCATCCGCCGCTTTTTGGAAACGAAAGAATTGCATCACTCGCAAGCGTTCGTTGTTTACTTTCTTCCAGATCTTGGCCGTTTCCAATATGTCCGGGTCACCAAGATTGAACTCAATCGTAGCTGGAGCATCGATCGCTTTGCGGATATATCTGAATAACAACAGGTCTACTTCCGGTAATTCCGACAACCAAGTTACCGTCAACCCGGAAAGAGAAGACTTGGAGATTTTCTTCTCAAGCCCTTTCCATACCCGTTCTGCTTTCCGGCCGTCCGTATAAATCCGGATCGCCTCGTCATAGAACAATGGAAATGGCTCGCCCTCGGTTACTAACAAATCCGGAAAAGTTCGACGGGAATAGGCATCGAATACAGCGGTAAGCAATCCCTCAAAAGTCTTGTCGTAAACAAATATAATCATTATCAATCCTTCTTATAAAACAGGCGTTAATCTATAAAAGGCAGTATAAGCTGCCGATCGTCTACTTTCTTTCCGCTCTTTCTCGTCAATAGTTGCCGGACGGTTTCAGGGCTGACCTCATTCACGGTCTGCGTCGGGAGTTCCCGGCAAGTAATAAAATAGCTAGCCTTTTTCATGACCACTCCTATTTTCTTCAACTGCTCTGAACCGAGATTAGCGTAACGCCGGGAAACGATTATGATCTTTGCCGATTTCACGCCAATTCCCGGAACCCGAAGAAGCATCTCGTAATCCGCTTTATTGATATCTACCGGGAAGACCTCCGGATGCCGCAGGGCCCAAGCCAACTTCGGGTCCACGTCTAGATCCAGATCCGGATATGCGTCATTGACAATCTCATCTACCTTGAATTGATAAAAACGCAATAACCAATCCGCTTGATATAAACGATTCTCACGGACCAGCGGAGGCGTGGTAAGTGCCGGAAGACGGTTATCATACGCATTTACCGGAATGAATCCCGAATAGTAAACACGCTTCATCGTAGGTCTCTGATATAAGGCCGATGATAGACGAAGTATATCCTTGTCGGTATCCGCCGTAGCGCCAACGATCATCTGCGTGCTTTGCCCGGCGGGAGCGAATCGTGGGGCATACCGGAAACGCTTGCGTTCCTCGGCGCTTTGTAATACACCTTGTTGGATATAACGCATAGGGGCAAATACGCTTTTAAAATCCTTTTCCGGAGCTAGAGTCCGCAAGCTCGCCTCATTCGGGATCTCTATATTCACGCTTAAACGATCGGCGTAAAGCCCAGCCTCATTTACCAATTCTTGGCTGGCTCCGGGGATACTCTTCATATGTATGTATCCATTGAAGTGATGTACGAGGCGCAAATCCTTGATGGCTCTCACCAACCGTTCCATCGTGTAATCCGGGTTTCGGACCACGCCGGAGCTTAAAAACAATCCTTCAATGTAATTACGCCGGTAAAACTCGATCGTAAGATTCACCAACTCGGTAACGGAAAGCGTAGCTCTCGGTAAATCATTACTTCGCCGGTTGATGCAGTAGGCGCAATCATACATACAATAATTCGTCAGCATGATCTTTAAAAGCGAGATACACCGTCCGTCCTCAGCGAAACTATGGCAAATACCCCATCCCGCGGCACTTCCTATAGCCCCGCTCTTATGCGAACGGGAGGTTCCGCTGGAAGCACAGGATACGTCATATTTTGCCGACTCGGCCAAGATTTTCAATTTCTCGAGCACTTTCTCGTCCATAATTTCACCGATATGTTTCGTACAAAGATAATGATCTCACAGAAATCAATAGTACGTTTTAAAGAGATTTAAATGTGATAAAAACCTTATATTTGTATCGTGAAAATTTTGGAAGTGCCTTACTTCGTTGAAATCGCCAGTTTTAACAGCACACAAGGCACAAGCCCTCGCTATATCTGCGGGTTGCTTGTCTACGTGTGCATAGGTCTCTGGCGATACCTTACGAAGTGTAGGCGACAACCCGCTTTTTCTCTAAGTATAAAAGGGCATGAAAGTATCTAAACAAAATATTATGAACTTGTTATCCTCTGTTTCTTCAGACGGCAGAGGGGCATTTGAGCGCTTTTATAATTTGTATTACGATCAGGTATTCCGTTTTGCGTATTATTGCCTTGGAGAGAAAGAGGCTTGCAAGGAGGTCGTGTCCGACGTGTTCTTTTCCATTTGGAAATCAAAAGCACGCTTAAAAGAGATAGACAATATAGATACTTACTTGTATATAACGGTACGCAACGAAGCGCTTCGTCATATTTCAAGAAGCAATAGTGTCAATAAAATCCAGATGGATCAGTTATATTCATTTGAACCAGAGGAAGAAGCTACTCCTGAGGGTATGTTGGAATCGCAAGAAATGCGGGAACTTTTTAATCTGGCAATTGATGAGCTTCCCGAAAAATGTCGCCTAATATTCTTGATGATCCGTGAGGAAGGATTAAGTACCAAGGAGGTCGCTAAAATCCTATCCATCCAAGAGAGTACGGTCCGAGTGCAAATGAAGATTGCGGTGGAGAAGTTAATAAAACGGTTGAAATCGGATTTTCCTGATATTTCGTTTGTTTTCATATTAATATCCATTTTCCAATAAAATCAAATTAGCCAATGAAGTATATATTTCAAGGCACTTGAAGTATATATCCTATAGCACTTAAAGTATATATTCTACACAGAAGGGAGTAATACTAGGTGAAAATGACTTTCTACACGACAATTATTTGGATGTTTTATGCATCTAGGACATATTTCAAACATTTTAAAAAAAACGTCTTTCTCTTTAAACGAATTTCATCGATCCTTACTCCTCATTATAAGAAAGACGAAATATGGAGACAAGAAAAGAGATCATAAAGCAAATGGGTGACGCAATGAGGGAAGATATCTTCCTAGAGGTCAACAACCGTATCGAACGCAGCTTGCGCAGAAGGTTTTGGTTGAGAATATCTGCGGTCGCCGCCTCCGTCACGCTTTTGTTCAGCATCTCCAATTATATCTCTTTCCATGAAGGTTACAAGAAACTGACAGCCAAATGGTAGAGATGGTGAATCCGATGGGAATGCGATCCTCCGTAGTCCTGTCTGACGGCACGAAAGTGATCCTCAACGCCGGTACGACATTGAGTTATCCGACAGCTTTCGTCTCCGGGCAGAGGGAGGTAAAGGTGAACGGTGAGGCATTCTTCGAGGTATCGCACGACAAGGAGCATCCCTTTATCGTTAGCGCTGAAAATGTTAAGGTGAAAGTATTAGGAACGAAGTTTAATGTGAAGGCCTATGATGACGATGATAATATAGAGGTGACTTTAGCGGAAGGGAAAGTCGGTGTCGGACTTGACACTAAAAATCTCATCCAGATAATGCCGGGACAGCAAATAAAATATATGAAAGCCTCACATCGCTTTATCAAGAGAGAAGTGAGATTACAAAGTTATACTTCGTGGATTTGTGGTAAATTCTATTTCACCAACTATCCACTAGAGAAAATCGCTAAGCAACTGGAAAGGAGTTTCAACGTAAGGATACAGATCCTCGGGAATGATTTGAGGAACGCAGCTTTTACCGGTGATTTCGTACGGGGAGAGAACATAGACCAAATCCTCCGGGTCATGACCGCTAATCGACTTATAAAGTATGAGATAGAAGGGGATCAAATCACGATCTCGAAAAAGTAAATCAAATGAGTTATAAACGTTAAATCGATATGCCTATGAAATAGAAAAAAGAGGGAATAGAGAAAAACAAAACGGAAAATGCTACCAACATCTTCCGTTTCTAAAGACTCAAGTCTTAATTATCGCAACACAATTAAAAACTTTAAATCATTGCAAAAGTATGAAATTTATTTCACACACAAGGCATTATATGCCTAATGTTAACCTAAAAAAAACATATAACATCATGAGACTATCTGTTGTACTATGTATGCTCAGCTTATTTTGCGCATCCGCGAAAACGGGTTACTCTCAAGTAGCGGAAATATCATTGAATCTGCACAATGTTACTATCTCGGAGGCGCTTGAAGAGATCAAGCACCAAAGTGAATACTCTTTTTGGTATAAGAATGATGAGATTAATCTTAATGAGAAGATCTCTGTGAAGGCTAATAAGCAAAGTATCAACCAAGTATTGCATGGCATTCTTGGTAAACAAGGTTTGTCTTATACAATCGATGATAAACATATCATAATCTACAAGAAAAATGAACAGCCTCGGATGGTCCAACAAGATGGTAAAATTACAGGTATCATTACCGATCAAGCGAATGTACCCATCATTGGTGCAAATGTTATCGTAAAAGGTTCCTCTATAGGTAGCATATCCGATATGAATGGGCATTTCAGTTTAGATGCGTCGGAAAAGGATATACTTCTGATATCTTATATCGGTTACATGACTAAAGAAGTAAAAATAGGCAAGCAACGTTCCCTTAAAATCCAACTGACTGAGGATACCCAAAATATTGATGAGGTTGTTGTCATTGGCTATGGTTCTGTGAAGAAGAGTGATTTAACGGGTGCTGTATCTTCTGTTAAAACAGCTGAATTACAGCAAACGCCCATGACTTCTATCGATCAAGGTTTAGTCGGTCGAGCCTCTGGTGTGCAAGTAATCCAAACCTCTGGTATGCCGGGAGCCGTAGCCTCTATTCGGGTACGTGGCAGTAGTTCTTTGCAAGGTGGAAACGAGCCTCTATATGTTATCGATGGTTTCCCTGTTTATAGTGGTAGTGGTTTCGGTAATACGGGTGGTAAGACACAGATGAGTGGTTTGTCTACAGTGAATCCATCAGATATTGAGTCTATAGAGATCTTGAAAGATGCCGCCGCCACGGCGATCTATGGAGCACGTGCGGCGAATGGTGTCGTATTGATCACAACAAAAAGCGGTAAAAAGGGACGGGATATTATCTCTTTTGAGGCAAGTTTTGGAATATCAAACGTATCCAAAAAGATAGATGTCATGAATGCGCAAGATTATGCGAAATTAGTGAATGAGGCTTATGCAAATGATGGATTGAAACCCTATTATGATGCTACGGCTTTATCTGAGATCGCAAAGATCGGTAATGGGACGGATTGGCAAGACGAGATCTTTCGTGGAGGAAGTACGCAAACATATCAATTAAGTTTTTCGGGTGGTGACGAGAAGACACAATATGCGATATCAGGCAATTATTTGAATCAAAAGGGAATTATTGAAAATTCGGACTTTAAACGTTACTCGATCCGTCTAAATTTAGATCGCAAAATATTTAAGAACTTCAATGTCGGAACCCATATGACAGCAAGCCATACGATTAATAATGCGGTAGCTACTGATACGGGAGGAGAAGATGGCGTTGTTTCCGGTGCGATTAAGATGAATCCGATACAGCCTGTTTTTGAGGATGAATTGACTGGCGCATATACGCAGGTCAATGTGCCGGGTACGTTGTACCGCAATCCTGTGGCGACAGCTAAAGAGCAAAAATTCAACAATGCTACATCTCGCCTGTTAGGTGATATCTACGCTCAATGGGAGATTATTCCGGATCTACGCTTAAAGGTATCTCTGGGTACGGATATCATGTATCATAAAACAAATAGATATACCCCCTCCAATATCTATCAGTCAGGAGGTGTGGCATCTGCTTATGTAGGTGTAAATAAAAGCATAAATTGGTTGAATGAAAACACATTGACATGGAATAAGACATTTGCGGAAGATCATGATTTGAGTTTGTTGGGTGGCTTCACAATGCAAAGAAACAATAGGGAATATGTCATGGCTTCCTCTTCTAATTTCGTGAATGATGTGATGCAATGGAATAATTTAGGAGCCGGTTCCGTTTACAATAAACCGGAATCAAATGCTACACAATGGAGCTTGATGTCTTATTTGGCACGTGTGAACTATACATTGAAACATAAGTATCTATTTTCTCTAAATGCTCGTGTTGATGGCTCTTCCCGTTTTGGCGCGAATAATAAATATGGATTCTTCCCTTCCGCATCCGCAGGATGGCGTATATCCGAAGAAGCTTTTATGGAATCAGTAAAAGAAACGATTTCAAACTTGAAGTTAAGAGCCAGTTATGGTTTTACGGGAAATACGGAGATCGGAGTTTATGAGTCTCTTGCCACACTAGGTACAAGCAATTGGATTCTGGGTAATCAATTGGTATCTGGATTTTTCCCGAATAAGATACCTAATCCCGATTTGAAATGGGAGCGTACTGGACAGTTTGATGTCGGTTTGGATCTTGGATTATTCAATAATCGGTTACGTGTAACTATGGATTACTACAAGAAGAAAACAACCGACCTTTTATATAATGTAGCGATTCCTTATACCTCTGGTTATGATACCATGCTGAAAAATATCGGAAGCTTAGAGAATCATGGTTATGAGTTATCAATAGAAAGCGATAATTTGACAGGTCCTTTTAGCTGGACAACAGCGTTTAATATTTCTTTCAATAGAAATAAAGTGCTTGAGTTAGGAGGAGAAGAGTATAAAGAGATGGCAGAAGGTGACGGACACTTAAAAACAGGATCTGTGCGTCGCTTAATTGTTGGTGAGCCTGTCGGTGTTTTCTATGGATATCGTTTTGATGGCATTTTCCAAAATGAGGAAGAGTGCAAACAACAAACTTCCTCGGCTGCGCCCATAGGAGTGGGTTTACGGAGATATAAGGATTTGAATGGAGATGGTAAAGTTGATGCTGTTAATGACCGGGAAATATTAGGAAATGCGAATCCGAAGTTTTTTGGAGGTTTAACGAATACTTTTGCTTATAAGGGATTTGAACTGAATGTATTCTTGCAATATTCGGTTGGAAACAAGATCCTTAATTATAATGCGATGGAACTGGAGACTCCTACCGGTGGACAAAATGCTTATGCGGACATGGTAAATCGTTGGACACCAGAAAATCCCAGCAATATTTATCCAAAGGCAACAACAAATAGAAATGTGTTGGTAAGCGACCGATTTATAGAAGATGGATCCTATCTGAAACTAAAAACCTTGTCTCTTTCTTATAGCTTCCCGAAAGTAAATATCAAACATATCCAAGGGCTACGTATATATGTGACCGGACAGAATTTGTTGACATGGACGAAGTATAGAGGATATGATCCGGAAGTTAGTTATCGTGGTGCTTCAACGCTTGAAAGTGGAGAGGATTTCGGAGGTTATCCCCAATCTCGTACGTTTATGCTCGGTGTAAAGTTAGATATTAAGTAACTCTTAAATTGTATAGTCATGAAAAAAATCATAATATGCAGCTGCATATCAATAATCGCATTATTCAATACACAATGCTCATTTTTAGATGAAAAGCCTATAGATAGGTTGGTTGTAGATAATTTTTACACAAGCCAGAAAGATGCACAAGCGGCGGTTGATGCGACTTATCAACAGCTTAATAGCATTTATAGCCGTGCTATGTATATGCTATGTGATCTGACATGTGACGGAATGAAGAATGGTCTAGGAATGCCAAATGCCTTTTTGCAAAATTTAGAATTTCTGCGTCATACACCCGAGAATACATTTATCAGGGATATGTGGAAAAATAATTATATGGGGGTTATGAAAGCAAATGCCGCGATTAATAATATTCCATCCATTACAATGAATCCTGATTTGCAAAAAAGATTTATCGCAGAGGCTAAATTCTTGCGCGCCCTTTATTATTTTAACTTGGTTCGCTTTTTTGGGGATGTTCCATTAATAACTCAATTGGAAAATATTGATGACGCAATGGGACCAAGAGTCTCGAAAGAGCAGATCTATGAGCAAATCATATCAGACCTGACAGAAGCAGAGAATAGTCTCCCATTTCCTTCTGAATATAAGATTACGGATGCTGGACGAGCAACCAAAGGTGCCGCAAAAATCTTATTTGGAAAAGTCTATTTGACAAAAGGCGATTTTGCTAAGTCGAAGGAAAAACTAGCGGAAGTAGTAGAGCAGGAAGGTGCTTATGGATATGGTCTGCATACGAATTATGGGGATAATTGGAACTTGGATACTGAAGTAGGGAAAGAAGCTGTGCTTTATATAGAATATAAACCAGACCCATTTCCTCACAATGATGAGATGAGCTTGACAGGCCCGAAATATTCTATACCTGAAACTGTTGGTGTAACAGGTTCGAATGAAGCTGATATTCCAACAATGGAGTTAAATAATGCTTTTAAAGAAAATGACAAGCGGAAAGCTGTGAATTTAAGGACTCATTATACGAATCCTACAAATGGAAAAGAATTAATATCAAGCATTCCTTTGTTTGGCAAGTATTGGCAAGAGGGTATAACTGCCATTAAATTCTGTGAAATCAATATGCATATCATTCGTTATTCAGATGCCTTGCTTATGTATGCTGAAGCATTAAATGAAATCGGAGAGTCCGCAAAGGCCCACCAAATTCTTAACCGTGTTCGGGAACGTGCGTTTGGAGATTCCTCTGGGAATTATTCGGGCTTGTCCAAAGATGCATTTAGGGAAGCAATACTGAATGAGCGTTTTTTGGAATTTCCGATAGAAGGGCATCGTTGGTTTGACTTAGTTCGTACAGGTACATTTATAAAACGGATGAAAGAGCATAGTGCATACGAAGCGAAAGTTGCCGAAAAAAATAAGACGGATATCGCTAGTAACATAAAAGATCACATGACTCTAATGCCTATTCCTCAACGAGAATTAGATTTGAATCCTGAGTTAACTCAAAATCCGGGTTGGGACTAATTATGAATTCGGAGCTGTATATTTTACAGCTCCAAAATAATTCTTTTCTATGGATGCAAGATTTAATAACACGCTGTTGGCATTGACTATCGCAAGTCAATGTCTAGCAGGACAGCCTGAAAATCAGAAAGCGGAAAATACTTCTTCTGGTATAAAGCCTTTAAATGTCGTTTTCATTCTTTCGGATGACCATCGGTATGATTATATGGGATTCATGGGAACTATCCCTTGGCTGGAAACACCCAGTATGGATCGGATGGCAAAAGAGGGAGCGCATATTAAAAATGCGTTTGTCACGACTTCTCTCTCCTCACCCAGCCGGGCTTCTATATTGACAGGTATGTATTCGCATAGTCATAAGGTTGTTGATAATACCGCCCCTCTTCCCGAAGGGTTGATCTTTTTTCCTCAATACCTGCAAGAGAACGGATATAAAACAGCTTTCTTTGGAAAATGGCACATGGGAAATGACTCGGGTGCTCCCCAGCCAGGATTCGACCATTGGGAAGGATTTAAAGGACAAGGAGAATATTATAACCCCCGTATTAATACAAATGGAGAATGGATTCAGTATAAAGACAGTACCTATGTTACGGATTTGTTAACTGAGCATGCGATCCTGTTTATGAAGAATCAGAAACAAGCGGATAAACCATTTTTCGTTTATTTATCTCATAAGGGCGTACATGATAATTTCTCTGCGGCAAAACGACATAAAGATTGTTATAAAGACAAGGAGTTAGTATTACCTCAGACAATCAATACCCCTTATTATGGTGTTAAAGATTTACCGACTATTCATGAGGAAACCGGAAAAGCTGCTTCAGGAAAAGATTATTATGGAGAGAAAATGTCTCCTAATTGGGTTAAAAATCAAAGAGAAAGCTGGCATGGGGTAGATTATTCTTATCATGGTCGTCCTTGGGATGTTCAAGTCCGCAAATATTGCGAGACCCTGCGTTCCGTGGACGAAAGTATTGGCTCTGTCCTAGATTATTTAAAAGAGGCAGGATTGGATGATAACACGTTGGTGATTTATATGGGTGATAATGGCTTCGCATGGGGAGAGCATGGATTGATTGACAAGAGACAATTTTATGAGGAGTCTGTCCGGGTTCCTATGCTAGTTCGTTGTCCCGGCTTATTTGAAGGTGGTAAGGTTATAGAAAACATGGTGCAAAATGTTGATGTGGCTCCTACAATAATGGCATGTGCTGGTTTGGATAAGGCTAAGCAAATGGTAGGGTATTCTTTTTTGCCATTGCTTAGAGGAGAGCTGGTGGATTGGCGAGATCATATTTTCTATGAATATTATTGGGAATATGAATTTCCGCAGACACCTACGATGCATGGTATTCGTACCGACCGATACAAGTACATACGTTATCATGGGGTTTGGGACACGAATGAATTCTATGATTTACAAAATGATCCGTATGAAACAACTAATTTAATTGCAGAGCCTGAATATAAAGAGGTTATCAAGCAATTGAATGGTCGCATTTATGATTGGTTGGAATCTACGGATGGAATGAATATTCCTTTGAAACGAACTGTGAGACCTCATACGGATCATAGGAATCAAGGGAATTATTAATCTGTGAATGTATGATTCAAGGCTTGTCAAGTGAATAACTTACGGTTTGTCAAGCCGCAAGCTTGCGGCTACCCCCAGCCGTTAGCTTACGAGTTTGGAAGTGATAAGTTATTCACTTGGGAAGCCTTGTATTAGTCGTTTTATGAATCTTTTAAAGATTTGTTATTTAGAAGTTTAGTTGTAATAAATTAATACAAAATGTCATGAGATACAAATATCTTTTACTTTCAAGCATTTGTCTGTATGACCTTAGTGCCGTTCAAACAGCAATAGCACAGAATGGGGCACCGAATATTATCTACATCATGTCTGATGATCATGCTTCGCAGGCGGTAAGTGCTTACGGCGGCATCTTATCTAATATTTTGCCGACACCCAATATCGACAGGATAGCGCATGAAGGCGCTATCCTTCGGAATTGTTTTGTGACAAACTCGATAAGCACTCCTAGCCGTGGAGCGATTATCACCGGTCAATATAGTCAAAAGAATGGGGTTTATACCTTGCAAGATCCGCTGAATCCGGATCATCCCAATGTGGCTAAATGTTTGCAGCAGGCAGGTTACCAAACGGTCATCTTTGGTAAATGGCATTTGCACGCTGAACCTACCGGATTTGACTACTACAACATCCTTCCGGGACAGGGACGTTATATAGATCCACAATTGATAGAGAAGGGAGAATGGGGAGACGATCCAAGAGTGGATCACAAAGGTGGAAAGGTTTATAAAGGACATTCCACGGATGTGATTGGTTCCGAGGCTATCAAATATATGGAAAATCGAGATAAGAGCAAGCCTTTCTTTATGATGTGCCATTTCAAGGCTCCTCACAGACCGTGGACACCCGCTGAGCGTTTCAAGGATTTATTGAAAGATGTAACGATCCCGGAGCCGGAGAATTTATTGGACACATATGAGGGCAAGGGAGAGTATGCGGAGTTGCTACGGATGAGCATGGAGCATTTGAGGCAGACGGATGTGAAAACGGATATACCTACGGACATGAGCCGGGATGAGCTGCGTCATTGGGCTTACCAATTATATATCAAGGATTATTTACGCTGTATCGCTGGCATCGACGAGAACGTAGGGCGTATCTTGAAATATTTGGACGATAATAGCTTGGCTGAGAATACGGTTATCATGTATACGGGTGACCAAGGTTTCTTCTTGGGGGAACATGGTTGGTTTGATAAGCGATTGATGTATGAGGAGTGCCTGCGTATGCCATTCGTTATCCGTTATCCGAAAGAAATCAAACCCGGCACGGATAATAAGGATATAACATTGAACATCGATTTCGCTCCTCTATTTTTGGATTATGCCGGAGTGGACAAGCCTAGCCAAATGCAGGGAGAAAGTTTCCGTTCGAATTTGAGAAATGAGACCCCAGCTAATTGGAGACAGGCTATGTATTACCGCTATTGGATGAATGCAGATAACGACCATAACGTGACAGCCAACTATGGTATCCGTACGGATCGCTATAAATTGATATTCTATTATGGAGAGTCGTTGGGAATGACCGGGACCAAGAATGAGTCCAGAACTCCCGAATGGGAATTGTATGACTTGAAAGAGGATCCAATGGAAATGAAGAACCTGTATAACGACCCATCGAAAAAGGCGTTGATTAAAGAGTTGAAGACAAAACTATTGGAATTGAAACAACAATATGACGATGAGGATAGTAAATATCCGACTATGGCTGAGATAGCCCGGAAGTATTATTGGTGATAATTTCTGTTTTTTGTACGTTTGTGTAATTTTAAAATTTTGAATACATGAAGAATGCGATTAACTATGGGGTCTTCTTAGCCCCTGCCCTTTTATTCTCCGCATGCGGAACAGGGCAAAAAGAAGTGGCAGAGAAGCCGCTCAATATCATTCATATCATGACGGATGATCATTCGTATCAAACTATTAGCGCTTATGGACATGCGCTAGGTAAATTGGCTCCTACACCAAATTTAGATCGTTTGGCTGCGGAAGGTATGTTATTCAGGCAAGCCTTTGTAGAGAATTCTCTGTCTACTCCTAGCCGTGCTTGTTTGATGACCGGTCTTTATAGCCATCAAAACGGACAAAGACAATTAGGAAAAGGTATTGATACGACAAAAGTATTCTTCTCTGAAATCTTACAACAGCACGGTTATCAAACAGGTGTTGTCGGTAAATGGCATATGCAATGTGAGCCGAAAGGTTTTGATTATTATCATGTGTTATGGGATCAGGGAGATTATTATAATCCAGAGTTTAAAAGCAATGAATCGAATGGCAAGTATGTAAAAGAAGAGGGATATGCGACGACCCTTACGACCGATCACGCTATCGAGTTTTTGGAAGAGAGGGATAAGGATAAGCCTTTCTGCCTGCTGGTTCATCATAAGGCTCCACATCGTAACTGGATGCCGGATACGAAATATATGGATTTATATGAGGATGTAGAGTTCCCATATCCAGATACTTTCAATGATAATTATGCTACTCGTTGCGATGCCGCACGTACACAAGAGATGAGTATAGACAAAAATATGACTTTGGTTTATGATTTGAAGGTAGATGAGCTTAAAGATAAGGAGGCTTATAAAAAGGAATGGAATATTGGTGGTTGGGAGGCCTCTTTGGATCGTATGACCCCGGAACAACGGGAGGCTTGGATCGCTTCTTATAAGCCTCGTAACGAAAAATTCATTAACGAGAACCTGAAAGGTGAGGATTTGGTTAAATGGAAATATCAACGTTATATCAAGGATTACGTACGTTGCATCAAATCGATTGACGATGAGGTAGGGCGTTTGATCGCCTATCTGGAAAAAGAAGGGCTTATGGATAATACCGTGATCGTTTATACCTCGGATCAAGGTTTTTACATGGGTGAACATGGCTGGTTCGACAAACGTTTCATGTATGAGGAATCTTTCCGTACGCCGTTGATTATCCGTTATCCTGCTAAAATCAAGGCGGGAAGTGAATGTACGGCCTTAGTACAGAACATTGACTATGCCCCGACTTATCTGGATATAGCCGGTATCGAGAAACCTGATTATATGGTAGGAACTTCTTTAGTCCCCTTGTTTGGAGGCGAGACACCAAGAGATTGGCGTGAGTATCTATATTATCATTATTATGATTATCCAGCTATCCATATGGTACGTCGCCACGATGGCGTACGTGACAGTCGTTATAAATTGATCCATTTCTATGGAGAGAAGAATGAGCATAATGACGCGATTAATTGCAATGAGCTTTACGATTTGCAAAGTGATCCGAATGAGCTGAATAATTTATACGATAATCCGGAATATGCTGATATCCAAACTCGCCTGCAAGCACGTTTGGATAAGTTCCGTGTAGACCAGAAAGTTGACGAATATTAAGGTGCTAACTCTGTAAAATCATTTATTTTGTGTAAGTTTGGCGGATAGAAAGAATCATTCACCTAAAATACGATCGTGAAATGAAAATCAATTTATCCGCCAGATTTTTAATGCTGGCCCTGCTTTGTGGTTCTTGCGTATTGAACACGCCAAAGGAGGAGCTTGAATACAACGGAATGAATACGCTACAGATATCAAATGTAGATGATTTGATATCTTTCTACCAATATGCCGATGACCGAATTCCTTTAATTAGTGGACACCGAGGTGGACGGGGAAAAGGCTATCCTGAGAACAGTATGGAAACCTTTGAAAATACCCTCTCTTATACTCCTGCCACGTTCGAGATAGATCCGAGGTTAACCAAAGATAGTGTTATCGTCCTTTTCCACGATGATACACTGGAGCGTACCAGTAATGGGACTGGGAAAGTTTCTGATTATACTTGGGAAGAATTGCAAAATTTCCGTTTGAAGGATCCCGAAGGAAATATCACAAACTATCGTATCCCGACTTTAGAGGAAGCGATTCGTTGGGCCCGTGGAAAAACAATCCTAATCCTTGATAAGAAGGATGTTCCGATGGAGCGCACTGCTCAGTTGATTACCGATATGCAAGCGGAACCTTATGTAATGATTACGGTTCATGATGGTGCCTCGGCTCGTTTCTTTTACGAGAAAAATCCGAATTTCATGTTTGAGGCTTTCGTGAAAACGAAAGAGGCGGTTCAAGACTATGAGGATAACGGTATACCTTGGAATCATATCATGGCTTACGTAGGTCCGAAGATTACCCCCGAAGTCCGTGAGGTGATCGATATGTTACATGAAAGAGGTGTCATGTGCATGATATCTACCGCTCCCTCCGACGATAAACTATCCACACCCGAAAGTCGTGCTGAAGCATACCGTATGATCATCCGTCAAGGTGTGGACATCATAGAGTCTGACCGACCTATAGAGGTTGCTGAAGCGATCTCTAGCTTGATTCCGGTTAGCAGTTCCAAAGGAAAGTTTTTCTCTACACTATAAACATAATCAATATAAGACATGAACAAAGAACTAGAAATGACTCCCAACGTATTAGTGGAGTTTTTACAAAAGCCAGCGTCCGAGTTTACGAAAGAGGACATTATCCGTTATATCTATGAGAAAGATATCCAGATGGTTAATTTTATGTATCCTGCAGGCGACGGACGTTTGAAAACACTAAACTTTGTAATCAACAATGCGGCCTATCTGGATGCGATCTTGACTTGCGGTGAGCGTGTGGATGGCTCTAGTCTTTTCTCGTTTATCGAGGCGGGAAGTAGTGACCTGTATGTGGTGCCCCGTTTCCGTACGGCTTTCGAGGATCCGTTTGCGGAATTACCTACGCTTACCATGCTTTGCTCATTCTTCAATAAGGATGGAGAACCCTTAGAAAGTTCCCCGGAATATACCTTGCATAAAGCTTGTAAGGCTTTTCATGAGGTGACGGGAATGGAATTTGAGGCAATGGGTGAATTAGAATATTACGTAATCGCACCGGATGAAGGCGTTTTCCCTGCTACCGACCAAAAAGGTTATCATGAATCCGCTCCTTACGCTAAGTTCAATGAGTTCCGGACGGAGTGCATGCACTGCATAGCGCAAGCCGGGGGACAAATTAAATATGGTCATTCAGAAGTTGGTAACTTTACGTTAAATGGTTTGATCTATGAGCAAAATGAGATCGAGTTCTTACCATGTCCTGCGGAAAATGCAGCGGATCAATTGATGATCGCTAAATGGGCGATCCGCAATCTAGCGCATGAATATGGATATAACATCACTTTCGCTCCGAAAATTACGGTGGGAAAAGCAGGTTCCGGTCTGCATGTCCATATGCGTATCATGAAAGATGGCAAGAATCAGATGTTAGCGAATGGTATCTTATCCGAAACCGCCCGTAAGGCTATCGCTGGAATGATGTGCTTAGCTTCCTCTATTACGGCTTTTGGAAATACGAACCCAACCTCATATTTCCGCTTGGTTCCACACCAAGAAGCACCTACGAATATTTGTTGGGGAGATCGGAATCGTTCAGTTTTAGTTCGTGTTCCGCTAGGTTGGGCCGCAAAAACGGACATGTGTGCTTTGGCGAACCCATTGGAACCTGCCAGCCATTATGATACGAGCCAAAAGCAAACGGTCGAGATGCGCTCACCGGATGGCTCCGCTGATTTATACCAATTATTGGCAGGATTGGCAGTTGCGTGCCGCCATGGTTTTGAGATCAACGATGCTTTGGAGATCGCTGAGAAGACTTATGTAAACGTGAATATTCATAAGGAAGAGAATCAAGATCGCCTAAAGACATTGGATCAACTCCCAGACAGTTGCGCAGCCTCAGCCGCCCGTTTAAGACAACAGCGTGCTGTTTTTGAAAAATATAACGTATTTAGTCCGAGTATGATAGACGGCATCATCCATAAACTGGAATCTTATGATGACGCTTCTTTACGCAAGGACCTAGAGAATAATCCGGAAGAGATGTTGAAGCTGGTCAATACTTATTTCCATTGTGGCTGAAAATCCTTTTTATGGTTTCACAAGAGGGTGTGTCATGACACACCCTTTTTATGTCCTGCTTTCATCTCTTGAACTTTCCATTGTGTTTTTTTGAATATCCGAGCACAAAAGAGACCATAAATTAAAACGAAAATATTCTAGAGAAGAAAAAAAGATATAATAGTAAAAAAAACATGATAAAAAATTGTTATTTACAAATAAAGGCTTACCTTTGCCAACATCAAAACAAAATGATGTTATAAATTCATTTTGAAGTTATATGTTTTTCGAGTTTAACCTTGACTGTGAGCACAAAAGATTATCGCGAAGATCTTTTGAACGGTTGGATAGAGACGTCTATTTAGCCGTTTTTTCTTTTAGCCCTATTAATAAATCGGATCAGTCCGAAACCCGTGAATAGGTATGTTAAACATTGGACATTATATTCTAGCAAAATGAAGTTAACTTACTTTTGAAGTATAGTTTTTTCCTTGTATTACTTGATTGATTGCTTTTTTCCTTATATTTGCATTAAGATTTAGAAACACAAAAATATTCATCTTTTATGAAACTCTGTATATAGCTACGCTCAACGAATAGCCCTATCCAATAAAGCTATTCAGCTATTTGACAAATACAGCTTTATTTGTCACGGAGATTTTATATCCTTTTATTTTATGGATTACGAAATAACATACTGCATAAAAGCGGTATGTTGTATCGCACTATTATACAGTTGAGCAATGAATTATACATATAAACAAATATGGCTCATCAACTTTCCTGTAATGATGAGCATCTTAATGGAACAATTAATCAATATTACGGATGCTGTTTTCTTAGGCCACGTTGGAGAGATAGAATTAGGAGCGTCCGCTATCGCCGGAATTTATTATTTGGCGATTTATATGCTTGGTTTTGGATTTAGCATTGGATTGCAAGTAATGGTAGCTCGAAGGAATGGAGAGCAAGATTACAAGGAAACCGGCAAGACCTTTTTTCAAGGCTTATTTTTCCTTTTGGGATTGGCTATCTTTCTTTACCTTCTCATTCATACGGTTTCCCCATTTATATTAAAGAAGCTGATCGTTTCCTCGGATATTTATCGAGCGGTAATCCTATACTTGGATTGGCGTAGCTTTGGATTGTTGTTTTCATTCCCATTTTTGGCGATACGTTCTTTTTTAGTGGGGATAACGCATACAAAAGCTCTATCTTGGGCTGCTGCCATAGCGGTATTAATCAATATTCCTTTAAATTTTTATTTGATATTCACTAGGGAATTAGGAATCTCGGGGGCGGCAATTGCCTCTTCTTTGGCAGAGATGGGCTCCTTTATGATGCTTTCCTTCTATATGTGGATACGATTGGATAAAGAAAAATATGGGTTGAGGCCGGTCTATAATGGTAATTTACTTATAAAAGTCTTGAAGTTATCAACATGGAGTATGCTTCATGCGTTTATTAGTGTAGCCCCTTGGTTCTTGTTTTTCGTTTCAATTGAACATTTGGGAAAAATAGAGTTAGCGATTTCCAATATAACCCGGAGCGTATCGGCTATATTTTTTGTGATAGCGAATTCTTTTGCGCTTACAACAGGCTCATTAGTCAGTAATGCGATTGGTGCGGGAGAAGGGAAGGCACTATTTTCAATCTGTAGTAAAATTCTGAAATTAGGTTATGCCATAGGATTTCCCTTGGTTGCGATTGCTTTATTGTGTAATCGATGGATTATTGGTTTTTATACGAGTAATGAACTATTGATACAATTAGCTTTTGCCCCTTTTGTTGTAATGTTGTTGAATTACACTTTCGCTTTACCGGGTTATGTATATTTGAATGCTGTCGGAGGAACAGGAAAGACACAAATGACTTTCTTTTTTCAAGTTACGACAACAGCCATATATTTGGTTTATCTTTATTGGTTATGTCGCTACACGCAAGCTCCTCTCGCAATCTATTTAACAGCGGAATACGTCTTTGTAATTCTGTTGGCTACACAATCTATTTTTTATTTGAAAAAGAAACATTACTAAAAAACGAAAAAAGATGATGACTAAAATATATCCACGTACGGGAGATAAACAAACCGTATATCTAAATACCATTATACAAGATCCTCAAATAGTGGGATTGGCCTATAGACAAGATTCGCCAGTGTTTACCATACATTATGAATGGTGCTTTAGATGAGTTATTATCTATTGAGGATGACTGACATATTTCTCTTTTCGCTATTTTAGGAACTGGTAAGAAGTGAAAAACTTATTATGACGTTCTCCCAACTCATTTACCATTTGCTCGGCTTCTTCTTGGGAAATCAAACCCTGTTCCTTGAATTGTTCTATCCTCTTTTTTTCGTTGCTCAATAACATACGGACAGACTTGCGAGTCACAGCCTCTTTATATGATTTAGGATAATCAATGGATATTTTTGTGATAAAATTCGATGCTCTAGTTATATTTTTACGGATCTCGACTTGTAAAAGCGATAAGCAACTTTCATATTCGGTAGAGACTGTTTCCGAGGAGCCAAACTCGTTAACCAGTTTCAAGGACTCTTTCTGGGCTATGATCAATCCCCTTGCCAAATCGTACCCTAAAATAATTCTGTCTTGATAGTAAATATCTGCCCATTTTTGGAAAAAACGAGAGAAAAACTTCATACTGATTATCCATGAAGGTTCCTCACAGAATTCAAAAATATCGCCTCGGTCGCATAGAGGTTTCTTTCCGTCTCGATCGTATTGTTCATCAATTGCGGCATTTAAACGTCTTTGCGTCCCGGATGAAATGACACCGTTTGTGTATAGGCTCCAATAGAGCGAGCGCTCCCTATCCAAGATTCGTAGGCGTATGTCTGCCATTACGTCTTTGGTACGGACAGGCATTTCCGGATATATTTCTTTTTGAGGTAGGAACTGTTCGACAATACTCCAGTCTGTTGCTTCCAACGCTTCCTTCTGTTTCAAATCTTTTAGGTATTTTTCAGAACCTTCGTACAACTGTTCTTTTACGCTATAATCCAAAAGAAGCTTGGAGGACGGTATCTCTGCCAATCCCAATTTTTTTAGAAGCCAACCGATTGTAGTCGCATTTATTGTCAATGTTAAAGTTACAATCCCAGCCGTAAGGAAAAGTACTTGCCGACGTATTGGTTCTGGTATCGAAAAGGTATACGATACCATCAGTGCCATCGTTAGTCCCAATGCACCACGTAATCCTCCCCAACTCAAGATCGTGGACTCTCGCACCGACAAGCCATATCCGGACCGTTTCATGATCGGATAAAATATGGTTATTATTAATATACGAATGATATTTATCCCGGCATATACACAGATAAGAATCAATAAATCCATCCATGAGAAGTCTACCTTCAATGCTATTACGATACCGACAATTATGAATATCAATGTATTTGCTATGTGTGCCGCCAATTCCCAAAATTGACGCATGAATTTATTGACCTGCGGTTTCAGCCTCGGACGGCCCATGTAAGAGACTGTCAAACCGAAACCGACCAAAGCGATTACTCCCGATACTTCCAAATAATTTTGCGCTATGACAAAAGTCATATAAGCGGAAAGAATCATCACGCTGTTTTGAAGCATCTCGTCTCCATTTACTTTTGTGATAAATTGAATACACAAATAAGCCAAAAGCGTACCAAGCAGGGCTCCTCCGGCAACGACCATGATAAAGTCCGCTACGGGAGAATCCGAAACACCAGTAGCGGTATAGGCTCCGAAAAACAGCATGAAAAGGACAATACCGGTTCCATCGTTCAGCATCGACTCGGCATCCACTAGCGTCGAGAAACGTTTACTGGTGCCTAGCTCTTTCAACAATGCGACAACGGCCACTGGGTCTGTCGCACTTATCAAGGCCCCGAACATCAATGCAAAGGTCCAGTTCCACCCTTCATAAGAAGGGGCGAACGTTCCGATCCCTATCATCAAGGCAGCCGTCAGCAACATCGCAATAATGACACCCGGTACGGACAATATAGTGGCATTTGTCAATGTTTTTCGAAAGATATGCACGTCCAGTTCATAAGCAGCGTCGAATATCAAGATCGGAAGAAAAATATAAAGTATCATATCGGGATTAGCATTTCCGGCAAGATCGATCGATGATTTTAATATAGGAATGCTTTCCAACCAGCCTATCCGGTCAAACGTACCGATCAATAATCCAAAGGCAAATAGCCCGACCGTGTAAGGAAGAGGCATCTTTTTTAATCCGAATTTTAAAATCGCACCTCCCATCAACCCTATCAATACAAAAAATAATGGGGCCAGTAAATTATTCGTTTCCATATTGATTCCTATGAGCTTTGTCCTATAAAAATAGAATAAAATCTCTTTCATAGTGAAAAAATATTTCCAAAATGAAAGAGATACAGAAGGTTTATTTAAAAGACAGTCGTATGTCCTCTTCCGAAAACAATATAGCGGTATTGACTAGTGCCAAATGGGAATATGCTTGAGGAAAATTCCCCAGTTGCTCCTTGGTTTCAAAATCAATGTCTTCACTGAAAAGTCCCAAGTGATTTGAATTATGAAGCATTTCCTCAAACAGACTACGTGCTTCTTCTTTTTCTCCAATGACATAAAGAGCACGGATGAGCCAGAACGTACAAATAGTAAAGGCGGAAGAGGGGAGTCCGAAATCATCATGAGATTTATAACGGTACATCAACCCTTTATAAAGTAACGCATTCTTTATCGCTTGCACTGTTTTATGGTAGCGTATGTCTCTCGGATCGATAAATCCGTACGGTTCCATTAACAACAAGGACGCATCAAGGTCGGAATTACCGTAGGTTTGCGAGAAACTTTGCATCTCTTCTTTCCAACCGTTTTTCATGACATTTTCTTTGATTACGGTCGCTTCTTCCGACCAACGTCTCCGGTATGTCGGTTTGTTTAATAAATCTGCAATACGAGCTCCCCTGTCTAATGCGACCCAGCACATAACTTTGGAGGAAACAAAATGCTGTCCTTCTCCTCTAATCTCCCAAATGCCTTTGTCTGGTTTTTTCCAGTCAATCATCACATTCGTCAGGATACTTTTTACCATTTCCCACATATCTTCCACCTCGTCCAATGTACCGGGCATCAAACGATAGTATTGGTAGATCAGGTCCATTAAATAGCCGAACGAGTCATTTTGAAGCTGGTGGTAAGCATCATTACCGATCCGAACGGGTCGTGAGTTCTTATAACCGGAAAGATGTCCCAGAATAACTTCCGTCAATTTTCTTTCTCCGCGAATACCGTACATGATCTGGTAAGTATCGTGTTGAGAAACAAAAGTAGACTGGACAAATCTCATGAACCGCCTTGCGGCTTCCACATGGCCTATCTGGAACAAAGTTTCAATGGACATGGAGGCGTCGCGCAGCCAACAAAAACGATAATCCCAGTTACGGACTTCTCCGATCGTTTCCGGTAGGCTAGTTGTTATGGCCGCCAATACGGCTCCATTATAAAAAGACATCAATTTTAAAACTAGGAGACTTCGCTCAATGATATCGTTATAGACCGTAAACTTCTTGGTTCGGTCAGTCCAATTCAACCAATAAACCAGCGTCCGGCAGTATTCCAGTTTCTCACGCTCAATGTTGACGGGTATTACTTTCTCGTTATATGAAAGTAGCAAGAACTCGTCCTTAGCCAGTACGATTTCTTTCTGTTCCAAGATGTTGTGCAAAGGTAGTGAGGAATAAAGATATTGCCTATCTTTGCTGTTAGAAGTAGAGTAGGTCTCTATATATTCCGAGGTCGTGTTGAAAATTGTCTTTCCACGGGCATAGTCCGGAGCCGGCTCATAGTTGATTTTAAAACGGGGAGTACCTTTGATTCTGCGGATATATCGGTAGATCTCTGCCGGACGATAACAATTGCTCGCATCGCTCAGATGGTAACAAGGCATGAAATCTACAACGGCAAATTCATTTTCTTCTGATACGAAGTTGGTCGAAAGAATATTTGTATGAGGAACATACGATTGCGATATTTGATAATCCGGAGAAACCTCGAAGCCGAAATATCCCCCTTTCTCCCGATCGAGCAATGATGCAAAGATGGAAGGTGAGTCGAAGTTAGGGAAACATAACCAATCTATACTGCCTTTATCCGAAATCAAAGCCGCAGTGCAGCAATTTCCTATTACTCCGTAATTTAACTTGTCCATAAAAATTATTTTTTATTTGTCCACAATCCTTTAAAAAATCAACGGTGGCTTTCAGTTGACCTTTTATGCTTTTGGAAGTCGTTCCGTAACTAACACCTTCACCCGACAGTTTTTCCAAAAAAGGCAATACTTCTTCCTGCGAGGACAGATTGTATTTGGCTTTTTCAGATACAATTCCAACTTTAACTGTTATGGCGGATACTGGAAGAGCCCGGAACATATCCTCATCCGTCGTGTCATCTCCCATTGCTAGTATAAAATCATAGCGGGAAGCCAATAATAGGCGAGCTACTTCCGAACCTTTTGTGCATTCTGGAGATTTTATTTCCACGACTTTGTTGCCCTGCATGATTTGTAATCCCTTTTTCAGGCAAACAGGCATTATAGCCTTTGTTAGCTGTTGCGCTCTCAGCTCTCCCAGCCAGGCGTCCGATTCTCTATAATGCCAGGCAAGAGCAGCTTCTTTTGTCTCAAGATGAGAGTACGGGGTTTTGCTTACAAACAAATTTAGAACAAACAATAGCTCCGAATCCCACTCTCGATTGCCTATGTTTTTATGCCATGCGCCTTTTTCCTTGTAAAATGCACCATGCTCGGCGGCAAAAGACAGAGGAAGATCTCCCAGCCATTTCTCCAATGTATAGTGGTCCCGCCCGCTATTAATGGTTACATGATTCCGAGAGTCGGAACAAAAACGCTGTAACAGGTCTCGTAATGCAGGTGTTGGAACTGCATCTTCCGGATGATTTTTGAATGCAGTTAATGTTCCGTCGTAATCCAGCAAAATCAAGCGCTTTTTCGCTTGGTCATATAATGTTTTGATTTCGTTCTGGTCTTGTGCGGAGATCTTTTTCTTTTGTAATCGTTTGTTTTTCTCTGCGGTCTGCCGCCATTCTCTCATGAAATCCGCAGCCCATTTGTTTACGGTTTGAACCGAAAGGATGGCTTGCATTCGCTGAAGCCTTTCTCTTTGTTCCTCCAATGGCATTTTCAATGCACGGCAAATGGCTTGTTCGATCTGGTCCGTGTCGTTTGGATTAATCAATAAAGCATCAGACAATTCAACCGAAGCACCGGCCATTTCACTTAAAATGAGTACCCCCGGATTATCTTGTTTGGTAGCGACATACTCTTTTGCCACAAGATTCATACCATCGCGCAAAGGGGTTACCAAGGCTATATCGGCAACATAATACATCGCTACCAATTCCTCAAAAGAGAAACCGTGATAAAAATAACATACCGGAGTCCAATTCATGGTAGAGTAAGTTCCATTGATAGAACCGATCTCCTCGTCTATTTTGGTTTTCAATTCGGCATAACTGCCTACATGGTCGCGAGAGGGGACGATAACCATCGCCAATGTCACTTTCCCGTGATATTCCGGATGATTTTTCAAAAAAGAGGCGAATCCGTAAAGACGGTGCAATATTCCTTTGCTGTAATCCAGTCGGTCTACCGATATGATTAACTTATGATCTCCAAATAGAAGTCGTGTTTTCTCTACTGCGTGGTGGACTTTGTCATCAGCTATCACATTGTGATAAAGATCATAGTTTATCCCCATCGGTAATGCATCCACACGGGTTACACGATCATTCATTTGAACTTCATCCAGATTGAAATTCTTATGAAGGACGCGTTCCGTCGCACTGATGAAATGACGCATATAATCGTGAATGTGAAAAGCGACAAAGTCGGCTCCCAAAAGTCCGTTCAGGATCTCAACCCTTTCGGGCAGAATCCGGAAAAGTTCATGTGAAGGAAACGGAATATGGTGGAAATACCCGATATGAAGGTTGGGAAACTTCTCACGGAGCATGCCCGGCAACAGCATTAACTGATAGTCCTGTACCCAAACCCAATCATTAGGTTCAACTATCCGCGATATCTCTTCACAAAAAACAGCATTGACTTCCCTATATGATTCCCAAAAGTTCTTTTTATATAACGTATAAGCAAAAAAGTAATGACAGAGGGGCCATAGGGTACTGTTGCTATATCCTTCGTAGTAATTTTCATACTGCCTGTCGGATAAGAATACCGGATGATAATTATTTTTTTCCAATTGACTGCAAATGTCATCTTTTTCCGTCTTTTGTTCTACGCAGACGCCAGGCCAACCGATCCAATGTTTTTCACAATCAACGTCCAATGACTTCAAACCTGTAGCCAGCCCTCCTTCGCTCCGTGAAAAAACAAATTTTCCATCGGAGGAACGTGTAACTTTTACAGGCAACCTATTCGAAATGATAAATAATCTCATATTTGAAATATTATATACAACACAAAGCAAAATCCATACCAATTTGTATTTGTCATTGATAAACAGATGTTTGCAAATAGGGAAGCCTAAGTAATATTACCAAAATGAAAAAGTGTTTTTCATTTTAGTTGTTTTTTTTACTTTCAATTTAGAATTGATATTTTTAATCTATTGATATATAGTGATTTATGTTTATTGTTCTTAAATTGGTCTGATTTTGGCATTATCTTTATCAGTTTAGATTTCCGAAGAAAGTATCATTAATATTCATCTTCGGTTGTCTGCTATAAGAAACAATGTAGAACAACAAAGAAACAAAATGGTATTTTTTATTTATCAATTAGGCTCGCTTGCCTCTGTATGGGCAATCAGCAATTTAATAAAAAAAGATGTTCCTCAAAGGATCAAAAACAAGATTATCGTTCTGTTACTAGTAACAAGCTGGATTGGTGTTTTTGGATATTTTTTCATTTTGAAAAACAGGATTGAAAAATGGTGGCCTTGCAAGAAGTATTTGGTTGCCCATAGAAGGATATAAGTTTCATATTATATATTATTGCAATTAAAGTTGTTTTATGTGTACCAAAATCTTTTTCTCCATTCATTATGTAAAGATTTGAATTGTTTTTTTCTTTTTGAGCCGTGGATATAATTTATTCACGGCTTATTTAAAAGATTTAATTTCAAAAATTAGGATACAAATGGAAAAGAATATGCGGATGAAATTTTTGAAGCAACGGATAACGGTAATATTACTGTTTGTGGCTAGCGTATGTATATGTGGTAACATCAATGAATTCTATTTCTTCGAAAATGATTATTATTTTAAATATCTGCTGAATACTTTTACAGGAATCATCCTTTTGACAGGAATTGCCTATTTATGCTATCCTCAAAAGAAGACAAATCAGGAAAATGAATTGGTGCTGAATGAATACAAACTGGTGTATGAAACGGAGTCTACCGCATCGCAATATTTTATTTCTGATACAGAAGCTTGGAACACATTAAGAAAACAATTGAAAACAACAGCTCGGGGACATGCTATTTTATATATCAGCGAAAGTTGCGAATTGCCTATAATCAATAACACGATTTTAGCTAAAAAGAGAAATTTCGATTGTTGGAAGCCTGTCTGTGCAGGGCAGATATCTAAAGATTTTGGTGAGATTTAAAGTGATCATAAAAAATATATGGCATCCATAAAACGATGTCCATGGAAAGGAAATGTCAATTATCTGAAAATATGGGGAATAATATTGAATTGGACCTAATCAGCGTTGAAAAGCACCTCATTCAGAAAGTTCTCCAACATACCAACGGATACAAACCCGAAGCAGCTCGTCTTCTTGGGATAGGCTTAACCACACTTTATAAGAAGATGGAAGCCTATGGACTATAATGTGGAACACTTTGTTCTTGCATACCCGGTAGGTTACCTAAAACAGGCAGCTTGCCTGTTTTATATACCTTTTCAAAATGAAAATATCCTTTTCATTTTGAAAAGGATTGAGCATATTACATAATAATATTATTTTTTTGATTATATAACTGATAAACAATATATTGTGCATAAACTCGATTTTTTGGCACAACTTTGGCATATAGTAGGGCGGAAAACAAATAAATAGTATTAACAATTAAAAGAGACAAGTATGGAAGATACGTTATCATTTTTGTTCTTGTGTGCTACCGGTGTAGTATGCTATTGGTTTTTCTTCAAGTGTGTGGACTGGTTTGAGAAAATTTAATGTAAGAAAGGAGAATTAAATTATGTTTTTAGCACTGTTTATACTTTGCTTATTGATCTTCGGGTATTTGATGTATGTCCTAATTAAGCCCGAAAAGTTTTAATGGTAATTATTTTTTTAAGTGAAAAGATGAATACAGAAATTTTAGGTGTAGCATTGCAGATATTGCTGCTGCTGGTTATCAGTTACCCGCTGGGAAAGCATATCGCCAAGGTGTATAAGGATGGAAACGACTGCATGCGTTTCATGGCTCCAATTGAAAGATTTATTTACAAACTGGCGGGTATCAACCCCAATGAAGAGATGGATTGGAAGGCATTCTTGAAATCTCTGCTTATTATAAACGTATTTTGGTTCTTCTGGGGTATGATCCTGTTGGTATCGCAAGGATATCTTCCTTTGAATCCTGATGGGAACAGCGGACAAAGTCCAGATTTGGCGTTCAACACGTGTATTAGTTTCATGGTTAACTGTAACTTGCAGCACTATAGCGGAGAAAGCGGTTTGACTTATTTTACACAGTTGTTCGTCATCATGTTGTTCCAGTTCATCACTGCTGCAACAGGTATGGCTGCTATGGCTGGAATTATGAAATCGATGGCTACCAAAACAACTAAAACAATCGGCAACTTCTGGCACTATTTAGTGATCAGCTGTACACGTATCCTTTTCCCGATGTCTCTGATCGTGGGTTTCATCCTGATCATACAAGGTACGCCGATGGGCTTCGACTCCAAAATGACAATCCCGACATTGGAAGGAGCAGAACAAACTGTTTCACAAGGCCCTACAGCTGCAATCGTTCCGATTAAACAGTTAGGTACGAATGGTGGTGGTTACTTCGGAGTAAACTCTTCTCACCCATTGGAAAACCCGACTTACCTGACCAATATTGTAGAATGCTGGTCTATTCTGATCATTCCGATGGCATTGGTATTTGCTTTGGGATTTTATCTGAAACGTAAAAAGTTAGGTTATGTGATCTATGGTGTAATGCTGTTTGCTTATCTTTTGGGGGTATTCTGTAACGTTCACTATGAGATGGCAGGTAACCCGAAAATCGACGAGATGGGTATTGACCAGTCTTGCGGTGCTATGGAAGGTAAGGAAACCCGTCTGGGTCCGGGCGCAACCGCTTTGTGGTCTGTGACTACGACCGTCACCTCTAATGGTTCCGTTAACGGTATGCACGACAGCACAATGCCTCTTTCCGGTATGGTGGAGATGTTGAACATGCAGATCAATACATGGTTTGGTGGTGTCGGCGTAGGTTTCATGAACTACTATGCATTCTTGATCATAGCCGTATTCATCAGCGGTTTGATGGTCGGACGTACGCCGGAATTCTTAGGTAAAAAGGTAGAAGCCCGAGAAATGAAGATTGCGACGATCGTTTCGTTGGCTCACCCGTTCGTGATTTTGATCTTTACGGCTATCTCTTCCTACGTATGGGTATATGCCCCTGAATTCGTAGAGAGCGAGGGTGGCTGGTTGAACAACCCCGGTTTCCATGGTTTCAGTGAAATGTTATATGAATATACTTCTTCTTCTGCTAACAACGGTTCCGGTTTTGAAGGATTAGGCGACAATACCTATTTCTGGAACTACACTTGCGGTTTGGCACTGATCATTTCACGTTATTTGCCAATTGTCGGACAGGTAGCTATTGCAGGTCTTTTGGCAAACAAGAAGTACACTCCGGAAAGCGCGGGTACATTAAAGACTGATACGGTTACATTCGGTGTGATGACATTCTGCGTAATCGTCATCGTTGCTGCCTTGTCATTCTTCCCGGCACAAACATTAGGCCCGATCGCCGAATATTTTAGTATTTACTAATTGACAGATTAAGAAGATGAGAAATAACAAAACTGCTTCTTTATTTCCAGAGGAGCTCGTTATAGAAAGTTTGAAGCAATCATTCGTTAAGTTGAATCCGCGGATGATGTTCCGTAACCCGATCATGTTTATCGTGGAGGTAGTGACATTCGTCATGTTGTTTGTTACGATTTGGGCTGCTGCCACCGGTGATACAACGCAAGGATCTTTCGGTTACAATATCTTAGTGTTTATTGTATTGTTCGCCACGTTGCTTTTCGCCAACTTCGCAGAGGCGATTGCAGAGGCACGAGGCAAGGCTCAGGCCGACAGTTTGCGTAAGACCCGGGAAGAAACTCCTGCCAAATTGTGTGTCGGTAACAAGATCGAAACGGTCAGTTCTTCTCAGTTGAAGAAAGGCGACATCTTTATTTGTGAAGCCGGCGACACGATTCCTTCCGATGGTGAAATTATCGAAGGTCTGGCTTCTATCGATGAAAGCGCCATCACAGGTGAATCTGCTCCGGTGATCCGTGAAGCGGGTGGAGATAAGAGTTCTGTAACAGGCGGTACGAAAGTATTGTCCGACCAGATCAAGGTGAAAGTGACGACCGAACCGGGTGAAAGTTTCTTGGATAAGATGATCGCCTTGGTGGAAGGCGCTTCTCGCCAGAAAACTCCGAACGAAATCGCCTTGACAATCTTGCTGGCAGGTTTTACATTGGTATTCGTTGTTGTTTGCGGTACCTTGAAACCGTTTGCTGATTATTCCAACACGACGATTACGATCGCAGCCTTTATCTCTTTGTTCGTTTGTTTGATCCCGACTACGATCGGTGGTTTGTTATCTGCCATCGGCATTGCCGGTATGGATCGTGCGTTGTCTGCTAATGTAATCACCAAATCCGGTAAGGCGGTTGAAACAGCCGGAGACATTGATACTTTGCTGCTCGACAAGACCGGTACGATCACGATCGGTAACCGTAAAGCAACCCAATTCTATCCGGTATCCGGCATTGACGAACACTCTTTTGTACAAGCTTGTCTACTGTCCTCTCTTTCTGACGATACACCCGAAGGTAAGTCAATCGTGGAACTGGGACGTGAAAAAGGTGTACGTGTACATGATCTGAATACATCCGGATCAAAGATGATCAAGTTTACGGCAGAAACTAAATGTTCAGGGGTGGATTTGGCAAACGGTACTCGCATCCGTAAAGGAGCTTTTGATGCTATTCGTAAGATGAGTGAGGCTGCCGGCAACAAATATCCGAAAGAGGTGGCCGATTTGGTTCAGAAGATCACGAGTAACGGCGGTACTCCGCTGGTTGTTTCACAGGATGATTTCATCATCGGTGTGATCGAATTACAGGATATCATCAAACCGGGGATTCAAGAACGTTTTGAACGTTTGCGTAAGATGGGTGTGAAGACGGTAATGGTAACCGGTGATAACCCGTTGACCGCAAAATATATCGCTGAAAAAGCTGGTGTAGACGATTATATCGCCGAAGCCAAACCGGAAGACAAGATGAACTATATCCGTAAGGAACAGGAAAACGGTAAGCTGGTCGCCATGATGGGGGACGGTACGAACGATGCCCCGGCCTTGGCTCAGGCAAACGTTGGTGTCGCAATGAACAGTGGTACGCAGGCTGCCAAGGAAGCTGGTAATATGGTTGATTTGGACAACGACCCAACGAAACTGATCGAGATTGTCGAAATCGGTAAACAGTTGCTGATGACTCGCGGTACGCTGACTACTTTCAGTATCGCTAACGACGTGGCCAAGTATTTCGCTATCGTACCAGCTCTGTTCATGGTTACGATCCCGGCATTGGCCCCGATGAACATCATGCACCTGCACAGTCCGGAATCAGCGATCCTAAGTGCGATCATCTTTAATGCGATCATCATCCCGATTCTGATCCCTCTGGCATTACGTGGTGTGGCTTATAAACCGATTGGTGCTTCCGCATTGCTTCGTCGCAACTTGCTGATCTACGGTTTGGGCGGTGTAATTGCCCCGTTCATTGGTATCAAGTTGATAGATATGATTGTAAGTTTATTCATGTAAAAGTAAAATCAATATTAAAAACCTTCCTCCCTCTGTATGAAGATAGGAGGAAGGTTAAGAAAATAAAACAATAATTCATTATGATATCAAATCTTTTTAAATCATTAAGACTGACAATTGCATTTTGTTTGTTCTTCAGTGTTTTCTACATTTTCGTTTTGTGGTTGTTTGCCCAAGTGGCAGGACCGAATAAGGGTAATGCCGAACTGGTTACATTGAATGGAAAAGTAGTGGGGGCCGCCAATATTGGTCAGAATTTCACGCAAGATATTTATTTCTGGGGACGTCCTTCCCATGCCGGTGACGGTTACGATGCATCCAGTTCGGCAGGTAGTAACAAGGGACCTTCCAATGAAGAACATTTAGCTTTGTTGGAAGAACGTATTGATACATTCTTGGTTCATCATCCTTACCTAACCCGTGAAAAAGTTCCGGCTGAAATCATCACGGCCAGCAGTTCCGGTTTGGATCCCCATATCTCACCGAAAGCCGCTTATGCACAGGCCAAACGTGTAGCAGACGCTCGTGGATGGTCGGAAGAAAAGGTAATGGGTATCGTCAATTCTCATGTTGAGAAACCGTTATTGGGTATGTTCGGAACGGAGAAAGTAAATGTATTGAAATTAAATGTTGCGCTTGATCAAGCATCAAATAACAAATAACAAATTTTTAATAAGTCAATTAGATTTAGGTTATGAAATCATTCGTAAAAAAAGTAGCAGCCTTGGCAGTTGTATTCTCAATGGCATCTTCTACGTTGGCTAATGCACAGGAAGAGGATGGTAAAGTAAGTTTTTCTGTACAGGGAGATTTGGTAAGTTCCTATATTTGGCGTGGTTTCTACCAAACTGGTGCTAGCTTCCAGCCGACACTATCACTGGGGGTAGGTAATTTCTCTTTGACAGCCTGGGGATCTACCGATTTTCAGGGAGCAAACTCTACATCTATGCCTGCTGCTAAAGAGATAGATTTAACGGCAGCGTATACATTCGGATCAGCTGGTCCTACATTGTCTGTCGCTAGCTTATGGTGGGCAGGGCAAGGCTCTTGCCGTTATTTTAACTTCAAAAGCCATGAAACAGATCACCATTTTGAAGCAGGTTTGGCTTACACTTTGCCTATTGAGAAGTTACCTTTGTCTATCACTTGGAATTTCATGTTTGCCGGTCAAGACAAAGATGAAAATGGAAACCAAAACTATTCTTCTTATGTGGAGTTGAATTTTCCATTCACAGTGAAGGGCGTCGATCTGAATGCAACTTGTGGTGTTCTTCCGTATGATGCGGGAATAACTACGTATGGAGGTGATGTAAATAGTGGATTTGCAGTAACGAATGTTGCATTGAAAGCAACGAAAGATATCAAAATCACGGATTCTTTCTCATTACCTATTTTTACACAGGCAATTTGGAACCCTCGTATGGAGGATGCCCATCTTGTCTTGGGAATTTCTTTAAGACCTTGATATAATAATACGCATGGACCGAGAACAAAGTGTACAACATTTTTTAGATTTGTTGAAAAAGTCTCGTCGTGGCAATTTTAAAATCTACATCGGCATGATTGCCGGTGTAGGTAAATCGTATCGGATGCTATCAGATGCCCACCAATTTCTGGAAAGCGGTATCGATGTCAAGATCGGTTATATAGAAACACATGGGCGAGTCGAGACGGAGGCATTGGTGGAAGGATTGCCTATCATCCCCCGCCGCAAGATATTTTATAAAGGAAAAGAGATCGAAGAGATGGACTTGCAGTCGATTCTCAGTATCCATCCTGAAGTTGTCATCGTTGACGAATTGGCTCATACCAATGTCGAAGGCAGTAAGAACGAAAAGCGTTGGCAGGATGTCATGGATATACTGGATGCCGGTATCAGTGTGATCACGGCGGTCAATATTCAGCATATAGAAGGACTTAACGAGATGGTGCAGGACGTGGTTGGCATTGAGGTCAAGGAACGTATTCCTGATATCGTACTGGAGCAGGCTGATGAAGTGGTCAACATAGACCTTACCGCTGACGAATTGCTGGCTCGGTTAAAAGCCGGAAAAATATACAAACCCGATAAGATACAAACAGCATTAAATAATTTCTTTAAGGCTGAACATATTCTTCAGCTTAGGGAGTTGGCATTGAAAGAGGTAGCTTTGCGGGTAGAAAAAAAAGTGGAGAATACCATTCCAGAGAATCTCGGTGTACGCCACGAAAGGTTTATGGCCTGCATCAGCAGTAATGAGAAAACTCCCCGTAAGATCATACGGAAAGTCGCACGGTTGGCAACCCGATATAATTCCAAGTTTTTTGTACTGTATGTACAAACCCCAAGAGAAAGTTCCGACAGGATTCCGTTGGCAAGTCAAAGGCATTTGCTTAACCATTTCAAGTTGGCAACGGAACTTGGAGGAGAAATCATTCAAGTGCAATCCCCACATATAACGGATGCGATCGTACAGGTTTGTAAAGAAAAGCAAATCAGTACGCTATGTATCGGACGACCAGCTTTAAAATATCCTTCCGCTATCCTTGCGATGGTTCACTATCGGAACATGTTAGAAGAGTTGGCTCAATTAGGCATTGATTTAATAATATTAGCATAAAAATCCTTCCATGAATATGAATATAAAAACAAAGTTGACTTATGGGATAGGACTTTTATTTGTCCTGATCACTTTATTAGGTGGATTGGCTATAAAAAACATTCATAATGTATCGGATGACACGCAGAATATCCTAGCGGATAATTATAATTCACTCCTTTATTCCCGTCAGATGCTCGAGTCACTGGATGCCATTCGGGAAAATCCGAATGCCCGAAAAGAGTTTGAGGCCGGGTTGGAAGCTCAGAAAAAAAATCTGACAGAGAAGGATGAAGACATACTGACTAACCGATTAAGTTCGAACTGTGAAAAGGCGTTGGATGACATGGATGATGAATCGATTCGGCAGATACGCCAGACGATTTATACCATTATGGCAGTCAATATGTCTGCCATTTATGAGAAGAATGAAGTGGCTGTCCACACGGCGGAAAGGTCTCTCTTTTGGATCTGGACGGTAGGGATTGCTTGTATCGTGATCGCCTTCCTCTTTCTGGCTCGCCTGCCACGCTCGGTCAGCGTACAGATCCGGAAATTGACGGATGGCATCAAGGAAATCACCAATGCCAATTACAGCAAACGGCTCAATTTGGGCAATGAACCGGAGTTTAAGGAAATAGCCACGTTGTTCAACGAGATGGCCGAGCGCTTGGCCGAATACAGGAACAGTTCGCTGGAAGATATCCTGCAAGGGAAAAAATATATAGAAACAATTATCAACAGCATTGCAGAACCTATCATAGGCTTGAGTAAGGAACGGAAGATTTTGTTTGTCAATGACGAGGCTTTGACTGTTTTGAATTTGACACGGGAAAACATTATCGACAAACCGGCTCCCGAAGTGGCGTTAAAAAATGATCTGCTGCGCCGTTTGATCCGCCAGTTGGTACATCCCGATGACAATAAGGATCCGTTGAAAATCTATGCGGACAACAAGGAAAGCTATTTTCAAGTAAAATACATCCCGATCAACGTTAACAGGCAGACTGGACTGGAGGGTAAGTATGTCGGGGATGTGATCCTGTTGAAGAACGTGACCGAATTTAAAGAAAAAGATATCGCAAAGACAACCTTTATTTCAACGATCTCTCATGAACTGAAGACACCGATATCGGCTATCATGATGAGCTTGGAACTGCTGGAAGATAATCGGATCGGAAAACTGAATACAGAACAGGAGAGCCTTTCCAAGAACATAAAGGAAAATAGCAACCGTTTGTTGGAGATCACTGGCGAATTGTTGAAGATGTCACAGGTAGAAAGCGGTAAGCTCTACCTGAATCCGAAGATTACCAAACCGATCGAACTGATCGACTATGCCATCAAGGCGAACCGGGTACAGGCCGAGCGTTTTAACTGTCAGATCGAAGTGGAGTATCCTGAAAAGATCACCAAATTGTTTGTCGACAGCGAGAAAATTGCTTGGGTTGTGACCAACCTGTTATCGAACGCCATCCGTTATTCGTCGGAGAACGGACGGATTATCATCGGTGCACGACAGATCGACAAAGCCGTCGAGATCTATGTCAAGGACTTTGGAAAGGGCATTGACTCGCGTTACCACGAAAGTATTTTCGACCACTATTTCCGTGTGCCGGGAACAAAAGTACAAGGTAGCGGTTTGGGACTTGCCATCAGCAAGGACTTTGTGGAAGCTCATGGTGGTACGATCCGTATCGAAAGCGAAGTCGGTAAAGGTAGCACGTTCGTGATCAGATTCAATGTATAAAAAGTAAAATCAAAAATCAGATAGTCTAATGAAAGTATTAAAATTTGGTGGTACTTCAGTCGGTTCTGCCCAGCGGATCAAGAATGTCGCATCAATCATTTGCGATCAAGAACAGAAAATAGTAGTACTCTCTGCCATGGCAGGGACAACAAACTCTTTAGTGGAGATATCTGAGTGTTTCCATAAGAAAGATCCGGGAAAAGCCAATGCGATCCTTTCTGCTTTGGAACAAGCTTATGTCAATCATATAGAAGAATTATACCAAAGCGATACCTACAAAGAAAGGGCCATGCAATACATGCTTGAACGGTCTCAACATGTCTGGTCTTTCTCTAATATGCCTTTCAGCATGTTCGATGAAAAGGAAATCTTGGCGCAGGGTGAGCTAATATCAACCTTTCTGATGACCTGCTATCTGGAAGAACAAGGAGTGAAGGTAGTTTTATTGCCTGCGTTGAACTTCATGCGAATTACAATGGACAATGAACCGGACATGGAATATATCGCTAAACACCTAAATACACTTTTGGAGCAAAACAAAGAGGCAGAAATATATATTACGCAAGGTTTCATCTGCCGGAATGCTTACGGCAGCATTGACAACTTGGAAAGAGGAGGAAGCGATTACACCGCCTCTCTAATTGGAGCGGCTATCCAAGCAGAAGAGATACAGATATGGACGGATATTGACGGGATGCACAACAACGATCCACGGTTTGTCAATGACACCGCTCCTGTTAGGCAGTTGAACTTCGACGAAGCCGCTAAGTTGGCACATTTCGGTGCCAAGATACTACATCCGACTTGCATCCTGCCTGCCAAGGAAAAGAACATACCGGTACGCCTCTTGAACGCATTGCAGCCAAATGCGTCGGGTACATTGATCTCGAATACGGCGGAAAAGGGTGCGATCAAAGCTGTTGCCGCCAAAGACAACATCACGTATGTCAAGATCAAGTCGCTCCATACGATACCGACACCTCATTTTCTGAGCATCGTGTTTGATACGTTCTATAATTACAATACGCCGGTGGACATGGTGACCACTTCCGATATCGGGGTTTCCGTAACGATTGATGATGACAAGCATATAGACGAAATTGTGGGTGTATTACGGAAATACGCAACGATTACAGTCGAAAAGAATATGGTGATTGTTTGTGTTGTTGGTGACCTAGAATGGCAAAATGTCGGTTTTGAGGCACGCATCATCAATGCATTGAAAGATATTCCCGTACGGATGATTTCATACGGCGGAAGTAGTAGTAATGTATCGTTGGTGATGAAAGCGGAAGATAAAGTGCATGCTTTGAAGGCGCTTAGTGAACACTTGTTTTCCGTATCAGACAAACCTGTGTTATCATCCGTTTCTTAAAAGAAAATTAAGATTAATAGTTGAGCATATTTGTTTTTTGATTTGTTTTAGAAATGAAGCAGAAGCAGTCTTTTTTTGTAGAGACTGCTTCTATTTTTCGGTAATAAACAATGAAAATTCTTCTGTGTATTGACAGGTGGAAAATTTGGTATAAACTGTCCCCCCATTGTCCTATCTAAAGAGTTCCCCAAAATCCAATTTAAATTGCCCCACCAAAAAAACATTAAAAGAGTTACAGAATCAGTTCATAATTCTACATTAATCTATTAAATAGACAAAACAGATAGTATTCCCAATAAATCAATCAGCATGAACAAGTTTTGTCAAGGAGGTGTGCGACTTGTTTGTCATGGGAAGCTCCGGTACAGGAAAGAGCTACATTGCCACAGCCTTGGGATACAGAGTCTGCCAGAAAGGATTGAAAGTGCTGTATGCCAATACTTCCAGACTTTTAGGGCAGTTGAAGGCCACCAAGGTAAAAGGTAGCATCCTGTAGGAGCTGAAAAAGATAGAAAGGACGGATATGCTTATACAGGATGATTTCGGCTTGCAGCCGTTGGACAACGGAAGCAGAATGCATCTGATGGACATCATCGAAGACCGATATGGTAAGAAATCAACACTGATTGCATCACAATTGCCGGTCAAAGACAAGTATGATGTCATCGGCAAGGAGACAATAGCCGGCGCAGTCATGTACAGAATAACTCACCAAGCCGCAAGAATTGAGCTGCACGGAGAGTCCTTACGCAAAATTTGCGGGAAGAAATGAATGACTATATTGGCAGTAAATAAAAATTACAAACCCAGCACAAATCGAAAGCTAATGAACTGATTATATGATGTTTTTTTTGTATTTTAGGAAAAATAAATCGGGGGTCAATTTAAGTTGGATATTGGGGATCTGTTTCATTCGAGTTTCCAAGTTGTCGTTATACTCCTTGAACACATTATATAATGTTTTGAAAGTTTCGTCCTTTCCCTGATAGCGGTTTACTATGGCACGTGCGGAGACAATCTTTTCCTCCAATTCCAAGTCTTGGTAAATCTGATAGAATTTCACACGCAGAGGTACTTTCCCGTTTTTAACGTTTTACTACGCTTAATGAAGAACAACACGCTGAATATTTCTCTTTCCATACAGCTCAATTTTTAATGATACAAAGTTAGGAAATCGAACCGAGAACCCGGTTATGTAAAATAGATCAATGTGCTGTAAAAAAACGAAGTAGCACTTGTGCTGTGTAACATTTTAGGCTTTCTAAAACTATCCCCCGAATAAGGATGTATAGTTTGCTTTAGTCCCACTTATTTTGCTTATTCTTGGAAATGAAAAATCCCTGAAATTCTTTGAAATTCAGGGATTTACATCGTTTTTCTTTTCTTAAAAGTGGTGCCACCAGAAATCGAACATATAAATTCAAAATCCTAAATTACAGCACTTTAATATCTTTGGAAAAATCCCCGAACCACTGAATCAGCCATATGCCTAATTCACCAATTTTCGATAGATTCTTGTTAATCATCCTTTGACTTTACAAAGGTAAGTGTTCGGTTCTATTCCTCCAAATATTTATATAGTTATTTATAATGGTTACAAGTTCTTTGTATGAAATTTATCTTTTGATTATTAATGTTTTAAGAAATATCATTCAAATGCCAAAACTTTGTTTCTTTCCAATATTTCTATAATATCCTGTTCCTTATACAGAATCTTTCCTCCTATTCTGTAATAGGGCAATTTACCATTCATTCTATATTCAATGAGTGTTCTTTTTGTTATTTTGAGAGCTTTTGATAATTCTTGTTCTGTAATATAACGGTGCCCGTCTAATATAGGTCTGTAAATTAAAGAATTTGCATCCAACATTTTGGATATACCTTCCATGGCTTCAATAAATCTTTTGACCTCATTACTATCCTTATTCAATACCATCTGTCCCATTTCCATTATTTGTATATGTTTTAAGGTTTCTCCTCATATAGTTTAGAATATCTTCTTTTTTATAATATACTTTTCGGTCTATACGACTGAAAGGAATTAGTCCTTTCTGTCTTAAAGATAATAGTTTCCTGTCTGATATATTCATAAGAATGCATACATCCTGGTTATCTAGCCATTCATTCAAATCGGAGCTGGAAGGGGGCAGTCCTTTCAGTTGTTTTTCTATCTTGGACAATACGTTGTTCATTTCCATAAATGCACTGGCTTCTATGTTTACTATCTCCATAATCATTAGTTTAAGTGGTTGGGACAAAAATAATATAGAAGGTTGTGGAGTACAAAAGATTATCATCAAAGTTCATAATATGACATCAGATGTCATAGCGAAGCCACAGTACTATGCAGATCGGAGAGAGCTGAAATCCCTGTCTTATTTCGGGATTGGATAAGCAGACTATGTTTTGTTATTTGGGAAGGTGGATTTTTATAGCATTTGTGAGGTCATATATAGAATATAAGGATAGCTGCTTTTGATTCACATCTATGCGTCACGTCGGTCGCAGTTAACCCCTGTAATCTTTCCATTAATACTAATCCGTTTGCCGCCGCATTCTTTTTCAGGTGAATTTTCATGGCGATAGCCATAAAGAAAATTCTCCTGAAAAAAGGAATAAATGCGGCTGGCAAATCAGGATTGGGATTTATCTTTGATGGAAGGGAGAAATATTTATAGGACTTCTTTTCTTTAAAATGAAAACTTTTCATTAAATTGCGCTCATAATAATAATAATGACCCTATGCAAGATATAAATAGACTGAAGTTGGTTCTTGTTGAGAAGAAACGTACCAATAAATGGTTGAGTGAACAGTTAGGTATCAATCCTTCTACAGTGTCTAAATGGTGCACTAACTCTTCTCAACCTGATTTGGAAACTCTTATAAAAATAGCATCACTGCTTGAAGTGAACGTACAGGATTTGTTGAACCTTAATTCCGCAACACTATTATAAAATATTTTTTTTAAGTACCTGAGCAACAAAAAGTTGCTCAGGATTTTGCCATGTCAGAGGATTCACTTAACTTAGTGTTGCAAAAAAATAATCAAACAAAACCTCATCAGGCATGGCAAAAATACAAATAAAATCCGAGAAGCTCACTCCTTTTGGAGGAATATTTTCAATCATGGAGCAATTTGACTCCACATTGTCATCTGTAATCGACTCGACACTCGGTCTAAGGTGTAGCTCGTTCGGTTATCAGTACAGTGAAATCGTCCGTTCCCTCATGAGTATCTACTTCTGTGGTGGCTCATGCATTGAGGATGTCACTACTCATTTGATGAACCATCTCTCGCTCCATCCGACACTTCGTACTTGTAGTTCTGATACTATCCTCAGAGCGATAAAGGAACTGACGCAAGGAAACATCTCATACACATCAGATACGGGTAAGAACTACGATTTCAACACGGCTGACACACTCAATACCTTACTGCTCAATTGTATGTTTGCATCCGGCCAACTGAAAGAGGGCGAGATGTATGATGTTGATTTCGACCATCAGTTCATAGAGACTGAGAAGTATGATGCAAAGCCTACATACAAGAAGTTCCTTGGTTATCGCCCTGGCGTGGCGGTTATTGACGACTTGATTGTTGGCATTGAGAATAGCGATGGTAACACCAACGTTCGTTTTCATCAGAAGGACACGCTGAAGAGATTCTTTGAGAGATTTGAGCAGAACGGACTTACAATCAATCGTTTCAGAGCTGATTGTGGATCATGTTCCGAGGAAATCGTGGAGGAAATAGAGAAACACAGCAAATCCTTCTATATCCGCGCAAACCGCTGCAGTTCGCTCTACAATGACATCTTTGCTCTTAGAGGCTGGAAGACTGAGGAAATCAATGGCATTGAGTTCGAATTGAACTCTATTCTTGTTGAGAAGTGGAAGGGTAAAGCATACCGACTTGTGATTCAAAGACAGAAACGGATGGACGGTGTGCTGGATCTTTGGGAAGGAGAATACACATACCGTTGTATCCTGACTAACGACTATGAATCTTCCACAAGAGAAATTGTCGAGTTCTATAACCTTCGTGGAGGAAAGGAACGTATCTTCGATGATATGAACAATGGTTTCGGGTGGGACAGATTGCCCAAATCCTTCATGGCAGAGAACACTGTGTTCCTTCTTCTTACGGCACTTATCCGTAATTTCTACAAGGCCATTATCCACAGACTTGACGTAAAGAGGTTCGGACTCAATGCAACAAGTCGCATAAAAGCGTTTGTCTTCAGGTTTGTCTCTGTACCAGCCAAGTGGATCAGAACATCAAGGCGGTATGTGCTGAATATCTATACCTGTAATAATGCTTACGCAGATATTTTTCAGACTGATTTTGGATAACGCCTACAACTTATGGGTATGATACTGCGTATTGCCTCAAGTCGCATAGTGGGGCAAGGGGATATTGTGGGCAGAAGTGGGTATTTCAGCCTCAATTTATCTGCTAATTCAGTGATGAGAGGACGTTTAGACGCAAGAAGGACGCTGAAGAGCTTAGTTGCGGATTTGAGGTTGAATACTCCTAAGGTATGAAAGTATGGCAATCAATGATAAAAAAGTAAAGTATGATTCCGGTATAAATGTTTTGGGTAGTATTCCTGATTATGTAGCTATGCTTGAATTTATTTGTGAGTACACAGGAAAGAAATCTGAATCAGAGCAGGCGTTTTCTTTCAGAACTCATAAAACCTTCAATAGATTCCTAGCTGCTATCAAAGCTTCTATTATTAAGTTTGCTAATGATAATCAGAAGAATATGTTTCTTACCGCTATCAGTTCAGATGATTTTTCTGTAAGAGAAAAATTGCTTGTATTGTTTTGGCAGTTGGTTTATGGTAACGCTCTTTTTGCTAAAGTGACCAAGGACGTTTTTATGAGAGCCGTATATCAGGGGAGGACCTCTCTTTCTGTAATAGATGTATTGAGCTTGCTGCATCATATCAAGGAAACAGAAGATGGGGAATTGAACTGGTCGGAAGAAACTTTGAAAATAACAGCAGCCAAATATCTGACAATGCTTAAGAAAATGAACCTGGCTGAAGGTAAAACAGCTAAGGATATATGCCATCCTATCATTACAGGACAGCTGTTTGTTTATTTTATCCGTTGGATAATAGTTACATGTCCAGAGAACAGGACGTTGGAAAATCCATTTGTCATCTTTGGGTTTATGGACAAGAGAAGCATTATCGAGAGATTAAAAAAAGTTGAGTATCTTTCACTATGGCAGATCAGCCAGATGGGTGAAGATGTAACCATAGATTTGATAGACCATGAGTAGTACATTTCAGATAGAGCATAATCGTTTGTTTGGAGAACTGAGAGAAGTGCTTAAAACAGATATAGCGCGCATTACAGGTAAGGCTAATGGAGGAAGAAGCATTCTTTTTGTGTATCCTCCTGAAGACGATGATGCCTATATAGCGTATGCAAAAGAGAATTTTAATCATGATGAATATTCCTTTATAGATTTAAGAACTCTTTTTACTGAGTTTGTTTCTGAACAAGGAATAGAGCAGTTTCAGGAGAATTACAAGGAATTTGGGAATGAAGTTTTCTTTAGTGATAATTTTTATGAAGAGACTTTCTTCTATTATATAATTAAAGCTATAGAAAGCTCCTACCGTATGAATAAGATTCCTGTCCTTGTTCATACGGGTGCTATTTATGGTATGGGCTTCTCCAATATCAATATCATGGAACATCGGATTGTGATGTCAGCCCAACTTCCATTGATTGCTTTTTATCCTGCTACTGTGGATAAAGATAACATTAACTTTTTGGGTAAGCAGATTGCTTCCAAATACCGCTGTATCGTAATAAAATAAATCAGAAACCTATTGATTAAAGATGTCTTATGAGTAAGATAAAAGATATACTCTCCATTGAATTGGAGAACGACATAAAGAATGTCATTGACTTGAATTCGCAAAATGAGGAAGATATAAAAGATGAACTGGATGGTTTTATCCTTACGGAAAGTCTTGCCAAACATTTATCTGATTTCCTTGATGTATTCTGTTCAGATATGAAGGAATCAGGAGTGTGGCTTAGTGGCTTTTATGGTTCCGGTAAATCATATTTCGCAAAGATGATAGGTTTCCTGATAGCCAATCCTGTTATTAAAGGAACCCCTATGCGTGACCGGTTTATGCCTAAACTTATTGGTCTTAAGAATAAGGAAATCATAGAGAATCAGATACGTTCATTGGATAAGACAGATTATCAGGTTACTCTGTTCGACTGTGCTAAAGTAGATTCCAGTCATGGCATATCGTATATGGCTATGAGTCATTTCCTGTTGTCTTTAGGGTTTCTGAGTAACTGGATTGGAATGATGGAATTCAATCTGATGCTTGAAAACAGATATGACAAGTTCTTAGCAACAGTAAAGGAGCAGAATGCAGGAAAAGACTGGTATGACATAAGAAAAAAAATGTCAGCAGTTCCGGCTCTTAAAAAAGCCATTCTTACTTTCATGGCAGAAGATGAATATGAAGAAACCCGTAAACTGATTGATGAAAGAATAAAAACATACGATGCTACAAAACTGAAGGAAGATTTGAGGCTTTATCTGGAACATTATCCGGAAAAGAAAATCGTGTTCTTCATTGATGAAATGAGCGAAGCTTTAAGTCAGAAGAAAATAAATCTTCTTGATTTGGAAGGACTTTCGGAAGCCTTGTCTTCTCTTGGAAACAGAGTATGGACAGTAGGTATCGCACAACAGACCTTTAATGATGTGCTGAATGCATCCGGACTGAATATTCATCAGCTCAATAAGGTGGAAGCCAGATTCAAGACCCGTATCCCAATAGCTGCGGAGGAAATTGATACCATCATCCGTAAGCGACTTCTGGCTAAGACCGATTCTGGAAAAGAACAGTTGGAAGCCTATTATGATAAGAACAACGGTATGATTCAGGATATAACCCATATTGCCGGTGTTTCCCTGAATGCCACTAAAGATGAGCATACATACGCTGATTATTATCCGTTCTATGAGCATCAGTTCAAACTGTTGCAGTATTTCCTGTTCGGTTCAAGAGATACGGTAACTTCTCAAATCGGTACCCGCGGTATGTTGGTTTCTGTGTTCGATGTATTGAAAAAAGAAGCTATGACTGAAGCGGACGTATTTACGCATGTTAATGCTACGCAACTATGCCGTCAGGCAGAGGAAAATATTCCGGAAGCATTGCGTATGCGCTATGAACAGGCGGATAACCATATCAGTAAAGAAGGTATGAAGTATGTAGAAGGAAGAGCTTTGCTGCAAACCATTCATTTCCTGGAGAAAGCCAATGCCTATACTACAATAGAAAATATCACCAAGTCTTATGTCCGCAGACCGGAAGACTATTACAGTGTGCTTGCTGAAGTAAAGAAAGCACTTGAAATATTGGTAGAGCGTAATGTCTTGATTACATCCGGTAATCAGTATCGTATCACCAGCCAGATAGAACAGCAGATTATCGATGATATGAATTCATTCTCCGCTGAAGTTTATCGTGTTCGTGCCGAGATAACCAAGATATTGAAGCAACAGAAAATTATCAAAGTCTCGCAGACGCTTACATCGGATGGACAGGCTATACCTTTCTGTGTGGAAAGCTCTCTTGGAGAGAATTTTGTAAATGCAGGAGAAAAATATATGAAGGTCAGCTTCTATGATGTCTTTCATGAAGACCATGCACAGCTTGTGGCTTCTGTAAAACAGGATACCCAGAGCCAGAAAGGTATAATAAGTATCATTCCTTCATCTGTTTACGGAACAGAAATCTTTAATCGTTCACAGGAACTTTTGAAGATAGATTATATCGAAACCAAGACCTATCATACAGCCGACGAGAAGAAGGTAGTAAGCAATATTGTTTCTACTAAGGAAGAAAAGATGAAATTCCTTACTGAATTGATCAACAAATCATACACGGAAGGAACAGCAGTCTATCTGTTTAACACCTATCAGTTGACTGATGCCAATTACCAGAAAGAAATAGAATCTCTCCAGCGCAAGATGTTCGGAAATATTTTCTATAAGAGACTGGGGGCGTCTTTATCCGATTCATTGGCAGTTAAAGTGCTTACGGCAAACAGTACTCAGCTGACTACTATGTTTGGCGGTTCTGAGGAATTCCGTTTTTTCGATTCTGCCGGAAAGTTTATCGGTGAGAATTTAAGTGTATCTACTGAAATTTTAGAGAAATGCAAGTCGTACTGTACTGGAGATAAACTGGAAGAGGAACTTTCTGCACCTCCTACAGGGTATAAGTTCGGAACTATCATTACTGCTGTGGCAGCCTTATTCCGTGGAAATAAGTTGATAGCCAAATTCAATGGCGAAGACTTCCATTCTGTATCGGATGCGCTTGAAGCTAAAATATTCGACAATACCCGTAACTTTGCTAAAGCATCGTTTAAGGCTGTCATGAAATCCTTGTCTTATAACGATCGTCAGGAGATTGTAGATATTCTGAAAGAGGATTGCCAGTATAAGAAGATTACAGGAGAAAATGCTCCTTCTTATAATTTGAATGATTTTGAGTTGGTTGATTGCATTCGTACACTATCCAAACGTATGATGGATAAGGTAAAGGACAAAATCATGGGCGATGATGAAATGGAACTTCTGTTCAAACGTTCTGTTCAGGCACGTAATGTATTCAGCCAATATACAGCAGCTGTAACAGATGCCAGCTATATAGCTACCGCACGTACATTCCTTCAGGAAGCGGATGATTATATCAAGGCGGTAGAACAGGTACAGAAAGATTTGAAGTTCATAGACTCTGAGTTTAAGGCTATTGAAGAGGAACGCGCTTTTATTCAAAATGTGACGGAAGAATTTGACAAGACAGGAAATGATATGAACCTGATTCGTGACAAAAAAGAACAATTTGAGGAAGCACGTGAAAAGGACTTGGTGGCTAATGCTCCATTAATGAAAAAACTGACTCAGGACATTAAGGATATTTATTATGACGTGATGAAGCATAAAGCCGAATTATTGAGTGAAGACGTTCTGGCTTTATTTGCTAAAACAGATGAACTGAAGTGTCAGATAGACCAATATCCAAATGAATGGAATACCAAACTCTATCGTAAGATTGAAGAATTGGAAAAATCATGGAAACGCTATGCTACTGTTAAAGTAAACTTAGATAAATGGAGCGTTAAGTGTAGCAATACAGGAATGTTGTTACGTGACATTGAATACAAAATTACGAATTTGAGTATGGTCAAGCAGGAAGTCAATTTGTGGGATACAGAGATTATAACCCAAGATCCTACACCAAATAAACCTGATATTCCTAAGTTACCTGATACTCCGACTCCGGAAGATAAGCCGGCACCAAAACCTATACAGCGCAATATGAAAGCGAAGTTGCCGAAGGGTACCGCTTCAGTTGCTGAATACAGGTCTTGGCTAAAACAGCAGTTGGCGATGCTGAATATGTTTGGTGAGGATGATATTTTGAATTTTGATAATTAAGAATAATAGATAGAATTTAAGAGCAGATATGAAACTAATAGATCATGTACTCCATATACGCAGTCTGATACAGCAGGCTATTGACAACCGTTTTTCCCGTTTGGGACTGGAAGTAGCGGAGAAAAAAGAACTTCCGGAAAATACTTCAACCAGTAGCAGAGAGAAAAGAAACAGACTGGAAGCTATTATAGCAACGCATAAGCAGGCGTTAGGTAATGATTATGCAGAAGCGAGAAAGGAAACTATCAATGAATGTACCTTCACGCTTTTCAATCGTCTGGCAGCTCTGAAGGTGATGGAAGACAGGGAGCTTTTCCCAGAAGTAATCCGTCGCCGTGTGGAGCATGGAAACCTTTCGTATGCGCATAAACAATGGCTGGAAGAATATACGGATGAACGGAATGCAGAACGAATGGGCTTGAAGCATTTCCTGGAAGATAAATTTCAGGAGCTTTCCGAAAATTGCAAGATCCCTTTGTATAGTCCCGATTATGCATACGCCATGCTGCCTACAGCCGATGAATTGTTTGAAATTATTACGGCTTTCAATGAGATAGAACAGGATGCGGATTGCGGTGCGGATATTTGGAAAGGCGATGATATATTGGGCTGGTTGTACGAGAACTTCAATACTGTAGAGAAACTTGCATTAAAAGATTCCGGTGATAAGACAGAATATGACAAGGTCTCTTTACAGAGCCAGGTATATACTCCTCAATGGGTAGTAAAATTCTTGGTGGACAATACATTGGGAAAGATGTATTTGGAAATGTATCCGGAGAGTAATTTTATCTATGATGAAGATGGTAAGGTGAAATATCTGATTGCTAATGCGCCTACTTCACAAATGCGTCATCCGAAGAAGCTGGAAGAAATCAAACTGATAGACCCGGCTTGTGGTAGCGGAAACTTTCTGATTTATGCATTTTCACTGTTCTATGATTTGTACCTGAACCAGATAGACCAGTATGATGCTGATTATTCACGCAGGGATATACCGAAACTGATTGTGGAAAACAACCTTTATGGTGTAGATTTGGATGAACGTGCTGTACAGCTTACCCAAATAGCTTTGTTTATTAAGGCTATGCAACTGAAAGGACGTAGAGGAGCTATGCCTGCCTATACGCATGTGGTAAGTACACATTTTGAACTTCCTGAGTATAACCAGGTCGAAGCTGCTTTCATGTTGGGTTCAGACTGGAATGAAGCACAACAAAAAACAATCCGTTCTATTTGGGAAGATTTACGTGCTGCATATAAATTCGGCTCTTTGATTCGAGTAGAAGAGCAGTTGGATGCCTTACTACCGGTAGATTCTTCAGATATGTTTGCCAATCAGTGGAAAGCGGATATGTTTGATTTCAAGCATCAGATGATTACTACTTTGCGCAATCAGGTTCATCAGTGGACAGGAGAAGGCTGCAATGAATATTCATTGGCAAAGGCGAACGATGCCATTACTTTTTTGGATATTTTAAGTACGAAGTTTGATGTGGCTGTAGCAAACCCTCCCTATACGGATAGTGCAGATTTTGGAACTGAATTGAAAGAATTTGTGGGTGCGAATTATTCCAAGCCCTTGAAGTTTAATTCTAATCTTTATGCTTGTTTTATCAAAAGATGCTGTGAACTGGCTGGTGATGATAGCAAGGTGGGGATGATTCATCCTATGACTTTTATGTATATTAAGACATTTGAAGATGTTCGAAAATATATACTTAATCATACTCATATTAATTTATTTGTTGAATATGGCCTGAGTAATTTGTTTGGCACAGTGATGGTTGATCCAGCTTTCTATGTGTTGGAGAAGGATGGTGACACAAAGAATAATGATTCATTATTTATTTCACTAGATCAATATACAAGGACACCTCAAGAAAAATATAAAAAGCAATATTGTCTGGAGGCATTAAATGATATTGTGACAAAATCGCAAAATAAGCATGTTTATCAACTACCTCAATCAAAACTGAAAGATATAAAGTCTTATCCATTTATTTATTGGATTTCGGATGAGTTTAGAGAGAAGTTTAAAAATGATTCTGTTGATGAATCGTTAGGTGTTAAATGTGGTATAACAACAGGTAGTAATGAACGTTTTGTACGATATTGGTGGGAGGTTTCAAAAGAAAATATATCTATTGACTATAAGTTAGATGAAAAAAAATGGGTTGGATATACTAAAGGAGGTCCTTATAATAAATGGTATGGAAACTTATGGACAGTTGTAGATTGGGAAAATAATGGTTACGGGATTAAACATATTTTAGATGATAAGGGAAAAATAAAATCAAGAATGGGTAATGAAAAGTTTTTCTTTAAAGAAGGAATTACATATTCAGCCTCTGGATCTAAAGGTATAACATTTCGATATCTTCCTCAGAACTTTATTTTTGATGTTGGCGGTTCATGCGTCTTCCCTGACATTTATAAAAACAATAGTTATATATTAGCTTTTTTAAATTCAAAAGTTTGTTCATATATTGCAAACTGTTTAAATCCAACAGTTAATGTTCAAGTTGGTGATTTAAAAAGGGTTCCATTTGAACTTCCTCAAAAAGACAAAGAATGTATAATTTCATTTTTGTCTGAACAAAATATCCAAATAAGAAGGAGGAGTTGTAAGTATTCAATTTTAGAGCGTAATTATGTGAATTCTCCTATAGGCATAGGAAATAAGATATCATGTGAAATTTTATTTTTCTATATAGAAGAAAATGCTTTAGAGACGATGGTTTTATTAAATGAATCAGTTATAAATAAAACTATATTTGATATTTATGAACTATCAATCCATGACCGTCAAATGGTTCTTGATAAAGAAGGTCTTCCAGTTGGTGATTACAGTGTTTCTTCACAAGCTAAAGCAGCCTACAAAGAATGGCTATCAACCAATACCGAATTCCCTGCTTCTCAAGAAGTATTAGAGCATATCGACTCATTGGAGATAAATGAAAATCAACCGCATATTGATGACTTTGAATCACTCTATCAGAATAACAACGGATGGGAAGAATTCTGCATCAAGCATAAGATGAATCCGATAGAAGTATGGTATCAGTTTAAAAATGCCGGCATATTGCCGCCACAACGTACACAGGTATTGGCTTTTGAACTGGTAACAGACGTAATCCGTAGTGTTTTGGCGAAAGATGATGATGGGGTAATCCCTTTAACGGAACGTATGGGCGAAGAACAGTTGGCTGGTCGTATAGAGCAGGAATTGGTGGAGCGCGGATATAATTCGGCGCAGATTTCACAGATTATTCAGTTGCTCGGAACTCCATTGGATAAATACTTGCAGGATAAGTTCTTCAAACAACTGAGCGATCATCTGAATCTCTTTATGTATCTGCCAAAGACTCCGTTTATATGGCATCTGACAAGTGGTACGCACCATGCCATAGAACTGTATATCAGTATCTATAAGTGGAGCCGTGATACTGTGTTCCGCATAAAGAGTGTCTATATAGCCAATAGGGAAACTGCCTTGAACGACCGTCTTTCTAGTGTAGATGTTAGTACCGCCAATGGTCAGCTTGAAGCTGCAGAACTGAAAGAGCAGCTGAAAGAGCTGAAAGTGTTTGCCGAAAAGATAGATGAACTGTTGGCAAGCGGTTACGATCCGAAATTGGATGACGGTGTAGGCAAGAACATTGCTCCTTTGCAGAAGGCAGGCTTGTTGAGCTATGAGGTGCTGAATGCCGGACAGCTCAAAAAATACTTGAATGCTGACTGGTAATAGGATTACTAAAAAGAAAAGATTATGGAAGAAAATTCACTATACGATAAAAAATCTCTCCGTGAGATAATTGGAAAGAGTGCAGACTGGAATGAAGTGGCTAAAGACTGCGTAGCTTTCAGTAATGCACAAGGGGGAGTGATAGACTATGGCATAGAAGATGATGCGGATGCGCCACCAGCAGACCAAAAGGTTTCAGAAGAAATAGCTATTAACCTGGAGAAAAAAATAAGTGGTAAAACACAGAATGTGTCTGTCCATGCCGAAATCCGGACGCATGAAAACGGTGGGCAGTACATCCGTCTGCATATAGTACGTGGAACTTCTTCTGCTTCTACTACCTCCGGTAAATATTTCACACGGGTAAGTGATGAAAGTAGGCCACTTACAGGAGACGACATAACCCGTCTTTCTGCTGAAAAAGGTTATTATCGTTGGGAAGACGAGGAAAGCAAATGGAGCTGGAAAGATGCAGACAAGGAGAAATTGAAAGTGTTGCTTCAACATTTGCGGACTTCAGACCGTGTATCAGACTTTGTAAAACAGAAAGAGAATAAGGAACTGTTGGATTATTATTTCCTGACAGTGGAAGAGTCGGACAAAATGACCAATCTGAGAGTGCTTTTTATCGGAACCCAATCGCAACGAGGCAGACTGATGAATGCGCCTGTGGTGCAGTGTATTCAGTTTGATCAATATGGTGATAAGGTTTGGAAATATCTTATTGATGACTTTACAAAGAATCCTCAGGAAATCATTGAAGCGATATGGAATAATGTGCCTGTTTGGAGGGAAAGCAATGAAATCAGTGACGGACTGTTCCGCAAGGAAATTCCTGCGTATGACGAAGCGGTAGTCAGAGAACTGACCTGTAATGCGTTGGTGCATCGCCCTTATACGGTAAGAGGAGATATTTTTATCAATATCCATCCGGACAGGATTGAAGTGGTCAATCCTGGAGCATTACCATTGGGAGTAACTCCGCAGAATATCCTTCATAAAACTGTAAAGAGAAACGAGCATTTTGCCAATCTGTGCTATGCCCTGCGAATGATGGAACGTGAAGGTTCCGGATATGACAAGATGTATGAAGTACTTCTTTCCAATGGAAAACAGATCCCAATAGTTGAGGAAGGTGATGATTATGTGAAGGCTATAGTAGGAAGACGAATCATCAGTCAGAAAGCCATCAAAGTAATTCGTTATGCTTTGCAGGTGACGGAACTCCGACAGAAGCAGATTATCTGTTTAGGGTTGATAGCACAGCATGAAAGTCTTTCGGCGGCAGATCTGATAAAATTGCTGAATCTGAAAAATCGGAATGAGCTTTCTCCATGGCTTAATAGATTGGTAGATGAGAGCATCGTAGGAACTTTTGGTAAGAATAGGGGAAAAGAATATCGGGTGTGTTCTAATATACTTAAAGAAAGTGGTTATAAAGGACAGACGTCCTTGAAAAGAATAGAACCTTATAGAATACGGGAATTAATCATCGAAGATTTAAAAATCTATGAATGTGCTTCTTTAAGGGATATTCAGCAGAGAATTGGAGATGAGATTAGTTATCAGAAATTGTGGAAACAATTGGATAATATGATAAAAGAAGATATTTTAGAATCTACTGGTAAAAACAGATGGACAAAATATAGGCTTAAGAAATAATATTCTCTCTTTCAAAATTGTGAATAGAGAAAGAGATAAAATCGATTTTGAAAGAGAGAAATGAAAGAGATAAAGCTTTAAATATAGAAAATCATGATTGATAAATGGTTTCAAAACGATATAAATAAAGTATTGGCTGTACATGACCGTGTGGTAGTGATAGATGCTTTAGGAGAAGGCAGATTCCTGTTGGATTATTTGCCTTCGGATGTAGTGGTGATCAATACAGGCAATGAGGAAATAGACGAGATAGAGGCAAGATACAAGGCTGAAAAAGACTGTATAGGCAAGAAGGTGGTATTCTATAAACAGAATACGCCGGACTCCTTATGCTTTCTGTTAGAGTACGCGGAAACATACGGTTGTATTGTGCTGGATGATATGGAGGCTTATATCAGAAGGCATCTGTTTGAAGGTATAAAGGAAAATACAGAATTAGGAAAGCAGGAACTTCTGATGGCTGCCAAATTAAGCAAAGGAAAAGACTTGAACTGGTGGCATGGGGTAAGTAAGGGAATAATCAAGCCATTGGATACGGACGGACTGATAATAGACTTGCTGCATCATCCTAAAGAAATTAAAAAGAATATGGATGGAGATGTATGGAAGATCTTTGAATCTGAAGTTTATAGCCTGATCTCAAAACCACAGACAAAACAGCCGGTGGAAATATTGGCACAGTCGGTAGCTGATACGATATTTGACGGACTGATTCATAATAACATATCAGACAGACTTTTGAAAATCTATTATAAGTGTGTGGACAGTAATTCAATGAGGGAGCCTTTATTGAATTATATCGAGAAATATAAAATACCTCAAGGTATGTCTGTATTGGATACTCATCCGGACCATTGTCTTATGGAATTGGACAGACAGTATTTCAAGCAACTCAGTGCTGCATTGGAGAACAATGAATATATTATCGGATTCCAACAATATATTGACAATAGAACTAAGAGTAAGAAAGCAGAAGCATATAAGGCTGAATGGTTGAAGGATGTAAAGGTGTTGCTTGACTTCAAGAATGAGAAGCTTTATGAAATCAATACCGTTTTTCAACTGGCGAACTATTATCAATCGCACTTTGCTCCTTTGGATTCAGCCATAAGGCATCTGTATGTGGCATGGCTTCAGGAAGAAAAACTATTGCGCCCTTATCAATACAGATACGAACAATATAATAAAGAGTTGCTTGACCGTTGGTTTGGGCTTATAGATGGATATAAACCAACTCAAAGAAACTTTATAGCTGATAAACTTTCCGGAAACGGACGGATAGCGGTAATAGTTTGCGATGGGTTAAGGCTTGAAATAGCGGAATCCATAGCTGATAAAATCAATGTTAAGGGAAAGAAGGATGTGGCTTTTGCAGAGCTTCCATCTGTAACGGAGAATGGCATGAGTTCGCTTTTCGGTTGTGCGGAAGTAGAAGATGTAGCCCAAACAAGATATAACAATCTGAAGACCTTAATCCCTGATGTTGAGGTTATCCAACTGGAAAAACTCAACAGTGGAGTGACAGCAAATAAGTTAGTATTGATGTTCGGTGATATAGACCAGGTTGGCGAAAAGAAACAGCTGGCTGGATTGAAAGATATAAATGCATACGAGGCTTTTGTCTCGGAAAAAATAAATGAACTCTTTAGTATGGGTTATGGTAAAGTGTATCTTACAGCCGATCATGGATTTGTGATAACCGGTATATTGGATGAAGCGGATAAAATTCCGGTTCCGGATGGAGATATAATCAAATCTGAGGAAAGGTTCTGTCTGGCAAATGATACTAATGAAAATATAATCGTTTGGAGCCAGAAGTATAAGGAGAGTCAATACCAGTATTATGCAAAGTCGGACAAACCGTTTGTTTCAAAAGGTGCATATGGTTACGCACATGGTGGATTTACTCCTCAGGAATGTATTATTCCGGCTTATGAGTTTGCAAATGAAAATCAGGAGTCTTTAGGGGTTTCCATTGCTAGCAAACAAGCTTTGCAGAATGTTACAGGAACTTATTTCACGGTTAAGCTGAAGGCTGAAAGTGTAGAGAATACTTTGTTTAAGGCAGAAAGAAAAGTGGTTATTCAGATTTATGGAAATGGAACTTTGTTGAGTACGTCTTCGGTATATAGAATGACTCCTTCATCTGTGCAGGAGGCTGAATTTGCATTGGCAGCAACGGGAAATGTGAAAGTGGTGGTCGTGGATATTCAGACACAGCAGCAAGTGGATTTCTGTGAAGTGAAAAAATCAGTGTCACGAGATTTGGATGACTTATTTTAAAAGATGATATTATGTTGGAATTAGATAAAAAATTACTGGATCAGTTTCAAGGATATGTAGTTCGGAAAGACGTAGTTCGTTCTGTAAAAGGTGGTGCGAATGTGCCGGTTTTTGTATTGGAATATTTGCTTGCCAATTCATGCAGTACGGATGATGAACAGAAAATTAAGGAAGGTGTTGAGAATGTGAAAAATGTGCTCCGTAAACATTATGTCAATCCGGATGAAGCTAATCTGATACAGGCAAAGATAAGGGAAGAAGGTACTTACAAAGTTATAGATAAGATTTCTGTCCGTTTGGATGCTTCTAAGGATAAATATTGGGCAGAACTTTCTAACCTGAATATTCGTGATGCCAATATCGATGACAGGATTGTGACAGAACATGAAAAGATGATGATGGGTGGGATATGGGCTATTGTGGATATAACGTATGATTCCACTATGGCTATTGGCAGTAAGCTGTATCCGTTCGTAGTATCTAAAGTACGCCCTATCCAGTTGTCGAACTTTGATATGTCCAGAATAAGCAACAACAGAAAGAATTTTACCAATGAAGAGTGGTTGAACGTGTTGTTGCGTAGCGGTGGTTATGAACCGGAATCGGAAGGAATGACACAACGAATGAAGATGCTTCTTCTTTCACGTTTTATACCTATGGTAGAATCTAACTTTAATATGGCTGAGCTTGGTCCAAGAAGCTCCGGTAAATCATACGTGTTCAAGGAGTTGTCGCCATACTCTATGCTGGTTTCTGGAGGACAAGGTACGGCTGCCTCTCTTTTTGTGAATAATTCCAATGGTCAGATCGGAGCAATGGGTAAATGGGATGCCGTATGTTTCGATGAATCTACAGATGAGTTGTTTAAAGATCGTGAAGTGGTGCCGTTGATGAAGGATTACATGGAATCGGGTTCTTTCTCAAGGGCCGGAAAATCTGGTGAGAAATCAGCTAATGCTTCTATTATCCTGAATGGCAACATCAATCAACCTGTAGAAACAGTATTACAGACCAGTCATTTATTCAGTCCGTTTTCTGATAAGATATCGGATGACACAGCATTTCTTGACCGTATTGGTTTTTTCTTGCCGGGGTGGGAAATCATGAAATTTGCACCTGCCAATTTCACTAATCATTTTGGTTTCAGTACGGATTTCTTCAGTGAAATGCTTCATGCTTTGAGAAAAGACAATTATACTAATGCTATAGATGAGTATTTCACGTTAGGCTCACAAATGCGTCAGCGTGATACGAAACCGGTTCGTAAAACTGTTTCGGGACTTATCAAACTGTTACATCCGGATGGAAAGTACACCAAGGAAGATGTACGTGTTTATCTGGAATGGGCAATTGAAATGCGTAGAAGGGTAAAAGAGCAGTTGAAACGCATTGGTGGAATGGAGTTTTGGGATACTAATTTCTCTTATATAGATAAGGAAACACAGGAAGAGACTTTTGTTCCAGTGCCGGAAGAAAGAGGTAGTGGATTGATCGGTGACTCTCCTTTACCTCCAGGAACATGTTATTCTGCTACTTCGGATGGAGATAAGGTTGCCTTGGTAAAGATAGAGGTAATCACAATGGCTGGTAATGGAAAGTTGAACATCAGCGGAACGAATTCTGCTACCGTAAAGGAGGATATTAAGAATACATATAACTATATGAGGGCGAATGAGAAGATGTTACTTTCTCAACAACGTTCGTTTGCCAACATGGATGTGACGGTTCAGGTAACAGCCTTATTAGGTTCTACAGTACAGAGCGGAATTGGTGGAGCTGTCTTTGCTGCTATCATTTCATCGGTATTCAGCAAGAACTTGAAGCCAGCTTTGGGTATTATCGGCAATATATCTATCGGTGGTGCCATCGAACGTGCTATCAATTTCAATGACAAGGTTTCAATCTTGTCGGAAAACGGAGCAAAGACGGTACTTGTACCTATGGATAATCTTGCAGAACTTTCTACTTTGCCGACTACGGTTTTGGGCAAGACTGATGTACCTTTTTATGCCAATACACAAATGATTATTCAGAAGATGATGTTGTAAATGTATAGTTCAGATGAAAAGAGTGATAAAAAGATTAACCAATTGTAGGTACTTACGAATAATATTTAAAAAACTATGGAATGCTATTCGAATATACTTAACAATAACTTTTAAGAACCTATTGGATAATATCGGAAAATCACCATTAAAATGGTTGAGTTGTATAACCATATTATTGTCTTTCTTTATTTTTGATTCTTTTTGGACAGCATGGATAAATAAGATATGGGTTGATCCGATTGCATCTCAAATCAAAGACAACACATGGTGGATTATTGCCATTTATTCAGTAATAATATCTGCATATTATTATCATAATCTCAAGGAAACGGAAGTGATAAATATGAATAGATGTAAAGTTGTTGTAATTGGAACTTTACTATATTGTATTTGTCTTTTCTCCAGAAAATGGGACTATGTATTGATTTGTGATTATAGTAGATATTTAGCTTGGAGTAATTTTATTATTATAGTTCCTATATTATGGGAATGTTATATCTGTTATCAATTAAAGCATAAAAAGGCTGCTGAAAATGCCAAGCCAGAACTTGAGATTGAAAAGACAAATAATGTAGCGGATTCATATAAAAGGAAGGCTGTATGCGAATCTGCATACAAAACCTTGGGGTCATGTTTTTATAAAGAAGGAAGTTTTACATTCTCTATAACTGGTATTTGGGGAAGCGGAAAAACAACTTTTATTAATATCCTAAAAGAACAGTATAGTAGAAACAACTCGGTCAAAAGTGTCATTATATTTGAGCCGTGGAAGAATGATACATCAGATTCCATTGTAAAGGGATTCTTTGCAATGCTACGTGATGAACTAAGCAACTATATTCCAAACATCTCATCTACCATGGATCAATACGTTGAATTGCTATTGGATGAAGAATCTGGAAAACCTTTAAAGATTATAGGAAAATCATTACATGGTATTTTCAATGAAGATAAAAATCCATACGAGCTTATAAAAGAAATACTTGAAAGGACAAAACATAAAACTGTTGTACTCATAGATGATATAGACAGATTGAACGCAGCAGAAATAAAGGAGGTTTTACGTTTGATTAGGAATACGGCTAACTTCCCATATATTCAGTTTATAGTAACCTATGACAAGAATTATGTATGTGAAACATTGAAGAACAATGGAATTAATACTCCTGACCGTTATTTAGAGAAGTTTTTTTTTTTTTTTTTGTCATTACCAAGAAGTGAGGAGAGAGTTCTTTGTAATGAACTGCTGACTCGTATTCAAGAAACCGTACACACAATATGGGGATTGGAAAAAGAGGATACTAAGATTACCAATATGGTTTATTATCGTCCAGATGATCCTACCAATAGTATCATTGATAACAATTTGGTGACTAAAGTGTTGTTAACTGTCCGAGACGTGATACGGTTCCATAATTCTTTTTATTTATTAGCTAAAGCATATAAAGATCAAAGAGTAGAAAACGAAGTTTGTTTTCAAGATTTATTCTTTCTGGAATTGCTAAGATATAGATATATGGATGTCTATACTATTTTGTGCAATAGGCCTTTTATATTATTACAATTGTCGTATTATGAATTCTCATTAGATAAAGATTATAAAAAAACTCTTCAGGAATATTTAGATAATACACAGATTGAAATTGTGTCAGATATATTAGAGTATTTATTTAGAAACGATAGAGATAAGGCAAATGCAATATATAGTCTTAGAAACTATTATAAATATTTTATGTATAGATTGGATGACAAGGTTCTTACAGTTGATGAGCTTATGTCCTTGGCTGAAAAGGATGACGCAGAGATGATTAAATCTGCGAATCAGTTATATATAAGAAAATATGGATTAGAGTTTGAAAATCAAATAGGAGAACTTCTGGCTCAGATTTATAAAAACAATGCAGAGGGTAGAACATTTGACTATAATGAGATATATAATTTATTAGAGAAACTGACTAAATCTAATATTAGGGGATTAAGAGATGAAATTTATAATGCTATCATACCTCATCTGCAACAAATGAGGTGTATAGATAATAGGCATTTTAAAGCATTGTTGCACTTATATGATGTAGTGGATTTTAACTCGAAAACGATTAAATATTTTGATATATTGAATTTTTTGATGGCTATATTGGCCAAGAAAAATCTTGCTGTGAAATTGCGACACCCTATTGGGCAAGAAGAATATGATATAGTTTATGATTTCTTGTCTAATACGACACATCCAGCTATTATAAGTTCTGCATTATCATCATTTAAAGAAGCTATTGAGAATGGTGATAAAGCCATAATAGACGACTTGTTGATAAAACTATCTGTTTTATCAGGCATACAATTAGAACATTTTATAAAAGAACAAAATAAATTTTCTGAAGATGGATTTACGTTATTTTATAATTGCCAAAGTAAAACGGATCCTAAAACACATCGTGTCTATTTAAGGCAAGAAGCATTGGAGATAATGAAAAAGGAAATTCAAAATAATCCGCAAGGATATTTTAGTATGTTCATTCGTAAAGGGATAACATCTAATCCTGAATATAATACAGTATCGCCCGAACCTTCCTGTACCCAAATATTTGGAAATTATGGCAATTTTGAGGAGTTCCTGGAAAATTGTAAGGATGATAATCAATATACGATAAGAGTAAAGAACTTTTGGGAATTATATAAGAGTAATGGTTATAGATCAATTAAATTTGAAGGGCAGGGTAATGTTCAAGAAAAAATTGATAACTGTTTTAGATATGAAATAGAGCTTCTTGAACAATTGAAAAAAATAAAAGGATATCTCGATAAGGGTAAAAAGATAAATGAAAATTTAAAGAAAATGTTTGATAATAATCCTTTACCTGTAAAATTAAGACATGATATATGTAAAATGATTGAAAATTGAATACTTAATAATCTTTTTGTTTATAACAAAGTGTTTCATCCTTTGTATTTCCGACTTTGGAGGAAAATCCCCCGACCGTTAGGGAGGGCAAGTTAGTTTTTGTCTGACAGAATACTTTCTGTCGGACAAAAACACAACTTGCTCTGTTCGTTTGAACAGAAAATCCACTTAAAGTGGATTGTGGCTCCATGCCCATTTATAACTATAAAATAGAGTCGTATTTACCTGATGAAAAATGTAAATATCAGTTTGTTTGTGACAAACATGTATGCAGAGTTGAATATTGTGTGAATGGAGTGCCTGATATTTAGTTATTTGCCGAAATTTAAATATTCAATATTGAAAGTTTTATGCTGTATTGTACTATGGCATCCTGATTTACAGATATTACATATCAATCTGTATCATATAATAGTATGTAGATTGTTATAGTAAAGTTGTATGCGCTGCTTAATGAAGGTTGTAATGTATTGATAATCAGTGTATATATAAAATAAACTCTGTTGTGATATTGCAATAGTGTAATACCCTGATAACATAATAACACAACAACATAATGCCCTAATAACATAACATTGCAATAACATAGTAACATAACAACATACTACCCTAATAACATAACATTGCAATAATATGATAACACAACAACATAATACCCTGACAACATAATATTGCAATAACATAGTATCCCCATATTATAAATATTGTCAGGACATAGTATTATGCCAATATAATGCCCTGACAAAACAATATCCTAATGCTCCAAATAGTATGGTGTAAAAATCCAAACAACATAGCCCGGAAAAATCCATCACCATTATCTGATAATGGATCTTTCTGAGCCATCTTCTTCTTGCTATTTGAAAATCGGATTGGAAAGCAGAATCTTGTAATATACTGTACCTCCCACCTCTATGGGAGCTTTGGCAATCATAAACTGTACGGTCTTCCTTTCCACTTTTGCCTGAAGCATGATTCTTCTGACGATGAATCCGGCAGAGAATCTGGCACACCTTTTATCTTTCCATACCGTGAACCCGTCCTTGTCCGTTGTATGGCAGATATACCATTCTCCCGTATCCTCATCGTGTGCGAAATTAACCCGTCCTCCACCGAGAATCCCCAGTTCGATGGACATTGTCTTTGACAGGTAAACCGTTCCCTTGCTGTCCATGTTGATTGTCCGCTTCCCCTGATAAACCACCTGCTGCGGACGTGAGTTCTCTTTGTTATATACTATCAGTGCCATAAGTTCCTATTTTGAAGGTGATACAATAAATTAACGGATTAGGATATGAATCCTTCTACTGCCAGCACCTGGCTTCTCCATGAGAATCCCCGGTTTGACCGTACTGTATCCATGATCGTGTTTACTTTTCTTGAAATGGCATTTGCCGATATACCCATACATTCACCCAACGCCTTGAATGAAAAGTCTGATTCATAAAAACGCAACGTAAACATCCTGTATTCCTGATAGGAGAACTTTCTTCTGATAAAGTTAAGAATGTCCTTCACCAGTTTTTCACAGCTGTTCAGGTCATCCGGAGAAAGGAAATCCGCATCTTCTCCACATCGAAGAAAGAAATATTCATCCGGATGGGCATATTTGCTTTCCAGCCTGAACTTGGCCATGAACGCTTTCCTGTAACATCCGATAAAGTATGCTTCATAATCCGTTATTTCCCTTTCCGGATTCAGCACCTGCTTTCTTACAAACAGATAAGTGTCATGAAAATTGTCCTCATCCAGTGTCCCGTATCTGCCAACGAGATTTCTTAACCTGTCATAAGACACCGTAAACCAGTCATTGAACCTTTTTTCCACATTGTTCGCTTCCATAATCTTCCATTATTGAGTTATACATAGCCTGCCCGTGGGTAGGCATTCTTATTTCTTGTGCGTTCCCTAGTTTGTTTTCCGATGATTGCCGCAAGGCTTGCCGTGAAAAAATACGCTCTTGCGCCAGCAAGAGGAAGATTTTTTCACAGGCAACCAAGCCCCTTCAGGGGCCGCCTTGCGCAATCATTCGGAAAAACAACTATCTTTGCTGCAAGAAATGAGGATGGCTTCATCTTGAAAGCGCCTGGTCTCTGTATATTATTACAGACGGTTATGCGAGGTATAAGATAGGTTTATCTCTATAACCCCATCTTGCTCCTTACTATATTCATGTTGTCCTTCAGGTTCCTGTCCATGACTCTTGCATAATGTTGTGTCATTCTTGTGGAGGCGTGTCCGAGCATGGCAGATACTTCCTGTAATGGAACGTTGTTTGCCAGTGTGACGGTCGTAGCAAACGTATGTCTGGCTGCATGTGTGGTCAGATTCTTTTTGATGCCGCAGAAGTCCGCAATCTCCTTCAGGTAGCTGTTTGCCTTCTGATTGCAGACAACAGGAAGGCATGTCCCTTGTTTAAGGCATATCGGGTGTGATTCGTATTTCTTCAGTATTGCCAATGGAACAGGAAGAAGCGGAACATTGGCTATGGAACTTGACTTTCTTCTTCTCTCCAGTTTTACACGTCCTTTTCTTATCCACCAGTCGCCGTTATTGTCTTGCTCCAGATGTTCCGGTCTTAATGTGGATACATCAGCGAACGCCAGACCGGTGAAACACGCAAACAAAAAGATGTCCTTGACAAGCTCCAGCCTCGGAATATCAAATTCCCTGTTCATTATAGCCTGAAGCTCGTTGTTTGTCAGGAATACCGGATCAGTCTCGTCCTGTTCCATCTTATATCCGTAAAACGGGTCTTTTCGCATCCATTCTTTGGCTATTGCCATATTGGTGATTTTCTTCAGGCATTTCATGTAGCGGACTATTGTGTTACGACACAGTCCGGCTTCTGTCTTCAGGAAAACATCAAAAGCCTTGATGAAATCAGGGGAAAGTTCATGGAACGTAATATCCTCTTTCTCATAAAAACGTGGCACAAACGTTTCAAGTTTTCTGAGCACATTCTTATAACGGTTGATGGTGACGGGAGAATAGTCTATATCAACAACCTTTTCCATAGAGGAAATTTCTTCTTTGACTGTTCCAAGCAACGTCCGGACAGTCTCATCCTTTCCGAACACACGCTTTAATATCGTCTTTGGAGTTATCAGTGCCGACTCAAAGGTCAGTTCCTTGTGCTTTTCGTATGCGCGTGTAGTGAGGGCGGAAATATAGTTGTTCAATTCGATGGAAGCCCTGTCTTTTCCTTTGCTGCATCCCTTGGCCGGATTCCAGTTCTTTAATGGAACGCTTCTCTGTATCCTTATTTCTTCATATTGCCCGTTGATGGTAATCCTCATTAGGATTGGAGCCTCGCCATTTTTCAGCAGTTTTGTTTTCAGAACGAAAAATAGAATGTTCATTGTTCCTTGTTTCATGATCATTTTCTTTTTGAGGTTGTACATTCGGTTATTTCGTCAATCCTGAATGGAGCGGATGGCTGGAGAGAAATGTTAAATTCGGTGGCTTTTATTATTGCCGGCTCTAAAAAAACACCGATTTTTGTTTCTCTTACTATTATCCGCCTGTAGGTACAATCATTATCGTCTGATATGAATGCCTGTAGCAGACGCTGTATTTCATCCGTCATTCAGTAAGGTATGCAAATGTAGAATTTCATCCCTGAAAATGATTCACGCAAATCGTTGAGAATAAGTGAAGTATGGTACATATCGGTGGTTTTTTCATTGGACTCAAAAAAAGCCACCGAATCAGCAATTTTTTATTGCACCAAATTGCATATTTTTGCGGGCAGTACATAAAGAAAAAACCGCTGAAATAACTGTATTTCAGCGGTTTTCATGATTTTTCGTTTTGTAAAAGTGGTGCCACCAGGAATCGAACCGGGGACACAAGGATTTTCAGTCCTTTGCTCTACCAACTGAGCTATGGCACCATCATGTCGTTTTGTATATCGTTGTTTCGATTACGGGTGCAAAGATACGGACTTTTTTGATATATGCAATAGGTGGCGGTGGATTTTTTGAAAATATTTGAGGGTAGAGGTGAAATTAGCTGCTATAAGCAGGGTAAATAGGGGGAGCGTGTAGATAAATATGGATTTTTACTTATTTTTGGAAGCGGGTAGAGAATGATTAATAAGCTATAGATATGAAGAAAGTAATTTGGAGTATTGTTTTAAGTTGGGTATGTTTGGCATTTGCTGCTGCTGGGATAGGAACTCGTGATGCGGTGTCTGCCTGTGATGGGAAAGTGTATAAAAAAGGGGATAAGATTATGTTTGGTGTCCCTAAGGTTTCCGGATATTTGTTTGTTAGGACGTTTACAAAGGATGGGAAGATTTCTACGATGCCGAAAGAGAATCTGGCTAGTCAAGAGGCGGTGATCGTTGATATTCCGGATTACGATAAGAAACTCTTTGAGAGTATGGGCGTTTATTCTGAGGTAGAAACGCATCCTCTTGTCGTGGTAGAGCTGGATGGACGGCGTCTTTGTATAAATATTAATGATGCGCTTAGTCAAGGGAATATTGTTTCGGAATATTTTAAAAGCGAAATTGAGGGTGTGGTCGATTTAACGTCTGATCTCTTATTTGTTTATGCGCTTAAATTAAATAATGTGACAGTTGATGACGATGTGATAGTAAGGTATATGGCTCATTGTGACAAGAATCTGGTAGAGAAAAATCAAGCGGATCCATTTACTATGGCGGATCTTAAGAAAGAATATGCCGCTAAATTGGAAAAGGCGTTAGGGGACGTTGATTTTAGTAAGGTGTTTCGTATTGAGAGTCAGTCGGAGATGTTACAATATGATATGGATAAGCAGATCTTTCCATTAAAAGGGTTGTGGTGCCCACAAATTAAGACAGACCAGCCGGATGCGTTGGCTAAGATTGGCTTTTGTAAATGGGATGATTGTGCCTTTCGATTTGTGAATATACCAGAGTTCATGAATGTCCCTTGTGAGACGGCTCGTGCGAAAGGGTTTTATGATATGAGGAAAGTCGGAAAAGTGCCTACTTATAATAAGCCGCTGGCTACTTCTTATACTTATATCCGTTTCTTGGATAAGAAGGTACAGCTTCCCGAGAAAAAGAATAAGGTCTATCATAACGGTGATATAAAGAGTATGTCTTTGGCTGATTTGTATGGGAAAATGGCTATAGAGGCGCAAATTATAAAGATGGATGTTTATCACTTACCTTTCTTGAAGATAAGTGATTTTGAACTCTTCTATAATTATTTAGGATCCATTGAAGTGAAATAATAGGAAAACGGTCCGTCCCCCAATAAAAATGAGACGGACCGCTTTGCATTCGTGAATTCAGAGCGGATATTTCTTTTTAGTTTAGTGAGTTCCAACCTTGCGCCTTAAGCTCGACTTCACCTCCGTCACGACCGACAAGATAATTGCCTAACTCCGGCTTTGTTATATGACCGATCACCTTAATACCTTTCATTTCCGACACCTTATCATGATCTGCTAAAGGAACAGTGAATAAGAGTTCATAATCCTCACCTCCATTCAATGCCGCGGTTATCAGATTCATGTTAAACTGCTCTGCCATGGCTGCGGTTTGGTAATCGATAGGAATACGATCTTCGTAAACTCGGCAACCTACATTACTTTCTTTAGATATATGAAGCAACTCCGAAGAGAGGCCGTCGGAGATATCCATCATGGAGGTCGGAACGATTCCAGCTTGGTCAAGAACCTCGACAATGTCTTTGCGGGCTTCCGGTTTTAATTGGCGTTCCAACAAATATTCTTTACCAGAGAAATCGGGCGTGAAATCTTTCTCCCCATTAAATATGCTTTTCTCCCGTTCCAGTAATTGGAGACCCATGTAGGCGGCCCCTAAATCGCCGGACACGCAAATAAGATCGGTCTCCTTGGCTCCGTTTCGATAGACAACTTTACCTTTCTCTCCCTCGCCTAGGCAAGTGATGCTGATCGCTAACCCTGTGCGTGAGGCGGAAGTGTCGCCACCAACGAGATCTACGTCATAGATATCACAAGCGAGTTTAATGCCCTCGTAGAATTCTTCGAGATCTTCTACACAGAAACGTTTGGAAATACCCAATGATACCGTAATCTGTTTCGGGCGGCCGTTCATGGCGTAAATATCGGAGAAGTTTACGACTGCGGATTTATAGCCGAGATGTTTCAACGGCACATACATCAAATCGAAATGAATACCTTCCAGCAAAAGGTCTGTCGTAACCAATACTTGCTTGTCTGTGTAATCTAGTACGGCTGCGTCGTCACCAACACCTTTCAACGTACTCGGATTTTTAAGTTCTATTTTATCGGTGAGATGACGGATTAACCCGAACTCTCCCAAAGTCGATATTTCTGTTCTATTGCTCATAAGATTGTTAACGTAATATAGGATGATTCTTTATTCTTGTATCAATATGTTTAACTATTAATTCTTGAAATTGTTTTTCCCGGTCCATACAGAAACCCACCGTAATAGGCAAACAATATAAATGAGAAAACCATTCCATGGGAAGCGAAGGAAGGTCACGGAGTCGGGCGGCATCTTTCTCCGTGATGATTATCAATTTACTTGTAGAAGTCAACCGCTTGAAGGCCGTTTGTATTTTCTGGATGTCATGCCGATCGAAGGCGTGATGATCCGGAAAGATCAATGAGGTGACATGCTCCGTATATTTATGGATCTCTTTTTCGAGAGGTGCCGGGGATGCGATACCGGATACCAATAAAACCTCTGTAGTAGAGGCCAGCCCTTTTAATGTGCGTCTGGGGGCTTTACCGGAAAAGACGGGTTCCAGCTCCCCGTAAAGAATACGGCTGAAATAGAGCTCTTGATAAGCTGAGAGATGTATATCCTCCTCTATGATCCGGAAGTCTATAGGTTGTATACATGACTCACATTTCGTGACAATGATCACGTCCGCACGTCGAGCGCCATCCACAGGTTCCCTTAAACGGCCTGCGGGCAAGAGCTTATCTTGCGTATAAAGACGGTGGCAATCGGTTAAAAGGATGTTCAGTGTGGGGGCGACGTATCGATGTTGAAAGGCATCGTCCAGCACGATCACTTCCGGGCGCTTATTCTCTGGCAGAGCCAATAGATTGCGGATACCCCTGCGGCGATCAGCGTCTACGGCAACGAGAATATCCGGAAACTTACGTTTCATTTGGTACGGCTCGTCACCGATATCCTTGCTGGTACTTCGCTGATCGGCCAACAAGAAACCGTAGGTTTTCCGTTTATAGCCACGGCTGAGTACAGCTACCCGGTATCGGTCTTTTATCAAACGGATGATGTATTCCGTATGAGGGGTTTTTCCGGTCCCCCCGACAGTCAGGTTCCCCACGCAAATAATAGGCAGATCATACCGCTCTGTCCGAAGGATTTTCCAGTCGAACAGCTGATTCCTGAATCTCACCCCGATTCCATAAAGGAAAGAGAATGGAGTGAGGAGTTTATTGAACTTAATCGTATGATCTGTCAGCATGGTCCAGTTATTATAACGGTTTCATATCGTAAGGCATACGAGCTTGGATTCCGCAATTCGTCTTGATATTATTCAACGTCTTGAAGTACTCGAACTCATTACCCAATACATTTTTGACGATAGAGAGTTTCACCTCTCCGAGCTGGCTTTCCAAGAACTCGTCCAAGAAATTTTTGGAACCGCTGACGGTAGTTACGCTATACTGATCCAGATCAGCCAACCCCGCCGCTGTGCTTATAGCTAATTCAATACCGCCCAGCTCATCGACCAAACCTCTTTCTTTCGCTTGCTCACCCGTCCAGACCCGTCCTTGTCCGATAGCGTTGACCGCTTCGGTAGTCATACCTCTACCTTCGGCGCAGCGGGAAAGGAACGTTTGGTAGCCTCTTTCCACGTATCCTTGTATCAGTGCTTTCTCACTCTCGGTCATGGGACGGGAGAGGTCTCCTAAGTCCGAGAATGTGTTCGTCTTTACGATGTCCGTGGTCAACGCTAGTTTCCCGAATAATCCGGAGGCGTTCGGGAACATGCCGAAGATACCGATGGAACCGGTCAACGTATTCGGTTCGGCGATGATCTTATTAGCGGCGCATGAGATATAGTAGCCTCCCGAGGCAGCTACGTTGCCCATGGAAACGACCACAGGTTTCACCTTTTTCAACTCGACAACTTGACGCCATATCTGCTCGGATATATAAGCGCTACCTCCCGGGGAATTCACACGGAATACCACGGCTTTCACGTCGTCATTGTTTTTTAGCTTGATAAGCTCATCGGCCATTTTCTCCGTGATACTTTGTTCGATATCGTAAAAGTTGCCGGGTGTTTGCGCCTTAATCTCGCCTTCGGCGTAAAGTACAGCTATCTCCGGGGCGTTTTTGGTGGGTGATGCCTTGAGGGTTTTCATTTGAGCTAAGTTGGCCGATCTCAGTTTCTCTCCATTTTGTCCGGCTAACTCTTTGACATATGCTTCTACCTCCGGCTTATACTTCAATTCGTCTATAAAGCCACATTCTACCGTTTTCACCGGGTCCGCGAAGAAAAGCCCCTCATTGGCGTAATGGTTGATATCGTTCACGCTGATGCCGCGTGATTCGGCGATGCCTTCGGTTATATTATCCCAGATGGTGGAGATATACGATTGGATTTGCTCCCGGTTCGCCTCGCTCAGCTTATCCAGCATAAAGGGCTCCACGGCACCTTTGTAGGTACCTACCTTAAAAATCTGCATCTCAATACCGACCTTATCCATCAGTCCTTTGTAGAATAGGGTTTGCGAGGCGAGTCCCGTCAACTCAAGGATGCCTTGCGGATTCAAGAATACCTTATCGGCTACGGAACAAAGGAAGTAATTCCCTTGCGTGAAATTATCGGCGTAAGCTACCACGAACTTGCCGCTTTCCTTGAAGTCTATCAGCGATCGGCGGATTGCCTCCAAGCTGGCGCTACCCGAGGAGAGAAGCCCCGATTCGATATAAATCCCTGCGATCTTGTCATTCTGTTTCGCTATCCGGATCGTCTCGAGCAGGTCCTTCAGTGACAGCATGTTTTCCTTGTCGCCCATCAAGGCGGAGAATGGATTCTCCGTCGGGTTATCCGCCAGCGTCCCGTCTAGCTTGATCTTGAATACCGTATTGCTCTTGGGGGTGTAATCAGGTGTGCTACCTACGGTGGCGATATATCCTATAGTCATGGATATCAATACCGTCAGGATTATTCCCATTGCCAACATAACGCCTAGCGTTGAGGCAAACATCATTTTAAAGAATTGTTTCATATCTATTGAAAACTAATTAGATGACAAATGTACGAAAATTTCCTCTACGTCCCGGTCGTTGAGGCATACTTGTTGGTAAACATCTCGCAGAAGCTCCGGGTTGATCTTCTTGAAATCTTTTTCTAAAGGGGTGATGAAAAGACCTCCGATATCGGCAGCTCCCGGGCTGGACAGGAGATGGTCGTTCCCCTCAGCCTCGTATTGCCATGGGCGGTGGCGTTTACGAGGGATTACCGTGATTACCCAATTATTATCGTAATAGGAGCCGAAGATATTCATCATCGGCTCGGGCTCACCGGGAAGTATCGGCAAAGCGGCGTAGATCTTTTTGAAGAGCCGGGTGGCGGCTTCTTCGGTGGCGGCTTGGATGACGAGGCCGGGGCGGAGGTTGCCGGTGAGTGGGTATATACGGTTGTCGTATACACTCGCATACGATTGTCGTATAAATTGGCTTACCTCTTCATCCAGCGGCATGATGCCCCGTGTCACCGCTTGGAAGTGGGCATGATCCGGTGCCGAGGCTCCGCTACGGGGTCCATTGTAGAAGACGGTGAAGGGAGCGAGTCTCCTTGTCAGTTCCAAGAAGTCATTCCATTGCGGCAATATCAGTTGCGGAGTATGTTTCCGGGTAGGGATCGTAAAATGTTGGGGGAAGATCGGGTAGGGGTTGCACAATACCAGATGGCGAAAGCCGAAAGGCAGTCGCTCCTGTTCCACCGGCAGGTTCTCGGGGCATAGGAAGCACTTGCGTTCTTTTAGGGATCGGGCATCTACCTTGGCCCCGGTGGAAACAATACGGGCGGGATTGAATTGCGCACGTATCGAGAACCCTCCCATATCGAAGGATTTTACTTGCACGGCCTCCAGCGCCTTATAGTTCTTCTCGGCCAATGGCCATGTCACGAGTTGCTTGGCTAATAATTCGGTCGCTTGCGATGAGCTGACCCAGTTGTTTGGTTTCATTGTCTTTCCATGTTTAAGCGGGCCTCGAGTTCCCAAGTCCTGATTTTATCCTTATATATATTATGGTTGTTCATTTTCACGACATCCAATGAGGCGTCGGAATTATCTTCCCAACGGCGGCAAAGGTACAGCACGTCGTAGATCCGCCCGATCGGGTACTCGCGGCTGATGCGCAGGCCGAGGGCGTAATCTTCTCCGTAACTGGTGTTCGGGAGGTTTAGTTTCCGTAGCAAGGGTGTATAAAAGGCTCGGGGCGCTCCAAGCCCGTTGATGCGGAGGGCGTTATTGCGGCCGTTCTCGGGAGTCCATTCTTTATGGTCGATAATTCCGGGCGGGATGGTTCGCATATCGAAATCGGTCATTCGGTAGGTTCCGACCACCATGGCGCATCGCTGCTCGTAGAAGGCTTCCACGATCTTACGCAGGGTATGCTCGTCACTGTATACATCATCGCTATCCAATTGGATGGCGAACTTGCCGCAAGCCGAATGGTGTATTCCTATATTCCAGCAACCCCCGATGCCGAGGTCGTCACGCTCCGGCTGGATATGGATAATACGAGGGTCCGTGGCGGCGATTGTTTGGATTCGCTCGGAGGTGCCATCCGTGGAATGATTATCGATAATGATTAGGTTGAAAGGGAAGGACGCCTCTTGTCGCAGTACGGAACGGATAGCGTCCTCGATCGTCCGTACACGGTTACGTACAGGGATAATAACGGAGGCTTCCGTTTGAAATGTCTGCTCGTCAAAACGGACTGGCTTGAAATGAGGGGGCAAGTAGCCGCCTATCATCTTTAAGTGATCTGTACAGGCGGCTTCCATCTCGATCTGTACGGAGCGGTTCTTGGGATCTACATAGTCGAACATCTTCTCTCCGGATTTCCGTAAATCATTCTCTACTTCTGTATATAGATATTCGTTGATATGCGTCAGCGGAGCGTTTTGGGAGACTTTTAAGCGCAAGTCGTAGAGTCCGGCGAATGTATATTCCGTATCCATGGAGGCTATGGCGTTTTGTAGCGTGGAAGAACGATAGAGTAGGAGGGAGCCGAAATTGAAATCATCCCTAAGACTTCCTTTCTGGTAATCGATCACCGGATGGGGGTTGAGTTTGCCCTCCTTCTTCTCGTAATAATCGGAGTAAATCATACCGGATCTCGTATCGTCGGCGATGGCGACAAAACGCTCTAGGGCATACATGCCTAATTGAAGCTCTTCAGTCTTCGTATAAATTAACGTATAATGGGCACTGGCATAGCCGGCTATTTCCCGGAGGGTCTTCGTGCTCCATATATTCTCCGTGCGGATTAAATTGCAGGGATAAATAGCCTTGGCGTGGGGATCGTCCGTGATTAGATAGATCTGACTCACTAAGGACGACTCGGCCAATTGCGCTACCGTTTGTCGTGTAGCCTCTATTTTTCCATAAGGGATAAAGCAATTGATTTGTTTCATTGTATATACTGTATTTTATTTTGTTGTTGAATGGAGAAAAAGCGTAAGATGGACTCCATGAGTCGATTTCGTTCCGACGGTGTTTGAAGCGCCTCAAACGGGAAACTGAGCAAACAAGTCCGATATTTCCCTTCATAAACGATTCCCGCCCCGATATTGTTCTCCGGATATCTCAAGATGGTATGGGCGAGCTTATCCGCCGGAAGTACACCGTCTACCGACTCGATCGAGTAGCAAATAGGGTTCGGACGTGTCCGGAACGTGTATCTGCCGTTTATATATCCGTAAGGGGATGCGCAACTGTTTACGATTCCCTCCTTGCTGGCATTACGGCTAGCCAACTTCCCTTTTAGTACCTCCTCGACGAACGTACGGTCTTGTGCGTTGCCCCAGCTGTCGGAGAAAAGATTCGTCCCGCTTACAAGCAAGTTGCCGCCTTGGGCAAGGTAGCTGCGAAGCGTATCCTGTAAAACGGGAGTGATAACCGGTTGGCGCTGTTTTCCTAAAATCAAGTCAATAATCGGATACGTATCCGGCTTTACGACTCCCTCGGCCAAAGATTTATGGCTACATGAAACAAAGGAATAACCGGTTTCGGCCATGGCCTGCCCATGTATGAAAGGATAATCGAAGGTATTGCCCGCTATGACTTGGCCTGCGTAATTGTTGTAACTATCCCCATGCCCGTTATTATCATTGCTGTTCCATGTGGCGGAACGGCGGAATTCGAATTGATCCCCGATAAATGCGATATCATTCAGATAAGGCACTCCCCGGTCGACGGCATAAAGAAAGCCGGCTAAACTATCCGCCGCACTCTCGAAACTGGCTGGACCGCTGATCCTGTCGAATCCATTGACGATTAATACCGTCTTATCCTTTTCACCTTTAGGAGACCGGTAAACACTTACGATCTCGGAAGGGAAACTGATGCCTCCCTTATTTACGGCAGCTACCTTATAACTATGGATAATACCCGCCTCAATTGGAAGAATGATTTCTTCTCCTTTTACGAGCGTCCCGTTATCGAATCCACCGCTGTCTTTTCGACTATAAAGGATATAGGCGGTTGGTGAGGCACTCTCCTCAAGAGTATCCTGTACGGCTTTCCAGCCGATTCTCACTTTATTCGTTTCTACGAGCTCCGTATACAGACGATCGGGTGGGAGCGGTTGTACGATAGGCTCCTGTTTATTCTGGAAACAGATATAACGGAGCATCCCTTTATAGATCGCCCTACAGATAAGGAAACGGAAGCGTGGGTCTAACCCGTAACGCATATCGGCGAAGTTTTGATGGGATAGTAATTCTAATAGCATCGTTGGGACATCGGGAATACGTGCCTCTATATAAGATTGATTCCACATGCCCCGGCGGCTCCATTGAGGATTGTAAACCTTGCGGACATCGGACAGGATCTGTGTTTGGATCATGTCGGTTAGGTCTCTGGCGATCTCCCGGCTTTTCCGGTTGGTGTAGATTCCGTCGTTGCTTTTAGACATATAGATGCCGAGTGTCCCTATAATTGAGTCATCCGGGGTGGTTCCTGCGTCGGAATGGAATGCGAAGGCCATGTCGATAGGGATATGGGTCTGTTCTTTTAAATAATTAACCCATCGGGGACGTGCGTAAATGTCGTCTTGATAATCATTGCGGAAAGTGCTTTTCGAATAGATACTATCCGGTATTCCCGCCCATTGTAGCCAATATCGGGCCGCCTCGGTAAACCGTGGATACCCACTTGTCTCTGCTTCTATCGGATAGGGACTTTCTAGCGGGCTACGTGCGATGTTCCCCATGCCGCCACCGATCTTGATTGCGTCTGCCGTGATAATCTTTCCCGATTTATTGCTTTGATTCGTTAATACGATTCTCTCATGGGCTTGTTCATGTGCCGTGAATTTGAAGTTTCCAAGATAGATCCAAGTTCCACCCCCCATCGTTTGATTGACGGCGATTGTGGTTTCCCCTCCGGCATGATGGATGGTATACAGTGCCTGCTCTGTGCTGTTCGGAAAAGATTGATAGGAGGCATAGACTGCGTAATTCCCCGATTCCGGAATTTCGGGAATCCACTCGATGAGACTTTCTTTTCCTTTCCTCTGTGTGACCGTCTGCCGATAGGTACCTTGCGTAAAAGGGTTCTCCCCATTCGTATAAGTAGCTTGAATATGCCCAAATCCAGCTTTCTTCCCATCCGACCAAGCTTTCTCCCCATCCAATTCCTTATACTCGGATCCCGGAGTAGAGCGATCATTGTCGATAATGATTTCGTGTATTTGGGTATCCCTTTCCCGGGGGATAAGAATAGTCGCTCCTGCGTTTTCAAGCATCGGGGTCAGATAAGGAAGAACAAAACTCTGCGTAAATAAGTCCTCCACGGTGCCGAACATGCGAGCCCGTTGCCATTCCCAGCGATGGGCGGTCTGGGCGTAATATAAACCATGGCTTTGCCAAAGGGCGATATGACGGTTTTGTAATCCGTTTTTTATCTCATGAGGGCTGGATAGGCTACGGGTTAGCGGGTATTTGCTCTCTTTAATGGAGTATAGCCTCTTTTTGTTGGGACGTCCTTTTCTGTCGTATTCGGGAATCAGGCTCTCAATGTCTGTACCTCGGGTCAAGATGACGATCTTGGAGGCATTGGGGAATAGGGGAGCTATACTTGCGTAAAGCTCAGAAACGTTATATTCCCGAAAAGGGATGTCCTCCAAAGCTTCATTGGTGAAAAGCGTGACTTTCTTCTTCTGGATGAGGATGGAGTCAATCTTAATGGTGCGTGAAGACACATATTGCCTTGCGAAAGAGTTTAGCTTTTGATCCAATTGCTTTTTTAAGCTTTCACTATCCTGCCCTTCTGCCGGAAAGCTCCAGAGAAAAATGGATAGTAAGAATATGATGATCCTAACAGGATAGGAGAGTTTTTCTCGCATATTTTTATAAATATTATTGGCTGTCTTATTTCTACAAATTTACGGAAAATCTCCGTAATAACCTTATAAAAAGCCCAGATTGGCGCAATTAAAATTGAATATGAAGAAGGTAGGGGCAAATTGTGGATATTGGGAGAAGTCAAATCTATGTGAACGGCAGCAAGGAGAAGAACGGATTTGTCCCTATCATGGGACGGGTAGCGATTAACGGGACGATGGTGCGGTTCAGTTCAGTTGCGAGCGAACTATTCGTGTTCATGGTCAAGACGCCTATCTGGGGAATGATTATCCCTTCTTGAAGTGTTGGGTTTGCGATAGTATCTCAATGGGAAACGGTGGTAAAGTCAATGGGATAGAGGCGTTATCTCAATGACTTTACGGCCGTGTCCCATAGGCTTTTTTTGTATCCCGGATAAGTTGGTAGGGGATGGTTCAGGGCGCAAAGGGCGCATCTTTGCGAGGTTTGTAAAACTTTTATATTATAAAAAAATTAGCGTCTTACTTATTATATAGATGGAGTAATATATTTTTTTTGTAAAATGTTTTTGCGAACACGTAAAGATGCGCCCTAATGCGCCCTGTGATTTTTTTGGAAGATTTTCTTGATGTCTTAAAGTATAGATAGACAGTTGTTTATGTAATACTGTTCTCTTAGCCCTTTTTTAGTCTTTGGGGCGATATAATCGGCCTAAACTCACATTTACGTGGCCCAAAAGCACGTGTACAGAGCGATTTTCTCGTGATTCCATGAGCAGAAAGCCGTTTTTCCCGTGTGATTTCCTCTCGTCGCTAGGACCCTGTTTATCGTTTTTATACGTGTAAAAGCACTCGTGAGAGCCCTGTTTTCGGTACACGCGGTGACTCGTAAGTTAAAAAAGAGGATCACGTATTATTTAATGTACGCAATCCCCCTCGTGAAAAAAAGCCTAAAAAATAATGCCCGATAAATTTGGACCGTATGTTTTATAGCATTACTTTTGCACCCGCATTCGAGAGAGAACGGCGCTTCAGAAATGATGGAAACGTGGAGGTATCCTTGGGTAGGGGATGAGGTTGGCTGGGCCAAGCGATAATTTCCAACCGCCCGGAGATCGACGAGAGAAAATAAATCGAGAATTTTTCACCGAAAAATTTGGAGATTAAAGAAAAGTCCTTACCTTTGCAGCCGCAATCGAGAAACGATAGCGAGAGAGTTCTTTGAGAGATTTACATAATTCAACAAGTAGTACAAGTATTAGGAAAATTAATTTTCCGGATTGATACCGTCAAAGAAGTATGACTTTGGACTACAATAACGGATTCCGGAGCGAGGATAATAAAACAATTTAAACAACGAAGAGTTTGATCCTGGCTCAGGATGAACGCTAGCGACAGGCTTAACACATGCAAGTCGAGGGGCAGCACAGGTAGCAATACCGGGTGGCGACCGGCGCACGGGTGAGTAACGCGTATGCAACTTACCTATCAGAGGGGGATAACCCGGCGAAAGTCGGACTAATACCGCATGAAGCAGGGGCCCCGCATGGGGATATTTGCTAAAGATTCATCGCTGATAGATAGGCATGCGTTCCATTAGGCAGTTGGCGGGGTAACGGCCCACCAAACCGACGATGGATAGGGGTTCTGAGAGGAAGGTCCCCCACATTGGTACTGAGACACGGACCAAACTCCTACGGGAGGCAGCAGTGAGGAATATTGGTCAATGGGCGTAAGCCTGAACCAGCCAAGTCGCGTGAGGGATGAAGGTTCTATGGATCGTAAACCTCTTTTATAAGGGAATAAAGTGCGGGACGTGTCCTGTTTTGTATGTACCTTATGAATAAGGATCGGCTAACTCCGTGCCAGCAGCCGCGGTAATACGGAGGATCCGAGCGTTATCCGGATTTATTGGGTTTAAAGGGAGCGTAGATGGATGTTTAAGTCAGTTGTGAAAGTTTGCGGCTCAACCGTAAAATTGCAGTTGATACTGGATATCTTGAGTGCAGTTGAGGCAGGCGGAATTCGTGGTGTAGCGGTGAAATGCTTAGATATCACGAAG